>VYMG01000014.1_pt1 | contig 235754 bp, 187 predicted proteins | sample 5115261 | NCBI WGS metagenome assembly VYMG01 (sample SAMN12291781, study PRJNA351875) | freshwater metagenome | isolation source: freshwater lake | place: USA: Michigan, Wintergreen Lake | collected 2013-08-08
TCGATTCTTCCCGGCTGGCACACGACGATCTTCCCGCCGTACTTCGTCGCGGGCGCCATCTTCGGCGGCTTCGCGATGGTGCTGCTGCTCCTGATTCCTGCTCGCGAGCTGTACGCGAACATGAAGGACATCATCACGCTTCGCCACATCGAGAACATGGCGAAGATTCTGCTGGTGACGGGCATGATGGTCGGCTTCGCGTACTCGATGGAGTTCTTCATCGCGTGGTATGGCGGCAACAAGTACGAACTGGCGGCGTTCATCAACCGCGCGACGGGACCGTACTGGTGGGCCTACTGGACGATGATCGCGTGCAACGTCATCAGTCCGCAGTTCTTCTGGAGCAAGAAGATGCGGACCAACGTTGTCGTCGTGTGGCTGGTTGCGCTGGCGGTCACGATCGGGATGTGGTTCGAGCGTTTCGTGATCATCGTCACCAGCTTGCACCGCGCGTTCCTGCCTGGTGAGTACCACATGTTCCACCCGACGCTGGTGGACATCATGATCTTCGCCGGCTCGTTCGGCGTGTTCCTGACGCTGTTCCTGCTCTTCCTGCGGTTCCTGCCGGTCTTCCCGATCGCGGAAATCAAGGCGGTTCTGCCTCAGGCAAGCCCGCATGCTCACGGGCATGGGGACGGACATGGTGATCATGGCCAAGCTGACGGTTCCCACGGTTCGCATGGAAAGGGAGGCCACTCATGAGTGTCGCCGCTCAACAGACCGTCTATATGACGGAGAACAACGAGCAGGTGCACGGGATTCTGGCGGAGTTTGCCAGCCCCGCTGACCTGTACCACGCCGCGGAGAAGGTTCGCGACGCGGGCTATGAGAAGTGGGACACCTACACGCCCTTCCCGATTCACGGGATGGAAGAGGCGATGGGCATCAAGCGGACGATCCTGCCCATTCTGGTCTTCTGCGGCGGGATGACCGGCGCAGGGCTGGGCTTCCTGATGCAGTGGTGGATCAGTACGCAGGAATACCGGATGGTGGTGCAGGGCAAGCCGTACGGCGACTTCACGTCGGGCGGCTGGCAGAACTTTGTGCCCATCACGTTTGAACTGGGCATTCTGCTGAGCGCCTTCACGGCGATCATCGGGATGTTCGCGCTGAACGGGTTGCCTCGCCACAACCACCCGCTGCTGAAGAAGGAACGCTTCCTGGGCAGCAGTGATGACAAGTTCTTCATCTGCATCGAAGCGGGTGATGCGAAGTTCAATCCGGAGAAGACGCGCGACCTTCTGGAGCGTGCGGGGGCGACGAGCATTGAACTGGTTGAGGAATAGGCATTGGGCACTAGGGATTTGGCACTAGGGTCAAGACAGAAGACAGATTCAGCTGGTGAAGCAATGAACACCATGAGCAAGCACAATTCCGCCTTTGTTCTCGTCGGCGCCGCGGCGCTGGTGGTGAGCGTGGGCACGCTGACAGGCTGCCGAGGCGAGCGTGAAGACGCACCGCCGCGTCAGTTCTTCCCTGACATGGACGACAGCCCCAAGTGGGAGCCGCAGGGGAAGAGTGAGTTCTTCGTCGACGGCCGGCAGATGCGCCAGCAAGTGCCCAACACGGTGGCGTTCGGTCGCCAGGGCTTTGTGACGCAGGATGACTGGGCGGACTCGTTCATGCAGCAGCGCGATGACCTGCTGAAGGAAGATGCCGGCTACTACCAAGGCAAGGCGAAGGACGGAACGTATTTGGCCGTCGCGCCGGTGCGCTTCACGAAAGAAGACCTGCTGCGTGGTCAGGAGCGGTTCAACATCTTCTGCTCGGCCTGCCACAACTACAACGGCGACGGCATGGGCATGGTGGGCAAGCAGTGGAGCTACACGCTGCCCAACTTCCATGATGCGAAGTACAAGGATCCGAAGGCGGATCAAGGGCGCGATGGTTACTTGTTCCACATCGCGCGTTATGGCGTGCCGGGCGGCAGCCTGGAAGCTCCGGACTATGTGAATCACAAGATGCCCGGTTACAAGCACGCGTTGTCGGTGGACGACACGTGGCGCGTGGTGGCGTACATCCGTGCGCTGCAGGCCAGCCGGACCGGCACGATTGAAGATGTTCCTGAAAGTCTGCGCGACCAGGTTCGCCAGCAGATGCGTGACTTGCCCAAGCCCGCGGCTGACGCGGGTTCGAACTCAGGTTCGAGTGCGGGCAGCGTCGCGGCGACTGGAGGTGCGAAGTGACTGCTCTTCCGCATGACGCACATCAGCATGGGCACGACCATGGTCATGGCCACACCGGCGGGCTGCCGCAGCGGCTGCGCGGCGACAACATCAACTTCCCCAGTGGCACCGGCAACGGCATGTCGATGGGGCTGATGGTGCTGGGCGTGCTGCTGCTGGGTGCTGGCCTTGCAGCGGCGTTCGCGGGTGCGGGTGGCGTGAGCCTCAAGCACGGCATCGCTGCATATCTGGTGGGAGCGTTTACGGTGCTGGCCATCAGCATCGGCGCAACGTTCTTCGTGATGGTCAACTACCTCGTGAACTCGGGGTGGACCTCGACGATCCGCCGGCAGGTTGAGAACATCATGGCCTTCCTGCCTTGGGCGTGGCTGCTGCTGCTGCCCGTACTGGCGATTGAAATCGCGAAGGACGGCGTGCTGTTCACGTGGATGAACAGCGAGAATGCGACTGACTACCTGCTGAACAAGAAGGCGACGTTCTTCTTCTTCCCGCTGGCTGTCGGCGAGTTCCCGGCGTTCTTCGTGATTCGCACGCTCTTCTACGGCTTCTTCTGGTGGTTCCTCACCAGTTCGCTTCTCAAGCTCAGCAAGGAGCAGGATCGCACGGGCGATCGCTGGCTGACGGCCAAGGCCGTTCGTCTGTGCTCGTGGGGCATGCCGGTCTTCGCGCTGACGATCGCGTTCGCGGGCTTTGACTTCCTCATGAGCCCTGACTTCAAGTTCTTCAGCACGATGTGGGGCGTGTACTTCTTCGCGGGCGCGGTCTTCAGCGCGATCGCGACGATCAGCCTGGTCATCAACGTGCTGCTGCGCAAGGGCAAGTTGAAGGGCTGCGTGAGCGAGGAGCACTTCCACGATCTGGGCAAGTTCCAGTTTGCGTTCACGGTCTTCTGGGCGTACATCGGGTTCTGCCAGTATTTCCTGATCTACTACGCCAACATTCCGGAAGAAACCGCCTACTACAACCACCGCAAGGAGTTCGGCTGGGACAAGCTGGGCATCCTGCTCATGGTCGGTCACTTCATCGCGCCATTCCTCATCCTGATCTCGCGGCACGTCAAGAAGAATCTGAATCTCATGATTCCGATCTCGCTTTGGTGCATCGCGATGCAGGTGGCGGACATGTTCTGGATTCTGCGCCCCATGGCGTACACGCCCACCCCCATCAAGGACGCCAACGGCGTGCTGATCGCGGTGCAGCAGGCGACGGCGACGGGCCCCGGCATCGGTGGCGCGTACCTCGATGTGCTGCTCATCACGGGGATGCTCGCGATCCTCGCAGGGTTCATCATCCGCAAGGTGACGAGTGGTCCGCTGGTGGCAGTGAACGACCCGCGTATTCACGAAGCGATTGATCACAAGAACTACGTGTGATGTGGGCATGTCGGCGGTGTCAGATTCGATTGGCAGGCGATGCCCGGGATAACCCTCGTCGCCGATGAGTTGGATCTGACAAGCAAGTTGATGAGTTTGGTCGAATACGGTTTGGCAGTAATCCATCCAGTCTGGCGAGACGAAGTTTTCAACGAAGTCTGAAATCAAACGGGTGGCAGTGAAGCGAGGCGGTCATGGTCAGTAACGACAACAACATGCAACTTTCGCACTCAGCGCATGCGGCACAAGCCGACATGAGCGGCGCCGAAGGTGCGCCGCAGGCGGAGCACACCCACGCGATCAACACGTGGGTGCTGATGAAGTGGCTGATCGCCATCATTCTGGTGCTCGCGGTGGCGATCGCCGGGCTGATTCAGCTGTTCCAGGTCGTGAAGCTGCACAAGATCAAGACGATGGTGGAAGTGGACACGCTGAGCCACGCTGAGTATCTCAAGCACCGTCAGAACATGAAGTCAGAGCTGAGCTGGGGCACGGAGAAGGCTGAGTTCCGCGCCGTGGATGCCAATCACGTGCAGATTCCCATTGGCACGGCGATGGAGGATGTGATCAACGCGTACAGCAAGCAGCCTGGCAGCATGGATGGCACCCTCAAGCAGTGGGCGAATCCGGTGGGGAAGAAGGGCAGCGATGGCGTAAGTGATGCGCCGGCGACTCCTTGATTCCGCCGAGCATCAACTGACTGACACTGGCAACGCTTCGCAAGGTTTGATGGACATGATGACGCAGTACCCCATCTCCCGTATCGCTCGCATCGCGACTCTCGTCGCGGCGATTGCGGCGTGCGCTGGCGGGGCGATGGCGCAGGCGCTGGACAAGGGATATGAGCCCAACCCAACGCCTCCGGCGGTGCCGTTTGAGGAACGCGGGATCGGCGTTGAGGAGCGGGTGGGGCTGTCGCTGCCGCTGGATGTGGAACTGACCGACCAAGACGGCAAGAAGGTTCAACTCAAGGACTACTTCCCGGGCGATGGCAGGCCCGTGATGCTGCTTCTGGTGTACTACCGCTGCCCGGTGGTGTGCGATGTCTTCCGCGAGAAGACGTTCCAGACGCTCAGCGCGGTTGACGCGAAGGGCGACTATCAGATGGGCAAGGACTACCGCGTGGTGGTCGTCAGCTTTGATCCGACGGAGACGCCGGAGACGGCGAAGGGCGTCCGCGAAGTTGATCTTCGCGATGCGTATGTGCGGGCGCTGCCTGAAGGCGCGCTTGCAGGCGTGACGTTCCACGTCGCGGAGGGCTCGACCGCCAAGACATTGGCGGACGGGCTTGGCTTTCAGTACAAGCGCCTGGACAACAACGAGTACAGCCACCCCGTGGTGACATTCGTCGCGACTCCCGACGGCAAGATCAGCCGCTATCTCTACGGATATCCCAGCGCGTTCGACGTTGACACGGTGCGGAACTACAAGCTGGCTCTGATGGAAGCCAGCGAGGGCAAGATGGTGCGGTCGGTGGGTGAACGCATCCTGATGTTCTGCTACGAGTTTGATCCGACACGCGGCACCTACACGCTGCAGGCGTTTCGGGTGATGCAGATCGGCGGCGGCATCACGATCGCACTGATGGGGGGATTGATCGGCGGTCTACTGCTGACGGAACGGATACGCCGGAAGCGACAGATGAAATCGGGCGGTGGAGAAGGAACCACACCGAATTCAACGATGGCGACGGAATGACGATTGGCAGACTGGACGGAAAGCGGACAAAGACGAGTCGTGGCCTGAGATGAGCCAAAGGCCCACGCTAACAGAAGTTGAGTAGCCCATGCTGACGAGTTCTCTTGCACAAGCCCTGGTGACGACGCACGCGACGCTTGCGACCGCGACGACTGATTGGTCGATGTGGGACAAGAAGTGGCTGCGCGAGCCTGCGATGACCGAAGTTGCCAAAGACACCGACTACATGTTCATGTGGCTGTGGTGGTTCTGCGTCATTTGGTTCGTGGGTCTGATGGGCATCATGGTGTACTGGTGCATCAAGTACCGCCGCAAGCCGGGCAAGATCTCTGAGCGCAGCCCCAGTCACAACCTGACGCTCGAACTGGCGTGGACGATCATCCCGACGCTTTTCCTGGTGTGGATCTTCTTCAAGGGCTTCTGGGGATACATGGAGAAGATGGTGCCGGCAGCGGCGGGCAACGGGCTGGAACTGAAGTTGACGGGGTACAAGTGGTCGTGGGACCTTGAGTATCCCAACGGTCTGGTCATCAATCGCGGCATCTCGTCCACGAGCTTTGGCGGTGAGGCAGTGCCGGTGTTCTACGTGCCTGCGGATGTGCCCGTGAAGTTGCGCATGAACGCGACGGACGTGATGCACTCGTTCTGGATTCCTGACTTCCGCGTGAAGCAGGACCTGATTCCGAACCGTTACACGGGGATGACCTTTACGGCGATCGGCCCCAAGGACGGCGTTCCGGGTGTGATGGTGCACCCTTCGAGCGAGGAAGAAGCCAAGCGCAATCGCGCTCCGGTGGCTGGCAGCAGCCTCGGCCGCATCGCGCCCGAGTTCGTGCCTGAGATGGCCGGCGCCAAGTACACCGACCACTGGGTTTTCTGTGCGGAGTACTGCGGCACGTATCACAGCGAAATGGCCGCGGTCATTCGCGTAGTGAGTCAGGAAGACTACGACAAGTGGATGGCGTACATGGTGAAGCGCAGCACGCCCACTGATCCCGTGGAATGGGGCAAGCTGCTGTACCGCGGCAAGTGCATGAGCTGCCACAGCGTGGATGGCAGCAAGAACACCGGCCCGACGTGGTTGAACCTGTACGGGTATGAGCACGACTACACGGACGGGACCAAGATCGTTTCCGATGACAACCACATCGTGGAGTCGATCCGCAACCCCGCCAAGCACGTGCGTGTGGGCTACGCAAACAACATGAATGCCTTCAGCGAGGCGCAGATGCCTGCACGCCAGGTGGAAGCGATCATCGCCTACATGAAGAGCCTTTCGGATCGTGGGCCCAAGACGACGCCCAGTGAAGGTGACGCACCCGCCAAGGAAGAGCCCAAGGAGCAGGCGAGCGCGATCAAGTGACACGAGCCTGATGCTGGTGATCGGGACGATGGACGAACACAACCGGCGACGCGAAGCGCGAGCCGATGAACTGATGCAGGAGTAGACGCAATGGCAACGGCAACCGCACATGATCACGCTCACGGGAGTTACCTGACTCCCAAGGGCGGCTTCTGGACCACGGTGTTGGACTGGGCGACAACCGTCGATCACAAAAAGATCGGTGTGATGTACCTTGTCGCGATTCTGTTCATGTTCTTCCTGGGTGGCTTGGCAGCCATCGCAGTGCGCACCGAACTCTACTTCCCGGTTCGTGTGAGCGAGACCGGGCAGGTGACGGGCCAGCTGTTGACGATGTTCTACGCCGAACCGACGATGGCGAAGGGCAACGACGCGTACAACATCGCGTTCACGCTGCACGGGGCGATCATGGTGTTCATGGTCATCGTCCCCAGCATTCCGGCGAGCCTGGGCAACTTCTTCCTCCCGATCATGCTGGGTACGAAGGACGTTGCCTTCCCGCGGCTCAACCTCCTGAGCTGGTATGTCTACGTCATCGGCTCCATGTTTGCAGTGGGGGCGATCCTGCTTGGTGGTGTTGACACTGGTTGGACGTTCTATACGCCGTACTCCACCAGCACCGGCAACGAGTTCGGCAAGTTGACACTGATGGTGCTGGCGGCGTTCATCCTCGGGTTCTCGTCGATTCTGACCGGTCTGAACTTCATTGTGACGGTGCACAAGCTTCGCGCTCCGGGCATGGGCTGGTTTGACATGCCGCTGTTTGTGTGGGCTGTGTATAGCAGCGCAATCATTCAGGTGCTGGCGACTCCGGTCATCGGCATCACGCTGCTGCTGCTGTGCTTCGAGCGTCTGTTCAATGTCGGTATCTTCGATCCGTCGCTGGGTGGTGACCCGGTGCTGTATCAGCACTTCTTCTGGTTCTACAGCCACCCGGTGGTGTACGTGATGATTCTGCCGGGCATGGGCATCATCAGCGATGTGCTGGCGGTGCACAGCCAGAAGCATGTGTTCGGTTACCGCGCAATCGCATACTCGTCGCTGGGCATCGCAGCGGTGAGCTTTGTGGTGTGGGGCCACCACATGTTCACGAGCATGAGCGAACTGGCCAGCGCGGTCTTCAGCGGTTTGACGTTCCTCGTCGCGATTCCGACCGCCGTCAAGGTGTTCAACTGGATCATGACGCTGTATAAAGGATCTATCGCGTTCACCACACCGATGGTTTACGCGCTGATCTTCCTGTTCCTGTTCTCCATCGGCGGTCTGACCGGTCTGCCTCTGGGCACGCTGAGCACGGACCTGCACCTGCACGACAGCTACTTCGTCGTGGCGCACTTCCACTACGTGATGATGGGCGGCACGATCATGGCGCTCATGGCGGGCATTCACCACTGGTGGCCCAAGATGTTCGGGCGTATGTACAACGAGCCGGCGGCGATCGTGTGTGCTCTGATCGTCTTCGTCAGCTTCAACGTGACGTTCTTCAGCCAGTTCTATCTGGGCAGCCAGGGCATGCCTCGCCGGTATGCCAGCTACATCGATGAATTCCAGGCTCTGCACCAGTTGAGCACCATCGGCAGCTATGGCCTGCTTCTCGGCTTCGTCGGTCACTTCTTCGTCTTTCTCCACAGTCTCGCGGCTGGCAAGCTCGCTCCGCAGAACCCGTGGGGCGGCCTGACGCTGGAGTGGGTTGCGGCCAGCCCCCCGGTGGAGCACAACTTCGATCATGATCCGGTTGTGAAGAACGGCCCGTACGACTTTGAAACAACCGTGCCGCCGGGCTGGAAGCCGGAAGACTACCCGATCCCCGCAGAGAACCTGCGTTCGGCGCGGGCGCACTGACGTGAACATCGCGAGGCTGGTCTGACGGCGAGCCTCGCGTTTGGCTGGTAAAGACAAGACGGACTGACGAACGGGAATGGAAAGGGTGAGCGATCCTGGCTGTCTTGGGACGCTCTCACACGACGCATGACCACCATTGATCACAAACACGGACAGGTCGACGACGCGAGCAAGCCGCTGTGGGCTCGCTATCGGCCCGGGCACCACTGGAAGAACGCCGCTGAGGAGTTTGACGGCTGCAAGCTGGGCTTCTGGCTGTTCCTCGCGACGGAAGTGCTGCTGTTTGCGGGCATCTTCGTTGCGTATGCGATTTTCCGCGCGAAGTATCCGGGTGCGTGGACTGAAGGCAGCAGCCAACTTGACTGGAAGATCGGCGGCATCAACACCGTTGTGCTGCTGGTGAGCAGTTTCACGATGGCCTATTCGATCTACTGCTTCCAGACGGACAAGGTCAAAAAGGGCCAGCAGATGCTGCTGGCGACCTTCGCGATGGGCGGGCTGTTCCTGGTGCTCAAGCTGCTGCTGGAATACATGCCCAAGATGACGGGCTACTTCCTGAGCTTTGACCCGGCGCTGTCGCACTACAGCGATCTGGTTGTCGCGGAAAGCGCGAAGATGGGCGGCCTGCTGCAGTATGTTGAGGGTTACGGCGGCAAGGCTCCGGGCAAGTTCTTCACGCACGGTTTCGCGATTGATGTCAACGTGCCATTGTGGTGGAGCGTCTACTACTCGGGTACGGCGATTCACGCGCTGCACGTTGTGATCGGCATGACGATGATCGCGCGGGCATACTTCCGCAGCTTCAAGGGCTACTACGGCTCGGGCCACTACACCTTTGTCGAAATGACCGGCCTGTACTGGCACTTGGTCGACTTGGTGTGGATCTTCCTCTTCCCGCTGCTGTACCTGATCCACTGAACAGACTCGCGAATCAAACGCCCAACCACACGCAACTCCGACAGGATTCGGACTTCAAGGATTCTGACTCATGGCACATGCCGCTCACTCACATGACTCACACGCTGGCGGACACGAAGAGCACCACGCTCACGTGATTGTGCCGCCGATCACGCTCAAGCTGGTGCTGGGTGTGCTGCTGGGCCTGACGGTGCTGACCGTCGCGACCGCCCAGCTGGAAGTGTGGGCGATGAACTACTTTGACATCGTGCTGCCGGCGTGGGTGAACGTCACAGGTGCGATGCTGATCGCGACGGTGAAGGCCGTGCTGGTGATGGCGTACTTCATGCAGCTGCGGTACGACAACCCGATGAACACGGTGGTCATGCTGTTCACGTTCTTCGCGGTTGGTCTGTTCCTGTTCTTCACGAGTCTGGATCTCTTCACGCGCGATCGCGTGTATGACTACAAGGCGACGGCGGTCGTGGCAGGTGGTACGGGCGAGCGCGTGGGGCTGCCCGCGGGTACGCCCTTGGTGGTCGGCATGAAGCAGAAGGCCTTGGAGACGATGGGCGCCGAGCGATATGAGTACGTGAAGTCTCAACTCCACCATGGCAAGCATGGTCATGGCGGCGAAGACACGACGGTGAGCAGCGCGAATCGCAGCCGGCCTCGTGTCGGTCTGACGGTGCCCAGTTCCGCCCACGGTGAAGGCGCTGGCGAAAAGTCTCCGGCAGAGGCGAAGTCGGGCCACTGAAAGCGGCCGGATTGAAGAACTGCGGCCGGTGGCGGCGAACCTATGGAGCGTGCATCACGCCAAGTGAACGTGCGAGCGGCAACGCCCGGTGATGTGCCGGCGGTGTTGTCATTAGTGCGCGAACTCGCTGAGTATGAGAAGGCGCTGGATCAGGTCGTTGCGACTGAAGAGAATCTGCGCGAGGACTTGTTTGGTCCCAGGCCGATCTGCGAGGCGATCATCGGCGAGGTGGACGGCAACGTGCAGGGCTTTGCGCTGTTCTTCCATAACTACTCAACATGGGTGGGGAGGCGAGGGCTTTACCTCGAAGATCTGTATGTACGGCCTTCCGCTCGCGGCTGCGGGCTGGGGAAGGCTCTCTTTGAGCGGGTGGCGCAGATTGCCGTTGAACGCGGATGCCAGCGGATGGACTGGATGGTGCTGGATTGGAACACATCCGCGCATGAGTTCTATCGCGCGATGGGGGCGAGCGGCATGGATGAGTGGACGATGTGGCGGCTGAAGGGCGACGCGCTGCGGCGAGCCGCAAAGGCTTGACCGACATGGCCCGATTCATCGAGCAGATTTGTGGGCAGGCTGGGCAGCAAGCGTCGCTTGAATCACACCTCGGAGCAACTGGCCTTCGGCTTGTGTGATGACCACGCTGCCGGCTTTCGCGTGGACGGACTTGACCTGTGCGAAGGCGACAGGAGCCATGCCCAGCGTGGGTGCGGGGGCGGCGCTGGTGATGGTGCCGATCACTTCGCCGGGTGCGTCAGCGGTGCCTTCGAGGGCGATGGCGCTGGCGGGGTCGGGCAGCGGGGGGTAGGGGAGGTCTGCGGGCTGCTGGTCGCTGGCGATGATGCGCTCAAACTTGATCGTGACCAGTGATTGCTTGCTCTGCCCACGGGCGTGCATGCGGGCGACGACTTCCTGTCCGAGGTAGCAGCCTTTGGTGAAGCTCACACGGTCGTGCAGGACGCCGGTCTCCGCCGGGAGGCTCTCCGGGCCGAAGTCCATGTTGTAGAGGGGTGTTCCTGCTTCAATGCGGGCCATGTTGTATGCATGCCAGCCGATGAGTTCGAGGCGAATGCTGGCGGCGGGGTCGTCGCGCTGGAGCAGGGCGATGGCGCGGCCTGGCTCGTGGTGGTGACGGGGGTCGTGGCCCTTGGCGACGAGGTCCTGCACCACGGCGTGGGCGCGATCAGCGGGAACGAAGACCTCGTATCCCGGGACGCCGGCGGTGTCGTCTCGCAGCACGATCACTGGTGTAGACGCGATCGTGAGCGTGGTTGCGGCGTCTTGGGCGAGCGAGAGCGGTGCACCGGTACAGAGTGCCAGCAGGTCTGCGGCACGGGGGCCGTGGAGGGCGAGGCGGTGGGTGGTCTGCGTGATGTCGGTGATCGCGCAGTCTTCGGTGATGATGAATGAATCAAGGCCCTTGCGCGTGCGGTCGGCGGCAAGCACGTCGAGGTCGAGCAGCGTTTGGTTCTCAAGGTGAAGCACCCGCATGTCGGCGTCGATGCGGCCCTTGCGGCTGAGCCAGAAACTGCGGCGGCAGGTGTTGGGCGCCAGGCCTTTCATTTCCTGCGTGATCATGCGGTTGAGGAAGTCGACACGCTCGGGCCCCGTGAGGCGGAGGACGCCTCGCGTGGGCTGATCGAGGAGCGCACAGTACTTGCGGAGCGAGCCGTATTCGAGCTCGATGGGACCCAAAGCCGCGACGACATCGCAGGCGGGTGTCATGTCCGCAGGGCCGTAGTTCATGAGGACGCCGCCGGCGTCGCGGAAGAACGGGAGAAGCGGGGAGGGGAGAGTCACGAGGGAGGGTAGAGGTGAGCAAGCGGGGACGTGTAGAGGTGTAGGGACTCACTCTTTTCGGTTGAGGAGGTCGGTGGCCTTCTTGAGCGTTTCCTTTTCCGCGTCGGTCAGGCTTTGCACGCCCTCGGCGCGTTGTTTGGCGAGAATGCGATCGACCTCGGCGAAGATGGCCTGCTCTTTCGCGTTAAACTCAGCTTTGGCAGGACGAAGGACTTTCTCGGCGACGGATTTGGATTTGGTGAGGCGAGGAGACTTACGGCTGTCGCCGACGACATCAAAGAAGTCGAGGAGCAGGTGACTGTTGCGAGAGAAGAAGTAACCGGCAATGGCGCCGCCGATGTGCGCCGCTTCGCCGCCTGCGTTGCTCGTGCCCCAGATGACCATGATGATGGCGAGGCCGACGTAGCAGTAGGCGAAGACCTTCATCCGCATCGGGACGGGCGGAAAGAGCAATTGCACGCGAACGTTGGGCTCAAAGAAGGCGCACGCCATGATGACGCCGAAGACGCCTGCGCTGGCACCGACGAGGGGCGTGGTTGTGCTGATATCGAGCAACCCCGGAATGACTGGCCACCCTTGACGAGCGAAGATGGCACCCAGGCCGTTGAGGATCAGGTACATCAGGCCGCCGCAGATGCCGCAGATGAGGTAGAACGCAAGGTATTTCTTGCGGCCCAGATGGTCTTCGACGATGCGTCCGAACATCCAGAGGCCCAGCATGTTGAAGGCGATGTGCAGGAAGCCGCCATGGAGGAACTGGAAGGTGATGAGACGCCAGACCTCAAGGCGTTGGAAGCCCATGTAGGTGGAGAAGTGGCCCAGCGTAAAGAGCGCGTCGTGCACCTTGTAAAATGCGGCGCCGACGATGGTGGGGGGCGAAGTTGATTGATCAAGCACGAACCTGCCGACCTGTTGGCCGACTCGGTGCGCGTTGGCCGTGCTTGATTGTGCTGGAATCAGGCCGCCTGTGGCCGGATCGATATCGAGGTATGACTTGTCGATGTCGAGTTTCGAATCAGGCGTGACGGCGGTGGTTATGACCGCTGTGCGGTCCATTCTCGGCAGCCCAACGCGATCGCGCAGATTTGGTACGGAGTTGAGGACCATCTGAATCACGAAAATCGTGACGTTGATGATGATGAGCCAGCCGGTGACGGACATCATGCGCGACATGAAGCCGGGCTGGTCTGAGGCCTGCGTGTATTGGCGGTCGTAGATGCCCATGGGAAAGCAATATGTGAGAAGCGAAAGAGGCGAGAACGACGAACGGTTGCCGGACGGTGGTAACCAGTCAACCTTCTATCGGCAGGATGCCTCGGTCCTTCGCGAGAAGGAGTGTCAGCATTGTTTTGGCATCCCGGATTTCGCCTTTCGCGATGAGGGCGAGGGCCTGAGCGGGGGAGACGAGGCGGACGGCGATGTCTTCGTCGTTTTCCAGGTGCTGGCCGACGGGGGTGAGGTCTTGGGCGAGGAAGCAGGCCATGGCTTCGTCGGTCAGGCCAGGCGCGGTGAGGAAGGTGGTGAGGTGGGTGAGGGTGCCGGCTCGGAAACCGGTTTCTTCAATGAGTTCGCGTGCGGCGCACACGGCGGGATCTTCGCCGGGTGATCTGGTACCGGCGGGGAGTTCGAGAAGCACGTTCTCGGTGGAGAGCCGGAAGTTCTCAATGAGGACAACCTGCGGGCCTTGAGGGGTTTGTAACAGAGGGAGGATGATGACCGAACCAGGGTGGCGGATGACTTCCCGCGTGAGTGCGGTGCCATCGCGTCCGGTGGTTTCGAGCAGTTCGATGTCAAACTTAACGCCGTGGCGGAGCAAAGTTCGCTTGATAGAGCGGCGATGTGTGGCGGGAGCAGGTTTGTTGAGACTAACATCGTCTGGCGGCATCGCAGCAGGATATCGGGGCGAATTGCAGTGACGTGCGACGATGGTGGATGCAGTGCGACAACCTCAGCTTGTGTTTCCGGGCGGTGGACCGGGCGGTGACGCCATAGTGCGACTGGAGAACGTGCACAAGCGATTTGGCGCGCAAGTCGTGCTCGATGGCGTGTCGCTCGCGTTTGAGGAAGGCAAGACAACGGTGGTCATGGGGCCCAGCGGGTGCGGCAAAAGCGTGATGCTTAAGCACATCGTGGGGCTGCTGCGGCCAGACAAAGGAGCGATCTACTTCGCAGGCAAGCGGATAGATCAGCTTGATGAAGATGAATTGGCGCCAGTTCGCCTGCAGATCGGCCTTGTCTTTCAGATGGGTGCGCTGTTTGACAGCATGAGCGTTGAGGACAATATCGCATTTCCGCTCATTGAGCACACGCGACTGTCCGCCGGGGAACGGCGTGATCGCATCGCCGAAGCTCTCGAGACTGTGGACTTGCAGGGCGTGCAACCCAAACTCCCCAGTCAGCTCTCGGGGGGGCAGCGCAAGCGTGTAGCCATTGCACGGGCGCTGGTCATGCGTCCCCGCGTCATCCTGTTTGACGAACCGACGACGGGACTTGACCCGATTCGCAGTGCGGGCATCGACGACCTGATCGTTCGTCTGCGCGAGAAGTTCAATGTGACCAACATCGTGGTAACGCACGATCTGGCCAGTGCGAAGCACGTGGCAGACCGGGTCATCATGCTGCTGGGTGGAAAGGTCGCGGCGGATGGGCCGTTTGACAGTCTGGCTCGCAGTGCGGACGTGCGGATTCAGCACTTCCTCACCGGCACGTACAGCGCGGACGATGAACCGGGCATGCCCGAGGCTGACAAGAATCCGGCGACATTGGAAGTTGACGCAAGCAATCCACGTTTATTCAAGCGCGGCAAGCAAACGCGGGATGAGTGACGCGAACGAACGAGAAAGAGTGCAGAGTGAACAGGCTGTTTCTGCGGGATCTACTGACGGGCATCGTCGCGCTGGCTTCGCTGGCGGGATTGATTTTGACACTCATTTTCTTTGGCGAGCTCACGCCCTTGGCGGAGCGGAACTATGAATTCCAGATGCGTGTGGCCAACGCGGGCGGACTGGATGAAACCAGCCCGGTGACGCTGAATGGCGTGAGAGTGGGCCAAGTGGTGGAGAGCAAGCCCATGACCGGCGCCGCCAGTGGCGAGAACCCCGGAGCGATGCTCAAGCTGCGCATCCGGCGCAACATTGAGATTCCGCGGGCGAGCAAGATCAGTCTGGATCGCGGTTTTGTGGGCGGCAGCACGCTCGAGTTTGTCACCATCAATCTGTCGCCAGAGCAACTGAGCGACACGGTGAAGGCCGGCGAGGTGATGGAAGGCGGCGCGCCGGAGACGCTGATCGGTTCGATCAAGCAACTGGTGGAGGGGCCACTCGCGCAGTTCAGCAGCACGGCGGAGAAGATCGATGCGCTGGCGATGGAGTACACCAAGCTGGGATCGCGGCTGAATGAACTGGTGGAGCCCCGCACGGTGGCGGATGTAGCGGCGGGGAAGGATCCGAACCTTCGCAGCACGCTGGCACGCATCGATGTCGCGGTGACCAATGCCAATACGTGGCTGGCGGATGAACAACTACGCACCCAGTTTCAGAGCATCGTGACGAAGGCTGACGGCGTGCTGAGTGAAGCCAAGACGCTGGCGGAGGCATGGACGACGACGGCACAGACGGCCAATGAGACGGTTCGCAGCGTGAGCAATGATGTTCGTAGTGCGACAGAGAAGCTGAACGAACTGGCGGGCAACGCGAACGCGGCCCTCGGCAATGTGAAGACCGCGGGTGATGAGCTTGCGAAGGCCCTGGAGGCAGTCAACAGCGGCAAGGGGACGCTAGGCCAGTTGGTGCACAATCCCGACTTGTACCGCAACCTTGACGACGCCGCCAAGCGGCTGGACAAGGCCCTGACGGAAGCCCAGCAGATGCTGGAGAAGTACAAGAATGAGGGCATCAAGCTAAAGTTGTGAGCGGTTCTACAGGGGCCTGCAGCCAGAGCGGGACGCCGAGGAGGGTGCGAAGCGGCTTCTGGCCTCTCGCTTTGGTTCTCTCGGTGTTTGCGAGCCTCTGTTCCGTCTCTCCGGGACTGGTCTTGAATTTTGCACGGAACGGGTTGGCAAGGCCGATACAGGGGGCCAGTGGCCGATCTGCTGGACCAATCTGATATTGATGCACTTTTGTCGTCGGCGGCGGTGCCCAGCGATGAGGTGGTCACGTCGTCGTCGTCGCTGATCTTCTCCAAGAAGAATCGCGACCCTGAGACGACAGAAATTAAGATCTACGACTTCAAGCGGCCTGAACGCGTGAGTAAGGACCAGATGCGAGCGTTGCAGACGCTGCATGAGGCCTTTGCACGTAATTTCGGGGCGAGCTTGTCGGGCTTCCTGCGGACGATCGTGGAAGTGAAGGTCGCGACGTGCGAGCAGATGACGTACGCGGAGTTTACGAGCGGGTTGCCCAACCCCACGAGTTTTAACTTGGTTGCGGCGGATGGGCTTGAAGGGCAGATGTGCCTGGAGATCAGCCCGCTGATCATCTATCCGATCATCGACCGGCTGCTAGGCGGCAGCAGCAACGAGCTGTTCATTCCGCAGCGGCCCATGACGCAGATTGAGACGCGACTGATCAACAACGTCACGACGCGCGGACTGACGGCGCTGAGCGAAGCGTGGGCCAAGATTCGTGAGATGAGCTTCCGCGTGAGTGCGTCAGAAAGCAATCCACAGCTTGTGCAGATTGTGCCGCCCAATGAAGTTGTGGTGGTGATCGCGTTTGAACTGAAACTGGGCAATCGCGCGGGCACGATGAATCTGTGCATTCCGTACAACGTCATTGAGCCGTTCATGGACCGCTTGTCGAGCCAAAGCTGGTTCAGTGCGGCAAAGAACACTCGGAGCAAGGAAGTCGAGGAGACGATCTCGCACAACTTGAACCGTGCGCCGCTGCGCGTGACGGGGCTGCTGGGCGAGACGACGATGACGGTGAAGGAACTGCTGACGCTGGCGGCGGGGGACATCATCGTGACGGAGAAACTCGCGAAGAGTCCGGTTGTGGTGTGCGTCGAGGGGGAGAAGAAGTACCTGGCGCAGATCGGGCAGTTGCGAGGTCAGCGAGCGCTGCGCATTGTGCGGCCAATCACTGTTGCTGACCGGGTGTAACGGTTCAAGCTTTGCGGCGCGATCGTGGACGCAGCCGATGCGAAGCGTGCCGCTGGGTGATATGGTGTGCGCGTGACGGCAGAGAATGGTCAAGTTGGCGACGAAGCGACGAGTGGCGCGGTGGGCGTTGGGGTTGTTGTCATTGGGCGGAATGAGGGGGAGCGGTTTCGGCGATGTGTCATGTCGCTGGTAGGAGATGTTGGTGCGGGGGCCATACGACCGCCCGCGAGGCGCGGCCTGCCTGTTGTCTACGTGGATTCGGGGTCGACAGACGGCAGCCAGCAGTTTGCGAAGGACGCGGGCGTTGAGGTAGTGGCTCTGGATATGTCCACTGCTTTCACTGCGGCGCGAGCCCGAAATGCGGGGCTAGCACGGCTGTTGGAGATTGCGCCGCACGTGGCCTTTGTGCAGTTTGTGGATGGGGACTGCGAAGTGCGTCCGAACTGGCTTGCCGCCGGAGCAGCCGCTCTGAGAGCGGAAGAGAAGCTCGCTGCGGTAAGTGGTCGGCTGCGTGAGCGGTTTCCGGAGAAGAGCCTGTACAACAAGCTGGCGGATATTGAGTGGGACCGGCCGATAGGCCTGGAGAAGAGCTGCGGCGGCAACGCGATGTTTCGTGTGCGGGCCTTGCAGGAAGCGGGCGGGTATGACGCGACGTTGATCGCGGGGGAAGAGCCTGAACTGTGCGCGAGGCTGCGTGCGAAGGGCTGGTTGATTCGGCGTATAGCAGATGAGATGGCACTGCATGATCTGGCGATGTTCTCGCAGCGGCAGTGGCTGACGCGGGCGAAGCGGCATGGATTTGCAGTGCTCGAGGTGAGCGCATTTCGCACGGCGGCAAGCCAAGGGCTGTTTCGTCAGCAGATGCGGAGTGCGGTGATCTGGGGTGCGATCATTCCCGCTGTCCTGTGGGTGTTCACTGTCACCTGCGCCCTGTCGACCATCCTGAGTTTTGTGCTGAGCGCTGTTTGGGGCACGTCATCCACAAACTTCCGCGCGTACGCGGGAGATCCGTTTGTCCCCCTGCTGGAGACTCTGTCTCGCCTCGTCTTCGCACTCGCGATTCCGGCAACGCTGCTTGCTTTGCTGACGATTGCGCAGTGGTTGCGACTTGCGATGCGGGCGCGGCGGGAGAAGCCACTGTCGTGGGGTGAGGCATTGCTGTATTCGCGGCTGCTATTGGCGAGCAAGGGAGCGAATGTGCGGGGTATGCTGCAGATGCTGGTGCGGCGTTGGCGGAAGGGGCCGACGAAGTTGATTGATTACAAGACTCAGGCGACTGCCTGAACGTCCGGGTATGTGCCGCGGGGCCGTGCAGACGGAGCAACCAGACAATTTGCGACCGCTCATGGCCCCTGCCCGTTGGCAAGACAACGATTGCCGCCCTGCTATGGTCGATAATGCCTTGGCTGGTTAATCGGTTGCTTTACTGCGTGCCACATATGTCGAAGGTTCAGTGCCAGAACGGTTCCGGTGTCCAACTGCCTGCCGCGTGCGATGCGGGAGGTGTGGCGTGATTCATTACATGACCAGCGAGGGCCTTGGCTCGCCTTGGGTTGGCAATGAGATTCGGATTGTGACGAAGGCGGGTGTGCCTGTGGTGCTGCATTGCATGCGCACGCCCGGGAAGATTCACTTCGACGCGCAATGGGCCAAGGAGATGCAGGGAAGCGCGAAGGCGCTGTACCCGCTGCCTGTCGGCAAGTTGGTGGTGAGCAACCTGGCGGCGCCGTTTGTCTTTGGCGGGCGCTGGATTGGCGCACTTGCGAATGCGGTGTTTGGCGAGCGAGAAAATCTGCGGGCGCGAGTGGCGTGTTTGTCGCACTTCTTTGTGGCGTGCATGTGGGCGATGGATGTGCGCAAGCAGGATGTGACGCACATTCACGCGCAGTGGGCGTTCAGCAGCGCGAGTATCGCGATGTATGGCGCGTGGCTGCTGGGCAAGCCGTTCTCGTTCACAGGGCATGCTGTTGACTTGACCAAGCAGCGGGTTGCGCTGTGCGACAAGATCAAGCGGGCGAAGTTCATCATCGCCATCAGCGACTGGCACAAGCGGTTCTACATCGAGCAAGATGGCGGCGCAACGAAGGACCTGGCGAGCAAGATTCATGTGGCGTACTGCGGGATTTATACTGATGAGATGGTGCCGCCGAGCGCAGAGCATCAGGCCCTCAAAGCTGGGCCTGATGGCACGTTTACGATTCTGAGCGCGGGGCGGCTGATTGGGAAGAAGGGTTTTCCGTACGTCATTGAAGCGTGCAAGTTGCTCAAGGATCGCGGCGTGAAGTTCCGCTGCGTGATTGCGGGTAGCGGGCCGGATGAAGCGATGTTGCGCGGCATGATTGAGAAGCTGGGCGTGGGTGACTGCGTGGAGATGACGGGCAAGGCTCTGCAGCAGGAGAAGATTCCAGCGTTCATGCATGGAGGCGATGTGTTCACCCTCGCGTGCGTGTGGGCAGATGATGGTGATGTGGATGGCTTGCCGCAACTGACGATGGAAGCGATGGGATGCGGCTTGCCGGCCGTGACAACGCGACTGGTGGGCAATCCTGACCTCGTGATGCATGAGAAAACGGGCTTGCTGGTGGAACCCAATGACGCGAAGGGCCTTGCAGACGCGTTGGAGCGGCTGGCGAAGGATCGCGAGCTGGCGGCCAAGCTCGCGGTTGCGGGCCGCAAGCATGTGCTGGATGTGTTTGATATCACGCGGAGTCTGGAACCGCTGATTTCGCAGTATCGTGCGGCGCTGCAGGCTGCTGGCAAGAGCGGAGAGACTCGCACGGCGCGTGCGGAGGAGAGGACAGCATGATCATTTCACAGACGCCGTATCGTGTGAGCTTTGCTGGCGGGGGCACGGATTTGCCGGCGTTTTATCGCCAGGAGGCTGGCGCGGTGCTGAGCGTGGCGATCACGAAGCACATGTACGTCGCGTTGAGCAAGCGATTCGAGCCAAGCGTGCGCGTGGCGTACAGCAAGACGGAAATTGCGGACACGCGTGATGAGGTGCAGCACACGATTGTGAAGGCTGCGCTCAAGATGGTTGATCTTGGGCCTCACATGGAGATCGTGACGATCGGCGATGTGCCGGCGGGCACGGGCATGGGCAGTAGCAGCACGCTGACGGTGGGGTTGCTGAACGCGCTGTATGCGATGAAGGGCAATGTGACCAGCCCGAAGAAGCTGGCGGAAGAGGCGAGCAGGATTGAGATCGACATTCTGGGCAGCCCGATCGGCAAGCAGGACCAGTATGCGGCGGCGTTCGGCGGGCTGAATTACATTCGCTTCAACAGCGATGACAGCGTGGATGTGCAGCCAGTGCCCACGGCAGCGGAGACACTGAAGGAACTCGAGAAGCGGGCGTTGATTCTCTACACGGAGAAGAAGCGCGACGCGAATGACATTCTGAAGAAGCAGAGCGAAGGCACGGGCGAAAAGATGCGTCTGCTTCGCGAGATGCGCGACTTGGCGAGCGAGATGCGCGGCGTGATCAGTGGGCGTGGCAATCTTGATGAGTTCTCGCGGTTGCTGCACGTGGGCTGGGAACTGAAGCGCAGCATGGGTTTTGGGATCAGTGATCCAGTGATTGATGACATGTACGCGGCAGCACGCAAGGCCGGTGCGCAGGGTGGCAAGCTGCTTGGTGCGGGCGGTGGTGGCTTCGTCTTCCTGCTTGCACCGCCGGAGAAGCACGACGCGATTCGCGAAGCGGTTGGCAAGCCGCGTGAGTTGAAGTTTGAAGTGGACCGGCTTGGAAGCAGGATCATTTTCATTTCATAGGATGGGTCGCGGAGGTGCGGAGGGAAGCGGAGAGATGCGGAGTTGGAGAGGTGTGGTCGGCGGTTGTCGGGTTTGGGTGAGGTGTTGCTGACTCTCTGTCTCACTCCGGTCATTCTCTGGTTTGTATTCCGCTGTGTTGCAGTATTCGGAGGTTCTCATGGGCGGCACGATGATCAATTCGGCTTCGGCATACTTCGCGGAGATGCAGCGAGCCGCCGCGGCGATGGACCAGCGGGCGATTGAGCGATACGCGGACCTCTTGTACGCCGCATGGCAGCGTGATGCGACGGTGCACATCTTCGGCAACGGCGGCAGCCATGCGAACGCGAGCCACACGGTCGCGGATTTTGTCAAGACGGCGATGGTGGACGGCAGGCGACGGCTGCGGGCGCTGTGCATGAGCGACAACCTGCCGATGCTGACGGCGGTGGGCAATGACCTGAGTTACGCTGACTCATTCGCGTTTCAGCTTGAGAGCTACGCGCGAACCGGTGATGTCGCAGTCGCGATCAGTTGCAGCGGCAACAGTCCGAACATCATCAAGGCTGTTGAGGTCGCCAAGAAGCTGGGCTTGACGGTCGTGGGGCTCACTGGGCTCAAGGGCGGCAAGCTCGGGCCCATGAGTGATGTGCACATCAATGTGCCCAGCGAGAATTTCGGGGTAATCGAAGATCTGCACATGAGCGTTGGGCACATTGCGGCGCAGATGTTTCACAATAGATTGAAGGGCTGAAGAGTGGCCACACGGTGAAGTGGCCACACGTCCAAAGCAAGATCCCAGATCGATACATTGGGCCAATTGGCATTGTGACCATGGGGCCACTTTCGCGGAGCGACTATGCATGTTCTCATCACGGGCGGCGCGGGGTTCATCGGTTCACACACGGCGGACGCGCTGCTGAAGCTGGGGTACAAGGTGCGTGTGCTGGATTCCCTCGAGGAGCCGGTGCACCCCGGGCACAAAAAGCCTGCGTATCTCGATCCGCGCATTGAGTTCGTCAAGGGCGATGTTCGCGATGAGAAGGTACTTCTGGAGTGCCTTCGCGGCGTGGACGCGGTGTATCACCTGGCGGCATTTCAGGACTATCTGCCCGTGTTCTCGCGGTACTTTGACGTGAATGTGACGAGCACGGCCCTGATCTATGAACTGATCGTGCGCGAGAAGCTGCCGGTCAAGAAGGTCATCGTGGCGAGCAGTCAGGCGACGCTGGGCGAGGGCGCGTATCGCGATGCCGATGGCAAAGTGTGTCTGCCTGATATTCGTGATGACGCGCAGCTGGCTCGCGGCGAGTTTGAGTGCAAAGCGCCGAAGGGCTTTCGCGGACCGGTCACGTGGATGGCGACGGATGAGACCGTCGCGAATCCGCAGAATCAGTACGGCATCAGCAAGATCGCCGAGGAGAAGGTTGCGCTGCACTTGGGCAAGCGGTACGGCATTCCCAGTGTCGCGATGCGGTACAGCATCGTGCAGGGGCCGCGGCAGAGCTTCTATAACGCGTACAGCGGGGCGTGTCGCATTTTCTGTCTTTCGTTTCATGTCGGGCAAGAGCCGAGCATCTATGAGGACGGTCAGCAGATCCGCGACTTCGTGAACATCCATGACGTGGTGGATGCGAACCTGCTGTGCTTGCATGACTCGCGTGCGGATTACGAGATGTTCCACGTTGGTGGCGACAAGGCGTACACCGTTTCGCAGTTCGCCAGCGCGGTCGCGGATGTGTTTGGTGTGAAGGGCTATGTGCCGAAGGCCTGCGGCAAGTATCGCTTCGGTGATACGCGGCACATCTTCAGCGATGTGAGCAAGCTCAAGGCGCTGGGTTGGAAGCCGACACGCGGTGTGCACGACAGCGTGGACGCCTATCGCGGCTGGCTTCAGAGTGCGGATAACGTCGCTGCGATTCTTGATTACGCGAACAAGGCGATGGCGAAGATGAACGTGGTGCGTGAGATCAAGAAGTAGGCATTGGGCATTAGGGATAAGGGATTAGGGAAAGGCCGTTGCGATGCGCATGCCGAACGACAACGTCAGGGTTCTATTGACTGCGGCGGGGGTGGGTTCGCGGCTGAAACCGATCACGGACTCGTTGCCGAAGGCGCTCGTGCCGATTGCGGGCAAGCCGCTGTTGCAGTATTGGTTTGATGCGTTTGCACACGCCGGTATTCGGCCTGTGCTGGTGAACACCCATCACATGCCTGAGCAGATCCGGGCTTTCTTGCATGTGCAGAACGCGACCGGCAGGTTTGCAGCGGTCGAGACGTATGAACCGACGCTGCTAGGCAGTGCCGGTACCATCTCGGCGAACGAGGCGTTCGTGCCTCGCGACGGCGGTGATGTGCTCATCATCTACAGCGACAACCTGAGCAACGTGGATCTGAACAAGTTCCTCGCGTTTCATCGCTCGCACGGCGATCCGTTCACGATGCTGCTTTTCCGTGCGCAGTTTCCGGAGAAGTCCGGCATCGCTGAAGTTGCAGGGGATGGCAAGGTGCTGAGCTTTGTGGAGAAGCCCAAGCAGCCCAAGAGCGATCTGGCGAACGCCGGCATGTACGCGATGTCAACCGCGATGTGGCATGAGATCGCGTCGTGGAAGGCATTTGATATCGGCTTTGATGTGTTGCCGCGAATTGTCGCGAGCGGGCGGATGCGAGCGATTGAACACGCGAAAGTTGCGCGCGATGGCAAGCCGTATCACCGTGATATCGGTACGCACGAAAGTCTGGCGATTGCGAACGCGGAAGCGCCGGGTGTCTTTGGCGGATAAGAAGATCGCCCCACGGAATGTGGTGCTTGGAAGCGCGCGAATTGTGATGTGTGTTCAACGGCGGCGGCGCGTCGTTGCGATGCCGGCGAGAGCGAGCATGCCCAACGTTGCGGGTGTGGGGATAGTGACGGTCCAGGCTTGATCATTGATGACGGCGAAGCCGGTGTTGAAGTTGCCAGTGCCGGCGAAGGTGAGACCGTCGCCGCTGACTTGGTTGATGCGGAGATTGGACCAGTTTGCGAAGTCGATGCTGTTGGCGGTGAAGAGCTGGGCGGGTGTAAGGATCGCGCCGGCGGCGTGCGAGTAGATGCTGCCGCTGGCGAGCACCCAGAAGTCACCGTTCGCGCTTGCTTCGGTGGTGCCCAGGTCAACCAGGGACGAGGTGATGAGTTGCGTACCAGTCGCGGCGGTCCAGCGGAAGAGGCCCTGGCCGACGGATTGCGGCGCGTTGCTGTAGACGGCGTTCCAACGGTAGAAGCCGTAGACAACTTGGCCATCGCCCGAGAGGGCCTGACCGCGGCTGGACTCTTGGAAGAAGATGTCGCCGGGCGTGATGCTGACGGGGCGTGTGAACGATGCTCCGGACTGCGCGTAGCGGATTGCGCTTTGGCCGCCCACGGGGCCGGCGTCGGTTCCGACCGCTGTCAAGCCGTCGCTACTCATGCCAAACCAGGAGCTTTCGTCGACGGGTGTGAAGCCGGGATCATTGAGAAACTGCGAACTTGGGTACGCGCTGGCAACGGATTGCTCGACATACGCACTGCCGTTCCAGTTGAAGACGCGGCGTTGCGTGAAGTCAGTGCCGAAGCGATCCGCGAGGAGTCGCGAACCGTCGGCAGAGATGAAGCGAGCGAAGTGTGACTCGCTGCTGTCGTTCGACAACGCGGGGCTTGACCACGCTGCGCCGCGGTGAACGTGGACTTGCTCGATGAATGGCAGACCGATGCTGCGCATGCTGCTGACGACAAAGTCGCCGTTGTTTGACGCGCGAACGACGGTGGGGGTCTTGCCGATGACGGTGCCCAGCGACTGCCACGGGCCACCGTTGCGCAGGCGGAAGACCTCGGTGCTGGTCTGCGAGACGAGCGTGGAGCCGTCGGCGCTCATGTCGCTGATGGTGGCTTTCTCGCCGCCTGGCAGGTTGATGACGGGTTGGAGCGATTGTGCAATCGCGAGCGGACAGGCAAGGCCTGCACAGGCAACGCCGCTGATGAGCAGCACGACGCGAGCGGAGATGGACATCGCAAGCCCTCTTCGAGAAACGCCTGACGCGTGCAACGCCTCCCAAGCGAGCGCGGGCCAGATAATCCATTCTGCATCCGATTTCGACGGGCTGCCAGCAAAGTGGCGAGAATTCCCGGGCCAGGTGTGCGGTAACCGGTGGGGAGACGTTGTGTTCGGGGTTTGGACGAGCGGGTTTCTGCGCGGCGCCGCAAGATCGAGCGATTGGGGCCGTTCGCGGTCGGTACGTGCGCAGCGCGAAAGAAAAAGCGTCCCGTGGTTGTGCCGGCGGGACGCTTGGTGAAGGCACAGGGGATGTGAGACTGCTTACACCGGCATGCTGCCCTGCGTGGGACGGTCTTCGAGGGCGATCTTCTCGCGGCTCTGCGTGAAGACACGCTCGCCGGGCATGGGTGCGAAGCGGCTGCCGTACATCGGCAGGCGCTTGTTGGCGGTGCTCTTGGGGAGGAAGGGCATGACCGCGAGCAGCAGGCCCATGAGGGCGACATTGGCGGCGAGCATGGGGAGCGTGGCGGTGTAACCCAGGTAGATCATGACGCTGACCACGACGACGTGGGCGAGCGCGAGGGGAATGACCACGTTCCACGCACTGGTCATGATCTGGTCGAAGCGCAGACGAGGAATCGTCCAGCGGACGACCATCATGAAGCAGACCACCAGCGTGACCTTGAAGAGGAAGACGCCAACCTTCAGCAGCACGCCAAGCAGGCCGGTGGGTTCACTGGAGAGCAGCGGAATCTCGGGCACGAACGGCAGGAACTGCAGGCTGTAACCGCCGAAGAAGAGCAGGACCATGAACGCGCTGCTGGTAACGAGGTGGGCGTACTCCGCAAGGAAGAACAACGCGAAGCGCATCGATGAGTATTCGGTGTGGTAACCGCCCACCAGTTCCTGCTCGGCTTCGGCGTTGTCGAAGGGAGCACGGTTGCCTTCCGCCAGAATCGCGATGAAGAAGATCAAGCACGCGAGAGGCTGAGCAAAGACCAGCCAGCCGTGTGTCTCCTGATAGCGAATGATGCCGTCAGGCCGCACCGTGCCGATGGCCAGCAGGGCCGCCATGAGCGCGAGCCCGAGGGGAATTTCGTACGAGATCATCTGGGCGCTGGCACGCATGCCGCCCAGGAAGGAATACTTGTTGTTGCCCGCGTAACCGCCCAGCGTGACGCCGTAAATCCCGATCGCGGCGACCGCCAGCAGATATATCACGCCCACGTGCACGTTCGCGCCCATCACATGCACGGGTCCGCCCGCGATGGTCATGTCAATCAGCGGAATCGTGAAGGTCGGCACGTTCACGACGCCGCCCCAGGGAATGAGAATGAACCCCATGAGGGCCGGGACCACGATGGCGATGGGCGCGAGGCTGAACAGAGCCTTGTCGGCGTGCAGCGGCGTGTAGTCTTCCTTGAGCATGAACTTGATGCCATCGGCCAGACTCTGGCCCAGCCCGATCATGCCCTTGAGCGGCGAGAGAATCGCCAAACCAAAGTCGAACCCGACACGGTTGGGGCCGATGCGATCCTGGATGTATGCCGAGATCTTGCGCTCAAAGTACACGAGGTACGCGCAGAGCACGAGAATCACGTGAACCATCAGGAAAATGGTCACCGCCGACACGAGAAGTTGAGCCGTCAGCCAGGAGGGTGCAGTCATTGCGGGGGGACAGTAGGCACTCGGGACTGGGCATTGGTGGGGAGAGAAACGCGGGCGTGGGGAGGTGAGCGAGCGAGCACGCGAGTAATCCAACGAGGGCAGACGGAACAGCAACGCGCCGCGGGCGGGCTCGGTGTGGTTGATGGTGCCTGCGAGGGGCGCGGGCTTGGATGGCCGCGTGAAGTTGCGGCGCGCCCACGGTCTACCAACGCAAGTGTGCGAACGCGGAGCGCATTAGATCGCGGCCTTGCAGTCCGGTGTCCGCCCGGAATCAGTGGGTGTTCGCGGGCAACGGGCGGCATGCAATTGCCAGTTGATGGCCGCAAACCGCCAATCTGTGGCCACAAACTGCCAGCCGATGGCCATAAACCCGCGATCTATGGCCACGGATTGCCAATCTACGGCCATAAACCGGCGGTCTGTGGCCACAGATTGCCAATCTATGGCCATAAACCGGCAATCTATGGCCACAAACTGGCAACTTACGGCCACAGATTGGTAACTTGCGGCGGTGTTTGCGTGGCCGCGCAGCGGCGATTGGGCGTTCTGGCTTCCCTATCGCGGTTTTTATCGCGGACCCGGCGTTCTCCATGGACTCTGCGGCTGGTTTTCCAAGGGTCGCGGTGGGGCGGAGGGGAGCGGAGGAATGCGGAGGCGAAGGCAAGGAGAGTGGGGTTCTGGCTGCGCGCGGGCGCAGCGCACACACGCTTCTTCTCCCCTCGGCGTCTCTCCGCCAACCTCCGCATCTCCGCGACCGCTTACGCCTTCGGCGCCGCCGCAGCCGCGGGTTCGTTGCGCTCTTCTGGGTCGAGCTTGCTCATGCCGTAGGCGATGGCGATGCCCAGCAGCACGAGGCCCAGGCTCGCGGCGATTTGCGTTGGCGTTGGCGTGAAGAAGGCCATGCGGTAGTCTTCGGGGTCAAACGTCGCCTTGTTCTCGTCGGTCACGACGATGCCACGGATCACGTCACCGGGCACGGGCGGGACGCCTTCGCGGAAGGGCCACAGGCCGCCCACTGCGCCTACCAGCACGCCCAGCAGAATGCCCGCGATGAGGCCGCGATGTTTGGCAAAAGCCCAGCGCATGAGGTTGCTGACGCCTGCGAGGCCCAAGGCCACGCCCAGCGCGACGGGCAAGAGGTAAAGCCCCGCGTTCCACATGCCCTTGATGTTGAAGGCGAGCAGTTCCTTCTTGAAGTTGTCGATGCCGCTGAGAATGGGCACGTACTCGCCCATGAGCAGCAGGAAGTAGCTGCCGTCCATGCCGGGCAGAATGGTGGCGCTGGCGCCGGCGAGGCCGGCACCGAAGCGTGAGAGGGGCGTGCTTGTGTGGGCGACGGTGATGGATTGGCCCCCTCCGCCTGCGGCTTGGCCCGTGCCGGCTGGCGCGCTGCTGCCACCCGTGTACTGCGTGAGCGCAAGAGCAACAGTGATGATGAGTCCGGCCACGATGCCGATGACGACATTGCGATCAAAGGGTTTGGCCCAGCGCATCACGAGGGGAATTGCGCCCAGTCGCAGGCCGATGAAGAGACTGAAGAGTTGCCAGCGGTGCTCCAGGATCGCGGCCTTGATGGGCCCGGCGGAGAAGAGAATCGCGAGGAACGCGCCGCACGCGATGAGGCCCAGGAAGACGAGCGATCGCCAGCGCAGTTTGAGCGTGGACACGTCAGCCACGGCTTGGATGAAGCGTTGGTAGACACCGATGAGCAGCAGCATGGCTCCGCCGGAGATGCCCGGGAGAATGTTGGCAAAGCCCATGAGCACGCCGCCGATGAGACTGCGGATGGGATAGATGCGCTCGGCGTCGGGGTGCGGGGCGGTGGTTGCTGTGGCCGCGGCGGGCGAAGAGGCGCCAGACTGTGTGGGAGATGGTTCGTGCATGATGAGTGGGGGGAGGGCGGCGGCGAGAGGACAAGAGCGGCGGGGGCGTCTTACGCTGTCAGCATGAGCGAGTGCGTCATGGTGACCGGCGGGCTGGGGTACATCGGCAGTCACGCCGTGCAGCGGCTGCTGCGCGACGGACATCGCGTGGTCGTCATCGATAATCTCTTTCGAGGGCATCGACAAGTCGCGGAACTATTGGCTTCTCCCCGGCTGCACGTGGTGCAGGCGGATGTGGCCGACCGAGCCGCCCTGCGCGAAGCCATGGTGACACACCGCGTAGGCATGGTGATGCACTTTGCGGCCCTCGCGTATGTGGGCGAGAGCGTGGAAGCCCCGCTGACATACTACCGCAACAACGTCGGCGGGCTGATGGAACTGCTGACAGCCATGGACGAAGCCCGCCGGATGGGCGGTATCAACGTGTCGCGCATGGTCTTCAGCAGCACGTGCGCGGTGTATGGCGACACGGCGGCCAGTGACAAGCCGCTGGCCGAAGAGACGCCGCTTGCACCCGTGAGTCCGTACGGACGAAGCAAGCTGATGTGCGAAGAAGTGCTGCGCGATGAGGCTCATCGCCTGCGCGCCACGGGCATTCCCTTCGCGTGCGCAAACCTGCGGTACTTCAATGTGTGCGGCAGCGATCGCAGCGGCGTCCTTGGCGAAGATCACCGGCCTGAGACGCATTTGATTCCGATTGTGCTCGAAGTGGCCCGCGGCAAGCGCAAGGAAATCACCGTTTTCGGCGAGGATTATCCCACGCGCGATGGCACATGCATTCGCGATTACATTCACGTGGAAGATTTGGTGGATGCACACGTTCGTGTGATGAGTGCGTTGCGCGATGGCGAGCAGCGGACGTACAACGTGGGCACCGGTCGCGGCGCAAGCGTGCGTGAAGTGCTGGACGCGGCCCGCGGCGTGACCGGCGCGGCGATTGCGGCGCGAATGGTGCCGCGGCGCGCAGGTGATGCGGCCAGTGCGGTCGCGGACCCGGCAAAGATCATGCGCGAACTGGCGTGGCAGCCGCAGGTGCCGGACCTGCGCGAGATGATCGCGACGGCATGGCAATGGATGCAGCGGCATCCGCAGGGGTATGGAACATGAAGATGCTTGAAGAACGCGGTGAACGTGCTGGTGTGCGGCCGCGTGTGGGCCCGTGGCTGGCAGCGCTGTGCAGCTTGGTCATGTCGGCGGGCGTGTCGTGGTCGCAGCCGAACGCGCAAGCACCAGCGGCTGCGGATGTAGCTGTCAACGGGGGTGCCGACGGCGGGGCGTTTGCGAACTTTCGCACGCCGCCGACGAACTTTGGTTTCCTTGATTACACCGATGCATGGCCGCTGCGCGAAGCGATGTCGATTGAACTTGTGGAGAACGCCCAACGCAAGCCCAAAGGGCAGTGGTCGCGCAGCGGGGGGGCGACGGATGAGAGCGAGCAGCAAGCGATTGCGGAACAGATCAAGCGGGCGTATCCCGCTGCCAAAGACGCCGTGCTGCTGACGCAGGTGCGGCCCGGCGGATTCGTGGTGCGCAGTGAGCCCGTTGCGCCAGGCCAGTCGCTGCCTCGCAGTGAGATCAACACGGCTGACTACACGATGCGTTTTGTGACCGCGAACGATGTGATGGGCACGCCCACGCCCACGCTGGAACTGACGAGCACGTGGTTCACGGTGTTCAGTCCTGCTGACAAGGAGAACTCCCGGGGCATCGCCGTGATCATGCCGGGGCTCTTGGGCACGCCCGAGGGCACGCTGGTCGCGTTGCAGCGGCGCTTCACCGATCGCGGCTGGACGGTGCTGCGGATGGTGGCGCAGCCCTCGCGATTCACCGAGACGTTCGTCGCGACGATCGATCCTGCCGAGCCCACGTACGAAGCGATTGGCATCGCCACGCGTTCGCGCGAAGGCGTGGCGGAGATCGCGTACGCCGTGCAGGAAGCCACGGCGAAACTGGAAGAACTGCGGCCGCATCTCGCAGGCAAGCCGCGTGTGGTGCTCGGCACGTCGGCCGGTGCACTCACGCTGCCGACAGTTGTGGCCCGCGAGCCAGACAAGTACGGCGCGGCGATTATCATCGGCGGGGGCTGTCACTTCTGGCTCATGGGCATTACGAGCAATTACAACGAGTGGATGGGGCTTACCGACATCACGTGGAACGGCGATGCGACCGAGGATGACAAGCGAGCTATCGAGCACGCGTACTTGCGGATCGCGGCACTCGATAGCTACCACACGGCGAAAGCTTTGCATGGGAAGCCGGTGCTGATGCTGCAGACAACGCAGGACCTGGCAGTGCCCAGTCCGCTGAGTGATGTGCTCTTTGCACGGTTGAGCACGAAGGACAAAGCGCCCGATCGCGATGTGCTGCCGGGCGGGCACGAGGCGCTGTTCGCCGCGCTGCCCACGCAGTTTGGACGGCTGCTTGACTGGGTGGACGCTGCGGTGCCGGCTGGCGGGGTAAAGGCGGGCGAAGGCACGGACAAATGATCGATTTCGCACTCAGCCCGTATCACCTCACCACGCGCGAGCCGGCAGCGATGCTCGCGCTCGCACTGGCGCGACGCGTCGTGACGATGATTCCGACTCCTACTGATGACGCGGGCGGGCTTGCTGGCTTTTCGGCAACGCAGGTGGCCAAGGCGGTGCCGAGCTATCGCAAGTTTGTCGAGAGTTGGGCGTGGAGCACGCCGCTGTGGGATGAGAACGTGCTGCAGGCGAGCCATCGCGGGCAGACCGCGGTTGATGACATGTGGGCCGTGACCGAGCATATCGAGCAGGAAGTGAATCTGCTCACATTGCGGCACTTTCTCAAGCATGGCGGCTTTGCCGACCCGGCGAGCTACCTGCATGCGGTGGCGGCGGATCTGCTCAAAGGCGGGCCTGATCCTGGGATTTCGCTGCCCGTGGTGGCAGGGTTGGATCGCTTCGCGACACGCATGGGGCTCGTTGTGGTACGGAGCCGGCCCCAAAGCTTGGCCCAGCAGGCGGAACTGCGACTGGCGCAGTCGCTGTGTAGCTTCGCAGTGCCGCTCTTTATGCAGGCGAGCGCAGAACGCATGCTGCATTATCGCGAAGTGCTCAAGCGTGAGTTGGCCGGACTGCGCGAGGTGATGGCGACGATCGCGAAGGACGCGATTGATCCACGCGGCGACGGTCCCATGGTGCTGGGTGAGCAACTGGCGGAGATGCACGAAGCGAGCGCTGTTTTGCAGGAGCAATACGCGGCGCTGCGAGATGAACTCTGCGAAGACAGCGAAGATGATGACGTGCGGCTGGTGGAGGGGTTCGTGTCCATCTCAGCGGTGCGATTGCCTTGGGATGCTGCTCTCACGAGCAGCGTGCAGGCGTTTGCGGCTGCGGGCAATGCAAAGGTGCCGGTAGCACCAGCGCGAGAGGGAGTGTCCACGCAGCAACTGCCCGAACTGCACGACGGTGTGCGCGGAAAGCACTTTGTGAGTCTGCTCGTCAAGCCGATGGGGCAGACGTCGCGTGCATCGGGCCTGCGGTCGTCACGCATGTGAGTTGGTGTCACGTGGGGACGATGCGGCAGGTTGGTTGAGTAGTCGCTTTGAGTTGAGCATCCATGGCAAATCGTCTTGCATCATCGTCGAGTCCGTACCTCTTGCAGCACGCGCACAATCCGGTGGCGTGGTGGCCTTGGGGTGAGGAGGCATTCGCCGAGGCTCGCCGGCGTGATGTGCCCATTTTTCTGAGCATCGGTTACAGCACGTGCTACTGGTGCCACGTGATGGAGCGTGAGAGCTTCGAGGACGCTGAGACGGCTCGGCGGATGAACCACGGATTCGTGTGCATCAAACTCGATCGTGAAGAGCGTCCCGATGTGGATGAACTGTACATGGCCGCGACAGTGATGATGACGGGGCACGGCGGCTGGCCCATGAGCGTGTTCTTGGAGCCCGACACACTGCGACCGTTCTTCTGCGGGACGTACTACTCGAAAGAGCCGAAGTTTCGCGGCATGCCGACATTCTCGCAGGTGCTGGCGGGCATGAGCGACGCATACAAGAGCAAACGAACGGATGTACGTGAGCAGGCGGCTCAGTTGGCCGCGGCGGTCGCGGAGCATGTGGCGGCCGAGCAGCCGCGGGCCCATCTGGGGCTGGACACGATTGAAGAATGCGTCGAAAAACTGCTCCGCATGTTCGATGGCGTACACGGCGGCTTCGGCGTTGCTCCCAAGTTTCCGCAGCCGGTGTTCCTCGAGTTTCTGCTTGATGTGCGCGAGGTCTTACAGGGCGACTCGCGCGTTGCCGTGGACCGCGCGATCCGGGTGACGCTGGACAAGATGGCGATGGGTGGTATTCACGATCACGTGGGCGGCGGGTTTCATCGCTACAGCGTGGATGCAACATGGACCGTGCCGCATTTTGAGAAGATGCTGTATGACAACGCTCAGTTGCTCAGCGTGTATTCGAGGGCGGCGCGTGTGTTTGAGGATGCGTTCTATGCGCGAGTGGCGCGGGGAATCCTGAAACGCAGCAACACCATCGTCGCCGGCGATGGCGTGCGATACTTCAGTGCGGAAGACGCCGAAGTGGACGGCAAGGAGGGGCTGAACTACCTCTGGACGCCGGCAGAGTTGCGAGAGGCCCTGGGTGAGCAAGACGTAACGTTCGCGGCGAGCGTGTTCGGCGTGGAGGGTGAGCCCAACTTCTTTGATCCTCACCACAAAGATGAGCCCGGTCGCTGGGTGCTGCAGATGAAGCGGCATCCGAGTGAGTTGGCAGCCGTTGTTAGTGCCGCTTCGCTCGATGCGTTCTTCACAAAGCTCGATGACGTATGCGATCGCATGCTGGCGTATCGACTCAAGAAGAAGCAGCCGCGTGTTGATGACAAGACGCTGGCGAGCTGGAGCGGGATGATGGCGGGCGCCGTCTCGAGGGCGACAGGCTCAGCCCCATCGCAGTTGCAAGCGATGCTGGCTCGGATGACCCAGGGCGGACGCGGATTGCTGCGAGCGTGGCGAGGAGAACTCGTTCACACGCCCGCGCTACTGGAGGATTACGCGGCGGTCATCAGCGCCTTGGTACCTGAAGGAGTACAGGCGGCTCCGTCGGCGGTCGCCCAAGCGGTGACGTTGTACGACGAGGCGCGAAGCGCGTTCTGTCATCATCAGAGCGGCGCGTGGTTTGATACTCGCGCAGCACAGGGCGATCTGTTCGTGCGAGCGCGGAGTACGCACGACGGGGCTGTACCCAGTGGCTATTCGATGATGCTGCATGCGATGATCTCGCTGTGGCACGCAACTGGCGAAGAGCGGTTTGCGCGAGACGCTGCTTTGGCGATTGCTCACCAAAGCGGGGCCCTTGCGGCCAGTCCGGTGGGGGCGATTAACGCAATGCGTGCGCTGCTTCGTATCTATCGCACCTGTCCGCTGGCGACGGGCATGCTGCGAGATCTGTTGCCGCCGCGGCAAGCCGCTGTGCAAAGCGCCGTGGGGCGGGCGCCCGATGATGCAGTGCAGGTGTTCTCACATGTTGATCGCGTCACGGTGTCGACGGATGTTCCGGCGATCTTCCGCGTGCGCGTTGCCATCCAGCCGGGCTATCACGTCATGAGCGCCACGGCGACGGACGGACTGGTGCCCTTCCGGATTGATGTGATGAACGGCAAGGGCGTCGCTGCACACGCCGATTATCCCGAACCGACCATGCTGCGTATGGGCGATGACACGATCGAGGTCTACGAGGGTGACATGGAGATCCCCGTGGTGCTGGAGCGTGCGGGCGAGTGGAGCGGCACCCCGATCGTGTACGTGCGGTATCAAGTGTGCAGCGATCAGGCGTGCTTTGCGCCCACGACGGTTGAGCTTGATATCAGCATCGATCGTGCATGAGGAATGAGCCTCACTGAGCCGAAAGCGGAACGCGGCGCATTGCGATCACGATCGCGGTTGACAGTTGATCTACGATCCGGCCTTAACGACGATTGATGGTGGCCGTGGAAGTGAGCGACCTTATCGAGTCGCTGCGCGGTACCTTGAGACTCACCTGCGTCGTTTACATTTCGCGTCTCTCCGTTCTCCATTCTCTGCTCTCCGTCCTCGTCCTCCCCTCTCCCCATGACCGAATCCCCTCTCGATCTTCATGCATGGCAGCGACTCCTGAGCAGCGAGTGCGACGCGCTGCGTGCGAAGGCTGCGGAAATCGATGCGGGCGATGTCGCCGCGGTGACGCGGCTGCGGGGTAAGTGGGACGTGGAACTGGTGCACGCCGCGTTGCAACTTCAGAAGGCTCGAAACAAGCTGCAGCCCAAGTTCCCGGATCGGTGGCAGACGCTGCTTGCCGACCCGACCGGCGCGGAAATGGCGACGGGGCTGCGGGTGGGCATGCACAAGGCGAAGCGGTTTGCAAGCATAATGGCTGGTGCGAGTGTCGTCGATCTGTGCTGCGGCATCGGTGGCGATGCGATGTGCATGCGCGATGCGGGCCTGAACGTCACCGTTGTTGATAGTGATCCGACACGTGCGTGGATGGCAGGTGCGAACGCCGCATGCAAGTCGCTGGCGTGCGATGTCCTCGCGAGTGAGGTGCCGACGGGTGCGTTTCATTTCGATCCGGCGCGACGGACCGTCGGCGGCGCTGGGGCAAAGCGTGTGTTCGAGTTGGAGTTGTTGTCGCCCCCGGCCAGCGTCATCGCGAGTGTGATTCGCAAGCGCCGCGATGGTGCGGTCAAGTTGCAGCCCGGCATTGACATCACCGAGTTGGCACAGCACGACATTGTGGGCGAAGTGGAGGTCATCTCTGACCAAGGGCGGCTCGTGCAGGCGGTGGTCTGGTGCGGCGCGCTCAGCGCCGGCGACAGCGTGCGCACAGCAACGCTCGTGCGGCGCGATGGCTCGACGGTGAGCATGCACGGTGAATCACGAGCGGAGCCGGTAGCCGTGTCGCCCATGTTGCGGTACGTGCATGAGCTTGATCCGAGTATTGAGCGAGTGGGTTTGTTGCACACCATGTGTGAGCGAGCCAATGCGGCGATGGTGCACCCCGCGCTTGGGCTCCTGACGAGCGACCTGGTGCTGGATGACCCGTTCGTGACCTGTTTCGAGGTGCTCGATCACTTCCCGTGGAAGGTGCCTCGTGCGAAGGACAAGCTGAAGAACCTGGGGGCGGGCATTGTGGAAGTCAAGACGCGCGACAAGCAGGTCGATCCCGACAGCGTGCAGCGTGAGCTTTCGCGGGCTGGCGCGGGGCCGACGATGACCCTGTTTGTGCTCCGTTTTGATCGCGAGGTTCGCGGTATCGTTGCCCGGCGCATCGTCAAGCCTGCGTAAGCCGAAAGCAGTGCCTGTGGGCAACGGGAAATCGTGACTGGCGTCACCGCCATCGCTGGACTTTCGCCACGAACTGTCTATATTCCAGACAGTTTGCGCGCACTTCGCCGGAGGTGAGGTTTCGCACAACGCGCACGACGGAGAAACGCCCCGCCATGCCCAAGCGCACCGACATCAAGACCATTCTCGTTCTGGGTTCGGGTCCGATTGTGATTGGTCAGGGGTGCGAGTTTGACTATTCAGGCACGCAGGCGTGCAAGACCCTCAAGAGCGAGGGCTACCGCATCGTCCTCGTGAACAGCAACCCCGCGACGATCATGACCGATCCGCAGTTCAGCGATCGGACATACATCGAGCCCATCACGCCCGAGAGCGTGCGCAAGATCATCGAGCTTGAGAACAAGCGCGGCCCGCGCATCGACGCGATCCTGCCGACGCTGGGCGGCCAGACCGCCCTCAACTGCGCCTGCGGCCTGTGGGACAACGGCACCCTCAAAGAGTTCGGCATCGAAATGATCGGCGCGAATCGCGAGGTCATTCACCGCGCCGAAGACCGCCAGATCTTCAAAGACATCTGCGAGAAGATCGGCCTCAAACTCCCCAAGGCCAAGACCGTCAACACGCTGACCGACGCCGAAGCGTTTCTCAAGGAGATCGGCCTCCCCGCCATCATTCGCCCCGCCTTTACGCTGGGCGGCACAGGCGGCGGCATCGCCTACAACCTGGAAGAGTTCCGCGACATTGTCACGCGAGGTCTCGCTGCCAGCATGATCACGCAGGTGCAGATCGACCAGAGCGTGATCGGCTGGAAAGAGTTCGAGCTCGAAGTTGTCCGCGACAAGAGAGACAACTGCATCATCGTCTGCGGCATCGAGAACATCGACGCCATGGGCGTACACACGGGCGACAGCATCACCGTCGCGCCGATCCTCACGCTGACGGACAAGGAATACCAGGCGATGCGCGACGCAGCCATCGCCATCATGCGCGCCGTGGGCGTCGAAACGGGCGGCAGCAACGTGCAGTTCGCCGTCAACCCGAATCCCAAGCCCAACGCCGACGGCACCAAGCCGTTTGAGATGGTGGTGGTGGAGATGAACCCGCGCGTGTCGCGCTCCAGCGCGCTCGCCAGCAAGGCCACCGGCTTCCCCATCGCCAAGATCGCGGCCCGCCTCGCCATCGGCTACACGCTTGACGAACTCAAGAACGACATCACAGGCACAACCAGTGCCTGCTTCGAGCCCGCGATTGACTACTGCGTCGTCAAGATGCCGCGCTGGACGTTTGAGAAGTTCCCCGAGGCCGATGAAACGCTGACCACGCAAATGAAGAGCGTGGGCGAAGCCATGGCTATTGGCCGCACCTTCAAGGAAGCGCTGCAGAAGGTCATCCGCAGCATGGAAGTCAAGCGGTTTGGCCTTGGCCTCGATCGTAACGACAAGTGGCTCTTTGCCATGCGCGCCGTCGAGCACGATCAGCTTGTCCTCGATGTCATGGGCAATCCCAAGGCGAACGCATCGCGCGACGCCACCCCGACTTCCGACACAGGCCTCCGCACCGCCGACGGCCAAGCCATCGAGTGGCCCATCGATGCCGAGAAACTCAGCCGCAAACTCAGCGTGCCCAGCCAGGGCCGCCTCTACTACGTGCGTTATGCCTTCAAGATGGGCTGGAGCATCGAGCGCGTGCACCAGTTGTGCAAGTACGACCACTTCTTCCTCGACCAGATCAAGCAACTCGTCGAGTTCGAAGACACGCTGTGCAACTACCGCACGCTCGCCGACGTGCCCAAGGAAGTCCTCCTCGAAGCCAAGCAACTCGGCTACAGCGACGCGCAGCTCGCCAACCTCTACCTCGGCGGCATCACCACCGCCAACATCTTCAAAGTGCGCGAGCACCGCAAGAAGTTGGGCATCGAGCCCGTCTACAAACTCGTCGACACCTGCGCCGCCGAGTTCGAGGCCATCACGCCGTACTACTACTCAACGTATGAAAGGCAGAGTGCCCGAGTGCCAGGGTACCAGAGTGCCGCAGTGGCAACCGGCGGCTCTGATGCCTCTTCACTCCGCACTCAGGCACTCCCGCACTCCGTCACTTCTTCCGACGAAGTCCGCATCACCACCAAGCCCAAAGTCATCATCATCGGCGGCGGTCCCAACCGCATCGGTCAAGGCATCGAGTTTGACTATTGCTGCGTTCACGCCGCTTTCGCCGCTAAAGAGCTTGGCTTCGAAAGTGTGATGATCAACTCCAACCCGGAGACGGTCAGCACCGACTACGACACGAGCGATCTGCTGTTCTTCGAGCCGTTGACGCTTGAGGACACGCTGAACATCGTCGAGCGGCTAAATGGTTCTGTCCTGGATGGGCCGACCCTCCGGGGCGGCAGTGCGGCAGCAAACACCAATCTCGTCCACGGTGTCATCGTCCAATTCGGCGGCCAAACCCCGCTCAATCTCGCCCATGGCCTCGAGCAAGCGGGCGCTCCCATCATCGGCACCTCCGTCGACTCCATCGACCGCGCCGAAGACCGCAAGCGCTTCGACCAAGTGCTCGACAAGCTCAAACTCCAGCGCCCCGCCGCCGGCATCGCCAAGAGTCTCGACGAAGCCATCAGCGAAGCCAAGCGCATCGGCTACCCCGTGCTCATTCGCCCCAGTTACGTGCTGGGCGGCCGCGGCATGGAAATCGTCAGCGACGAAGCCGCGCTTCGGCACTTCATGACCACGGCTTTGGTCGCCGCCGGTCTCGATGACGCGCCCGTCCTCATCGACAAGTTCCTCGCCGGCGCAACCGAGCTCGACGTCGACGTCGTCGCCGACTTTGACGCAACCGGCAGCGGCACCGCCGTCGTTTCCGGCATCATGGAGCAAATCGAGCAAGCCGGCATCCACAGCGGCGACAGTGCCTGCTCGCTCCCGCCCGCGTCGCTCTCCGCATCCGTCATGGCCCGCGTCGAAGAACTCGGCAAAGCCATGGCCCGCGAACTCCGCGTCTGCGGCCTCATGAATCTGCAGCTCGCAGTGAAGGACGAGCAAATCTACGTGCTCGAAGTCAACCCGCGTGCCTCGCGCACTGTGCCCTTCGTGGGCAAAGCCACGCACACGCCGTGGCCCGCCATCGCCGCCAAGGCCATGATGGGCAAGAAACTGCCTGAACTGCTGCCGGCTCACAAACTCGGCGCGTTCAAGCCGCAGCCGTATTACGCCATCAAGGAAAGCGTCTTCCCCTTCAGCAAGTTCCCGGGTGTCGACGTGGTGCTTGGCCCCGAAATGCGCAGCACGGGCGAAGTCATGGGCATCGATCGCGACTTGCCCGTCGCCTTCGCCAAGAGCCAGATGGCCGCGAGCAACCCGCTGCCCACCGACCCCAAGAAGGGCGGCGTCTTCGTCAGCGTGCGTGAGCAGGATCGCGCAGTCGCTCTCGAGGCGGTGCGCATCCTGGTGCGTCAGGGCTTCACCATCTACGCAACCAGTGGCACAGGTGGGTATCTCATCGATAACGGCGTGCCCGTCTCACTCCTGCAGAAAATCGCCGCCGGCGCTCGCCCCAACGTGCTCGATCTCATGCACAACAGCCAGATCAGCATGATCTTCAACACGCCCACGCGCACCGGCTGGCAGACCGACGAAGGCCGCATCCGCGCCACCAGCGTCCGGCTCAACATTCCACTCATCTCCACCGCAACGGCAGCGGTCGCGGCGGCAAAAGCCATCGAAGCCATCCGCGAACGCGGCTGGGGCGTCGCCGCCATGCAGGACTACGCAGCCCTTGCAGGCGGAGGTTCAATCGTTGAGCCGGTCCTACGCCCCGCCCGCGTCTGATCACCCTGCTGGCAAGCCGGCTTAGTCCTCGGGTATACCCGTCACGAGTCCGGTCGTCTCATCGAAGTAACTCGCGTACAGCGTGTGGTCGATCTCATTCCACAGCCACCCGGCGCTTGCGCTGCCGCGTTCGCCCGCGCCCGTGGTGGTTGCGATCGCATACCTCGCGGGGTCGCTCGCATCCGGCCATGCCGGGTTCACCGGAGCCAGCGTGATGTACCTTCCGCCGATCAACGTGGTCGGTGAACTCGTGTCGCCCCATTGCTCCGCCGCAAAGTCAGGCCACGCGGAGTTCTTCGCCTGGTAGAGTTCAATCTGCCGCTGCAGCGTCCCCAACTGGCTCTTGATGCTGCCAGCCTTGCTGTCCTGGGTTGCAGTCGCGAACTGCGGCGTGACGATCGCGGCGAGAATGCCGAGAATGACAACAACGATGAGAATTTCCACCAGCGTGAACGCGCCGCGAAGATGAGCGTGAGCGGACCTGCACATGACATTGCCTCCACACGCGGGAACTCTGCATCATCGACCCGCGCGTGCCATGGATTGGCTCTGTGTGTCCATGTCGAGGCTTATCACCCGTCACACAGCCGTCAAAATGCGATAACGCACGCTTTCGCGTGCGTTATCGGTAGATGTCGAGTAATCACACGACTCAGTCGGTCGCCGTCGCGCTCACGACGCCCGTGGTCTCGTTGAAGTAGCTGGCGTTGATGCGGTTGTTGGTCAGTTCCCACACCCAGCCGGTGGTCGCGCTGCCGCGAGTGTTGGCAGCCACCACGCTGATGGTCGAAGCAGCAGCCGCGCCGGGGCCGCCGGTGCCCTGCCATGCGGGGTTGCGCGGGGCTTCCTTGACGTAGGTGGCTTCACCCACTTCGTTGGCGGTGCCGTCACCGTCTTCGTCGCCAGTCAGGCGCGCCCACGTCGCAGCGCCAGCAGCCGCGGGGAAGGGCCAGATGTTGTTCTTCGCACGGAAGAGTTCGACCTGACGCTGCACGCTGCCGATCTGGCTGCGCAGGTTGCCGGCCTGGCTGTCCTGCGTCGCACTGGTGAACTGAGGCACGACGATGGCGGCGAGAATGCCGAGGATGACGACGACGATCAGAATTTCAACAAGAGTGAACGCCTTACGAATCGTTGACTTACGCATGGTTACTCTGCTCCCAATGACAGGTGCCCGCTGGCTGACAAGCCACCAAGGCGAGGTTCTGGTGGTGACACACGAGCACCACGCACTGGAATGTCGGAAGTTTTCTTCCCGCGATCAAGTGATGTGCGTTAAGTTTTTTCGCCAGTTGACGCTACAGACAGAGCATCTCTTGCAGCAATCACAGGCTCACAGCCGCAGTGCGTGAAAGTCCCTTTGGCATCAACTGTGTGCATTACTACCGCCATTCTGCTGTACCGCATTGGTGGCGACAACAAAAGACAACGCACGCTTTCGCGTGCGCTGCCCATAAAGTACACCTTGGAATCAGGCGAGATCAGTCGGTCGCCGTCGCGCTGACGACGCCCGTGGTCTCGTTGAAGTAGCTGGCGTTGATGCGGTTGTTGGTCAGTTCCCACACCCAGCCGGTGGTCGCGCTGCCGCGAGTGCTGGCAGCCACCACGCTGATGGTCCCAGCAGCAGCAGCGCCGGGGCCACCGGTGCCCTGCCACGCGGGGTTACGCGGGGCTTCCTTCACGTACTGAGCTTCGCCAACTTCGTTGGCGGTGCCGTCGCCGTCTTCGTCACCCGTCAGACGGTTCCAGGTCGCCGCACCGGCAGCCGCGGGGAAGGGCCACACGTTGTTCTTGGCCTGGAACAGTTCGATCTGGCGCTGCAGGGTGCCCAGCTGGCTCTTGATGTTGCCGGCCTGGCTGTCCTGCGTCGCGCTGGTGAACTGAGGCACCACGATCGCGGCGAGAATGCCGAGAATGACGACGACGATCAGAATTTCAACGAGAGTAAAGGCCTTACGAATGGTCGACTTACGCATGCGAATCGCTCCTGCCCATCTACCGAAGACGTCGTGTTTTCCCGCACGCTGCCTTCGAGTGCTGCCAAGGTTTCCGAGCGATGGGCTGTGGCTCGGTCCTTGGTCCGTCGCCGCCGCGAGTAGCCTGCCGGACCACCCGGCGGACTGCGACGCGAACGCAAACCTGCACGACGCGATTTCTCACATCGGCGGGGGTATTCATCGGATTCAATCCGTGGCGGTGCTCGTCATGAGCACAGAAGTTTCGTTGAAGAAGCTTGCATAAACCTCACGATCGGTACTGTTCCACACCCAGCCCGCAGTTGCGTGCCCTCGCGCGGTGCCGGTAACGACTTGAATCGCCGTTGCGTTGGCGTCACCAGTCGCAAAGCGAGGATGCCGCGGGGCTTCCTTCAGATAGCGCAGCCCGACCAGTGACCGCGTGTTGGGGTCAGAAACATCCGAGGGCGAGCCCCAGCCATCCGTCGCGAAGTTCGGAAACGCCCCGCGCCGCTGGCTCCTGTAGAGCTCGACCGTGTTGTTGAGAGATTGCAACTGCGCCTGAATGTTGCGTTGCTGGCTTTCGCTCGTGGCGCTCGAGAACTGCGGAATCACCATCGCGCTCAGAATGCCCAGGATGATCACGACGATGAGAATCTCCACCAGCGAGAATCCGTTGCGTCGCGAGTTGTGCAGCCTGGGCGTGAGCATGAGGTTCTCCCGGCGCCGCGCGAACGCGTCGCCATGGAAAAGATCGGTGGCTTGCCCAGTCTCCGTGAGCCCGGAACGCTGCTGCGATGTTCCGCGTCCCTCACCCGCCCGCACAGACGGTACAGACGGACCATGCCCGTGCGGTGCGGACGCAAACGAAAAATGGCACAGGCGCCGTGCCTGTGCCATGTTCATGCTTCATGTGTCGCGGACCGTCACTTCGCCAAGCCGCGCTCCTTCAGCGCCCGAATCCGCTCCGGCAGGCTCAGCAGGCGGATAAAGCCGCCCGCGTCCTTCTGGCTGTACACATCTTCGCCCTCGAAGCTGACCATCTTCTCCGCGTACAGGCTGTACGGGCTCTTGCGCTGCACCGCCGTCGCATGGCCCTTGAACAGCCGCACGACCACTTCGCCCGTGATGCGCTCGCTCATCTTCGCCGCACACGCCCACAGGCTCTCACGCAAGGGCGTGAACCAGCGCCCGTCGTAGACCAGTTCCGCGAACGTGAGCCCCAGATGCTCGCGATAGTGCAGCGTCTCGCGATCAAGCACCAGTTCTTCCAGCCCGCGCAGACCTTCGACGATCGTCGTGCCGCCCGGCGTTTCGTACAGCCCGCGGCTCTTCATACCCACGCGGCGGTTCTCCACCAGGTCAACGCGACCCACGCCGTGCTTGCCGGCGATGTCGTTGAGTTCCGTGATGATCTGCCACGCTTCCATCTTCTTGCCATTGAGCGCGACGGGCCGGCCCTTCTCAAACACCAGCGTCACATCCGTATGCGTGTTCGGGGCTTGGCTCACCGGCACCGTCAGCATGTACGCGTCTTCGGGCGGTGCATTCCACGGATCTTCAATGGTGCCCCCTTCATGGCTGATGTGCCAGAGGTTGCGGTCGCGCGAGTAGATCTTCGTCGCGCTGGCGGTCGTGGGAATGTTGCGAGCCTTCAAGTAGTCCAGCATCGCGATGCGGCCGCTGAGCTTCCACTGATCCATGCGCCACGGGGCGATCACTTCCAGTTCCGGCGCCAGCGCGGCGTACGCACTCTCAAAGCGCACCTGATCGTTGCCCTTGCCCGTGCAGCCGTGAGCCAGCGCGGTGCAGCCCGTCTGCTTCGCGACATTGACCTGACCCCGCGCCAGCACCGGGCGCGCAATCGCCGTGCCCAGCAGGTACCGGCCTTCATACTTCGCACCGGCGATCATGGTGGGCATCACAAACTCGTCGACAAACTCCTTCTTGAGATCGACGACATGGCACTCCACCGCGCCCGAGTCCTTGGCCTTCTTCTCCACGCCAGCCAGTTCATCCGAGCCCTGGCCCACGTCACCCACCACACAGACGACTTCAGCGCCGGGGATGTTGTCCTTCAGCCATGGCACGATGCACGACGTATCAAGACCACCCGAGTAAGCAAGAGCGATGCGTTTCTTCGACATGTTGACCTTTCAACTGGCCCAGCCGTGCGACGCGCTGAGCGATGTGTTCACGTGCGAGCGTTTCCGAGAATGGCCGCTAGCAGCGCGTTCTGCGCGTGCATGCGGTTCTCAGCCTGTGCATACACGACGCTGCTGGGAGCGTCGATCACTTCATCTGTCACTTCCACCCCGCGCCGCGCAGGCAGGCAATGCATGAACTTCGCCGGCCCCCAACTCGCGCCAAGACCCTTCGACGCCGTTGCCATGAGTTCCGCGTCAATCTGGTAGTCGCCAAAGACCTTCAGCCGCTTGCCCGCTTCATCAGCTTGCCCCATGCTGACCCACACATCCGTGTAGACCGCATGGTGCCCTTCCACGGCGCTGAGTTTGTTCGTCACCGTCAGGGTTGATCCCGTCTCCTTCGCCAGCGCCGTCGTCTCATCAACGAACGCCTCCAGCGGCTCGTACTTCCTGGGCGTGATCACCGTGACGTCACACCCGCACAACGCCGCGGCGTGCATCAGCGAGTGAGCCACGTTGTTGCCGTCACCCACGTACGCGATGCGAAGCCGCTTGCCCTCCACGCGGAAGTCGGGAGCGAACTCCCACAGAGTCATGATGTCCGCCAGCCCCTGGCACGGGTGTTCGCGCTCGCTCAGTGCGTTGATGACCGGAATGTTCGCGTGCTCCGCCAGTTCCTCCACAATCGCCTGGCTGTACACCCGCGCGATGATGCACTGCAGCCATCGCTCCAGGTTCTTCGCATAGTCCTTCACCGCTTCGCGTTCGCCCAGTCGCTGCACGCTGTGATCCATGTAGATCGCGTGCCCGCCCAGCATCGTGAAGCCGGTCTCAAACGTGATGCGTGTCCGCAGGCTGGCTTTCTCAAAGATCAGAATGCCGTGCTGGCCCTTCAGCGTTTCCGAGTAGGCTGCGCGGTTGCTCTTGATCTTCGCCGCCAGCGCCAGCAGTTCCCGCGTGCACGCCGGCGTCAGTTGCGTCAGCGTTAGCAGGTCCTTCCCCGCCATCTCGCGCACGCTCGCGTACGGCTCATGATGGAGCACGGCGTTGGGAACATACGTCTGTGGAGCGGCTGGAGTCATCGGCATGCAATCATTCGTGAACGTGCGGGCGGCTTTCACGCTTCGTGTGGTCGGCGCTGTCTCCCCGCTCGAGCGATACGTCAGCCGTCTCGCGAGGAACGTAACGATACAAGTCACGTGACGCAAGTTCGCTTGACCGCCCGAAAAAATTACGTTCTCGTCACACTATCCCGCGGCTTCATGATCCACGTACCAGCGCACCTCCGCTGTGTCGATCATGGGCAACACGCCCGCTTTGCGCACGCTGAATTCACCCCGCCACCGGTTGATGCCCGCCGCCGCCTGCTTGCCCGTGGCCACAATCGCCAGCAGACGCGCCCCCCGCACCGCCGCCCCCGTCAGTCCCACGCGGGCCGGCGCATCCGCCAAGACAGGTGTTGTTGTCACCAGCGTGTCTTGTGGCCCCTGATCAATCACGCCCGACCACGAACCGTCTGCCATTTGCTCCACCAGCACGACATCGAGCCGGTCCTGCCCCTTTTCGCGCCAGCCGAGGTGCTCTCGCAACACAGTCTCGTACGCCGCCGCCGCATCGGGGCGCGACGTGTCAATCCGGTGGGCCTGCTCGCGAGGCATTCCCGACCCCTCGACAACCAGCCCCTCCAGAATCGAGCCGCGATGCTGCGGGTCCTCCTCGCTCACCATCGCTTCATCCACCAACCACACACGCGTGCGCGACCACGGAAACTCCCGGTACAGCGGATCCGTCATCATCCGTCGCACTATCGGAACGACCCCCGCTGAGAAACTGATCGCCAGTTGAAAGTCGCCAAACGTACGTATGCAGTTACGCGCATGGACGGCGATGTCTGCCAGCAGCGCGTCATGCACCGTGTCGCGGTCTTCGCGCATCACCACCCCCCCCGGCAGCCGCGGCAGCGGCGGCGGGTTGCCTCCGACAAGATCGAAAGTGGGGCGGTCGTCCACGCCCGGAGCGTAGCAGACTGCCCGTTACCGCACGCTCGCAAAGCCCCGTCGCCTGACTACCTTCAAGCATGCACGAAGCGTTGCGCATGCTGGATGCCAACCTCAACCGCGCCCGCGAAGGGCTCCGCGTGGTCGAGGATGTGGCTCGCTTCGCGATGGACGCGTCCGCTGCCAGCCATGAAGCCAAGCGCATTCGCCACGACCTCGCCGCTGCCATCGCCCGGATTGGCCTGCCTGCCCAGAGCCTTCTTGACGCGCGCGACACCGCAGGCGACGTGGGTCTGGCACATACCGGCGCGGGCATCCAGAGCCGAGAAGATCTGGCCTCCCTGGTCAACGCCAACGCAGGCCGCGTTGCCGAGGCCCTGCGCGTCATTGAGGAGTGCTGCAAACTCCTGTCGCGCAGCGATGTCGCCGTCGCCGTTGAGTCCCTTCGTTACGCCAGTTACACACTGCACAAACAAGTCGCGGGCCGCTTGGCTCGCTCACCCCGCCAGTTCCGCCTCTGCGTCCTGTTGACCGAGCGTCTCTGCACCCATCCATGGGAGCAGGTGGCCCAAGCCGCCCTCGCGGCCGGTGCCGACTGCCTGCAACTCCGCGAGAAGGACCTGTCCGACGCTGAGTTGCTCCGCCGCGCACGCCGCCTCGTCGCCCTTGCGCCATCAGCCGCCGTCTTCATCAACGATCGCCCCGACATCGCCCTGCTCGCACAGGCAAGTGGTGTGCATCTTGGTCAGACCGATTTGCCCCTCCCGGAGGTGCGATCCCTCGTCGGCTCCCGCTTGCTCATCGGCGTCTCCACCGAGAATCTCGATCAGGCCCGCGCCGCGACCCAGGGCGGGGCCGATCTCTGCGGCGTCGGCCCCATGTTTGTGACCACCACCAAAGACAAACCTCGTCTTGCCGGCCCCGCGTACTTGCAGTCATATCTTCACGACGAGATGACCCGCACCGTGCCGCATCTTGCGATCGGTGGAATCTCGCCGATGAACATCCACGAACTGGCCGCCGCAGGCTGTCAGGGCATCGCCGTCAGCAGCGTTGTGTGCGGGGCCGACAATCCGCGACGGGTCTGCGAGGATTTGCTTGCCGCCCTGCCCGTCTTACCTCAGAAGTAAACTCCATGGCTTACACCTTTCATCAAGCGGTTCTTCCCAACGGCCTGACCATCGTCGCCGAGGTTGACCCCACAGCCCACTCCGCCGCGGCGGGTTTTTTCGTCAAGACCGGTGCCCGCGACGAAGCCACGCCTCTCATGGGCGTAAGCCACTTCCTCGAGCACATGATGTTCAAGGGCACCCATGACATCAGTGCGGAAGAACTCAACCAGCGATTCGACGCCATGGGCGCCAAGAACAACGCCTACACCAGCAACGAGATCACGTGCTTCTACGCCCACCTTCTCCCCGAACGCGCGGGCGAAGGCATCGATCTCCTCTCCCGCATGATGCGACCTGCGCTGCGTCAGAGTGACTTCGACATGGAAAAGGGCGTGATTCTCGAAGAAATCGCGATGTACGACGATAACCCCTTCTTCATCCTTTACGAAGCGGTTCTCGAAAAGCACTTTGGCTCTCACACCCTCAGCCACAAAGTGCTGGGCACCAATCAGAGCATCACCAATCTCACCCGCGATCAGATGCAGGCCTATTTCGATGCGCGTTACAGCGCGGACAACACCGTCGTCGCCCTCGCCGGAAGGCTTGACTTTGCCGCCGCGGTCGCCCACATCAATCAACTGTGCGGTTCGTGGCAACGCACCAGCGTCACGCGCGACAATGCCGCTCCGAAGCTCGCAGGGAAGCACTTCACCCTCCATAGCGAGAAGGTCAACCGCGGCTATCTGCTCGCCATGTGCCCCGCACCGGCGTTTGATGACGATCGTCGCTACGCAGCCGCCCTCGTGTCGCAAGTGCTCGGCATGCCCGACAACAGTCTGTTGCACTGGGCGCTCATCGAGCCCGGGATCGCCGAGGATGCCCAAGCCGTCTTTGACGGCAACGACGGCAGCGGTCAGTGCTTTGTGTTCGCCTCCTGCGATCCCGCACGCATCGACGAAGTGTGGGATATCACGCGCAAGCAGATGAGCGATCTTCGGGACGCTCTCACGCAGGATGACCTCGATCGTCTTCTGGCCAAGACCGTCACTGGCGCAACCATTTCCGGCGAACGCCCACATGATCGGATGCATCGCCTCGGGCGCGTGTTCACCTACCTCCGTCGCTACTGGCCTCTCGAAGAAGAACTCGACCGCATGTCTCGCGTGACGCTTGCCGACCTGCGCGACTACTGCGACGCCTTCCCTCTCGAGCCAGTGACGGTCGGCAGGTTGCTCCCCAAGGCCTGAGCAGCGGTTCTGGCGGGACCGTTTCAGTCTGATAAATCCCGTACGCATCTGGTGCTACCCGTTGATTTCATCGGCAACTTACAAATTTCTTCGCATAATCGTGGTAGATGGGTAGGCGCGGGCGGGTGTTTCGGGTACATTGTGCACATCGGTTGGAACTGTTTCAGTCCCGACAGGGACAAGGAGAGATCTATGACGAGTGTGAAAGTTGCAGCGGTTGTCGCGCTCATGAGCGCGTCAGCGGCCCAGGCCGTGACTGTTGGCGTCGGCAATTCGACCGCGCCGTGGCTCGGCTTCATGAACGTGTTCGAACTCAACGGTAACTTCGCGTTCCCCAGCGGCTGGGGCGTTGCTGACCTGCGCACGACGTTCAATGATGCTGCGCAGCAGGTCACCATGCTGCCCAACACCATCGGCGATCCCAACCCCTTCTGGTACATCGGTGGCGGCGGCCCCGGTGCGGCTGGCAACAAGATCATGGAAGCCAACCTCTTCCGCCAGATCAGCGATGGCTCGCTCTCGGGCACGACGGTGACCTTCAACGGTTTCGTCACTTCCAATACGCTCACCAGCGCTCACGAAGCCCGCATCTTCATCCGTGACTTCGCCCCGGACTTCTCGTCCTTCAACGAAACCATCATCCCCGCTCCCGCCAGCGGCGCATTCAGCCTCTCGCTCAACACGCTTCCCGGCGCAGGCCGCAACGTGCAGTGGGGCATGCAGCTCAAGGGTGTGAACGTCTGGGCAACCGACACCGCTCCCTTCGGCAGCATCACGTATTCGCCCATCCCCGGCCCCGGCGCTCTGGCTGTCGCTGGCGTGCTCGGCCTGGCTGCGACTCGCCGTCGCCGCTAAAGAACTTGTTTTCCCTTCCCTCCAGGAGAAACGCCGCCAAGCTCAGCTTGGCGGCGTTTTCCATGGCACAGACTGACATCTGGATACACAAAAAAGCAGCGATCCATCAGGATCGCTGCTTCAACTGCATCGGTCATCTCACAGAGCGATCACTTGCGTGACGCCTCGTTCTGCTTGACGAGCTTGGGCTTGCGATCACTGAAGTAGACGCCCCAGTGCTTCTCCACTTCATTGGGCTCGCTGCCGCCCTTCCACTTCTCGTCAAAGGCCTGGAACCAGAAGTAGGGAATGCGGTGGGAGTTCGCCCAGTCGCGAACAGTTCGATAGAAGATCTCCTGCGGCTGCTCGCCCCAAGGCCCCAGAATCCCTTCCGCTTGATATCCCTCGTTGCCACGCTCGGTCGCCCAGCCGATTTCCGTGATGACAAACGGCATGCCCGGATGGCGAGCATGCACTTGCGCCCACTTCTCCTGGGACCAAGCGAGCGCGTTTTCCAGGCGTTGTTTGTTCCACATGGCGTAGATATGAACCGCCGCGAAGTCGACCTCCGGCGCAACCTTGTCGCTATCCGGCGAAAGCCAGAACTCATACCCGTCGCATGTCGTGACCGGCTGGGAGACCGCCTCGCGCACCGCGCGAATGTGCTTGATGAGCGACTCCGTCGTGCATCGGTAAGCACTCCAGAACACCTGCGTCTCGTTGCCGACGCCCACTGCAACGACTTCGTCGCGATAGGTGTTTGCAAGACGGATCCCGTTCGCGACCTGCTCGAGGTTCAGTCGAGCGTTCTCGGCGCTGGTTGCGATCACATTCCCGCTCTGATCAATCTGCGTCTCCGGAGCGATCCAAATGCCAAGCATCAACTTGAGCGGGAGCTTCTCCTCGCGAATTGTCTGCAGCAGGAACTCCGTGGCTTCGCCCGCGCCGTACATCCGCACAAAGCGCCAGTGCTGCGCCATGATGCGAGCATCCTCGGCCACCTGCTCACGCGTGGGCTGCGGACCGCTGTTGGGGGTCTGGCCGTCGCGGTGGGGTCCATAACAGATTGCCGAGCCTGCCCACGCCCCCTCGTGCATGAACGAGATCTCCCGGCGAGAATCGTCCAGCGACTTCTCCTGGGGTGTTCCAACATGATGGGACGCACAGCCGGGCGATATCGCAAGAAGTGCAGCGCCAACAACAAACGCAAGTCCACGCATGACGGGTTCCTTGTTGTGACAGAGAATGTTGGGCGGACACACAGGCGTCCGCACCACGGGCGGCAATATACCGACAACTGGAATTAATTGCAACTGTTTCAGTTCGGTAACTCCCCAGTATCTCCCCGGATTGTGATCCGACAAAGTTCACCCAAATGCAGTTCAAATGGCTGTCACATGAAGGTTTAGGGGCTCTCGCGAAATTTGTTGTGAAAAACACGCCATGGACCCTTGCGGGGCCGGGTGTTTCTGGTACATTACTGAAACTGTTTCACAGACGGTCTGGAGGCGGTTTCGAAGCCGGAAGTTGCAGGGAGCGCAGCATGTCGTCCGTTCGCGCTATTGCGCAGCAACTCAAACTCTCGCCAGCGACCGTTTCGCGCGTCATCAACAACCACCCCGACGTTGACGAAACCACGCGAGAGCGCGTTCTTGCGGCCATCAACCAAGCCGGCTACTTCCCCAGCACTGGTCGCCTTCAGACCAACGTGCTTGCCCTCGCCTATCCCGATGATCCGGTCAAGACCGAGTACGGTTCCTTCGAGCCAGCGCTGTTGTCGGGGATCATGCGTGGTCTGGACGAACACCAGTTCGACCTCAAGCTCCTGAGCATCCGTCGCGACAAGACCCCCGACGAGACGTACACGCAGTTCTTCCTCCGCAAGGGCGTGCGTGGCGTCATCATGCGTGTCTTCCGTCACAACCGCACGCTCATCTCCCGTATTGCCAGTGAGCGCTTCCCGTGCGTCGTCGTTGCTGAACAGTTTGATGATCCGGATGTCAGTTTCATCCGTTCGGATTCGTACCCGAGCAGCCGTCGCGCCATGGAGCACCTGCTGAGCCTGGGCCACAAGCGGATCGCGCTCGCCATCCACCATGTTTCCGACAGCGACCATATGGACCGCCGTCGCGCGTATGACGACGCGATCGCGAACGCCGGCCTCAAGATCGATCCTCGCATGATCTTCGAGATCTCCGCCGGTTTCAACGCTGGTGAGCAGGTGCTTGACAGCATGCTCATGATGCCTGCGAAGGCACGGCCTACGGCGATATTCGCCACCAACCCCATGACAGCACTGGGTGTGATGCGTCGGGCTCAGGAACGCGGCGTTTCGATCCCGCGCGACCTTTCGCTCGTAGGGATGGACGACAGTGATACGCGTTTACATACATGGCCTCGCATGACGGCAATCTGCCAGGACGCGAGTTTGCTGGGTTACGAGTCCGCGAACTGGCTTACCCGTCGGCTGCAAGGCAGCGAGCGAGGTAAATCGCTCACCATGCGACGCCTGATGCAGACAACCTTCGAAGTGAATGGAACAACCGCGGCGCCCGGAAGCGACGCGACAGAAACAGCAGGAAAGCCCACCCCGGTGACGCGTGTTCGCCGGGATGCGGAGGACTCGCAGATCGATTGACGGACACGCGGCGGTCAGGGCCACCGGCCCGGCTGCACGCGGAGAGTGATACCTGAGTGATTGTGCAAGGAGTGGATGTCATGATGCGTTCTCGAATGATGGCGGCGATGGCGGGTCTGGCGTGCGTGAGCGGTATGGCGATGGGCCAGCTGCAGAACGCGAGCTTTGAAACCCTGGACAACACGGGCATCTTCTGGCCCAGTTGGACGTACTTTGGCAACGTTCTTGTCGAGACTGGCGCTGCACAGTCCGGCACCACGAGCGCTCGCCTTGGCGGCAACTTCACTGGCCCCTTCAACGTCTCTGGCATCTTCCAGAGCATTCCCGCCAGCGCCCAGCAGGTGATCGAAGCGTCCGCCTGGTTCCTCAACCCCTCCAGCGACCCGATGCTGGGCGACAACTTTGTCGTCCTCAACATCGAGTTCTACAACGCTGCGAATCAGATGATCGCCGTCAAGGAAATGCGTGCGGTCGACGCGACCACCCCCGTGGGCGTCTGGCGTCAGGTGACCAACAGCGCAGTCGCTCCGTGCGATACCGCTTCGGCCCGCATCGTTCCGCTGTTCGTGCAGGGCGCTCAGCTCGCCGGCGGCAGCGCGCTTGTTGACACCACCGCCATGGCCCCCAACGGCACCAGCACGGAATTCGCGGTGCAGAACCCCGGCTTCGAAGTTGAAGGCTTCATCCCGGGCTGGGTCACCTTCGGCAACGCGTTCCGCGAGTGGCAGTTCACTCGCACCGGCACGGGAGCCATCAAGTTCTTCGGCAACTTCAATGTCCCATTCAACGTCTCGGGTGCGTTCCAGGTTTTCTGTGTGCAGCCGGGCCTCACGTACACGGCCGCTGCTTGGGCCGGCACGCCCATCGGCGACAGCGTCAACGACGGCGACTTCGCGGTGCTGAACATGGAAGTGTTCGACAGCGCGGGCGCGCCCATCAACGCTTTCCCTGATCCCAACAACCCCAGCGTCGCCGTGAACTTCACCACTGTTCAGGCCGTCGCTCCCGATGCGACGCCGGGCGTCTACACGCAGGCCATCAACACGACCGTCATGCCTGCGAACGCCGCGAAGGTCCGCGTGGTGCTGCTGCACGTTCAGCCCAGCCCCGCGCTCGGCGGTGGTTCGACCTGGTTCGATGACGTCACGTTCGCGGCTGAAGTGCCCGCTGGCTGCGACGACATCGACTTCAACAACAACGACGTCTTCCCCGAAGACCAGGACGTTGTTGACTTCTTCAACGTGCTCGCCGGCGGCGACTGCCCCGAGTGCAACGACATCGACTTCAACAACAACGACGTCTTCCCCGAAGACCAGTGATACTCGATGACTTTGTTCGCTCCGGGCGAGGCGAAAGCCCGCCCGGACGCTTTGGGTAGTGAAAAGGTCCGCAAGCACATGAAGCACACCGCACTTCCGTCCATGATCGTCGTTGGTGCCACGCTCACGTTGGCCGCTGCGGCTGCGCCCGCGCAGAACTGGGTGCCTGTCTGGGCTGACGAGTTCAACGGCACTTCGCTTGACGCAAGCAGTTGGACCCCTGAGAACCGCGCCTGGCCCTTCAACGACGAGCGCCAGTATTACAGCCCTAGCGCGATTTCCGTCAGCAACGGGCGCGGGATCATCACCAGCACCAACGTGCCCCAGGGTGGCCGGCTCTATACGTCGGGCCGGATGGACACAAACGCCAAGCGCGAGTTCCTCTTCGGTCGGTTCGAAATGCGCGCCCGGCTGCCTCGCACGCAGGGCATGTGGCCTGCGTTCTGGCTGTTGCCCGCGGCAGATCAGTGGCCGCCTGAAATCGACATCATGGAAATGCTCGGACACGAGCCCAATCGCGTGTACGGCAGCAACCACTGGGGCACGGTTGAGACGCACACGTACCAGACGTCTCCATTCCAACTGCCCAGCCTCAATCCCAACTTCTCCACGACGTTCAACGTCTTTTCCGCGGATTGGTGGCCTGATCGCGTTGACTTCTACGTGAACGGCATTTTGTACGCCACGCACCGCTCGCGCATCCCGCAGGAGCCGATGTACATCATCGTCAACACTGCGGTGGGGGGCTTCTGGCCTGGCTATCCCGATGCGACAACCGCTTTTCCGCAGCGGTTCGAAATCGACTGGATCCGTGTCTCGCAGGTGCCCGGCCCGAAACTGATGAACCCCGGCTTTGAGTGGCCCGGGCCGGCCGGCAGCGGCCAGCGCGTCTGGCACTGGCAGAACTGGGGTAATGCTGAATACAGCGAGGCACTGAGACTTTCCGGTGTTGGTGCTGGCAAGATGTACGGCAACTTCAACACGCCCAACAACTCTTCCGGCTTCTTCCAGAACATGCCCGCCTCGAGCGGACAGGTCTTCCGGGCGACAGCAAAGGCGCAGACGCCCTCATGGGACCGCATGGGCGCGGGCAACACTGCACGCCTCGCCATCGAGTTCCGTGGCCCGACAGGTTCGCTGCTTGCAAGTCAAAACCGCACAGTGCTGACCTCAACGACTCCCGCCAACACATGGCAGGATGCCGATCTTTCCGCCATCGCACCCGCCGGCGCGACAACGGCTCGCATCGTTCTCTCCTTCACGCAAGGCGCACAGCTCGCCGCGGGTGCAGCATGGTGGGACGATGTCACTTTTGCACCCAACAGCCCGTGTGACACCATCGACTTCAATCGCGACGGCGTCTTCCCGTCGGATGACGATCTCGGTCTTTTCATCAGCGTTCTTGCGGGCGACTTCTGCCCCAGTTGCGGTGATATCGACTTCAACAACAACGGCGTCTTTCCGGAAGATCAGGACATTGCCGACTTCCTCAACGTGCTCGCAGGCGGCGAGTGCCAGTGACCGCATTTCAAGGATCATCGTGACAGCCATTCGCTTCCAACACGTCTCCAAGCGCTATGAGAACGGCGCCCTCGCCGTCGACGACGTGTCGTTTGACGTGAGCGGCGGCGCGTTCTGCGTGCTTCTGGGTCCCTCAGGCTGCGGCAAGAGCACGCTCTTGCGCATGCTCGCGGGTCTTGAGGCGATTTCTCAGGGCGATGTGCTCGTGGGTGATCGTCGCGTCAACGATCTGAGTCCCAAGGATCGTGATATCGCGATGGTTTTCCAGAACTACGCGCTGTATCCACATCTGAGCGTGCTTGACAATATCGCATTTCCGCTGGAAGCTCGCGGGGTGGGACGTAAAGAGCGCCGCGAACGCGCGGCGAAGGTCGCAGCGAGCGTTCAACTCGACGGCCTGCTCGAACGCCGGCCCGCTGAACTTTCCGGTGGTCAGCGTCAGCGTGTCGCCCTCGCTCGCGCCATCATTCGAGAGCCCAAGGCCTTCCTCTTCGACGAACCTCTCTCGAATCTCGATGCGAAGATGCGGCAGTCGATGCGGGCGGAACTGCGTTCGCTCCACAGGCGGCTTGGTGTCACGAGCATCTATGTCACGCACGATCAGGAGGAGGCAATGGCCCTCGCCGATCAGATCGTCGTGATGAACGCGGGAAAGGTCCGCCAGATCGGCGCGCCCATGGACGTATACGACGCACCGGCGGATCGGTTTGTTGCAGGTTTCGTCGGCGTGCCGGCAATGAACTTCTTTGACGGACGTGTTTCCATCGATGCTTCTGGTGTTCACTTCGTCTGCGAGGGGAACCTGCTCCCGTTGCCGCGAGCATGGGCCGATCGACTCGCGCCGCACAATGCGCAGTCGCTCTCGTTGGGCGTGCGCCCTTCGGCTCTGCGAGTTGTGAAGGATGGCCCCGGGCTGTCTCTTCGTGTCCGCGGCGTCGAACTGCTTGGCGATCAAGCCGACCTTCACGCATTGGGGCCCGGCAACGTACCGGTCATCGCCCGCGTTTCGTCACGCCTCGATGTGCGTGAGGGCGACACGATTCGTGCCGCCTGCGACCCCGCTGGAACTCACGTCTTTCATCACGGCACGCTGGGCGCACGCATCTGCGGCTGCCACGTTGATGCCGCTCCGTCTCACCTCGCTCAGTCTGATTCGCTCGCGTCAGCATGACCCGCGCGTCCATCGATCTCACGGCTCTCGTCCTAGCAGGAGTTGATGCATGTTCACCCATCCCGTCTCGCATTGTCGCCGCCGTCATGGCGCTTTCACGCTCATCGAACTGCTCGTTGTCATCGCCGTCATCGCGTTGCTGATCGGTCTGCTTCTGCCCGCCCTCAACCGGGCTCGTGACGCAGCCCGCGACGTCAAGTGCAAGGCCAACATCCGCGGTATCGCCCAGGCGCTCACCGCATACACGCTTGACTATCAGGGCAAGTACCCGCCCATGATGTTCGACGCGCCCGACCGCGAGAATCCGGGCAAGTTCAGCATGATGTGGCACGACGTCGCTCGCATCGGCAGATACCTGCCCAACTTCGATCCCAGCAACATCGTTGAGACGAACACTCGCAGTGCTACCGTCGGCGGCGGCGGTTTTGTCTGTCCGAACCACCCTGACGCCGGTCGCTCCTATGCGATGAACTACTGGGCTGCTTCTGCTGACCAGTGGAGCCTCGCGACCGGTCAGCTTCGGGCGTTCCGTCCAGGCTTGACGAACACAGGCGCGGTCAACCCGGCCTGGCAGGGAACGCCCTTTGACAGCACCGTCAACTTCGGCGACAAGATGATCCTGCTCAGCGAAGCGTGGGGGCTCTTCCCGACTGACCAAAGTGGCCCCGGACAGCCCAACGAAACCAACCGCAAGTGGTTCGCCGTGGCCGATGTCGGTCGCTTTGGTTTCCCCGGCACCCGATTCAACGGCGGAGCGGGCATGACCGCCACCAGCACGGTCTTCCCTGATCCAATCAACTGGTTCGGCTCTCAGCCAGCCCCGGAGATGCAGGGCATCACCGCTCCTTCGCAGATCAACATGTACGTGCCGTGGTATCGCCACCCTCGCACTCGCGGCAATCCCGTGACGCGTAACGGCAGCGCGAACTTCGCGTTTGTCGACGGCCACGTTGCCGGCTTCCGCAACAACGAGCTGGTTGAAACACAGGGCGCTCAGTCTCGCAGCACGGGCAAGGTGCTCTGGTCACCCAAGGATCCTGAAGATACCGCTTTCCGTTGATCGATGCTTCATCGCCACGTCCGCTCGCTCGTGCGCATGTCCTCATCTCGTGACAACTCCGCTCCTCGCTCACGTCCATCAACGCGGTGGCTGGGTCCTGCGCTCATCGCCGGCGTAGCGGTTGTCACAACCATCATCGTGCTGCTGCTGCCACAAACCTCTGCGCAGGGCATCTCGATGTGGACCTTCGCCCGCATGCACGCCGACATGTATCGGCCTCAGTTGGCGGAGTGGAATGCGCGACAGTCCGATCCGTCCCGTCGCGTTGATCTCTCGCTGATCGGCGTGCAGGCTATGGAACAGCGGATGATGTCAGCCTTCCTGGCTGGCTTGCCAAGCGCAGACCTGATCGAGGCCGAGCGTCGCAACGCTGCCCGCGCCTTCGCTGGTCCGCTCGAGAGTGTTGGCTTTCTTGATCTCACCCCCTTTGTTGAACGCGACGGGCTGCGGAACAAACTCAACAGCGCCAGCTTCCTTCCGTGGTCCAAGGATGGCCGCATCTTTGGTCTGCCCCATGACGTACACCCCATGATGCTCGCGTACCGCGCCGACATCGTCGAAGCGGCAGGCATCAATGTCGCTGAGATCGAAACATGGGCCGACTTTGAGCGCGTCATGCGACCGTTGCTGCTCAAGCCTGACGGCTCGCGACGTACTGATCGCTATCTGCTGAACATGTGGGAGACGCAGATCGATCTGATCGAGGCTGTGCTTCTGCAGGCTGGCGGCGGTGTCATTGATGCATCGGGCATGCCCGTCATCGACACCGAAATCAACGCTCGGACGATCTCCCAGATCGCCATGTGGACGAGTGGTCCTGATCCCATCGCCGCCGAAGTCAGTTTCTGGGATGCAACAGGCCATCAGTTGATGCGCGACGGCTTCGTCATCGCGACGTTCGCTCCAGACTGGATGTGCAACTACTGGCGGAAAGAGGTTCCGCAGTTGGCAGGCACGATGAAACTCATGCCTTTGCCCGCATGGGAGAAGGGTGGTCGGCGGACGAGCGTGTGGGGCGGCACCATGCTGGGCATCCCCAAGACCGCTGAGAATCCTGAGAAACTCTGGGAGATTGCCAAGCATCTTTACCTCTCTCGCGAACTCGCGCATGAACTCTACAAGCAGGGCGACATCATCACACCCGTCCGCGAGTTCTGGCAAGACGACATCTACGACACGCCCGATCCATTCTTCATGGGTCAGCCCAAGGGTCGCATGTACATCGATCTTGCACCCTATGTGCCCGATCGGTTCAGTTCGCCCTTCGGTGCAATCGCGCTCGCACGCACGCAGAGCGCGGTGAGCCGTCTGTGCGCCCACGCCCGCGACACCCGCCCCGCAAGCGTTGATGAGTTGCTCCCCAAGGCCCGAGAGCTTCTCGCGGAAGCGCAGCAGGATGCCATGCGCCACGTGAATCGCAATGTCTTCTTCGCCCAGCGCGAGCAGTCCAATGCTTCGACCAGCGAGGTGACCCGATGAGCACCGCGTCACCCGCATCACCATCGTCGGTGCCGTCCTCCGGTGGCGCAACTCCGGCCCAGCGCGCCGGTGGAATCTTCCCATGGGTACTCATGGCGCCGTTCCTGCTGCTCGTCGCCCTCTTCACGCTCACGCCGCTGATCGGTGCGGCCATGCTTTCGTCGCAGCAGACCTTCGGCCCCGGCACATCGCGTTTCGTCGGCCTGTCCAACTTCAAGAACGTACTCGCCGACCCGCTCTTCTGGACAGCGTTCAAGAACACATTTGTCTTCACGCTCGGCAGTGTCTTCGTGCAGTTGCCGCTCGCGCTGTTGTTCGCGATGCTGCTGAATCAGCCCGGCGTGCGAGGCCGTTCGTTCTTCCGACTTGTACTCTTTTCGCCGGTCCTGGTTGGCGTTGTTTACGTCGCCATGATCTTCTTCGTGCTCTTCCAGAAGCGCACTGGTCTGGTGAACCAACTGCTGCACAGCATCTTCCCTGCGTGGGACATCGGCTTCGCGTGGCTTGACCAGTACATCATGTCAGCACTTATTCTCGCCACGCTCTGGCAGTACATGGGTTTCAACATGGTCTACTTCCTCGCGGCGTTGCAAAACGTTCCCAAGGAATTGGACGAAGCTGCTCGCATCGATGGCGCAGGCTGGTGGAAGCGTTTTCGCCATGTCACACTGCCTGCCATCACTCCCGTTGGCAGCTTCGTTGTGCTCCTCTCGGTCATCGGTTCCTTTCAGGTGTTCGAGCTTCCTTTCCTGCTGCTCCAGGGCGGTACAGGCGTCGACAACAAGGGCCTCACGATCGTCGGCTACCTCTACCAGACAGGCTTTCAATCGGGTGATCTTGGCTACGCGAGCGCGATCGGTTGGACCATCGCCATCGTCCTTGCAGGCGCAGCCGTCCTGCAGCGTGTCCTTTCCGGTCGCACGGAACACAACCGCGGTGGCCGTGTGAACCGTGGAGGTGCCCGATGAGTGCACCTCTGAGTAAGTCGCGGGCAGTTGCCACCTACTGCATCGTCATTCCCGCGTGCATCGTTATTGCGTTGCCGCTCGTCTGGCTCACGATTGCATCGCTCAAGACCAGCCAGGACTTCTTCCAGTCGCCATTTCTGCCCAAAGGCGATGGATTCCTGGGTGTCGCGTGGGAGCGTCTCACACTCGACAATTTCCGCAATCTGTTCGCCAAGACCGGCTTTGCGCGCGCCCTTCTCGCCAGTTCTCTTCTCGCCTCAGTCACAGCGACTCTCGCGACGTTGATCTGCGCCGCCGCCGGATACACCCTCGCTCGGCTCCACTTCCGCGGCAAGCAAGCTGTCACGTGGCTCGTGCTCGGCTGCCTCATCGTTCCCGGGCCCTTGCTGCTCTCACCGGGTTTCGCCATCCTCTACCACCTCAGCCTGCTCGACACCTTCCTGGGCGTCATTCTCCCCGCGATCGGTCCTGCCTTCGGCGTGTATCTGTTCCGTCAGGCCACTGTCTCGAGTGTGCCACCCGAGCTGCTTGAGGCGGCCCGTATGGACGGCTGCTCTGAGTTCCGCATCTTCTGGCGCGTCGCGCTGCCGTTGCTGCAGCCCATGATTGCCGCCTTCATGCTCATCACGTTCCTTGGCGTGTGGAACAACTTCATCAATCCTCAAGTGGTTCTCCAGTCAGCGGACAAATTCCCGCTGGCAGTCATGATCGCTCAGCTCAAAGACGTCTACTCGCAGGACTACGGCCTCATGATGGCGGGCACCATGCTCTCCATCCTGCCGGTCGCTGGTCTGTTCATGCTTCTTCAAAGAGACTTCGTCGCCGGACTCACCAGCGGCGCTGTCAAGGGATAGCCTCCATGCACATTGAAGTGAAAGGATCGCCCGTGCCAACTCCTTCGACGCAGCAGCCAGCCCCCGTTCAGTTCCCCGCAAACTTCACATGGGGCGTCGCCGCTTCAAGCTATCAGATCGAAGGTGGCTCATCACCCGATTTACGCGGCGAAAGCGTGTGGGACGCATTCTGCCGCAAGAATGGCGCTGTCTTCGAAAACCATCACGGTGGCTTTGCTTGCGATCACTACAACCGTTATGACGCTGACGCGGCCCTTATGGCTAGTCTGAGCGTGAAGGCTTACCGCCTCTCGGTCATGTGGCCACGTGTCATGAAGGAAGGCGTCGGCGCAGTCAATAACGTCGGCCTCGACTTCTACGACAAACTCGTCGACTCCCTCCTCGCCCACGGTATCGAGCCCTGGGTCACGCTGTTTCACTGGGATTTCCCTCTCGCCCTCTACCACCGTGGCGGTTGGCTCAACCGCGACAGCGCCGAGTGGTTCGGTGAATACGCCACCAAGGTTGTCGAGAAGCTTTCCGACCGCGTCACCAACTGGATGACCATCAACGAGCCGCAGGTCTTCCTGCAACTTGGCCACGCCGACGGCAAGCACGCTCCGGGTGTGCAGCTCCCGCTGCGTGAAACGCTGCTCGCCGCTCACAACGCCCTGCGCGCTCACGGCCGCGGCGTGCAGGCCATCCGCGCTGCCGCCAAGAAGCCCGCCCGCGTCGGCTGGGCCCCGGTCGGTCACGTGAGTTATCCCATTGACAACGACCCGGCGAACATCGACGCCGCTCGCGCCGCCACCTTCGCCATCGAGCAGACCCACCTCTGGAACAACACCTGGTTCGCCGATCCCGTGTGCCTGGGCTGCTACCCCGAAGACGGCCTCCGCGTCTTTGGCAACAACGTCCCCGCTCATCCCGTGAGCGACATGGACCTCATCCACCAGAAGCTCGACTTCTACGGCGTTAACATCTACTCCGGCTCATGTGTGAAGGCCAAGGCCAATGGCGGCTGGGAAGCCGTCAACCCCGGACCCGGCAACCCTCGAAACACCATGGACTGGCACATGGCGCCGCAGGCCCTTCACTTCGGCCCGCGTTTCCTCTTCGATCGCTATCGCCTGCCCATCGTCATCACCGAGAACGGCACCTGCAGCACCGATTGGATGGACATGCACGGCCGCGTGCTCGACCCCCAGCGCGTCGACTACACCCGCCGCTACCTGCTTGCCCTGCACGAAGCCATCCAGAACGGCACCAACGTCAAGGGCTACTTCCACTGGAGCTTCATGGACAACTTCGAATGGGCCGAAGGCTACAAGCAGCGCTTTGGCCTGGTCCACGTTGATTACGCCACGCAGAAGCGCACGCCCAAGCTCTCTGCGTTGTGGTACAAGCGCGTCATGGAAACCCGCGGCGCATCGCTCGCCGAGCCGACAGATCTGCGCCTCGCGTCACCCGAGCACGCACTGCAGTAATCGATCCCCGAAACAATAAAGCCAACACATGTGCATCAGCACGGTGTTGGCTTTTTTCATTGGATCATCGCTCGTGTCACTGCCTCGGCACTTCAACCCAGCAGTTTTCCGCGTGCCGCACGATCGCGCCCGTCGTCTGATAGATCACCTGCTCCGCGATGTTCGTGCAGTGGTCCGCGATCACTTCGCACATGCTCGCCGTTTCGTGCAGGTGGAATGCAAACTCGACCGGATACTTGCCCTTCGCCACCTGCTGCTCGGCCTCGCGCAGCAACGCGGCCTTGAACGCCCACACCGCATGCTGACTCTGCAGCACGATGTTGGCAATCGCCGGATCATTGCGTGACATGCTGGTGTTCGTGTCCCGCAGAATCCCAATCACGCTGTTCGCCATCACGCGGAACGTATCAGGAAAAGGCGTCGCGATCCTCGCAACTGCCGGCACCATCTCCGCAAGATCCACCGCGACATCCGCCACGCGTTCCAGCTCGTTATTCGCCTTCACGATGGTCAATACCGCCCGCAGATGCTGCGGATCAAGCGAAGCTCCGGCCCGCGTCGCATCCGTCAGCAGCGCAACCGCCGCCTGCTCAATCGCCACATCAGCCTTGTCGATGGCTTCATCCATCTCAATGGCCTGACTCGCCAGATTGCTCTTGCGTTCAAAGAGCGCGGCACAGGAAAGCTCGAGCATGGCTTGCACGCGCGAACCCTGAGCGACAAGATCAGCCTTGATCTGCTGCGTGCGACTGGCGAAACCTTCCGCGGTCGTGGGCATGATCAACGGTATGCCGCCGTGCGATTCCACGAGTCCCACCCACGCAGGTTTAGTTCCCGCTCTTCTCGTCTGAACCCTTGGGCGGCACCTGCTCGCTCGCAACCTTGGGCCGCTCAAACTTCACCGTCGCTCGATCCACCCGTTGCACCTGGGCAGGTGACACCGGGTCGTACATCGTCACCGATGCACGCCCCTGTTTTCCGCGAACAACACGCACGATGGTGTACACCGCAATAGCAACCAGAAACGGCGCGGCACAAAACAGCACACATGGCGAAAACCACGACAGCGTCTGCTCGATGGATTGGAAGCGGTTGTTCATGCGTCTCCAGCCTGCTCGCGTTCCAAGTGTTGTAGGCGTTGCCGCGCCGTGTGACGCACTTCCTTACTCGTTCCGATTTGCGCGAGCTCTTGCAAAACCCAAAGGTTGTGACTTTGCCGTGCTAGCAGTAGATGGATCGCAGGAATGTCGCTAGTGATACCCTCGCGAAGGAAAGCGTCATCCGCGTTGCACTCGGCCCAACGTCGACGATATCGCTCGTAAGTCGCCGCCTTGCTACCAAGGCCGAGCTGGCAAGCCGCATCAAGGACCCGATCGAACTGCGAATCGCTCAAGTAGTCACTCAGCACACCTCGCAGCATAGAAGCAGCATTGAGCCGTCCTGCATCAGCCGTCGCGACACAGATCGCAGTTTCGAACTCTTGATCGGTGAATCGGACTCGCATCAAGGACCACGATGCGAAGGCTCGCATGTGCAGATGCTCAATGTCTCGTTCAATACCACCGTGAAAGTCTTCATGCTGACGCATGAGTCCCTCGACCGACAGAACGCCCTGTTCTATCCAGACCCGGTCATACTGCAAGTCGTTCAACGCGGCGACGACCGCTGTAGAGGTCGTGTCAGCACTCACTCCGCCCACCACTTCCGCCCCTCTCGCTTCACACGCCGATACAACGTGTCCCGCTCCACCGCCACAAACCCCGCCTCGCGAATCGCCTTCTGCAGCGTCCACGTGTTCACTTCCTGGTGGGTTGCCACTGCATCGCCCGCACTGCCCTGGCCCGCCCCGTGGTTGATCTTCGTGATGTCATACCACACCACGGTCCCGTCGATGTCATCCGCGCCACTCTGCAGCATCACCTGCGCCATGGGCAGCGTCTGCATGATCCAGAACGCCTTCACGTGCGGGAAATTGTCGAGCATCAACCGCGCAATCGCCAGCGTGCGATAGTTCTCCAGTCCGCTCGGCCCCGGCAGGTGCTCCAACTCACACCCATCCGGAAAGAACGGCAGCGGAATGATCGTCTGGTAGTACCCCGGCACATCCGTGCGTGCGCCCGCCTTACCGCCAAACGCAAAGTGCTCCGGCAGAACCGCGCCGGGCTTCGTCAACGTAACGACCGGCGCACCACCCGCACTCTCCCGATACCCCAGGTGCCCACCTTCGCTGGTCGTCAGCGCATCACCATCGTCCCCCTGCTTCGCACCAGTGCCCAGTGCCAAGTCCCCAGTGCCTCCTCCACCAAACAGCCGCGTAAGCGCCTCGTCCTGCGCCCGCCGCAACATATCCATGTGCACAAGCCGATCATGCCGCTGCTCAATGTGACCATACAGCAGCGTCGCGTTCGTGTTCAGCCCAAGCTCATGCGCCGTGCGGTGTACATCCAGCCACACATCGCTGCGAATCTTGCCCTTGTACGCCTCGTCGTGCACGCGATCATCAAACACTTCCGCGCCACCGCCCGGCAAACTTCCAAGCCCCGCCTTCTTCAGTTCGCCAAGCACATACGCAATCGCGTTCCGCCGCGCCTTGCGGCCTTCTTCTCCCGGCGCGGCAGATCCCTTGTACACCTTGGCGATCTTGCACAAGTGCACGATTTCAACCGCCGTGAACGCCTTCACGTGCAGATCACTGCCCATCCGCTGCGCTTCATCACGCAGCGTCGAGATCAGATCGGTGTAGTAGCTGAATGGCAGCGTCGGGTGCAATCCACCCACGCTGTGAATCTCCGTCGCGCCATTCTCCACCGCCAGCCGAGCCTGCTCGCGCACATACGTCATGTCACGCGCGTACGCCTTTTCCTCGCCTAGCTTCGCATAAAAATCACAGAACTTGCACGACAGCGCACACACGTTGCTGTAGTTGAGGTGCCGATTGATGTTGTAGTACGCGTTGTTGCCGTGCAAACGCCGCCGCACCATGTCCGCCAGCTCGATCACCGTCCAGATGTCCGGCGTCGTGAACAGCAGATCGCCGTCCGCCAACGTCAGTCGCTCGCCGCGCTCCACCTTGGCAGCGATCGCATCAAGTCGCGGGTCGCGACGCGGCACTGACGGACGGACAACAGTGGGGGCCGAAGACGTGGCAGAACTCATGGACAAGGATAGGCGGCAAGCTTTCAGTATCGCTTGAAACTTGTGAACGACACAGGCTGTGCGACCTTTGCAGCCAAAACCACCTACCTAGGTAAAACCAGTCGTCATCGCCGCAGTCGCGTCAGCGTTCGGTCGATGGTTACGTCCGAATGAGTGCCACCTCAAGAGCCCAAGCCGCAGCGCGCTCGCGCAATCGCCTTGCGATCACGTTGACGGTACAGGCCATGGCAATCATTGGTGGCCTCTCGGTGGTGCTGTTGCCCATTCATTCGCGATTGCAGTGGCTCACCAGCGAACGCATCGCGAGCCAGAATGTTGCCGAATCTCACCGCCTGCTCGTCGCCGCCGACCGCGTCTCCGAGGGGATTGACACCAGCGAGCCCGCGTGGCAAGAGGCCATTCAAAGCATCCTCACAACCACCAATTTCCCCGCGCAAGCCCGCACCCTCTTCTTCACCAGCGATGGGCGCGTTATCGGCAGCAACGGCTCGCTCACACACGCCGATGCCCGGCTTCTGGATAGTTCCATCATCCTTGATGGCCTCAGTCAGCGGATAAGCGACGCCCAACCCCACGCGACCCTCATCGGTACGGACGAGGCGGGCGACTGGCTCCTCATCCATCGTCTGCCCAACAATGGACTTCTCGCCGTCAAGCAAGACGCCGAGCTTCTGGACGCCGCGCTCAGCCAGACATCCCGCATGATGCTGGGCTGGTCGCTCGCTGGCCTGACCATCATGATGACGCTGGGTGGCCTCTTTGTCCACTGCGTTGTGCATCGCGAGCATCGATCGCTCGAAGCGAGAAACGAAGACCTCGCCGTCACGTTGAACAAACGCCTGGCACAGGGCCTCAGCGCACGCACCGCCCTCATCCTCGGCCTCGCCAAACTCGCCGACTATCGCGACACTGACACGGGGTCACACCTCGAGCGCATCTGCGCCTATTGCGAAGTGCTCGCCCGTCAACTCAAGACTCGGCACCGCGAGATCAACGACACCTGGATCGCGCACCTTCTCCCAGCCGCCAGCCTGCATGACATCGGCAAAGTCGGCGTGCCCGACGCCGTCTTGCTCAAGGCCGGCAAGCTCACCCCAGCGGAACGCAAACTCGTTGAGCGTCACACATATATGGGCGCCGATACGTTGATCGCCATCCGCGCCGAGATGGGCGACGACGAACTCATTGACCTGGCCATTCAGATCGCGCTCTGTCACCATGAACGCTGGGATGGTTCGGGCTATCCGCTCGGCATCCGTGGCGATCAGATCCCCCTTTCCGCCCGCATAGTCGCTCTTGCCGACGTCTACGACGCTCTCACCAGCCGCCGCGTCTACAAACTCGCACTCACGCACGAGAAAGCCTGTGACCTGATCCGCAGCATGAGCGGCACACACTTCGATCCGGAAGTCGTCAGTGCCTTCCTCGCATCTCACGATGAGTTTGACCGGATTCGCAACAAGATGCAGCCCTTCGGCGATCTTGTTGAGGCTGCCCACGCGAAAGCCGCATGAGCGCCCCGTAAACTCCCTCGCATGTCGCGTTCGGTTGCGCAAGCGATCATCTCAGTGGTGCTGTACGTCGCGATCACCCTCGCGCCGCTCGCCATCATTTTCGTTTCTGCGGGCAAGCCGGGGCGTTCCTTCTGGACTGAGTTCAGTGTGGGCCTTGGATTCGTCGGCCTCGCGATGATGTGCCTGCAGTTCATCTTGACCGCCCGCTTCAAGACTTTCAAGGCACCTTTCGGCAGCGACATCATCTACGCGTTCCATCGCTCGATCTCGACCATCAGCGTCGTCTTCATCCTCCTGCATCCCGCCATTCTCTTTGTGGAGCGGTGGGAGCAGATGAAGTCACGTCCCTTCACGCATCCATGGCCTTTCTGGCTCGGCACGCTCAGTGTGGTCGCTCTGCTTGTTCTTGTGCTGGTTTCGATCTATCGCAAGCAACTGCGCATTCACTACGACGGCTGGCGTCGGACTCACGCCATGCTGGGCGTGCTCGCCGTCGGCGCCGCCGTCGCCCACGTCCTCCTCGTCGGGCACTATCTGAGCGAACCATGGCAGCGTGCCGCGTGGCTTGCCTACACCGGCGTGTGGCTTCTGTTGATTGTCTGGGTTCGCCTGGCCAAGCCGCTGAAGGAGCTGCGGGAGCCCTGGACCGTTGACGCCATTGAGCCCCAGCGCGGTGGTGCGGTCCGACTCGTCCTTCGCCCCGTCAACCACCCCGGCCTGACCTTTCAGCCCGGCCAGTTCGCCTGGATCACCATGTGGGGCTCGCCGCTCAGTGACCGCGAACATCCCTTCAGTTTCTCCGGCAGCGCGGAGGCCGCCAAGAACGCCGGCACCATCGAGTTCACCATCAAGGAACTCGGCGATTGGACACGTCGCGTTCGCGAAGCCAAAGCAGGGGACACCGTGTACGTCGACGGCCCCTTCGGCGCGCTCTCTGCAGATCGCTTCCCCAACCGCGCCGGCTACGTCTTCATCGCGGGCGGCATCGGCATCACGCCCATGATCTCCCACCTGCGCACCTTCGCCGACCGTGGCGACCAGACCCCCTGCTGGCTCTTCTACGGCAACCCCACATGGGACAGCGTCACGTACCGCGAAGAACTCGATGCCCTCGCTGCCCGTTTGCCCAACCTCAAGATCGTCCACGTCCTCTCTCGCCCCGATGAGTCATGGCAAGGCGAGCGAGGCTTCATCACCAAAGAGATTCTCGTGAAGCATCTGCCACAGGACCTGACTTCCACCCGCAACCGCTACGAGTTCTTCATCTGCGGCCCTGTCCCCATGATGGAAGCCGTGGAACGATCTCTCGCCCAACTCGGTGTCGGCGTGGGAGACTACCACGCCGAACGCTTCGACCTTGTGTAACGTGTCCTTCGCTGTCACTTTCGCTCCACCGCTCTCCCCATGCGTGAACGCCTCGCCACTCTCGCCGCCTGCGTCATTGCTGCCTTGCTGCTGCTGGCCGTCACCGCATTTGCGATCATGAGATCGCAAGGTGTTCCTTGAGATCGGTGCCCGGCAGTCCGGACGCACTCTCAGACGTGCAGGCCGTAGACGCGCTCGACGTACGCCGTCCTTTGCGCTGGTGGGCACCCGCTCTGTGGCTGTACATCCTGAGCATGACACTCGCCGCATTCGGCACGTGGATCTGGGTCGATGCCGAGTCTGATCTGCACCTCGCCTCCGACCCTCGTCTCTCGACTGCGACCGCCGTCATCACATCCGCCGACCTTCGGTCGCATGCACATGCAAGCCGAGGCGTCCGTGTTTCCGTGCGTTACGAGTTCACCTTCGGCTCGCTGACTTATGTCGGCTCTCGCGTCGGCCCGTTCGACAGCCTGACGCCCGCCAGCATCCACGCCATCCGCGAGCATCTGAAGCCCGGTGCGACCGTCCCTATCAGGTATCTCCACACAAATCTCAGCAAGAACTTCATCGATGTCACGGCGTGGACGAACCTCGCCGAGGAAGAAACCGCGACCCGTCAGTCACGTCTCGTTGGTATTGCACTGCTGATCGCCGCCGTGCCCGCCTTTGTCGCCGCCGCGTGGACCTTCATCACCTCTCGCATCAAGGAAGGCGAAAGTCGCAACACGTTTCAGGGGATCTGAACCAGCAGCAGCGCCGGACGAATCGGCCCCGTGAGCAGGCGATTGGCCTCGCGCTGCCGCTGCAGCACCTCACGCACAAGCGCCGCCGTCCCTTTGTCCCGTTGCGCCAGCACACGCGCTCGCGCCGCGATCCGCCGATACAGCGATGCATCCATACGCCGCACCTCGTCACGTGACATCACATGCTGCCGCACCACGCTGTACCCCGCACGTTCCACTTGTTCGCGAAGTTCTGCCATGGTGCCCGGCAGCCACGCCTCCTCACGCGCTCGCTCAACTCGCACAGCATCATCCAGCAGCACCAATCCGCCAGGCTTGACATGTCGCGCCATCACCGCCGCCGCATCCAGAGCAGGCAGCACGCTCAGCATCATCCCCGCGTCCCAAACTCGTCGCTTCTTCATCGTGCGCAGGTCGCCCACAGCAAACGTGACGCGAGCACCCACACCAGCGTTTGTGGCGGCCTCTTGAGCCGATGCGACAAACGGGCCGTGCCCGTCTACGCCATGCACCACACATCCGCATGCCTTCGCAACCGCAATGGCCGCCGCTCCCTTCCCGCAGCCCAGATCAATGACGCGATACCCCCGCCCCACGCCAGCCCCATGCAGCCACATCGCCGCCCGCCTTGCAGATGTCCCCAGCCCCTGCAAGTCAGCAAATAAATCCGCCGCAAGCGGCAGCGCCGCAGCGGGCAAATCAAGCGAAGCGGCTACCCGCGCCGCAAGGGTTTGACGTTGACTCACTGCTGAATCGTCGGCTTGCTGCGCTCGCCGCGCTGCTTCCAGTTCGCAAACGCGCTCGCGCGGTCAGCAAACTCCGTCGTGCTGAATACCAGCTTCGACGAACCGATCAAAATCTCATCACCATCCACAAGCGGCGTTTCCACGCTCACGCCGCGGCCATTGATCAGCGTGCCGTTCGCGCTCTTCATGTCGAGAGCCAGATACTGGTTCTTGGCATCGTCGAAGCGAATCTGCAGGTGCTTCCGTGAGATTCGCTGATCCGTGATCTGAATCGCCGTGCCTTCGTCACGCCCGATCACAAGCGTCCGCTTCTTCATGGGGTAGTAGTCGCCCTCGTTGGGACCCGCGACGATCAAGATAGACGCCATGAACCTCTCTCCTTCACCCGTGGTGCATACGCGCAGCCGCACGGAGCGGTCGCTCGTCCAACGGTAGCCCGCCTCTGACTCACTTCATCGCGGCGACCGGCTTCACATTCATTTCAAACATCGTCTGCGTCCGGACCACCGTCCCGGTTGCCGGCATGAGGTGATATCCCATTGCAGTCACCAATGTCGACTCGCGCTCGATCTCCAGCACACTCAGCCCATGCCCCTCCGGCTGCTGCCACATGTGCGCCAAGTGCCCGTTGTCCTTCGCCAGCCGGAGGTACTCGTCATACGCGTCGTAGTACAGATTCGGGGCCAAAGTCTCCAACTGAATCGAGCTCACGTACCGCACCGCGTGTTTCGTGAAGCGGTGTTCCACGTCCTTCTCCGCCGTCACCACGTGCATCAGCACGATGCCTGTGGTCGGAATGCGCCTGTCAAATTCACACACAAGTTCCGTTGCGCACAGCCCGCTGGCCCCCAGGCGCAGGGCGTGACTGCCCTTCATGATCCACGCTTCAAGTTCATAGTTCCGGCCGTGCACCGTCCGGCGTCCATGCATTTCAACATGCTGCGGATGAAGTGCCTTGCTGTACAGAACGATCTGATGCCCCCCCATGATCACGGGCTTCACCTTCACATCCGGTGCGGACTTCATCTCCGGAATGTGGCCAATCTCCACCGGCGGCTTGATCTCTACCAGCGGTTTCTTGGGCAGTTGTGCGGCTTCCCCGCGCTGCGTCTCTGACTTCATGTTCGTTACCCCCTCAACTTTGCTCTGCGCCGGCGGCGTAGCCGGTGCTGGTTCGTTCGCCGACGATGCTGTCGTCGCGGCGTTGCTCTCAGGCCGTTCACGCTTCGGACCTGGAGGATCCGATGCCGACGATCCGGAGACTGGCGAATCAAATGGCGTGCTCATACTGCTGACTCCGAGATCTTGTCGCCGCTGCGGTGCTCGCCGCGGGGGTTGCGTCCTGACAACCGCTTACGTGCGACCGAGCGAGAACCGCCCGCTGTCGCACTCATCGACAATGTGTGCCAGACCTTCGCGCTTGCGTTCAACGTCTGATCCGGCTTGAACCTCGGTATCATGGACACCGCGTCCGCAGGTTCCGACGACGCTCGCACTCCACTCCAGCACCTCTCCAGAAGGCGACCGCACGGGGTCCACGCACTTCTGCGTACACAAAATACATCATCAGTGTGCGCTTGTCCAGACGATCTTGCGAGATATCCGGAGGAAATGTTCGATACATGGTAACCAGCGTGCTCGTACGGGGATATGTTGTCATCTTTGCGCTGCATGTTCCCATTTCTCCGCCATTCGCTCCCGCGTTGAGGTATCGTGTGACGCACACATCTGCCGGCATTCGTCCTCTCAGCGCACCCGCATGCAGCCCATCTGATCACAGGAAGTGATCACCCACGCGGGCCACTATGCAGACCCGCAAGCCGGCAAGGAGTGCCCGCTCATCACCAAGTCTTCCGCGACATCTCTGGCTGATCGACTCGCCCGCCTCGGCAAGCTGACCGTCCCCGAGCGCGCCCGCGTCATGAGCGAAGCGCTCTTGGTCTGTTCAGCCGAGGAAGCAGCCTTCATCGCGCCTGCGCTGATCCAACTCTCGCTGCGTGTCGACGCACTCGATGAAGCGGCACCTGCGCGCACGGTCGCTGCGAGTGGAAATCCCACTCCCATCAGGCCGGACGGCAAACCCGATCTCGACGCTCTGCGTGATCGCTACGGACTCCCGCCCGCCGGCTCTGCTTCAGGCTCCTTTACCGGCAAGGCCGCGCATCTTTCATCCGGCGATTCTGCCGCACAGCCTCTCCATACGCACGCCGCGTCACTCGGTTTCCTCTCGCGCCTCCGTCGCTGGTTCCGCGCGTCGCATGCAAACCATGCCGACACCGCACTGACGGAACTCGCCCGCGGTTGGCTGGGCGTACCGCCTCTCGCTCGCGACGCGGCACTCGCCGCCGGTTCCAATCGCTGGCACACTGTCGTCCCGCGCCTCACCGACACGCGTCCGCCGGTCCTTCGTGGCCTTGCTCTCCTCGCCGCTGAAGCCGCCGACGCGCGGCTCATCAACTGGCCCCTCGCGGCCGCTCGCTCAAGTGATCCCCAAACGGCCGATGCTGCCCGCTGGTCCCTCTTCACCCTCGCCCTCCTCGCACGCCCACTCTCACAGCTTGAACGTGAAACATGGATCACCGCGGCGCAGCGCGATGACACCTGGCGTCGCCTCCTCTCGCGCGGTCTGGCCCGAGGCCTCGCAGGCGATGCACATGCCATCCAAGCGGGCATCATTGCCGCATTACGCGATCCCGCCGCGTGCGACGCCGTCGCCGAGGCGGCGCTGCTCGTCCTGCCTCGCGCCGTTCAGGTCTCGCTGTCCACGCAACCTGAACACACCCAGCGGGCCCTGGCGGCTTCCATCAAATCGCTCCGTGCTCCCTTTGTCCGCGTGCGATCACTCGAACTGCTCGCCTTCGCACGCAGCGCCATTGCCTCAGCGTGCATCCTCCGCCTGGCTCGCTCGCAAGGCGCAACAGACCACCAGTTCCTGCTCGAGCGTGCCACGCTCGCGCTCCGCCCCGCGCGAGCCGGCGCTCTCAGCCGAGTCATCGTCCGCGGCGCACGCCGCACCCACCGCACCGGCGCAACGCTTGATCTCACCGCCACCGCCCTTCCCAACGCGGGCGAACTCGCCGCTCTTCCCATCGCAGCCCTCCGCAGCCTGCCCCGCTGGAGTGCACGCATCAACGCCGATGCACCCACGCGCGAGCGCGCGCTCGAGCCGCTTCTCAGCCACACCGATGTAGCGGCACGCTTCGCCGCCGCCCTCCACGGCCCCACACGTCTCGCCCGCGACTTTGTCTTCGACACCGATCCGCGCATCGCCCGTCACGCCCTGCTCCGCGTCACCGCCGCCGCGAGAGAAAACGCCGCGTTTGATGCTGCCCCCGCAGCCCGCAGCCCGCACGCGCACGTCGCTGCTCTTGCCGCCGCCCACGCCGCTCGCCACGCCAGCGCGTTCAGCCCAACCGTCGGCGGCCGCCTCGCTGCCCTTCGCTGGTACACCACAGATCGCGAAGCCTGCACCAAAACACTCCGCTGGATGCTCTCCCAGAGCGACGGAGCCGATGCCCATCGTGCCATTGCCACCATCCGCCGCATTGCCATAGTCGATGTATTCGTCCCCCTGCTGCGCGACCGCGCTCGCTCACTCGCAACGGATGAAACCACGCGCCGCATCGCCGCCTCTGCCTGCGCCGCACTCGGAGACAGCCACGATCCCGCTGCCGCGACATGCGTGCTCGAACTGCTCACCCACGCCGACGCACGCGTGCGTGCCAACGCTGTCGAAGCAGCGGCCCGTCTCGCCCGCCGCGGCGTGCGTCCCCTGCCCGCTCAAGTGCTCGAACTCAAGTCCGACCAGCACCACCGCATCCGCGCCAATGCCCTGCGTGAGTCCCTGCTCGCAAGCGTCGAGCCGCGTGAACAACTTGCGGTCGCTGATGATCTTGCGTCCATGCTTGGCGACGTCCGCCCGCTCCACCGCCTCGCGGGCCTGTGGCTCGCATCGCGCACGCTCGTGGGCCCCACACGATCGGTGCTGCGAGCCCGTTGGACGGAAATGTCCAGTCGCATCGCCACGCTCGCTTCAACCGACACCGACCCGCGCGTCCGTACCCGCGCCGCGGCCTGCACCAGCGCCGCAGCGGCACTCACTCGTGCCAGTTGGATAGCCAGCGCAGGCGACCTGTCGCCTTCCGCGCCCGCGGTGTTTGACCTTGCATCCGTCCTGGGTGAGCCCATGCCCAGTGACCCACAGGCACCCCTGATGCCCCTAAACCCCGACGACTCCGCGCCCACGCACACGGAAAGGACCACCCCGTGAGCCCGCTTCCTCTGCCGCATCTGCTGCTCGCCCAATCGCGCGAGGTCATTGCGCCGCTCCGCGTCGCCACGGGCGATCCCATCCAACCCGCGCCCGCCGCAGATCACACCTGGATGCTTTTCGTCGCAGCAGGCATGTGCGTCGCGGGGGCGGTGCTCATCGCAATGGCAATCACGCGCAGCACCTGGTGGCGATCACGCCGCGCACCCGCCGAGCCGCGTCAAGGCCCAGCCCTGTTCGCCGCGGCCGCCGAAGCCCTCGAGATCCCCAAACCGCGCGCCAAGGTTCTTCTTGAACTCGCCGAGTCCACGCAAATGGACCCTGTCGGACTCCTCCTCAGCGACCATGCAGTCTCCCGAAGCATGGTCGCCAGCGCCATCGCCCAGCGCGAGAAGCGTCTCTACGCCTGACTGGTTTCGCGTGGTCCGTCAGTCGTTTGGAAACACGGTCGCTGGCCTCGGCCTCAGCCAATCCCGCGCAACTTGTTGAGCCCGTTCAGCGCGGCAATTTTGTAGCATTCCGCCAGCGTGGGATAGTTGAACACCGTGTTCACGAAGTATTCCGCTGTCGCCTTGAACGCGATCGCGCACTGCCCGATGTGCACCAGTTCAGTCGCTCCCGTGCCAATCACGTGAACGCCCAGAATTGCGTGGCTCTCCTGGTGAATCAGCAGTTTCAGCATCCCGATCTCGTCATTGATCAGTTGTCCCCGCGCCGTCTCGCGGTAATACGCAATCCCGCTCTCAAACGGAACCTGCTCCGCCGTCAGTCGCTCTTCCGTCCAGCCCACCATGCTGATTTCCGGAATCGCATAGATGCCGTATGGCAGCAGCGCATCAACCTTCTCGCAGCGCTCGCCGAACATGTGACAGGCCGCCAGACGCCCCTGTTCCATGCTCGTGGAAGCAAGCGCGGGAAAGCCGATCACATCGCCCGCCGCGTAAATGTGTGGCTGCGATGTCTGAAAGAATTCATTGACCTTGATACGTCCGCGCTCGTCCGCGTTCAGCCCCGCGTTCTCCAGTTGCAGGCCGTCAGTCGCTCCCTGCCGGCCCACCGCGTACAGCAGGCAGTCCGCTCGCAGCATCTTGCCGCTTTCGAGCATCGCTTCAACCATCACCTTGTTCGTCGCCCCTGCCCCGCGATCCGTTCCCTCCATCTTCTGAATCTTGACGACCTTCTCCCCACACCGCAGCGTCACGCCCGCCTGCCGCAAGTGGTACTGCAGAGCCTCAATGATCTCGCTATCAACAAATTCCAGCAGCCGCGGCCGGCCTTCCACCAGCGTCACCTTCACGCCCAGTGCCGCCATCATGCTCGCATATTCCGTTCCAATCACGCCTCCGCCCACGATGATCATGCTCTTGGGCAGCACATCCAGGTGCAGCAGTTCGTCACTCGTGATGATGTCCGGCTCACTGAACGGCACGTTCCCAGGTCGCGCCGGATGCGTCCCCACACCAATCAGGATCTTCTCTGCCTGCACATGCTCCACGCCAAATCGCGTCGCGACATTGATCGTGTGCGCATCCGCGAATGACCCCATCCCGTGTACCACCTGCACGCCGTTGTTCGCAAAGTGCGTGCGGATCAGATCAATCTCCGCCTGAATCACGCGGTTGCAACTGCTCCACAGGTTGGGCATCGTCGCCGCCCGCGCATGCTGCATGAAGTCCGCGCTGCTGGGCATCGCCGGCATCGGACACCCGCCGATGTTCAGAATCGCCTCGCGCAGCGCCTTGCTCGGAATCGTCCCCGTATTGACCGCCACGCCGCCCACCACATCGCGCGACTCAATCACGCACACGCGCTTCCCCAGCTTCGCCGCCTGAATCGCAGCCTTCTGCCCAGCCGGCCCCGACCCGATGATGGCAAGATCAAACACGCGCATACGCCATTATCGGCATCCTGACGCACACGAGCGCAGCTGAAAACCAGTACACTCCGCCCATGCCGCCCACCAACCCCTTCGCCGGCCTCTTCAAGGCCCAAAGCAAGCCCATCCCCGCCGCGACCGACGCCCAGATCGCCCACGCCGAAAGCGAACTAGGCATCACGCTCCCCGCGGCGTACAAGCAAGTTCTCCGCTACCAAGACGGCGGCCCGCTCCGTCTCACGCAGTTCGAACTCTCCTTCGATCCGCCGGAAAACTCGTACGCCGCTCGGCCCTACAACGTCAGATCGCTCCCAAGCGTCCGCCACGACGACTTCGACAGCATCATGCGCCAGACTGAAACGCTCCGCGACGAATGGGGAGCGCCCGAAGGCTACTACCCCCTCTTCGGCGATGGTCACTGGTGGTGCTGCCTCGACTATCGCAGTGGGGGCCCCCACGCCGAACCCGTCATCACCCACATCGACCTCGCCGAAGTCGATCCCGACGAGCCGCCGCAAGAAGTCGCAATCGCTCCCTCGTTCACCGCGCTGCTCGCAGGACTCAAGATGGATCCCCAGGATCGCAAACCCGCGAGAATCACCTTGAATCCTGTGACTTCCGTGGATGCCATTGATTCGGCGCTCGTCAAGATCGGTATGACCCGATGGAAAGATCCCGGCGGACATCCGCGCGGCATCCAGCCCCCGCCCGTATGGGAATGGCCTAAGTACCGCAGTTTCGTGAAGGGTTTGCCCGCCCGCGTCGAACTGTGGACCAACAAGTTACACCTGCACAAGCCACTCTTCGCCGAGCCGCATGCCATCCTGCAGGTCTATATCAATGCCGACCAAGAGCAACCCGCACTCGACGAATTGCTCGCAGCGCTCCAAGCCCAGGGCACACCCCCAACTCTTCTCCACGGCCTGCAGTAAGCGCCGAAGCCCATCGCCTTGCTGGCCTTGCCCCTACTGCCTAATCCCCAATGCCCAGTCCCTATGCCTGCTCTCAGCAGCACGGCCCGCCCGCCAGCACCGTGAAGAAGTCAATCACATCCTGGTCTTCCGGGAACACCCCATTGCCGTTGATGTCGATCGTCCGGCAGGTCTCACACTCCGCCCCGGCCAGCACGTTGAAGAAATCAATCACGTCCTGATCTTCGGGAAAGACGCCATTGTTGTTGAAGTCAATCAGTTCGCCCACGCTCACCGTGAACTCCAACTTGGGCGTCAGCCCCAGAGTCACCGCCGTGATGTTCTCCTTCGTATAGAACGCCGGGAACGTCGCATCACCCACGCCGCCACCCGGCCCGCCCGCCGCCAGATGCAACCCGCTCACAAGCACCGCGATGCGACCCTGATCAAACCCGCGCGCGAAGTACGCCTTCGCAGCAGGCGAAGTCAGATCAATGTCAAACACGATCTCACTGCCCTGCGGCACCAACTGTCCGGGCGTCACAGCCGTGGTCGTGCCGATCGCCAGCGGAGCCGCCTCAAACCGGTCGCGCACCTGGTTCGACACATCCGTCGTCGCGATGCCGTTCGCCGTCAGCAGCGCGGGAAACACCCGCCGCACGCCTTCGAGAAAACCCGGCACGCCCGGAGGTGCAAACGCGCTGTTCTCCGCCCACGTGCTGAGTTGCGCTCCGCTGCGGAACCCCACCGCGAACATCTCAATAGGCTTGCCCGCGTCCGTGTCCGCCGCATACTGCGGATCACTCGTCGGGTAGCACGTCACAACGCTGTCAAAAGTCGGGTCATACTCAAACCGCGGCTCATTGCTCGTCCACATCCGCACCCGCAGACTCGTCACGTCATACGTGCCAAAGTTCTTCCCCGGCGCAACCTGCCCGGCCGTGTTGAAGATGACCAGGAACTCCGCGTCCCGATCGTCAAAGGCCGGCTGCCCCGAAATCGTCGCATCCGGCGGTGTACGAAAAATCGAAGCCGACGCTTCCGCTCCGGGCGTTCCCGCGAATGGATACATCCAGCGGTCGATAGTGGGGGAGGCAAGGCTCCCGTTGATGGTCGTTTGACCAAAGACCGAGCCCGCAAAGCAGAGTACACAAAGTGCAGAATACGTTTTCATTTGACGACTTCCTTCTCCGATATTACACTATGCACTGCAGCCCAGTTCCAGCCTCCGCACAATCCTGTCAAACAAGAATGATTGCTGTCTCGCCGGAGAACGTCTACCATTCGTTCTGATTTCAGCAAGGATTGCCGAATGTTCGTGAATGACGCACAATCCGTTTCCAGCCCCTGCCCTTTCACACGATTTATGGGCCGTTTCGGACTGGCTCATTGCCCCGTCATGTGTGCCATGCGCCAGGCTCGCTCAACCGTTCTTTGCATGCGCGCCCGCGCATTCACCCTCATTGAGTTGCTCGTGGTCATCGCTGTCATCGCGGTTCTCGTCGGTCTGCTCCTGCCCGCTCTCTCCAAAGCCCGCGCCTTGGGCCGCCAGACAACCGAACTCGCCGCTAGCCAGCAGATGATGCTTGGCTTCCACTCCTACGCCAACGAAAACCGCGACAGTGTCCTGCCCGGCTATCCCACCGCCTCCATGGTCAACACACGCATGCCCGTCTTCAATGACCGCGGCGAGCGGCTCTTCAACGAAGACGCGCAGCGTTACCCCTATCGCCTCGCGCCGCAACTCAGTTACGACTTCCGCGGCCTCTATCCCAACCCCAAATTGCTGCAAGATATCCGCGAAAATCCAGACAACTACACCGCCTTCGGCGTCACCTACGACTACATGGTCACCCTCTATCCCTCACTGGGTATGAACGTCGCCTTCGTCGGCGGCAGCGAACGCTTCGGAGCCTTTGACCCCCTCTTCCAGCGCACCTTCGGTCGCCAGCACGTGGCTCGCCTCGACCAATCGCGCCGTCCCAGTGATCTCATCACCTTCGCTAGCGCACGCGGCAATCCGCCCGCAGAGATCCCCGTCTTCCGCAATCTCGACGGCTTCTTCCGCGTCGAGCCGCCCTACTTCGCCGCCAGCCAAGGCCGCCGCTGGGACACCGCCTACGACGCCCGCACCACAGAACCAGGCCCCAACAGCGGTTTCATCTCCCTCCGTCATGGCAATCGCGCCATCGCCGCCCAGCTCGACGGCCACTCTGCCGCCCTCTCCTGGGACCAGGTCCAGGACATGCGCCGCTGGGCCGACCAAGCCACCCGCCCCGACTGGTTCTTCGGCGGCAACTGAACCACCCCGACAAAGGGCGGCCTTTTCTCGCCTGAAACACCCCGTCCAGACGACGTATAGTTCTCGTGAGCGGAACCTCAAGGGAATCTGTGCGTGCCTTCCATTGACGATCTGAAATACAAACTCAGTTCATTCGCCGAGCGTTCGCTTGGCTTCCTGCCAGAACAGATGCGCATGCCGGCTCTTGTTGGCGTGCCTATTGCCATCATTCTCGGTATCGTCTGGATTCCTTCGTTGATCAAATTCGCTTCCGGCACGCCCCAGCCAGGCGGAATCGACCCCGCCGTCCTGCAGGCAGCCCTCGAAAAGGAAGATCGCGACCGACTCGAGGCCATGCCCGTCGATGCCCTGAAGCACGAAAAACTCAGCCGCCAGACCCTGATCGACATGGCCAAATACGAGAAGAACGATGCGGCCTTGGTCGAGGCGGAAGCTGCCATGGCACGTTTGCAGGAGGTCATGAAGAGCAAAGGCGCGAAGTAGCAATTTTCTGTATTCTCGGTCGCAACCCGCTTGCGATCCGGCCAGTTTCAAGTACACTATGTCCCGACGGTTTCTAGGCCGTCAGGCAGGTCAAGTTCGAAATCGTGCGGGTGACTCGGATCGTTTCGTTGGTGGGCAGCTTGTTGAGTGAATTGGTGAGTGACTTGGTGGGTGGTGTCTTTTCTTTCGTGCGTTCGCACGGTCGCGGGCATGTTCCAAATTCGAGCATGACTCACGCTTTCGGTTAGGTTTCGCGTTCGCGAACTAGTTTGATTCGTTGGCGCGATTCACTTTCGCGGGTAGGTGTCTGAGGAGATTCGCATGGTGCAGCACACCGGCTTGAGCATTCAGCGTCGTTCAGCTTTCACCCTTATTGAACTGCTTGTCGTCATCGCGATCATCGCGCTGCTGATCGGCCTCCTGCTTCCCGCCCTCGGCAAGGCGCGCGATCAGGCCCGCGCCCTCAAGGAACTCATCCAGGGCAAGAACATGCAGGTCGTGTATTCGTCCTACTACACCGACAGCCGCGACGCCCTCATCCCCGCCAACCCCCACTGGACGTGGAACCACCTCCACGGCAACAACCACGCTCCCAACGGCTTCTACCCCGCCGACCCGCTCAACCCCGGTCGTCGCCTCGAAGGCTCCATCGCCAAGGTCTGGGGCTTCAACCTCTATTCCTATGGCGGCCTCACTTGGGAAGCCATCCAGAGCGACTCAGCCGTCCTCTCCAACTTCCTGCGTCGTCAGACGCCGCCGTCTTCGACGAGCAATCCGGCATTCGTCGGTTACTCCGCCGCTTCGTTCCATGCCGCCATGAACTGGCACCCGACCTTCGGCATGAATGGCATCTACGTCGGCGGCAGCTACCAGCACGGCGGTTTCCGCAGCCTCGTCTCTCCGCCCAACTCCGGTTGGGCCTGGGGCGCGAATCCCTACCCCGTCAACCGTCAGCGCACCTCGCACGGCGGCAACTTCTACGTCGACCGCATCGACCGCGTCCGTCAGCCCTCCACGCTGCTGGTCTTCGCCTCCGCTCGCGGTTCTGACGTCATCAACAGCTCAACCTACTGGGGCTATGGCGGCACCAATCCCGACTTCACCGCCGGCACCGTCAACTCCGTTGTTCCCGGCTACTACCTCGTTCGTCCGCCCAAGCCACACCCCACCGGCATGGGCAACGGCTCGGTGGCTCCCCTGTCTTCCTTCGGCTGGGGCATGACCGCTGCCGCTCCCACCTTCCCGGGTCTTGTGGGCGCCAACGGTGCCGCCAACGTCCCTGCTGACAACGTCTACGACCCGCGCAAGGGCGTCAGTTGGTTCGGCAACCTCCGTGCGCAGTTCAGCAACACGGTCGCCGTCGTCAACATGGACCTCAGCGCATCGCGCCAGCAGGTCTCACAGCTGCGCGACATGCGTAAGTGGAACAACTGGGCCGACAACGCCGATTGGAGCCACCCCACCCCGACCGCCACTTCGTGGAACTACCCCGACTGATCGCGGTTCCAACACCTGCTTGACAAACAAAACCGGCACCTCGTGGTGCCGGTTTTTCTTTGCCCGCATGGTGTTCACCGTGACAACAACATACCAACTGGATCGTGGCATCCGCGTTCAGCGCCGCCGCCGCATAACCCAAATCGCCAGCCCACCGGCAAGGCCCAGGCTGCCCGGCGAAGGCACCAGAAACTCGAAGTTGAAGTTCGCCAGTTGCTCTGCCCCATCAACCGTCAGTTCATTGTGATACCGCACCATGTACGTACCCGGCTGCAGCACACCGCTCACATTCACATCCTGGGCCGGGTCCAGATCACTGATCTCAAACAGCCCATCGTCGTTGATGATGTCATACAGCTCGATCTGAAACCCGTCGCGCGGGTTCGTGCTCTGCCGCGCATTCGCGATGAGTTGATATGGCGTCGGCACCGAGACCGTAAACGTCACAAGCACATTGATCTGCGCCTCGCCGCTTTCCACTTCCCCTTCATTGTTTGTGCCGCCCTGCCCCGCAAGCACACCGGCAGCACGAATGGCGTTCGGATCCGTCACGCAGTTGATCTCGCTCCGCGCGCTGTTAACCGCCACGCCCCCGCCCGGCGTCGAAAACGTCGTCGACGTCTGCACCACGCGGATGAAAGGCCCGAAGTCCGCGGCGGCATCCGTGACCGTCGCGTTATCCGCCGTCGTCAGCGCAGTCGCCGTCCGCTGCTGCGTCAGCAGCGTGATCGACCCTTCAGCCACCGAAGCAAGCAGCGTGACAAGCGAAGCAGCGATGAATGAGCCGGCGGGGATCTGACGCATGGTGACTTTCCTCGTGCGGGGCCCAGCGGCAGCCCAATGACAGGCCAAAGCCGGGCAGAGGCCACGGACTGATGGATGAACGATCCGTGCCGGGCTGGCACGTCACAAAGCCACGCAATCGCGGCGTGGTTCATTGAATATGCGTCACTTTCTCCGCTTTGCCAGCAAAATCAGTGAGTAATCTCCACGCAATCGCAGAAGTCTGTCGCACTTTCTAGGACCTGGTACCCCATGACCACCATCCCTCCCGCCAAACCCACCGTCACCTTCTGCCGCAGCGTCCCGCCCACCATCGAGATTCCCGGCAGCGCAGTCGTCACCGGCCCCCAGCGCGCCCTGCCCCGCACCGACTTGCTCAAGCACGTCAAAAACGCCACCGTCCTCGTCACCTGGGTCAGCGAGCGCGTCGATCGCGAACTGCTCGACGCCGCAGGCCCGCAGCTCCGCGGCGTCTGCAACTTCGCCGTCGGCACCGACAACATCGACCTCGCCCTCTGCAAAGAACGCGGCATCACCGTCACCAACACGCCCAACGCCGTCACCGAAGGCACCGCCGATCTCGCATGGGCTCTCATCCTCGCCGTCGCGCGTCGCCTCAACGTCGCCGATCACTTCGCGCGCAGCGACGAATACGCGAAAGTGGGGCCCCTCGGCCCCGACGAGTTCCTGGGCCAGGACATCACCGGCAAAACGTTGGTCATCGTGGGCGCAGGCCGCATCGGCTACGCCGTCGCGCTGCGCAGCCTCGGCTGGCGCTGCAACATCCTCTACGTCGCTCGCTCACGCCACATGGAATTCGAAATGGCCCCCCTCGCCGGCCGCCAAGTCTCGCTCGAAGAAGGCATGGCCCAAGGCGACATCATCAGCCTGCACACGCCTCTCACCAAAGACACACGAGGCCTCATCAACGCCACCAACCTGCGCCTCATGAAGCCCAGCGCCATGCTCATCAACACCGCCCGCGGCCCCGTCGTGAACGAAGCCGACCTCGTGGACACCCTCGAACGCAAAGCCATCTGGGGCGCCGGCCTCGACGTCTTCGAACAAGAACCCATCGTCCACCCGCGCCTCAAACAGCTCGACAACTGCGTCCTCAGCCCCCACATCGGCAGCGCCAGCAACTGGAGCCGCGGCATGATGACCCGCATGGTCTGCGAAAACGCCAGAGCGATCATCGCCGGCCAACCCGCCCCCAACCGCCTCTGGTAACTGCTGCCTTTGGGTACCTCGGCACTCCGTGCCGAGCCCTTCCCTCTTCTACACATCGCTCCAGCCACCAACCCGCGGTCGGCGAACCCAGCCCTCGCCTCACCCCGCAAATAAATCTCCCAACGCACTGGCAATTCCCACATCCTGATGTATCTTCGAGAGGTACGAGTTGATCGTCAGACAGGGGACATGCATGCGTGCGGCGAAACGTATCGGCGGAGCAGCAACCGGTCTCATTGCGGCGACGACCGCTCTCGCCCAACCCACCTTTCAGTTTTTGCAACCCGCAGCATTTGGCCCTGCCGGAAGTCGCCTTACCGACATCTCAGCCAACGGCTCAGTTCTTACCGCGTCACAGTCCTCCGGCCCCGCATCAATCGGGTCATACTGGATCGGCACGCAGCGCTTCGACATCGTCGAGCCCCAGTTCCCTACACCATCATCAACACTCCACTCCGCTTCGAGCAATGGCCAGTTCCTCGCGGGAGACTTCATCCCCGCTGGCGGCCAGTCGAGCATCTTCTCGGTTTCACAAAGCGGCCAGTTCAACGCGTACCCCATCGTCGGCGGCTCACGTGTTCGCCTGCCCAACATCAGCGACAACGGTTCGATCATCGCGGCGCAAGCCGAAGTCGTCGGGAGTGACGCATCAGTAATCGCTCGCCGCGTCATTCGCTATACCAGCACGTCGACATGGGACGTCATCGCTCCGCCCGTTACCGCAATCCAGTCCCAGCACGTCATCTCTGACATGAGCGGCGATGGAAATGTCATCGTCGGTGCAGCAGCCATCGACAACTTGGAAACGCGGCCATTGTTCCCCACCATCTGGCGCAACGGTGTCGGTAGCTCCTGGCTGCCCACGCCTGCCGATACAACTTTCGCCGTTGCCAGTACGGTCAGCGCGAACGGCAACGTCATTGCGGGCGAAGTGACAACTGCAGTGGGGGGCACGTTCTTCGCAATGTGGTCAGACAACCTCGTCACGACCTACAGCCTTCCTTCTGGACAGAACCGTGTTTTCCCGACCCATGTCAGCGACGACGGACAAATCGTGACAGGCAATGTCCGCTCATTCACCGGCGTTGACGCGGGGTTCATCTGGACACCTGCAACGGGAACAGTGACAGCACGCGACTACTTGCTCAACGCGGGCGTCTCCATCCCACTCGGCCCCGATCAGCAGTTTTTAAGCATCCTCGACCCCATCGTCTCCGCCGACGGCACGACGATCGCCGGAACTATCTCAATCTTCAACACGGTTTCCGGCATGACAGACGTGAGTTTCTTCCGCGCGACAATCCCCGCGCCATCATCACTGTTGCTCGTCGCCGCCGCATCCCTGTTCACATCCACACGCCGCCGCACACACATCAACTGACAACATACGTGCATGAGACTCGCACGAAAGGCGCGCCTCAGTCGCCGCGCTTCCGCTTCTTCTTTCCAGCCTTCTTCGCTGCCTTCTTCTTCCCCGTCTTCTTGCTCACCTTCTTCGCACTCTTCTTCTTCGCTTTGCGTTTCGTCTTCTTCACCGGCGCAGGCTCATCGTCTTCCATGATGAACATGGGCGGCGTCTTCGCCTCAATCTCTTGAAGCGGCAACCCGCGAATCGCATGCAGCACTTCCACCGGGTTATACACCGGGTTGACCTTCTGCCACACGCGCTCCACGCGTCCCTGAGCGTCGATGAGATACGTCGTCCGGCTCACGCCCATGTAAGGCTTGCCGAACATGCTCTTCTGCACCCACGCTCCATACGCCGAGATCATCGCCGGCGTGCCGTCGACGCGATCATCCACCAGCAGCGGAAAGTTCAGCTTGAACTTGTTCGCGAACTTCTGGTGGCTGCGCTCGTTGTCCGCGCTCACGCCCAGCACCACGGCATCGAGCCCGGCGAAGTGGGGGAGCGTGTCACGAAACGTGCACGCCTGCGTCGTGCAATCCGGCGTGTTGTCCTTGGGGTAGAAGTACAGCACCACGCGCCTGCCGCGATACTGCGACAACGTGTGCACATTCCCCGCATGATCGCGAAGCGAAAAGTCAGGTGCAAGCGAGCCCACTGCCAGCATCTTCTACTCCTTCCACGCAATGCTCTGCGTAGCGCACAACCAAACTTCCACTCTGTGCCTCTGTGTCTCTGTGGTGAATGATCGTCGCCTCGGGTCGTTCAACCAAACGCCCCATCCGCAATCGCTTCCGCCATCATCGTGATATCAGGCCCGGGCGGCCGGTCACCCTTCAGCGGCGCAATCACATTGCGCACCGCCGCGTGCAGCTTCTCAACCCCGTCGCCGCTGCGCAGCGGCCGGTGATACTCGAGCGCTTCCGCCGCACACAGCAGTTCCGTCGCCACCACATACATCGCAAGTTCCACCGCACGCCGAGCCTTCATCGCGCTGCGAGGTCCGAAGCTGTTGTAATCTTCAATGCCCGCACTGGTCACAATGTTCGCCGGGCTCGCCGGCATGCACAGCGTGATGATCTCGTTGCAGCACGCCGCCGCCGTGTACTGCGCGATCATCAGCCCGCTGTGCACGCCGGGTTTCTTGGCCAAGTAGGGGGGCAGATGCGCTTCAGCGTCAAACGCGCTGAGCATCCAGAACGTCCGCCGCTCACTGATGCCCGCGATATGGCTGATAGCGATGGCCGCACAGTCCATCGGAATGGCAATAGGCATGCCATGGAAGTTGCCCGCGGAAACCAGCGCGTCTTCCGGCTTGGCATCCGCAAAGACCAGCGGGTTGTCCGTCACCGCGCCGAGTTCCTGCTCGATCTGCCGCTTTACATAACCCAGACAGCCCCAGCTCGCACCCAGAACCTGCGGAATGCACCGCAAGCAGTAAGGGTCCTGCACACGCGGGTCGTTCACCTTGTGACTCTCGACAATCTGGCTGCCCTTGAGCATGCCCAGCACCCGGGCAGCAACCTCTGCCTGCCCCGGCTGGTTGCGAGCCGCGTGCACGCGCGGATCAAGAAACGAATGACTCGCCCGCACCGCATCAATCGCCATCGCCGCCGCACCAACGGCCGACGCGAACAAACGATCCATGTCATGCACCAGCAGCGCACCAGTACCCGCCATCAGATGCGTGCCATTGATCAGTGCCAAACCTTCCTTGGCTTCCAACGTGATGGGGGCCAGGCCCAGTGATGGCAGGATCTTGCCGCACGGCAACGTGCTGCCGGCGTAGGTTGCATCTCCTTCGCCAATCAGGGCCATCGCGATAGCCGCAAGGGGGGCAAGGTCACCCGAGGCGCCGACGGAGCCCACGGAAGGCACGACTGGCGTCACCCCCCTATTCAACATTTCAATCAGCAGCGTCACCACCTCAGGCCGCACGCCGGACTTGCCGCGGGCCAGGCTGGCGGCGAGCAGGAACATCGTCGCCCGGACGAGTTCGGTCGGTAGGGGATCACCAACCCCCGCGGCGTGTGAACGAATCAGGTTGCGTTGCAGGTCGCGCAGTTCGTCCGCGGCGACGCGTGTGCGTGACAGACTGCCAAAGCCAGTATTGATGCCGTAGTGAGCGAGGCCGTCGTTCAGGCAGTTCTCAACCACCTTACGGCTGGCCAGCATGGCCCGGCGTGCATCATCTGACAATGCCACAGGCATCTCGAGCCGGGCGACTTGTACAACATGGTCGATCGTGGAGGGGGCACCAGTCAACGAAACAGTCGGCATAGCGGGCAGTGTACCGAGAGGTTGCAGGATGTGTGCCGATCCAGTAAAGTGATGCACGCGGAATCGGGAGCGGCGAAGATGCAGACGAATCAGGGGCTTGAAGGACGTATGGACAAGGGAAACGGGCTGGAATCTGCGCCAGGTACAAGGTCTTATAAGATATGTTATGTAAAACGGGATACTCTCTGGGCCACTGCGGTGTCTTTGCATGCGGCTGCAGGCATGCTTGCGGTGTGATTGGGCCTGCGGCGCGATGGGCGGGGAGATGGGTGGATGAACGCGCTGCGGTGTGCAGGCGGTGCCGGTCGTACGCTTGCCGCTTGTATGAGTGCTGACACCTTTCTTATCGCACGCGGTATCTCCAAGCGGTTCGGCATCACGCAGGCGCTGGATGACGTGTCTGTCACGTTCAAGCGGGGCGAGGTGCATGCGCTTATGGGGGAGAACGGGGCGGGGAAGAGCACGCTGGGGAAGGCGATCGCCGGGCTGCACAAGCCCGATACGGGCTCGGTCACGATTGATGGGCGTGAACTGAAGCCGGGCGATATCGATGATTCGTTTGATGCCGGCATTCGCCTGGTACACCAGGAGTTGGCGCAGTGTCCGAATCTGTCGGTGGCGGAGAATCTGTGTCTGCATGACATGCCACAGCGCGGCGGGTTTGTGAACTTTGCGGCGATGAAGAGCCGTGCGGAGCGACTGGTACACCAACTGGATCCGACGATTGATGTGACTGCCCCACTGGGCGAACTTTCGCCGGGGAAGCGGCAGATCTGCCAGATCGCGGCTGCGCTGGATGATGGCAGCGATGGTCTGGGCAAGGCCAAGGGTGCGCCGAAGGTGATTGTGCTGGATGAGCCGACGAGTTCGCTCTCGATTGCGGAAGCGGATCGGCTGATGCAGATCGCTCGCACGCTGGCAGGGCAGGGGATCACGATCATTTACGTGAGCCACCGCATGGGTGAGATCTTCACGGTGTGTGATCGCGTCACTGTGCTGCGCGATGGGAAGTTTGTCGCGACCAATGTCGTCAAAGAGATTGATGAGCCCACGCTGGTGGAGCAGATGATCGGGCGGCGCATCGAGACGGCCAAAGTGCGCGAGTTCGCGGGTAACGCGGGGACGAGCGCGGTGGGCAGCGTGCCGACGCTGGAAGTGCGGAACATCTGCAGCCCCGGCAAACTCAGCGATATCTCGCTGCATGTGCGGGCGGGCGAGGTTGTGGGCATTGGCGGATTGGTCGGGGCGGGACGCAGCGAACTGCTCAGCGCGATCTTCGGGCTTGATGCGGGTGCGCGTGGTGAGGTGCTGGTCAATGGGAGCGTGGTCAATATCACGTCGCCCGAGGGGCCGATTGACGCCAAGATCGGGTTTGTGCCGGAAGATCGGCGGAATCAGGGGCTTTTCTTCCTGATGGGTGTGGGCGAAAACATGGTGCTGCCGTTCATGCGGCAACTGGCGGCGGCGACGGGGCTGCGCGGCATAGCCGGTGAAAACCGCACTATCTCGGAGAAGATCAGCGAGTTCCGCGTGAAGACCGCCAGCCCGGCGAGTCTGCCCGGGGAACTGTCGGGCGGGAACCAGCAGAAGCTGCTGATTGCGCGGTGGCTGGGCAAGGACACCAAGGTGCTGCTGCTCGACGAGCCCACGCGCGGCATTGACGTTGGCACCAAGAACGAGGTCTACCGGTTGGTGCGCGAGGCCAGTCAGCGCGGGTTGGCAGTGCTGCTGGTCAGCAGTGAGATGCCCGAGTTGCTCGCACTCTCGGACAGGGTTCTGGTCATGTGCGCCGGGCGCATCACTGGTGAGTTGACTGGTGACAACATGACCCAGGCCAACATCCTGCGGTTGGCCACTGTCGATAGCAGTCGCAGCAAGACCGGTTGAAGATGCAGGGTCTGATGGGGTGAAGTGATCCGGTTGTGAAGTTTGCTGCGCGGACGCGGAAGTCGCGGCTGCTTGCGCGGGTTGCGGAGCGGGCTGGGGCGATGGTTGATCGGGGGCTTTCGCGAGGGCTTCGGCGAGTGCTTCCGCGATGTGCGGTTGGCGCGACCACCAGAGGACCTGGTAGTAACGCAGGTCGCGCGCGTAGGAGACAGCTTGCATGTCGCCTTTGGCGGCTTGGATGAGTTTGATCATGTCGCGGTCGTAATCGGTGAGGCGCGGGTACATGTGATTGCCCTCCGTATTTACAGGCGAAGGTCGTGTTGCGCGCGCACAAAGGTGGTTGTTGGTACTTGCAAAGGGTGCGTAAGTGCTTGCGTGGCCGGAAGAAGAAAATCTGGAAGAATGTTGCAGGCCTGGGCGGAGAACTGCTGGGGCGCGCACAAACGTGGTTATGTGGGGGTGTGCGGGTACGGGGCCGGGTGGGGCGGATCAGGTGTGCGAACTGGTGGGGCGCGACGGCACACGGGCAGCCGCAGAGCCGGGCAGACTGTGGCACGTCACTGAGTCGTTGATGAGGTTGTGCCGTCGGCCTTGTGGCAACGGCGGGGAAGATTGCACGCGTCACGACTTGATGCGAGTCATGCACTGAGCAACAAAGTCATCTGCCGTTTGCTTTGCATGACTCGCTAGAGGTGAGATGCGAAACAACAGCTTGTGGTCGCCATCCGTGCACTTCAGCATCATGCCCGATTGCCAGAAGCCAGTACGATGTTCTCGTGCTATTTTCCCCGCAATCGCATCGATGGACTGCAACGAGTCGCATTTGGCGATGGTCATGCGCTCGTCGTGGCTCTCTCGACATCGGAGTGACCTATTCACAAAGTTCAATTCGACCGTGACATGGTCGTCGCCACTGGGCAGAAACGCGTAGCCCGCGCCGATCACCAGTCCATTGACAAGCATGGCCAACACCGTGCCAACGGCAAGTTTGGGAACGGTGAAGAAGGGACCACTCATTCCCAGGATGTTCGCCGCAATCGTGCCGAGAATGATGGCTGCGGGAGTCATGATGGCACCCCCCACCCATAGTCTCCGGGCACTCGCCGCTCTGTCCACTCGCAGTTGGACGGACTCGGCACTCGAAACCACTACGTAGCGAAAAGTCGTCAGGTTGATCTTGTGGACCCTGTACTCGTGCACTGAGACTCCGCTGCGGATTGATGCGGACGCGTGGTCAGCCGAGTTCGACGCTCCAGTAGGCGTTGTCGAGGAAGGCTTTCCAACTGCTGTATTTTTCGTTGCCGAGGCGCAGGCTGATGAGGGGGTTGCGCTTGGGCTTGATGGGTTTGGTGATGAGTTTCATGCCGGCTTGATCGGGCGTGCGGCCACCCTTGCGGGCGTTGCAGCGGATGCAGGCGCAGACGAGGTTTTCCCATGAGTCTCCCCCACCGTGGGCGCGTGGGGTGACGTGGTCGATGGAGAGATCGCTGGTGGGGAAGATGCGGCCGCAGTATTGGCAGCGGTTGCGATCTCGCGCGAACAGGTTGCGGCGGTTGAGCTTGACGCCTTGCTCGGGCAGGCGGTCGTAGCCCAAGAGCCGGATGATGCGCGGGACGGCGATTTCCATGCGGACGGTTTTGACCCAGTCGTGGCGATCGCGCTCGATCTCGTGCTGCAGCACGCTGAGTTCGAGCCAGCTTTCGAAGTCGTAGTTGACGTAGCGGCCGCCGACGGTTGCGCCGCTGGCTTCGTCGTTTTCGACGTGGATGACTTCGGCGATGTTGCGGGCGAGGAGGCAGAAGGCGCGCTTGGCGGAGACGATGCGCGTGGCGGCGAAGGCCTTGTTGAGGACAAGGACTTTGGCGTTGAGGCCTTCGTGACTTTCGAGTGCGCCGGTTGCGCTGAGGACGCCTTGGGGTGAGACTGACCACTCACCCGAGTTCATCTCGTGGTCGAGATCAGGCTCCGCTGGGCCTTGCGGAGTCGCGCCAGCGGCTTGCGCCTTCTGGCCGGCATGTCGTGGTCGCTTGTGCATGACCTACAACCTCCGGACGGAAGTATATCGGCATATGCAAGGGGTGTGTGCAAGGGAATGGTGAAGTCCGCGAATCAGGCGGATTTATGGGGTGGGGTGGGGTATTGAGGATTTGGGGGAATCATGGAGACGGCATTCGGGATTCGTGATTCGGCATTCGTGTTCAGTATCGGGACGACTGCTGGTGTAAACGCTCCGTTGGCGGCACGAAGCGAACTGCACGGCGGTGCGTCATGGATGTGACGCGATGGAGGTTCTTCGACGCACCAGGCAAAGGCCGACTGGCAGAGCGAGTGCGACTAGAGGTGTTGGACTCGGAATCGATGCAGCAAGGCGAAATCCACTCGTCGAGATGGTCGCGAACCCGCCGCCCGCGATACTGAAATCAAGTCGATCTTCGATGTCGGGAAAGAACGATGAGTTCGATGTGCCGCGACTCATGCCACCCAATTGCCCCGACAGCAGTCCATCCCACTCAACCATCTCCCGCAAGCCGCCGGAGCCGTCGAGCAAGCCCCACGGCGAGGCGGCGGTCGGGTACGACCCAACGTCGAATCGATCAGGGCCGAGATTCACCGATGTCGTTGCGTTTGGAGTTACGGGTAAGCCGGAGACCGGCGCGATGTCGCTGCCCGTCGGGTAGGCGTTGTAACCACCCACGCCCGGCCCGAACTTGTTGGGGTCGTAGAACATCGCCTTCGTCCACTCGTCCAGACTAGGAATCCAGAAGCGAGCATCGGGCGAGCGCTGGTTCTGGCCGGTCCAGGTTCCGGCTCCTTGATAGACGTAGGTACTCGTGTCGTATGCACCAGTTTCGAACGCCCACGCCGCGTTGACTTTGCCGTTGTGGAGCCAATTGCAGAACCGTGTAGCATGGACCCAGGACACATCTGCGGCGTGACGGTCAGAACCGGGGAACATGAACCACTGAGGGTCCGCGTCGCTGCCGGTCGCCGAATAGAGATTCAGTCCCGTCAGGCCCCAGTCGTTGACCGCCTGCGGAAATGTGCCTGAATAAAAAGGCGTGTATGCCTCGACGAACTCCAGCCACTGCGAAGTCGTCACCTCGGTTCGCATGATGCGGAACTCGTAATCAACGCGACCAATGGGACCCACGCCTCTGAGGTCGAGCAGCGGAAAGTCTTGCAGCGAAGCATCGGCATTGCCGGATGCACCGACGGTGACAAAATCAAGCGGCTGGGCGAACGTGTTTGCAGCAATTGGGGTTGTGCCAATGCATGCAGATATGCAGACAAGTCGTGACTTCAAATGCATGGTTGAATGCCTCATCTACCACACAGGTGCAAGTGATCTCATCGGGCTTTCGGCAACGCTTCCGAGAATGTCGGTATCGTGACGTGAAAGGCACGCAGCGCGGACAGACGGCTGCGATATGACACACATATCGGCGCTTGTGGAAGTTCGGCACTACTCCGCTGCAGAGCCAGCGGAGTTGTGGTATGGGGGGCGGGGTACCCGAAGGCAAGGCAAAGGCATCAGGTCATGCCGGCGACGCGTTCGACTTCGTCCATGCTGGTGAGGCCTTCGCCGACCATGCGCCAGCCGCTTTGCTGGAGGGTGGTGAAGAGGCCTTGCTCGATGACTTTCTTCATGGCGGCGATGCTGGGTTTGTTGAGGACGATGTCGCGGAGTTCGTCGTTGAAGTCGAGCATTTCGAAGAGGGCTTTGCGGCCGCTGTAGCCGGTGCGGAGGCAGCGGCCGCAACCTGTGGCGGCGTAGACCTTGGTTTTGCCATTGAGCCAGCGGCCCATGCGGGTGGCCTGGCCTGGGGTGACGGCGACTTCTCGCTTGCAGGTGGAGCAGAGGGCGCGGACGAGGCGCTGGGCGAGGACGAGGTTGAGGGAGTTGGCGACGAGGTAGGGTTCGATCTTGAGGTCGAGCAGGCGGAAGACGGCGGTGATGCTGTCTTTGCTGTGGACGCTGCTGAAGACGAGGTGGCCTGTGAGGGCGGCCTGCATGCCGGTGCGGGCGGTCTCCTCGTCACGGATTTCGCCGACGAGGATGACGTCGGGGTCTTGGCGCAGGACGCTGCGGAGGAGGGTGCCGAAGGTGTTGCCCTTGATGTCGTCGACGGGGATTTGGGTGACGCCTGAGAGTTGGTACTCGACGGGGTCTTCGATGGTGATGACGTTGTGGGTCTGGCGATCGATTTCGCGGATGAAGTTGTAGAGGCTGGTGGTTTTGCCGCTGCCTGTGGGGCCGCAGGTGAGGATGAGGCCGCTGTCTTGATTCAAGACTTGGCGGCAGCGGTCTTCCATGTAACTGGCGAGGCCCAAGTCGCGGATGCTGCCAGGGGCGCCGCGTTGATCCAAGACGCGGAGCACGAGCTTTTGGCCGTGCATGCTGGGCGTGAAGCTGACGCGGTACTCGACGCGGCGGTCGGGGAAGACGCTGGAGAAGTGGCCATCCTGCACGGCGTCGCGGCCCTGGATGTGCATTTGCGCGGCGCTTTTCACGACGCCGTAGGAGAGTTCGCCGACGCGTTTGGGGAGTTCGATGATGGGGACCATCTCGCCGTCGACGCGCATGCGGATGTTGTAGAAGTCGCCCTTGGGTTCGAAGTGGATGTCGGTTGCGCGGCTTTTGCTGGCGAGTTGGAGGAGCATGCGGACGGCGTTGGGGCCGTCGCTGGTGCCGGTGAGAACGTCGGAGGGTGCGCCGTTGGCGTCGATGAGGCTGATGGCTTCCATGCTGCCTTTGGGCGGCAGGTCTTTGATGGCCTGAGCGATTTCGAACATCCAGCCGACTTCGCGCGAGGCGGTCAAGGGAGCCTGGGCGGTGACTTCGGGGGGCGCGTCTTTGAGCACTTCGTTGACGCTGGTGATGGGCTTTTCACCGGGGGCGTGTTCGACGTGGATCATGAACTCGTGCTGGCCCACGCGGAGCACGTCGCCGCCTTTGAGCGGGCTTTCTTCGATGCGGATTTCGTTGAGTTTGGTGCCGTTGCGGCTGCCGAGGTCGCGGACGCGGAAGCCGCCACGGCCGTCGGACTCGACCATGGCGTGCTTGCGGCTGGCTTGGTCGTCGATCAGGGGGATGACGTTTTCGGGCCCTCGACCGATGGTGATTTTGGCGTCGGACAGGACGAGGGGTTTGCTGTTTCCGCGGAGAGGTTGCAGCTTCCAGGTAGGCATTGCGGTGATGGTAGAGGATTCGGTCACTGCGGGGTATACCGGCTGGGAGATGATCGGTTGAGGGAAAATGGGTGATTGGGCAGGGTTGGTGTGCGAGGTACGCTGGGCGGGGAGTGATACGAGGGGCGTTGGGATGTCGATAATGGAGCTCTGGTTTGTGACTTTGTGGAACTGATCATGACACCTGCGCACTTGAGCGGCGGCAACTCCCCCACTTCATTCCCGAAGGACAAGATTCGCGTTGTACTGCTCGAGGGCGTACACCCGCGCGGGGCGGCGATGTTCAAGGGCGAAGGGTTCAGCGTCGAAACGAGCGCGAAGAGCCCGGATGATGCTTCGCTGCGGAAGATGCTGGCCAATGCGCACGTGGTGGGCATTCGGAGCAAGACGCAACTGACGGCGGAACTGCTGGAGGCTGCGCCGCGGCTGCTGACGGTCGGATGCTTCTGCATCGGGACGGATCAGGTGGATCTGAGCGCGGCGCGGACGAAGGGGATTCCGGTGTTCAATGCGCCGTTCAGCAATACGCGCAGCGTGGCGGAGCTGACGCTGTGTGAGATCATCGCGCTGTATCGGCAACTGCATGCGAAGAGCCTGCAGATGCACAAGGGGGAGTGGGATAAGTCGGCGGCGGGTGCGCATGGGGTGCGGGGGCGGACGCTGGGGATTGTGGGATATGGGCACATTGGGAGCCAGGTGAGCGTGCTGGCGGAAGCGCTGGGGATGCGGGTGATTTACTTTGATGTACAGAGCAAGCTGCCACTGGGGAATGCTCGCTCGGTGCGCACGCTGGGAGAACTGCTCAAGGATGCGGACATTGTGACGCTGCATGTGCCTAACGACGCGAGCACGCACAACATGATCGGGGCGAAGCAACTGAAGATGATGAAGCCGGGGGCGTTTCTCATCAACAACGCGCGGGGGAGTGTGGTGAATGTGGATGCACTCGCGGCGGCGCTGAAGGACGGGCAGATTGGCGGGGCGGCGGTGGATGTGTTTCCGGTGGAGCCGGCGGGGAAGGGGGAGACATTCACGAGTCCGTTGTGCGGGCTGGCGAATGTGATTCTGACGCCTCACATTGGTGGAAGCACGGAAGAAGCGCAGGAGACCATCGCGGTGGATGTGGTGGAGAAGCTGCTGAAATTTGTGAATGTGGGATCGACGGCGGGTGCGGTGAATGTGCCGCAGGTGGAGTTGCCTGACCAGGGCAGCAGCGAGGATGATGAGGACTCACGCGGCAAGAAGGGGAGCCGGCGGCACCGGATTCTGCACTTTCACAAGAACGTGCCGGGCGTGCTGAGCAAGATGCACGCGATCATCGCGGGGATGGGGGCGAACATCAGCGGGGAGTACTTGCGCACGCAGGATGACGTGGGGTATGTGGTGCTGGATGTGGACCCGACGGACGGCGAGAAGGTGCTGGCGGGGCTGCGGGCGGTGCCGGAGACGATTAAGGTGAGGATGTTGTGGTGAGCAGGCACGAAGGCACCGGGGCACGAAGGCACGGAGGGGGTTTAAGTTACTTTTTGGCGGCGAAGTAGAGGACGGCGGGGTCGTCGATTTCGTCGCCTTGGGTCAAGGGGCGGGTGTAGAGGTTGCCGTGCTGGTCGATGGCGTCGCCTATGCGGTCGTAGATGTCGACGCGCTTGAAGCCTGCTTCGAGCATGGCGTCGCGCAGTTCGGCGGGGCTCCAGATGCGCCAGTGGTAGGAGAAGGCGTCTTGGATGACGAGGGGTGTGCGCTTGGGGCGGGGGAGTTCGAAGTGGATGGCGTTTTGGACGAGGGCGGTGGTGATGTCGACGATGCGCTGTTCCCAGATGTAGACGAAGCTGCCGGAGCCGAGCTCTTTGGGGACGCGGACGACGACGCGTTGTTCATCGGCGACGAAGGCGGAGGAGCCGGCGTACATGTCGCAGACGAAGAGGCCTGAGGGGGAGAGGCAGGCACGGGCGTGGCGCAGGTATGCGAGGAGGGCGGGGCGGGTGTGGTAGTAGCCTGCGGCGAAGTTGGTGGCGGCGATGATGTCGGCGCGGAGTTTGCAGCGGCGGACGTCGGCGGTGATGGTGGTGAGATTGGGGGACTTGGGGATGCGCGAGGTCACGGCGCGGTCGTGGTCGACGGCGATGGCGCGATGGGCGGGCTGACGCGCGAGGAAGGCGCGGGCGAGGGCGGCGGTGCCGGAGAAGTCTTCTCGCAGGGTGCGGGCGCGCGGGGCGAGGCTACTGAAGAACTCCGCGAGGGCGGGGGCGTTGGTGACGGCGACTTCGTAGAGGGTGAACTTGTCCCACCAGGCGGGTGGCTTGGTGAGAGCCTTGCGAGCGGCGGTGGCGCGACGCGACGTGAGCATGTACGAGCGTAGACGCTGGGGGGAGTTCACCACGGAGCACGCTGAGAGGCGTGAAGAGGTGAAACGGTGTGTTGGTGCCGGTTGTTGCGGGAGCGATTAGAAGTCGCGGCGGGCGAAGATAATGCAGCAGATGGCGAGGATGAGGGCTTCGGAAAGGATGGAGGTGCCCAGGACCCACCAGAGGGAGCGGGAGTCGATCTCTTCGGTGATGCGGCGCTGGAGTTCGCGGCGTTCGCGGGAGCTGAGATTTCCGATTTCGATGGGAGTCTCTTCAGCATCCGCTTCGGCATCGTTGCCGATGGGACTGAGGTCTTTGCGGAGCGTGCGGCTTAAGAGTTCGGTTGTTTCGCTGGTCTTGGGGAAGGCGGTTTTGACAGCGAAGACAACGCGTGACCACATGGTCCACTTCTTGATGTCTTCCTGGGCTTCGGCGAGATCGTCTTCGAGGACGGCGAGACGGCCGTTGATTTCGCGCAGGCGTTCGCGGGTGGGCGCGGGGGGCGTCTTGCCTTCTGCTTCGGCCTGCTCTTTGGTGAGGCCTTGCTCTTGATACCAGAAGGTGTTGAAGGCGCGGGTGGCTTCCTTCTCCTGGGTTTCGATGCGCTTGGGGAGGCTCTCAGACTGCATCGCGCTGAGGTGCTTGAACTGGAGCATCATGCCGTCGGCGACGTTGAGTGAGAAGAGGCCGAGCCAGCAGAGCAGGGTGAGGAGGAGGGCGGCCATGGTGCTGCGCGTGACGAGACCCAGCAGGGCGCAGATGCTGAAGAGGTAGGAATAGAAGAGAACGACGAGAGGGATGGCGAGGAACACTTTGGGCTGCCAGTCGCCGCCACGGATGCCGATGAGGAGGAAGCAGGCGAGGGAGAAGATGCCGACCTGCAGGGCGGTGAAGAGCAGGCCCATGAGGAACTTGTAGAGGAAGAGTTTGATGCGGGAGACGGGCTTGCTGAGGGTGAGTTCGATCGCGCCGCCAGCGATGAAGGTGGGAATCATGCCGGCGGTCGAGACGAGGGCGAGGATGGTGGCGAGCCAGGCGAGCCAGAAACTGACGCCGAAACTGACAAACATCTGTTTGTAGAGCGTGGCGGGTGGGATGAGATCGCTGGTGACTGCGCCGCCGAAACTGCCGATCTCGAACCAGAGGAGCGTGACCCCTTTCTCGTTGATGCCGATGGCGGCGAAGCCTGCGACGATGAGGCCCGAGAGGATGAGGGTGATCCAGAAGAGTTTCTGGCTGTTGAGCTGGCGATAGGTGTCGACCAGGAGGGCGGAGAAGACTTGCATCAGTTCGCTCCTCCGTTGGTGTTACGGGCGGCGCCGGGACCGAGAGATTTGCCGGTTGTCGGATCGGTGACTGCTTCCATGAAGAGATCTTCGAGGCTGGGACGGACGGAGCGGAGAGCGCGGATGGTGAGGCGACGAGCGCGGAGGGCGTCGATGAGAGGTTGAAGGGGGGCGGGGTCGGAGGTCTTGACGCGGATCATGGAGTGATCGATCGTGAAGGCTTCGCCTGTGGTAAGTTCGCCTGTGATGGCGATGCGGCGTGCGGTATCGGGTGGGGTCGTGGGTGCACCGGGGAGCAATCTGGCTTGCACGGAGGCGGTGAGAGCGGTGGCGAGGGCGTCGGCCTGAAGCAACTGCGGCTCACCTGCGAGTTCGAGTTCGTAGCACTGGCGGTCGACGGTGAGTTCGTCGATGGTGCCTTGGCTCTTGACCTTGCCTTGCACGAGAATGGCAACACGGTCGCAGACCATTTCGAGTTCGCTCAGCAGGTGGCTGTTGAGGAAGACGGTCTTGCCTTGCTCTTTGATGCGGGTGAGCATCTCGCGGATTTCGCGGCGGCCGACGGGGTCGACGCCGTCGGTGGGTTCGTCGAGCACGACGAGGTCGGGGTTGCTGGCGAGAGCCTGCGCGATACCGACGCGCTGGCGCATGCCCTTGCTGTAGCCGCGGACTTTGGTGTCGCCCCAGTCCTTCATGCCGACGAGTTCGAGGAGTTCGGGCGTGCGCTGTTTGCGGACGGCGCGCGGGACGCCGGCGAGCGATGCATAGAAGTCGACCACTTGGGCACCGGTGAGGTACTCGGGGAATCGGTGATGCTCGGGCAGATAGCCCACCTTGGCGAGGGTGGGCTTGTGGCCGACGCGGTGGCCCAGCATGGTGCCGTCGGCCCGGGTGGGGCTAATCACGGTCATGAGGATCTTGACGAGCGTGCTTTTGCCCGCGCCGTTGGGACCGAGGAGGCCGAAGATCTCGCCTCGGGCCACTTTCATTTCGATGCCACGAAGGGCGTGGACCTTGCCTTTGTAGATCTTCTCGACGTTGGTGAGGTCGATGGCCCAGGGGAGAGTGGTCATGGTGGGTTGGGGGGAAGAGGCACGGGGGCACGAAGGGACGGAGGGGGAGATTAGCTGGGGGGTATTCGGTAAGCGAGGAGTTGCGTTTCGCGGGTAGGGTGGGTGTAGTGCTCGGCGGGACAACGGGCCTACTGGGTGATCGTGTGGCGGCCGGCGGGGAGGGTGGTGATTGTGGAGCTGTTGGTGCGAGAGGGCCAGGTGATGTCGATGTGCGCGTCTTTGGCGGCGCCGAGCCCGACGTGCATGAGGAATTCGTGCTGCTTGCCGGCGTGGCCACCGATGCCGATCAACTGGCGGAGTTGGGTGATCGGGGGCGTGGCGGGATCGCCATCGGTATCGGCGGTGACGCGCACGATGGCACCGAGCGCGTTCTTGTTGCAGCCTTTGGCGGGGTCACCTTGCAGCAGCAATGTCAGTGAGTTGGTTTCGACGCCGGCGAGCGGGAGGTCGTTCTTGATGCGATCGCGGCGGCGCTCGATGGTTTGATTGAGGTAGAGTTTGACGGTTGGCGTGCGGCCTGCGACTTGGGCGGCACTGAGGCGATTGAAACTCTGGCCGACCATGATGTCGACGTCGCCGTCGAGATCGACGTCGGCGAGGGAGAGCTGCTGGCTGCCCTCGTTGCTCAGGCCGGTGTAGGGCGTGATGTCTTCGAAGGTGCCGTTGTCTTGCTGGCGGTAGAGGCGGAGGCGTTCGTCGTCGGGATAGTCGCCACTGCTGAGGAGCAGATCGAGGCGGGTGTCGTTGTCGAAGTCGGCGAGTTCGGCGAAGAGGTCGCCTTGGTTCCAGTTGCGGATGGTGGGGTCTTGCGGGATGCGATCGACGGAGAGTTCGGGCTTCACAACGAAGTGGCTGGACACATGTTCAGTGCCGTCAGCGTCGCGCGAGGTGGTGGTGTTCTGAATGATGAAGCGTGAACGATCGGATGAGGGGCCGGCCCAGGCGTGGGTGATCTCGGTGAGGAAGAGATCGAAGTCGCCATCGTTGTCAATGTCCCCCACTGCTGCGTCGAAGGTGTTGCCGTGGGAGCGGAAGGGCTGTTCGTCTTCGCGGGCGAAGCGCGGGTCGGTCTTGGCGCGTTCGGTGAGCCATGCGGGGTAGGTGCCGGAGCGGTCGGCGTCGCCGGCGATGGCGTCGGGGGTAATGTCGAACCAGAACTCTGCGGGTGGTCCGTCCCAAGAGATCTGCTGGTCGATCTCGAGTCTGCCTTCTCGCGGAAGCACAGAGGTATCCATGTTCCACACGCGGTTGGCGCGGCGACCGTAGTTGAGTTCGAGAAGCGATGGACGCGAGTAGTCTGCGAAGAACTGATGCACCATCATGACGCCGTAGGTTGGGCGGCCCTCGGCATCGGGACTTGAGCGAAGGTCACGCGTGGACTGCTCAGGGGACCAATCGGGCCGATAGGACAGACTGTGTAATGCTCGCAGAATCTGGTTTTCGAATGCGTCGACGCTTTCGCCGTAGTTGGTGTACCAGTTGCCGAGGTAGAGATCGAGGAGGCCGTCGCGGTCGATGTCTCCCACTGCGACGGCGGCGGTTGTTGCAGGCGTGACACCGGCGATGGGGACGAGGTCGTGGAAGGTGCCGTTGCCTTTGCCGAGGGCGTAGGCGGTGCGTTCTGGTCGCAGCGGGGATTGCTCGGTCGCTTTGTTGACGTCGAGGTAGCGCGTGATGATGGCGTCTTGCGTGCCGTCGTTGTTGAGGTCGGCGAAGACGAGGCAGTCGCCGGCGGCGGGTGTGGGCAAGTTGGTGGTGAGTTCGGTGAGGGCGAAGGTTGCGGGGTTGGCGGCGTCGGGGTTGCGCGGGGTGTTGAGGAAGACGCGGTAGCGGTCGGGCTTGCCGGGCTCGATGCAACGGATGATGGCGTCGGGGCGGGTGTCGTTGTTGAGGTCGGCGAAGCAGAGGCGGGCGGCGGTGATGTTGGCGAGGCCTGCCTGCGCTGTTGCGTCGGTGAAGATGAGTTGGGCGTGGGCGGGAGTGAACGAGCTGGCCGCGATGAGCGCGGCGGTGATGGGATAGAGAGGACTGATGCGGCGGATGGAGGGGAGTGTGGGCATGGGTGGGTCCGCGGTTTTGGCTCGTGGGTTACGCGCGCTTTTGTGCGACGACGTGGAAGACGTGGTGCCACTTGGTGCCGCCCATGGCGTCGGAGCCTTCTTTCTCGACTTCTTCGAGGTGTTCGATGTGCCAATCGGCGAGCAGCGTGTCGAGCTGGGCGCGGGTGTAGTGGCTCTTGGGGCGGACGCAGGCCCATTCGTCACGATCGCCGAAGAACTGGCCGGCGAAGCGGCCTTGTGGGCGCAATGTGCGGGTGATCCAGGTCCAGAGGGCAGGGAAGTGGGTGGGATTGCAGAAGGGCAGGGCGAAGCTGGCGTTGATGAAGTCGGCGGTAGTGATGTTGCTATCGGTCGCCCACGCGGGGAGTGATTCCATATCGACGTTGGTGAGCTGGGTGCGAGCTGCGACGTCGCTGGTGAGACTTTCGCGGAGGCGGCGGAGGCCGTCGGCTGAGGAGTCGGTTGAGATGATTCGCCAGCGCGGGTCGGCGGCGAGGATGGCGCGGGTGTCGCGGCCTTCGCCGCAGGCGATGTCGATGGCGAGCAACTGGGGGCGGGGATCTTGCTTGAAGGCGGCGAGGGCGCGGAGGCAGGTGTCGCGCGGGGGCTGGTCTTTGACGGCGTTGAAGTACTCGGGCCAGTCGCGCTGATAATCGGGCGTGAGGGTGGACCGGCGCGGCACCGGCACCGGACGGGCCGTGGATTCGCCGGGTTGATGAGCGTGACTCACACTATCCTCCGCGAGCAAAGTGTCGTGCGACGGGAGATGCGATCGCGCTGATGCGTCGAAAGCAGGCCGACGGACGAACCTAGCAGCGTATCGGGCAAGTTCGCGGTCAGTTGAGAGGCTCGCATTTGTCAGCGGGCGTTGGGGCCGCGGTGGGTAGAAGCGCATTCATCATGTACCAGAACCTTGCGAGTTTCATTGCGGCGTTGGAAGCGGCGGGCGAACTGGTGCGGGTGCGCGCGAAGGTTGATCCGGTGCTGGAGATTGCGCAGATCGCGGACCTGGTGAGCAAGAGTCGGGCACCGCGGGAGCCGAGCGGGAGCGCGAAGCGGAATGATCCGCGGTTTTGGATGAAGGGTGGGCCTGCGCTGCTGTTTGAAGATGTGGAGGGTGCGAAGTTTCCGCTGCTGATTAATGCGTGGGGCAGCTACTCACGGATGGAGATGGCACTTGGGCTGGGTCGTGGGACGGGCGGTGGCGAGGCTGATGGATTTGAGGCGCTGGCGGCGCGGATTGCTTCGCTGACGAAGCCGCAGCCGCCGCGATCGCTTGGAGAGTTGATCGCGAAGGGGAAGGAAGTGCTGCCGCTGCTGCGCATTCCGCCGAAGCGCAAGGGTGGGCGTGGGGCGTGTCAGGAAGTGGTGCTGCAGGGGGAGCAGATTGATCTGACGACGCTGCCGATCTTGCGGTGCTGGCCACATGATGGCGACTTTGCGGCGCTGGGGTATCCGGCGGGCGTGAATGAGGGCATTCCCGGTGTGCGCACGGATGCGGCGTGGATGGAGCGGAACCGCGGGCGGTATATCACGCTGTCAGGCATTCACACGATTCATGCGGATGACATTGACGAAGAGAAGCCGAGCAGTCACAACATCGGGATGTATCGCGTGCAGTTGTTTGGGCAGCGCACGCTGAGCATGCACTGGCACATGCATCATGATGGTGCGCGGCATTGGCGCAGTTGGAAGGCCAAGGGGCAGCGCATGCCGGTGGCGATTGTGCTGGGGGGCGAGAGCATCATGCCTTATGCAGCGACTGCCCCACTGCCGCCTGGGATCAGTGAGTTGCTGCTGGCGGGTTTCCTCAACGGCAAGGGCATTGAGATGGTGCGCGGGGTGAGCGTGCCGCTGTGGGTGCCTGCGAATGCGGAGATTGTGATTGAGGGGTATGTGAGTCATGAGGCGGGGTTGATTGGGTGGGACCCGCGTGTTGGAAGCGATAGTGAATTGGAACGCGGGAGAGGTGGGAACACTGGCGGGCAGAACGGGCGGGCCACCATTGGACCGGGCGCGGTGTTTGAGGGGCCGTTTGGCGACCACACAGGTTTTTACTCGATGCCGGACAGGTATCCGCTGCTGGAGGTGACGGCGATCACGCATCGGCGGAATGCGGTGTATCCGACGACGATTGTGGGGTTGCCACCGCAAGAGGATTACTACCTGGGGAAGGCGACGGAGCGGATTTTCCTGCCGCTCCTGAAGACGATCGTGCATGACATTGAGGATTACGACCTGCCGATGTTCGGGGCGTTTCACAACTGCGCGTGCATCAAGATCAAGAAGGCGTATCCGCTGCAGGGGCGGCGTGTGATGCACAGCGTGTGGGGCGCGGGGCAGATGGCGTGGACCAAGTGCGTGATTGTCGTGGATGATGATGTGGATGTGCACGACACGATGGCGGTGATGCGGTGCGTGGGCGAGCGGTGTCATCCGACGCGCGATGTGGAGTTTGTGCGCGGGCCGGTGGACATTTTGGATCATGCCGCGCCGCACCTGGGGGCGAGTCAGAAGATGGGGCTGGATGCAACGCGGAAGAAGGGTGAGGCGGAGTTGCATCAGCATGTGGAGGGACTGGCGGCGGAACTGTGCCAGACGGGGCCGATTGGAGCAGTACGCGGTGAGGCGGCGCGGGCGGCGGAGCAACGCATTGCGCAGGTGGAAGGTGTGCTGGGGGCGCGAATCGCGGATGGGGAGAATGAACTGGGCGGGTGGTGGCTGTTTGTGAAGGTGGCGAAGCAGTCGGCGGGCGCTGGGCAGCGAGCGATCAAGGCGCTGGGGGCACTGGCGGATGAGATTGCGATACCGGTGTGGACGATTGTTGTGGGTGATGACTGCGACATCGCAGATGCGGACAGCGTGTTCTTCCACTGGCTGGCGCAAGGGGCGTTTGAGCGCGACCGGTATGTAAGCGTGTGCGGGCGGCGGGTGGCGTTTGACGCGACAGCGAAGGTGAGCGGCGATGAACGCAACGGGTATCCGGTGCGGGCGTGGCCGCCGATTCTGAAGATGCGGGAGGATGTGGTGACGAAGGTCGCGGCGCGGTGGAAGGAATATGGGCTCGCGTGAGTGAGCGTGTGCAGAGGGAAGAGGCCCGGTTCGGAGAACCGGGGTACCCGCGAGCGCGGTGCGGAGAACCGGGATAACTCGATCAGACGTTGAAGTACTTCGCGGCGGGGTGGTGCACGACGATGGCGCTGGTGCTTTGCTCGGGGTCGATCTGCCAGTTTTCGGTCAGTTCGCAGCCGATGCGTTGCGGCTCGAGGAGTGTCCAGAGCTTTTCCTGATCTTGCAGATTGGGGCAGGCGGGGTAGCCGAAGCTGTAGCGCGAGCCCTGGTACTTCTGCGTGAAGAGGTCTTTGATGCGCGGTGAGTCTTCGCCGCTGATGCCGAGCTCTTGGCGCATGCGCTTGTGCCAGAATTCGGCGAGGGCTTCGGCGGTTTCGACGGCGAGGCCGTGGAGGTAAAGGTAATTGGTGTAGTCGTTGGCTTGGAAGAGCTTGTTGGCTTCGGTTGTGGCCTGCTTGCCCATGGTGACGCAGTGCATGCCGATGACGTCGACCTCGCCCGTGGATGCGGGGCGGAAGTAGTCGGAGATGCAGAGGCGGCGCTTGTCGGTTTGGCACGGGAAGGTGAAACGCAGACGCTCCCTGGTGCGTGAGGCGTCGTTCCAGATGATGAGGTCGTCGCCTTCTGCGTTGCAAGGGAAGTAGCCGTAGACGACTTTGGGCTGCAGGATGCGGTCGCGTTTGCAGCGGTCTTTCCACTGCTCGAAGACGGGCATGATATTGTCTTCGAGGAAGGCGTCGTACTCCGCGTCGCTCATGGCGCCCTTCTTCACTTGCCACTGGCCGCGGAAGAGGGCGATGGGATTGATGAAGGGGTAGATGTCGGTGAGTTCGAGCGTGTCGATGACGCGGGTGCCCCAGAAGGGAGGCGTGGGGACGCGGTTGTCCAGGGGGGTGTCGCTGCGAAGGGTGGATGGTGTGGCGACGGCAGTTGCGCCCCCACCGCCTGCGTTAGCGGCAGCCAGCTTAGCGATGCGAGACTGATTGATTGTCTCTTCGGCAGCGCTGCGCTTGCCGAGGCGTTCTTCGATTTCGGTGCGGAGCGTGTCTCGCTGGTTTGTTGTGAGCAGGTCCATCGTGCGAAGGCCTTCGAAGGCGTCGCGGCCGTAGTAAACACTGCCTTGGTAGACGCCTCGCAGGTGGCCTTCGCAGTAGTGGCGTGTGAGGGCCGCGCCGCCCAGAAGGATGTCGGGCTTCATGCTGAGGCGATTGAGCTCGCGCAGGTTTTCTTCCATGACCGTGACGCTCTTGACGAGCAGGCCTGACATGCCGATGGCGTCGGCTTTGTGTTCCTGCCAGGCTTTGATGATCTGGTCGATGGTCTGCTTGATGCCGATGTTGATGACGGTGTAGCCGTTGTTGCTGAGGATGATGTCGACGAGGTTCTTGCCGATGTCGTGCACGTCGCCCTGCACGGTGGCGAGGATGATCTTGCCTTTGCTTTGGCCTTCGACCTTCTCCATGAGCGGCTCGAGCTGGGCGACGGCGGTCTTCATGACTTCGGCGCTTTGCAGCACGAAGGGGAGCTGCATTTTGCCGCTGCCGAAAAGTTCGCCGACGGTTTTCATGCCGTCCAGGAGGTGGTCGTTGATGATGTCGAGGGGCCGGTACTTGGTGAGGGCGGTCTGGATCGAGTCGGTGAGGCCTTCCTTTTCGCCATCGATGATGTGGGAGCGGAGGCGTTCTTCGATAGTGAGGTCGGCGAGGGACTTCTTCTTGGTTGTTGCGGTCGCGGTGACGTCTTTGAAGAGCTCGATAAAGGCTTGAAGTGGATCAAAGCCCTCGCGGCGGCGGTCGTAGATGAGGTCGAGCGCGGCGTTCCACTGTCCATCGGGAATCTTGTTCTGCGGCAGAATCTTGCTGAAGTGCAGAATCGCGCTGGTGAGGCCGGCGGCTTGCAGTTCGTGCAGGAACGCGCTGTTGAGCACGATGCGGGCTGCGGGCGAAAGGCCGAAACTGACGTTGCTGAGGCCGACCGTTGTCTGGCAGTGTGGCAGCGCTTTGCTGATGCGGCGGACACCCTCGATGGTTTCGAGCGCGCTGCGGCGGTCGCTTTCCATGCCTGTGCTGACGGGCAGCACGAGCGGATCGAACATGATGTCTTCGGGTGCGAGGCCGTGCACTTTGGTGGCGCGGTCGAAGGCGCGCTGCGCGATGGCGAGCTTGCGATCGGCGGTGCGGGCCATACTAGCTTCTTTGTCTTCGTCGATGGAGCCGATGACGAGAGCCGCACCGTAGGTCTTGGCGAGTTTGCAGAAGAGGTCGAACTTGTGTTCGCCGTCTTCGAAGTTGGCGCTGTTGATGATGCACTTGCCACCGGCGACGCGCAGGCCGGCTTCGATGGTCTTGGCCTGCGTGCTGTCAAGCATGAGGGGAATGTTGACCTGGCGCACGGTGCGGCGGACGACTTCTTCCATGTCCTTGGCGTTATCGCGGCCGGCGTAATCGACGTTCACATCGAGCACGTGTGCGCCATCGTGGCGGACTTGCTCGCGGGCGAGGCTGACGATGCCATCGAAGTCTTCGGCTTCGAGCAGACGCTTGAACGCGCGCGAGCCGGAGGCGTTCATGCGCTCGCCGATGATGAGGATGGAGTTGTCCTGGCGGTAGTCTTGCGTGGAATAGAGGGAGGTGACAGCTGAGGGGAGTGACGAAGTGACGGAGGGACGGAGTGACGGAGTGGAAGACACTTCGCTGCGTTCGAGTGCTTCGACGATGCTCACCAGTCGCGCGATGTGTTCGGGCTTGGTGCCGCAGCAGCCGCCGACGATGCGCACATTGTTTTCGCGGATGAACTTTTCCATCGCGACGCCGAAGGGCTCGGCACCGAGGGGGAACTCGGTGCGGCCTTCGACGAGGATGGGGAGGCCGGCGTTGGGCATGATGGAGATGGCGCGGGGAAGGGACGAAGACCCGGCTCGGAGAGCCGGGCTACCCGCCCAGTGCTCGCCGAGCCACTTGACGTGCTCGCGCATTTCGACGGGGCCGGTGGCGCAGTTGAGGCCGATGGAGACGATCGGGTAGCCAGCGAGTGCGGTCGCGGCTGCGCTGATCTCCGTGCCCAGCAGCATGGTGCCGGTGTTCTCGATGGTCACGCTGACCATGATGGGAATGTCGAGCGGCGTCTTGCCAGCATCGGCGAGGGCGGCGATGACGGCGTTGATGACGCACTTGATCTGCAGCATGTCTTGGCAGGTTTCGATGATGAAGCAATCGACGCCGCCTGCGATGAGGCCGCGGGCCTGCTCTTTGTAGCTGGCGAACATGCCGGGCCAGTCGATGTTGCCCAGCGTGATGAGCTTGGTGCCGGGGCCCATGCTGCCTGCGACGAAGCGGGGCTTGTCGCTGGTGGTGAACTTGTTGGCGGCGGCGCGGGCGAGTTGTGCGGCGGCGACGTTGAGCTCGTACGCCTCGTCCTGAAGTTCAAACTCGGCGAGCACGTGGGGCATGCCGCCGAAGGTGTCCGTCTCGACGACGTCGGCGCCGACGGCGAAGAACGACTCGTGGATGGATTGGATGAGGTCGGGGCGACTCTTGATCAGAATCTCGGGGCAGTTTTCCTTGCCCCAGTAGTCCTTCTGGACGTCGAGATTCGCGGCGTGCGTGGCGGTACCCATGGCACCGTCGAACACAAGGCGGCGGCGGGCGAGAGCGGCGAGGAACGGGCTGGCGAACGATGCAGTCATGGTCTGAGGTCTCTATCGGCTGGCGGGCGCGAGAGCGAATCGCACACGCCGCAAAAACACACGCGGGGCCGTGAGGAGAATCGGAAAGAAACCTCCAAACAGCCCCAACATCGAGACCTCGACCGGGCTTCTCCGCAGCCGATCGCCATACGAGGCGGGACTGCGAAGCGAAGGTGCCGACTTTCACGGCTGGTTGGGGGATTCTACGCAGGCAATGGTGTGCATGTCGTTGAGGCATGTTGCCAATAACGCTGCTGACAGTTGATCGGGAGCGCGTGGTGAATGAGATTCCCAGCGGCGTTGTGTTTCTTGCGGGTTGTGGTACACTGAATGCGCGACGTAGAGCTTCGTTACTCGGGGGGAACCATGGCAAATACAAGCATGCCCAGTACGGAAGCCGTGAACCCGCCGGTGATTCCCGCGGCTGTTGCGGTGACGGATCCGCCCGCGGTGAGGTACGCGTCGCCGAAGGTGCGCAAACCGCTGCGTCGGCCTATGCGGTACGCGAACAGGCACAAGCAAGACGTGGTGTGTTTAGGCCGGTTTGCGATCGCCGCGAACGTGTTTTTGCTCGTTGCCGGAGTCCTGCTCGTGACAGCCAGCTTGCTGAAACTTGAGGGACCGGCGCACTGGACGGCATGGCTGCTGCCCGTCATCTTCGTTGGACACGTCTATGCGGTGGGATCGATCTATCGCATGGTTCGGCAGCGGAGTCGCCACCTGGGCAACACGCCGCGAGCTGAGTACCGCGCGTGGCGCGAGGTGGACGGCGCATCAGTCCTGCTGTCGTTTGTCTACATGCCTTATCCGCTGTTGCATGGCGTGGAATCCACTGCCTCGACAGTTCAACTCTGGGGCACGTGTGCCTTTGCGATTGTTGTGCCTGTGCTGGCGTACTTCACGGTGCGCAGTTACGCCAAGTCGCATCGCACCCGTATGGACCGTGCGGCGAAGTTTGCTTGTGTAGCGAGCGTGTGAGCGGCGTGGTGATTGCTCACGCACGCGGGCGCTGGTAGACCATCGTTAACTTGTTGCCCTTGGCGTTGTACGTCGCGCTGGACATGTAGGCCTTGATGAGAAGCAGGCCGCGGCCGCTGCCGCGTTCGATGTTTTCTTCGAGCGTGGGGTCGGGCACGTCGTCGGGGTTGAAACCCGGGCCTTGGTCTTCGATTTCCATCGTGACCGTCGCGTCATTCACGGCGTATCGCAGCGTGATGGGCGTGTCGGTTGGAAGATTCTTGTGGCCGTGCTTGAAGGCGTTCATGAGCGCTTCGTGCAATGACAGTTTGAGGGCGAAGACGCTGGCCTTGGGGTAGTTGTGTCGCTCGACGGCGGCGATGACCTGGGCGTGGGCGGCGTCGATCACGGGCTGCTGATTGACCACGCGAAGGCTGCCGCTGTCGGGCTGGCCTGAGGGCGTGGGCTGGGGTTGCGGCGCGTGCTGGGCCATGAGGGAGGGGACGGGGAACGAGTAGCAGGGAACGGGAAGTGCGCGAAGTGCATCGGGATGCGCGATGTCACATGACACGCGGCGCGGTCACTTCGTGAACGTCTTCATGGCTTCGTCGGTGGTGCCGTGGATGCTGAACAGCTTGTTGAGGCGGGTGATCACGAAGACTTCGTAGATCTGCGGATCAATATTGGCCAGACGCAACTGGCCGCTGCGGTTGCGGACCTGGTTGTTGACCTGAATGAGTGTGCCAAGGGCGGCGCTGGAGAGGTGTTCAACACCCGCGAAACTGATGAGCAGTCGGGGAGCTGGTTCGCTCTGGATGAGTTGCTCGACCTCCTGGCCGATCACCTGGATATTGGCTTCGTCGAGGATATTGCGGTCGAGAAATTCGACCTGCGTGACGTTGTCGACGCGCTTTACACGGATCCTCGAGTCGGTCGGGGGCATCTGCATCGTCTCCTGCATGACGCGCGAGCGTGAAAGCACATCCATGTCGCGTGCGCGTCGGGGGCGATTCTAGTCATGGCGTGCGTGGGGCGTGATGCGATGGGGAAACGCGGAAGGTCGGGAGTGACCAATGAAAAACCCCGCCGCAGAGCGACGGGGTTGGGGGTTGCGAGGCGAATCAGGTGATCAGCCGCCGAAGGGGAGACGGAGCGAATCGTCGAGGCCGGGGAAGGCGCGCTCTTCGAGTTCGTTCTGGATGAGGATCGTGGGCTTGAGGAGGATCAGCAGGGTCTGCTCTTCCTTGGTTTCCACGCGGTTGCTGAAGAGGCGGTTGAGCACGGGGATCTTGCTGAGGACGGGCACGCCGCTCTCAACTTCCTGCTCGGTCGTCAGGCGCTGGCCGCCCAGCAGGATGGTGCCTTGATCGGGCACGGTCACCGTCGTCTGGACGCGGGTGACGGTCGTTTGCGGGAGCTGGATGAAGCTCTGCGTGGCGCCCGACTGGACCAACTGGCCGCCGGCGAGAGCGGAGACGGCGAGCGTCTGGATGCTCTCGATACGGCTGACGGCGGTGTTGACGTTCATCGTGACGTAGCGGCGGTCAGCGCTGACGGTGCCGTCCACTTCGAGAATCACGCCTTCGGGAATGGAGTTGGTCGTGGGATCGAAACCGACTGCGCTGTCGCTGACGACGGGCTCGAGGTCGGAGACGAAGCTGACCTGCGTGGCGACGTAGATGTTGGAGATCTGGCCGTTGGTGAAGGTGAGGCGAGGAGCCGTAAGGCTGACCGTGCGGCGATCGGCCTGCGTGGCCTTGATCAGGAAGTCAACCTGAATGTCATCGAGGAACTGGCCGGCGATGCCGAGGGCAGGAGCCGTCGCGAAGACGTCCTGCGAGAAGTCGGTACCGATCAGCGACTCGCTGAGGCCCAAGCTGTTCTGACCTGCACCAATGGGGGACCACGGGTTACCCAGCGGGGTGCGGTTGGGAGCAGCCTGCGTGCCGCCCGGGAAGGTGGGCTGATAGCCGGGGGACTGCTGGAAGTTGAAGAAGTCGCTGGCGCGGGTTGTGGGCCGCGTGGTGCGAGCCTGCTGGACGACGTTGCCGTTGGCGTTGAAGTAGACGTCGAGGTCAAAGCCGATCTGCTCGAAGAAGTCCTGGCTGACGAGCAGGAAGCGGGTCTCGACATTGATCTGCATGGCGCGGTATTCACGCAGCTTGCTCAGCAGGCCGTGAATGGCGCGGTGGTTGGCAGGGGTGTTGGTGATGATGAGCAAGCCACCCAGTTGCTGGATGAAGCCAGTTTCGCCGCCAGCCGTGTCGCGCCAGCCGTCGGGATCGACGTTGGTCGTGATGATCTGGATGATCTCGTCGGTGCGCTCCTGCAGCGGACGACGATCGGGATCTTCATCGCCTTCTTCCTGGAAGGGGCTTTGACCACCGCCACCGCCGCCCTGTTGGCCGGCCTGGAGGGCCTGCTGGAGGTCGAACTCGGGGGCGTTGTCGTAGTCAGGCACCTCGATGATGAGGTCGCGGATGTCGTAGATGGCCAGGGTCTTCTGGCGATTGATCTGTTCCTTGCTCGCGATGTTGAGCACGCCGTCGCTGATGGTCCAAGCGGCGCCGGTGTTGGCGTCGGGGCTGACCTTCTCCATCACGCGGTTGAGCACGGTTTCCACCGTCACGTTCGTGAGGTTGAGCGTGACCGGGGCGGTGCGATCGACCGACGCGTTCTCGAGGCTGGCCCAGTCAACATCGATGTTGAGCTGCGTGACAGCCTGGAGGAAGCTGACGACGTTCTCGAAGGGGGTTTCGTTGAACTGGACGGGGATGCGCTTGTTCTGGAGCAGCGCGAGAGCCCGGCGGTTTTCCTCGGCCTCCGAGAAGGCAACCGGCGTGCCGCGACGATCGCTGATGGCGGGCCAATCCTTGGGGTAGTCCAAGAGGTTGCGGGGAGCGACCGAGGCTTCAAAGTTGTCGACATCCTGCTCGACATAGGAACGCAGGCGAGCGCGGCCCAGCGATTGCATGCGCTGATAGAGGCTGGCGTCGGCGAGAACATCGCGGAGCAGCAGGCCGGTGGGGTTGGTCGGATCAAGGAACAGAATCTGGCTTTCGACGACCTGCAGAGCCTCGTCGTACTTCATTTCCGTCTGGAGGGCACGGACGCGATCGACGGCTTCGTTGAGGCGACGGTTCTTGTCATCAGCCTGAGCCTGAGCCGCGCTGCGAGCGGCGGCCTCATTCTCGCTGGTCTGCTTGGCGATCTCGGTCGCACGGAGCTGCTGTTCGGCAGTGTCGATGCTGGCGAGCATGGTGTCGGCCTGAGACTGGAAGGCCGCAATCTCGTCGTTGCTGAACACGTTGCGAGCAGCATTGATGCGGACGCGGGCCTGAGCGGTCAGGTCGCGGGCGCGGATGCTGTCACCACGATCAAGGGCGGCACGGGCCTGAGCCAGATCGTTGCTGAACTCAGCTTCAGCGGCCTGGCGGGCAACTTGATTCTGGCTGATGGTCTGGCTGAGCAGATCAGCGCCACCTGCACCGCCCAGACGGATGTCCGCTTCGCTGATGCGGCCCTGAGCGCGGCTGCGTTCTTCTTCGGTCAGGAACTCGCCGTACTGGGAGATCACGCGGGCGTACTTGCCCTTCGCATCGACGAGGCTGTTCTGGCCCCAGGCGAAGTCGGCTTCCGCGAGCAGACCCTGTGCTTCGATGCGGCGGGCCTGCTGGACGGGATCGATCGTGGCAGGCGCGGGCATGGCGGCAGGCTGATTGGCCGCGGGTTGCTCGGCCTGTGCAGCCTGAGCAATGCGCTCGGCTTCTTCCTGAGCGCGACGGGCGGCTTCTTCGGTCGCCTTGCGAGCTTCTTCAGCTTCGTCGACGGGCTGCACTTCACGCGGCTCGGCATTCTGGAGCATGCCAGCGGAGGCAGCGGCGTTTGTGGCCTCAACCACGCGCCACTGATAGGCATCCACCGTGCGCTGCTGTGCGTCGGTGAGAGTCACGCCGCTGCGGACGATCTGCTGCAACTGGCTGCGGGCAGCCGCGACGTCACCCGCGTCGAACGCGTCGGTGGCGATCTTGAGACGTGCTTCGATATCGGCAGCGAGAGCAGACTGGCGGCCCTGTGCGTCGGCGACGATCTGGTTGGCCTGACGGACCTGGGCGTTGGTCGAGGCGTCAGCGGTGACGACAGCCTGAGCCTGAGCGACAGCCATGGCGAACTCGCCACGGAGGAGTGCCGACTCAGCGGTCTGCAGGCTGACTTCGCTGGGGGAAAGCTGCTTGACCTGGCGAATGGCGTTGGTGGCCAGACGCATGGCGCGCTCGTGTTCAGCATTGCTGAGCTTGGCGGCGCTGGCGGGGCTGGTCAGCTCAAGGAGCAACTCGCGGGCTTGGACGATCTTGCCATCCTGCAGAAGCTGGGCGGCACGATCGAGGGCGCTGGCAGTGACCTGCGGCTTGGCCGGAGCGTCGCTGGTCTGCGCGGCGGCAAGCGACACGGGCAACACGCACGAGACGAGGCCCGCGGCTGCGACGATCGAACGGACGGAACGGCTCTTCCGATTCAGCATGGTCTGTTGCTCCACTTCCACCACAAGCGCACTGGTCGTCGACCAGCATGTTTTTCCTGACTGACCTGCGAGAGGCCAGTTTCTTCGGCTCTTCGCTGCGTCACACGCCACAATGCACGCACGCAAACGACCAACCGTCAACCGCACGAGCACGCAACGCAACACGTACCGCGCGGTTGCCCGCAATCCATCGCGGGGGCCAGAGGATAGCCACACCACGCGGCCCCGGGAAAGGCTTACCCGACTTGATCCCGATCTTGACAACTTGCAAACAGCAAGGCGTCGTGGGCGGGTTGTCTTGCAGGGATCGGCGCTGCCTAGGGCATATGTCAGCCGGGCGTGCCTCCGACGGTCGTGCGCTCTCGCGGACAACACGTCTCCTCGGGCTCGCTCGCAAACCGCCACTCGGCGGTACGAGCAATGTACCAGCTTTTGGCGGTTCGTGCAAACCGGCCTCTCGAAAAAACGCAGAATGTCTCCGGATGGGGGCGAGTGGCGGGCCCATTCAATACTTAAAGCCAACGGACGAGGTGGACGACGGCGGTGGATTCCTCCGCCTCTGCCTCACTTGCCCGGGGTTTGGCCTTTCCTTTGGGCTTGGGCTTAGCCTTGCTCTTTACTCCCGCTCTCGCAAGCACTTGGGTGAACTGCTCAGGCTGCAGGCGGTCGAGCAGGACGATCATGCCATCCTCGAACTCGATGTGGTCCTCGTCGGCGAGGTTCTCGACCTGGGTAAAGGTGATCTCTTCGGCCTCGCGGAGATTGGCGGCGTCGAACACGACTTCAACGTACCGGACTTTGCCCAATCCGGCACCAAGGCCCCCACCACCGACGGCTCCAGCGGCGCCTGCGCCGCCAGCGGTTGAACCTGTGGCGACGCGGCGGCTCTCACCGGATTCGTCATCATCTTCGGGCAAGTCGATTCGGACAACGGCACGCCAATGGGTGATGCCGAGTTCCTTGCCCTCGTCGTCAAGGTTGGTGTCGGGGTCGACGTTGAGGACGACGCGCCACTTCATCTTCAGTCGTTCGAGCACCTCGTCGGGGCCGAGCAGCTCAGGTTTGTCTTCCGGGGCGAGCAGCACGTTGCGATGTTCGTGGGCGGCAGCATCCGCACCGGCGTTCGTCTCCATCACTTCAAGATCGAAGGCGGCGAGGATCTTCTCAACTCGCTCCTTGAGCGTGGGATCAACGCGGAGGGTGATGATCTTGTGCTCGTCCACGAAGACATAACAGAACGGCTCTTCACTCATGAGACCGAAACCAACCATGCCATCTTCGTAGAGCCACTCTCCGTATTCGCGGAGGCCGTCGAGAAAGACGTCGACACCGACGAGGTCGTACGAGATATACGGGTCCACCTCCCGATAGCCGTCTTGACCGAGGACGTCGAGGATCGGGTAGGAGCGGCCTTCGAACATGGAAAAGAGCATGCGACAGAGCGAGGGCAGGCGCTCAGCGGAGACCACGATGTCGTAGACGTAGCGATCCGGCCATTCCTCGAACTCCCCTTCGGTGCCGCCGCCATCGCTGGGCTCGAAGTTGGAGACATATCCCTGCTTCGGTGTCATTTCTTCCACGGGATAGACGCCCAGGGGGAACTGAAAGGACCCCAGCACGATGCGTCTGATAGATGGATCGACCTTGCAACGAAGCATGGGGGCAGGATAGTGCGGAAATGCCGAGGGGCGCACGGGCGCGGTCGCTGGGGAACGCGGGAGGATGTCATGCAGAATCAGCATTACTCGCGGGCCAGCCTCTCCTGCCACATCGCTACCGAGTCGCGCGTGTGTAGGACTTGACGATGGCTTGACCAGTGTTGTGAGCTGTCGGAGGACAGATAACTCGCACGGGTGCGTCGCGTGCGTTGCAAGTTTGACGAAGCCTTAGCGCAATGCGAGGACTAGGTGAATGGTCGTGTCGCTAGTGTTCTCGCATCGACACGGCAGTATTCCGTGTTCGAACAGGAACGCGGGCGAAAGCCTGCAATGGAGAGAGAATCATGAAGACTGTTTTCGCCCTGGCCGCTGTTGCGGTCTGCGGCAGCGTTGCTTCGGCGGCTGTCGTTACGCAGTGGAACTTCAACAGCGCGACCAACGACGGCACCGCCGGCACCGGCACCACCCTGCCGTTCGTTGGCAGCGGTACCGCGAGCCTCGTCGGCGGCGTGACCAGCCCCGGCTTCAGCGCTGGTGGCACGACCGGCGTTTCGCCCGCCAGCAGCAGCGACACCAATCTGACGGACAACAGCGGCTGGCAGACAACCACCTACCCCGCCCAAGGCACGGCCAACAAGACCGCGGGCGTGCAGTTTGCGGTGGACACCACCAACTTCCTGGACATCGTCATCAGCTTTGATGTGCGGCACAGCAACACGGCAGCCAACACGCTCCGTCTGCAGTACAGCAGCGATGGCGGCCTGACCTTCACCGACGCCGATCAGTTCACCTTCACCCCCGCCGCCACCGGCACGGGCGATAGCTGGTACAACCGCACGGCGGACCTGTCGGCCATCAGCGCAATTGAGAACAACGCAGGCTTTGTCTTCCGCATCGTGACGGAGTTCGCTCCTGGCAGCAGCGGCTATCTCGCCGCTCGCTCCACGAGCAGCTATGGCTCGGCGAGCACGCTTCGCTGGGACATGGTCACCATCAACGGCACGCTGATTCCGACCCCTGGCGCGATCGCTCTGGCGGGTGTGGGCGGTCTGCTCGTGGCCCGTCGTCGCCGCTGAACCAAACGACTTCTTCTTCATCACACACACACGAAGAGTGCGGCCCCGGGCGAAAGCTCGGGGCCGTGCGTTTACAAACGGCATTGGGAGGCGGCAAGACGCGTGGGTCGTACAGTGCATGATGCTTGCGGGTACTGCAGAGAACAGGCCGAAGACGGTGGACGACCTGCTGGGGCCCAGTCTGGCGGCACAGTTGGACAGGCTTGACATCTTGAGCCGCAAGATGCTGGCGGGAAAACTGCCTGGCGAACGACGCAGCAAGCGTCGCGGGCGGAGCGTGGAGTTTGATGACTTTCGCCAGTACGTGCCTGGAGATGACCTCCGGCATATTGACTGGAACATTCTGGGACGACTGGACAAGTTGTTCATCAAGTTGTTTCGGGAGGAAGAAGACCTGGCGCTTCACATCATTCTCGATGCGAGCGCTTCGATGGATGTTGGGAATCCCAGCAAGCTGGTGTACGCGGCGCGCCTCGCGGCAGCACTGGGATACATCGGACTGGTCAATCAGAATCGCGTGAGCATCGCGACGTTTGGACAGCCTGCGGAAGGAGCATCGTCTCCTGTCCGACAACTGGCGCCACTACGCGGGCGGACGAATGTGCGGCGCCTTACGGACTTTGTCCTGGAAACGGTGGAAGCAAGTTCACGTCGGAATGCCGGAACGGCGACGCGGGTGCCGGCGGAGGATTTCGTCGCGGCGATGCGATTGCTGGGCAAGTCGTCGGCAGGACGCGGCGTTATCGTGCTCGTGAGTGACTTTCTGATGCCGGGCGATTTTCATCAGGGATTCAGTTACCTGACCGGCTCGTCTGCGGGCACGTTTGACACCATGGCGGTGCAGGTACTCACTCCCGGGGAACTTGATCCGGCACGCGAAGCGGACGCAGGCCTGGTGGGTGATCTGCGGCTGACGGATGTCGAGACAGCACGCGGGGTGGAAGTGACGGTGAGTCCCGCGTCGATTGCGATGTATAAAGCCGCGCTATCGCGACATCAGCAGCGTCTTCGGGAGGAGTGTGCACGGCGGGGCATCGCACACTTTCTGGTTCCCACGGATACGCCTGTGGAGAAACTGCTGACGACGACGTTGCGCCGCGGCGGGCTGCTGCGCTAGAGCGGCAGCGATCACCATTGGCTGCGGAGTCGCTGGCATGGCGGTGCGGCGCGACATGCAGGCCACACCAGTGATCGTGCGGGCCCCAACTTGTGGCTTTATCATGCGGTCCGCGGTCCCTACCCTCGCGTCCCTATGTCTACGAACGTCTCGCCGGTCATTACCAATACGCGCAAGGGCGCTGTCGCCCGCTGGTCCAGCACGCTCATTCCTACGACGCGCGAAGCACCGAAGGACGCGGAAGTGCCCAGCCACGTGCTGCTGCACCGAGCGGGCTTCATTCGACCGGTCGGCGCCGGGATTTATGACTACCTGCCTCTGGCACTGAGAGTCATCAACAAGGTCGCGGACATCGTGCGCGAGGAGATGAACGCAGCCGGCGCCAGCGAACTGCTGATGCCTGCGTTGGAGCCGTTTGAACTTTTCAAGGACACGAAACGCGACGAGGCGTATGGCGACAATCTTTTCCGCGTGAAGGACCGCAAGGGTCGGCTGAACGCGCTGGCACCGACGCACGAAGAGGTCATCACAGATCTAATGATCGGCTGTGTGAACAGCTACAAGCAACTGCCCCTGAATCTCTACCAGATTCAGACCAAGTTCCGCGATGAGGCGCGCCCGCGAGCAGGACTGCTGCGGTGCCGTGAGTTCCTCATGAAGGATGCGTACTCATTCCACGCGAACATGGAAGGCCAGGGTGGGTTGAACGAGACGTACGACGCGATGTACCGGGCGTACACGAACATCTTCACGCGGTGCCAGCTCGACTTCAGCGCGGTGGAAGCCGAGAGCGGACCCATCGGCGGAAGCGCGAGCCATGAGTTCATGGTCAACTGCGCGAGCGGGGAAGACACGATTCTGAAGTGCATGAAGAGCGGCTACGCGGCAAACGTAGAGAAGTGCGAGGTGGGACCGCGTCCTGCACCGAGCAAAGGCTACTTTGCGGGTGAGCCGACGGGTGCTCTTGAAGAGCACCACACGCCCGACCTGCCGGGCATTGACGATGTGGCCAAGTTCATGAAGGTCAAGCCTGAGAACATGTTGAAGACGATCGTCTTCAAGGTGCAAAGCAGCGCTGAAGACCTTGCGAAGTATGGCGAAGAGTGGATCGTCGCAGTTGTGCGAGGCGACCATGATGTGAATGAAGGCAAGGTGCGCGATGTGAGCGGGTGCAAGATCGCTCTGGCGGACCCCAAGGAGGCGGAGGCGAAGGGCTTTGCCATCGGCTTTGTCTCGCCGCGTGCGTGCGTGGGCAAGAAGGGTGTGCTCATGATCGTGGATCGTGACGCGGCGGTCGGCTTCGACGATGCCAAGGGCAAGTCGATGTTCTGGGTGACCGGCGGCGACAAGAAGGACTACCACGTCAAGCACTTCAACTGGCAGCGCGATCTCGGCAAGGACCCGCTGGACGGGCAGGGATTCGGCGCTGACAAGGGATTTCCGGCGGGCGGACTGCGCAGCGGCGACAAGTACCTCGTTGTCGCGGATATCCGCAACGCCATGGTTGGTGATCCCTCGCCCAAGATCGCTGGCGAGAAGCTTGTCGCGAGCCGCGGCATTGAAGTCGGTCACATCTTCAAGCTTGGAACCAAGTACAGCGAAGCGATGGGCCTCTCCGTGCTGGATGACAAGCAACAGAAACACACGGTCATCATGGGTTGCTACGGCATCGGCGTGAGCCGGACGATGGCGGCGTGCGTGGAGATGAGTCACGACGAGAATGGCATCGTGTGGCCCAATGCCATCGCGCCGTACCACGTGATTCTGTGCGTGCTGCAACCGGGTGACGCGAACCAGCAGCAGTTGTGCCGGCAGATCGCCAGTGAGTTGAGCGCCGCGGGTGTGGACGTGCTGATTGACGATCGTGATGAACGTCCGGGTCCGAAGTTCAAGGACGCTGACCTGACGGGAATTCCCGTGCGACTGACCCTGGGCGACAAGGCTCTGGCCGCTGGCGGCGTGGAGTTCAAGTTGCGCAAGGACAAGGCCGGCAAGGGCGAGATCGTGCCGATCGCGGACGTGGTGGGCAAGTGTGTCAGCGTGCTGAACGGCTGAGCGAGACTGAACCTGGCGTGGAACGGCTGCGCGTGATGTGAGCGGAGACGGGCTCCGCTCACTTACAAGGGGCCCTTGCGCGCTCACCTTTGCGCACGGCATCGGTACGTGAGAATCCGCACATCAGTCGTCCGCGAGGTTTTCCGATCGCGTCATTGACACTCGCCGCCTGCCAGCACATTCAAGAATGACAGGACGTCCTGATCCTCGGGGAAGACGCTGTTGTTGTTGAAGTCAATGTCGTTGCAGCCTTGGATCGGATCACACGAGACCGGCGTGCCTCCGGCGAGAACCTCCAGGAAGTCCGTCACATCCTGATCTTCAGGAAAGACGCCATTGTTGTTGAAGTCGATGTCGTCACACGCGGCAGGCGGCGCAACAGTGACATGAGCGACCTGGCGTGGTTGCACCACGGTCTGGACACCGTCGGAGAAGGTCACGAGCAGAGGCGTGCTGCCAGGGTTGTATGCGAAGCGATGTGAAGTGTCGTTGCTGCACAACGCAAGGAACGTCGGCACGTTTGCCTTGATCGTCGGGTCGAGGGTTCCAACGGCGGCGAGGGTGCGGAGGAAGTGGACCGTGCGAGCACGCGAGTCACCCGCTTCCGGCTGATACGTCCGGTTTGCGTTCCAGCGAGCGAGCGCGTCAACGGGATTCGCCATGGCCCGTGCGCTCCAGTTGATATCGAGCCACACATCGGGATTGCCGCCGGTCTGGCTCATCAGGATGTTCCAGTTCTTGTTCATCGCATCGGGGCGTAGACCCAAGTACATGGAGCCTGGCGTGATGGGCAGGAAGTTGATGCCGTGAATCATCGCCGGGTTGGCGGTAAACCACGTGGCATAGTCCGCGCCGTTACACCAGATGAGGCCCGCCATGCGGTAGTTGGCGTTTGCGGGGTAGACCTGATTGTCGGCGTCAAACCAGTACTGGTGAATCGCCGCGGCTTCTGTGGCATGGAGGAAGAGCCCGAGATCTCGCACCGCGTGGTCCTGTCGCTGGGCCCCCCACAAGACGCAGGCGGTGGCGAAGTTCATGGACTCGGAGGAGCTCTCTTGGTTGTTGCCGGCAAAGAAAGCCTGGTGACCCGATGCGTACGAGTAGCCTGCATACGGATCGAAGTTGCGGAGGATGGGGAACCGCGCGTCGCTGCGATCCCAGTTGGCCGCATCACGGATCATGAGATCAACCATCGGCGCGAACTGATCGGCCCACGACTGGTCGTAGCGCGCGATTGTGGCAGCAGCCATAAGGAAGTAGCCATAGTGAAAGTGGTGGTCGTTCAACTCGGTAGCAAGACCGAACGAGCCGGGCTGAGCGATCAGCGTTCTCCACGCCGGGTCGTATGTGAAGACGCGATCCGTACCGCCCGAGCCGGAACGATCAAAGCGAATGGAGTCGATACGCATCAACTCACCTGGGTACGGAGAGCTGATCGTGAGGTACAGATCATGTACGCCGTTGATCGCATTGACACCAGCTGCGTTGAGACCGAGTGCCACTTCAACCCACGAGTTGACGCCACCGGTCGAACCCACCCCACCCTCGCTGAGCAGCGGACCGGTGAGGGAATTGAGCCGCAACTGGAACAAACCGCTGCCACTGGTTGCGGAGGCGAAGTTGACCAGCAATCGCGTGGGTGTGGAGGAGCCGAAGTCGACGTTGTTGATGCGGATCCAGTCGTTGGCGCCAAAGTCGATCACGGCCTGTCCGGTTGGTGACGGACCGACGGTGACGCCCTGTGCCTGGGCGAAGTTCTCTGCCTGAATGGCTGTATACGCACTGGTGCCAGCCAAACCGGCCCCGACGCTGAACCAGTCGGCGAGTTCGGTCTTCAGGAAGTCGAGAAAACGCTGCTTCGCCAACGTGTGGCTGCACTGCTCCGCGAGCGGGATGAGTTGTGCGATGCGTCCGTACGCCTTGCCGGAGCCGTAACTGTCACCCGATGGGTTGAGATTCGGCTCTTGATACACCTGGTCAATCAGCGTGTACAACTCGGTTTGCGTCATCGCCCCCGTATCGGGAAAGTTGGGCACTAGACCTGCGAAGGGGAAAGAAGCAGTAACTGTCGAGGCTGCGGCGAGCTTCATTTGACCGCGCGGCGACGGGTACGTCCACGACGTGAGCGGCATGTTGCTGTTGAGCCACTGGTGACGGAAGAGGCAGACAAGGGGCGAGGTCTGAGATCCTTCCATCGCTTGCGTCAGGAACTGAAACGACGCGTTGACCTTGGCGTTCGTTGCGTCGTACGTCCATGAAACGCGGGTATCGGTCACGAATGCGAAGGCGTGCTGCTGAAACAACGAGAGCGCTTGTGTGCTCTGTGATGGCAGCGTGGCGATGGAGAAGTAACTGGCCGCGGAGCTGGCGAAGTTCACGCTCGCCTGGCTGCTCGAAACGGACCAGGTTCTGCCTGTGGGGGCGAAGAGTGCATAGGGAACGCCGCCGATGGTGACGCCCAGCGTGCTGCCGGTGTTGGACCAGACTGTTGCAGGACCGGCGAGGGCATTGAACCTGATGACGACCGTGCCGCCAGGTGCGGAGCCGTAGACAAAAGGGCTACCCCGCGCGAAAGTGACGCGCAGTTCGCGCGCCGGAGAAGTGGATCTCCAGAGCGCGGTCGCGGACCAGTCGCCGGCTTTGTCGACCAGCACATCTTGTGCGACAAGGCCGGAGACAGTGATGCGCATGGCGGCTTGCGCTTGTCCGAACCCGAACGAGTAACCGCGCTGACTGATCGCAGGCGTTGTGACCCGACCAAGATCAAGTCCATCGGCCTGTGCCTTGATCGCCAACGGCAACGGATACATCGGTGCACCGAAGGGCTGTGTGGGATCGCGCTTCCAGATCAGACTTGACCAGTACTCGTTTGTCGGCGGCGCTCCGACGAAAGACGATGACACCTTGGGGGTGACAGGTGCGCCGTTATTGTCGACTGGACGCTCCCGGCCCGCTGGAATGCCGTTGTAGTAGCTGCCAGCTCCAACCTGAACAACAGGCTGTGCGTTGGCTGACGCGAACGGAAGGAGCACTCCACAGACCGCAGCGATCAGAGCGACAAATACGCGATGGGACATGCGAGTCTCCGTGTCGGCAGGTGAGGTCGGCTTGGCTGTGTGGCTGTTTCGTTGAGCACACGCGTCGAGACAACGTATGCGTGTGCGCGAGTACGCATCAGCATGCGGGCTCGCACCGATGGGAATACCGGGTGACTTTGGTCACGCAGATTGATTTGGTCGGTTACCGGCCTTGTGCGTCAGTGTCCCGCTTCGCATTGCGGATGCCGAGGTGGTCGGGCAGAGATGCTGCGTAGCTGCGTAGCTGATCAAGCGGCCCACATCCCGGTGTGGCAGACTCAGTGACCTTCCGCCGATTGACAAACCACTTCCATCTGATCGTCGCTGTCACTGCACGCTGAGGTCGGACCAGAAGTGACGTCGCCAAAGCCGGCTCAAGGTCGCTTTCCGCGCTCCCCGTTCACTTGCTCCGCCGGTCTCACGCAACTGCTACCATTCGGCATGACCTCCCCCGCCGCCAACCCGGCTTCGCCTTCCGTTCATGAGAAGGTCATGAAAGTACTCAAACTCATCCGCCCCGCCGTGCAGGCCGATGGCGGCGACCTTGAGTTTGTCGATGTGACCCCCGAAGGCAAGGTGCAAATCCGTCTTCACGGCGCTTGCGTGGGTTGTCCCAGCAGCCTCATCACCCTGCAGGTCGGGATTGAGCGGAACCTGAAGGCTCACGTGCCCGAAGTGACCGGCGTTGAAGCCGTCGAGTGATCAAGCGACACGCATGTCTCTTTATGATCACGAGGTGATTTTGTTGTTGCATTTATCGTGTGGACAACAGGTGGACAAATCACGCATCCGCATGATGAAGCAAGTGTGAAGATCGTCTCAACGGTGCATCAGAAAAGAAGTTACGAATGACTTTTTTCGGACGCCGCTTCAAGAATTCACATCTCACAAATGTCAGAACCTCTTGGCGAATCGCAAGATGCGCGGTATAAAGTTACTTGGTGGTTTGACCGTCTCGCGCCTGTGGTGGGCTCTCCGAGTCGGTCTCAGTGGTGGAGCGCCACGGTGGTCGCGTCACGATGACGCGCGTGCGCCCAGGATGGGAGTTGGATCATGCTGGTCATTACACGCAGGGAAGGCGAAGAAGTCGTCATCGGCGACCCCAAGAACCCGATCGGCGTTGTGCGCATCGCAAGCGTCAAGGGCGAACGCGTCCGTATCGCGTTTGATTTTCCGCGCGATGTGGAGATCAACCGGCGCGAGATCGCAGAGCAGATTGCACAGCAGCCGGCGGAAGTGATCGGGAAGATCAAGCCGGAGAGTGCGTGAGCACGAGCTTGCGGTGAATTGCCCCGAACCTTTCGCAGGGCCTCAGGTGCCGCGTCGGGTGTAGAGCTTTTGTGCGAACGCGAGTAGGGCGTTGTCGTTGCCTGACTGGGATGTCAATTGCACGCCAATGGGCAGGCCGTTGGTGTCCTTGCACCACGGAATGACAACGGCGGGGACGCCAGCAAGCGATGCGGGGACGCTGAGAATGTCCGCGAGGTACATCGCCATGGGGTCGTTCGACTTCTCGCCCAGTCTCCACGCAGTTGTGGGTGAGACGGGGGTGAGCAGGAAGTCGGCTTGCTCGAAAGCGCAGTCAAAGTCCTGCTTGATGAGTCGGCGGACTTCGCAGGCTTTGCGATAGTACTGGTCGCTGTAGCCGGCACTGGCGGCGTAGGTGCCCAGCATGATGCGGCGTTTGGCTTCGCTGCCGAAGGCTTCGCTGCGGCTACGCGTGATCATGTCGTCGATGCTGGTGGCGTCTTTGGCGCGGTGGCCGTAGCGGACACCGTCGTAGCGGCCCAGGTTGCTGGCGGCTTCGACGCAGGCGATGATGTAGTAGGTCGCGAGGGCGTGCTGGGTTGTGGCGAGAGAAGTTTCTGTGAGCGAGGCCCCCACTGCTCGCGCGGCGGCGGCGGCGCTGCGCACGGCAGCGGCGACTTCGGCATTGCAAGGTGGGGCGAGGTACTCGTTGACGATGGCAATGCGCGGCTGGGCGGGCTGCTGCGATGGCGCGAAGGTGCGCGAGGTCATGTCGTTGCCGTCGCGGCCTTCGATGATGCTGAGGAGCAACGCCGCGTCTTCGACGGTGTGGGCGATGGGGCCGATGGTGTCCATCGAACTGGCATAGGCGATAAGGCCGTATCGGGAGACGCGGCCGTAGGTCGGACGCATGCCGACCACGCCGCAGAAGCTGGCGGGTTGGCGGACGCTGCCGCCTGTGTCGGAGCCGAGCGCCCAAGGGACGAAACCTGCGGCGACAGCGGCGGCGGAACCGCCGCTGGTGCCGCCAGGTACCCGCGTGGGATCGTGGGGATTGGTGCTGGGGCCGAAGGCGGAGTTTTCGGTGGAGGAACCGAAGCCGTACTCGTCGGTGTTGGATTTGCCGATGACGATGAGACCAGCGGCGAGGAGTTTTTCGACGGCGGTGGCGTGGAAGGGCGAGATGTAGTCAGCGAGCATTTTGGAGCCTGCGGTCGCACGCATGTTCGCGACGGCGATGTTGTCTTTGATGGCGATGGGGATGCCTGCGGTCGCGGGGAGTTGTTCTCCCGCAGCGCGGCGGCGGTCGATGGCGCGGGCCTGGGCGATGGCATCTTCACGCGGGACCAACGAGATGAAGGCCTTGATCGTGCATTCATGCTGGGCGATGGCGTCGTAGCAGCGCGTGATGATCGCTTCGCTGGTGAGCGAGCCGTCAGAGAGGCACGGGAGCATGTCGGAGACGGTGAGAGGCGATTGCATCGCTGCACTATAGAGAAACTCAGGCGACTGCAAGGCGTGTGGAAATGAGAACCGGCGAGCGGCTCTTGTTATGCCGCTCGCCGGGGAAGGTTTGATGGTTGCGAGGAAAGCAGATGGAACCAGGGAATGGAGCCCGAGTTCACGGCGTGACGCGGCGAAGCTGGAAGTTGGCGTACACAGCTTCGTGGTCGGAGAGGTCATTGCCGCAACCATCGGGACTGCTGCGGCACCACTGGCCGCCGTCGGTGCGCCGGTACTGCTTGACTTCGTAGGCAGTGGGAACGACCTTGACGGTACCATCGAGGCTACCGACGTAGAGGATGTGGTCAAGGATCGTGTTGTTGCTGTCGTCACCGAAGATCTGTTTGATGGTGTTGCTCGCGCATGAAGTGCAGTCGCTGAAGTCGGGACTGCAGGGGAAGTTGGTGCGAACGTCAGCGGTCGCGGCGATACCCCCCATGGCATTGGCCATGTTGATGAACTCGATGTTGTTGCCGTCGACGTTGAAGTCTCCCACGACGAAGACAACGTGTGATGGGTTGACAGCACGCCAGACGTTGACTGCCAAAGCGAGTTCGCTGAGCTGATCTTGGCGCGTGGTTTGGTTCTCGCTGCTGTTGCCTGCCTGCGTGTGGGTGTTAAAGACAGTGACGTTGAAGCCATCCTTCACAAAAGAGAGGCGGATGAAGCCTTTGTTCGCGAGGCAGTCAAAGCCATCGCACTCGGTAAAGGATGACTGTGAAAAGGCTGAAGGCTGGTTACGAGTGAGCGTGAGCAACCCGCTGTTATTGGAGTTTCCAAGGTCGCCAAAGAAGTCGCCGTAGTAGTACCAGTAGTTGCCGCGAAGGGCATTGATGAAGCCGGACGCATCGGGGCTGTCGAGGCGGTAGTCCCAGACTTCCTGCAGGCCGATGATGTCGCAGTTTTCAGCTTGCAGACGCGGGCCGATGAGATCGGCACGGGCCTGATCGGCAAAGGTCTGGGCGGCAAAGAAACCAGGCCAGAGGCGGACGTTGTAGGATCCGACGCGGAGCGTGGTGGTTGCACTTGCGCGACCGTCGATGGTCGCGGCGCCGGTGGTGGCGGTGTAGGTGCGAGGCTGGTCAAGAGTGACCGACTGAAAGATCGTACCAGGCCGGACGATGATGGTGCCGCCCGAGCTCGTCGCACACTGTGCGGCGAGCACGTTGCTGAAAGGTGCAGATGCCAAGCCGGTCGGGTTGAACCAAGGCACGGCACGCAGGTAGGTCTGAGCGTGAGCGACTGTGGCGAGCGCGAGCGTTGCGCTGACAGCCGCGATGGTGGTGAGAGTGCGTGACATAGTTAAGTCTCCTTGATCGAATGAAGCGATGAGAAGGACGCGCGATCAGTGGAGGTTCACGAGGACGAGCACGTAGCCCTTCCCGGATTCGAGGCTGGACATGGCCTTGCCGATAGTCGCGCCGGTCGCTTTGGCGTTGTCGCTGACCTTCATGGCGTGGCCGGGCGTGTTGCTGGTGGTGAGGAGATCCCCGGCGGCAATTGCGCCGCTGGTGGCATCGGCGAGGACCCAGACGCGTCCGGTCAGAGCGACGGGGTGCTTGCCATCGGCGATGGTGCCAGCCTGGGTGAGAGTGAGACCGGGGTTGACGCCATTGGCACCAGAGATGATGCCAGCGACAGTGCGGTCGTAGGCGTTGTCGCTGACGCGAAGTTCACCGGTGCGGTCGGGGTCGATCGAGACGACCATGCCCGGGACCACTTCGGCGCCTTGAGCCGCGTGAATGTTGAAGGGTTCGGCGATGTCGGCTCCGCCGGTGATGGTGAGCACCTGTGTGGTCGTGGTGCCGGGGACGGTAAGGGCAGTGCCGGTGGTGGTGCCGAAGCGGACGCGCTCAGTCGGACCTGACGAGGTGACGTTGATGATCGAGAATTCGCCATTGTTGTTGCGGGCAAGGCGCCAGCGCTCGTTGCCGAACTCGGTGCGCAGGCTGATCCAATCAAGCCCCGTCGTGTGCGAGATGGCAAGGGGCACGTTGTCGGCACCGGGTCGAGCGACCAAGTTCCCAAGGGCGTCGACGTTGATGCCGCGGGTGTTCTGTGAGTAGACCGCGCGAGGTGTGGACGCAAGGAGCTGCCGATTCGCAAGCGGCGCAACGGTGTTTAGGCTGGTGCAGCCGTTGGAGCCGTCGGTACGCACGCGGATTTCGAGCCAGCGGTTGTCTGTGTAGACGGAACCGAAGTCGATGTTCGCGGTAAAGACGCCATTCACGACGTTGACGTCGAAAGCGCAGGCGACGGGGCCGATCTGATTGACAGGGTTGTTCAGCGTGGCAGAATCAAACAGACGGAACTGCATGTCGTAGATGCCGTTCGCGGGGACGCCGTTGACGTCAAGACGACCCTGATAGGTCAGGGTGGTGGCAGTCTGCGCTTGGGCGTAGCCGGCGGCAAGGGCGAGAGCGAGCAGAGCGTTGCGGGCGCTGTTGAACATGGCAGAGTCTCCTGACACAGTTGCTTGGGGCGGCACATGCCTGTGATCTCAACGCGAGAGAGCATGGCCTGACACCAACAGGAGCGAAAACCGGTCGCGCTCTCCCTCATGATCCGTCAAAATTTGTTGTTGCCACGGTTTGGGTACCATTTGGAGACGTCTCGGAGGCATGGGCATGCAGCAATCACACGAAGTGACCATCTTGCTTGAGCAGTTGTCAGCGGGAGACCGCTCAGCGGTTGGGAAGCTGATGCCCTTGCTGTATGATGAGTTGCGCGCCGTTGCAGGCTCGATGTTCAAAAGCGAACGCGTCGAGCACACACTGCAGCCCACCGCCCTTGTGCATGAAGCGTTCTTGCGACTGGCGGGCGGCGGACAGGCAGGACACAGCCGGGCGCAGTTCATGGCGGTGGCAGCGAAAGTGATGCGGCAGTTACTGGTGGACCATGCGCGGGCGCAGCGTGCGCTGAAACGCGGGGCAGGGCAGCCGATGGCGAGGAATCTGGTGGCACTGGAGCAGTCGGCTTCTCCTGATTCACTGCGGGAAGTGGATGTGCTCGACCTTGACGAAGCTATCGCGGCGCTGAGCCAGCAATACCCGCGTGCCGCGGATGTGGTAGAGTTGCGGTACTTTGGCGGGCTCAAGTCTGCGGAGATCGCACAGTGGCTGGGAATCAGTGATGCAACGGCGGAGCGCGACTGGCTGCTGGCCCGCGGATGGCTGGCGCGGCGACTTGGCGCAACGGGGTAAAGGCACGTGCACAACGAAGGCGGCAAACCTCTTCATGAGCGTGTCGCGCAAGCGCTGGACAGCGCGGGCGATCTGACGGGCACAGCACTCATCGAGCATATCGAGCGGACGCACGGGCAAGACCTGGAGCTGCTGGCGGAAGTGCGGTCGCTGCTTGGCACGGGTGCTGATGCGAATGTGCCCGTGCTCGACAACGCCGGGGCAGCGCAGGAACTTGCTCGCAAGCTGCAGGACAGGCTCCTGACTTCAGAACTCTTTACGCGGGGCGGAACACCTCGCACAGGGGTGGGACGCGCTGAAACGATCGCAATGCCTCAGCGGGTGGGCGCGTATGACATTCGGCGTGTGGTGGGCCAAGGCGGCATGGGCGTGGTGTATGAAGCCATGCAAGCGAGCCCGCATCGCCGCGTGGCGATCAAGATGCTCTCCAGTGCGGTACCGACACGGACCTCGCTCACACGCTTTCGGCGGGAAGCAGAGGTGCTTGGGCGGCTGAAGCACCCTGGGATCGCGCAGGTGTTTGAAGCGGCGACGGACGCGGGTAGCGGGGCGGCGTTCTTCGCCATGGAGTTTGTGGATGGCCCGCAGCTGACGGCGTTTGCGCAGGCGAAGCAACTGACGGTGCCGCAACGGGTGGAACTGCTGGCGCGCGTGTGCGATGCGACTCAACACGCACACCAAGCCGGTGTCATTCACCGGGATCTCAAGCCGTCGAACATTCTTGTCGAGGAATCAAGCGACGGCGCCGGCCAACCCAAAGTGCTCGATTTTGGCGTCGCATCACTCAGCCGGGAGGCGGAGCAGCACGCCACGCTCTCGCTCGACACTGGCAAGATCATCGGCACACTCGGGTACATGCCGCCGGAAGCGATTGATGGCAGCGAGTCGGCGGATACTCGCGGCGACATCTACTCGCTTGGTGTCATCCTTTACGAACTCCTTACCGGTCGCCTGCCTGTTGATGTCCGCGGCGCGTCACTCACGGAGGCCGCGCGTCGCATTCGGGAGAAACAACCTGAGCCGTTGCCGCCATTACCCAGCGGCGGCGAGCGCGGGATGCGTGATGATCTTGATCTCATCGTGCGGAAGGCGCTCGCGAAGGAAGCGGCACTCCGTTATGCGTCTGCGGCTGAGTTCGCCGCTGATCTGCGACGGTGTCTGCGGCATGAGCCGGTCCTCGCGCGCCCAGCCAGCACGTGGTACACGCTGCGCAAGTTCATGCGTCGCCGACAACGCGTGTCCGCATTGGTGGCCGCGTCGGCGTTGCTCGTCATCAGCGCCGCGGTTGTCGCGACGGCCCAGTATGTGCGTGCGAATCAGGCACTTGCAAGCGAAGCAGAGCAGCGCTCTCTCGCCGAGCGGAAGCGAGAAGAAGCCGAACGAGGCCAGTATCGCGCCGCGATCGCTGCTGCAGTCGCGGCGATTCGTACACAGACACCGGTCGAGGCTCGCAAGTCGCTTGAAGAGGCGCCCGCAGACCTGCGCGGCTGGGAGTGGCGATACCTGCACAGCGCTGTGCACCCCGGGCGCAGCGTGCAACTGCCCGAGGCTGTTCACACCTTGGCTTCTTTCGCGAATGGCGAACGCGTGCTGTCGGAATCGCGCGTCACGCCTTACAAGACCTTTGAGTGGAGCACCGGCGACGGTCGTCTGATCGCCACACACCCACTGCGCAACATGCATGCATCAGAGGACGGCGCGTTCCTCACCGGCATCGATTCCAGCGGGCATGTCGTATGTCTTGACGACTCTGGCAAGGTGCTGTGGCGACAACCGCCCGTCGCCGGCACTCGCTGGGAAACGCCCACGCTGTGCCGCGTCGATGACGACGAGCCGTGGCGGGTCGTGATATTCGGCGATTTCGCCATGACGAGCGTGGATGCCGCGACAGGTCAGCGCCAATGGCTGACAACCAGTGAGTTCGGCTGTGATCGGGGCATCGTGCGGCGCACGGAAGATCCGGCATTTCCGCTGATTCTTGCGATGTGGCAGGCCTCTCCCACACAGCACCAGGCGTGGGTTGATGTTCGCAACGGCGCGTGGATACCCAACGGCTCTCAGTTGCGTCTGTCACCACCATCAATCAACATGGGCGTTGGTTTTGGCTGGACGCTCTTTCTGCGATTCGGCGAGGAGTACCCCGGTCGTGCCGCCCCGCAAGACGCCGTCTGGAGCGCCACGAAGGTGAGTCATGACGCATCGCTGATCGCCATGGGCGACACGCGAGGTGTCGTGACGATGTACACGCGCGATCCTGCCAACGAGCACGCCTATCTCGATGCAGGCACGCTGCCGATGGGCAGCGGCGTGATTCAAGCCATTACGTTTCTGCGCGACGAGCGCGAGATTGCAACCGTGGACCAGACTGGTGCCGTGCGCATCGCGTCTGTGCTGTCGCTGCAAATGCCTTATCGCACCACAGCTGATCTACGAACCAGTCCTGGCCCGATCTCCGCCGATGGCTCGCGAGCCATGAGCATTGGGTGGGGCTTCGTGGGCGTGACTGACACGCTGACCGGCTTTCCGCTGTGGCGACGCAATTTGGGTCGCACGTTTCCGGGTGCGGCAGCTTTCTCACCCGATGGAAGACACATCGTCTGGTTTGGAGACCGCGAAGGCACATGGAACGAGTTCTTCGTGCTCGACGCGGAGACCGGCGAGCAGTTGGTGGGCTACAGCACCTCGCCCACAACCATTGATCCCGCACGCGGCTTCTCACTGGCTCCGTGGGATTCGAGCGTGCGTGCGGCGAGTTTTGATCCGCATCGTCCGCGCCTCATGTCGGGGCATGTCGACGGAACAATTCGCGTCATCGAGACGAACACCTGGTCGATGTCTCCCGATCCCATCGCACGCGTACAGGCGACGTCGCCTGTCATGCATGCGTTGGTGCACAGCCCGGATGGCTCCAAGGTCGCTGTGGTGTATTCCGATCAAGTTGAGCGCATGATGCGTGCTCAGCCGGTCATGGTGATTGACGCCGTCACGCTGGAGACACTTGCGACGCTGCCTGCAAAGGAAGCCGCATTCGCGGCGGCATGGACGACTGACAGTGAGACACTTGTGGTGGGCTACTCCGCAGGGGTCGTCTGCGCGTGGGATGTGACGAAGGGCACCCGGCAGTGGCGGACCGATTTGGGTAGCAGTGACAATATTCGATCTGTCACTGTGTCTCCCGACGGTCAACGCATCGCGGCCGCCGCTATCGGCCCACAGATGCACATTCTCAACCGTGGCGGCCAGATCGTCGCCACGCTGCCAAGCCCGGTTGCCGAGGTGCGTTCCCTCCACTTCACACCCGATGACGCACTGCTCGCAACCGCAATTCGGGCTCAAGTGGTTCGATACGGCGTAGACGACCGCGAACGCGAAGCATGGACGCAACAGGCGATCGCCGCATGGCCTGAAGAAGTCCCGCGACCAGATTCACTGGTCGAGGCTCGTCACGTGATACAGCAGGCCGACACGCTGGTGACTGATGCGATGTCGGAGATACGTCCATTCGGCGTGCGGTCGCGCATGATTCAACAAGCCGCCAGCGCAAACGAAACCGCACGGGCACTCGCTCATCATTGGCTCACGCGGCTGGGCCCCATTCTGACATGGGGCAACAGCGACGCTCTCGTGCTGATGCGCGACAGGCCCAACGATCGGCAGTCGCTCGAGTACGCCCGAGACATTCTGCTTGAGCTGGTGGAGCTCAAGCCCCACGTGTTCAATCTCCGAGGCAATCTCGCTGAGGTGTATCACCGGCTGGGCGATCGGGACAAAGCCATTGACATGATGCGCGACGCCGAACCACGTCTCGCCAGCATGTCACCGGAGTTTGACGCGGCGCCGTATGCGTCGGTCGCGGAGTTCTACGTCCGGGTGCGTGATCCGGAGAACGCCCGGCGTGTCCTCGCGGTGATCGACGCACACATTGCTGCAGGCAACACTCGCGGCGCCGGCCCGACGGTGCGCAAGCAGATAGAAGACGTGCGCCGCGCGATCGATGAGCTCACTTCTGAGGCGTCACCGTCGCAATGACTTTGACCTCAAAGTGGATTGGCGTGTCGCCGCCTTGCGGCAGAGCAGAGATCTCACAAGTCGTACGGGTTGGCTGCGGCGATCCCGGCGGAAAGTACTCGCTATACACGCGGTTGTACGTGGGCCAATCGCGTTTCATGTTGGTCAGAAAGACCGTGATGTCGACGATGCAATCCCACGAACTGCCTGCGTCGGCGAGCACGGTGGCGACGTTCGCAAAGCAGGAGCGCATCTCGGCTTCGAACTCGTAGTCGATAAGGGCACCTGATGCATCGACCTTTGCGCCTGGAATCTGCTTGCTGCCGCGGACGCGGGGACCAATACCAGCGAGGAATAGCAGATCGCCAACACGGCGGGCGTGGGAATACGCGCCGAGTGCTTCGGCGGCTTTGGCACTGGTGATGTTGGCGGGCTGAGTCATATTGGATGTGCGAGGTTTAGAGTGCGATGCAGACGTTCTTGGGTTCAGTGAAGAACTTGATGGCCTCAAGGCCACCTTCGCGACCGACGCCACTTTGCTTGACGCCGCCGAAAGGCGTCCGGAGATCACGCACCATCCAGCAGTTGATCCAGATAATGCCGGCTTCGAGGCGGGCAGCCATGGCGTGAGCGCGCGTGAGGTGCTGGGTGAAGAGCGTTGCGGCGAGACCGTAGCGTGTGCCGTTGGCGAGGGCGAGCGCTTCCTCGTCGGTGCGAAAAGTCTGAACCGTGACGACTGGGCCGAAGATTTCTTCCTGCTCGACAGAACAGCTGGCGTCCAGGCCGCGGATGACGGTGGGCTGGAAGAAGTAGCCCCCTTTACAACGTGCGGGAAGCGCACTGGGGGCGACGGGTGAACCGCCGCAGAGGATTTCGCCGCCCAGTGATGTGGCGTCACTCACCATCGCAATGACTTTGCGGAAGTGGGCTTCGCTGGTCAGGGCGCCTTGCTGAGTGGAGGATTCGAGAGGATCGCCGACCTTGAGTGCAGCGACGCGGGCGACGAACTCGCGGAGGAACTCGGGAGCGATGGACTCGTGCAAGAGCAGGCGCGAGCCGCAGAGGCACACCTGGCCCTGATTGGTGAAGCCGGCGCGTACGGCGGTGTCGACGGCTCTTGGCAGATCAGCGTCGGCGAAGACAATGAAGGCGTTTTTGCCGCCCATTTCGAGCGAGACGCGTTTGCTTGCTGCGCCGCAGCGTTCACCGATCCACTGACCCACGCGAGTGGAGCCGGTGAAGGAGACTGCGGGCACAAGATCATGCTGCACGAGAGCGGAACCGGCGGGGTGACCAAGTCCGTGCACGATGTTGAGCACTCCCGGCGGGAGGCCTGCCTTGGCTGCAATATCGGCGAGCAGCGTGGCGGTCGCCGGCGTGACTTCAGATGGCTTGCACACCGCAGTGTTTCCGGTGGCGAGAGCAGGAGCGATCTTCCACGTGAGCAGGTAGAGGGGCAGATTCCACGGGGAGATGAGGCCAGCGACACCGCGCGGCTTGCGCAGGGTGTAGTTGAGGGCACGGATGCCGCCCGGAACGCCCGCACCGTCGAAGTCGTGGGTTTCGTTGGCGGTGTGCAGAACGGCGGTGGCGAAGAAGCGGAAGTTGGACGCACTGCGGGGGATGTCCACATTGCGAGCAAGCGAATACGGCTTGCCGGTGTCGATGCTCTCAGCGCGGGCGAGAGCATCGAGATCAGCGTCGATGAGGTCGGCTATGCGGAGCAGGATCGCAGCTCGATCGTGCGCAGCGGTTGCGCTCCATGTGGGGAAGGCGCGATGTGCAGCGTGCACCGCGGCGTCGATGTCCGTTTCGTCGCTCGCGGGGACGGTGGCGTACTGAATGCCGGTTGCGGGCTCGAAAACGGGGAGCGTGGCGGCTCGCGCGGCGGGCTGGTGCTTGCCTTGGATGAAGTTTGTCAGCGTGAGCACGCGCGGGCCTTTCGTGGGAAACATCGAGGTCAGAGCGATTGGGTACGACCGCCATCAACCGGGAGGTTGATGCCGTTGATATACGCCGCGGCTGGTGTTGCAAGGAAAGCGACGGCGGCGGCGATCTCGTGTGCATCACCGAGGCGGCCCGCGGGAATCGTGGCCACAGCGGCCCTCGTCACATCGTCCACTGACTTGCCCGTCTTTTCAGCACGAGCCGAAAAAAGCGATGCCAGCCGCTGCGTATCTGTGAAGCCGGTCAGGACGTTGTTCACTGTAATGCCGTGCGGCCCGAGTTCGCCCGCGAGCGTCTTGGCCCAGTTAGCGACCGCCGCACGCACCGTGTTCGACACGCCGAGGTTCTCGAGCGGCGCCTTCACGCTCGTCGAGATGATGTTGATGATGCGACCGTAACGATCGCGCTTCATGTGCGGAACGAGCGCCTGCACGAGCATTTGGTTACAGATGAGGTGCATCTCGAACGCGGCGCGGAACTCGTCGAGTTGAGCGTCGACGATTGGGCCACCCTTCGGGCCGCCTGTGTTATTGACGAGGATGTGCCAAGGCGTGCGAAGGTCAAGACGCAGCAAAGCGTCGCGCAGGCTGGCGGGCTGGGAGAAGTCGGCGGTGAGGCAGTCGTGCGACTGACCATCTCCGCGAGGCAATTGATCGCGCACGGCGCGCAGTTGTTCCTCGTTGCGAGCAAGGAGCGTGACCGATGCACCCAGTTCGGCGAGTTCGAGCGCGCAAGCCTTCCCGATACCTTGCGTGGAGCCGCAGACCAGAGCGCGTTTGTTGTGCAGCGACAGATTCATGTCGCATGGTAGAAGCGATGCGGAGTACGGCGCTCTAGCGAAGAATGACGTCGGGCAGATCGTCCATGCCTTCGGTCAGGACACGGTTACCTTTGTCGGTGATGAGGACATCATGCTCGTAGTGGACACTCATGGTGCCATCTGCGATGAACTCGGGCCAGCGTTCGTAAGGCAGGAGCTTGGAGGGCTTTTCGGCAAGTTCGCCCGTCCCGATGGCCAGCATGGGCTCCACAGCGATAAGGGTCCCAGGCTCGCAATCGTCCATACTTTCGGGCCAATCACTGGTCTTGGCGGGCACGACGTTGGAGATGTACGGCGGGCCGTGCAGCCAGGGCTTGTTGCCATCGATGAGGCCGTGACCACCCATCGTGCGCACGAGGTGGAATCCGTATTCCTTCTCCACGCAATTCTGCACTTCACGGGCCCATGCCATGTAGGTTTTGCCGGGTACAAGCTGCTTGATGCCTCGCCGTAAACTCTCTTTGCCCGCCTCCATGAGTCTGGCAACTTGCTTCGAAGGTTGGCCGAAAACATAAGTCCATCCAGCGTCGCCGATCCACCCTTGGTGAGTGACACCAATATCGATCTTCAGCACGTCACCTTCGCGGAGAGGGCGCTGCACGTAGCCATGCCAGCCATGCACGACGCACTCGTTGAGACTGAGGCAGGCATGACTGGGAAAGGGCGGAAGGCGGCTTCGCTTTGGCGAGTAACCGAGGAAGCAGCTTCGGGCCTTCTGATCGTCGATCTGCTCGCCGACAAACTTGTCAATCTGTGCGAGGGTCTGGCCGGCTTTGAGGAAGGCGGCGATGCGGCGGTGGCACTCCACCACCACTTGTGCGGCGGCGTAGGCGGCGTCGCTTTCGGCAGGAGACGAGATGCGATTCTTAACGGGCATGGAACGGGGATGATAGGAACGCAAGGCCGCGAGAAGGACCTTGACGCCCGCAGAAGCGGTGATTCGCACACGATAAGGCGTTCTCGCCGCGCCTGACGCGACAACACTTGCGAATCATGAGACATGCGACTCCGAGCCCGCGATGATCGCGGCAAAACCACTCGCGTGCGGTTTGCGATTGTCCCTCCGGAGGACAGAAGCGACATCACGCGCCCGTGGCTGCTGAGGCAGTTGCGGCGGGCACCCGAGGTACTGATACCCCCGGCGATCATGGCGATCGGTGTATTGGTGCTGGTGTCGCTTGCCTTGCGCGAAGGTCCGGCGGTGATCGCGGTAACACTGTTCAGTCCCGTAAGCAGTACGTTGATCTTTGTGACCATTGCACTGCTTCTGTGGACTAACCGGGCGTTCGTCCGCCATCTGAGGAAGACGGGGGTGGCACTGAAGGCACGGGGACGTTGCCCGGCTTGTCGCTACGACATGCGCGGATTGGAACCGGACGAGGACGCATGCACGCAGTGTCCGGAATGCGGGGCGGCATGGGACATGCGGGAAAAGCGCGGCACCGCCCATGTCGTGATTCGCGCAGATGGCAGCAGCGCAAACAACGCAACCGTACCAGACCGTTCAGTGCGACAAACGTGACATGAGCACCGCAGCCAACTGCGTGCGCTGCACCAGACTGGTCAGATCAATCCACTCATCCAACGTGTGGAGCCCCCCACCGCGGACGCCGAGCGTGTCAATGACCGGCAAACCGACAGCCTGCATGTTGTTGCCGTCGCATACGCCGCCCGTGACCCCGAAGGGGAGCTGCTGGCCCAGCGCCTCAGCGGACTGACGCGCGAGGATGGCGAGCTGTTGAACGGCGGGTGTCGTCGGCTTGCTGGGACGGTTGAAAAGCAGTTCCAGTCGGGTGCTGGGCAGCGTGTCGTGATTCTCGTTGAGAGCGAGTAAGCCTTCATGAGCACTGGCCTGCGCGGTAGCATTGGTGCAACGGACATTACCCCAGGCACGAGCGCGATCAGGGACGATATTGGTAGCGTCGTTGCCTTCGAGCGGGCCGATGTTGACGAGCACGCCGCGTGCGGGATCCGCAAGATCGAGCGCACGGATGGTGGCTTGGGCAAGAGCTCGCACCGCAGAGATGCCCTTGATGAAGTCACGACCGACATGGGCGGAACGGCCACGGCACTCAATCATGAACTGGCCGCTGCCGGGGCGTTCAATCACGAGGCTGCCATCAGGCAACGCAGGTTCGAAAACCAAGCCGTGCGTGTAGCCGCGCGATGACTCTTCGCGCAGAGCGGCATCGGCATGGAAGGTGCCGGTTTCCTCGTCGCTCACAATGGCGAAGCTCCACGAGATGGGTGCGCCTGCACCCTCAAGCGCTTCGAGCGCAGCAATGGCGACCAGCAAGCCCCCCTTCATGTCAGCGCAGCCAGGGCCGGTGGCTCTGGTGCCGTCACTCGCGATGGTGAGTGAGCGGAAAGCGCCTGCGGGGTCGTGCACGGTGTCGATGTGACCACAGAGGAGAATGTGGGCCTTGGCATTGTCGCGGCGACGCCGGCAGACAACGAACGGTGGCGGCTCGGCTGCGTTGGTTGGACCTTCTCGAAGCCATTTCGGAGCCATTGCGCCGGGCGTCTCGGCGGGGACGGCACCCAGCTTCACCAGGCGGCCAACGAGAAGGCCGCGCATTTCGTCCAGGGCGGGCTTGTGACCGCGACCACTGGGAATGCCGACCCACGATGCGAGATCTTGCACGAGGGCTTTGTGCCGCAAGGCGATGTCGGCGGAGATCCGCTGCTCAAATGCTGAAAGCATGGGAGAGGATAAGGGCGAAGTGGGACGGATTGGCTGACGCTACGGGTAAGGCAGCAACATGGCGGCAAGCCCTGCGATCAGCGTAATCGCGGCGACGATCTTGATGCGATGTGCGAGCCGATCGATAGGGACGCTTGACACCGGTTGGCCAACTAGTGCACGAACTTTGCGCTGGCGGGTGGCGATGGAACCGTGGCGAAGACTGACCTTGTCAATGCTCATGCCGTTGGCGTGCGCGACTTCGCCCAGTGTCGCGGCGACTGTGGCAGCGCTGGACACATCGATGGTTTGATGGCCGCTTGCGCGGGCCAGATGCTGAACGCTGAAGGCATCAGCCTGCCATTCGAAGCGCTGACTGGTGAAGACGAAGGCTCCGAGAGCGATGACAAAGGCGATGGGCGTTGCGGCGGCGCTGATGATGGCGGCGTTGGTTTCGGTAGCGAAAGCTCGATAGATGAGTTCGAGCATCCAACCGGATGCAACGGCGGACGCGGTGACGACAACGCCCAGCCAGAGCATGTGGCGTTTGCGTACGTGTGCAACCTCGTGAGCGACAATGGCATCAAGATGCTGGGGTGCCATACGTTCGAGAAGAGCATCAGTCAGCAGAAGATAGCGGGCGGGCCAGAAGACGCCGAGGATTGCACCGTTGACCATCGAGCCGTGCGTACGCCAGACGAGGGGGCCAGTGACACGAATGCGATGCGTATCGCACACGCTCCGAATGCGATCACGCAGAGGGGAGTCGGCGAGGGGGACCGTGTCCCACAGCACGCGCATGATGAGTGGCGTAAGGACGAGAATTGAGCCGATACCCAGCCAACTGAGCCATGTTGCATTGCCGGCCAGCCACTCACCCCAAGCGCCGAGCCACCGCGGCGCGAGGGCCAGAGTGTCGTGCCATGCGATCATGAGGCTGATGGGCACAAGCACCAGGAGCATGGTGAAGCGCATGTGCTGCCAGACGGACTGCCAGCGCGTGGGCAGCGGGGCAACGACGCCGCCTTCATCAAGGCGCCGGATGATGGTCAGCTCCTGCATTGCGCGTTCAGCGGGAGCCATGCTCCACCACGTGAACACAAGTGTGAGCAGCACAGGTGATGCGACAAGCAGTTCATCGAGCAGCGGCAGGCTTGGCAGCAAGGCACGAAGCCAAAGATCCCAGCCACAGGCGAAGATGCCGGCGACAAGGATGAAGAGGGACGTCCAGCGAGTTGCGTCAAGCAGGCGGTACAAAGATTGGATTCGACGCCCGCCACCGGGACGATGCAGCGTCACGGTTGCACGATGCGCGACAACTTGGAACACCACCCACAGCGCCAGCGTCGTGGGAATGGGCAGCCACGCCATGTCGGTCAAAGGCGGCGTGATGGTGACATCACCCAGCACATCGGGCAGACGGGCAAGCGCGAGTGCGAGGATGATGAGCACGTGCATCACGCGATGTTCACTGTTTCACAATCTGATGCCAGAGTTCCATCATGCGTTTGCTGGAGACAGGCACCGCTGTACGAAGATCCTGAGCAAAGAGCTGGACGCGAAGCTCTTCCAGCATCCAGCGGAACTCCTCGACCTTTTGCGGGTTCAGGCCAAGTTCCTTCTGGCGTCGCGTAAGCTCTTCACACCCGCGAAGAAGGGGAGCGAGCTCTGCAAACTGCTTCTGGTCCTTTGCGATGCCGCCACCTGGAAGACGCGATAGGCGGAGTCGCATGGCCTGGAAGTAGCGAGGAAAATGACGCAACCACTCGAAGGGCGTGGCGACCATGAAGTCGGGGCGCATGAGTTTGCCGAGCTGGTCCCGCATGTCGTTGACGGCGGGGTCGAATGCGGGCGGGTGCTTGAGCGATACATCACGCGCCACGGCATGGTAAAGCTGCATGAGACTGGTGAGCAGCGGCGCAACTTCCTGTGTGGCGGCACCGAGGCGCTCGATGCCACGTGTGACGCGGAAGGCAAACTCCTTCTCGCTTCGGACAGGGAGCATGTCGCCGATAAAGGCTCGATCGGCAATGAGTTCAGCGACACCTTCGCGAAACTGCGTGGGCGAACCGATCTGACCAAAGAGCATGGCAGCTGTTTCAACACCCGGGATGTACGTGGCGTGACGGCGAATCGCATCACTGGCCGAAAGCATAAACAGGCGACGGGTGCCATGGCGTGTCGCAGCCTGTGAACTCTCGAACGTATCAAAGAGCCGCAGTGACACACTGGCCTTGCTATCGACGATGCCTGGGAACGCGCCGAATCGCACGCCGCCTCGGTCTATCTCAACACGCTCTGGCAGATCGCCGAAGTCCCACTGCTTGATCCCGTCGCGGTTATAGCGATTCGGACTCGTAAGCATGCCCGCCTTGAGTTTGGGGGCAAGCAAGGCCTTGAGCTGGTTGAGATCGCGACCGGCGGCGAGAACGGCGTCAGCGTCGCCCTCAATCTCGAACCGCATGGTCATCCATAGCGGCACAGGAACGGCACTGAGAGCCTCACGCGGAACATCGATCGTGGTGGCCTTGAGAACCGCAAGACGCAACTGCTCGATGAAGATGCCATCGGCGAACTTCAGGAGGGGGAGCACATGGTCGGTAAGCTGGGACGCGGGAGGCAACAGGCGTCGCCACTCCTTACTAAGTCCGCGGAGAATGGTCTCGACCTTCTCGCGGACGTGTCCCGGTACGAGCCATGCGAATCGCTCGGGATGTACTTGCCCGAGCGCGTCGAGCGGCACATGCACGGTAATGCCGTCCCTCTCGCTCGCAGGATCAAGCTCATAGCTGAGCGGCAGTTTGAAAGGGCCGATGTCGATCTCGTCTGGGTAGGCTTCGGCGGTGGGCAAGCCGGCATCGTCGCTCAGAAGGTCTTCGAGCGCCATGAACAGCAGCCGCGGCTCCTTCTTGGCTTGGTCGTAGCGCCACTTCTCAAATGGGGCGGCGGCGATGATGTCCTTTGGCACACGCGAGTCGTAGAAGGCGAAGCGTCTATCGCTATTGGCAATGAGGTTGTTGCGTCGCGTACGTACTTCCAGTTCCTTCACGCGCTCTTCGAGATCCAGGTTGTGACGCAGAAAGTCAGGCTGACGATCAAGTTCGCCAAGGACGAGGGCGTGGTGGATGAATATCTGACGGCACACATCGGGCGCGATGGAGCCGTAGCTGATGCGGCGTTTGGGGACAAGCTCGAGGCCGTAGATGGTGACTCGCTCGTTTGCGACGACTTTGCCCGTGTGCTTGTCCCAACGGGGCTCGCTGTAGGTGCGTTTGAGCAGGTGTGCGCCAAGCTCTTCAATCCACTCTGGAGTGACGGGCGCAATGGTGCGAGCATAAACCTTCGTCGTATGAACGATCTCCGCAGCCATGAGCCACTTCGGGCCGGACTTGAAATGTGCGGAGCCTGGGAAGATGTTGAACCGATTGCCGCGTCCGCCCAAGTAGTTGCCCTTCTCGCGGTCTGACGCATCAAGCTTCTCGGGCTTCTGCCCTATGTTGCAAAGCAAACCGGTGAGCAGAGCCCGGTGAATGCGATCGGGCGCAGCCTTGTCGCGATTCATGCGCAGGCGCAGTTCGCTTGCAAGCTCGGCGAGCTGGGCGTGTACGTCTTCCCATTCCCGCATGCGGACGAAGGAGACGAATGACTCCTTGCACCATCGGCGAAGTTTGCTTCCCGAGAGGTGACGCTTCTTGTCGCGCCACGCGTGCCACAGATTGAGGTAGCTGATGAAGTCGCCGGCGGCGTCATCAAATTGCTCGTGAGCGGCATCAGCCTTGTCGGCAAAGGCCATAGGCCGCTCGCGAGGGTCTTGAATCGCGAGGGCGGCGGCGATGATGAGCACCTCGGCAAGAGCACCTTCGCGTCCGGCCGCAAGGATCATGCGGCCAATGCGCGGATCGATCGGTAGTTTGGCGAGGTCGCGACCGATGGGTGTCAGTTGCTGATTGTCATCGATTGCACCCAGCTCATGAAGTGTTTCGTAGCCGTCGCGCACGGCGCGTGAGTCGGGAGCTTCGACAAACGGAAAGTCCTCGACCTTGCCAAGGCGCAGGTAGGCCATCTGGAGGATGACGCTCGCCAAATTGTCGCGTGCAATCTCCGGATCGGTGAACGCCGCGCGGTCAGCAAAGTCCTTCTCGTCGTAGAGACGGATGCATACCCCTGGACCCAAGCGGCCACAACGGCCTTTGCGCTGATCCGCGCTGGCACGGCTGATCGATTCGATCTCAAGCCGCTGGACCTTGGTCTTGGGGCTGTAGCGATTGATGCGCGCGTAGCCCGGATCAATCACATAGCGAATGCCGGGAACCGTCAGGCTGGTTTCGGCGACATTCGTGGCAAGAACGATGCGGCGACCATCATGGGGTTCAAAGACCTTGGACTGCTCCTCAGCAGTAAGCCGCGCGTAGAGCGGCAGGATCTGCATGCGCAAGCCTGTCGGGTCCTTGTGTCTCTCGAGTGTTTCCGCCGTTTCGCGGATCTCCCGTTCGCCAGAGAGGAAAACGAGAATGTCGCCCGGGCCTTCGCGGCACAGTTCATCGGCTGCCTGCACGATGTGGTGCTGGAACTCTTCATCACGTTCATCGAGATCATCGCTCGCTGGCGGGCGATAGCGCACTTCGACGGGATACGTGCGGCCCGAAACCGTGATGATGGGCGCCTCGCGCAAGACGCCGTCGCGTTGCGAGCCGAAATGGCGGGCGAATCGCTCGGGATCGATGGTCGCGCTGGTGACGATGACTTTCAGATCCGGCCGACGCGGTAACAGCGTCTTCAGGTAGCCCAGCATGAAGTCGATGTTCAGGCTGCGTTCGTGGGCTTCATCGATGATCAGCGTGTCGTACTGATTGAGGAAACGATCGGTCTGCGTCTCGGCGAGCAGAATGCCATCGGTCATCAGCTTGATGAGATTGCGCGGGCTGGTTTCATCGCCGAAGCGGACTTTGAAGCCGACGAGCTCGCCCAGGCGCGAGCCAAGCTCATCACTGATGCGTTTGGCGACGCTGCGAGCAGCGATTCGCCGCGGCTGCGTGTGGCCGATGAGTCCGTGAACACCTCGACCCAGTTCGAGGCAGATCTTGGGCAACTGGGTGGTCTTGCCGCTACCGGTTTCACCACAGAGAACGACGACCTGATTGTCAGTGATGGCCTTCTTGATCTCGTCGCGGCGTTGGACGACGGGGAGGTCTTCGGGATAGGAAATGGCAGGCACCAAGGCGCGGCGGTCCACGAGGCGCTGTTCGGCTTTGGCAACTTGCTCGCCAAGTTCGAGAACGTCGATCGCGAGGCGATCAATGTCCATGCTGCGGCCGTTGCGGTTGCGGGCAAGGTCACGAAGCTGATGCAGGCGGCGCGAAAGCCGCTGGCGATCGGCGAGCATGACGAGTGGCACGCGCGGAGCAAGTTGCTCGAGTAGTTGGAGAGTTTTGTCCAGAGCCGTCATTGAAGCGATCCGCCGGGCAGAGATGATAGGAATTGCCGGTGGAGATCGCGCGGCTTCTGCCACATGACGGCGGTCATTGCACTCGCATGCGAAGGATTTCAAGACGCTTGGAGTCACGTTTGTCGGGACCCAAGAGCATCAAGGTCGGCACACCATCCCACAGAACCACTCGGGGCACATATGGCCCCGCGAAAACGCGGGCAAACTGCTCGTCGCTGCCGAGGCCCGTGTCGGGAACGAAGATCAAACCCTGGGGCGAGGTCGCGAAGTAACCGCGGTGGGAAGCGTCTTCGTAGCGGGCGGCGGCGATGGTGCGTGCAGGCAGATTGGTGACGGTGTCGCCTCGCGGTGCATAGACGGCAACACGACCGCGCGTCGGGTGAACGAAGAGTCCCTGGGGATCATCGGTTTGCGAAGGCACCAGCGCGGTGACGCTGGGTTGCAACGGCGCGAACATCTGATACGCCGTGAACAGGTCTTTCGCGTCGGTCAGGCGACGGGTGGCAAGTGGGCCGGCAAGTTTGGGACTTCCTGTTGTAGTGGCTCCCACGCTGACGAGGCTGACACCATCGAAGGTGACGTGCGTCGCGAAGATGATGTCGGAGGCCGAGGAGGGCATAGGAAACGCAAACGTGCCGATGGTTGGCGGCAGTTGTGCCTCCGCGCCGTCGCGAGCCTGCAGGATGAGACTTGCACCATCAATCCCTTGACGACGCCGCGTAAAGGCGATGGATTCACCACTACCGGCAGGGACGAACACGGCGTGCGCAGCGACGTCGGTGCCTTGCGAGATCCAGCGTGCCGCGCCGGTTGCCCAGGCGATCGTGGCGATCCAGCGGGAGCCGTCAGGACGCTGCTGCTCAACCAGAAAGCGATCATTGGTTGCGTCACGCCCAAGCAGCAAACCTTCGGGAAGTGGCTCAACCGGCGAGATCTCCTGCAGACCCGTTGGCGTGCACTGAAAGATCACAACGCGAGTCTGACGAGGAAGGGGGGCACTGTCCTGAGCGAGAACAGTCTCCCACGCGGGGGGCTGACCCTGCTGCACAGCGATGAAGCGGCCATCGGGAGAGACGAGCGGAAGCGTTTGGCCGTCGTATGCGATCAGCCCCAATGGCACAACCGCGACTTGCACGCGGCTCGTGAGCGTCGGCGTGTCGGCGCGCCGGGCGATCTGACCATCGGGCAGAGGCGGTAACTGCTCGGACGGCACCATCTGAGCAGGTTCACGTGGAGAACGCTCGCTTGTCTTGCCGGCGGGCTTCGCGGGGAGGGTGGAGCGGGAATCCTTCTGCTTGGGCAGCGGCACTCCGCGCTTGTTCTCGATTTCGGTCACGCAACCTGCCAGCGCGATCATCGCGGCACTCGCTAGCAATGCCGCGAGAGCAGAACGACATCGCGAGGAGGGTCGCATGATCATCATGAGGGCGCAACCTCCGTCGACTGCGTCGCGGGATCGGGAGCGGGCTGTCCTTCAGGCTGGACGGGAGTGAGCACCGGAGCGTCCTTCTCTTCATCCTCCTCGCGGCCCATGCTCTCCCCGACACTCTCGCGAATGGACTCCAGTCGCTCGATAAAGGGGGCGTTGGTGGGTACGTTGTCAGAGGTGTTGTTAACAACGATGGGAGTGATGAAGACCAGCAGTTCCGTATTGCGACGACTGACGTCTCGGCTCTTGAAGAGTTCGCCCAGCAGGGGGATGTCGCCCAACAGAGGAATCTTCCGGACGATGTTCGTCGCCTCCTCGCGGACGATGCCGGAGATGACGATGGTCTGCTTGTTCTGAATGATCGTGTGCGTGGTCGTTTCGCGACGATCGACCACGAACCCGCCAAAGAGGGTTTCGCCAGGCACAATGCTGGACAGTTCCAAGTTCACGCGGAGATCCACATCGCCATTGATGGTGATGCGGGGCCGTGCACGCAGTTGGATACCCACGGCACGATAGTCGAAACTCTGCACCAAGTTACCCTGCGAGTTGGTCTGGGTGTCCGTGACGAACGGAATGTCCTGACCGTCAAAGAACTCCGCCTCTTGATTGTCACTCGTGAAGACCTTGGGCTCGCTCAGGATGCTGACATCGCTCTTCTCGTTCAGAGCCTGCAGCAGAAGGTTCAGATCCGCACTGGCGCTGAGCACCGACGTATCAAACAGACTGTTGGCGAAGGTCTCCTCGCTGCCGCTCGCGCCAAGACGCACACCCACGCTGTTGTCGGGATTGGTCGTGGTGATCTGCTGATTGCTCCAACGCAGACCCAGGCTGGTGGCATCATCGCGCGACACTTCCGCGACGATGGCGGAAATCAAGACCTGGCGGCCCGGCTTGTCGAGCTTCGCAATCAGATCGAGAATTGACTCGCGATACTCCGGCGGTGACACGACCATCAGTGCGTTCTGCCGCCAGACCGGCACGATGCGCAACTGGCCAATGAGGTTGCTGGCGTTGCGCCGGTCGGTGGGCGTGCGCGAGCGCTGCCACCAGAAGCTGAGGTTCTCACGGGTGGTGGCTTCTTCGGTGGTGGCGTTGCCTGCTCCATCAGCCGCGAAAGGGCTTGCGCCTGCACTATCACCCGCGCTCAGACCTTCTTCGGCTCGACGAATCTGAGCGAGAGTGCCGTCCTGCGCGAGCAAGGCGTTAACCTGTTCCGCAAGATCTTCAGCGCTGGCGTGCTTCAGTTCGATGACTTCAGGCAGACCGACCGTCTGGGGTTGATCAATTCCCTGAATGATGTTGTCGATGACGGCAAGATTGTCAGGGCTCTTGGCGACGACCACGAGCCGACTGGCATCGGGAATCGCCTGGAATGTGAACTGACCGGCCAGTCGGCCCGCGCCCTGACCGCTGGAAGGCGCCCCCTGGTCCTGCCGATTCTGATTGCCCTGCTGCTGGTTGCCGCCGCCGCCTGTCCCACCGGTGGTTGTGCTGCCACCAAAGAGCCCGGTGAGCAACTGCGCAACCTTCACCGGGTCGGTGTGCTTGAGGTCGTAGATGCGGGGTGTCACCGCTTCTTCGGGCAGCGGGCGGTCCCACTCGCTCTCTATCTGCATGCGAATCTGCTGGAGCACGGCCGGATCAGCGACGACTGTCACGCTGTTCTGCTGGGTGCTGGCACTGACGCGGATCTCACCGGACGTTGCGGCGCTGGCCTGCTCGCCGCCACCGCCGCCGCCGAAACGCCAGTTCTGGCGATTCTCATTGTTGTTGCTACTGCGGGCCGCGCCGGAACTTTCGCCGAAGAGATCGTTGATCTGATTGCGAACACTGGTCGCGTCGGCGTAGCGGAGTCGGAACGTCTCGGTCTGAAGCGCGCCTGCCGCAGGACGATCCAGCGAATTGATGAGCCGCTCAATGCGTTGCAAGAGCGCGACATTGCCCATGACGCTGATCTGATTGCTTTCTTCGTCAATGGTCAACTTTGCGAACTCAGGCAGGCCGACCTTCACGACATCGCCCATCTTTTTTGCCGTATTGTGACGCAGGGCATAGACCTTTTCAACGAACATGCCCAGGTCGGTGCGATCCAGTGTGCTGGTGTCAGGGCCAAGCACGGGCACATCCTGACGCGTGATCTCGCCAATGTCGCGCAGCGTGATGGTCTTGTCAGTCTCCACCACCGCGGTGCCGTTCTGTTGCAGAGCGAGCACGACAAGGTCGAAGGCTTCCTCGCGCGGGATGGGTTGATCGTTGAGCACTGTGACGCGACGACTGAGCACAGCCTGCTGTGGCATGACGACCTTGCCCGTCACCTGCACGATGAAGGGCACGATCTCCTCAATCGTGACGTTTCGGAAAGCGAGTGTCGTGGGCGGGCCGTCGATCACGCGGCGGCCGTTGGGGGCAAGCTTCGCGGGCTGGCCATCATCGGCGGGCTTGTTCTGCGCGAGAGCGGGCGAGAGCGTGCCGGCACATGCTGCAAGCAAGCAAGCTGTCACAAAGCGGTGGGCGCTGCGTCGCATCGTCATCATTCCTTTGCTCCCGTCGTTGAAGAATTCGATCCGCCTGCTGCGTCACCGGCCCGCGGGCTGTCGCCCCGACGGGCCGCATCCTTGAAGATCACACGATCACGCTCAAAGAACGGGACTGTGAATTCCTTACCGCGGTAGCGGATCACCGCATCCCACGGCGCGTTGGTTGAAACAACCTTGATGCCGTCCTTCTCATCATCCGTCGTTGAAAGTCGCGTGCCGTCGGCAAACCAGACACTATCTAGCACGATCGCGGCGATGGCAGGGCCGTCGTACTTGACAGGGGCGGGCTGATCGCCCTCGATCGGCTCCTCCTCCACCACCACAGTCGCGTCGGTGCCAGGCTTGCTGGGCGTCCACCAGAGGCTGCGGCCATCGAGTTGCTTGACAAAGCCGTCAAACCCGGCGGCATATGTCTCGGCGGCTTTTTTGTCGTCCTTCGTTGCTTCAAACTCGCCCGGTGCAGGCAGGAGCATCGCTTCCACCGTCTTGTACGCCGGCTTGGCGCAAACGACCAACGCCGCAACCACAAGCGCGGCGGCAATCTTGCCACCTGGCGTGGTGCCGCGCCAGGCCTGTGTCAGGGGCGATGTGTTGGCAGCTGGGTTTGGCGTCATTTGGCCTTCTCCACCTTGCTCATCGTCCATGTCTCCAGTTCAAGCGACACGCGAAGCAGACGGTCAACCTTCTCCTTACCGTCACTCTGACGTACCTGAGCACGGCGCACGCTGGTCACGAACTTCTCCCGTTCCAGATCTGCCAGCACCGCCGCGAAGATCTCAGGCGTTGCGAGGAACGAAACGTCAGCAATCTGCTTCTCGACGCGAGACACACCCTTGACATGTTCAACCAGCGGCCCCTGCGTAAACGCTCCGGACCGAGCGCTGATTGTGCGTTGCGCCACACCGCGTGCATCAAGGATGCGGCTGATGGCATCACGGAACTCATCGGGACGTGTACGAGGATCGCCGGGCAGGGCCACATCGCCGAACTGGCGTTGGCCGAGCTTGATCGCATCGCTGGCTGCGCGGAGCTCTGCTTCCTGTTTGCCGTAGTTTTTGAGAGCAGCCGTGAGAACGTCACTCTGCGCGTTCCACTTGTTCATCTGATCGATAGCTGGCTCGACAGCGAAGAAGTAGGCGAGCACAAAGACGCCAAACACCACTGCCCATCGCACCGCGCGAGGCAGCTGTGAGAAGCCAGACTGCTTCCGGTCAGTCGAGGACGGAGGCTGTGCCATGGCGAACTGACTCACTTGCCACCCCCTTCTTCCTTGCCAGCAGCCGTCATGCGTTCGCGAAGCTTGTCACGCTCAGCCACGACCCGGTCTCTGACGGCCGGATCAGCCTTGCTGTTGGCTGTCACCCAGCCAGCGCGGAGGCTCCACGCCTTCATCGCTTCACTGCGATTCATCTTCGCGATATCGGCATCGCTCAACTCCGGCGGCGGCTCGGTGCTACTGGCAGAGGACGAACTGCTCGGACGGCGATCAACCGTCGTGGGAGTGGTGCCACTCGTCGCGCGGACGTTACCTGTCACCGGCTTGCCACTGGCTGTCACCTGTCGCACCGCTCCGACGGGCATGGTGGTGTTGCTCGCACCATCTCCCCATAACTGCACGGCAAGGGGCGAAGACGTGAAATCGGCCGCGGGCTTGACCGGCAAATGTGGGTTGTCGAGTTTGGCGGAGAGTTCAAATTCAGTGACGCCATCCTTGCTCTCCGTTCGCGTGGGTTTGACGCTGCCGGCAAACAGCTTGGTTGCGTTAAGATTCTTGACGAACTGGGCGTGTACGTCGGTTGACGTCGCTTTACCGCGAATGGCGATGTCCTGATCAACGCTCAGTCGTGTCTCGACAATCTCCACACCGACAGGCGCGGCTCCGGCGATATCGCCGAGCAGTTTGGTCATGGGAGCTCGCGAAGTCTCCAACTGGCGATACATCGCAGCGGTCAACCTGATATCACCCGAAGACTTGTTGATGCTCTCAAGGCCAGCTCGCCGGCTCTGAAGGGCAGAATGGCGGGCGTACGCAAGGCCAAAGGGAACACCTACCAGCGTTGCGAGAGCGAGAGCGCCGACGATGATCGGTCGAGACCCGGTGCTCACCCACTCGCCCGCGCTGACCAGTGCCGGCTTGCGAACCTTGGGCGCCTCAGCGGCCATTTCGCACAGCGATGCAAGATTGAGTTGCTCGTCAACCAGCAGCAGAGCCGCGCCCAGGGCCACGCCGTACTTTTCGAGCCACGCCGCATCGGTGAGCGCACCAGTGACCCGATTCGTCAGCCAATCGCCGCGTCGCGTCCACGCGCTTGCGGACACAAGATTGCGTGCGGCATCGTCCGACAGATCAGAGCCGGACATGGCCGCAAGATCCTGGACGCTCGCGGCGGCGAGCTGCTCCCACGGCACATCGTCGGTAATGTCATCCACCACCACACGAGCAGCCTGCAAGGCATCGTCGTGCAAGAGCACACCGACCGCACCCGCCTTGCGATCTGCATGCACAATGTGACCGGACTTATCACCTCGCAGAGCAACCAGCGCCGCCAGCGGCGTCGTCCACCGTTCGCTTGCACGCTCGCTGAGTGTCTTGACGCTGCCCCGCCCGAGCCACGCGGTGAAGATCGCCGGGCGCGTCTGTCCGGACGAACCGGGGAGTACCGCTGCCGCGATGCGATGCGGGGGAACGCTGCCCGGAAACTCCGCCTCCGCCATGAGATTCACGGCAGTGGCCATCTCGCCTTCGCTCGCCGCGGGAACGACGCTCACGCGCGCGACCGTCTGCTCCAGCGGAGCAACTCGTACGACAGCGGCACCCTTGAACGCATTCAGTTCCGCGCCAAGCGATGCAGCACTCACCGATTTGGCAAGCACAACGCGCGCCGGCTGCCCGGACTGGCCGGATCGCACGACGACCACATGCGTGATATCGCCGGACGCTTGCAGACCGATAGCGACATCGGTGCGTTGTCTGCGCAAACTGGTTGACCGTGTGCTCATGCTCTTCCTCTGGCCGACTCGCTAACGAACCCGCAATTCACGAATGACCGCCGGAAGCGTGGTCGCGTCCAGCGTGGCAATCATCTCGACTTCCAGCCCTGATCGTTCATCGACGCCCTTGCACGTGACGATGTAGACATTACTCCGCGTGCACAACAGCTGCGCAACGATTGACAGACTCTGCCGAGTCATACCAGGCACATCGAGCAGTTCCGCAACACTCGCAAAGCCCTGCGGCTTGCCCGATCGCTCAGCAATGATCGCATCGGCGACTTCGGGCTCGATCTCCGGCAGATACTCGAGCGTCTTGACGTTCGCCGTATTGACATTCAGGCGGCTAGGCACAAATCGCAACACTTCCGCGGGAATCGTCGTGCCTTCGTCAATAAGCTGGCCCAGTTGCTCCCGAGAAAGATTCTGCGTGCGGGCAGCCTGCTGCTGCTCCTGTCGTGTGCCACCGCGTCGTTGCACTGCAATGCGAGCAAGGTCGCTCAAGTTATTGCGAATGAAATCGGGGATGCCACCCGTCTGTCCGCTCTGCATGTAGTCGCGAATGGCCTTCGCCTGCTCGGCCGTCACTTGGAACCGCTGCTGAATCTCGCCTTCCTCAGCGACCGTGAGGTCAAGTTTGGGCTCGCCACTTGGACCGCGACTGTCTTCCACGCTCATGGTGGAGAAAATGCCCGACCACGCGCGGTCAAGCCTTCCGTCGGCGTTGTCCGGCGGAAAACTCGTATCGCCGTCGTCTTCGTTGGGATCCAGCAGTCCGTTTAGATTCCAATCTTCACCGCGCACATCATCTGCCTGCACGCCAGCAACCAACTCAAGTTCGGCGATGGTGCGAAAGCCGTCATTGCGCGGGCCCGCGGCGTACAACAGACCGCCGTAATAGCCGGTCTCAGCCCCCTGCGGCAGCGCGTCATCATCGGCATCGCGCCAGTCTTGAATGGCGTCGATGACATCAGGCATCATGAACGGCTCGACGGTGTTGAGCTGGTCGGCGGTTGCAAGATTGATGTTGATGCGGCTCGCCGCGTCACTGGGGCCAGGCACTTCACGACCATCGTCCGTGGTGCGCACGCTCCAGGATGCGTCGTCGAGCTCGCCATCGGCCACTTGGGCCATCTCGTTGAGTGTGCGATACGCATCGCTGGTATCGTCATCTTCGCGCACGGCTTCGAGGCGAGCGAGCGCCGCTTCCACACCTGCGCGCGCAGCCCACTGCGCCCGCACGCGGGCCATGGCCTCGCGGCCCGCGGCAGCCTGTGCGTAGCTGGCGCTTTGCACCATACTCACGACCATTGCACCGAAGATGATGACCAAGAAGACCATCAACGTGGCAAAGCCGCGACGACGCGAGAAGTTCAGGCGGGGGCTCATTGACCACCTCCGCCGCGTGTACCACCAGTACCACCAGAACCGCCCGTGCCCGTGCCCGTGCCACCCGTTCCTGTTCCGCCCGCACCTGTACCGCCGGTGCCTGTGGGCTGCTGCGAGGGCGTTTCGCTGGGCGCAGCACTCTCGTTCGCACTATTTGCGTTTGCGCTATCTTCCTCGTCCTCGGGGGCCAGAGGCACTCGATCAATCGCGACGATCCGCCGCACGGTGGTCTCGGTGCGGGCGTTGTCGCTCCGCGCCGTCACGGTCAGTCGAACGGCGTGGGGCAACCCGTTGCTGTCACTATCCCAAGCACTGTACCAAGTAGTGCCGTCATATGCGTCGATTGCCAGTGAAGTGAGACCGGCAACCACAGGACTTGCGACACCACCGCCATCAACCGTCTCGTCCAGGGCGGGGTCGACGCGACGCCAAAGGTCCAGCGTGCCACCATCTCCCTGCACCAAGCGGTACTGGGCTTCAAACTCATCGCCTTCTGATGTGCTTCCTCGCAAGGCCGTACCACGCACGCCACGCAACGAACGCATGAGCACAAGCAGTTCATCACGCGGAGGGCCGCTCGCACCACTGTCGATGACCTGAATCTTGCACTGGGCCAGATCGGCGTCGCGCACGGCGTTGGAGAGGTCCAGCGCGATGCGGCTCGCCGCGTCGCTGGCTCGTGCGAACGCCTGTCGATTGCTCGCCGCAGCCTCGCGCGATGCGACGAGCCGACTCATGACAGTCGTCGTGCTTGTTGCGATCATCGCGATGATGACGATGCCCACGATGAGCTCGGCCGCTGTGAAGCCGCGACGACGAGGGATCAACGCAAACGACTTGAAGCGAGATGCGATCATTGACGCACCACGCTTTCCGACGGCTTGCGGTCCGGATCCGGATCATCACCCCGACGAGGCGCGATCCGCGTCTCGACGCTTTCACTCAACTGGCGGGCACCCTCGCGCCACGAGACGGTCGCTCTCACGCTGTATGCGTCCGCGCTGCCATTACTTGTGATAGCCAGCTGATACTCGTAATCCGTGAAGGGCGCGTCGCACTTGCCATTCGCTGGGAATCGCTGCAAGTAGTCATCTGGTCCGCGTGCAACGATCATCTGCAACTGCTCATCGAGCAGCATCGCGACGACCTCAAGTCGCTCTCCCACTCGTTGCGCAGCCAGCGCGCGGCCCACAAGACTCACAATGACGGACAGCGCAGCACCCAACATGACCGTCGCGACGATCGCATCGGCAAGGACGAAGCTAGGCCGCAGGATGCGACCAGTGCCACGTGAGGATGCGCATCGCGACTTCACCACGCCTGACGCTCCTTTCCCTCGTCATCGAGGTCGATGGAGCGCGACGCGCCGGGTTGCTGGCGCATGTCGCCGTAAACCAGTGTCGCCTGCAAGCTGCTCGCGGGCAGGTCAACCGTCACGAGATTCTCACCTTTGGCGTCACTGAGGATCACGCGAAGAGCCGGCCGAGGCTGATACTGGTCCAACTCGATACGGAGTGCGTCCACACCCATCTCCGCGCCGTCTGACGTCACTGCAACAATCCTGGCATCAAGCAGATCCGCGTCGGGCAGCAGCGGATCGTTGCGCCAAGTCACATCGCCCGTGCGAACGTCTCGCTGCAGCACACTGGTACGCAGCATGTTGTTTGTGCTGTCGAAAATGAGCGCGAGCGGCTGGCTCAGCATCGCATCGCGCCGGGCGAGCGCGCTGAGCGTCTCCGCCGTAGCCTCAGCGGCGGCCGTCACGCGACGGCTGGAGGTGTTGGTGAGTCGCGGGGCGACAAGACCGGCGACGGCAGCAAGCAGAACAACGACGACAAGAATCTCGACAACCGTAAAAGCGCGACGACGTCCACCCGACAGGATGGTCGCGTCAAGGCACCGAAGATGTCGCCTCTCACGTCGCAAGATGCTGCACCTCAGTTGCGCTTGCCATGAACGATGTCCGCGTTCTCGCCTTCGCCGCCGGGCTGGCCGTCGGCGCCGTAGCTCACGATGTCAAAGTCAGCATTGAACTCAGGCGGAATCCGAAGAATGTACTCGCGGCCCCACGGATCCTTGAGTGCGTCGACGTTCTCGACGTAGGGGCCTTTCCACTTGCCTTCTTCGATGTTGCCCGGACGTTCCCAGAGAATGCTCACCGTTGCACCGCTCTCGGGCGTACCGCAATCCATCACGTAGCTGCGCATCGCCGTGGCCAAGCTGGAGGCGTTGCTTTGAGCAACTGCCGTCCGGCTCTGTCCCACGCGACCCAACAGACGCGGCGCGATGACAGCAGCAAGCACCCCGATGATGACGACAACCACGATGACTTCCATGACGGTGAAGCCGGCACGCTGCGTGCGACGACGGGCGGTCATGTGCTTGTGGAGGTTTGTCACGACAGTTTCCTTTCTTCTCGACGAGTGCGCCTTCAACCTCGCATCGCCGCATCCTGCATACTGAGCAGAGCCATCAGAATCGCCAACACAATGAACCCCACCAGACCGGCGAGGAACATGATCAGAATGGGCGGCAGAGCTGCTGTGAACAGCTTGACCGCCTGTTCGGTCTTCTCTTCAAACGCGTGAGCGGCTTGCGCGAGTAGTTCTTCAAGCCGGCCCGATCGCTCCCCCATGTTCACGATCTGCACGAGCATGGGCGGGAAGTAGCCGCTCTCTTCCATGGGCTGTGCGATGGTGCGGCCCGCCGACACCTGTTCAATCACGCGCTCGATGACCTGTTCCATCGCGCGGTTGCCCAACACGCCCTTGGTGATGCGCAGACCCGTAACAACGGGGATACCCGAGCCAGTCAAGGTTGCGAGTGTGCGGGTGAAACGGGCGACCGCCACTTCTCGCATAAGCGGACCGAAGAGTGGGGTCTTGAGCACGAAAGTATCTACGGCAAGTCGGCCCACAGGTGAGGCGTAGTACCGCTGGAATGCAACCACGCCCGCAGCAATCAGCAGCAGTACCAGCCACCACCAACTAGCGAAGAAGGACGCGCTCTCCTGCAGCACGCGCGTGGGCCAGGGCAGCGTGGCAGCCTGTGCCGCGACCTGCTTGAGAATGCTCGGCACAATGAACGTGGTGACAACGATCACCGCGCCCACCACCAGCACCGCGATGATCGCGGGGTACAGCGTCGCGGCCATCAGACTCCGCCGGAGTTTGACATCCTTGTCGAGCAGATCAGCGGCGTGAGCGAGCACCTCACCCAGTTTGCCGCTGGCTTCACCCGCGCGTGTCAGATTGATGACAAGTTCGTTAAACGGCGCGCCCTGCGTTGCGAAAGCGTCTGAGAGGCTCTTGCCATGCTCAACCTGATCGATCAGGCCTGCGAGCATGACTTTCTGCCGCTGCTTGCGTCCCTGTTTGGCGATGGTCTTTAGTGCCTGAATGAGCGGAAGGCCCGCACGCAGCGCGGTGGAGAGTTCTCGCATGAAGTACGCGAGCTCTGGAAGGCTCATCACGCCGCCGATTTCGAGTGAAATGCCCGCCGTCTGATCCTGCTGGGAAGAAGCTGAACCGTGTTCCAAGGCACCATTGCGCGAGGCGCCAGCCAACTCCTCCATGCTTGCGGGCACTTCGCCCCGACGCATCACTTCGCGCAGAGCGGAGGCACGGTCAGGCGCTTCGATCACGCCTCCTCCACCGCCTCCTGCCGACCTGTATGCGAATCTTGGCATGAACTTCTCTACCGATCCTGACAACGCCACTGAGGGCAATTGCGTCTGGGATTTCACTCTTGAACTGATTGGACGTGTGTTGCTCGCTTTGATCGTCACCTCGCGGACGCAAGCGTCGCCCGCGACCGCTTCACGTCATCTCACCCAACTCCTTCGTCAGCATCCTGCGTGGCTCTCAGGACTTCTTCGATCGTCGTGATGCCTTCGGCTGCCTTGATGATGCCGTCGCGACGCATCGTGACGAATGAAGGCAGCGTGTGCTTGGCCATCTCCATCGCATTCTCGCGTCTTGCGATGCTCTGCCGCAAGCTGGGCGTCATGAGTACGAGCTCGTAGAAGCCCAGCCGCCCGCGCATGCCTTGACCGTTGCACTTGTCGCAGCCGCGGCCCTTCACGCACAGACTGTCAGTGAACATCAATCGCTCTTTGGGCGTCAGACGATGAGCCACTTCATCTGAAATACTCGCTGGTGTCTTGCAGAACTTGCAGACACGCCTGCCCAATCGCTGTGCCAGCACACCTTCAAGCACGCTGCTCAGCAGGAACGGCTCGATACCCATGTCCAGCAGTCGACTGGCGGCGCTGATGGCGTTGTTGGTGTGCAGCGTGCTGAAAAGCAAGTGGCCCGTGAGGGCGGCTCGCACCGAGATCTCGGCAGTTTCCGCGTCGCGGATTTCACCCACCATGATCACGTCAGGGTCCTGACGCAGGATGCTGCGAAGTCCGTCGGCGAAACTCAGTCCTCGCTTGGGATTCACGGGAATCTGGTTGATCCCTGCAAGTTCGTACTCCACCGGATCCTCGATCGTGATGATCTTCAGGCTCGGGTCGTACAACTTCGTCAGCGCCGCGTAGAGCGTGGTTGTCTTGCCGCTGCCGGTCGGCCCGGTCACCAGCACCATGCCGTGAGGCAGATCGATGAGCTTCTGCATTCCCTCGCGATCACTGGCTCGCATGCCCAGCGTCTCAAGGTCAAGCGTCACCGCTTCCTTGTCGAGAATGCGCATCACCACGCTCTCACCGTACAGCGTGGGCACGGTGCTCACGCGGATATCGATCTTGCGGCCTTCAAATCGCAGCGAGATATGCCCATCCTGCGGCGCGTATCGCTCCGCAATGTTCATGCCCGACATGATCTTGATGCGGCTGGTGATTGCCGGCTGTAACTGCTTGGGTGGACTGGGCTGCTCCACCAGCATGCCGTCAACGCGATACTTCACGCTCAACTTCTTTTCGAACGGTTCCACGTGAACATCGCTTGCGCGTGCTCGGATCGCCTCGAGAATCAGCAGGTTCACCAGGTTGATGAGTGAGGGCTGCTCCGCCATGCGGTGCAGGTCATCTGCCTCGATCGCCTCCAGATTGCTGACAAGATCGTCATTGGCGCCGCCGCCGCCCAGTCGCTCACCCATCGCGGCCGCAGTCGTGCCGTACGCGGCTCGCATCATGTCCGCGAAGATCGCGGGTGTGGTGGCGACACGCGTCACGGGTTTGCCAATCGCAACGCTGACTTCATCGGCCGCAGCGATATCCGTCGCATCCGCCATCGCCAACAACACGCGTCGCCCGTCCATCGCGTACGGAATCACGCGCCGCCGTGTCGCATGCTCCGCCGGAAGCTGTGCGGCAAGTGCCGCGTCAATCTCCGGCATCTGCTCGAGCATGCGAGAAGCAGCCAGCCGCGCCGAGGTGTTCGGCGCGGCTGCGGCGATCGATGTTCCGTTGGTTGCTGCCTGTGTCATGCGTCAGATCATTCGCGCGGGACGGGACCGCCCAGCGACGAATCACTCCTCATCTTCAGAACTGCCCCAGATGTCCCACGGATTGTCGTTGGTGGGCTTGCGCGAGGGAAGGCGGTTGCGCTGTTCAAGCTTCAGCACGGCATCCAGACGCGCCTTGAAGCTCTTGTCAACTTCGCGCCGCGCGTCGCGAGCCTTTTTCACTTCTTCCTGCGCTTCCTTCACGCCTTCCTTCGATGAAGGCATCCACTGCGCCATCATCAGGTTGATCATGCCGCCCGCCGTGTCTTCAGCGGACTCGGTCGCTCGCATCCAGTTTGCGTTGGCGGTCTTCAGCTCTCGCTCGTACTGGGACTTGAGATCAGCGATGGTGCTCTTCTGCGACTCATCGAGATCACTGAAGCCCAATGCAGCGCTGAACGACTGCTGCTCATGCGATTCGCGGAAGATGCGGGGGTGCGCTCGGCGCGCGAACTCCGCCTCGAACTTCGCGCGGTCTTCCTCGTTCATCGTCAGTCCCAAGCGACGCACGAAGTCCTTGTTCAGATCGCGAATGCCCTTGGACGGCTCGGCGAACTTGTCCACCGTGTCCATCCGGCTCATCATGTCCACCTCACCCGCCTCAGCCTGCTTGCGGAGGTTCTCTTCCTCCTCGCGGGTCATCTTTTCGTACTCGACCAGCCGGCGATCCATGTCGGCTTCATATTGCTCGACGATCTGCCGAGCTTCTTCGCTCGAGAGCTCGATCTTCGAGCGGCTGATCAGTCGGACGAGGTCAACGCCAGCCCCGCTGTAGAAGCCATAGCGCAGATTGACTTCACGCCGGCGGTGACGCTCAACCTTGAACCAGTTGGCCTCCTGATCAGGCGTCAGCAGCCCCTTCAGATTCGCCAGCATGTCCTCTTCGAGCTTGCGAGTCTTGTCCTGGTAATCGACCGTCAGCTTCGACGCGTCGTTACCCATCTTCTGCCAGTCGCGCGACTCCATCGCCTTCTGCTGCATCTCTTCGAACTTGGCTTCCAATTCCTCGGTCGCGGACTTGTGCGCCGCGATATAGCCGTCGAGCAGCGCCGTCGCCGCAACCCGTTGCGTTTCGTCGAGATTGAGCAGCCGGGCGTAATCCTCAAGGCTGCGCGTGGTCATGCGGTTGGCCGAGAGGTCCATGCCGCCGGTCATCATGCGCATGCCTTGCGCCTGGGCCACTTGCGGAGCGGTCACAAGGGTTCCCACTGCGATGGCGAGAGCTAACGTCGCCCCACTGAGGCTGCGCCCCAGCCACCGGGAGAATGATCGCACGTGCAGTCGTGTCTTAAGCATGACAGGCTGTCTCCAGATTCGTCCATCGTCGCGCGCCCCGCCGCTGCGAGGATCGTTCGACAAGCAGGCTGTTCTACGCTGAACGTGCCAGCATCGTTACGGCCGTATCGGCCTTTGTCAGTGTACCAACAAGTTCCGATTCAGGGGAATTCGTCTGGTGACTTCCTTGAAGATGCACGCAAGCGTCACTTCCGTCATGACACCGCGCATGACCGCCCATCCGGATCAGCGGCACCGTGAGCCGGCGGCATGCTCACTTTCCGTGTTCAACGCCGAAAGTGACGTTCCCTTGCGTCAAATCTCCGATACCTTTGGGAGCAATGTCTGTTCGAACCGTCCAATTTGCGCTTCTGCTCGCCATGAGCCCGCTCTTGGCGGCGCAACCAGTGAACAACCCAGGGCTTCAGCAGCCTTTGCTTGAGCCCATCGAACAGGGTATTGAAGACGAGAACGCCCTCCGCAACAGCCTTCGCGAGCAGGTTGTCGACATGCGTGCCCCCTCTAACTGGGATCGCGTCTATCGCGTGAATCAAAACCTCGAACTCTACCCCGGGGCCCGACGTGCCGGCGCGCAAATGGCTCGCGCGAGCGGTGCACTCATGGCCGTCTTTCGCGAGAGCACGTACGTGCCTGTCGCACCGGGTGTCGCGGCCGCGACTATTCCGCCGGGAACCGTCTGGGTTTTGGGTGATCCCAACACCTTGACAAGGCCGCAGTTGATGCAGGCTCGCAGCGCGTATTCCCCTCCCAGCCTGCTGGGGAACCAAACAAGCCAGCATCCGCCCGACTCGCCCATTACGCGTGTCATCAGCCAAGCGATGCCTGACGCCCGGACCATTTGGACGAGTGACTCCTTTCGCCAAGAGCGCATCGCCGCGTTGCTCGAAGCGGTGACTGCGGAGTGACCGCGAATCGGTCGATCATGTCCGGAACTGGTCACGCCTACGTTCTTCGCCGATGCCTTCATCCTTCCTACTCGCCCAGCACGGCATGCCAGCCGACGGGTCGCAACCGTTGGGGCTGGTGCTCTTCTGGCTGATCCTCGGAGCGGCAGTCCTATCGTGGGCCTTCAAGCGCCTCAAGCTCGAAGTCATTCCCGGCTACCTGCTTGCGGGTGCACTGGTCGGGCCGCACGCCTTGGGTCTGGTGCAATCAGAAGCCAGCGTGGAGCAAGTGTCGGCACTCGCCACCGTGCTGCTCATGTTCGGGATCGGCTTGCACCTTGATCTTGAGTCCATCCGGAAAGGCATGGTGCACATTGTCGCGATCGGCGTCGCGAGCACGGTTGCATTCGTGCTGCTGTTCTCCGGTTTGCTCGCGCTGCTTGGCGTATCGGGTCCGGCCGCCGTTCTGCTCGCACTGGCGGCAAGTCTTTCGTCCACGGCGATCCTGGTGCGCATTCTGCTGGCTCGGCGCGAGCTCAGTTCGTCTTACGGACGCATCACGATGGGCGTCTCGATCGTTCAAGACCTGTTCAGCGTTGTCGTACTTGCCATGCTGCCTCTGCTTCAGAAATGGAAGGGCATCGCACCGGAGACTTCACCGTCGCTCAACACAGGCTTTCCCGAGTGGCTCAACTTCGCGCTGACCGGTGCTCTCAGCATCTCGGGGGTATTCCTGCTGCTCATAGGCGGACGATTTCTGTTGCCGCGACTGCTGCAGGCTGTCGCACGTGTGGGCTCGGCTGAACTGGTACTCGTCGCCAGTGCGGCCATCGCGCTCGCGAGCGCTGTCTGGACGACCTATCTCAAGTTCAGTCCGGAGATGGGTGCGTTTATCGCCGGTTTTCTGCTGGCAGGGACACCGTTCCGCTTTCAACTCTCCGGACAGCTCGGCCCGGTGCGAGATCTGCTTATGGCGGTCTTCTTCACGGCTGTCGGTATGCGGGTCGCGCCCGAAACCATCGCCAGCAACATCACTCCCATCGCCATCGGGTTCGGCGCGGTCGTGGCGCTGAAGGTGGTCGTCATTGCAATCACGACGTGGCTGGCCGGCGCGAGCGCCCCCACCGCTGTCATTTCCAGCATCTATCTCGGAAATGCCGGCGAGTTCACGCTCGTCGTCATCGCGGCGGGAGCAGCCATTCTCTCGCCCGCCGAAATGTCTACCGCCATCGCCGTCGTCATTCTCACGCTCGTTGCGACGCCCATCCTCGCCGGCCCGGCCCACACGTGGGCAGCCAGCTTCTCGCATGTACGTCTTTCGCCACTCAGACGCAGCGCGAGTCTTGCGGACGCTGCGTCCAGCGGTCTCCGCAAAGAACTTGACGCAGGCGCACATGCCGATACGGGCTCACAGATCGCCGAACACGTCACACAGTCACTGGAAGTGGAAACCGGTGACGCGACGCCACTGCTTCGCCCCAAGCATGTCATCATCGCCGGCTTTGGCCCCGTGGGTCGCGCGCTCGCCGACCGCTTCGCCATTCAGCACGTTCACTTCACCGTCGTCGAGCTCAATGCCAGCACTGTCAAGCGCCAATCTCTGCTGGGTCGCAAAGTCGTCTACGGCGACATCACCAATCGCGAAGTCCTGGAGCAAGCCGGCATCCACCACGCCGACGCCATCATCCTGACCATCCCCGACGACGAAGTCACACTACGCGCCTGCCACGCCATTCGCGAGCTCGCACCCCACGTCTTCATCGGGGCCCGCACCAACTTCCTGAGCGGCAAGTTCACCGCGATGGCGCTCGGCGCCGATGTCGTGACGGTGGAAGAAGTCGCAACCGCGCAAACCATGGAACGCGAAGTGCTCGAAGGTCTGGGCCGCTACCTGGCGCAGCGCAAACCGCACCACTGAGGGCTGCAAACGCTCCACGAGTCACCCCCGCTCAATCCCGCCCGCGCCCCAAAGGCAGCAGGTCGCCGCGCTCGCCCTTGGCCCACGCCTTCACATGCGGCACCACGATCTCCTCCACCAGAATCTTGATGCACGCGGCGATCGGTATGGCGAGCAGCAACCCGTAGAACCCCGCCAGACTGCCGCCTGCGATACTCGCAAAGATGATTGTCGGCATCGGAAGATCGGTGGCCTTGCCCTGGATCAACGGCGTCAGAACCCAGTCATCCAGCGCCTGCGCGATCGCCAGGACCACCAACGGCGCACCGATGATCCACCACCACTGCTCGCGGAACGTGCCCTCCGAGCCAGGTGAAAGCCACATCATGAGCATGGCAATGGGTGCCGAAAGACCGGCTGCGTATGGCACCAACGTTAGCAGACCGGTTAGCGGGCCCATGACAAACGGAGCTGGAACGCCGATGAACCAATACAGCAGCGTGTAAAGCACGATCATGCAGACACACACCGTGATGCGTCCACGGATGAAAGCCGCGATCACTTTGTCCATTCGGCCAAGCAGATACAACACCCGCTCACGATTGCGATGCGGCAGCAATTCCTGCCATGTGCTCGTGACTCTTCCCCAGCCCGTGACAGAGAAGAAGAAAAAGAACGCCGTGAGCCCCGCGCCGAAGAGAATCGCCCCGATGGAGCCGAAGACGCTCACCGCCCCGCCGATTGCGCCGCCGCCTGCCTCGATAGCTCGCTTGCCTAGCGCCTCCGCATTGTCACGAGCTCGCTCGACAAGCCACATCAACCCTGTATATACCTCCGGCGGCAAGTATGACCGTGAACTCGTCGCTGTCTCAGTCTGCGCGGTCTTTGCGTCTTTCGCGGGATCACCCTCGCCACCATCCGTTTCAGCCGCTGAGCGTGGTTGGTCCGTCGCGATCTGATCTGCGCTCGCCGCCGCGTTCTCCGCACCTGCAACCGCCTGATCCTCGGAGTCGGCGGCACCGGTGCCCAAGAGGCGCTCCAACTCTGCATCCGCCGCCGCCTCGAGCGACTTGCGTCGCTCTTCCTGCTCCACGATGTAGTCGCGAATGCGTCGCCAGCTCTTCTCTGGCAGCATGTCACGCAGACGCTCGTCCTGAGGCGCCTGCACGCTCTTGACGAGCAAATCGACCTTCTGTGTGGTGCGTCGCACCAGTTGCGTGCCTTGTGCCACGCCGTATCCCACGCCCAAGGTGACGGGCAGCAGCACCGCCAATCCGCCGATCACAATCAGCACCAGCGCCACACCACTGCGGCTCGCCCACCGCGCCCGCGTTACATGCTTGACCAACGGTTCAACCAGATACGCCAACATCAGCGCCAGCAGCAGTGGCACCGTCACAATGCTCAGCCGATACCCCAGCCACACCAGCCCCAGAATGGCGGCGAGAATCAATAGATCTCGCACCGGCTGAATCTGCCAGACATGCCGCTGCGTCCAATCAGCTGGCTGCGGGTTTGGTTGTTGCTTCTCGGCGGATGATTGCGGTGCGTCACTCACGAGCGCATGTTACACGCTCTTGCTCCAGTGCGCAAGTCCCGGTCACGCCGGCGTCAGATCCGCAAACGCCTCATCAAACTCAAACACGTTGTCAAAATCCGCCAGGTCATCTTCGTCGGTCTTGCGCATCATGCCCGCGTCAATCATCGCAAACACGATGCGGCCAAAATCCAACGTCGTACGAATGTGCCAGCTCTCGAGCACGGTGCGAGCCATCGCGCCGTACTGCCGAATCGCATGATCGCGAAGCCCGAGGCACAATTGCTGGCCGCTCACGTGCCGCGATTGATCGTTCCCCGCGCTCTCCGCGTAGTCACCATGCACCATGCGAGCCGTGTGCGCCAGCCCATCGCGAACGAATTGATACGCCTGGGGCGGGAACGGGCCCGCCTTCTCACGAATCAACTTCCAGTTCACCTGCTCAGCCAAGTGCCAGCACTCCTGAAAACCACCAATCCCGCCCCCACCTATTCGCGTGCAACGCCCATTCGGTTGTTTCGCCAGAACAAACGCGCTCCACGTACTTCGGATTGTTGGGTAGCTCCTCGTGAGTTTGTGGTTTCGGAGAAACTTTACCAGCGAATCCCCCGAGATCGTCAGTTCCCCGCACCCTTCAACGCCACGCTCACATGTTCGTTCCCTTGCACGACGAATCGCAGCGGCTTGTCCTTCCAAACACTCTCCGTACCAAGCCCGATCCGGGCCGTCTTTGCCACGAGGTTGTTCGGGACCGGGTTCCCGCTCTCCAGCCAGATCGCCTGTCCCAACAATAAGTCGTGCGTGTTGAGCGCGGGCCCAATCTCCATCGCCTGACACAGCTTCGCAGGCCCGCTGCACAAATCACGATCGCGCTTTGCCGCCTTCCCGCGTCGTGCGCGCATGGCGTCAAGCCCGTGCGTCGGCTCCAACGCCCGAATGAGCACGGCAACCGGCTCGTCCACCTGCCCGCACACCACGTTCATGCAGTAATGCATGCCATACGTGAAGTACACGTATGCCGTGCCCGCCTGCATGTACATCGCTTCCACCCGAGGCGTTCGCCGCCCACCAAAGCTGTGCGAGCCGCCATCCTTCACCCCCAGGTATGCCTCTGTCTCGACAATCCGCCCCACCATCCGCACACCATCGACCTCACGGACAAGCAGACACCCCAGCAGGTCCCTCGCCACGCGCTCCGCCGGTCGAGCCAGGAAGTGTCGCGTCAACATCGCCACCGAGCACGTTACGCTCGTCCGCGCACTGCACAATCGAGTTGCTCGCGTTCGTCCTTCTCGCAAAGAACGAAAACGGCGTGTGCCCACGCACACGCCGGTCCACATCTTCTCGATAGTCACGCAGTTCAGGCGTCCAGCATCTCGGCCAGCAGCCGAACGCCCCAGCCCGTCGGCCCGTCGATGAACATGCCTGCGTTCTTCTCGACCGCGTGCACGCCCGCGATGTCCAGGTGGCACCAGGGCACGCCTTCCTTCACGAAGTAGCTCAGGAACGCCGCACCCTGAATCGGATGTGCCTTGCGGTTGGGGTTGCTGTTGATGATGTCGGCCACGGGGCTCTTCATCATGTCGCGGTACTCGTTGTGCATGGGCAGCCGCCAGACGCGCTCGCCGCTGACAGTCGCCGCGGCTTCAACCTGCGCCCGCAGCTTGTCGTCTTCACAGAACATGCCCGCGTATGTGCTGCCCAGCGCGACCACCACGCCGCCCGTGAGCGTCGCGAGGTCGATGATGCACGCAGGGTTGTCCTTCTCGCACGTGTAGCACAGCGCATCGGCCAGCACCAGGCGGCCTTCCGCGTCGGTGTTGGTCACTTCCACCGTCACGCCATTGCGATACGTGAGCACATCGTCGGGGCGGTAGGCTTCATCGCTCAGGCTGTTCTCCGCCGCCGTGAGATACGCGATCACGCGCTTGTTGGGCTTGATGACCGTGGCGATGGCGTGCATGGCTCCCAGCACCGCACAACCGCCGTCCTTGTCGCGCTTCATGCCCACCATGCCGTTATTGACCTTGAGCGACAAGCCGCCGGTGTCATACGTCATGGTCTTGCCGATCAGCACGATCGGCTTGCCCTTGCCGCCACCCTTGGGCGCGTACTCAAGACGAATCATGCAAGGCTTGTTCTCGCTCGCCTTGCCCACGTTGATGAGCCCTTCGAACTTCTCACGCACCAACTCATCGTCGCGGAACACCTTGACCTTCATGCCCGTCTTGCGCGCAAGCTTGGTCGCCTGCTCCGCCATGAAGTCCGGCGTCGCGACATTCGGAGGCGACTGACTGAGCGTGCGAGCGAAGTTGGTGCTCTCCGCGAGGCCCAGCCCGCGATCAACACCCGTCTCAAACTCCGCATCCGCAAACTGGATCGCCAGCTTCGTGCGCTTGGGGTCGGTGGTCGCTTTCCCACGGAAGACATCGCACACCCAGCCCAGAATGCCCACGCCTTCACCAAACGCGCTGCCTGCGACAAACGCGTCAACCTTCGTCTGCGCCAGCGCGCTCGTGAAGTCCACGCGCATGCTGGTGGCCTTCACCGCTGCCATCTTGCGGCCCACGCCCGCAGCGATCGCGCGGAACGTGCCGGCTTCCAGCTTGCTCTTCTCGCCCAGTCCCACAATCAGCACGCGCTCAAACGGTCCCTTGCCCGGAAACGCCTCAACCACCACGCCCACGTCACCCGTCGCTTCCGTGCGCTTACTTGCCGCGAGCGCCGCGCCGCTCGCGTCGAGCGCCGCCGATTTCTTGTCAAGAGCCTCGCCCTTGAAGTGCGCGAGAACCAGAACCGATACGGCGCCCTTGCGAGCGATGCTGATGTCATCAAACATGCGTGAATTTCCTTGTTCTTGACTGAATGAGCGTGCAGGATAGCCGACGCGAATGCACAAGGCCCGCTTTCGCATATCCATATCACTTGGTTACACTCGCCCATGACTCACGGGATAGGGACCGCTCTCGCATCAGCATCTACGCACGCCGTCTCCGCGCCGATCGCGCGCCAACGCTGCATCAACGCCGCCTGCGCCGCAACCTACGACATCCGCACCACGCTCGTCGCCTGCTCCAAGTGCGGCAACCTGCTCGATCTTGACTACGACTGGTCGCGCTTCCCCTACCGCGATTGGCACGAGTTCGAACTCCGCAGCAACACCACCGGCCCGCGCTCGGCCGCAGGCATCTATCCCAGCACGCCCGCCATGCTCGACTTCTCGGGAGTCTGGCGCTTCCGCGACCTCCTCCCCTTTTACGAGGACGAACGCAACATCGTCACCATCGGCGAAGGTCGCACCAATCTCCAGCGCGCCGACCAGCTCGCGAGCGTCATCGGCCTCGACGCCGGCAACCTCTACCTCCAGTACGAAGGCTTCAACCCCTCCGGCAGCTTCAAAGACAACGGCATGACCGCCGCCTTCACCCACGCTCGCATGGTCGGCGCCAAACGCGTCGCCTGCGCCAGCACCGGCAACACCAGTGCCGCCCTCGCCGTCTACGGCACCCTCACCGGCATGCGCTGCTATGTCTTCATCGGCGACGGCAAAATCGCCTACGGCAAGCTCAGCCAAGCTCTTGAGTACGGCGCAACCACGCTGCAAATCGCCGGCGACTTCGATGCCTGCCTCGCCCGCATCCGCTACATCGCCGAAGAACGCAAAGACGTGGGCGTCTACCTGATGAACTCCGTCAACCCCTTCCGTCTCGAAGGCCAGAAGTCCATCATGTTCCGCATCCTGGAAGGCCTCAATTGGGAAGTCCCCGACTGGATCATCGTCCCAGGCGGCAACCTCGGCAACTGCTCCGCCTTCGGCAAAGCCTTCATGGAACTGCATGCGCTTGGCATGATCAACAAGATCCCCCGCCTCGCGATCATTCAGGCCCAGGGCTCGCGCACGCTCGACCGCATCTACAACGAGCTCAACGTCCGCTGGCAACCCGCCGCAACCGCCCAAAGTCGCTCCGTCGAAGGCCTCGCCAGCCTCCGCGGCACATGGGACATGGCAAAGGTCGACGCCGAATACGCCCGCATGGACGCCGCCAACGAACGCGCCCACACCATCGCGACCGCCATCGAAATCAACCGCCCCGTCAACCTCCCCAAAGCCCTCCGCGCCCTTCACGTCATGAACGGCGTCGTTCGCAGCGTCGACGATCACTGCATCGTCGAGCACAAAGCCCTCGTGGGCCGCTACGGCTTCGGCTGCGAGCCCGCCAGCGCAGCCAGCGTCGCCGGCGCCCGCATCCTGCTGCGTGAAGGCGTCATCAAGAAGCACGAACGCGTCGCCTGCGTCCTTACAGGCCACGTGCTCAAAGACCCCGATGTCACCGTCGCCTATCACACCGGCATGAGCAAGAAAGACGCAGGCAAGCGCGAAGCCTCGCGCGAAGTCCACATCCCGCTGGGCTGCAGCGTCAACCGACCCGTCCGCGTGCCCGATGATCTGGACGCGATCCTGAAAGCGATGGAAGCATGAGCGACACGCCCGCCGCGCCGCAAGCAGTCCCCGCGCTGCAAGTCGAATCGCTTGTCAAGAGCTATCCCACACTCACCGCTGTGCGTGGCCTCTCCTTCGCCGTCCAGCCAGGCCAGGTCCTTGCCATGGTCGGCCCCAACGGCGCTGGCAAGACCACCACGATGCGCTGCATCGCCGGCATCCTGCCTCCCACGCAAGGCGCCATCACCATCGCCGGCATGCGCCTCGAGACAAAACCCGCCGAAGCCAAGAAGCGCGTGGCGTACGTCCCCGACGATCCCAAGCTTTTCGACAACCTCACCGTTTGGGAACACCTTGAGTTCATCGCTGCCGCCTACGAACTGCGCGACTGGCAGCCACTCGCCAACCAGTGGCTCGATCGCTTCGAACTCTCGCCCAAGCGCGACACCCCCACCAGCGAGCTCTCCCGCGGCATGCGCCAGAAGATCGCCGTCATCGCCGCCTATGTGCGCGAGCCCGCCTTCATCATGCTCGACGAGCCCATGACAGGCCTCGACCCCCGCGGCATCCGCACGATGAAAGACAGCATCCGCGAACGCGTCAGCGCCGGCGCAGGCGTCATGCTCAGCAGCCACCTGCTCGCACTGGTCGAAGACCTCTGCGACGCGCTGCTCATCATGCACAGAGGTCAGCGCATGTTCTTCGGCACCATCGCCCAGGCCCGCGCCCAGTTCGCCGCACAAGGCGACGCATCACTCGAAGATCTCTTCTTCCGCGTCACCGAAGGCGCACCCGCTCAGCCTGAAGCCGCCCCCGCGCCCGCTTCCTCAACCACCCCATGACCTTCCTCGTCCACAAGTCCCTCTGGCTCCTGCTGCGCATGCGCTTCAAGGGCTGGCTGCGCGCCCAGTTTTCCGGCAAGAGCATCCCCAGACTCATCTCCGCCATCATCGGCGCCATCCTCTTCGCTGGCTGGATCATCAACTACCTCGTCTGGTCCACCCTCAGCGGCCGCCGCGGCGCTACCCACATTTCGACGCCCGAAGATGTCATCAACATCGCCACCCTCGCCATGGGCGGCATCACCGCCATCACCCTCATCTTCGGCGGCGGCACCAAGCTCATGACCTTCCGCCCCGCCGAGCTCGATCTCGTCGTGCCGGGCCCCTACTCGCCGCGCACGCTCATCAACTACAAGCTGCTCACCATCTTCGCCTCGGGTATCTTCTCCGGCATCTTCTACGCTCTCATCTTCGCTCGCCACACGGGCCACTTCGTCGCCGCGTTCTTCGCCGGTGTTCTCGCCACGCTCTTCTCCACCCTCGCCGGCATCGCCCTGGGCCTCGTCGGAGAACTCACCGGCTACCGCAAGATCATCGTCCTCTCCATCGCGCGAGGCGTGATCATGCTCGCTGTCGCGTGGGTCGTCTACCAGTTCGTGCTCGCCGCCCGCGCCGCCAAAGACGCCGCACAGGCAGCCTCCGCCGCCGCAGGCACCGACGCCGCACTTCGCCTTCAAGCCGTGCAAGATGCAATCGGCATTCGCGCCCGCGTCTCAGGCGTCATGAGCGACCCTCTGGTCGCGATCGTGACGGCTCCGTTCAAGCCCTTCGCTCATCTCTTCGCCGCAACCACCCCACTCGCAGCTTTGGGCTGGGGCGCACTCTGCGCCGCCATGACGTTCGGCCTCTGGCTCGCCATCGTCCGCATGCACCGCGCCTGGCAAGAAGTCGCCGTCCGCGTCAGCGACGAATCCGCACGCGCCGCCGAAATGCTCGTGAAAGGCACCCGCACACGCGGCTCGTTCAGCAAGCGTTTCGCCGCCCTCGCGCCCGAGCTTCACTGGATGGGTCCCACCCGCGCCGTCGCTCGCCGCCACCTCATGGCCAGCATGCCCATGGTCATCGCCATGCCCATCATCGGCCTGCTCACGCCCATCATCATGTATCTCGTCGTCGCTGTCTCCGACGATGCCCAGAATGCCAAAGACGTCGCCTCGGGCGTCGGTGCCATCGCTGGCTTTGGCTTGCTGCCCGCCGCCGTACTCATCTCTCCCGCCATGCTCCGCATGGATTTTCGCGCCGACCTCGATCACATCGAGACGCTGAAGACGCTCCCCTTCTCACCCATCCGCCTCGTCAGCGCCCAGCTCTTCACGCCGCTGGTCGTCGCTTCACTCATGGCATTGGGCCTCGCCGTCAGCGCGATTGTCGTCGGCCAAGGCTCGCTGCTCAAATCCATCGACGGTTCCGTCATCGCCCTCACCCTTGCCGCAATACCCCTCCTCATCCTCATCGTCCTGTGCATCGACAACGCCCTCTTCCTGCTGCTGCCCGAACGCCCGATGCAGGCCAAAGGCGTCAACGTCGCCATGACCGGTCGCCGTGTACTCACCACCGCGGCACGCATCCTCACCTTCGCGCTGGTTCTCGCGCCCGCCGGGCTGTTGGGGTGGCTCGTCTACGTCATCACATCCAGCACTACCGCCGCCGCCATGACAGCCCTTCTGTTCATTGCCGCCGCGGCCATCATGGGCATCATTGTCGTCGCCAGCACCTTCAAGCGTTTCGACGTCTCTCGCGACATGCCGGAGTGATCCGCCCCACGCATCAATCCGCTGGCACGCACCGGCCCTTGCTCCAGTCCCGCAGCCACTGAATCTTCTCCGCCATCGTGACACTCAGGGGCGGGCTGTTACGCACCACATCTTCGATCATCGCCCCCGTCATGTGCGTCTTCGCAAATGACGCATCAATGTGCGCGCTCACAATCGCCTGCTCAATCTCCGCGCCACTGAAGCCCCGGCTCATGTCCGCCAGCTTCGCGACATCAAACAGATCAGGCTCATACCCGCGCTTGCGCAAGTGAATCCGGAAGATCACCTCACGCACGCCCTCCGTGGGCAGATCCACGAAGAAGATCTCATCAAAGCGCCCCTTGCGCAGCAGTTCAGGCGGCAGCGCCTCAATGTCATTCGCCGTCGCAACCAGGAACACGTGACTCCGATGTTCCTGCATCCACGTCAAGAGACTGCCAAACATCCGCCGCGACGTGCCCCCGTCATTGCTCGTGCTGCTCGCACTCGCGAAGCCCTTTTCAATTTCATCAATCCAAAGCACCACCGGCGCCATCGCTTCCGCTTGCTTCAGCGCATCACGCAGGTTGCGCTCCGTTTCACCAACATACTTGTTGTACAACTCGCCCGCATCGAGTCGCATCAGCGGCCGCTTCCATGCGGTCGCGATCGCCTTCGCCGCCAGACTCTTCCCCGCCCCCTGCACACCGAGCAGCAGTACGCCGCGCGGCGGCTTCTCGCTCTTGTCACTGAACAGCGCCTCGCGCTTGCGCAGCCAGTTCTTCATGTTCGCAAGCCCGCCGATGTCATCAAGGGACGCAGGAGACTCCACAAAGTCCAGCACCCCCGCATCTTCAAGCAGTTTCCGCTTGCTGCGCTGAATCGTCACCAAGTCCCTCTCGTTCAGGGCGCGATCATCCAGAATGCACTGCGTTATCACCTGCCTCACCTGCCGCCGCGTCAGCCCGCGCAGGTTCAGCACGATCTGATCAAACAACTCGCGTGTCACCGTCGCTTGAACAGGTCGCTCGCGCATGTGGGACTGAATCGTCTCCTTCACCAGTTCCGCGATCTCTTCATCCCCCGGCGCGCTGATCTCATACCGAACGCTGTTGGCGCCGATCACCACCGGCACGGCGTCCTTGTGATCGATCATCACTATGCAGGAAGGCCCTCGCTCCCCGCTCGCATACGTCTCGTACAAGTCGCGCAGCGCACGGAGCGTGGCCGGTTCCCCCAGATGATCCGCCATGTCCAGCAGAATCATCATTGTGGGCCCCTCCAGACGATTGCGTGCATGGCTCAGTGCGGCCGCGGGATGCATCGTCTCGTGAATGGCTTTCTCACCGTGAGCCCATGCAGGCACGATACCCGCCGTCACCGTCCAGGTGTAAGGCCGCAGATTCATGGACAGTCCGGCATCGACAGCCATCTCCACGCACTCACGCTCTTCGCCGCTCACCACGCGAATCATCCGATTCCGCGCCGTCACATACTGTCGAAACCTGCTCGCATCCATGGGTCGCCCCTCGCTTTGCTCATTCTGCTCGTTAGCACAATCCGCCGCGTTCTTTGGTCTCGCCTTGGTCCACTTTCACGACGCGAACCAATGTCCGCAATCGTTACGCCCAGCGTAGTTGGCCGCTCGGCCCGAGACCGCGCAGTGTCTGCGACATGAACAACCCGCGTAACGCCACCCACATCCCCGCGTAAGTCTCCACGCGGATGCACGGAAAGAAGCCCCATGTCGCGTCTCCACCTGGCCCACTTCAAGGCTCGATCGCTCGGTTCCGCCCTTCACTGCGCGCTCGTCGCCACCATTGCCACCGCGGCCGTTGGCGCCCAACCCGCCAGTGAGGGCCCCGCTACGAAGATTGCCGCGACCGCACAGACCAAGCCTCTGCCCGTGGTTATCTATTCGACACGCGGAGATGAGAAGGTCCACGTTCTGGCTGCCGACGATCTTCGCCTGCTCGCAACCATCGACGCTGGCGCAGGCCTCCACGAACTCGCCGTCGACTCCTCCGGTCGCTTCCTCATCGGCTCGGCGTATGGCGGCCCAGGCCCCGGCCACCTGCCCGCCGACAGACGCATCGTCATCATCGACCTCAGCACATCCTCTGTTCACAAGACCGTCACGCTCGAAGACATCGAGCGTCCAAACGACATCGCCTTCGTCCCGGGGACTACTGACGCCTACATCACTGCCGAAGCTCCGCAGCACCTCATCAAGCTCAACGCCGTCACCGGCGCATACGACAAGTTCCCGCTCCGCCGCGGGACGGGCCACATGCTCAGCCTTTCCGCCGACGCCAAGACGGTCTACGTCTCGCACGTCATGCCCGGCTATCTCACCGTCTTCAACACCACCACCAACACCACCGACAAGACTGTCAAGCTGCCCGAAGGCGCTGAAGCCATCGCCACCTCGCCCGACGGCTCTCAACTCTGGATCGCAAGCCACGGCGAATCACGCATCAGTGTCGTGACAACCGTGACCAACGAGGTCACCCAGTCGCTCATCTTGCCCGGCATCCCCTTCCGCATGGAGTTCTCTCCATCAGGCAAGTCCGTTGCTGTCGCCTGTCCCGCTGCCAACGCCGTCGCATTCATCGATACTGCGACCCCTTCACTCGTCCGCTTCGTTGACACCAATGTCCTTGAAGGCAACACCATCAAGGAACAACAGGCCCCCAAGGCCGTCGCCTTCTCTCCAGACGGCAGCACCGTCTTCGCCGTTTGCTCAGGGGAGAACCAGAGCATTGTCGCAATCGACGCTCAGACCTATCGCATCACGGCCCGCGTCGACGCTCTTGGCCCGATTGCCGATGCCCTCACTACCGCCACTATTCAGTGGCCCGCGTCGTAAGGGGCTTCCCTGTGGGATCACTTTGGAATGCCGCGTGCTTCCAGTGGTTTCCCTAACGCTTCGCACGACACGCCGTTCGACGCGGATGGGCTTGTTTGCCATCTAGCGCTTTGCGGTGCCTTGCGCACACAACACCGTGCTCTTTGCCACCCAAGAGCGCGTTGTGATCGATGCCATCACGATGGGTTGAGTCGCCAGATTGCGAAATTCAGCGCGGTGGCGAAAGTTACCCATGCAAGATACGGGATCAGGAGATACGCCGCGGGCTTACTGATTCGGTAGAACATCGCAATCGTCGCGGCAATCGCGAACCACATCAGCACGATGTCAATGAGCGCAAGGTCGATGCGCTGAAGCCCGAAGAAGAGGGGAGTCCAGAGGGCATTGAGGAGCCACTGGACCATGAAAACCGTCAATGCTGGCGCGCGATACTTCCAGCCGCCGGTGCGCCACACGAGCCACGCAGCAACAGCCATCGCGATGTAGAGCATCGTCCACACTGGGCCAAAGACCCAACTGGGTGGATTCCACGATGGCTTGTTGAGATCGGCAAACCACTGGCCCATCGTAACGAATCCGCCGGTCGCAGCAGCCGCAAAGCAGAGAGCGAGCCAACCCGTGAGTGTGGCGATCTGCCGCGTGCGAGTGAATGGAGATGAAGCGCTTGTTGTCATTGGTACATGTTACATGCGTACAACACCGGATCGTGATGCTCGCGCTCACACGGGGTCCGTCCGCTCATCGAGCATCGAGGAGACATGCGCAGGACTAATGAGGAGGTTGGTGCCACAACTGCGCGGTGCGTCACCTTCGCGCCAGATGACTGAGCGCGAGCACGCGCCTGCTCGACGGTATCTGGCGTGAGCTCCTCACATGACCTGATGACGCGGCTGTCGTATGGGTCAACGGATGCGAGAGGCATGGCTTGCTCGTGTTGAACGACGATCCGTACGAAGGCATCAACGCCTGGTAACGCTGCCGACATCACATGACTTAGTTCGAGACGGCAAGCGTGTTGACAACATCCGTCACTCCCGGAGCTCGCCATGCTGCCGCCTCGGCATCCTCGCGCTGGTTCCACGAAGTCACGCTGCCTGAAAGCGTCACTTTGCCGCCGTCTGCAAGAACGATGATGCTCGCGGCGTCGATGTGCTGGTCGCGTTGCAGCGCCAGGTCGATCGCTTCCTTGATTGCATGCGGTTGCATGCTGGGCTTGATACTGATCTTGTTGGTGACACCCTTCACTCCTGCAAGATACGCGACAGCATCTTCAGCCGCGTCGCGTTGGAACCCCCAGTTGACTTGACCCTTGAGAGTGATCCAGCCGTTCTCGATGGTCGGTTGGATGTCACGGGGTACCCACACGTGATCCTGAAGCGCGGCGATTGCGGTGTGTGCGAGATCCTGATCGGTGCGCTGATGCAGGATCGACAGACTGACCTGAATCTCTTCCGCGATGGCTTTGATGCCCTCGACACGCTGCGTTGCACGTTCGGCAGTCCACTTGTCGGCGTAATGCGGAACCGTACCCGACAGCGTGACGACACCGCGATCCACGTTGACGGCAATGTCGCTTGCGGTCAGGGAGGGCTCCCACTTGAGTTCGTCGAGAATGGACTGCTTGAGGATGGTGTCGGACTTCATGACATTGCCTTTTCTGCTTGGATGCGAGCGAGCGTTCACGCGATGACAATCGGGGTGTTGACGAGATGTTCTGCGAGAAACCAACCCTGCAGTTCGTCCGTGCGAATCACGTTTGACACGATCAGGTCGTTGGTTCCGAGATCGCCGCCTTCGGCAGCTCTGAGCGCCGCTTCATGAGCGTCAATGAGAATCAGTTCCGTCGCTTCCAGCAACCGCGAGAGCATGGCGGGCACTTCTTCACACCCGTTTGGTGCACGAGGAATTCGAGTGATCTCCGCGACGTGACGTGGATCACTGATCGCAATGCCGCCAAGCGTTTGCACACGCTCAGCGATGGTGTCGATGAGCGCAAGTTGCTCGCCGGCGAGTTTGTCTAAGAGCAGGTGCAGCTGGTAGAACGTCGGGCCGCGGACAAGCCAGTGATGCTTCTTGTAGAGCGAGAAGAGAATCTGTGTATCTGCCAGGATCTGGTTGAGGCGTTGACACGAGTACTGACGCGCATCGCGTGACAGTGCGATCGGGAAGAGGCGGACCGTGCCGTACGCCTGGATCTCGAGACCTTGCTGGTGGAGCCATGGCTGGCTGTGCATGATCTCGCGGTCATTCGTCGGTCGCGGTGTGTGTGACATTGTCATGATGGTCCTTTGGGTGAGCGATGCGCTTCTTGACAGTCCGCCTATGCCGGAACGTCCTTGCATGAAGCAGAAATCACGTTGAGCAGTAATTGCTTGATCCACCAGCTCGCGTGCGTGCTGAACGCAACGCCAGTCGCGGGGTCGAAAGTGCTGACGGCACGATGAAGACCGATGGTGCCTGCGTCGAGCAGATCCGGAAACCTGACGCCGCGAGATGTGTAGTTGGACGCGATCGCGACCACCAGACGCTGGTGGGCGCACGCAAGTTGCTCGCGGCTGGATTGGCAGCCTTCGTTGATGATGCTCCAGCCCAAGTTGCACTCTTGCTCTCGTGTCAGGCTGGGAGCGGCGTTGACACGCGCGATATATGCCGCGATTCTGCCGGGTTCATTGACGGCACGACCAAACGGCAATGGCGGTTGTGCGAAGTCGAGATAGCTGCCGGATTGCACGGAGCCTCCTTTGGCGAGTGCGCGGTCGTTGGGTTAGTTGCGTCTCACGGAAGCCAGAGCCATCGTGATGAGTGGCGTGAAGAGCCGAGCGGCCATGGCGAAGCGCAACAGTTGCATTGCGATGTGCACTGTTGAAGAGGACGACGACTTCTCCGCCCGTGTCAGTACACGAGAGGCGACGATCGTTCCGAGTGCGGCAAGCATGCCGTGCATCGGATTGGAAAGACGCTCGTTTGGAGCCTGCTCATCCGCTTGGTCATCCACTTGCTGAGCCCATGCGAGCAGCTTGCACTTTGCATCATCAACCGCTCGTGACGCGTCGTACCCCCCAGGATTGGAGAATGTTGTCATGCGTCGCGCCTTTTCACGATGGACTTGAAGATGAACAGACCGCCGCCAGCGAGAATGAGCACACTCACGCCGCAGATGCATGCCGCGAGTGCTTTGCCCAGTTTCGGCTCAAGCCACCACAGCAGGCTAGCAGCAAGCAGCCACAGACCAGACACACTAAGCACAGCCGCGACCAGCATGACTGCCACGCCGAGCACAAGATTGACAACTGCGGCATGTGCGCGGCTCGCCTCTCCACGGACAGCCGACCGAAGCGAGTGCCCCTCCGCTTCGACAAGATCGAAGATGTGGACGACAAGTTGAGAGATCATCTTCACAGCGAGCGCCCCTTGAGAGTGTTAAGGGTGAGAATGCCACGACGCGGTGTTCAACTGCGTTTGCGGCTGACGACCAAGCCAATCAGAATGCCAACACCTGCCGCGACTGCAATGCTGGAGATCGGATTGCGTGCGATCACGCCTTTCAGCGCATCAGAGGCGTCGACCGCTGTCTCCTTTGCGCTGTCGAGCTTGTGATGCACGACCTCGCCAGCCTGGGCCAGCTTCTGCTTCGCGTGGCCCACTGCTTCTGACGCGTGCTGGCGAAGCTCCGCACTCCCAGAACGGGCCGAGTCAGCCGCAGCGTGGGCGATGCCAGAGATGTCGGTCTTGAGAGCCTCGACCCCAGCGGCGACGCGATGAGCATCACTCTGGAAAGTGCTGGCTTCGGAGTTGGATGGATTTGCCATGAAAGAGGTCCTTAATGGGGCATGCACGATGCCTGTTGCTTTATGCGTGGCAACGTGCCGACGCAAGGCCGAGCGAATCACGGGCCATTGCTTTCGCAAGGTGCCCGCAACGAATCTGGGTGTGCCACATGAAACGAAAGTCACACACGCCGCGTTCGATAGAACTCAGAGGGTCCCATCCCCCTTCAACTGGACATGCGACGCTGCACGGTCCGGCTCTGACTTGAATGAATTCTGCATGCGGGTCCACGCGTGCCTCGTTGCATGTTTGGCATGCTTCCATGCAAGGCGCGAACTCCCTTTGGCGTGGTCCCAGCCTCTGCTCAGATCCGACTCCACGCTTTCAAAGGTCCGACTCTTGTCGGCGTTTCTGCCAAAGCTCTCCCAGCCATATCGGTACGCCGGCTCGAACTCGTCGAACGCGTACGCACTGCTTGCATATGGCATCGTGCTGTGCGTCTTGCGCCAGTACGCGAGTTCGACCGTCGGATCGACAGCCTCAGCGGCTGCCTTGCCGGCAAGGCCACCCACTGCAGCGCCGATCGCCGCACCAGCGGCCACCCCGATTGGACCACCAAGCACGCCGCCCACGGCGCCAGCGACTGCCCCGACACCGATCGCGCCAACACCAACTCCGATCGGATGTGCGCCGGGCGACCCGGTGATGAGATCGGCGTTGGCTTGGGCTTCAGTAACTGTGCGATTCACTTCTGTCATGACTATCTCCAGGAGACGAGGCGAATGAAACCGTTGAATGAACGTTCAGCGCTGTGCCCATGCCGGCGCGCTGTTGCCGTCAACGAATACCACACGGGTGTTGTTGCAGTCCACCGAACGCGCGAGCCAGTACTGGCGGTTGTCAATCGTGGTCCGGTACGCGTCAATCTTGATGCTGTCGCCCACTTTGCACACCGCTCCTTGATTGTCCATGTACGTCACGGGTCCGAGCAGCACCAAGTAGTCACTCTGCTGTTTTTCGAGCGAGCGAACCTTGATTGCGCGGGCCGGGGCGGTGCCGTTTTCGAACGTGACATCGGTGATGTCGATCACGCTCCCTTGCATGCTTGTCACTGCGCTGCGATCGATCGCGCCATTGACCGCTCCGTCATGAGCCCAAGCGTTGGCCGGCGAAGACGTCATCTCGCCTGCACGCTTGTCAGCGGGCTCGAAGCGCGGCGCGGCCACGTTGAAAGCCTTGTAGACGCGCTCGGCGTGTGTACCAGTACTGAGCGTTCTGACGTCTGACGGCGTCTCCGGGCTCTCGAGCACCATCTCCTTGGATGCGTCGATGCGAACGACATCGTCGAGCGTCACAGTTGCGATCACCCATGGCAACAGGCGCTTGGTATCGCTGATGCCCAGGAAGTTCTCGTTGGGATCAATCGAAAGGAATGCGATCTGCCCAGAGTGGCGGTCGAGAATGACGTCGTTGATCTTCCCGCACTCTTCGCCTCGGCAGTCCACTTTCAGCCCGGTGATTTTGCTGATGAGCAGATAGCGCGAGTACGGCGCGCTGTACGTGCGACCGTTGGCTTCGACTGTCTTGAATGCCCACGCAGGACTGCCGCCGGTGTCGCGCAGTCGGAGTTCACGGCTTCCCGTGCGGTAGTTTCTCGCGGCGAGCAGTTGCTCGGGGTCACGAGGCAGGCGCATCGCGTCGACGACGACTTTATCGCCTCGCATCGGAGCCGCGTTGGTCGCGTTGACAAACCATGACGGACCGACAGCGACACGCTTGATGCTGCCGTCGCTGGTCTTGATGCTGACTTCCACTTGCTCGCCGTAGGTCGTCGTGCGAACGCGTTCAACCCCGGTGACTTCGCCCTCGAGATGAACGCTCGTTGCCTTCGACAGACTGCCCGCATACGGATCGCCGGACCTCTTGCTGTCAGCCTCCAGTCGATCGCGCAGTCCGCTTTCACCTTTGGCGGATCCATCTCGCATCGCGTTCCAGCGTTCGGCGGTGTACTCAGGAAACTGCGTGATCTGTTCCGAAGTCGCAGCGAGGACGTAGCGGTCCTTCTCGCCCGCTTCCCAGCGGAGTGACGTGTAAGGAACGGTCACGAGCTTGCCCGAGGCCTTGATGATGGCATATTCGATACGACCTGAGCCGCGCTCCAGGATGAAGTCAGAGACGCTGGCGATGACTTCGTTGTTGTCGTTGATGATGTCGCGATCGCTGAGCCATCTGGCGGAGCGGAAGTCGACGGTTGGCGAGATGCTGGCCGACGACTGTTGAGCTTTGCCATCGCCTTGCGCGATGGCCGTCATGGCTGTACCGGCAAGTGCGACAAGCAGAATTGTGGTCAGGAGAGGCAGTGATGGACGGTTCATATGAGTGTTGCTTTCTGCGACACGAACGTTCGTGTGCGCGGTTATGAGTTGCCACGTTGTGGCAAGCAGGTATCGCACGCGCCGAGAGGCGCGTTGACAAGCCCGCACGGTGAGGCACAAGAGAGACGACGCTACTTCGGGAGAACTGGCATCGGCGCCGGATCCCGCCAGGCCATGAGAATGACACAGACGGACGAATTGAGAACTGCTGGCGGACTTGGCATGGCTAACTGATTGCTCGTTTGCGACCGACTCCATCCAACCCGTCGCTCGAAGAACGCGGGCGGTGGAGCCGCAGCACGCGTCGCGCCCCCCTCCTTCTGCCATCGCACATGTGCAGTCGCGTCGGTCACGCGTATCACTCCCGATGGCCCGTCAACGCCATGCCGACGTGTGGTCGCTGCTGTCATCACTTCTTCCTTCATGACTAGAACCCCCGCGGAATGACATTCGTCAGTAACAAGACCAGCAGCACGATCACAAGCAGCCCTAACCCACCAGATGGGTAATACCCCCACTTGCGACTATGTGGCCACGCGGGAATCGCACCCACGAGCAGAACGAGCAGAACGATGAAGAGAATCAGGCCCATATGAACTTTCCCTTTCATGCCGTCGCGACGCCTCGCGACCGGTGCGCTCGGAAGCCAGCGATCGCGAGACTGAGTTGGTGGAGAATCACGCTACCTCGTCATCCTTGCAACAAGATCGACGAGTTCCTGATACATCGTGTCAGATGCAGCTCCGCCGTTGTTCATCGCTGCCTTGTGGCAGGCCAGCAGATGGGCATTGAGTAGGAACTTCGCGACAACTTGCAGGGAGGCACGGGCTGCGGTGATTTGCGTGATGATGTCAGCGCAGTACCGGTCCTGCTCGATCATTCGTTTGATGCCGTCTATCTGTCCTTTGGCGCGCTGAAGCTGCAGCAGGTTGGCCGACCTTGCCGCAGGATCGACTCCGGCGGCAAGGCGGTCACCTCTGTCTGACACGATGGCAAGCGATGGAGTGGACGGCGCAATACGAACAGACTTGCGAGCCATGGACAGAATCTCCAGGAACTGCGAACTGCGTTATCGCATCGTCGGGATGACAGGCTTGGCCGCGGGGTTCACGACGGGTCGTTCAGGATCCTGGTTGTCCTTGCTCATGGCCTGCGATGAAGTGGCATTGGTTGGCTGCACTTCTGGCATCCCCGAAGGTCCTTCGCTTTGGGGCGCTCGCATGCCGGGACCGCTCCCGACGACAGCCTTGCCACTCGTATCACGCTTTCCGTCGATGTTCTGCTTGTCCGACTTCGCGCCTGCGTCATGCGCACTGGCGTCTTCGGTCGCCTTGTAACCTGCACTGGTGACACCCGCGCAAGCTGCGTCACAGCCCCGCTGATCGCTGCCGATCACAGCAGAACCGACCTTGACGGAATCGATGCTGACATTCGGTACAGCCTTGAGGGCGGTTGTGACGTTCTTGATGCATGTCTCGCCCGACATGCCGTCGATGGCAAGGGTGCGGGTGCGGGTCGGGGACACTTTGGTGGGAGCGGGGTGCATGATGTGGATCCTCAGAGAGAGTCTTTGGCGGCGAGGTCACTTACCCCACACCGGTATACTACTGTACCACCGTGGGGTATCTTTGCAACCACAATATCTCCATCGCTGCTCCAGACAGTTCCTTCGAGGGAGACATATCGGTCGTGGTGCCGCGCCAGAGGCGGCCCCTCTCATTGAAATCCAGCAGCATGAATCAAGTTCAGACAGAAGCATGCTCCGCCGACACTCTTCACCTCCGTGCGCTGCCCAGTTGCACATCGCGAAGATGAAGACCATACTGGCGGCGACCTCGCTTGGCGTGGCTGTGATCATCGCGTGGTACCCACTCGCTCATGATGCTTGTCTGCAACAGCAGAACGCAGAGGATGTGAGTGTTCCGTCAGGGCAATCGCGGTTCAGATAGCTACCAGCTGGTCATCTCCGCACGGACCGCCGCGAGCAGCCGCTCATCGTCTTCACGATGTTCCGACGATTCCAGAGCCGCTTCCGCCTGGGCCAGGAGTCCACGGGCTTTTTCTTGAGCATCGGGAATCCAGTTTTGGAGTGGGCCCAGGCCGCGTGCAATGTTGCCCGCGAGCCGGGATCCCTTGCTCCATTGCTGCATGCCGCCCGCCTGCGTCACAGTTTGGTTCTTCAGACAGTCGTGCTCGATAAAGCGTGTCACTGTTTCCGTGACGGCGTCTTTGTTCCAAGCTGCGGTGACCTCACACAACTCACGCATGCGATTGACCACGCCTTCGCCCTCGCCGGGGCCAGCCGCGATGAGCCGGGCCAGCAGGAAGGGCTTGAAGAATCGCACCGTCCCCTCTTTGTCGCCCGCTGCACGATGAACCGCAACCGCGGCACCTGCCGCCCGCTCGGTTTGAAAGTCACCGGGGGGAAAACGCCGCTGAAATACCGCCAGTCCGCGTGTTACGAAGTCGCACGCTTCAGCATGTTTCCCCGCCGCGCTATGCGCCATCGCCGCCGAAAGCAGTCCTTTGCCCAAGTTGGGATGATCCGCAGGAAAGGTTTTCTCGAGCGTCTCCAACAGTTCCATCGTGAGCGGCAGAGCCTCGGTTGCGAGTCCTGCACTGGCGAGGGTGGAGGACAAGGCACCGAGTGTCGACAAGCGAGCTGGATGCCCTGTGGGCAGCCCGGTTCGTGCAAGTGCTGCACCATTGCGCAAGAGCGCGAGGCGCTCCTCAACGCTTCCGCCCGTTGCACCAAGCGATGCCGCGAGAGACAATCGCACGCTGACCATCGCTGAAAGCAAATCCAGATCTGTCGGCGCCTCGCGCGGCATCAGTGCGATAAGTTCCCGCAGCATGGGCTGTGCTTCTGCGTGCCGTCCGCGCGATTGAAGGAGTTCTCCACGTCCCGCCTTCGCGAAGAATGCAGCTGTCTGGCCAGCTTCACCGAGTCCATCTGCCAGATCAGCGGCTTCCCGATACGCTTCAAGGGCATCGTCGACGCGGTCGCACGCTGCAAGTGACACCGCGTGCAGACGCAGTACCTCTGAGAAGAACACCTCTCTCGCCACACTCGTGCCCCGAAGTTCCGCGACTGCCTTCTCGGTCGTTGAAGCAGCATCCTTGTAACGTGCTGCACCGAAGTAAAGATTTGCGATCGTCGCTCGGACTTTGCCCCGCAGCACCGCGTCATTGGCAAATCGTGCATCCACGGCCGCCGCGGCGTCATCAATAACGTCCACGACTTTGAGCGATGCCCCTTTGCGACTCGGAGCCGCCGCTCCCAACGTGTCGGCCACGAGGAACTGCGAGATCTCCTGCTGCATCTTCGCTTCGGCATCAGCACGCTCACGCTGTTGTTCTGTGAGCAATCGCTGGGTTTGCTCGCGTCGATACATCACCGCCACGACGATGGAGAAGCCCGCGAGCGCAACCACGCCCGCGGTCGCCGCTGCCACCAGCCCGCGATGTCGCTGTGCGAACCGGCTCATCAGATACATGGCTGATGGCTCGCGAGCCTGCACGGGCTCATGCCGAGTGATGCGGCGCAGATCAAGTCCGAGTTCAGCCGCGGTCGCGTACCGGCGTTCGCGGTCCCGGTGCATCGCTGTCGCGACAACCAACGAGATGTCTCCCTTGAATCGAGCATCAATAGTTCCCAGTGGCGTTGGGTCCTGCTCGATGACACGTTTCACGGCATCAAAGGTGCTCAGCCCCTCCAGCTCGAACGCAGGCTTTCCGGCCAATACCGCGTAGGCCAGTGCGCCGATGGAGTAGACGTCCGCTCGCGTATCCACGACGCCTGAACCGGCTTGCTCCGGAGCCATGTATCCTGGTGTTCCAATCACCAGGCCCTGCTCGGTCAAGACCGTTCTGTCCGTTTCCTGCTCGTCCATCAGTCGTGCGATGCCGAAGTCCAGAATCTTGATCTGGACTTCGCCCTGATCGGCATCGCTCACCAGGATGTTTGACGGTTTGAGGTCGCGGTGAATGACACCCTGTTGGTGCGCGAATTGGACGATGTCACACACATTCGCCAGGAGTTCCAACTTTTTGGCTACCGAGAGCTCCCGTCGCGCGGCGTACGCCGTGATGGTTTCTCCCCGTACCAGTTCCATCGCGAAGTAAGGCATTGCGAGCCCGCCCGCCTCGTATGTGCCTGCTTCGTAAAGCTGTGAGATACCGGGGTGACTCAAGCGAGCCAGCGATGCCACCTCACGTCGAAATCGTCGAAGCAGCGCGGGCGAAGTTCGTGCGCCGCGAAGCAGCTTGAGCGCAACAGTTCGGTTAGGATCAGTGCGTGTGGCTTCATACACCTCACCCATGCCGCCTCGTCCGAGCAAGGCACCGATGGTGTAGGGCCCGCACCGTCCGCTCACGCGGCCTTCCCCGTCCGTGAACATCGACTCCAGTTCGCGGCGGACATCCACCCCAACTGCGTCCTGCCCATCCGTCGCGTCCGCTTCCAGCATCGCCATGACTAGCGAGCGCAGTTCAGCGTCGTCCCCACATCGTTCACGCACTATGCGGCGTTGTTCTTCATCGCTCAGATCGCAGGCCTCAGCAAAGACAAGCGACGCACGTTCATATCGCTCGCGATCAAGCATGTCATGTCTCCGCAGCGCTTTCGCCGTTGGCTCCCAGCCGCAGCGTCGCTGCAAGCCATGCCCGTGCCACCCGCCATTCACGCTTGACGGTCGCTTCGCTCATGTCCATCACGTGCGCGATCTCCCGGGTATCGAGACCGCCCAGGAAGCGAAGTTCAACCAGCCGGGCATGCATGGGGTTCACGCGTTCAAGTGTCTCAAGCGCGTCGTGCAGTTCCGTCAGTTCTGCCTCATGAGTCGTGGCAGCAACCTCGGCCAGTGTCACCCGTTCGCCCTTGGGCTTTCGCTTATCCGCGTTCCGCGCCCGGGCGTGGCTGATGAGGATCTGCCGCATCGCTTGGGCTCCGATCGCCAGGAAGTGAGCACGGTCATTCCACGAGACTTCTTTGGCGGCCAGCAGCCGCATGCAAGCCTCATTCACCAGCGCCGTCGGTTGCAGCGTGATTGCTTGGTTCTCTTTGCGCATCAGCCCTTGCGCAATGCGGTGCAGTTCGTCATAGACCAGAGGCAGCAGCCGCTCGGTGGCGTCACGTCCCGCCGCCCGCAGCAGCCCGCTTACTTCCTCGCTTGTCGGTCGATTGTGTTCCACGACGCTCCACAAAGAGAAAAAAAGTGACAAGTCTGATCCGAAACGGATTGTAGTTGCGTGATCTCTTTCAGACCCATGCCTAGGGGCCGGCAGACCCGGCCTAAGGCAGACTCGTTCCCCCGCCTCTGCCAAAGGAGATCACCCCATGTCTCGTCGCACTCACCTCTTGCTTGCTGCTGCCTTGGTCGCTCAGTTGACCGCCGCGTCCGGATTCGCTCAGAGTCGCTCCGCATCGACATATCAGGGTCGCCTGCGCGACGAAAGCGGGCCCATCGACGGCGCGGCAACGCTTCAGTTCCGGCTGTACGACAGTCCGACTCGGGGCATGCTGCTGGCCGGTCCGATCACGGTGCCTGATGTCACCGTTGTTGACGGTCTGTTCACCACCGATCTCGACTTCGGATCGTTCTTTGCCGACACCGGCAAGACTGGCTGGCTTGAGGTCACGGTTTCTACAACGGGCGATCCCGTCACGCTCTCGCCGCGTCAGCGTCTCGCGCCGGCCCCGGTGGCCAGCGGGCTTGCGAGGCAAACGCGGATCGATGTAGCCAACACGAGCAATGTTGACGGGCCTCGCATCAGTGGTTCGGGTGGGCCGGAGACTGCTTATGTGTCGTTCCAGGCACAATCCTCTGGCACACTTGCAGGTGTCGTCTTTCGAGCGAACGCAGACCTCGTCTACACCCCCACGTTCTTTGGCAGCGTGCGGGCGGGACAGGGCACTGACGGCCCGCTTGTGGCCGAGTTTGCGCAGCTCGTTGACATGACGAGGGCAGACCGCGAGTTCACGATTGATCTCAGCGAGTTCAACGTGCAGGTCGTTGCGGGGCAGTGGTACACAGTTACGGTTCTCTGCGGCGTTAACTTCGCGACAACCTCGGACACCGATGGATCGGTCATGGGGGTCAGCAGCCAAGGGGAGCCTGCGAACTGGTGGTTCAAGTCGCTCTTGAAGTCTCCCACTGAAGCGTTCGTTTCACAGGCCCAACTTGCTGTCGAAGCGCAACTTGCTCGCAGCGCCCTCACGTCGCATTCTGCGGAATCCGCTCAGTATGCGAAGGAGGCATTCGAAGCTCGCGTGCTCAACGCTGAGTTCGTCAGCGCAATGAACAACTGGGAACTTCGGCTGAGCGCGGTCGATAACGCCAACAGCGGTTTGGGACACTTTGATGCGGCGCGCCCGTTCGGTAACATCAACTTTGCTCCAAATGGTCCCGTTCTCTTCGGGGATAACGGCGGCGGGCTGGGAACGCGTCAGAACGGTCCCAACGGTTTGGGCAATGTCGCGTTGTGGTGGAATCGTGATGGCAATGTCTTCACCGGAGGCAATGTCACAGTCGCACGAGATATCGACATCCTGCAGAATCTGGGCGTCAGCGGGTCGGCGGGCGTGGTGAACAACATCACAGCTGGTGGCCGCGTGGGCATCGGCACCGGTGTCTCCAGTGCGGGCTACCGCCTGGAACTGCCGAATACCGCGTCGCCCGCAGGTCAAGGTCGTGCCAATGCGTGGGTCACCTACTCCTCGTGCAAGTTCAAAGACCAGATCGAGACCTTCCCCGATCCGATTGCGACTCTCAACAAGCTTCGCGGCGTGATCTTCGTCTGGAATACGCCGCTCGAAGACGGCACGTTCAAGCATGACATCGGCTTCATCGCCGAAGAAGTCGCCCAAGCCGCTCCCGATCTTGTGACCCGCACTGCCGCTGGCGATGCAACCGGCCTGGACTACGGCAAAGTCGTGCCGATCACGGTCGAAGCGATTAAGGCCCAGCAGCGCGAGATCGAAGAGCTTCGTGCCGACAATGACGCTTTGCTCAAGCGCCTTGAGCAACTTGAGCGGGCCCTCTCGCCGCGGCCCTGAGTTGGAGCACGCCGGAAGGCATGCGGCGTCCATCAGCACTCATCGAACATCCGTATGACGCGTCAGCCCGGGCCGCCAAGGTCCGGGTTGTTTCGCTGTGCCGGGCTTTGCCATGCCAATACCTCCCGATTCGCAACCCACGCGAGCAACTTCTATCACCGAGACGAGGGGAGAGGCGGGCTCTCTCGTGTGCGGAAAGTGATCTGCGAGATCACCGTCCCCCGAGTCCGTGACTCGTGACTCAACGAGTCGTGAGTCTGGACAGTTGTGTAGCAACTTCGCGGGTAACTTGCGAAAATATGGGACCACGCACTGGCCGTTGCGAGTGCTGGTCCGCGTTATTTGCTTGATGCAAGATCGAGAGATCCGTACAATCCCGGGGCATGGAACCGAAGGTGGAATTCGATCGCGATTCCATAAGCGATCGAACCTCGGTCGCAGATGTCATCATGCCATTTTATCAGCAACTTCGTGCAATCGCGCAGTCGCGTCTCGCCGGGGGTGGGCGCGAAGTAGCGACGCTGCAGGCCACCGCAGTGGTCCACGAAGCGCTGCTCCGCATCGCCGATCGGCCGCTGGAGGCGATCCGCGATGAACGGCACCTCTTGGCATCGGCCGCGCAGGCCATACGGCATGTGGTCGTTGACCATGCCCGGCGCAAGCTTGCGATCAAGCGGGATGTCAGCCGCAATGTCGCCAGCGATGTTGATGGAGACGCCGTCGAACGCGCGATCGGCCTTGACAGTCCGACCAAGAGCCTCTTGGTCATCGATCTCGATGCGGCAATGGGCAAGCTCGCAGACATCGATCCGGAGCTGCGCACCATTGTCGAGTTGCACGCGTTTGGGGGCATGGAGCACGCGGAGGTCGCGGCCCTTATGGGGAGTTCAGAGCGGACGGTTCGCCGCCGATGGCAGTTTGCTGCGGCCCAGCTTCGCAAACACCTTCAACACTGGTCAGAGGTGAGCGATGATCAAGCCTTCGAATGACCAACCCAACAGCAGCGAGCTTGAGCGGTTGTTTCACCAAGCGCTGGATCAACCGGTCGTCGATCGCGACGCGTGGCTTGACGTGCACTGCGCCCACGATCCAAGTTTGCGAGCCGAGGTCCAAGAGTTGCTGCTGCTCGACGGACAGAACAGCGATGGAATGCTCGATGGTCTCAGCGCGGACAACTTCGCCGAGCAAACCCCCACGAGAATCGGCACCTATGCAGTCACGAGCCTGCTCGCCCATGGAGGCATGAGCGCGGTTTTCGATGCGGTGCACGAGAAGACGGGTGCACGAGCAGCCGTGAAACTCATTCGTATCGGCATGGCGACGGCGCGTCAGCGCATGCGCTTTCAGTTTGAGTCAGAACTTCTCGCGAAGCTCAACCATCCATCCATTTCGCGTCTTTTTGATGCCGGTCAAGCCACCGCGGTCTATGCCGATGGGACAACGTCGGTTCGCAACTTCATCGCGATGGAATTTGTTGATGGGCAAGGAATTGCCAAGCACTGCGAAACGTACTCATTGTCGCTTCGGCATCGAGTGCAGCTGATGCACGAGGTTGCTCGGGCTGTCCAGCACGCACACGAGCGAGGCGTCATTCACCGCGATCTCAAACCCGCCAACATCCTCATCACTCGGCCCAGCGCTGAGCACCCCATCGGCACGCCCAAGGTGGTCGACTTTGGCATCGCCAAGCTCATGAGTCCGGGCCGTGCCGCGACCGTGACGGGCGTCATCATGGGCACGCTCAACTACATGAGTCCAGAGCAGATGGGCGGCCGCAGTAGTGAAGTCGGCCCTGCATCAGACGTGTACGCGCTTGGAGCGATCCTCTACGAGTTGCTCGTGGGCCGGCCACCCATCGAGGCCCCAAGCACGCTCTCACCTGGCGCGGCATTCGCCATGCTGAACGATGATCCGACGCGGATCATCTCGATCCGTGCCGACGTGCCTCTCGATCTCGACGCCATCGTGCACAAGGCTATCGAGCGCAGCGTTGAAAGGCGTTATGGCAACGCTCGCGACCTCGCCGACGATCTCGAACGCTGGTTGGAGAATCGGCCGGTCGTCGCGCGGCGGCCGACAGTTCTTGATCGTGGACGGTTGTTTTTCCGTCGGCACCCTCGGCTCTGCGTCGGTGTTCTGGTCGCCGGCGTGAGCGTCGTCTCGCTCGGCTCGCTCGCAACCTGGCAGGCGGTGCGCGCCAGTCGTGCGGAGCAGGTTGCACTCAAGCGTTTGGATCTGATTACCGCTGAACGCGACCGCGCGGACGAGCAAGCTCGCATGGCCGAGGCTGTCCGCCGCTTCCTCTCCAATGACATTCTCGCTCTTGCGAACGTCCAGTCGCAGGCTGATGTCGGCATCGTGTCAGACCCGGACATCACGCTTGTCCAAGTGCTTGACCGAGCGGCCGCGAGAGTGGGCGAAGGGCGATTCGCGGATCAACCCGTTGTCGAGGCGGCGATTCGCGCAACAATCGGCAATGCGTATCTCGGGCTCGGAAGGCCCGGCCGAGCGGTCGAGCACCTCCGTCGCGCTGCTGATCTGAACGCTCAGGTCTTGGGCCCCAAGTCACGGGCAACGATTGATAGTCTTGCTTCGCTCGCAACCGCCACTGATCACAAAGGGATGGTCACGCAAGCCATCGCGCTTTTCGAGCCTCTCGCCAAGGATGCGAGCGAGGCTCTGGGACCAGCAGATTCTCTCACACTGACGATTTCGAACAATCTTGCGCTGTGTTACGTGCAAAGGGGCCAACGCGACAAAGCGGCCACACTGACACGCCATGCGCTTGCTCTCTCGACAGATTCGTTGGGCACATCGCACCCCCTCACACTTCGCCTTTCATATACCCTTGCTCTTGCGGAGTCTGTTTCACGGCAGAACGCAAGCGAAGCGCAACTCATGGAAGCCATACAACTTCGTCGCATGGCCTTCGGCGAAGACTACCCCGACACGCTGGTTGCGAAGTTCGATCTCGGACTTTTCTACAGCCGTGCGGGAGATCATCGCAAAGCACTGGAGATTCTCGAGCCGATCGTGCAAACGGCGATGACACGTCTCGGCCGCGAGCATCCAAAGACGTTGCTGTTTGTCAACGACATCGCAACGGTGTATTCAGCCAATGGCGATCAGCGCAAGGCCGCCGACATGCTTGCAGAGGTGTACGCGATGCACCGAGAGACACTCGGTGAGGACCATACGAAGACACTTGGTGCGTTGCACAATCTCGCCGGCACTCGCATCAGGCTTGGAGAACTGGAAGAAGGAAGCAAGTTGCTGCGTCAGGCCTATGAGATCAGCACGCGAGCACGCGGCTCCGAACATGAGGGCACGCTCCTCAACGGTTCGAACCTGGCCGAAACCTATCGACGCATGGGCAACCTCGATGAGGCGTGGACGCTCGGCAGCGAAATTGTTGATCGCATGAATGAGCACCTTGGTCCAACGCATCGCTACACGCTCTCTGCGACGTGCATGACAGCGAATGTGCTGATGGATCAGAAACTGCCCGAGAAAGCTGAGCCCATTCTTCGCGATGGGCTTGCAAGGGCGATAACTGCCTTCGGCACGTCGCACTCGCTGGCGACAAAGTACCGTCGCGATCTCGCGAAGTGCCTTGACGCCTTGGGAAGATCCGAGGAAGCCCAGCAAGTGCGCGATCAGATCGCCAAGTGAAGCCGGTGCGATAACGCTCAGCCAGCCAGTTCATCAAACACGTCCTGTTGCGACGGTTGGCCTGTCGATCTAGTCGATCCTGTCAAGCTGCACCATGACGCACGCGCATCCAAAGTATTTTGGATAATCCTGGCCGTCGTCACCCTTCCCCAACGTGTTGAGATTGCCAGGGCACATGCAAGCGTGCTCTGAAGTTCCTGCACAGCCCGCGAAATGGCGCGCTGAGCGGCTTCGAGAGAGTGTCCACAACCGATTCACGGATGTTCCGTTGAATTGCGCGGACCGAGACGGGTGCCGGACACTTGGCACCCTCTGGCCGAAAGGTCAGAAAGAGAGAGAGTTTGCTATGAAGCGTCGTGCGTTCCTTTCGTTGGTGGCTGTTCTCGCGTTCAATGGTGCGGCTCAAGCAGCGGTCGTGCTGCCCGATCTCCCGGCTGGCTCGCAGTACCGCGTGGTCTTCGCCTCGACGGGCAGTTACCAGGCGTACAACAGCACGATCCCCTCGCAGACGCGGAGCCTGTCGTACTGGCAGAATATCGTCAACACCGAGGCCGCCGCCAGCACCAGTTCGACGATCACCGGTGCGACCTTCCGCCTCGTCGGCTCGATCTTCGACGCCTCGGTCGGGACCGTCAACGCGACGACCATCACCGGCATGAGCGACACGGTCAGCGACAACATCCCCGTCTACAACACGCTGGGCCAGCTCGTCGCAGCCGACTCGGTCTCGTTCTGGTCTTCGACGCACCAGGCCGGCATCAACGGCGACCGCAACGGCAACGTCGTCACCGGCAGCGCCTGGATCGGCTGGTTCCCCACGCTCCAGACCTTCCGCCCCTTCGGCGGGACCAACGTCTACTTCGGCGGCGTCGCGAACACCAACTGGATCACCAACACCCTGGGCGGCACCAACTTCCTCCGCATCTATGCGATCTCCGCGCCGCTCACCGTCCCCACGCCCGGCGCCCTCGCGCTCGCTGGCTTGGGCGGCTTGGCGATCGCTCGCCGTCGCCGTTCGTGATCTTGCACCAAATTCCCGCCGCTTGAACAAGTGACCCCGGAGCATGCAGCATGCTCCGGGGTCGCACTTTTGGTCCCTCACACTTTCCACGAAACCACACGATTCACACCAGGCAAGGTGTTTAGGCAGGTAAACGCGCACTTCGGCGTAGCGGGCTGGTTTTCGAGCTGCCCGTTAACAGACGCGTCGCTCGCGGTGGGTGAATGGATCAATGTCTTCACGCGGCATCTTCAATGATGGCCGAGAAGCGGAAGCCGCTCTCGGTTGACACACTGATGCCAACATGGACGCTCTCTTCAAGGCCCAGCGGTGAACGATCGGCATGCTGTGGGGAGCCGCCGCGGGCATGCACGAGCCGCAACGCTGCGGCAGCGAGCACGGCGATGGCGGTGGCGGGTATGCGGGGCGTGGGCTGGGTCGGGCGCGAGATCGAGTGACGGGGCATGTGGCCTCCCGTTATCTGAATCTCTGCACCTCCGGGGTGGGTGGTGCGCGGAAAGCACGCATGAGTTCGGGCGGCACGAGTGAGAGATGTCGTGTGGATTGTCGGGCGCATGAATCGTCGCGAGCATGCATACGGAGCATTCGAGTGAGTTCAAACGAGAACCGCCCCGCGACTGGTAAGGGCGTGGGGCGGCTTCCAAGAAGAGTCGTTGTTTCTGGCAGTGCGGTTATGTGCATGCCTGCCGACGAGATCAGGGGCAGGTGCCGCCAGCAAGGACGTTGAGGAAGTCCAGCACGTCCTGATCTTCTGGGAAGATGCCGTTGTTGTTGAAGTCAATGTCAGCACAAGTGGCACACACTCCACCTGCCAGCACATCGAGGAAATCGAGCACATCCTGATCCTCGGGGAAGATCTCGTTACGGTTGAAGTCAATCGAATCGCAACCGGCTGAACCGGCAGGGAGCACAAAGAGATTGTCACCGCCCAGACACTCCGGACACCGCCCCGGTGGTGGTGGCCCCAAATGAATCACATCAACGACGCCTGAACCATCAACATCCGCGCCGGACACCAGCAGCGGATTCGCACCGGTATTGGCCGGCTGCGGCGTTGCCAAGCTAATCGTTGTCGCATCGTCAGTCACATTGCGCAGTGTATAGACATCTCGCACAGCCGAAGACAGCACAACCGCCAAGTCGTTGTCTCCGTCTGCATCGATGTCATACGCAGCGATGTCGAGTGCGGCACCTTGCACCGGCAAGTTGACAGCCGGCGCGAAAGGCTGCGAACCGATGGGTTGTTGTGGAAGAAGCTGATTGCGCAGTACGGAAATTGCGCCGCTTGCGCAAACAACTGCCACGTCGGGTGTAGGCACGGCGCTGATGTTTGCAACGACCAGATCTTGTGGATCGGCCGCGACGGGAACCGGCGCCAGAAGCCCAAACAAGGTTGGTGAAGTCCGCACAATGGGGATGACCGCATCCACGCTGCCGGCTGAGCCATCTGATGCGATGAGTGTGACAGCCTCGTTGCGCTTGTCGTCATCCATGTCGCTCGGACGAGTTCGCTTCGGTCGTCCGGGCACAGTGATGGTCTGACGCGGCGTGATTGTCGGTCCGCCGATCGCGTCGTTGCTCTGCAGTAAGAGAATCGTTCCCGCGTTCTCATTACTCACGATCAGGTCAGGCAGATTCGTACCGCTATCGCTGTAGAGAACAACGGCGGACACACTGCTGGGGCCGTCTCCAACAGGAAGCGGTGCCTGCGTCACGAAGCTCGCGCCAGCAGCCGCGTTGCGGTATCTCGAAAGCGAATCGCTGCCACGATTGCTCACGACGAGATCGATCTGGCCGTCGCCGTCCATATCCGCTGCATCAATGTCACTGGGATCAATCCCCGTGTTGAGTTGGAGCACAGACTCAAATCCCTGCCAGATGCCGCCGATCGTTCCGGCATTACGGAATACGAACACCTGCCCAGCGTTGGTCGGTGTCACATTCGGCACCGCGATGGCGAGATCAGGCGCGTCATCGCCGTTGAAATCGGCCACAACGACCGCACTGGGCGTTCCATTCACTGCCGTGCCGCGAGGTTCACCTGGGTTGAACGGAGCTTGAATAGGCTGCACGCCGATGGCGATGGGTTCATCTGCGTTGCCATAGATGACGCGAGCGAACCGATCAAGTCCGATTGTGGGCAGCAAAGCAACATCGAAGCGAGTGTTGCCACGCGCTCCGGAAACAATTTCGAGCACTCCGCTCTCAGGCAGCACGACATCCGGGGCGAGATTTACGACCAAACCACCACCAAGATCAACATCGCCCGTCACGATCAGCCGATCAAACTGCCCCGGCGATGTGCCAGCAATTTCCATCTCAAGCGTGCCCGATCGGTTGGCACGCGTGGGATCGGGATCATTCTGCGCTGGAAGCTGCCGATAGTCGCCGAGGATGGTGAGCTCACCCGGCGAGTTGCCCACGCGCACCGTGCCCACGTTGAACACGCCGCCTGTGATAGTGCCGCTGCCGCTCACTGATCCGGCAGGATTGATGACGAGGTTGGACTGAAAGTTCAGTGAAGACCCCGGCAGCATGTTGATATTCGCGGTGCCTTGACCAGCGAGCACCACGCTCTGCACCGACTCGTTCCACGAACTGCCCGGCCCAATCGTGATATTGGCGACCGAGCCATCAAGCTCGCCAAGCACGATGCGATTCGCAGTCGCGGTGTTGAGCGTTGCTCCGTTCGTCACGACAAGATTCGCTGTGCCGCCACGTGCGATGATCAGATCATCCTGGCTTGTATCCCAAATCGTGTTCGTGCCGCTGATGGTGATGTTCGCGATGCTGCCTGCATGCTCGGCGAAGACGGTGCGGTCCAGGACATCAAGGCCGGCGACGACACCCTCGTTTTGCACTTGCAGTGTCGTGGTGCCGCGTGAGGAGATGACCAGTTCGTCCGCGCCCGGTCCGCCCAGCGCGAGCAGCGACTCACCCACGCCGTTCACGCCCGTCACCTGTACCAAGGATGTGGCGGCAGCATTGACGCCCGTGCGCAGGGTCGCCGCACTCAACTGCCCGCGATTGATCACACGTAGCGATGAGCTTCCCGCAAGCCCGGCATCGAGCGCATCACTGAGCAGCAGACTCGCTCGAAGCCCCGAGACAGTGAGTTCGCCTGCCGAATCTGATGCCGCGGCGATGACGGCGTTGGACCCGAACACCGAACGCAGCGACGTACCCGTGTTGGTGATCGACAGTCCGGTCGGCACACTTGCCGGTCCGGAGACCAACAGTGATGGCGCGTTCTGATCGTTCCCGGGTGAGGCAAGCGTGAGATTGCCTGATGTGGTGAGCCCGCGCAGATTGATCGTGACGAGATTGCTCAGCACGCTCAGCGAATAGGCGCTCTGGTTCGTGGGCATCGTGACCGTGTAGACGCGATTGAGGCCGACATCGCTGTTGAAGATCGCACGCACCGTGCTGTTCGGAAGTCCCCCAAACCAGTTTGTCGCGTCATCGAACCGGCCACCGAATGGATCGTTCCACGTCGTGGTGGCGAGATTGTTCTCGTACGCGCCGCGGTCAACCGGGGGCGATCCGTTGCCCGTATTTGCACGCGTTGTATCGTCGAAAAAGCGAGGCTGTCTCGCGAGGTCAAGTGGCAGCGATTCCGTCGTATTTCCATCACCATCAAGGTCGTATCCATCCGACGGCAAAGCAAACGAGTCACCTGAATCGATGCAGGGCGAGCTGGATGACAAACGCAAGTCACCGTAATCATCGTCCAGCGTGCCCCATACTTGGTCCGGACCCGGCACAGGGGTGCGAAGAAAGAGTGGGTCAAGACCATCGTTGAGCACACCGCCGTAGGAACCGCTCCAACCTTGAATCGATGTTGCTGTGATGGTGCTCGCTGTTCCACCCACTCGCAACAGTTGAGCTTCTTGGCCTCCCCAGCTTGCGCCGTTCGGGTTTCCCCATATTACACAATTTGCCAGTGACATGGGCCAGCCACCAGTCGCGTATATCGCACCGCCAAGATCAGATGGGTTTGATGCTGCGGTAACGTTTGCGAGCGAAACGGAACTTGTCAGCGCGGCAATTGCTCCGCCGGCGGACCCGGCTCCCGGTGCGGAGTTGCCAACAAAGATGCAATTCGCAATCGACGAAGCCGCGGCACCATTGTTTTCAAGATAGACCGCGCCGCCACTCGCCAGACTCTGGTTGCCAACAAACTCCGAATTAATAGCTGTGACCAACGCACCATCGTTGATGCGAATGGCCCCGCCGGAATGACCACGATTTAGTCGAAACTTGGTCTGTAGAATGATCGCAACCGCTCCATTATGCGCGAAGATCGCACCTCCGCCAACATTTGCACCCGTCGGTACTTGGTTGTCAGTGAAGGTGCTGTCGGCCACGTAAAGCGGACTGTTCGACACATAGATCGCGCCACCTAAGTTCGTTGCTCGATTGCCAAAGAACTTGCAGTTGAAAACCTGGGTCGCACGGCCGCCGCCATTCACCACAGAGATAGCCCCCCCGTTCGCAACAGTGCTTGCACGGGTCACCCGATTGTCCACAAACCAGCAATCACGCCACGTCATGTTCGAGTTCGAGATACGACTGGCCCCACCGCCAGCGGCATCCGCGTTACTTCGTGCGAGGGTGATCCGATCAATGACGACGCGGGTCGATATGCTCGATGCGCTCGTGAGAGAAAATGTGTTGTCGTCGCGATTGATGTCGCCAAGATCATCCCCATTCAAATCGCCCGAAAGCACTGTTGCTGCTGCGGGATTCAGCGCGTCTGCAACAGTCAGAGGCATCGGCGGTCTTTGAGTCAACGTTGTCTCGTTACCCTGAAAGCCCCCATAGATCCCTACGCCGTTCACTAGGCTGAATGATGCTGATCGCGAACCGCCTTGGCTGACTGGCTGGCTGGGCTTGTACGTGCCGGCGGCGACCCATATCTCCAAGAATCGACCTGACGCGCTTGCAGCCATGCTGAGCGCGGTCTGTAGGGCGAGTGATCCTCGAAGCGGGGTTGCCCAGCTGCGACCATCGCCTTGTGGCCCAGCGGCCTGGCTCACATAGAGCCTTGGAACAAACTCAGGACTGTCGCGTTCCCATGCGCCGATGTCGACGATTGCTGTTCCGTTGTTGTCCCCGTCCCAGATGCGTTCGCGACCTGCGATGGTTAGGAACTCATTCGTAGGCACAAGAGCATTTGAACCCGCGTCGAGTGCTTGAGCGCCAGCAGCGAGGCTGAAGTCATCATCAATCGTCCCGGCAACGGCGTCCACGCCGACTGGATTGACGAAGGGCGAGCCGACAAGGGCAGAGCTCTGCAATACGGTCGCTGGCGGTGCTCCTTCCGAGTAAAGAGCTGGTGTGCCACCGCGTATGAGGCACGATGTGACTTCAAACACCGCGTCATTCAAGATCGCAGCAGCTCGTGTGAGCGTTTCGTCGATGATGCAATTCTGCACCCGACAAACAATCGGACCAGCGACGTCAATCGCGTTGCCGTACAGACGCGCGGAGCCGGCTTGATTCTGATAAAACGTGGAATTTGTGATCTGAACGGTACACGGCAGTGGAGGCGTCGAGTAAAGACTAAGTGCCGCAGCACCACTGTTTCCGTAGTTGTACGCAAACTCGCAACCGTGAATCGTGAGGTTGTATCCTGACCCTGGCAGTGCGTATGTGTTTGCGCCTATTGCTCCGCCGAACCCTTGGCTGCGGTTGTTGATGAACCTGCAGTTGATGAACGACATGCTGCCCGGACCAGTGATGAACACAGCACCCGCTTCAGAAATGCCGCGATTGAGTCGAAAAACACAGTTCCTGATATTTGCTGACGCTTGACCTAAGGCCACAAGTCCTCCGCCGCTCGAGTCTGGCAAGTGTGCTGCTTGGCCCTGAAGTCTGTCAGCAACGCCGTGTTGGATAATGAAACCGTCCAAGACTGCAGTGGCGTCGGTGCCTGCGGCATCCACGACGTGATAGACATTGTCGCTACCGCCGAATGCGAGCAAACTGTCGTTCCCGAGAACATCGCCCGAGAGAATGGGCAGCGGATTGGAAAGTCGGCGCTCTGCTAGCGTCTGTTCGTTGCCCACGAAGCCGCCGAGTATGCGGACACCGCTCAGCAAACGAAATGTCGCAGTTCGAGCAACAGTGGCTTCACGCCGTTGTGTGGGGACGTATCGGCCTGGCGCAACCCAAATCTCGACACTACTGCCTGGTTGGGACAGACCCTCGGCGCGAGTAAGCGCCGACTGCAGATCCGTGTAAGCTGTCGTCCAACTCAGTCCATTTCCTCCGGCAGGCGCATCGTCATTCACATAAAGGATGGTCTGCGAACGCGCGGGCGTGACAGCGATCAGCCCCAAGATCAATGCGAGGCATACATGGGTCAACTTCCTCCACAGAACACGTGGAACGAAGACAGCGTGGGTGTCCAAGGCGGACGAGCCTACTTGATCCATCACATCCTCCTTCTCGGGGATTGTAACAAACCTCCGATGTTCTGTACAGCGCCGATTGTCGAGCCGCCCATTGAGGTTTGCTCCAGACATCCGGTGTCCTGTGATCGACACGACGTACATGTTCGACCGATAGCGTTACAATCGAGCCATGGCATCCGATCCGACCTTAATTGATGGCTCTCACGACGGTGCTGCAGACATTCCTGATCGCGTCGGTCCCTATCGCATCGTGCGCATTCTCGGACGAGGCGGCATGGGCAGCGTGTATCTGGGCACGCGCGACGACGATCAGTTCAAGCGGCGCGTCGCGGTCAAGGTCATTCGCCGTGGCATGGACACGGAAGATGTGCTCAAGCGTTTCGCGGTAGAGCGGCAGATTCTGACGGCTCTCAACCACCCGGGCATCGCGAGGGTCTTTGATGCAGGCGAAACTCAAGATGGTCGTCCGTATGTTGTCATGGAGTACATCGAAGGCTTGCCGCTCGACGTGTATTGCGACAAGAACCGACTGAACACCGAGGACCGGCTGAAGCTGTTCATGAAGGTGTGTGCGGCAGTCCACGTCGCGCACCAGAATCAGATCGTGCACCGCGACTTGAAGCCGTCGAACGTGCTTGTGACTGCCGATGGTGAACCAAAGCTGCTCGACTTCGGGATTGCAAAGCTCCTGAATCCCGAACTTGCTGCCGTCACGCTTGTCACGGGACCCGAGCTCCGGGTCATGACTCCCGAGTACGCAAGTCCGGAGCAGGCAGGCGGTGATCTCATCACCACGGCGAGCGATGTTTACTCGCTAGGTGTCATGCTCTATGAACTCCTCACGGGCAAACGTCCTTACACGTTCAAGACCCGCGTACGCGACGAGGTTCTGCGCGTGGTGCAGGAGGTTGAGCCTGCCACTCCAAGTACTGCGATTACGCAGGCTGAGCAGATAACGACAGATACCGGCGAAACCAAGACGCTGTCGCCGGAAGATCTGGCGAAGATGCGGGAGTCGACCGTGGATCGACTACGCCGCCGCCTGCGTGGAGATCTTGACAACATCGTGATGATGGCACTGCAGAAGACTCCCAAGCGGCGATACGCCTCGGCGAGTGAGTTCTCCGCCGACATTCAACGCCACCTGATGGGCTATCCCGTCAGCGCTCGGCCGGACACCTTTGGGTACAGCGTGTCACGACTCGTGCGTCGGCACCGGGGCAGGCTCGTTCTTGCGTGTGCGGCTGCTGCGGCACTTTTGGTCGGGCTGAGCGTTGCCGCTTGGCAGACGGGTCGCGTTCGTCAGCGCGATCAGCAGTTGCAGCAGGTCCGAGCCTTTGCGGGCGAGTTCGTTCAGTCGCTATCTCTGTCGCTTGCGCGTACGGAGGGCTCGTTGCCGGCTCGGCGGGCGCTGGTTGACTCCAGCACGAAGATTCTTGACTACATGGCTACGTCATTTCCGGAAGATGAGCAACTCAAGCGGCATCGAGCCGCGGCGCTACGCAATCTTGCCGATGCTCAGGGTGGACGTGGCCAGAACTTGGGACAGCTTGAGGCCGCTCAAGAGAATTACATGTCGGCGGCCAGCATATTGGCCGATCTGCAGAGCCGTGAGCCTAACGATGCCGATCTTGTGGCCGCCCTTGCTGGAACCAAGATCTCGCTTGCAGAACTGATGCTGACTGAGGGGCAATCGGCACAGGCGATGACGCAGATAGAAGAAGTGATGGCGTTGCTGGACACGGCACAGGCGCAAGCCGAGAACTCTTCACGGTTGCGACGAGAGCGAGCACAAGCTTTGCTGACGCGCGCCGAAGTGTTCGAATTGAAAAAAGACACAGTGAGCGAAGTTCGAGATACGGAGGAGTCATGGAGAATCCGCAAGCAACTGCTCGCGGAGGAACCCACGAACCTTGAGTATCTGCGCGACTTGAGCGTTGTGCTGATCCGTCTGGGGCAACAGGCCGAGGAGGGTGATGAACCAAGGCTGGAGGCTGCGCTGGACCGTTACACGGAAGCACTCGAGCGGCGCAAAGCGATCTACGCAGTTGTGCAGAATTCAACTTCCAAGCGCGATGTGGCGACGGCGCGGAAGTTCGTCGGCGATGTGCTGTCGCAACTCGGCCGATATGACGAAGGACGCCAACAACTGTTGACTTCACGGGAGTTGTTCACAGCATTGCAGATTGCGAACGAGCAGGATGTGCGAGCTCGCTGGGACATGGTAGAGATTGAATACTCTCTCGCGTGGCTTGAATCCGATGCAAAGAACGACGCGCAGACGGGCCTGCACCTCAGTCGAGCGATCGAATCGGCATGGAAACTGGATTCAAGCGTGCTCAGTCGCAAACGACGCGTAATGGCAGTTGAAGTTACCACGCGGCTCGCAGAGTGGCAGTGTCGTAACGCCCAAACCAACGAGGTTCTACCCACGTTTGCCCGCACCGAGCGATGGCTCAACGGTTCACCCGAGAATGATGATCTGATCGCGGCACTCCAGGAGGCCCGATCGGAGTTGGCCTGCGAACCTTCCCGTTAACCAATCCCCACTCTCTCCCCAAGAACCGAGAGTCGGCCCCAAACTCGGCTCAGCCAGATCGCGTTCACATCGCACGCCAACGCTCTCTCGCCTGCCCCACGCATCCGCACCACGTTCCGAAAACCCACGCATTCCGCCGCGAAAACACGCAAACTCGAAGTGTGGTAGACTCCCCCTCACCCCGTAAAGAAAACAAGCCCCGGCTGGTCGCCAGGGCTTGCAAAGCTCCCTATTCACAACCCCCGCGAACAAATTCTCTAGCAGAGAGGGAGACACGGGCTGACACATTCTCTAGTGAATACCGCGATTGCGCGTTCATGCGGACGGTGTCGCGGCGAGGTCGCACCAGGCCAAAACAGGCTCTAACGCAACACCAGCGGTGTTCAAATACCCCAACCGTCCAGTTTGCAGCGTGATTGATGCTCGAAAACTGGTTAACGGCCGGGCATATCGATCTCGACATCATACGGGATAGAGATCGCGGTCGGTTGGTGCTGGGTGCTGACCTCGACCCGAGGCTGTTAACCGGCGCGTTGAAGAGAATCCGGCAAACGAAGGCGGACGAGCGGCAACGCAAGCGACGAGGAGCGGCACAGTCGCTCAGGCTTGTGCGTGAGCTGGTCGTTCGACTGCGCCGCCGCTAGTGGCAAAGGCAACGCGTGACACGGAGGACCATTGAACGCACGACCTGCCGCACGCGGCTGTGTCGGGTGCTGAGCCACTGCGTGCTGGCAGCGTGAGGATGGAGAGCATCTGCCGCTTTGCCCACTCTGCCGTTATGTTCAACCATACTCACGTATGACATCCGCAACCAAGCCGATGCTTTGCTGGTGAGATTGCATCAGAAGCTAAGCGACCTGCTGTGAGCATGTCGACGAAGGCTCATTCTGCTGTGAGTCCGCAGGTTAGTCTCCCGCGATGACCATCCGGAAGCCGAGTTCCTTCGCCTGTTTGCTTGCGGCCGTGATGACTCGATCTTGCATCGCTCTCGCACCCGCTCGCGTCTGCGCGAAGCACTGCATCGTGTCCAGCAGAAACACTTCAAATGCCGCGGACTCCATCCATCCAATATCCAACGTGTATCCTGATACCGCCAGTGCGTCGGTCGCGTTCAGGAATCGTTTGAGGTGTCGACGATCGCACCGAAGCGTACTGCATGCCCCGAAGTGCACAAGACGACCTCGGCAGCGACCCCTGAGTTTCTCGGCGATGTCATCCAGTGCGACCGCACTGCCTTTACGTCGCTGGTCTCCGACAAACACCGATCTCGCATCTCCGTGAAAGGCAAGGTAGAGAATCGGGTAGTCATCGAACCGCTGCTGAGACCAAATCTTCAGGTAGTGGTCAAACTCCTCGCGAGTGCCAATACCGCGATGAATGTACTCCGGATTGGGCGACATCTGGCCGACAAGATCGAAAATAGGTCGCACAGTCGACGGCTTCTTAAGGTCGCCCCACCAGTCACCCTCGAGACAGAAGATGTTCTTGCGGCCCTTTCGTAATGCCATGAGAAGCGCCTCTTTCTACGTACGTACTTCGCATTTCCGAAACACACACTCTCGCACGACCTGATACGTGCACGTAAGGATGGTAGCGAACAGTATCGCCCGTTTCTCCTTCGAATTCACAACCGCCCCATTCACTTTGTTCGACGCGGCAGGAGCACCAAAGCCGTTTCAACGCCTGGCGCTGCCCGCAAGGTCAAGCCCAGCCGCGTGCCCACATGGCGCGCCTCACGGCGTTGACGATTCAATTCGACGGAATGCTCCGTAAGGGCGTCGAGCCTGACCAGTCCGAACCTCGCCGAGATCGGCAACGTCACGCAGCCCCGGATGACCCAGATCATGAACCTGCTGCATCTGGCCCCAGACATCCAGGAGCGACTCCTGTTCTTCCCACCTGCGCCGGTGGGACGGGACCAACTCACCGAACGTCATCTGCGGAGCCCCGTCGCGACTGATCGCTGGGATTCACAGCGAGTGCTCTGGAACAAGCTGATTGGCCAGGATGCGTTCAACGGTCGGTCAACGCGATGAAGCCCAGAGCGATTCGACTCGTGTCGCAAACCCTGCCAGCGCGTCGGCGTGGGTCTGTGTGAACCGCTCCGGCGAGCTCTCGGCCGCCAGTCGCAACAGGGTGCGGAACGGAAGCAGATACGGCGGCGATAGTCTCGCGTCGCGATTCTGGGAGCGAAGGGTCAAGTTGAAGAGCGTACCTCGCGAGATCGACAGACTCTTGGCGGCCTGCCGAGCGTCGAGTAGGATCGGCTTAACCGCTTGCTGGCTCTTGTAGCTGGCAACCTCGGATTCGTGGGTCTCTTTGGCTATGCGGCGAATCTCTCCCACAATCTGAGAGTGGTCGATCGCCCGACAAGTCCGCAGCAAAGCCAATGTCGCCTCTGCGAAGCGTCGCACCGCCTCTTCTTCATTCAACACATCGCGCATGGCGGCTTCCCTCTCGTTGAGCGAGTCTCATTCGACCCATGACTGCACCGACGCACGTACCAGTCCACCTCAAAGAGCCCGCAGGAGGTCAAGAGCTTGGCGGTCCGATGCAAGGAATCGTGTTAACTGAAACTTCGCTTTCAGCATCGACGCATGATCAAGGCCGGAACGGCGGTCGTAGATCTCGTAAAGGTCCGCATCGGTGATGACGACCAGCGGCGCGCCGTTTCTGCTTGCGTAGTCGAAAGCCTGTCGCAGAGCGGAATCCCGCTCCGGCTTGCTCTTGAGGTTTCGCTTCACTTCGACAACCAGGTAGGGTGTGCCTTTGCCGTCGCGTACCAAGACATCAATGTGACCGATCTGAAACACGATCGAGCCAGGGGAGTGTCCCAACCGTACAAGAAGCTCCTTCACCAAGTCTTCCATGTTGCGCTCTGGCAAGTGGCGTGAAGCGGCTACTCGCGAGAGATAGTCGTGGGCATCTGCAATCGGAAGGGCGGTGGGATCGATGGTGGGAGCCGCTGCGACCACTGAGGTGGCGGCAGTGACTGCCGGGACTGCTGTCGAAAGGCTGCCATGTAGCAGCTTCATCAGTTCATCGGCTGCTTCTGGGAGGAGTTCGTTGGTGTAATCGCTGTAATGCGAAGGGGCTGCCACTCTCGGAACATAGAGCCGGTCAAGTTCAGGAAAGCCCGCGCCGTTCGAGATGAACTCGCGAGTACGGCCCTGCAGCGCGACGATCCATCTGCCGCCCGGTGCACCTTCCCGCTCGTACCACATCTCGCCGCCGGCTCGTTCGACTATCTGGTGAAGTTCTTCATATGGGCGACGTGCCACACCGGACCTCCTGTTGATACATCGCGACTGAAGTCAATCTCAAACCGACGCTTCGCTCGGGTCCTGCCTTGATGCGTCGGACGATCGAGCAATCGCACGCAGCAACGTATCAGCTACATCCTTGGGCGTCAGCTGGCTGGTGTCGAGAAGAATGTCCACGGACGTTGGGTCTGCTGCGACTTCACGGTTGATTCGCAAGGACACGTCGTAGTCGCGAAAGCCGCCCGCTTCGCGGTTGGCGATGCGATGACGGAGCACGTCGTCCGATGTATGCAGCCCGGCGATGAATGGGTACACGTCCGAGTGACTGTCTCGCAGCATTGACAGGAAATCTCGGAGCTTGTCCCCGCTGAACGTATCGATCAAAACGACTGGCCCGAATCCTTGAGTTATGAACCCCGCAGCGAGGCGAGCGCCCAAGCCCAGCACCTTTCGGTGCTCAAGCTGATTCGTCCACTGCGGGTGCACCACCATGTTGCGCAGATCGTCAACCTCGATCCGCACGCCCGCGGGAAACTGCTTCGCGAGCAAGCGAGCTGCGCTGGACTTACCCACGCCGGGGGCACCCTTGAGCAAGATGACGTTTGGTGGGGGCAGGTTCATCGGAACAGGGCTGCTGGGGGCTTGTTGCAGGACATGAGTTTGCACGGCATGTTGCAGTCCCGCATGACGCGCGAGACCTCGGTTGCTCGCCGCGTGCAGAGTATCTCGAGGATGTCTTGTCGTGCAATGTTCCCGAGAGATTCGCGAGCGATCGGAATCCGTCGGTGGTCAAAGCACTTGACCACATCGCCGTTTGGGTACACGCAGATGTTCTTCCGAGCGGCACAGGGCGTGCTGTCCGCAGCCATGTCGTCCAGAGGCACGGCGTGACTCCAGTTTGTCGCTCCAAAGTCTTGGTACAGCTGCACGTTGTGCTGGATGCCGCGAGCTTTGCACCATGCCGCGACCTTGGGGATCTCTTCCGCTGACTCCTTGGCGAGCACAGATTGGATACGTAGCTGCGAGCCAAGGATGCGGTGGGCCATCTCGATCTTGGGCATGACGATGTCGAAGGTCTTTGTCCCTCTGAATTCGTTCCACTTCTCTCGCTCCACCGAGTCGACTGAGATCACGAGGATGTGCCCAAGTTCCCTGTAGCGATTGAGAAATGCTTCGTCCAGCAGCCTTGCGTTGGTCACCATGACCATCGGTACACCAAGACGACCTGCTTCCTCCGCGATCTGGGCCACATCCTTCTTGAATAGCAGAGGCTCGCCGCCCGTCAGGGTCACCTGATACAAGTTGTGGTGCAGGCGTTCGAGACAGCGAAGGAAGTGCTTCACATCCAAGTGCTGGCTTCGGGGTTCGGGCCGCTCCCAGATGGCGCACTTGGGACAACGGTCGTTGCAGGCATTCGTGATCATGTAGATCAGTTCATTGCCTTTGACACCGTAGAACCTCCGCAGGGGAGTCTTGTACCACCGGTAGATGCACCACTCGACCGACTTGAGTGTCACCATGGGTGCGCGAAGCCAAGGGTTCGGAATGCGACTGGCGAAGTGTCGTATTTCTCCCCGGTAGTCCTGAATAGCTCGCGCGATGCTCGGTTGCCCCTTCTTCAAGCTGTAGATCAGACTCATGCATGTTCCCCTCGAAAATGGACTCGGATGCATCCCACATCAACACAGTGTGGCCCTCATACAGGGTCGCACTTGAACTCTTGTACTTCATGAAGAGCTTCATGAATCGCCACAGTCCCGTCACGCTAGTGGAGTATCCAAAGTCATGCCATAGCTTGGCGTGACGACAGAAGCCGATGCGATACTTACTCCGCAGCCTTAGGCACAAATCCACGTCTTCACCGGCCGCGCTTGGAAAACGCTCGTCAAAGGGAAACTCCCTCACGGCAAACGACTTCATGCCGAAGTTCAACGACGGCATGTACCACAGTTCTTTGCGATCAGGCAGAAGCCACTTCCCGGCCAGCGTTCCGTTCAATTCGTGATACCGATCAAGCAGTGTCTTGCCCCACGCGTAGGTCATGCCGCCGGCGGCGGCAAAGCTGGTGCTAGCGAGGAACTGCGAGAGAGACGAGTGCCAATCCCGGTCCAAGATGCAGTCGTGATCCGTGAAGAAGACGTGGTCGCTACCTGCTGCAAGCGCCTTTGCCGCGCCCAGGTTGCGCGCCTTTGCTGGTCCTCCGTTGGTCGGCAGCTTGATGAAATCAACTGCGTCTCCATCGAGGGAGTAACGCAGCGGGCTCGCGTCATCGACGATGTAGACATGAGCAAACGGCAGGGTCTGCTCGCGAGCGCTATCCAACAGTCGACGGAGGCACTGGCGATCCCACGGCGTGCGAAGATGTACCGGGATAACGAGCGAGCCAGTCATTCGAACACCCCACTTTCCACTGGTCCGCGCAGTCTACAGGATTTTGACGGATGCTGCTCTGCGAAGTTACCCGCACTGATACAAACGGCAATGAGCCTGTTCATGTCATCACCAGAACGGGTGATGGCGAGCGTGGGGTGTGCGGGAGTGTCGAAGCATCGCGGGATGCAAGATGATGCAGGAGGTACTCAACGATGTCGCAAGCTGAAGCTGACGGCAAGCACGAGTTGCTCACACGCGAGTATGTGTACGACAAGGTCTGGGCGATGCCATTCGCTCAGGTAGCCAAGATGCTGGGGGTATCTGAACGTGCGCTGGCGCAAGCCTGTACGCGATACCAACTTCCCCGGCCTCGGGCCAACTACTGGACACGGCTCGCAGTGGGGAACGCGCCGCCGCGTCCGGCGCTGCCGCTGATCGACGACACACAGATGGCGATGGTGACATTTGGCGTGCGTCAACCATCGCCGCACTCGCGGGTGGAGCCCGAGCCAACGCAGCCGGAGATTGTCCAGCAGCCCATTGAGGAGATCGAGTTTCAGTCGAAGACCATCCGCGAGCTCTACCAGAAGATCCAAGAAGCCAACATTGAATGGAGTGTGCGCAAGCGGCTCACATCGGCGTTTCCCGCTGTCGAAGATGCTGCCGAAGGGTTGCGTGCGCGAGCGAAAGAAGGAAAGCCGTCATTCGCGCGTCGGCCAGATCTGCTCTTCCCAGCGTTGAAGGACCCGACGAAAGCGAGGTTGGACATCCGTGTGTCGCGTGCGTGTATCGACCGCTCTGTGCGCGTTGCACAAGCGATCATCGTGGCTGCGGTCGATTGTGGCTTTCGCTTCCGGACAGAGCGGGACCAGAGTGCGTACCGCAACGAGTGCTACTTCGACTTCAACGGACAGACCCTTAAGTTTGGCATAGCTGAGATCTGCAAGCGCAGCGCACATACACCTACCACTGAGGAACTAGCCGCTGCCAAGACATCAGCCTTCAGCAAGCCACCAGCGTGGGACTACAACCCAACCGGCCTCCTGAGAGTGACACTTTACCGATCATCTAGCTCCACGACGATTGCGACGTTCGAGGAACGTCCGCGACGGATGTTCGACGAGAGTGTGCGACCGATCATCATGGCGCTGCTGAAGGAAGTGGACCGGCAGATCGTTGCGCAGACTGCGGAGCGTGAAAGACAGCTCGCAGCGATGCGAGCTGCGGACGAGCGGCGCAAGCTGGAGGAACTGCAGAAAGAGGAGCAGGCAAGGGTTGACGCTTTGGTGCAACAGGTCGAAAACTGGGAGCTGGCTCGACGTATTCGACGCTTTGTACGTGCCGTTGAAGCGGCGCGTACAACGAACGGGCGTGTCAACGATCCTGAAGGCAATGTGGCGGCGTGGTATGCGTGGGCGAAGGGCGTCGCCGACAGGATTGATCCACTGCGACAGTGAGGACGGCTCGAATTCACGAACGGCTCCCTCCCATTCAATGACGTAGGACATGCCGTTGCTTCAACTACTTGACCAAACTCATCAACTGTCCGTAGGTGTCAATCACATCGTACTTCACCTGGTTAGAGGTGATCTGTGCGAAGAACTTCCGGGCGCAATCGATTTTGCGCTGTTCGATCTCGCGCAGCTCCATCGATGACATCGACCCCTTTGTTTCCGCGACAAAGTAGACGTGCTTCACGCTGTTCTGCTCAAACGCGATGGCCCAATCGGGGTTGTAGTTGCCCACCGGTGTCGGAATCGCGAACCCGCGGGGGAGCTTGGCGTACACCACCACTTCGGTGCTCGCGTCGAGCTCCTCGACAAACGTCCGCTCGTTCTTCGAGTCGGTGAAGACGTAGTCGTAGATGTGGCGGTGCGCCTTGAACGCCTTGCCGAAGTCGCCCTTGGCCTTCTCTTGTGTGAAGATGTCGATTTCGTGAACGCCCTCGATGGGGTCGTAGGACAACCTCTCCACGATCACCGTGGCCTTCTGTTCGTTGATCAGCCTCGACGCTTCCGCGATGAAACCCTCGGGATTTGCCTTGTACTGGGCGAAGGTCGCCACGTTGATCCCAGAGAGAATCTTCGCCGATGTGCGGCGCGTCAGATCGGTCTGCTCGCTCAGCTTACCGATGAGGTCATATCGCACGGCTGAGTGAATCGATGCACGGTGCGACACTGTCTCGGCCTCGGCCAGCTCGAATGCCGTTCCCTCACGAACCTGCTCGATCGTGGCATCGTCTCGTTGCTCACCCCGATGGACCGTGTACTGCAGCGGTGACACCTTCAGGTGCTTGTCCAGCTCCTTGATGCACTTGCTGATCAGCTCCTGCGAGTCAAAGTGCACCGTGTACGCAGCCTTCCGGTTGATCCGCTTCCAGAGCTCCTGAAACTCTTGCCGCTCAAAGTTCGCCCGATTGATCGGGTTGGCCTTCGTGCCTCGCTCATCTTCAAGCGTCGGAAGCTGCGATTCGCTGAACACGCTGTCGATTAGCTTGAAGATCTGCTCCGCATGCGGCTTGAGCTCGGGTGGCAGTTCCGCCACCTTGCCCTGCAGCTTTGCTTCGTGATACGTGGCACTGATCCGATTGCTGTCGTCTGCGTAGTCGTTCTTGACAAGGTAGCGGTAGATCTGCTTCGCCATCTGCGGCGTGACCTGGACAGCGCCCTCGGCGGTCTGAAGGGTCTTGCCCGTGAAGTACTTCTCGTCGGCGATGCGAGGGCGGTCAGAAAGCGACTGGCTGATGTCCCTCTGCAGGCCAGCAACGAAGTCCTTGTAGCTCTCATTGGCCACAACGGTGAGAACGTTCACCTGGTGGACGGTGCTCGGATCGTCGTTGCGTTCGCCACGTCGCGGCCCATCGGAGAACACCGACAGCCGCATACCGCGGCCAACTTCCTGCCGGCGCGAGATCGTGTTGTCGCTGTGCTTCAGGGTGCAGATCACGAAGACGTTGGGGTTGTCCCAGCCCTCGCGAAGGGCGGAGTGGGAGAAGATGAATCGCACCGGCTCCTCGAACGAGAGCAATCGCTCCTTGTTGCGCAGAATCAGGTCGTACGCATCTGTGTCGTCGCTTTCGCCAGCCGATTCGCCGCGCTTGGCAACCGTCGGGTCGACCATGCGCTTGCTCTTGTCGATGGAGAAGTACCCATCGTGGGTCTTAGAAGCGGGGATGCCCTTCAGATACTGGGCGTACTTAGAGTCGAACAGGGTCAGCACCTCCTCGAGGTGCGCGTTGTACTCCTCCTCAAATACGGCGGCATATTCGCCAGCCTTCTGCCCAGTTTCGTCGTACTGCCGGTACTTGGCCACCTCGTCGATGAAGAACAGGGTTAGGACCTTCACGCCCTGCTCGAACAGCCGCTCCTCCTTCTGGAAGTGCGCGTGGATGGCCTCGCGAATCTGGATTCGGCGCAGGGTCGCCTCGCTCACGTCACCCGTCGCTTCGCCCGCTCGCAGTTCGTGGCCGTTGGTGAAGCTTACAGTGTCCGTGCGGGCGTCGATGTCGGCGATCACGAACCCCTTGTACTGGTCAAGCCCGCCGGACTCATCGTAGAGGTTCTTGTTCTTGCCGAGCGTACGAACGATGCGCTTGATTTGACCGCTTTCAAGCTTCACCTCGATCTCCATGCGGGCCTCTGGTGGCTTGCTCGGCGAGATCGAAATTGACTGAAGATACAAATAGCCGTTGCTGCCACTCAAACCACGAGTCGAAATACCGCGAACGGCGATCTTTTTGACGAGTTTCTGGTTGTATGCGTCCAATGCGTCTAGGCGGAAAACCTTGTTGTGGTTGGTCTTGTGCGTCGCCGAGTACCGCAGCACCATCAGCGGATCGAACTCCTTCAGAGAGTCCAGGGTTTTCTTGCCCTCCATCTTCTGCGGCTCATCCAGCACGAGAATCGGCCGGTTGGCCTTGATCACGTCGATGGGGCGACGAGACTGGAAGTCGTCGAGCTCCTCGTAGATGCGTCGAGCGTCCTTTCCGGTGGCATTGAACGCCTGAACGTTGATGATCATCACGTTGATGCCCGCATCTGACGAGTAGCTCTCCAGCTCATGCAGCCGCTTGCTGTCGTAGATGAACGCCCGAGCCCGCTTGTGGTATTCCTCCAGGAAGTGGTCCGCCGTGATCTCGAAGGACTTGGCAACGCCCTCACGGATGGCGATGCTCGGCACCACGATGATGAACTTGCTCCAGCCGTACCGCCGATTCATCTCGAACATCGTCTTGATGTAGCAGTACGTCTTGCCGGTGCCGGTCTCCATCTCGATGTCGAGGTTCACAGGGCAGACGTTGGTGGACACGAGCGACTCGGACTCCACCATGTTCTGCCGACGCTGCACCTTGCGGATGTTGTCCAGCAGAGGAACCGTCTTCGCGATGTCAAAGTTCTTGAAGCCAGCGCCGTAGTCGACAAACTTCAGCACGCCCTCGGCGTCGTTCTGGCGACGCCCCGGGTCCATTCGGTAGGTCAGCGGGGCCGCAGGGGGCTGGCCAGCAAAGCAGTCGACGATCGCCTCGACCGCCGCCGTCTGGTACGCCTGCTTCTTGAACTTGAGCTTCATCGTCATAGGGCGTCCTTGGTGGGATCAGAGAGTCTTGACTTCGGTGCCCGGAGAGAGCTGCTTGAAGATTTGCTCGACGTTGATCTTCACGTCGTCGCCGCCGTACCCCGAATCGCGGAAGACCGCTCGGAGCGGCTTGCGGGCGGCCAGCGCCTTGACCAGTGCTTCATCGATACCAGCCGCGAAACATGCGGCCAGTGCGTTCTCGTCCACGAAGTAGATCGGCTTGCCGCTCATGGTCTCCTGCTTGATGGGCAGCGAGAGGTCGACGCCCCAATCGAGCAGGACCTGGAACAGAAGGTCTTCGTCCGACCGATCGTCCTTGATGTTGTCCACGTGGCCCCCGAGCAACTCCGCCGTAGCTTGGTCAGGCCTGTAGTACACGTCCTTCATGTTGGACGTGTCCACCTTAAGCACGCGAAACCCTCCATCAAACGGCTCAGATTGGAGGCCTGCATCATTAACGATGGCTCTGGAAGCCCTCCGAATGCGCTCCTTCGCTAAGTCAGCGATGGTTGCGAATCCTTCTGAAAGGGCCTTTGAACCTTCCGTGCATTCTTCGGGTAGCTGTACCAATAGAAACCGTCGCCGAACACCGTCCCGGGCGTTCACTGACATGACCGCATCTGCGGTCGTGGCAGATCCGGCGAAGAAGTCGACCACCAACCCCTCCGAGGCACATCCAAGTTCAACCAAGCGCTCAAGCAGCTGAACCGACTTGGGAAAGTCCATCACCGAAGAGCCAAACAGTGACTTGATGCGACTTCTGCCATAGTCGTTCGTCATTTCTTTTTCCAGCCAGAGTGACTTCGGCATTGTGAGTGCGATCTCGCCATCGTCGCCCTCCAAGTAGTCCCTCCGATACACTCGCCATTCTGATCCGGACTTCTCGGCTACCAACAACCGCCCCTCACGCTCCACTTTGTCTTTGCCCCAAGTCCAGCATGTCTTGGTCCCATCGGGAGCATCTGGGAACACTTCATCAGTATGCGACGCAGAACGAGCCAGAGACACTGACCCATCCACAGGATTCACGTAAAGCGGGTAATAGAGGTTCGGACGCGTGTCCGGGTTGAACGCCTGGTTTCGGTTTCTCAGGCCCAGCAGTCTGTACTTGCCTTTGTCATCTGCCCGGCCGTAATCGTCCAACATGCGGCCAGACTTCGTCAAGCCAGCAATAGCGTTAGGGTTGAGAGCGTTCCGCGCGAAAACGACCACGTAGTCATGAGTCGTCGCAATGAACCGGTCAAGGTGTCGCCCTCTCGGATTGCATTGTACTGCGAACGCACCAACGAAGTTGGCGTCGCCAAACACCTCGCTCCCTAACTTGATCAAGTTCTCTAACTCATGTTCGTCGATGGAAACGAACAGGACGCCAGCGTCGGCGAGCAGGGTGCGGGCCAGGCGAAGTCGAGGGAGCATCATCGAAAGCCAGTCGGAGTGAAAGCGACCATTGGCCTCGGTGTTTGCGATGAGTCGTCGCCCTTCCGCATCTAGCTGCTCCGAGCGCAATAGGTACTCAGATGCATCACAGGCGAAGTCATCGGCATAGATGAAGTCTTTCCCCGTGTTGTATGGTGGGTCGATGTAGATCATCTTGACCTTGTTCAGGTAGGTCTCCTGCAGCAGCTTCAGTGCGTCGAGGTTGTCTCCCTCGATGAACAGGTTCCGCGTCGTGTCAAAGTCGATGCTCTCCGCTCGGCACGGCCGAAGAGTCTTGGCGATCGGGGCGTTGGCCGCGAGCAGGGCCTCGCGCTTGCCGGGCCAGTTGAGGTGGTATCGTTCCTGCGGTCCTTCGACGATCTCCTTCGACAGCTCCTGCCGCAGCTTGTCAAAGTCCACAGCTCGGACCACTTCGCCCTTGTCGTTCCGCGACTCTGTGATGCACCCGGGGAAGCGTGCGGCAACCCACTCGATGTTCTGGGAGACAAGGTCAGGTGTGTGCATCTTCGGCTTGGTCATGGGGCAGGTCTCGGGTTGCGACGTTCAGGAGTCGGTTCAGAGGGTCTTGACGTCCGTGCCGGGGGAGAGTTGCTTGAAGATCTGCTCGACGTTGATCTTCACATCGTCGCCGCCGTAGCCGGCGTCACGGAAGACCACGCGGAGTGGCTTGCGAGCGGCGAGCGCTTTGACAAGCCCCTCGTCTACCCCGGACGAGAAACACGCCGCAAGCGCGTTCTTGTCGACGAAGTACACGGGTTTGCCGGCGATCGTTTCCTTGGTGATGGGCAGGGAGAGGTCCACGCCCCAGTCCAGCAAGACCTGAAAGAGCAGGTCCTCGTCGGTACGGTCGTCCTTGATGTTGTCGACTTGGCCACCCAGGAGAGCGGGAGTTGCCTCGTCGGGGCGGTAGTAGACGTCCTTCATGTTGGACGAATCGACCTTGAACACCCGGAAACCGAGCGACGGGGTGTCGGCTGGCGCGGTGATGGTGTCGGCGGCCTGCTTCTCAAGCTCCTTGAGCAAGTTGCGGATGCGTGTCATGCCCATTTCGAAAATGCTCGACATGCTCGGCTCGGGCACAGGAAGCGGCTCGGCAATCTGAACACCGATGAACCGCCGCTTGCCGCCGTCCTCGGCGTTCTGCTTGAGCACCGCGTGGGCGGTCGTGGCACTCCCGCTGAAGAAGTCGAGGATGATCGCCTCCTCATCGGCGGGCCCGGCGAGCTGGAGCATCCGCTGGATCAACTCCACTGGCTTGACCGAGTTGAGCACGTTCTCGGTGTGTAGGAAGGGGACGTACTTGAGCAGCGTCTTCTTCGCGTCCTGGGTGTGGCCGACTTCCTTGTAGAACCAGAGGGTCTGGGGGGTGCGACCTTCTGACACTTCGGACAAGAACCGCTTCAGTCGAGGGGTGTTTCCTCCGTCTTCTCCCCACCAGATCCGCTTCTCGGCGTTCAGACCCTTGAACTTCTCCTCGCTGATTCGCCAATAGGTACCACGTGGGGGTCCATCGAAGCGACGACCCGAGGGAGAAACGATGGGATAAACACCAGCGTCGTATCGATTCCTCGCTGTCAGGTTGTCTGACATCCACGGCCCCCGGGGATCGTTGTCCGGGTTGGAGTACCGAGCCTCCATCGCCTCTGTTCTTGGCAGAGGCTGCGGACGCCAGTGCGTCTTGTCCTTGGCGTACACCAGCACGAAGTCGTGGTCCTCCGAGAACCATTGTGCAGTGTTCTTGGGTGCGTAGACCTTCTGCCAGATGATGGTCGCGACGAAGTTCGTCTCGCCGAACACCTCGTCGCACAGCCGACGAAGATTGCCGACTTCGTTATCGTCGATGGAAACAAACAGGACGCCGTCGTCGCGGAGCAGGCTGCGGGCCAGCCGAAGACGCGGGTAAATCATTGAGAGCCAGTCGGAGTGATACCGGCCATTGGCCTCAGTGTTTGCGACGAGCCGGGCGCCTGCGTCCGACGCTTGGCCGGAGCGGAGCAGGTAGTCCTCCGCATCCTCGGCGAAGTCGTCGTCGTAGATGAACTCCCGCCCCGTGTTGTACGGCGGGTCGATGTAGATCATCTTGACCTTGTTCAGGTAGGTCTCCTGCAGCAGCTTCAGTGCGTCGAGGTTGTCCCCTTCGATGAACAGGTTCCGCGTGCTGTCGAAAGCCACGCTTTCATTCGGGCAGGGACGGAGCGTCTTGGCGATTGGAGCGTTGGCCGCAAGCAGGGCCTCCCGCTTACCCGGCCAGTCGAGTCGATATCGCTCCTGCGGGCCTTCGACGACATGGCCACTCAGCTCCTGGCGGAGCAAATCGAAGTCGATCACCCTCTTTGCGACACCTTCCGCCCCCCTCACCTCCGTAACGCAGCCCGGGAACAGCACCGCCAGTTTGGCGAGGCGGTCCTGCGTGCCGTCCGGAGTGCGCATCTTCATCTTGGTCATTCGGTATCTCGCGTCGAACTGGTCAAACTGTCGATCTGGGTTCTCACTGCTCGCAGCTGTGCGTTAATCTCCACCTTCCGGTTGAACTGCTTCTCCCGGTTCAGTTGTGTTTCAAGGGTACGGTGTTCGTTTTCCAGCGAGTCGATCGCGGCAAGTCGGTCTGCGTGCGCTTGCAGTGTCTCGCCGTCACGTGGCGGGTGCGGCATGAGCCGCCTGAGAATGTACGTGTAGAGGGCTGCCAGGTCGAGGGCGACCGGGAGCGGCACCCGCGGAGCATCCTTCGGAAACCAGGCGGACATGAAGTAATCGCCAACCACCCATTTGTCAGAGTCAGCCTCGCTGGACCGCTTGTAGGCCGCGACCACGCGGAGCCGCTCTGGAGCAATCACCTCGAAGATGATCGGGAATCTGATCGCACGGTCAATGCACCGCAGCACATCCTCGGTGAGATCGTCTTCGGCTGGCTCCTTGAGCGTGACGGCGAAGACTTGGATCTCCTCGATGTCGGATCGAGCCGGAAGTCCGATGGTCTCCGGCGCGAGCTTGTACTTCCACACGATCTGGGCGACATCCTGAGTAAACCGCTGCCGAAGCCGGCGGGAAGGGTTCGCGTGCGCGTAGATCTTGCTCTTCGGCAAGATGCGATCGAAGGCTGCCTGCTGCGGGTACTGGAACAACGGGGTGATGGCCTCGGCGGTCATGCCTCCCCCTGCACAGCAATGAACGCGATGAGCTCGAAGTCGTCAAGTCCGGCGATCTGTCCGGTGAGCGCGGTCGTCTTCTTGCCCGTAAACAGACTGTCGAGGTCCTTCTCTTCCTTGACGTTGATAATCGACCCGATCGCCTGGCGGAGGAGCTGGGAGTAGACCCCCATTTCTCGTCCTTCGTCCGTGGCATCGTTGAATCGCTGGCAGGCCGCCTTCTCGGGCTCAGGCCGATTGCGGCACGACGCCCGAGCGAGGTCGAGCAGTCGCTTGACCTCCGTGTGGTTCACGACCACAGCGCCGTCCATTGAGACGTACACCAAGTAGTACGGATGGAGCCGGTTCTGCTGGTTGAGATTGACCGCTTGGTGGCGGTTCCGCAGCGTGAAGATGACGCCCGGGTTCAGGCCACGTTCCGGATCAGCTGGAACCACGGCGTGTAGCCCGCTCGGCATGCTCTCCAGCTCGCCGTCGTCCTTCATGTAGTTCAGCAGGTCGATCCGGAAGTCGTTCAGCCCAAGGTCAGTGATCGACACACCCGTCTTCAAGTCCTCCATCTCGATGACTTCGTCTTGAAGCTTGCGGAGTTGCTCCTGGCGATAGGAAACGTCGCTCGCTTCGGCCGTTAGCACGTTGTCGTCGCCAGTAGCCGTGACGTCGGCGATGATCATTCTGCTCTCGACGCGCTCCTTCAGATTGATGTACTCGTCGAGGGTGATGTCGGGCCAGTAGTTGACGAGTTGAATGCTGGTGTTTGTCGACCCGATGCGGTCGATTCGGCCAAACCGCTGCAGAATGCGGACGGGATTCCAGTGGATGTCGTAGTTGATCACATAGTCGCAGTCCTGGAGGTTCTGCCCCTCCGAGATGCAGTCCGTCGCGATGAGGATGTCGATCTCGGACGGGTCATCCGGCATCGTCAGAGTCTTCTCCTTCGAGCGAGGCGAGAAGAGTGTGAGAAGTGACTGGAAGTCGTAGTGCTTTTGGAGCGTGGACTTCGGCCCGCCGGTGCCGGTCACCAAGCCCGCGTGAACATGCTGCTCCTTGACAAGCCCGGGAGCCAATGACTTGAACAGGTAGTGGGCCGTGTCTGCAAACGCGGTGAAGATCAGGACCTTCTTGTTGCCCGGGTTGATCGGTGAAGCGAGCTTGCTGCGTATCTGGGTCTTCAAATGTTGCAATTTAGAGTCGTCAGAAACCGTTACCTTGCGCATTTCTGCGAGGAGCCCCTCGATAATGATGACGTCCGCTTGCAGCGCGTGCTCCCAGGACTCGATGTCCATGTCCGAGAGGCGTATCTGCACCTTGCCGCCGACGCTGGCATCATCGGGCGAGGGGAGCTCTTCTTCTTCGGGATCAAGGTTTGCAAACGCTCCGGCCACGTCCACGAATCCCGGGTCAACACCCGTGCGCTTAAAAGTATCGATCTTTGCGAGAATGCTGGTGTGGTTCGCCTTGAGGTTGTCGAGCGTGATCCGGAAGGCCTCAACCGAGCTCTCCAGCCGTTTGAGAAGGTTCGTGGTCATCAACGACTGCAGACTCTTCTCGCGATCGACCTGCTTGAGTTTGCCACGACCACCTTCCACTTCGGTGTCATAGAGGTCTTCGTACTTTGCGAGTCGGCTCGGGAGGATGTAGCTCACAGGCGCGTACACCGCGAGAGAGAGCAATGAGAGCTGGGCGTAGATCTCGTTAAAGCCAATAACGTCGGTGCGGTTCGTCAGGGGAGGGTGGAACGAGAGCGGCTTGCGTCGCTCAGGAAACGTTCCGATGTCGGAGGTGTCGTAGAAGGTTTCGATGTGCCTCCGGGAGCGGGCGATAGTCACGCTGTCGAGCAACTCGAAGAAATCGAAGTCGAGAGATTCGAGGATTGCGCTCGTTGTGCGCTCCGCCACTGGCAGCTTGGACCACGCGTTGAATGTGGCCTGAGCTCTACGGAAGATCTCCTCAACATCCCGGTTCACGCCGAGACGCTTGCTGAACGCGCTGGCATCGCCCTCGTACGCCAGCGCGAGCTGGTTCTTCAAGTCGTTGAAGCGATTGTTGACCGGCGTGGCCGAGAGCATCAGCACCTTGGTCTTGACGCCCTCGCGGATGACCGAGCGCATCAGCTTGTCGTACCGCGTCTCACGATCCTTGTAGGCATCACTGTTGCGGAAGTTGTGCGACTCATCGATGACGACGAGGTCGTAGTTGCCCCAGTTGACCCGGTTAAGCGGCGTGCCGAACGACTCTCCGGAAGTCCGCTGCAGGTCGGTATGACAGAGCACATCGTAGTTGAAGCGGTCGCGTGCGAAGATGTTGGTCTTCAGGTTCCGGTTGTAGTTGAGCCAGTTGTCCGCAAGCTTCTTCGGGCAAAGCACGAGGACTGATCGGTTGCGGAGCTCGTAGTACTTGACGACCGCCAGTGCGGTAAACGTCTTTCCCAGCCCAACGCTGTCCGCGAGAATGCAACCGTTGAAGGTCTCAAGCTTGTTGATAATTCCTGTTGCTGCGTCCTTCTGAAAATTGTAGAGCTTCTTCCAGATCTGGCTGTCTTGATAGCCGGTAAGGTCGTTGGGCAAGACGTCTTCATTGAGGTCCTCAAGGAACTCGCTGAAGATGTGGTAGAGCATCAGGAAGTAGATCCGTTGAGGGGGATTCTCCTGATACACCGCAGCGATGTGCTCGGAAAGTCGATCGGTGACGTCTGTGAGCTTCTCCGGATCGCCCCAGATTTGCTCGAACAACGCGAGATAGGTCGCCGCGTGGGGCGCACCATCGATCTTCGCCACAAAGTTCGAGATGGCGTCGCCGCGTTGATAGCCTAGATCCACGGCGGTGAAGCCGTGGAGCGGTTGGTAGACGATCGGACTTTGCGGCCGGTCCAGGCACGCAAACGGCTGCATAGGCGCTTTTGTGCAGTTTGAGCGAAAGCGTGCCTTTCGCTTCATCCAATCGGCGCACTCCTTGGCAATGGCCCGCTGTGTCAGCTTGTTCTTGAGCTGGATCTCAAAGTCTGTGCCGTAGAAGCTCCGTTCCCTCGCCCGTCGGGGGATGTGGAACTCCCGTCGCTCTTTCAGGCCGCTGTCGGTGACGTCCCCGGGCACAAATGTCGGCGCTGTGAAGATGAACTCGAACGAGTCGATTCGCTCAAGCTCTTTCTTCAGAGCCTCGTAGGCGTAGATAGAGAAGCACGATGCGGCCACCTTGAGCTTCGAGCCTGCCAGCATCTCGGCCTTTAGGTCGTCGCCGAGTAACCGGTTGATGTTGTCAATGAGCTCCATGTGTTCATCCAGAATGCTGCATGCCGCGGACATCCAACCACTTGTCGATCAAGGCCCGGTCGAACCGCCAGTGCTTTCCGACCTTTTGACCGGGCACCTTGCCCTGTTGCACCAGTTTGTAGAGGGACGGCTCTGGCACCGGGAGCTACTCCGCGAGACCAGCGTCAGACATGAACATGACATCTGACGGCAGTACAGGTGTTTGCGGCGATCGAATGACGCGATGCATCTTTCGAGTGTAGCAGATTCTGTCTGCTCAATGGCCATACCAACGCACATCCCGGATATGTGATGGTCCCATTCGACTGCTTGGAAATGACACGGCTCCATCCGTAAAGCTCTACCAGCAACTCAAACCTCTCCTCGGTCTCATCAAGCATTACGACTGTGTTTCGTGTTTCTCCCCCATCGCCTCAAACTGCCCCCATACCTCCCCATGGACGACCGTGTAACTGAGCGAGCCCGCGTCCAGGTCCACGTCGGGCAGCATCGCGTCATCGAGCCCACTCAGCAGGCCTTCGACATCCGCTTCCTTCCACTGCGCTGACGCAAACAGAAAGACCGTGCCGGTCACATGACCGTTGCCGAGGTAGTGCAGATCCACCGCAGCGATGTCCGCTCCATCACGCGTAGCGATGAAGCGTTCTGAGCTCAGTGTCCGCAGCAACCGTTTCCAAGCGATCATGACGATACCTCCCTTATCGCAACAGCGGTCGCTGCGAGCAGACCTACAGCGGTCACAAGCATCACTAGGCAGCCCGACTTACTGCTGGTGCGGTAGCCCAAGCCCGTGCCGGGTATGGACACGTTGGAGTATCTTCGGCCGCGTGACGAGACGCCGGTACGAAAGCCTCGCCCGCCGACGGAGTAGCCCACGCCTGACTTGCTCAGGTTGATGCGGAACGGTCCGGCTTTGAATGACTTCCTGTAGTAGAACCCCATATCAACATCTCGTCGGCAGGCGGCGTGCAGCGAGTGACAACCGTCGAGTGTATTCGATGGTCGCGTGCTTGTGCACAGTTCCGAACTGACTCTCGCGCGAGGTGGCTCCAGCAGTGTCGCCAGGTACTACGGAGCGAGATCGTCAACGACTGACGGCGTGGTCTCCATCGGTACGTCGGGAGGCGACCGGGTAGCCGGTCACTTCCTTCCCACCTTTGGAGTCGGGACGGCTCGTTGGGTGTTTCACAAATCGCCGCAGATATTGGGGGGGGGATTTCCCCACGCAAAAACTACCCCGGCAAACGCCAAGGTGGCCCATCTCTGCGATTCATCGCGACAAGGTGCGATGATGTTGGATGCTACACGCGCGAGTTACGCGATCTCGGCGCGCACAACTGCGATCACAAGTTTTTTTCGCGCGGTGTTGGTGGTAAGGTCGTGCGCCGCACGCTTGATCGCCAAGGGTGCGGCGTGATGCCTAGCCCTCTGCGCGCTTTTCGCAAGGAGGGTCTGGGCGGTGCTGTGATCAGGAGCTTTGTTGTGGGGCTTCGTTGGCCACGCGCTTGGGCTTGCTGGCGACTTCACCCTCAAGTTGCTCGATGCGCTCGACCAGCGAATCTACTTCGATGGACTCCCTGCTGAACTTCAGCAACGCAGTCGCAGCGGCTACACGTGCCTGCGGGTTGGCGTTGGCATCGCTCATGACCTTGGCAAGCGAATGCACCGCCAGCCCCGCGTACTTCTGCGTGGTGGCCATGGCCTGCGCAAACGCTTCGCGGCGAGTACGGCGGAACGCGGCGGCGAAGGCGGGGTCTTCCAACCAACGATAAATGCTCCGGGCATCCACCCCGACCTGTTCCGCCGCGCGAAGCACGGTGGGTTCTGACATCAGCGCGAGGATTGCTTGTTCTTGTTTGGGCGTCAAGCCATCGTGGGCTAGGGGTGTACTCATCGCGTATCTCCTTGGGTTTGTTGCGATCGTGCGACACGGGCCAACGTGGGCCAACACGTGGCACACGGCGGGTTGCAGGGGCTGCGAAGTACCCACGACTCCCCCACTGCCGCCGTGCTGCGTGCGTGCTTCTGGGCATGTGTTTCCCTTGGTTTCTGCTGTTGTTGCGCAAGGTCCGCGATGACGCGGGGTGCTTGCAGATTGTCATGGAATTGTGCTCACATTCCGCGCCAGCGACTTGAAGGTGCCCATGTGCCAGCCCGTCATGTGTCCAGCGAGTCTGGCAACCACGCCAACCGCGACGGAGACCACGACGATGGCCAAGCGACCCACCAACCCCACCAAGCGAAACACCACCAACTCCACGACCGACACCTACGCCGCCCACCGAGAAGCCCTCAGCGAGCAGGTTCGCAAGTTGCTCGACCTCGAGACGCTCGCCGACCGCAAGCGCGACAGCCTCGACTTCCACGACATCAGCGTCAGCAGCATCCGCGCGATCATCGCCGCCGCCTTTGACGCTGGGGTGCAAGCCGCCAGCGGTAAGCCCGCACCCAAGAGCAGCCCCACCACGACGAACGAGTGAGCCACCGGGCACCATGCGGGAGACCGCCTGGCTGCCCATTTCCCAGCGCGATGTGCGCTGGGGTATCGAGTCCACGTTCAGGAGATCAGCATGACGACCGCGAAGAAGAGCAGCCCCACGAAGCCCGCGAAGGCGAGCACGAAGAAGAAACCCGGCCCAGCTACCAAGGGGCTCAAGCCCACCAGCAATGCCACAAGCGGCGGCACCAGCACCCAGCCCCAGTCGCCTGCCAAGCCAGCCACACGCGCGACCAAGCCGCCCCGCGAGAAGCGGATGAGTGCCCTCGACGCAGCCGCACGCGTGCTGGCCACGAGTGACCAGCCGATGCGGTGCACGGAGTTGATCGCAGAAATGCAGAAGCGCGAGCTTTGGAAGAGCCCGGGTGGCAAGACCCCCGAAGCGACGCTGCACGCAGCCATCACGCGAGAGATTGCGACGAAGGGTGATGCCGCACGATTCAAGAAGGTGGATCGCGGGGTGTTTGCCCCGGGAAAGGTGTCCTGAGCCATGAATGAGATCCCTGCCCCCAGTCGCGAAACGCAGCTGGAAGCCGTGCTTGATGCTGCCCTCAACGTGCTGCGGGCGCGCCACGACCACGCGGTGACCGTGGACGACTGGACAACGCTCGCTCGCGCGGTGGCCGCCTGCCAAGGGTGCAAAACCGCTGCGTACTTGAGCGAAGACGACCTCGACGAGATTGCGCGGTACAGCGCAGTCGACTGGGACGAAGCGATCGACGGCGTACTGCCGACGGTCGAAGAGTGACCAGCAGATCACGACTTTTTCCCCGCCGCGACGCGTGTCGCGGCTTTCTCTTCGGGCAGTTCCTTTGTAATCACCCGCGTTGCCTTCTTGCCGGTGAACTGCTCCCAACGCTTGATGATCACGTCGCAGTACAACGGATCAATTTCCATCAGCAACGCCCGCCTGCCCAGCATCTCGGCTGCGATCAACGTGCTGCCGCTGCCGCCAAACAGATCAAGCACACGTTCGCCGGCGCGAGAGCTGTAGGTCATGGCGCGGGTAGCGAGCTCAACAGGCTTCTCGGTGAGGTGAACCATGTCGCGCGCGTTGACCTTGGTCACTTGCCAAACGTCACCGATGTTTTTGGGGCCGAGGAAGACGTGCGCCGAGCCTGATTTCCAGCCGTAGTAACACCATTCGTGATCTGACATGAAGTCTTTGCGACCGAGGACGCGATGGTCTTTCCACCAAACAATGCACTGCGAGAAGTAGAGTTCAGTGCCCTGCAGGGCGATGCGGTAGTTGAGGTGGTTGCTGTAGCCGCCCCAGATGTAAAAGCCACGACCAGGCTCCAGCGCGCGGTCCATGTTGCCGAACCATGCACGAAGCAACTTCTCGAACTCCTCGGGCGGCAAGGCGTCGTTGGCCAGCTGGCGATCCTTCGCGCGGAGCTTGGCGTGCGTGGGCTTGGCACCGCCCATGCGCTCACGATCAAACTTCTGGAGGTGCATCTTCTGACCACTCGTGAAGCTGCTGTTTCCAGCGGCGATCGCGTTGTTTGAGCGCGGCTCAACAGAAACGTTGTAAGGCGGATCGGTGTGGATGAGCTGCACCATGTTGCCCGCCAACAGCACGTCCACGTCGCTCGTGCTCGCGCTGTCGCCGCACATCAAGCGATGCTCACCAAGTTGCCACACATCACCACGCCTGGTGACGGGCTCGTCAGGCGGCGCGGGCACGTCGTCGGGGTCGACTTCGCTCTCGGTGGGCAGCGGCGCGAAGATCTGCGTCAACTCCTCGTCGGTGAAGCCCAGGTCGCTGGCGTCGATGGACAGAGATTCAAGGGCTGTGAGTTCGCTGGCGAGCAATGCATCATCCCAAGTTGCGAGGTCAGCACTCTTGTTGTCCGCGATGCGGAGGGCACGCGTCTGCTCGTCAGTTAACTCGCTCGCCACATGCACAGGCACGCTCGCCATGCCGAGCTTGACCGCAGCCTTGAAGCGCGTGTGGCCGACGATGATGACGCCATCTTTGTCAACGACGATGGGTTGGCGAAAGCCGTACTTCGAAATGCTTGCAGCGACGGCGTCGACGGCGTGGTCGTTGCGCCGTGGGTTATGCGGATAAGGGCGAAGACTCGCCAACGTGCGCAGCTCAATCTTCATCTGGTCCACCTTCCGGCAGTGCCGGGGCAAGGGTGCGGTGCCGGGCTCGGCGAGCCAGCGGCGAGGGGTGGATAGATGAATGGATGCTGTCAGGAGATGCTACACAGACGTTTGACGATCTCCCGGGTCGCAGGTTGTCGCGATCTGCGGGATGAATGTGTCATTCCGTCATGAATGTGTCATTGACAAACGGATCGTTTTCAGCCACGAAAAGCATGGTCTGACACATCTGACACATATGACACATTTTCTGGTTCGTCAGAGAGCAGCACACTGTAAAGAGGTAATCCCGAAAATGTGTCATTTCCGGCATTCTGTCATGCATGACGTTCAGTTTGGGCAGCACTCTGAATCGCCACCCCGCATGGAGATGCCGAACCAACCGCGGATCATTTTGTGCTTGTCGTCCCTGCATCCAATCTTGTGAAGGGCGGCACCCCAGGCGCGTCCACGAACCGGCGTCACGTTGCGAGCCTCACACCATTTCTCGTACGAGGCAAGCAGCCGGGCAGAAGGCACAAACCCATCAACCTGGCGTACGCAGGTCTCCTCGATGAACGCATCCAAGCCGCCCGCGCTGTTGCGAAGCTCATTTGTGACCATCGTTATGGCAGACGCCGTTCGAAGCCCGTCTCTGCGCCACGCTTGGCACCCCTGTACAAGCCAGCTAAGGATGCCAGCCGACTCTGCTCGCAGCTTGAGCAAGAGTTTGGGATCGCGTTTCTCTGCGGGCACAATGTAGTTGAAAGGCACGCAGCGAAGTCGTCGCCACACCGCCTCGGTGTCTTCGCGGAGCACCGGTAGGTTGTTGGTGACGAGAATAGTTTTGTGCGTGCGAGCAAACTCGAAGAAGTCGCACCGCATGTGACGCGCCTTGAGCTTTTCGTCGCCGGTCAGACGCTTGACCAGTTGCATGCGCAGTTCCGCACCTTGTTCCGTTTCGCTGGCAATCACCAGCCGGCGTCCCGCCAGATCTGCAATCTCCGTGGGATGCTCTTCGTTGCGCTTCACCGTGAGCAGCGACGGCGGTGCTGTAGCGGCGTAATCGCCCATGAGCGCGGCAACAGTGTCAAGCAGCACACTCTTGCCATTGCCGCCCTCGCCGTAGAAGATCGGCAAGTACTGCTCGGAGATGTCGCCTGTCAGGCAGTGGCCGAGAAACCGTTGTACGAACTCAATGAGCTCCAAGTCGCCGCAGAACACCTCATTCAGAAACCGCATGAAGAGCGGGCACTTGGCGTCCGGGTCGTAGCGAACGGGAGCCAGTTTGGTGATGAGATTGCCGGGATCGTGGGGCAGCAGATCTCCTGTTCGGAGATCAAGTGTGCCGTTCTCGCAGTTGAAGAGCCACGGGTCGGCATCAAGTTCGTCCGCACTGACGGCCACATCCGGAGCGCTCACCGCGATCATGGCGCGCAGGCGTTCGATCTTGTGGGAGTCTGACACCCACTTGGAATCGAGGCCGCCGACACGCTTATCCAGTTGATCGGTCATCTGCAGTGCCACATCTTTGGCGTACTGCATGATCTTCCCGGTCTCGTCAGACTTCCAACGTTTGCCATCCCACATCAGCCACGACTTACGTTGCGCCTGGAAACGTACGACTTCGCCGTAGGCGTTGACCAATCGGCGTGCGTTCCCGATGTCACCCGGCAGACGCGTGATCTGCTCATCGGACATGGCGTAGTGGAACTCGCGCGTGTTGTGCGTAGGAAGTGTGGCCGTGTCGGACTGGCTAACCGACAGGCGGAGGTTGACGTCCATCTGTTGGTCTGCCTCCAGACGCTTGCTTGGCCCCTCGCTCGCTCGCTGTTGCCTTGCAAGAGCTCGAGCGGCTGATGTAAAGTCACCGCCGTGCTCCAACAGGCCGTACACACCAAACGGCCCATAGCCACGGTCGGGTTCAAACGGAGCCGCGTTGCTGCTGAATACGTAGAACACGCGGTCACGCAGTGTCGCGCTGGTGCCGAACTGCTTCTCGGGTCGAGTCCACTGCTGATTGACGCCGTCGCGAAACAGCTTCCAACCTGCCTTGCGAAGCACTGCGGCCACATCCCCGCTCTCGTTGAAGCGGTCACCAGGACGGTCGTGACGCGTGTGGGCCGATGTGCTTCCAGCAGGCGGGAAGTAGCACACCGGCGGTGAGTACGAGTTGAGCTCGATGGCGATCGAAAGCAAAGCTTCAAAGTGCGACTCACTCAGTCGCGGCAAGTTCGTGAGCGAGCCTGACAGTCGCGTGTATCCCGGCGTGGACGCACACAGGCACAGCGAGCCCTCGGCCCGGGTCTCGATCTGCGTCAGAACAATCTGGAACCCTCCGTTCGCCGTTGGCGCAGGCTTGTACGACTTGCCCGCGATGACCACAGGCTCTTTCGATTGAGCTTCGATACACCGACGCGCGTATGGCCGACTGCGCTGCGGCGGGCCGTCGGTGCGGAACATGACGTGCTTGCCACCGCTGGGTGTGGTTTCGATGTACATCGTGTCGAGTAGGCCGGGGCATTCCTGTTCCACCTTCTGTCGCCAGGGCTCGAACAACACGCCGCCCTCGTCAAAGTCGAGGACGACGAGATTGTCGGAGATCGCACCGGTGACAACACAGATGCCGGCGGCAGTGCGTTGCCATTCGGCGATCTCTTCCGGATTAGGTTTGCGTGTCTGGTAGGGCTTCCAGCTTTGCAGTTCCGGACGCTTCTCCGCCGGAAGTGCAGGCAGAACGCACAGCCCGGCTTCGGAGAGGATGGCGAACGATTCGGAGACGGTTGAGGTTGTATTGCTGTTTTGCATAGAAAGCTCGATCTGTTGGTCGTGGTGTGACGGTGCTCAGTTGGCTTGAGCGATGGGGAGATACTCACGAATGACGCTGACCGAATCACCGTCGGCGCGGCGGCGGGTGCCAATGACGACGCGGCACGTCAGCCCAATGAGCTGGCCGCAGTCGTTGAACGAGTTGATGTGGCACGCGCGGCACAGGCTCGCCAGTTCCCGAGCGGCGAGGTCACGCACGTGCGTGTCTGCCGACTCGATGTGGAGGCGCAGCCAGTGCGTGCGGGGCTCGGGCAGACCGCCTGTAATCTGCATCGCGATCTGCAAGTACCGACCATCACCGCTCCGAGCAGGCCGAAGCTCGGCTGAGGTGACGGTTGCGCTGTATGAACCGGGCGGAATGACGCTTTGTGGAAGGCCGGGCTGGACCCGACGGGCATCAAACGAGAATGACGGCATGGGTGTACTCCTGTAGAGGGATCGCGTCCCTCCGATCAATACATCTCTGCGCCACCCCCACGGGTGGTGCGCGCGTTTTCACGAATTCGCAAGATCACCGCACGAATCTGGCGGCGAAGGCGTTGCTTGCGGCGGACGACGGTGCCGTGATGAATGCCAAGTGCACGAGCCACCGCCCGGACGCTCAGGTTGCCCAAGAGCCGGGCGAGAATCAGGTCATCTGGCGGCAGCGACTTGAGTGCAATGCGGACCTCATCACGGGTCCAGTCGAACGGGAGCACGGCTTCGCGGACAGGCGCGGCAGGCTCGTGCCCAGGTGGCAGCTGCGAAAGCGACAGCATGCGGTGCTTGCGGGCCTCGGCTCGTCGGCGCTTAATGATGCTGAGGTATTGCTGGGACAGCACCGCCGCGCTGTACGCCTGCACACTACCCCTGCTGGCGTCAAACCGACGCATGGCACTGGCAAGACGCAGGTGAAAGTCGCTGGCGACTTCCTCCCACGAGCCCCGTGGAAGGTTGAGCACACGCGCGATCCGACGCGACTTGAGTTCGACCTCGCGGTAGACGCTGGCGGGCAGTTCGTACGGGCGGGCGGGTTGCCTGGTGCGTGGCTGCTGAGGGACGTGAGCGGACGAGCCGAACGAAGGATGAGAGACGCGTGCTGACATCGATGGATCTCCAACAGCACTCCCGAATCCACGTCACGGGCGGGAGCGCCGCTAGAGCATGCAACCCAGATGTTTTCAGAAATCCTGAGGGTCAGCGTGACAATTTGCGTTCACTCCGAAACATGCCACTTTGCATCTGAAAAGCCGCTGATTTGCCCTGTTGCAGCTCGCTGGCAAGACCACCTAATGAGGGCAGCCACAGGGCGAATCTCGCGTTCGGTGACGGGGTCACGCCCCGAGGTCACGGCGGGGAGGTTGAGCAGGGCTTGTTGGATGTCCGGGGCCAGGTGAAGCATGTTCAAGATCTGCGTCACGCGTGCGGGCGTCACACGGGCGACCGCCGCCAACTCCCGCTGGCTGGTCATTACCCCTGACCGAATCAACCCGTCCAACTTGATCGCCAACGCCATCAACCTCGCCACCCTGGGTACGCGTCCAACCGGCCGGGGCGGTTCCGGTGTGGCGGCGGTTGTCGTTGGGGCTGGGCGACGTGGCCCGGACCGCTTTCCAACCTTCGCCACCTTGAACGTTCCGCTGAGCATCGCACCTTGTCCTGACACGTCACACCTCCGATTGGTTGAAGCCAACGCCTGCTCTGCAAGTTACCGACACGGTTTCCGTCGCCGCGTCGTACTCCACGCGCTGCACAAGCGCATTCATAAGTTGTTCGCGTTCACCCGGCAGCATTGCCGCCCACAACTGGTCGAAACTCTCGACCGCACCCGCGATCTCGTCCGTATCCACGTGCTGGGCCTCGTCAGCCGCGATACGGGCTTCAAGCGCCTTCACCTGCCGCTTGAGCCGTTCGCGTTCCTGGGCGGCGTGTTTGCCCGTGGTGCCCGACAGGCTGGCCAGTTGCTCGCGAAGGCCAGCCAGTTCTTCTACGCGACGGTGGGCAGCGTCGGCGAGTTGCTGGCGTGCTTCTTCGACCACGGCAGCGAGCGCGCCGTCTTCGGTGAGAAGCGGCTTCAGCTGGTCAAGTACGAAGTTCTCGAGGTCCTGCGCTGGGAGCGACGGGTACGGGCATACTGCGCGACCACGCTTGGAGGCGTTCGCGCACACGAAGTACCGATGTGTCGAGCTCGACTTCTTGCCCTTGCGCGTAACGGTGGACAGATTCATCGAGCAGTTGCACGCTTTGCACCGCACCAGCCCTCGCAGGGGGTTCGCAGTAGTCGCTTGCCCGCTGCCGCCAGACTGGGACGCGACCTTCAGCTGATGTTGCACTGCGGCGAAGATGTCGGCGTCCACAACGGCGGGGTGTTCGCCGTCGTAGAGCTTGTCGTGGTGTGGGACCTTGCCGATGTAGAGCGGGTTACGCAGCAGGCGGCTCACTTCAGGCTTGCCAAACCGCATGCCCCCCACTACGCGCCCGGCCGTGGTCGTCCAGCTCTTGGTGCGCCAGCCGCGCTGTTCGCAGAGCTTGACGACCTTCAGCAGGCTGCGGTGCTCGATGTACGCGGCGAAGATGCTCCGCACGATCTCGGCTTCATGCTCGTTCACCATCAGCCGTTTGCCGCTAAAGGGCGGCGGGGCCGGTACGAAGTCGTAGCCGATCACGGGCTTTCCAAGGATGTAAATGCCTCGCCTGCGTGTCGCGGCGATCTTGTCGCGGGTGCGCTCCGCGATGACCTCGCGTTCGAACTGGGCGAAGCTCATCAGAATGTGCAAGGTCAGTTTGCCCATCGATGTGTTGGAGGCAAACTGCTGCGTCACACTGACGAACGCCACGCCATATTTCTCGAACAACGCCATCAGCGTCGCAAAGTCCATCAGCGAACGCGACAAGCGGTCGAGTTTGTACGTGATCACGCAGTCGACCTCGCCCGCTTCGATGTCGGCCAGCAGCCGCTTGAGTGCAGGGCGGTCGGTCGTGCCGCCAGAGAATCCGCCGTCGTCGTATCGCTCCGTGAGAGCCACCCAGCCCGCAGACTTCTGGCTCGCGACGTATGCGAGGGCTGCGTCACGCTGGGCGTCGAGTGTGTTGAATTCCTGCGACAAGCCTTCCTCGGTCGACTTGCGCGTGTAGATCGCACAGCGGATCGGGGTGCGATCAAGGTCATGCCGACGGATATCACGGCGTGAGTCGCGTGCGGTGGCGAAGGTGATCATCGCGAGTCCTTTCCGGTAAGGCCGAAGAAGCCGAACCCGTTCCAATGCGACCCCGTGATCGCGGTCGCAACCGCAGAAAGCGAGCGATACGTCGCGCCTCGATACTCGAAGCCGCTGGGCAGCACCGTCACTTCATGCTCAGTGCCCTTCCAAGTCCGTCGCAGCACGCTCCCGGGTGGTGGCAGACGTGAATCGCTGCTGGCGACGACCTTGCCGCTGAGCGTGAGTACGCGGTTGCTGGCGTTGGTTGGTCGCTGGGGTGCGATAGCTCGTGGTGCTTGCACGCGGATGTCCGCGTCACGGGCGAGTTCTGCTGCACGTTGGCGTGCTCGCTCTGACAGCCCGCCGTACGCGAGCGCTTGAATACGCCAGGCGACGCGGCGGTACAACCACTGCTTGTTTCCTGATGTCGTTTGTTCGCCAAAGACTTCGGCGTAGCGAGCCCGCAGCTGCGCGACCGTCATGGTCTCCAGGGCTTCGAGCTGTGCGTCAACAGACGCGTCTTGGGGTGGGTGGATCAATGTCTTCACGCGGCATCTCCGGTGATCGCCGACGAGCGGAAGTCGCTCTCGGTTGACACACTGATGGCCGCATGGACGCTCTCTTCAAGGCCCACAGGTGAACTACCCGCATGCGAGAGAGATTCGTTACGGGCATGCACGAGCCGCAGGGCTACGGCGGCAAGCACGGCGATGGCGGCGGTGGGGATGCGGGGTGTGGGCTGGGTCGGGCGAGAGATCGAGTAACGGGGCATGTGGGCCTCCGTCTACTTAATCTCTGCGCCTGGGGGGTGGGTGGTGCGCGAAAAACGGAGAATTTCGCCACATGCACGAAATTCCTGCTCCGCCCCTTTCGTCGATTGCCCTCCCCGCCCCCGATGTCGCTTGGAGCTTGGACTCGAAACTCCCCGGCATGCCGCCGGAAGCGTCGGGTCGGAACGAGGCGAACGATGAACCGCATGAGCATGCCGTCGTGGGATCGGATCAAGGCTGTCTTTGCTGAAGCGTGCGAGCTGCCCGCCGAGCAGGTGCCCGCGTTTCTTGACCGCGTGTGCGAGGGCGACGCGGAACTGCGGCGTGAAGTCGAGTCACTGCTCGCCGCTCGCTCTGGCAAGCAGGTCGCGACAGGCGGTGCAGCTCGTGAACTCGCCGCCGCCAGCACCATGCGTGCGACGGTCATCACCGAGGGTGCGGGCACTGTCATCGGTCCGTACAAGCTGCTGCAACTCATCGGCGAAGGCGGCTTCGGCAGCGTCTTTCTCGCCGAGCAGACGCATCCCGTCCGCCGCCGCGTCGCCGTCAAGATCATCAAGCTGGGCATGGACACCAAGCAGGTGATTGCCCGCTTCGAAGCCGAGCGCCAAGCCCTCGCGCTGATGGATCACCCGCACATCGCCAAGGTGCTGGATGGCGGTGCAACGCCGCTCACCGAGCGTGGCGGCGGTCGGCCGTACTTCGTGATGGAGTACGTGGTGGGCGATGCCATCACCGCGTTCGCCGATGCCCACAAACTCACCATTCGCGATCGCCTCGATCTCTTCCAGCAAGTGTGCTCCGCTGTGCAGCACGCCCACACCAAGGGCATCATCCACCGCGACCTCAAGCCCGGCAACGTGCTCGTGACCATGGTCGATGGCAAGCCCTTCGCGAAGGTCATTGACTTTGGCATTGCGAAAGCCACTGCGGGCCCAGGTGGTCTCACCGACAAGACCCTCTTCACCGAACACCGCCAACTTATTGGCACCCCCGAGTACATGAGCCCTGAGCAGGCCGAAGGCTCGCCCGACATCGACACCCGCACCGACGTGTACGCGCTGGGCGTGCTGCTCTACGAACTGCTGACCGGTGAAACCCCGTTCGACGGCGCACGCCTTCGCAGTGCGGCATATGCCGAGATTCAGCGCATCATCAAGGAAGAAGAGCCGCTATCGCCCAGCCAGCGTCTCAGCAGGTCGCTCAACACGCTTGCTGCGACTGCTGCAGCACGTCAGAGCGAACCCGACAAACTGCGTGCCAGCGTGCACGGCGAGCTCGACTGGATCGTGATGCGTGCCCTGGACAAGGAACGCGGGCGGCGGTACGAGTCGGCGAATTCACTCGCAGACGACGTGCGTCGGCACCTTGCTGGCGAGGCAGTGGTGGCTGCGCCGGTGAGCAATACGTACCGGCTGCGGAAGTTTGTGCGGAAGAACCGTGGACCGGTGGTGGCGGTGAGTGCGGTGATCCTGGCGCTGGTCGCGGGTGGGAGCGTGGCGGCGTGGCAGGCGCAGCGTGCTGCCCGAATCGCAGCATCACTCCGTCAGGAACAAGCCGACGTGCGAGCAAACGTACTCGCATCGATCAACAGTGTCTTTGAATCAAACCACCTTCCCTCGATGACGCCTGGGCCAGGACAGTCCGTGATGGTGATGTCAGAAGATTGGGGCTGGCGAATCAATCGCTCGATCGATGGCAACAGTCTAGACATCGTTGGACTTCGAGATGATGGCACGACAGAGACTCCCGCCACCACGCTTGATGTTCTTACTGCTGCTTCGCACTACAACTGGCTGACGCTGAACACGCTCGAGAATTCAATCGAAAAGTTGAGCGTGCAAACCAACGCCGCCGAGTGGAGCTCGTATGCGGCAAACTTTGCGTTGGCTCAGTCTGCCGTCGACCGGGGTAGTTGGCCTGAAGCGAGACATTGGACCAGCCGATGCCCCGAGGCTAAACGTGATTGGGAGTGGCAGTTTCTCTCGCAACAATTGCGATCGGTTGAACTGGAGCTGGTTGGTCACAGCGGTGCCGTCAATTCAGTTCGCTTTAGCCGCGACGGCACACGCTTGGCTACCGCGTCGAGCGATGGTACTGCGCGAGTGTGGGATGCATCGACAGGTCGGGTTGTCGGCATGCTGTCGGGACATGCCGCGAACGTGAACGATGTGGGATTCAGTCCGGACGGCTCGCAGTTGGTGACCGCATCGAGCGACGGCGTAGTTCGTGTTTGGGATATCGGGAGTGAAACTACAACCTTTGTTCTCGCACCGAATGTTGAAGACGCTCGCACCGCGTTTTTCAGTGCCGACGGTTCACGGATTCTGACTTGCGATGATAAGGGTGTTCGCGTATGGAGTGCAATTGATGGAAAACTGCTGTCCGTTCTTGATGGACACAGCGGAACCACATGGTCTGTCGCTTTGAGCGCGGATGAAAAGCGAGTGGTATCAACCGCGTATTCGGAGATCGTCCGAGTTTGGGACCTCGAATCATCGACATTGGACCTTGAACTCAAGACGCATACTGACTGGGTCAGGATGGCGGAGTTCAACCCTAGTGGCGATAGGCTGGTAACAGCATCCTTTGACGGTACTGGCCGAGTATGGGATGCAAAATCCGGCAGCGTCATTTCGACCTTGGTTGGACACTCAGGCGAGGTCGCGTGGGCTCAGTTTAGTGCAGACGGCACTCGTGTGCTGACTGGCGCGAGTGACGGTACGGCACGGATGTGGGAAGCAGAATCCGGGAAGTGCTTGGTGGTTCTGGGCGGGCATCGCGACGGGATTTCCTCAGCCCGTTTCAGTCCCGATGGGCAATTGATCGCTACTGCGTCTTCCGACGGCAACGCGCGAATCTGGGATGCTGCGTCGGGGGAGATTCTGGCTCAACTGCAGGGGCACACGGATCAAATCTCTCACGGTGAATTCAGCCCTGACGGAAGGAAGTATGCCACTGCCTCTTATGATGGAACTGTTCGGATTTGGGACATTGAGTCGCGTCTGCGAATACTTGAAGCCAACGGTCCGGAGACTGTGATGAAGACAGGCCGTTGGCGATCGAGCTCGGAATCCTCGGTCCGTTTGCGGTGCGATGCTGTCGTGGGAAGCGGTGCAGATAAGGTGCGGTTCGGCCTCACCCTCACCACTCCCGACGGCACCCGCCGCATTGTCGGCGGCGCTGACAAAACCGTCCGCTTCTACGAAGCCAAAGACGGCAAGCCCACGCTGCCCGCGACCGTCGATTCGCCCGATGGTGTCTACCGCGAGGTCGCCGTCTTCCGCATGCCCGAGGCCGTGACGAACCTGCAAATGACCGGCGATGGCACCCGGCTGATCATCCACCTCGAAGGCGGCTCCGCCCGCGTGTGGGACATCCGGGACCCCGAGGAACGCCGCAAGGATCTGCAAGCCGAGTGGGCCGAGCGCGTGCCTGCCGCTGCGTATCTCGACACGCTTTGGGCCACCGACACGCCCGACGACAAGCTCCGCGACGCGGTGATCAACGACACGAGCCTTTCGCCGCTGCGCCGCTTGGTGGCCGCGGAGATGCTCGAAGAACGGCTCGAAGATGATCGCATCGCGGCGGACGAAGCCTTTGAAAGGTTGAAGCAGGCCGCGGTACCCGAGGGGGCCACAACCGCCGCCGACCCGGCGTCGATCACTAGTGCCGTGCGGGCTGCGGCTGCCGTCGCAGACTTGCCCCACCGCGTGAAGGCCCGCGTGATTGCCCTGGCGGCGGAGTGGCAGTACGTTACACGCTCCGTCGACGTATCTGAGCAACTAGGCCTCGAACGTGCGAAACGCGAGCTAGCGGAGGCTGACATGAGGCGCCTTGGAGAGGCGATGCTGCACGAGGCCGACCAACTCATGAAGCAAACCAGCGCTGGACTGGGGTTCACAGCAGACGCCCCGGAGCGATTCAGAAGTGCCGCCAGAATGTTCGGTGCAGTGTTTGGGGAGAATGACTCGCGTGCTCTTGAGGCTCGTGCATGGGGGTTGGTTGCTGCAATGAACGCGAGCGACACTGAACGCTATGACCTCGATCTAGTCGCATCCGCCATCGATGCATACGCACAAGCCCAGTCCTCCAATGATGCTGATGCGATGAGAATGGGTGTCGCGCTTGCGCTCATTCCTCGTTATCGACAAGCGATGGAGTGGTTCAAGACCAATGGCGGTATGCAAGTGATCGACGATGGTCAGCGCCGCAATATTGGCATGCTGTGCATTGGCATTTACATGAGCACTTTGACTCAATGGGGCGCGAACGAGTCGGCATGGTCGCTACACCTGGGAGAGGTGGTGTCAGACTGTGATGAATTCGCTAATGCACCGATCTTCAGCGGCTTATGGGTTGATCAGGAGGCTGCGTTGATTTGCGCGGCCTTGGCAAGTCATCGTCGGAACGAAACGGTTGAAGCACTTGTCCGGTTGAATCGCGCCGTCGAGCTTCGATCGGGTAGCATCGCCGCGCCTGCTGCAGTCAGGATCAGTTATGGGGGACGTGAGCAGGGGCAGAACGCTCTGCAGATCCTAGTTCGGGCTTTGGTTCATCAACAACTAGCTTCGTCGTCTCCTGAGTCTCTTGCGGCCGTGGGCGAAGTTGACAAGGCGGCCGACCCCGCTCTCAAAGCCCCCCTCGCTGCCGACGAGCACCGCCAGCGCGCCCGCGAAGCCCTCGCCCGCGCCAAGGCCCTCATGCTACCCGCCGCGGATGGCACGCCCAGCCCGTGGGCCAACGACGAAGACGCGAAGGCTCTCATCGCCGAGGCCGAAGCACTGATCGGTGGTGCGCCATGACCACGACTGGCAGCACATCACCGCGCGACATCACGCTCCTGCTACACGACATCGCATCCGGAGACCAGCAGGCAGCCGCAGCACTCGTGGAGGCCGTCTACGCCCAGCTGCGCGCAGCCGCTCAGCGCGAGATGGCCCACGAGCGGCCCAACCACACGCTCTCCGCGACCGCGCTCGTCCACGAGGCGTACATCAAACTCGCTGGGCCGCGTGAAGTTCCCTGGGCCAACCGCGCCCACTTCTACGCGGCCGCCGCTGAAGCGATGCGACGCATCCTGCTCGACTCCGCCAAACGTCGCAAGCGAGCGAAGCGAGGCGGTGGGGCCGTGGCGATGTCGCTGGACGCTGGCCTGGTCGATTTAAGCGTCGCGGCGACCACTCCCGCCGCCGAGGACGCTGCGATCGACCCAGTCTCGCTCGACGCCGCCATCGAGAAGCTGGCCCAGCAAGACCCGCGTGCGGCTCAGATAGTCCGCCTGAAGTACTACGCCGGGCTCGAGATCGCCCACGTCGCCCAGGCGATTGGCGTCTCGGAACGCACAGTGAAGAACGACTGGGCCTTCGCAAGGGCGTGGCTGGCAAAGGCGATCGACGCGGCAACGGACGACACGGAGCCCACGTGATTCGTTCGAGCCCCCCACCCCAACCCCCCAACCTTCCCGTTAACCAACTCCCACTCTCTCCCCAAGAACCGAGAGTCGGCCCCAAACTCGGCTCAGCCAGATCGCGTTCACAGCGCACGCCAACGCTCTCTCGCCCGCCCCACGCACCCGCACCACGCTCCGAAAACCCACGCTTTCCGCCGCGAAAACAGGCAACGTCGAAATGTGGTAGACTCCCCCTCACCCCGTAAAAAAACAAGCCCCGGCTCATCGCCAGGGCTTGAGAAGCTCCCCGTGTAGGACTCGAACCTACAACCTACCGGTTAACAGCCGGTCGCTCTACCATTGAGCTAACAGGGAATCGAGTTGTGCTCCGTCACGGGCTTGCGCGTCGCTGACGGGACCCAAAACATACACGCCGTCTGGGCCGATGTCCAGTGAGATCGGCTGCCGGATTGACCAAAGGCATCGCGACTGCGAAACCAGCGGGACTTGGGGCTTTGCCGGATAGACTGGATGGGTCGTGCGGTTTCTACCGTGGTCGCTCGTCCTTGCCGAAGTCCGCGATTGTTGTGGCAACGGCCACTATTCCTTGGTGCGCACGAGAGATTGCCGCAGTTGCTGACTGTCCGCAGCCGACGCATCCATAAAGAGGTGCCAGACGAGTGGCGGGTCGTCACCCCTCGCATCAGCCGGGGCTCTGGTAACGCGATTGGCTGTGCATCGCGGGACCGAACACTTTCCGCATATTGATCGCGACGCTCCGCGAACGCTCGCCCCCACGGCGTTGGCCGCCTACTATCTCGACCCCACCCGGGAGCCCCGGTTGGCTTGCTGGAGTTTGCCATGAAGTCCGACATTCACCCCAAGTACTACCCCAACTGCAAGGTCTACCACAACGGCCAAGTCGTCATGACTGTCGGCGCAACCGTGCCGGAGATGCACGTCGAAGTGTGGTCGGGCTCTCACCCCTTCTTCACTGGCAAGCAGACCTTCGTCGACAGCGCCGGCCGCGTCGAGAAGTTCCAGAAGAAGTACGCTGGCAATTACTTCGACAAGGCCAAGGTCGCCAAGAAGTAATCCGCGAGCGCTGGTGTCGACATTCGACACCGGGGATTCCATCATCTCGATACGAAGACGCGTCCGCCTACCGCGGGCGCGTTGTTCATTTGGCGGCATCGTCGGTGAAGGCACGGGAAACAGCGTTTTCGTCCTGCCACCCTGTTACACCAGGCCGTTCTCTCGCGCCCACACCCAGACAAGCACGCTTGCCCACAGAACCGGAAAGGCCCCCACCGCTACCGCGACGATCGCCAGTCGATGCGCGAGGCGATCGTTCTTTCGCGCCACCGTCTCGCACACGACAAGCACGATCACGACTGTGAAGTACTTGAGTGCGATCATGCCAGGCCAGCCGTACCGCTCGAAAATCGTCGCTGCGACCTGATTCGCCTCCCACCCCTTGTACACCTCGATGATGATGTACGTAAACAGCACATCGAGCGTGCTGGCGAGAACATACCAGCAATACAGATCCGGAAAGAGCACGCCCGGCACGCGACTTCGCAGCTTTGTTCGCAGGTTTCGCCTCACGCGCCGCCCACCTCTCGGCTTGTGGCTTCCCGCCGCGCGAGTTCCTCGCGCACCAGCCGTTCGAAGGTTTGCTCGGGCGCTGCTTGGCCTGTCCACACCTGAAACTGCCCAGCTGCCTGCCGGACAAACATGCCAACCCCGTCGATAGTTCGCCATCCTCGAGCATGCGCTGCTGCAAGCGTGGGCGTGCACAGCGGGCTGTAAACCGTGTCCATCACCGTCACCGCATCGCCGCACGCATGCATCCGCTCGATTGGCAAGGCACTTTCGCGAGCCTGGGGTGTGCCCGCCATACCGATCGGCGTGCAGTTCACGAAGACATCACAGCACGCCCGCTCTAGCAACTCCCACGAGGCTGCAACAACTCTGCCTTCATTCGCACCAAGTGCCCGTTGCACCTCACCTGCGACTGCCTGCGCACGATCGAGCGTGCGGTTGTAAAGCACCACCGTGGCACCCGCTCGCGCGAGCGCCCACACAGCCGCCTTGCCCGCACCTCCTGCTCCAAGAACACCCACGCGCTTCCCCGCCAGCTCACCGACGCCGTCTGCCAAAGCATCTCCCAACGCCGCAGCGTCCGTGTTGTTGACATCAATCGCCAAGACCTGTCCACTCGTGTCACGCCGAATCGTGAGCGTATTGGCCGCTCCGATCGCCTTCGTCGCATCATCCATTCCCCAACCACGTTCGACCGCGAGCCGCGCCAGTCGCTCCTTATGGGGCATGGTCACGCTGCATCCGCAGAGCGTGAGTTTCGGGTGCTCCATCAACTCCAGCATCATCGCACGAAAGCTCGCATACGCCAAAGCTTCATCATCCACGGCCGCAATCGGCATGGGGACATACACGCCATCGAAACCAACAGCCTCAAAGCCCGCATTGTGCACCAGGGGGCTCAAACTCTGCGACACGGGCGAACCGACAATGCCGTAGACGCGTGTCCGCGAGTTCGTTTTGCGGAAGCGATACAACTGGAGCAGTTCGGCAAGCGTGGGCTGGCCGGGAGCGGTCGCAGCTGTGCTCCGCAGACTCGCGAAAGTCAGCAGCGCGCCAAACTTCCTCGCCAGCACGCGTGACATCACGCCGTATTCGCCCATACCCAGCGCGATCGTGGGCTTGTGCGCGTCCGCCGCGAGATCGAGCAGTTCCAAGGCGTCATGCAGGCTTCGAGCGCGATACGCCACCTTCACCACGCTTGTCGCCGGTTCGTTTGCCATCGCGGCAACACGCCGAGAAAAGTCCGCCGGCCGTGTGGTGAAGTCGTGCGTGCTGGCGATGAGCGATGCGTGCGCCTCATGCAACTGCGCCGGATGCTCGACCGCGAGCTTCACCTTCTGACGCAGGTTCGCAGACTTCTCGAACGCCGCCCATTCCACATCGATGTAGCGAGGGGCCCGTTCAACGCCCCACGACTTTCGCTCGCGGGCGGTGCCCACGCGTTCAAGCATTGCCACGCGACTCATCTCGTCCGCCTCGTATGCGC
>VYMG01000010.1_pt1 | contig 224891 bp, 194 predicted proteins | sample 5115261 | NCBI WGS metagenome assembly VYMG01 (sample SAMN12291781, study PRJNA351875) | freshwater metagenome | isolation source: freshwater lake | place: USA: Michigan, Wintergreen Lake | collected 2013-08-08
GGCGAAGGAAGCCGCCAAGAACACCGCCCTGCTCAACAACGTGAAGCAGATGGGTGTGGCCGCCAACATCTACAGCGCGGACTACGATGACCTGCTCCCCACCATGGGTGACGGTGCCGGCTACCAAGGTGACCTGGACGACAAGATCGGCTGGCAGTTCACCACCCAGCCGTACATGAAGAACCTGCAAATCGTGGAAAACCCGAAGCGCGACAAGCCGGCCGGCACCGTTGACGAAATCGAGTTCAAGCGACTTCAGCACTTCGCCATGCCGGCTCGCGCCGCTTCGTCCGCTTCCACTGCGATCCAGACCCAAGGCTACTACCAAGGTACGCACGTGGGTTCGGCCACCCGCTACGAAGGTGTTGCTGGTTGGAGCCCGTCCGCCTCTCAGTGGGTGGCTTCCGTTGGTGCCCCGTCCTACAGCACCACGCAAGTCGAAGACATCTCGAACACCGCGCTGATCGTGGAAGGTTCGAACTGGGATGGTTGGTTCACGCTCCTCGCTTGGAGCGCCACCTCGGGCCCGCTCAGCAGCTGCGTCCGCTGGAACCCGTCCAACTTCAGCGCCAACGGTACGGCCTTCAGCTACCCGATCACCACGACCACCAAGACGGAAAACAATCGAAGTGGTCTGCGACATGGTGGCTTCACCTGTGCGATTCCGCAGGGTCGCACCACCTACACCGCGACGGACTCCAGCGCCAAGAGCGTGAACTTCCGCCAGCACTTCTACAACCCGACCGCGAGCACGAATAACTCGACGATCTTCGTGACCCGTGGTCTCAACCCGACCGGCATCTAACTCTAAGTTAGGTTCCAAAGGCCCTGCTCCGACAAAGTCGGGGCGGGGCTTTCTCTTTTCCGGTACCCTAGAACCCAGCACACAAGGCCATGAGTAGCGACCTCTTTATGCCCAGCACGGAGACGATCTTCACCCAGGAGAGCGAAGGCACGATGATCGTGAATATGGGGCCCCAACACCCCAGCACCCACGGCGTCCTCCGCGTCATCTGCGAACTGGATGGCGAAACCATCGTGAAGGCCAAATGTGTCATCGGCTACCTCCACACAGGCATGGAGAAGGAGGCCGAATACCAGACCTACCACAAGTGCGTGGTGATGACCGACCGCATGGATTACCTGAATGCGAACGGCAACAACCTGGCGCACGCCCTGGCGGTGGAGAAGCTTCTGGGGATCGAAGTTCCCAAGCGCGGCCAGTACCTGCGCGTCATTTTGGCCGAGCTGAGCCGCCTGGCCAGCCACTGTGTATGGCTCGGTACGCACGCTTTGGATATGGGCGCGATGACGCCGTTCTTCTACATCATGCAGCAGCGCGAAATGGTGCTGGACATGTTCGAGATGTTCTCGGGTGTGCGCATGATGCCGAGTTGGATTGTCCCCGGCGGCCTGCGCGGCGACATCCCCGATGGCTTTGAAGTCAAGCTCCGCAACTTCCTCGAAGAATTCCCCAAGGAACTCGGCGTGGTCGAAGATCTCCTCGTCAACAACCCGATTTGGAAGGAGCGCAGCACCGGCGTGGGTGTGCTCACCGGCCCCGAGGCCCTCGCCCTCGGTTGTAGCGGCCCGATCGCGCGCGCCAGCGGCGTGGCTTGGGACCTGCGCAAGAGCAACCCCTATTGCAGCTACGAAGACTTCGATTTCTTGATCCCGGTCGGCCAGCACGGCGACGTGTACGACCGGTTCCTGGTCCGTATTGCCGAAATGAAGGAGTCCTGCAAGATTCTTCGTCAGGCGATTGACGGACTTCCCTCCGGCCCCTATAACACGCTCGATCGCAAGGTGTCCCCGCCGACCCGTAGCGAACTCGATACGAGTATGGAAGCCGTCATCCACCACTTTAAGCTCTACACCGAAGGCTTCCGGCCGCCGGTGGGCGAAGCCTACGGTTGCGTGGAAGGTTCGAAGGGTGAACTTGGCTTCTACATCGTCAGCGACGGCACCAATCGCCCCTACCGATGGCACGAGCGACCGAGTTCATTCATGAACCTCAAGTCGCTGGAAGTGATGGCCGAAGGGCGCCTGATTGCGGACGTGATCGCCATCATCGGCTCGATTGATATCGTGCTTGGTGAGATCGACCGCTAAGCGCTGTCATCAATCTTTACTTTTTTGGGCATTAGGGTGGATCGGACTGCACAGTTCGGTCCATTTTTCCGTATGATGTAGGTAGGATGTCCATCCTCAAGCGCATTGGATTGTTCGTCGCGGTGAATATCGCCGTGATGATCACGTTTACGGTCGTCATGGCCGTGTTGCAAGGCTTCGGCGTCAAGATCTCTGGCAACTTGGCTACGGATGCCGTCGTCGCCGTCATCTTCGGCTTCTCCGGTGCCTTCATCAGCCTGCTTATCAGCAAGTGGGTTGCTAAGACCCTCATGGGCGTGAAGGTTCTGGACCCCCGGGCCAACCTCAACGGCTACGACCGCTGGCTGGTGGACACGGTGCACGCTCAGGCGCAAGCCGCCGGCCTCAAGAAGATGCCGGACGTCGGCGTCTACGATTCCCCCGAAGTCAACGCCTTCGCCACGGGCCCCAGCCGCAATAACTCGCTGGTGGCCTTTAGCTCCGGCTTGCTTTCACAGATGAGCCAGGACGAAGTGGAGGCGGTCTCCGCTCACGAAGTCGGCCACATCGCCAACGGCGACATGGTCACGCAGACGCTCATCCAGGGTGTCATCAATACGTTCGTCATCTTCTTCGCTCGCATCATTGCGCGCGTGGTGGCCTCGGCGGTCCGAGAAGAAATGGCGTTCCTCGCGTTCATGGTCGTGAACATCGTGCTGCAGATCGTGTTCGGCATCCTGGGTTCGCTGGTGGTCAATGCGTTCAGCCGCTACCGCGAATACAAGGCCGACGCCTTCGCGGGCAACATCGCGGGCCGCGACAAGATGATCTCGGCCCTGCGCGCCCTGCAGCGCAACAGCCAGGCGATTGATACGCGTCACCCCGCCATGGCCACGATGAAGATCGCGAACGTTCCGGCCTGGATGCAAGCCTTCAGCACGCACCCGCCGCTGGAAAAGCGCATCGAAGCCCTGCAGCGCGGTCAGTAAGGCCCCGTTCGCCCGAAACCACAAACCCCTCGCGGACCTTGTCCGGGAGGGGTTTGTTGGTTCGATTGCGCGTTCGGAGGCTTCGCACCGGGACTTGTGGTTTTCGGACTTCGCCCGTACTAACTATCAAGGTGACGCCATCTGTTTTCTAAGAACTTCGAAATATTCAGGGGCTTCTGCTATATGCTTCTCCGTTACGTGCTCCTCGTATAGAGCATGTGCGTCCTTCGAGTTATCCGCACTTGAACGAGCATAGGCCATCAGGATCGGCCCTACTAGCGACCACTCTTCCAAGATCGAGCCGTTGAGCCGGTCAATGATGAACTGCCGATCCTGACTACTGAGAGTCTTTGAATCGATAACCCGCTTAAGGATAGCCTTGGATTCAGCCTGCCAACCTTTGAATTCAGGAGGCAATTCACTCATGGTCGGCGCCATTTCAACCTTTTCTGGGGGATTTGACGATGACTGCGATTGGCAGGCTGTCAGGGACGTGGCTACGAGCATCAACATGAGTGGCTTGCCCAGGTTCGTTTGTCGCTTCATACTAGTTTCCTACGTCGGCGGTACCACTTCTGGACAACGGCAAGGTGGCATAGCGAACTTCAGGCATGCGGCCAAGCACAATCTCCTCTGATCAGTGCTCATTCTTACCTCAAAGCAGCAAGCTTGGCACTCGGCAGGATAATACTGATCCAATGGTGGATTTCGCACCATAAAGCAGGCGTTCCCGCAGCTCGTTCGCTCGCCATTAGCGTCGTGCGTCTTACAGTTCCCTCGCGGGCCATCATCTGACGCAAGCCGGGCATGGGACGAACACGATGGACCGCTCTGACTCTAACGCTTGTACTCTGCAGTACCCGCGAAAACAGCACTCCCAAGGAGGACGATTGCCGCTAAGGAAAGTAGTGTTGGCCACCTATCTTTCATAGAACGAGTCTGATGTCCCTACTAAAAAAAAAAGCAGACATACATCTACCATAGACTCTCGCATCACAAACTTTCAATCTAGTGATTGGCCGGACTTGATATCCTCCATCGGGCCGGTGCCCCCAATTCCGGCCCCCGAACTGCGTAGAATAGGAACGTGAGCGAGTTGATTCAGTTGGGTGCCCAGCGCCCCAAGGCCCCGGCCCCCGACCAACTGGAGTTACGTTTCTCGGACAAGGCCATCGCCGAACTGGACGCCCTGCGGACCCACTACCCCACCGAGAAGGCCTGCATCCTGCCCGGACTCTGGATTGCCCAGCGCGAATACGACGGCTATCTCAGCCCCGCCGCCATCGCCGAAGTCGCTCACCGGCTGAGTCGCAGCTACGCCGAAGTCGAAGGCGTGGCCACGTTCTATTCCATGTACACCACGGCCCACCAGCCGGGCCGCCACATGATTGAAGTGTGCACCTGCCTGAGCTGCCACATGTGCGGCGCTTACCGAATTGCCGATTACCTGGAAGCCAAGCTCGGCGTGAAGCTGGGCGAAACTACCCCCGACGGCGTCTTCACCATCCACGAAGTGGAGTGCCTGGACGCCTGCGACCGCGCCCCGGTGCTGCAAGTTGGCGACCAATACGTCGGCCCAGTCACCGAAGCCGACATAGACGCCCTGCTGGACCGCCTGCGCAACGAGGACAGTTCTGCCGTGGTGCAGCTCGCCGATAGCATTGTCCAAGTCCACCTCCGCGATACGGAGCGTGCAAAGTAACCATGGCCGAATACAAGCTCCTTCTCGAACACTCGCACGAACCGGAATTTCGCACCCTCCACGGCTACCTGGCCCGGGGCGGCTACGCCGCACTCAACCGCGCCAAGGGCATGGAACGCCAGGCCATCATTGACGAAATCAAGACCAGCGGCCTTCGCGGCCGAGGGGGCGCAGGCTTCCCCACCTGGATCAAGTGGAACGGCATTGAGAAGGAAAAGACCCGCCCGCACTACCTGATTTGCAACGCCGACGAAGGCGAGCCCGGCACTTTCAAAGACAAGCAGCTGATGGAAACCACGCCCTTCTTGGTGATTGAAGGGATGACCATTGCCGCGCTGGCCACCCAGGCCGATGCGGGCTACATCTACATCCGGGGCGAGTTTGTGGATGCGGCCAAGTCTCTCCGCGCCGCTATCGACGAAGCCTATGCCCACGGCTATCTCGGCCAGAACATCCTGGGCACAGGCCTCAATTTCGACCTCTACATTCACATGGGGGCGGGTAGCTACGAATGCGGCGAAGAAAGCGCCCTGATGAGCAGCCTGATGGGCGAGCGCGGCATGCCCCGCCTCAAGTTCCCGCACGCGCCCCTGCCGACGGTGGCCGGGGTGTGGGATCAGCCCACCATCATCAACAACGTGGAAACCTACGCCGCCGCCGTGCCGATCTTGGCCAAGGGCGGAGAATGGTACGTCACCCTGGGCGCCAACACCAAGAACAGCCGGGGCACCAAGATCTTTAGCGTCAGCGCCCACGTGAACAAGCCGGGCAACTACGAAATCGAGTTCGGCACCCCGCTCATGGAATTGCTGGACCTGGCCGGAGGCATGAAGGGCGGCGCCCTCAAGGCCTGTGTGCCGGGCGGATCGAGCGTGCCGATGCTAAACGCCGAGGACTGCCAAAACGCCATCCTTGCCTACGAAGAGCTCTGGGAAACCGGCTCCATGGTGGGTAGCGGCGGCTGTATGTTCCTCAATGAGCACACGTGCATCGTCAGCTACACCTGGCGCACCGCCCAGTTCTACGCGATGGAGAGCTGCGGCAAGTGCACCCCGTGCCGCGAAGGCACCAAGTGGATGCTGCAGATTCTGGAGCGCATCCTGCGCGGCAATGGCCAGCCCGGCGACATGGATCTGCTGATGGAAATCACCAAGCAGATTGATGGCCGCAGCTTCTGCGGACTGGGCGACGCCGCCGCTTGGCCGGTGGCCGGCGCGATCAAGAAGTTCCCCGAGGAGTTCGAGTACTTCATCAAGAACGGTCGCAGCATGGTGGATACGCCCGAAGCCCGCGCCATGGCCCCGCGCTGGGCGCAACGCGCCTTCTCCGCGGTCTAACCTTCGTTTCATCCTTCCCCCGTGCAAAAAAGTGCATCTGGGGGAAGGATCATCGTATCATAGGGCTCATGGGCCGCCGACAACTGCCTCTTATGCTCAGCCTCAGCGCACTGCCGCTGGCACTGGCCTTCGCCATCCCGAGTTCTTCGCAACCGCCGGTTGACCGCCAAACGGTAACCACCTTCAACGCCAACGTCAAGCCCATCCTCCAGCAAAGCTGCGTAGGCTGCCACCGCCAAGGCAACGCCAAGGGTGGCCTGGACCTGAGCACCTACGAGAGCACCATGAAGGGCGGCGTGACGCCTAAGCATGTGGTGGCCGGCAAGCCGGATGAGAGCGTGATGCTCCGCCGCATCAAGGGCCTGGATAACAAGCCGCGCATGCCCAAGGGCCAGGCTCCCCTCAGCGCTGCCAAGGAAAACACCATCCGCAAGTGGATCCAAGACGGAGCCAAGAAGGGCTAAACCGGCGCTGAGTCTATGAACTTCAAAGGTTGGAATCGGCACTTGCTGTGGCTGGTGGCGGCGGCCCCGTTTGTCAGCCAGACCTGGTTGCAGGCCGCGCCTGCCCCGGTGGTTGCGTCGCGCGAGGAGATTCCGACCTTTGAAAAAGATGTGTTGCCCATTCTCAAGGGCCACTGCACCGCCTGCCACAACCCGGATACCAGCAGCGCCTTCCTCGACTTGACCACCTATGAGACCACGATGGAGGGCGGCCAGGCCGACAACAACGTGGTAGCCGGTGACCCCGAGGCCAGCAACCTTATGCGCCGCATTCTGGGCCATGGCGGCAAGCCGCAGATGCCCCTGGGCTTTGCCCCGCTGAGTCCGGAGAAGACCGAGACGATCCGCGCCTGGATCAAGGCCGGGGCCAAGCCGACCCCTGAGGGTGTGGACCTGCGACACTGGGCGTACATCTCTCCGCAGAAGCCGAGCGTTCCGGAAGGCGCCCACCCTATCGACTACTTTGTGGGCAAGAAGCTGGCCGAAAAAGGCCACTCTTTCTCTCCCGAGGCCTCACGCACCACGCTGATTCGGCGGCTTTCGCTGGACCTCACCGGACTCCCCCCGACCCCCGAGGAAGTGGACGCTTTCTTAGCTGACACCCGCCCCGATGCCTACGAGCGCGTGGTTGATCGTCTGCTGGCCTCGCCGCAATACGGCGAACGCCTGGCCCGCATGTGGCTGGACCTCGCCCGCTATTCCGACAGCAATGGCTACGAGAAGGACCTCGGCCGCCAGAACTGGGCGTGGCGCGATTATGTGATCAAATCGTTCAACGCCGACAAGCCGTTTGACCAATTCACCACTGAGCAGATTGCCGGAGACCTGCTGGACACGCCCACTCGCGAGCAACTGATTGCGACGGGTTTCCACCGCAATACCATGCTGAATGAGGAGGGTGGCACCGACCCGCAAGAGCAGCGGTGGCAAGTGCTGGTGGACCGGGCCGCCGTCACCGGCACCGTGTGGATGGCCAGCAGCACCGGGTGCGCCCAGTGCCACGATCACAAATTTGATCCGATTTCGCAGAAGGATTTCTACGAAACCCTGGCCTTTTGGGAGAGTGCGGACGAACCGCTGCTCGCCCTGACCCCGGAAGAAGTAAGCCCCTACGTGGAGCGGATCAAGAAGCGCGAGGAGTTCTTGCTTTCGTCCCCCGAAAGCGATGCACGCAAAGCGGCGCTCGAAAAGATTAAGAATGAGCAAGAATCGCTGGAGAAAGCGACCACCCTTGTTCTGCAGGAATCCAAAGAGCGCAAGCCCGAGACCCCCATCCGCGAGGGCGGGGTTTACCTGGCTCCGGGCGAGGTGGTCCCCGCCGGAGTGCCGGAAAACCTGGCCCCGTGGCAGCCAGAAATGCCTCTTAATCGCCTGGGCCTGGCGCAGTGGCTCACCCATCGGGATAACCCCCTGACCGCCCGCGTCACGGTCAACCGAATTTGGGAATTGATCTTCGGCCTCGGCATCGTCAAGACGCCTGGCGACTTTGGCACCCAGTCCGAGGCTCCCTCCCACCCCGAACTCCTCGATTACCTCGCCGTAGATTTCCGAGATCAAGGCTGGAGCCTCAAAAAGCTGATCCGCACCATCGTGACCAGCCGCACCTACCGGCAGTCCAGTGCGGTGACCGGCGCCATGCGCGCCTGGGATCCCGACAACCGCTACCTCGGCCGCGCCCCGCGCTACCGCATGGAAGCCGAGATGATCCGCGACAACGCCCTCTTCGTGAGCGGTCTGCTGGACCTCTCGATGGGCGGACCGAGCGTGTTCCCCCCGCAGCCCGACGGCATTTGGGACAACCCCTACAGCGGCGACCAGTGGATCACCGACCCCACGAAGGATAAGAACCGGCGTGGGATTTATACGTTCTGGAAGCGCACGGCCCCGTACCCCAGCTTCCTCACCTTCGACGCCACTAGCCGCGAGGCGTGTACCGACGTGCGTGTGCGCACCAATACGCCCCTGCAGGCGCTGGTGCTGATGAACGACCCCGTTTATCTGGAAGCCGCCGCGGCCCTGGCCGCCCGGATGGACGGCGAGAAGCCGGAGGATCGTATCCAAGAAGGTTTCCGTCTCGTCCTTGCCCGCACACCTAGCAAGGAAGAGTTCGAAGTTCTCAAGAACTACCAAGCTCTGCAAGCCAAGGTCTTTGCCGCTGCCCAGCGCGAGGATGCTGAAGAAGCCTCGTGGCGCATGCTAGCCAGCCTTCTCCTCAACCTCGACGAGGCCATCACCCGCGAATAAACGCCCCCAGGAACCCAAGACCGTGAACCAGAACGAACTCGACGAAATCATCTTGAAGGACATCACGCGGCGGCACTTCTTCCGCATGACGTCGTACGGCATCGGCACCTTGGCGCTGGGTTCGCTGCTCAATCCGGCGGCCTTGGCCGCCCCGCCCGTGGCCACCAATCCCTTCGCCGCGCGGGCGCCCCACTTTGCCCCCAAGGCCAAGCGCGTCATCTTCCTCTTCATGGCCGGGGCACCTTCTCAGCTCGACCTCTTTGACCCTAAACCCAAACTGAACGAGTACGACCGCGAACCCATCCCGGAAGAGATTATCGAGGGCGAGCGTTTCGCCTTCATCAAGGGCACGCCGAAGCTTTTGGCCTCCCCGTATGAGTTCAAGCAGCACGGCCAAAGCGGCCACTGGATCAGTAGCCTGATGCCGCACACCGCCCGCGTGGCAGACGACCTGGCGTTCATCCACAGCGTGCAAACCGACCAGTTCAACCACGCCCCGGCGCAGATCTTCTTCAACACCGGGCACCAGCTCCCGGGCCGCCCGAGCATCGGCTCGTGGCTGCTCTACGGTCTCGGCACCGAGAGCCAAGACCTCCCCGGCTTTGTGGTGCTGGTGAGCGGCCAGAACAATCCCGATGGCGGCAAGGCCTGCTGGAGTAGCGGCTTCTTGCCCTCGCACCATCAGGGCGTCGAGTTCCGGAGCAAGGGCGACCCCGTGCTGTACGTCACCGACCCCGATGGGGTGGACCGCACCTCCCGCCGGCACATGCTGGATGCGCTGCGCGAGATGAATGCCCTCAAATTGAGCGACCACGGCGACCCCGAAATCGCCACCCGCATTGCCAGCTACGAGATGGCATTCCGCATGCAAGCCAGCGTGCCCGAACTGACCGACCTGAGCGACGAATCGCCGGAAACCCACGCCATGTACGGCACCGAACCCGGCGCGGTGAGCTTTGCCAACAACTGCCTGCTGGCGCGGCGCATGGCCGAGCGCGGCTGCCGTTTCATTCAGCTCTACCACTGGGGATGGGATAGCCACGGCACCAACCCCGGCGACGACATCATGACCAGCCTGCCCGAGCGCTGCCGGCAGGTGGACCAAGCCTGCGCGGCCCTGATTGCCGACCTGAAGCAGCGCGGCATGCTGGACGACACGCTGGTGATTTGGGGCGGCGAATTTGGCCGCACGCCGATGAATGAGGAGCGCGATGGCTCGACGTTCTTGGGCCGCGACCACCACCCGCGCGCGTTTACGATCTGGATGGCGGGGGGCGGCGTCAAGGCCGGACTCTCGCTGGGGCAGACCGACGAACTAGGCTACAACGTGGTGGAAGACCCCGTGCACGTGCATGATATCAATGCCACGATCTTGCACCTGATGGGCATGAACCACGAGCGGCTGACCTACAACCACCTGGGGCGCGAGTTCCGCCTGACCGACGTGCACGGCCAGGTGATCGAAAAACTCATCGGGTAGCCTTCGGGTCCGTTCCCGGCCGTAGCTCAGTGGATAGAGCGCTTCCCTCCGGAGGAAGAAGTCGGAGGTTCGAGTCCTCTCGGCCGGGCCACATTTCAGGTTCAAATCAGCCGAATTACTTCGGCACCCTGATTTCCTGTACCCCACTGGTACCCCACGAGGCCTGTGATTCAAGCCCGATTGAGGCTTCCCATTTTGTGAGCCAATCCCGTATATTTACCGGGGTGGGGTGTACGTAGAGATCGCCAATCTCGTGGGTCACGGATTGCCCCATGATGGCCATACGAACTGATCGCGGCATTCCCAAGAGCTCTGCTCCCGTCGCAAAGGCATGGCGCAGGCCGTGTTGAGCCGCATAGGGTACGTCTGAAGCGGCATAGAGCGGCCTCAGGTCTCGCGTGATGTTATCGCGCAAGAATCCGCCCTGGGAATTGGCACAGAGGTACCGAGTCTGCTTGCTAGCGTACTCGTGGAGCACTTCGCTGATCCCCGGGGAGAGCGCCAAGGTTCGGTGTGCTGCCTTGGTCTTCGTACCAGGGACGAGGAGCGTATCTTCGCCTAGCATGTCGAGCGTGATGGAGCGGGCCTCGCTCGAGCGCATCCCGAGCACGAACTCACAGAAGAGCAACGGACCAAGGTAGTGATCACGGTGATCCAGCCAGAGACGCATGGCTTCTTCAGCGGTCGGCACGATTTCCTTCCTGGTCGCTGCTGGTGCCTTGATTTCCCTGGTGTAGTCGTAAGGTGTCGTGCCGGTTCGAGCCCAAATTCCACATGCCCTCACCAAGAACTTTCGAATCGTTCGACGTGTGTTGGGCTTTGCGTATCGGCGGCAGGCTTCTCGCCATATTCCCAGCACGGCACCGAGGGTCAAGTCATCAATCGATAAGTCAGTGGGCGTGCAGTCGCAAAGAGTTTGGATTGCCCAAGCCGCTTGCTCTCTGGTCGCGGGCGAACTGTCTGCATAGAGCTCGCTGAGTTCGCTGGCAAACCAGATGATGACCAGGCGGCTACGACGGGTTTGCCCCTCGGCCTCTCGAACCGCGAGCAATGGCTTCAACCGAAGGATGGCGCTCTCGACGGCCGTCTCCCACGTTTCTCCGTAACAAGAGCTCCGCTTCTTTTCGAATGTCCAGCGGGCCTCGATCTTCCCCTTGGCGTGAACTCTCCCCGTGATCCGGATCCCTCTGTAGTTGCGTTCCATTGGTGCAGTTTTGTTCTGTCTTCAGTTGATGAATCAATCCCTCTAAATCGGACACGGCCACCGTGCCGAGATAAGGGAGCGGCTTCAATTTGCCTGCGTCGATCAGCCCTTGCAGAGCCTCCTTGGAAACTCCCAGTATGGTGGCCGCGTTCGACACCGATACCGCCAGGCGTGGGAGAGGCTGCGACGACATCATGCCCTCTCCGAGCCAAATCGGTGGGAATGGCCTGAGCACAGGCAAGCATCGTGCTGTCCGTGACTTCGCTCGCATCGGCTGTCACTCGCGCCCCGCTGACACTGGAAGCGGTGAATCTCCAAGCACCGGGCCCGGCCGCCTTGGCTCGCGGCGACCGTTGTGCAAGACCGAACCCATGTGCGCGTCTGGACGTGAGTTTCGTTTCGCGAATCCGCTTTCACTCCGGGCCAATGGCTCGAGCTAGGCACGCAAAGCCACGCGAGGTAGCTCCCATCCCAAGTCTGCTTGAATGCAAAAGGCCGGCCCAGATTCACGCCGCCGAATTACCAGCCGACCCACCCGCATGTCAACCCCACCAGACTTTTTTCTGCACTTTCGTGCAAATTTTGAACATCGGTGTCGGCTCGGAATTTCGCCAGTGTCGACTCCGAGTGTCGAGATCGACACCAGGTAACCGACCGTCGGTAGGTTCAATTCGCAGGCCACTGAGGGGCTCGAGTGTCCGAAGTGTCGGCTTTTTTTGTGATCTTGCGTAACCTGCATGTACAGGTGCATGTCCCTGCGTCTGCATGTTCGTTACGTGTTATGTTGGAAAAACCCGACACTCCCGACACTGCCGACACTCTTAGGTTGAAATTGGATGTCCAGGTCGCCTGACCACCTGACACTAACCCGACACTAGCTCGACACGAATCAGGTTGAGCTTGGATAGCCACTAGGCTTGAAGAGCACTGGGCACACCTGAAACATCAACCGGAATTGGGCATCTGCGTTCGGGATCAATGGACAGGGTCGGTCACAGCATGATCGAAGCGGAATGCCAGACCAATTTTTGATTCACTACTCGGTCGACGACTGGGTGGGTCTGCATCAGCGGTACCAACCTGAGTTTCACCCCGCCGAACATACGGGCCTGCGGGCTCCAGCAAGTAGCCCCCATTCTTCTGCACATTCGTGCACATTTCGGCGATTTGTGACGAGTTTAACTTGGCGTTGGTGACGGGTTTACTGGACGTGCTACGCGTCCCTGGCCACCTGCGGCCAGGTTCAAATTCCTGACCGATGTGCTCAACATTGACGCGTTCCGTGACGGTGACGGGTTTTTCTTGGTTCTTGCGTAGCATGTGCATGTAGGCGCATGCATCTGTGCCTGTATGTGCGTTATGTGTATTGTTGTGTTTATCCGTCACTCCCGTCACTCCCGTCACCTTTAGGTTCAATTTCCTGCCCTTGGCTGGCTCTATGTCCCGTCACTTTTCCGTCATTCCACCCGTCACTCGAACGTGCCAGGTGCCGCTTCTCGGCATTCACCATGCTTGGAAATCGAATGGACATCCCTAACCTCCCACCCTGCCTTTCGGTTGAGCACCCCACTCCTTGCTTGTTGACGCATGTCAATTTTCAGCTGGTCGAGTCGGATTGGAAAAGCAACTGCCAGATCCATGGCCAGCCAAAGATCTAGTGGATCTGCTTCAATCGCATCATGGTGAGGATCACTCTCACCAACCAGGCATCAGTGCGCTCCAGTCATGAGCTAGCCGTCATTCCCCAGCACTCTTTTGCAAGTTCCGTACATCGGTGACAGGTTGATCTTGGCGCTGGTGGTGGGCTTGCTCCGCACAGCCGTCACTGCCCGGTTCCTTCTGTAGGTTCACTTTGCTGGCCGCTACACGTCCAGGCGCCGGTAAGTAGCAGGGCTATCACTCCGGTCCTTGGTGCAGGTTACCGAAATTGTTTTTTTGTAATTTGCCACCCATCGTATAAGTCGGAAAGGCCTACGCTAGTCAAGCTACGCTCGAGGTAAACGCGTAGGCCATGAATCATGAAAGCTGGTCATAAAGTGTGACTTCATCGAGATTCCGCACAGGTCCTATCGAAAGCTTTTTGCCGCAATCGCTTCACCTCAACACATCATCATTGCCGAACATTACAATTTCAATGAGTTCATCGGAAAAAACACTCTATTCAGCAGCTTCTTACACTCGACATTGAAAGCAATCATTCAGGGATGCTACACACAATTGCAGGTGGCTATTTGGAAGTTATTCTCCACCTGATACTTTATCATCCATGCAAGAAACCACTCGCCCTTGATGAAGACGGCAGACCTTTCTGATTAGGTTTACTTCGCACTCTACCGCTCGTTGTAGGTGGTATTAAAGTTGCTGTCTCCAAGCCATTTCCGGAACGAGGGATTATCGGAGAACTGCCGAAACAGCTCCATATGATCTTTCATCATGCCTGCAATGACCTGCCCGAGAACCTTGTCGTGCTCCAGGCGGGCGTTTTGCTTGTCGTTGTTCTTGATGGCATTTTGGTAAGCCTGGTTCTGAGCGACCTTCTGCGGGATCTCTTCGGTGATGACTTGGCGAATCTTATCCTTGTCTTCCCACTCGATATTGCCGAACTGCTCGTTGAACGTCTTAACGATGTTGCTGAGTTGATCGAGTTCGGGTTCGGGAAGCTTGCCGCCCCCAGTGCCGGGAACTGGATCAATCTCCTTATCCTCATCAGCTAGGGCAATCGCCATTGTTGAGCGTGCTTCCACTCTGTAGCTCTCCATGTCTATGCTTTCGAGCACACCCTTCGCAAGGTCGGGCTCTATCGGTGCGGGGAGCTTCGGCACAAGGAAGTTCAGGAAGATGCTGAGCTTTTCCCAGCTAGCGTTTGAGTACGGCAAGATGGCCGCGAGGAATCCATAGGTTCGGATGAACGCCTTCGCCTTGCCCTTGAAGTCCACTTGCTGATCCTCGTCCAGATTCTCGACGTACGTCGCAACACAGAATTCGAGGGTCGGCTCAAGCTTGTCGCGTTCCGCTCCCGAAAGGTAAAGCTCAACGAGGCGATCAACTGCCTCGGAGTCGTAGACCTGATAGCCGTCCAAATCCGCCTTGAGGTCATGCAGCTTGTTCGGATCGGTCTCCCGAGCCAAAATCGTCGTTCGGTAGTAAGGCTCAAAGGATGCCTGGATAACGTCCAAATCATTCGAGAAGTCGAGAACAAAAGTGTCGTGCTTCTTCGGATGCGCCCGGTTGAGACGTGAGAGGGTTTGCACTGCCTTGATTCCGGAGAGTGCCTTGTCAACGTACATCGTGTGCAGCAATGGCTCGTCGTAGCCGGTCTGGAACTTGTCTGCGCAAATCAGGAATCGATAAGGCTCTTCCTGGATGTACTCCGGAATCTTCGAGCTTGGAAAGCCGTTCATTGTGGCTTCGGTGACCTTCTTCTGGCCACCAAACTCGTGCTCACCTGAAAAGGCAACGATGGCACGATAGGGGCTCTTCCGCTCGATCAAGTAGGCTTGGAACGCCTGAAAATACTCCATCGCCCGGCGAATACTGCCGGTAACCACCATGGCTCGCGCCTGACCTCCGATCTTCTGCTTCGCGAGCACTTGATCGTGGAAGTGATCAACCATGATCTCAGCTTTCTGGCGGATGGCGTGAGGATTCCCCTCGACGTACGCCTTGAGCTTGCGCTGAGCCTTCTTCTTGTCGAACTCTGGATCATCCTCGACGGTGACCACGAGGTTGTAGTAGCTCTGGTAAGGCGTGTAGTTTGCGAGAACGTCGAGGATGAAGCCTTCCTGAATGGCCTGCTTCATCGTGTAGCTATGGAACGGATGGTGCTTTACTGACCCATCAGACTGAGGATCAGGTACTCCGAAGACCTCAAGGGTCTTGTTTTTCGGTGTCGCAGTGAAGGCAAAGTAGCTTGCGTTCGGGAGCACCTTTCGCGCCGCCATGATCCGGTTGATCTCGTCCTCCAAATCCTCGTCGTCTTCTGCGCCTCCGACCTCGGAGAGGGCAATATTCATCTTGGCTGCCGTGCGCCCGCCTTGGCTGGAGTGGGCTTCGTCAATCAAGATGGCGAACTTGCGGTCGCGGTGCTCGTTCCCAATATCATCGAGCACAAACGGAAACTTCTGGACCGTGGTGACGACGATCTTCTTTCCAGCCTTCAAAAACTCCTTGAGTTGACCAGATCGTTCGGCGTGGCCGACGATGCTCCCAACTTGGGCGAACTGCTTGATCGTATCTCGAATCTGCTTGTCCAAGATCACGCGGTCGGTTACCACGATCACTGAGTCAAAAATCGGAACCGAGCCATCTTCGAGACCCACAAGCTGGTGAGAGAGCCATGCAATCGAGTTGGACTTCCCGCTCCCCGCTGAGTGCTGGATCAAGTACCGTTGCCCCGCACCCCTGGTCTTCGCATCAGCAAGAAGATTCCTTACCACGTCACGCTGGTGGTAGCGCGGGAAGATGAGTGTCTGCTTCTTCTTGCCGGTCTTGTCGTCTTTGGTCTCGACGAGCTGAGCGTAGTTCTCCAGAATGTCGACCAGACCTTCTTTGGTGAGAATCTCCTTCCAGAGATAGTCGGTCTTCATTCCATCTGGGTTCGGTGGATTCCCGGCCCCGTCGTTCCAGCCTTTATTGAACGGAAGGAACCAGGAGTCTTTGCCTGCCAACTTCGTGCAGAACATGACCTGCTGGTCATCAACGGCAAAATGCACCAGACATCGAGGGAATTGGAAAAGAAGTTCACGAGGGTCTCGATCCCGCTTGTACTGCTGGACGGCGTCTTCAACGGTCTGCCTGGTGAGTCGGTTCTTGAGCTCAAACGTCGCAATAGGAAGCCCGTTTAAGAAGAGACAAAGATCAAGCGCGAGCTGCGAATTGTCCTTGCTGAACTGAAGTTGCCGAGTGATGCTGAACAGGTTTGAGTTCCATTGTTCAGTAGCCTTCGCGTTGCCCTTAGAGGGGGTTCCGTAACAGAGTTGAACGGTTACCGGCCCGTGCGAAACGCCCTTTCGCAAGACGTCGACGATGCCCCGCTTGGCGATCTCACCTTGAAGGCGATTCAAGAACTGAAGACGGGCGTTGCCTTCCGTCGCCAGACCGAGCTGCTCAAAGGCCAGTGGTTGAGTGGATTGGATAAATGCCAGCAGATGGCGTAGATCAACGGCGTGATCCTTATCGTAGTCATTCGTGTGGCCAAGCAGGTAACCGGCCCCGGCATAGCCAGTCGGAGATTCAGTAACGACGCTAGATTGACCGAATGACAAAATCTGCTCGTTGGACAAACCTGTCAACGAGCGCATTATCAGAAGCTCTAGCCCCTTCTCACTTGTATCAGTGATCATACCTGACCCGCTTCACCAATCCATCCAGTTCTCAAGAGTTGATCATACGCGAGTCGAATCTGTCGTTGGGAGAATCTCTTCTTGCGATCGTTCCAAGCGTATGTCTTCTCGACAACATCATCCAGTCCGGTTGCGTTCTCGTTAACAACCACCCAGTGTACAGTTGCGAGGAGCTCCAGCCCGTGTGGTGTCTCCCAACCCTCAACTAGACGCGACACTCGCTCAAGCACTTCTTGGACAGACTCGTGATGGCTCAAAAACTCATTAGCATCGTGAATCGTCCCAGGCACTATCGATATCTGCTTGTTCGGATTATCTGCCTCACCATCGAAGCCTGACGTGAAATACCCCTCGGTTTTCTTCAGAACATGGCGAACATTCTTGCCATATGGTCCATAAAGAGCCTTGTTGAATGTGAGCCGCAACGGCAGACCTGCAGCCTGGGCTAGGTAAAGGAGCTTATGAACTTCCAGAAGCGACAAGAAGGGATCAAGGATCGCCATTTGATAGCGATTCATCAAGACAACCATAAGCGCACGACCCACTGTCCAGTTGGGTTGTTGATGATTCATGGTTGTCGATTTTTCAGCGGGCGCTGACGTCGGCTCATATAGCCATACGTCAAGATCGTTCATATCACTTAGGGCTTCCACAATCAACGGTCTCACTTCAGACCAGTTCAGCCCACCCAGACCACTACCGAGAGGCGGAATTGCGATTGATCGAATATCATATTCTTTGATGACATTCCTCAAGTCCGCCAAACCAGACACAATATCTTCAATCCGGCTCTTGCCCTTCCAGTGCCTCTTTGTCGGAAAGTTGATGATCAGTCTGGGATTCGTAAGTGATCCGGTCTGGTGGACGAACATTCGGCCCGGCTGGACTTCTCCTTGATCACAGGCTGCCTTGTACTCCTTGAAGTTTGCCGGGAAAGCATCCTTAAACTGTGCCGCGACTCCGCGTCCCATGATCCCGACGCAATTCACTGTATTGACCATTGCCTCGACGTCGGCATGAAGAATGTTGCCTTTGGTTGGGTGGATCATAGCCTCACTTAGTTCCATTAATAGTACCAATCCTGCTCAATGTCAACTTGAGGGCGGTGTTCGCAACTGGTGAGGATGCGCTGGACTGCACCTTGAGTACGGGCGTCAATCACGCCAATTCGTTCGACCAAAGTCCAGGGCACTTGCCGCTCTACCAGGAACTCGGCCTGCTTTCCTTCCTTGACGTCTCGATCTCGAAAGTCGGTATTACCTATAGCATCCCAGTTCAATTCATCCAATCCGCTCAACTCGTTTCTCGACTCAAAGAAGGAAGAGCCTGCATTGCTCAGCGTGATAGCCCACCGCGTGCCCCCTGTCCCGGCCCATGCCACAACGCTTTGAAGATCAAAGACAAGGTGAACGATGGGGCGCTGACCGCCTTTGTACGTCACATCTACGTGGTTGCCCATGTGAAGTAGGTAGAGCATGACAGATCGTGGGCAGTAGTAGAACGGGACGCACGCTCCGACCATCAGGCCGGGCTGACATTCGAGTTCACTGGTCAGGCGTCGCTGCTTGATCGTGTTCATTCCAACCACTGTTCCCCGTTCCTCAGCCAGATCCTGCATCACCGCATCCGAAAACAAGAACCCGTCACTTGCGATGAACGGAAGCTTGTCCATATGGACGATGTGATATAGCTTGGGGGATTCGGGGCGCGGCATACTTAGACTCCTGCCTCCTCCAAAACATCATCGGTTTCTTCAAGGTCGTCTTCAAGTTCGGCGTCGTGGGTAATAGCCTCGGTTGATTCCCCGATCTCGGTGTTCGCCCACGGGTGCGGCCGAACGTCGAGTTGGCCGGTCACCACGTCAGCGACGAGGCGGGTTCGGTATTCACGGATGAAGTCGATTTCGGAGCTTGCCTTGCTAATGGCTTGGTCAAATCCATGAGTTGACTCGCCCACGACCTTCAGAATATCGTCCTGTTCTTGAAGAGGCGGCACAGACAATCTGAGTTGCTTGATGATGTCCTGGCTGATGTTGGGCTGTCCGCCACCTACTCCCAGCCGCACAATGTCGTCCCTGAAGGCAATGAATAGCTGAGCAGCGTATTCAGGTGACATGAACGGACTGTTGGCTAGAACACAGCATGCCTGGTTGACACAAGCTGGAATCCTCAGCAAGCCCACCTTGCCGATGGTCGCTCCGTACATTGCGACGATGACGCTGCCAGCCGGAAACATCTTCAGTGCGCTGCAGTCTTGGAGTGCATGCGGAGTGACGAACTTGCTCGTGGTGTGAAGCTCACAGTTCTTCAGGTCACCTGTGATAACCCAGGGAATCTCGCCCTCGTCATAGTATGTCCGGTTGCCCGTTGACGGGGTCGTACCACTGCCCGTCGTCCTGAACGTCCGAGAGACCTTCCGAATCGTCCAGTGCTCAGGCACGTCGCCCAGCCAGTCGATGCCGGAGGGTTTGAGGGGGACGGTGGGGTCGAGACCTCGGGTGACAGCACGGTGGATGATGGCTTGCTTCTGCTCGTTCAGCAGTTCGATAAGCCGCCGCTTGGTCTTGATAAGCCGATTCACCCGCTGGTCGAGGTGGCGGATAAAGCGCACAATCTGCGCCTGCTCATCGGGAGGCGGAACTGGAAGCTCAACTCTGAAAAGGTTCTCTGAATAGAGCCTCAGGCGACTATCGACGACGCCTCTGGAGTCAACCTTGATTCGCCCGTTGTACGCATCAGTTCGCAGAAGATGATGGTAATAGTCAGGTTGATTGTCGCCTTCGAATCGGTAGACGCAGTAAGCAGGGCTAACGACGCCATCGAATTTCGATGCTCCGAGCGAACCGTTCCAAGCCAGCATGATGTTGACCACAAGGTCTCCTGCTGCGACTTTTTTGTAGCCGACCAATCTCTCCGAGCGGGTGTCCTGCTCGTCGCTATTGTCCCTGGTTCGGCGAGGCGTTACTCCAGTGTATTGAGAAACGCTCAGGAGCACCTCATCCCCATTAGCTGAGCGTGAATCGACTTCACGAAGAATTAGCTTCGCCCGCTTAACATCCCAGTGAGAAGGGATGTTTGGAATCCAACTGAGCCCTGTGTCTTTCATGCTGGAGGGCGACCGAAAAGCTGTGCTCATACCTTCACCTCGCCCGTTTCGACATTGACCTGGCTGACCATCGCAATCTCGCTCCAACCAGCATCAAACGTGAAGGTTCGAGCGTTCCCGGCGGGGTCTTGGATTTTCAGAATTCGAGGCTCTTCGGAGGTGGCGTTCTCGACAATGTAGAGCCAGTATCGGTACCCCTTCTCAAGCGCCATCTCAAACTGCGCCTTCGACATCCCGACCGGGTGGTTCGCTAGAGTGCCGACCATCGCCTTGACCTCAATCCAGCGGTTCGTATGACCGTCCTCGTCCGTGCCGAAAAGGTCGTAGCCTTTGTTGCCTGGTGGCGTCCGCTGCAGGTCTGATTCGAGCGTGAGGATGTGGTCAATGGCAACCGCCTCGACCTTCATTCGCTGTTCATGCGTCTCGGAATCAGAAAACTCATCGCCCTCGACCTCAACTGGATGGGTCCTCAGATAGGAGAAGAACTCAGTCCGCCCGGCATGGGAGTTCTTGCTGGTCGATGAGCTAGACCCTCCACCGCCTGATGAACAGGAGGAGCTTGACCCGCCCGAACTAAAGCCATGCGAGCTTGACCGTCCTCCTCCGCCACCTTCTGAACCCTCCTCACCACCATCAGCATCATCGCCGTTGCCGTTATCACTTTGGTTGCTGTCGTAGCCTTGGTCGTCGCTTTCGTCCACTTCGTTCTCCCCTTCGTCAGCCCCAGTGACGAGCCCAAGGCGCCGAAGCACTTCTTCGTCGCTGAGTCCGCTCTTCTTGACTTTCCTCAGGAAATCCAGGCTGAAACCAGTCGCTTCTGCGAGTTGAGCCAAAGCTGAGGGTCGGAACTTCAGGGCGGCTTGGAGCACAGCATTTGGCGTCCAAGCGGGCTCGATTTGCTCGAAGACCGCTTCGTCGGGGGTGACCAACTTCCCACCGGAAATCGGAATCCATGCTGAGGTCTTCAGAGTTCGGATGAACGCCGCATCGAAGGGCATGCTTCTGGTCTTGTAGTAGTCCCAGGAATAGGTCGCCGTAACGACACCCTGCCTCTTGTCTTGGACAACGTCTGCAAGTGCATCCCAGAGTAGTTGGCTCCTAACCCCAGCCTCATCAAGCGGAAGTTCTGTGATTCGCGTCAAGATACCATCGAGACCGTGAAGTGTTCGGTCATCCTCGGTTTCGCCACCGGTGCAACCTGGGTCGCCATAGCTCTGCCGGAGCTTTAGGCGCTCGTCGGGAGAAAGCCCAACCGTCGGAGGAACCGTGTCGAGATACCTCTCCGACCCGCATGCAATGAGGATGTTTCGCATTGTCTCGCCCTGGAGACCGGCGACCGAGTCATCGACAAAGTTGACATCAGGAACACCTTCGAAGAGCTGCTTCAAGCGTTCCGTGGGAAGATAGCAATCGCAAGGCGTCAGCCAGTCCTTGTTGCCTTCGTTGTCGATAGACGGAATCCAGTGCTTGGACTTGAGAACCGTGACCAGTTTGTCCCTGGTGTTGCGGTTCTCATAGGCGGACTCAATGGCTCGGAGATGCTCTCGATAGAGGTCGAGATTGTCATGTTCCATGCCCTCTTCGTAGAGAGGCATGATGTTCACGATGACATCATCCACCGGGTCGGGCTCGGTGAGTTTCAGGGTGCCTTTAAGGAATCCGAGCGCATCTTCGGACTGACAAACCGTCGGGCGAACCGTTGCGAAGCCAGAGGTAGCTTTGGAAGGCAAATAGGCGTTTGGCAGCTCTCCCGAGTGAGATGCAACATGGCTCCCGTCCTCCAGCCGCACCCACGGAATGCGCAGGTAGCTCGCTGTCTTCCACAGATAGGATTGTCCGGCTAGGAACTCATAGAGCTTGGCGACCCATTCATCCTTTTGAGCCGCTAGAAACTCCTTCGTCACCCTGCTCACGAAGGTCTGCGGCTGAATCTCTCGGATGCTGTGCTCACCCATCAAGTAGGTGCGAAGCTTTGGCGTTCGGTCGATGGTGATGGCATCACTTAGCCATTGCAAGGGTTCATCTGACGCAAAGAGCGCTGAGAGCTGTGCGGAGTCCAAGAGGTCACAAAGCTCCTGTCCACGGGCGAGGGCAGCCCGAGAACTCGACATCCACCCACGACCGTTCTGTGGCAGAAGCTCCTGAGTTCGGAAGGCTTCGGCGACCTCATCGTAGAGAGGGCGGAACATCGACCCTTCCTGGAAGTCATCCTCGTCTATGGGCATCCCGCAGAGGACTTCGACGGAGAGGGCGTCCATATCACGAAGCACGCAGAGCGATTCGACGAGCAGCGATGCGGTTTCCTTAACCAGATGTTGATTCCAGGCGGCTTTCGGCGGCACGTTGTCGCGAGCCGGAGTGGTTCGATAAGGAGCTTGGAGTACGACCCCGAGATCGGTTTGAACACTCGTTGGAAAGAAGGCTGCCAGCCGTGAATCGGACACTGGTTTCAGTTTCAACTCGCCCGGTGGCGAGGACAAATCCACCGCGTAGGCAATCTCGACCGCACCGACTTCCTTGCCTTCCGATTCGACCGGTCGAGAGAACACGAGCCATTGCTCTTCCGAGAGGTCAGCACCATCGTTGGAAGTGCCGATGAGAGTGACTCGCCTCAATCCCGGCTGCAGCACTACTGACTCGCGGCAATAGGTGCCACTTGCCCCACCCTCGATGCGCCAATCCACTTCCTCGACGTGACGGAGAAACAGCAGGGTTTTCGCATCCAGGCTCTCCAGCCCTACACTGATTTCCCCGAAAGCTGAACTGTCTTCAGGACGAAAAGGGAACCAGAAACTCGTCTCGCCGTCTGGCTGATCACATGACTCCAGTTCGATTGGGTGAACATAGTCTTTGATGGCGAATTGCTGTCCTGATGAGCGAATCTCTGGTCGGTCGGTGACGGCATAGACCGACTTGAAACCAATGCCAAATCGCCCGATGGCAGTCAGCTCATCCTTCTTGGTGCTCTTGTTGATGCCGCAGATTCCTCGAACATCTGCTTCGTCGAACGGCTTTCCCTTGTGGGAGACTCTGAGCCCCTCACGACTTAGATCGAACCGAACAGAGCGTGAGCCAGTGCTGGCTCGCTTTCGAATTGCGTCCTCGGCATTTTGGAGAAGCTCGAAGACGAAGTGAGTTCGTTCGTGGTACAGGTTGGCGAGCAGTTCAGGAGCCCATTCGCCGACATCCGTGCCGTAGCGACGGAGGTTCTCTTCACTGAGGGCTGCGTAATCAATCTTCATCGGACGAACCTCAAAGCTCAGCTTTCCTTGGGCACGATGTCGAGCTTGTAGCCGCTCTCGTTCAGCCAACCGTAGAAGTCAACGCACTTGACTCCAAGGTGGTCACAAGCATCAGGCACCTTCAAACGCTGCTTTTCTGGCTTCTTACGCTTCTCCATCGTGACGACAATGGCTTCGCCAATAAAGAGGTCTTGACTCGGATTCCGATGATGGGCAAGTGCCGTGGCAACTAGGAAGTGGTCGGCATCGACAGATTCGGTCTTGGTGGCGTCAACAAAGTCCGGGATGGCAGCGACTTCCCGGATGACCTTCATAGTCTCGTTTGTAACTGGCTCAAAGCACTGCTCTTTATACTGGTCAGCCCACTCCTTAGCGACACCGCCTTTCATCTCCCGGAAGACATGCTCACATACTCGTATGCGCCCAGCATTGACCTGGGATTCGGCAAGTTCGTGAATCTTGGGGATTATTGTTGATGGGAACTGCTCGTTGAGCGTGATGATGATATTCGCATCCCAGTAGAAGATGGCTTCCATCAGTCCACCACCTTGCGCCGACTAAGCTCAAGTTCAAGCGCTTCGAACTGGTAATCCCTCAGACCAAGAAGGTCTTGCGCATCGGAGAATTCGAGCGTGCCCGAAGACATTGCCTGAAGCACCCGTCGGGTCAGGGTCTCGCCACGAGCGGAAAGGGAGTCGGCAACGGGCGATGCTCCTTTTCGTTCCTTGCCAAGCAGCTTGTTCTTTTCCTCTCTAGCCTTCTGCTTCGCCTCACGCAGTTCGGACTCTTCTTCGTCGATTTTTCGCCAAGCTGAGAACACAGCGGTGGATTTGGACTTAGGGACTTTGCCTGATTCGATGAGTCTGTGAAGCAAAACGTATTTGCTGACCCGGAATTTCTTTGCATACTTGTCCACTAGCCCAGCGTCCGTCGCACCTTCTTTCGAGATGTCAGCCACGGCATCTTGAACCTCCTTTGCCCCTGGTGGCAAAAGGAGCGCTGAGGCAAACCCGTTGCAGAACGTCTCGGTTCGTTTCACTGCATCCCGACCCGACTGCAATCGGTCGGCTCCTAAGTCCGAAACCACCGACTGGCGCAGGCATAAGTGCGCCAATTCATGGAAGAGAGTAAAGACCTGCTGAGATTTGTAGCCATCCAAGTTGAATCCAACCAAGGGGAAGCGGGAGTGCCAAATTGCAAACCCCAAGGCCTGCTCCCGCTCAACTCTGAATCCGAAGGTGAGCACGCCGGACAAGAAGAGAGCATGCCTCCACTCCCGGAGACCTCGATTTTCGAGTTTGAATTTTTTTTGCTGAGCAAGTGTTACGCCCAAGGAAGCTCGCACTTCGTCCGCTCGCACTACTGGGTCGTCATTGATTTGGAAAGCGGGCAGGTTTGAAGTCCACTCGGGAAAGACATCTTCCCAGTCCTCCTCCAATCGCGACTGGAGATAACGTGCTCGACGAATATCGAGAACTAGGTCTGCTGAGAAGCTACCTTTGCTTCGGTTGCCCACCGTCCTGTAATCCAGTAGGGGCTTGGGTTCCGAAGGTTCCTGGGGCATGAAGAAGACAATGCAGGGGCGTTTGACCTTGTTCGCTATCCTTTCAATCTGGCGAAGAGTCGGAAATGAAACACCAGATTCCCACTCCCGATATCTCTCGACTGAAACGTCAGCAACCTGAGCTAACTCTTCTTCAGTTCGAAGAGCGGCTTTGCGAGCCCATACCAGCACTTCCTTTGTTATTGGTGCTAAGACGCTGCTCACGTCTCGACCTCCACTAGAACCTCATCGAGCAAGCCTTCGGTTTCCTTTTCCAGCGCTTCTATGTCCCGCCGAATCTCCTCCAGCGTCCGCACCGGCTTGGGTTTGTAGAAGTAGCGCGTGAAGCTGATCTCGTAGCCCACCTGAACCTTGTCGGCAACGATCCAAACGTCGGGCACGTGAGGCAACACTTCGCGCAGGATGAACGCCTCGATTCCGCCCTCTTCGAGTAAAGGTACGTTCTCGGTGTCGCGCAGATCACTGTCAGGCTCGTATTCCACCACACATTGCTTGCCTGCGATGGTGACCTCGAACAGACCGCTCAACGGATCGGGCGCGACGTTGCCCTTGTGAATCTTCTTGATGACGGGGATGCCGTCTTCAGACCGCTCGCACTTCTCCTTCAGCACCTTGATCTCCTTGGCAGAGTAGGCTCGGTCGGGGTCAATGCCTTTCAGCTTGAGGGGTCGCTCGACGATTACCTTCCAATAGCCGAACGCCTCATTCGGGAAGATCTTGGACTGCTCGGTTTCCTCGAATTTTTGGAAGGCGTCCACGATGGCCTGGATGTGCTCCGGCGCGAGTTCGCAGTTCTTCTTGCCTAAGTTCTTACGGAGCGGCTTGAACCACGGCGTCGCATCGATGAGCTGCACCTTGCCCTTGCGGTGCTCGGGTTTGCGGTTGGTGAGCACCCACACATAGGTGGCGATGCCGGTGTTGTAGAACATGTTGAGCGGGAGGGCAATGATTGCCTCCAGCCAGTCGATCTCCAGAATCCAGCGGCGGATGTTGCTCTCACCCTGCCCCGCGTCCCCGGTGAAGAGGGCGCTTCCGTTGTGAACCTCGGCGATGCGGCTGCCGAGCGGGGTGTTCTGCTTCATCTTGGCGAGCTTGTTCACCAGGAACATAAGCTGGCCATCGCTGCTGCGCGTGATGAGGGACATGTCCTCGCCGTTGTGCGAGATGGCAAAGCGCGGATCGCGCATGTCGCCCTTGCCGCCCATCTTATCGAGGTCGTTCTTCCAGCTCTTGCCGTAAGGCGGGTTGGAGAGCATGAAGTCGAACTCCCGCGCCGGGAATCCATCGGCGGAAAGGGTTGAGCCGTAGGTGAAGTTCTCCGCCTCTTCGCCTTCACCTTTGAGAAGAAGGTCAGCCTTGGTGATGGCGTATGTTTCGGGCTGGACTTCCTGACCAAAGAGGTGGACGGAGACTTGCTTGCCGTGTTCTTTGGCAAGGTCGCGGAGTCGGTCTTCAGCTACGGTGAGCATGCCTCCGGTTCCGCAAGCGGCATCGTAGACGGTGTAGGTTCCGTCTCGGATGTCATCGGCGATGGGTCGAAAGATGAGTTCGGCCATGAGTTTGACCACGTCGCGCGGTGTGAAGTGCTCTCCGGCTTCCTCGTTGTTCTCTTCGTTGAAGCGTCGGATCAGCTCCTCGAAGATCGTTCCCATCGCGTGGTTATCGAGGGCTGGAAGACGCTCCTTGCCGTCGTTGTCGAGAATAGGCTGGGGCGTAAGGTTGACCCGAGGATCGAGAAACTTCTCAATGAGTGCCCCAAGGATGTCGGCATCCACGAGGGTCTGGATTTGATTGCGGAACTTGAACTTCTCTAGGATCTCCTGGACGTTGGCTGAGAAGCCATCCAAGTAGGCTTCAAAGTCGGACTTTAGCTGACTGGCCTTGGTGCGTGATCGAAGGTCGCGGAGGGTGAAGGGCGAGGAGTTGTAGAACGCTTGCCCGGCGGCCTGCTTGAGCGCCACAGACTGGTTTGCGATGCCGGCCGCATCGAGATTCATTTTCATTTCAAGGACGGCTTGCTTGGTCGGCTCTAGTACGGCGTCAAGGCGGCGAATGACAACCATTGGAAGAATTACGTCGCGATACTTGCCCCGAACATAGACGTCTCGAAGTACATCGTCTGCGATACCCCAAATAAAGTTTGTAATCCAGCCAAGTTCGTGGGTTGTCATTGCTCTTTGCTCTCCGCTTTTCTCAGCCGATCGAGGAGATCTTGATAGCTATCGGCCTCCTGAATGACGAGCGCGGGCCTGCCTTTGACGGTCAGAACCACCGGCTTGTGGTTTTCGTTCAGCCTCGCGACCATCTCCTTGTGGTTCCTCAAGAAGTCCGTCAGCGTGAACACCTGTCGTAGATCCAGCATCATATCTCCGCCCCGCAAATCAAACATTTCTTTGATACCCCACCTCTGCATGCGAGGGATAGTAGATCTACGATCGGGAGCAGGTTGAGCAAGTGACCGAAGCCTCGCATCAAGGCAGCCTGCTCAGAAGGAGCGAAGATGCGTCCACGCGCGCTCTAGACGAAGCGTTCAACCGTAACCAGGTGCTGTTGATCCTTGGTGTTCGCACGGAACCCAACTTAGACTCGAGGTTGAGTTGAGGACTTCAGGTGTGTACCCCGTTACCCCGAGGAACCTGGGGTACGCACCGTACAATTACCAGGTCAAGCAGCTCTGAATTGGCAGAATCCGCCATTCGTTGAGTTCAGAGCATTAACCTCCGACTCCCTCCGGAGGAAGAAGTCGGAGGTTCGAGTCCTCTCGGCCGGGCCACTTTTCAGGTTCAAATGAGCCGATTTACTTCGGCACCCTGATTTCCTGTACCCCAAGCTCCCTTCTCCAAGACCCGTACCTCCAACTTGGCGCGATTATGCTCCAAGTACCCCCAAGTCGTCCGCGGAGTTCTCGTCCGAACCCGACCTCAGACCTTGCCACTCAGCGCGCCCAAATCGCCAAAACAACGCCGGGGTTACCACTTGGTCAAGGACCGTTGAGGTCACTAAGCCCCCTAAGAGAACAACGGCTACAGGGTGCATGATCTCTTTGCCCGGGGTATTTCCGGCTAAAGCAAAGGGAACCATGCCGAGAGCTGCCGAAATGGCTGTCATAAGCACGGGTGACAGTCGCTCTTGGGTCCCGCGCAAAATCATGGCTTGCCCAAAGGATTCGCCCTCTTCTCGCATGAGGTGGACGTAATGAGTCAGCATCATGATCCCATTTCGGGTCGCAATCCCGAAAAGAGTGATGAACCCCACCATCGCCGCAATACTCAAGTCTAAGCCGGTCAACTTGAGCGCGACGACTCCCCCCACGAAGGCAAGCGGGAGATTGACCATGACCTGGAGCGCCATTCGCCAAGACTTGAGCGCCATGTAGAGAAGCAGGAAGATCGCGACGATTACCACGAGGCCAAGAACGTTTATCACTTGACTTGCCGCTTGCTGACTCTCGAACTGACCTCCGTAGGTCACAAAGTAGCCATCTTCCATCTCCAAGTTGTTGTCGATCCGGGATTCAATCTCCTTGATCACCTTGCCAAGGTCTCGACCGCTAACGTTGGCGCTAACCGTGATCCGGCGCTGGGCGTTCTCCCGATAGATAGTGTTTGGCCCGGTGCTTTCCGATATTTCAGCCAGTTGGCGAACCGGAATCATCGATCCGCTGGGCGTCTTCACCAATGTCGAGCGAATGGCATCGAGGTCGTTCCGGCTAGACTCGTCAAACCAGACCACAAGGTCATAAATTCTCTGCCCCTCAATGACCTGGCTAACGGGGTGACCATTGAAGGCCGTCTCCAGTGTCTCGGCCACTTCCTGAATGGTCAATCCATACCGCGCCGCTGCTTCCCGGTCAATGCTGATCTTGATCTGGGGAATCTCCACTTGCCGCTCCACGTTCAAGTCCACAACGCCTGGAACCTGACGCAATTGGCCTTCAACCTGTTTGGCCAATCGTCGAAGGGTAGCAAGGTCGTCACCGAAGATCTTGAGGGCAATCTGGGCTCGTACCCCGCTGAGCATGTGGTCTATGCGGTGACTGATCGGCTGACCAATACTCGCACTCACTCCGGGGAGCTTCGCAAGTTCTGCCCGCATTTCCTCCTCAAAGATGGCCTGCTGTGTCCCCTTTTTCGGACGTAGTTCCATCTCCGTCGTGTTCACTCCCTCGGCATGGTCGTCGAGCTCAGCTCGACCGGTGCGTCGGCTCACGCTTTCGACCTCTGGCATCTTGAGCATGAGGCTCTCGGCGATCGCTCCGACTCGATTCGTTTCTTGCAATGAAGTTCCCGGCGGAAGGATGAGCTTCACGTTGTAGCTTCCTTCATTAAATGGCGGCAAAAAGGTTGTGCCCATGGTGCTGCCGATTGCGGCGGCAATTCCCACTGTAACCACCCCGAGCGTAATGACAAGCCCACTGCTGCGCATCGACCAGTTGACCAACGGCTCATTCATGCGCTTAAGCCACTGCACAAAGCGGGGATCCTCGGCGTGCTCCATCTGCTTCATCTTGGGAAGTAAGTAGGAGCACAATACGGGGGTCAGAGTCAGCGAGACTAAGAGCGACGCAAAGAGCGAAACGATAAACGCGATCGCGAGGGGAGTAAAAATCTTGCCCTCGATGCCGCTCAATGCAAACAGCGGCAAAAAGACAAGAGCAATGATGATCGTGGCAAAGACAATACTTCCTCTCACCTCCCGACTTGCGTTGTAGATCACCCGCAAAGTAGGTACGGGATTGCCGAGATGACGATTCTCCTTTAGCCTCCGGTAAACGTTCTCCACGTCAATAATGGCGTCATCTACCAGCACACCGATGGCGACAGCCAACCCCCCCAGCGTCATTGTGTTCACACTCATTCCAAAGAAGCTAAATGTAATCGCCGCAATGACCAGAGAAACAGGGATGGCCGTGAGAGAAATGAATGTCGTCCGGAAATTGAGCAAGAACAAGAAGAGAACAATAGAGACGAGGATGAACGCATCCCGCATCGCATGCTCGACGGTCGCAATCGAGGTGTCAATAAAGGTCGTGGCCCGAAACAGGTCGTCCCGCACCTCGATATCCTTGGGCAAGCTGGGCCGAACCTCTTCTAGTGCTTGAAGAACTTCCTCAGTCATGCGAATGGTGTCCGCTCCCGGTGCCTTTTGGACACTAAAAATCACTCCCGGATTCCCCTGCACGCTTGCGTCGCCTCGAAGCACGGGCCGCCCAAACCTCACTTCTGCCACTTGCTTCACCGTAATCGGCGTGCCACCCACAACTTTGATGACCGAATTCTCGACGTCGGCTAGGCTCTGAACTCGGCCAACGTTTCGGATGATGATCTCCTGATTCGGGTTCATCAAGTATCCGCCCCCTGAGTTCATATTCGCCTGGCTCACGGCTTGGTTCAACTCGATGACGCTCACGTTGAATTGACGAAGCTTTGCCGGGTTGGCAAGCACCTGGTACTGCATGGCTCCGCCCCCGATCACGCTCACTTGAGCGACTCCGGGAATGCTCAGCAGCCGCGGCCTCACGACCCAATCCGCCATGGAACGCACCTCGTAGCTAGGTCGATCCTTGCTGAACATGCCGATCTGGATGATCTCGCCCATGATGCCACTGATTGGCCCCATCGTGGGGTTCACGCCGTCCGGCATGCGCTCCTTCACAATTTGCAGCCGCTCATTAACGATTTGCCGGGCTCGGTAGATGTCTTGCGACCAGTCGAACTCAACGTAAACGAGGCTCAATCCCACCCCGCTGGCACTGCGCACGCGGGTCACACCGGGGGCACCGTTCATGGCGGTCTCAATAGGAAACGAAACCAGGGTCTCGACTTCTTCGGGAGCCATGCCACTAGACTCCGTGAAAATCGTGACCGTTGGGCGGTTCAAATCGGGCAAGACGTCAACGGGTAGACGCGTGCTCGTGTAAACGCCATAGGCCACGAGAAAGAGAGATACGGCGACCACCACGATGCGGTGCTGAAGCGACCAGGCAATCAGCTTATTCAGCACAGGGCACCTCCCTTAGCAAGCCAATCGTGGAGAACCAATGGGGGATTCGGATGAAGGAATTCATGGCTTCTCTCACTGGGCGGTGGCCATCATCCGCAGTTGGTAGGAGCCTTGGGTTGCCACTCGCTCACCAGGCTCGATTCCAGAACTCACTTGCCGTCGGCGGTTCGCACTCGGACCCAGGGTCACGCTACGGCGTACAAACCCTGTTGATGTCTCCACGAAAACAACCGGGAGCCCGCCGATCTCTTGGATGGCGCTCTCGGGAACGCTCAATACGGAACTCTCTTCATCGGTAAGAAGAAGGATCTGGGCAAACTCGTTCTGACGCAGCTGTGCTTCACGGTTACTCACCCTAATGCGAACCGGGGCAGTCCTCTTTTCGGGATCAACTACTTTGCCAACCTGCGCGACTTTGCCAAAGAGGATGTCCCGTTCACTACCGTCCATCTTGACTTCGACCTGCATTCCAACTTCAACTCGAGCCAGGTCGCTTTCAAAGAGATCGGCTTGCACCCAAACCTCACTTGTATCGAGAATCGTAAAGAGGTTTCGTCCCTGCTCCACCGATTCGCCTCGATTGACTTTGCGGGTGGTCACGGTGCCGTCAATGGGTGCGGTCAGGGCAATTCGTCCGCTTCCGCCGTAGGCTCCCACTCGGCCGCGTGCAGCCTGAACCGTCGCCTGGGCCCCTTTCAGTTCCGTTTCGGCGGCATTCAGTTCGCCTTCGGCTCTCCTTACCTCCGCCTTGGCGGTCTCAATCTCACGTCGATTGTAGAGTCCTTCTTCCTGGATTCTCTCCTCCCGAGTCAGCGTTTCTCGGGCATTCTTGACCCGAGAATCCGCTTGCGTCACTCTGGCTACGGCTTGTTGAACTCGTTCAGCGTCGAGGCTAGCTTCCAACTCAGCTGCTTCCACCTCCCGGCGGCTTGCAAGCTTGCTATCATACAGTTGCTTGATCCGTTCGAGTTCTCGGGCATGAGTCGCTTGCTCCGCCTTGGCTTGACGAATGGCGCTTTGGGATTCAGCGAGTTCACTTTGGGCAGCTGCCACCTCTGTTCGAGCGGCCTGAAGGCTGGGCTGGCTGAACGCCCCAGTTCGGGCGAACTCTTCCTGACGTGCTAGACTTTGCCGAGCCAACTCTAGTGCGCGAACCGCACGCTGGCGATTCGCTTGAGCTTGGTAAACGATGGCCTGAGCCGCCGCGACCTCCGCCTGCGCACCGGCGGCTTCGGGGGCCAACACAATGGCAAGGACCTGGCCCTTCTTGACTCGATCTCCTAAGTTGGCCGATACCTGCTCCAAGCGGCCCGCCGCGGGGGCGGAAATGTTAGCGATGCGACTCGGGTCGGCCTGAACTTGACCTGTTGCGCGAACACCTTTCCCAAACGCACCACGGCCAACGGCTTCGGTTTTGAGACCAAGGAGTTCACGCTGTTCGTCGGTAATTCGAACTAGATTCGGGTCAGGGGGAATGACGATGATCGTGAAGGTCATCGTGTACCCATCTATAGTCTTTGACGCCGACATCACACCGACTCTGCCTATGCCAATTTGCAGCGGCTCATCCGTCAAACCTGATTCACTCCCATGATCGTGGCCGTGCTCGTCCTGGCCCAGGGCGAGAGGCGTCGAGGAAAGCATGAGTGCGAAGCACATGACCGCTGCCCCAGCGGCCTTGCCTCGCCCCGAGGACCGACCGATGAAGAAGGCAAGGATAAGGGCGAGCGCACCCCCGCCGATGAGAAGGGGAAGGGATACTCCGGTCGCCGCCTTCTCTTCTTCATGCCCAACCACCACTTCAAAGGCGGCAGTTAGATTCTTGCCGTTCGCCGGCACCGACCATTCGGCCAAATATTTTCCTTCGTGCTCAAACGAGTGATCGAGGTGAAAGACACCTGGATCCTCCTCTGCGTGGGAAGTCGCATCGCGGAAGATCTCCTCACCTTCCTTTAGCGACACTTTGACCTGGTCGTTGACGCCCGAGACCGGATTACCTTGGGGGTCCGTGATCTTCAGGTTGAGCTCGACGTCAAGAGCGGATGCGCTCGGGGTGGCTGACTGTTCACCGTGGTCATGGCCGGGGCCGGCCCAGGCAAAGAGGGCAAGCAACGCCACAACCAGCGCTAGGCTGCTTCTCACGCGCCTTCCTCCAGGAGCACGCCCTCAGCTTCTAAGAGGTTCACATCCAAGGTCGCGAGGCGGAATCGAGCATCAAGGAGTGCCTCCTCAATCTCGCGAAGCGACCGCGCGGCCTCGAGGCTCTCCAAAAGAGTTAGCGCCCCAGCCTCAAAGCCTTGTTCGCTAATCTGCAGCAATTCATTGGCTTCCTCAACTAAATCCTTTAGCTGGCCCAGCAGTCGCTCGGCTCCCATTCTCTCTTGCAAGAGAGCTCGAAACTCGGACTCAGCTAAGCGCAACGTGTCGGCCTTCCTTTGCTCGATGGCCGCACGATTCTTGAGCAGGGCTTCCGAGTTTCTGCGGCTGCGGCCGTAATCCGTCAGAGGCATAGACACCTGAACTCGGAATCCAAATTGAGCGTCCTCCATCCATGGAGACCGTCGTAGCTGAACCTCCACATCGGGGCGCATGGAGTGGCGCTCCTGCTTAATCCGGGCCTCAATCACTTTGAGTTCCGCATCGAAGACAAGGCTACGAGGCACGCGCAGGCCAAAGTCTGGTTCTCGAGGCGTTCTCTGGGCAAAGATGCCGCTTGTCGACTTGCCAGGGACTCCTACGACTCCAAAGAGTCGCGTTCGAGAAGACACGAGCTCAGATTCCCTCAGAGCCAAGACCTGAGTCGCTCGCTCGCATTCGATCGTCGCTCGTAGCAGCTGTACTTCTGGCACTTGACCGGCGTCGACTCGGCGCTTAGCCGCGTCGCGAAATCGAGTTGCGATTTCCAACAGATCCCGGGCAATCTCAACTCGTCGTTCAAGCGCCACGACTTCATTAAAGTGCCTAAGCACTTCAGATTGAACGTCAAGTTTGATTTGACGGAGGTTGGCACGAGCCACTTGCATCTCAGCCTCCACGACCGTACCGGCAAGTCGATTCCGGCCAAACCAGTCGATGGGTTGAACAAAGGCCAGGTCATTATCCGTGGCGCCCGGAGCCGCGTCACTTCCCCTCCCGATCCACAACCGCAGAGGGTCCGAAGTTCGAGCGGCCCTCGCCTTCAGCTCGAGGGCGGCAATTTCCAATTGGGCGGCGGCCACGACGGGGCGGTTTTGCGTGGCCAAACGCACCGCTTCGACCGGTGAAATGAGGTCCTCAGCCGACTCTCTCACGGAGATTTCCGGCATCGTGGGCGAGGCAAACGACGTTGTGGCTCCGAAACTCGCGATGAAAATAGCGAGGCCGGACCAAGCGCGATTCCAGCGTGTGTGTGTGTTCATGTTTCCTTCAAGGCAAGGTCAGGGGCGAGGCACGCTCGCCCAAACGACTAAGCGGATTGAAGGAAAACGGGTGGGGCTCGGGATGTCCGGGAAGCCGGAGGAACAGTAGGCGGGCTTGCCGCCAATTTCTGATCTATGCTGCCGCTTTTGGCTACATAAGGCCAAACAACCGCCGGCAAATGAGACGATAGATTTGCCGCGTCGGAGAAATCATCTCGCTTAGATTCTTTGACGAAGACCTTCTCGACGACCTCATCGTGGCAAGGCCGGAGTTCACAGGTTCTCTCGTGATGATGATCGGGAGCATGAACAGAAACGCTGTTTCCAGAGTCATGCGTATCCACACAGACGGCCCCATCAGCGTGTTGGAAGACTTGAGCGCACACATGAAGTTGCCCGAGGAGCAATGCCCCTGACACAAGGTGCAGGAGCAAGACTCGCAGGAGGCTTTGGAAACGGTTCACGCGGGCGACAAAGTTAGCGGCGGCAATGGCTTAGCAGCAATCGCAATGGGGGCAGTTTTCGGGGCACGGGCAATTGCCGTTGGCACAGCAGGGGCACTTGCAAACTCCATCTTGGCAGGGCGGGCAGGCGCACTTGCCTTCTTGGCAACAGGGGCAGGTTTCGTTGTTCATTTTTTGGTGTCCTCGGCTCGGTCAAGTTGGCCCGGGCCAAAAACACATTGGCCTTGACTTCTCAAATTGAGCCTTTCTTGTATGCGTGCACGATCTCGAGTCAGTCGATGATCCACAGAGAGGGCGTCTTCGTGTGCCTGGAAAATCGGCTCAACCAGGCGCTTCGCATCCATCGTCAAGGCGTAACTCACCATTTTGTGGCGACGGGAGGTTTCAACAATCCCCGCCTGTCGGATGGTTTGGAGGTGAGCACTAAGAGTGCTCTGCCCCAATTCAAGTGCATCAACCATCTCGCAGACACACAGATCTGAGCGGAGCAAAGCATGCAAGATGCGGACTCTCGTCGGATCCGAAAGCGCCTTTCCGAGAAGCACGATGTCGTTCACCTCATATCATGATACCACGATATGAAGAAGTGATCGGGCCCTTGCAGGAGTATGTTGGTCCGCCGCTGGTTCGGCTCCCAGCACAAGCCCGCACCGGTACCCCCGTTACCCCGAGGAACCTGGGGTACGCACCGTACAATTACCAGGTCAAGCAGCTCTGAATTGGCAGAATCCGCCATCGGCTCAGTTCAACGTGCCTGCCTCCGACTCCCTCCGGAGGAAGAAGTCGGAGGTTCGAGTCCTCTCGGCCGGGCCAACTTCTGCGATCTAATCCTCGCTCGTCTCGGAACTTGGAACACTATGCCCGAGACGCGAAGCGAACAACGCTGACATCGATTCGGGAGTCGGCATGGCATCTCTGGGTACATGCGATAGAGCGTTTCCCTGAAGTAGCGAAACGAAGCCATGCAAGAGAGACCACAGTTCGACTGCGCGCCGGATAAGCTCATGTTCATCGACAACAGGGTAGGCTGCCCGAGTGCCTTCCAGAAGGAGCGAGAAGGCATCGCGAGATGCCTCTTCAAACTCCAAGGCACCTTGAGCGATGAAATCGCATGGACCAAACATCAAGCGAACCATTTCCGGACTTCCCTGAGCGAATCGAATGTATGCGCGACTAAGACCTGGCACCGTCACACCCTCCTCTCGAATAACCTGGGCTAGCATTCGAAAACCCACGCTTGCCACGGCAGCCAAGAGCTCGTCCTTGTCAGAAAAATAGTGGTACGGGGCGTTATGACTCACGCCGCAACGCCTAGCGACCGCCCGGAGAGAGAGTAGTTGTTGCTTCTCAGACTCGAGCATTGCGACTGCCGTTGCTACGAGTTCCTCACGCAATGACCGGCCATCTGAGTTCATTTTGTCATGATGACATGATGACAGCAACAGTGACTTGACAATGTCCGGCTTGAGGTGCTATCTTCTTACTTGACAGTGTCAAGCACGAGAGAATTTAACGTCCAGGACAGATACCGCACCGCCGGATGGCTGATGCTTGCGCAGGTTGCGCTGATCGCCATCCCGTTCTTGACCATGAGTGGAGCCACCGGATGGCCAGCTACTACCGGAGACCCGGGCTCAAAAATGCTTCCGCTCGTATTGGAGAATCTTACTTCAATTCGTATAGGATATGGCGGCTATCTTGCATATTCACTCCTCTTCTTTTTCACTGGTTGTGCCGCGCTACGGGCAATTCGGGAGGAACCTGATTGGATTGGTCTTGGAGCAGTAGGCATCTCGACTCTTGCGCGATGTCTCGGCATTCTTCGCTGGCTTACTGCGGCACCATCATTGGCGTACGCGTACTCCAACGCTGAAGATTCACAGCGAGCTCAAATTGCCGCCATTTTCGATGCCATCAATAGTTATGGCGGTGGAGTCGGCGAAGCTCTCGGCGTCAGCATCTTTGCGGCGATATGGGTTTACAGGATTGGAACGGCGGCCCGTCGTAACCCAATTGTGCCCGTTTTCCTCACTCGAATGACTTTCCTGTTGGCAGCTTTCATGTTGATTCCTGTCATCGAGCTATTCGGATTTGATCTTGGTCCGGTCCTCATGCTGACAGGCACTCTGTTCCACTTCTGGCTCATTGCGTTCGGGATCCTGATGGTTCGTCGAGGGAAATCATCATGAAATGCGTCGACAGCTCGATGATCGCTCGAGCCTACGGCATCGCCGCGACACCAAAGCGTCATACCCTCGCAGACCACCTAACTTTCCTGGGTCATGCACAGGCGGCAGATGCCATTCCGCCGGCCGGTAGTCTGAGTGCCCCGGGCAAGCTATTGAAGCTGGAAGGCCACTTTCCATGTGTCACCGCTATCCTGGTTGCGGGGGCCGCCGTCTTTAAACTCGCTCAGCAACCGACAAGGATGATCGGGCTGCAGGCGCTTGGTTACCCACCGACGCTCGTGTGGATCCTCGGTCCCGCGAAGCTCGACGCGGTCGCCGCGCTGTTGCACGAGCATGCGATCTGCGGCATCCAGTGCATCGTGGACGTCGCTACCAAGCACCGCCTGAAGAGGGTGCCATGAAGCTCGCCCTCTTCGGTGCAACCGGCCTCACGGGTGGACTCGTGCTCGCTCAGGCGCTTGAGCAAGGCCACGAGGTCACTGTGCTGGTTCGTGATCCGAGCCGAGTATCGCTTAGCCATCCGCGGCTTACCGTTCTTGGAGGAAGTCCCATAAAGCCGGACGATGTCGAGCGCTGCGTTAGCGCCGCTGAGGTCGTCATCCATTGCCTTGGCATCGGCGGAAGGGGCGACGGTAAGTCCACCACGCTCATATCTGACTCCGTTAATGTCGTCCTAAAGTCAATGATGAACCAAGGCGTTCCACGCATCGTGTGTATGTCGAATGTCGGGGCTGGCGGTAGCGGGACGTGGTTCGCGAACCGCATCGTGCTCCCGCTCTTCATCCGGTGGCTACTGCCGATCATTGAAGACAAGGACCGTATGGAGGCCGCGCTCCGTGCGAGCTCCGTCGAGTGGGTGTCCGTACGCTTGCCAAACATCGTGGAAGGCCCGGAGAAGCCGCTGCGAATCAGCAATGATGGCCGAGGCATCAGCCTATCGATCACCGCCTCGTCAACTGCTCGCTTTCTTCTGCAACAGGTCAGTTCGTCCGAGTGGATCCGCTCGGCCCCAAGCATCAGTAACTGAGGTTCACACATGAGAACCCCAGCACATCTCCGCCGAATCTCGACCCGCGTCGGCACCCTTGCGTTCGTCGATGAAGGTGCGGGGACGCCGGTCGTACTGTGGCCATCACTGTTCAGCGACCACCGCTTGTACGCGCCCCTGATGCCCATGCTTAGCAAAGATTGGCGTACGATCCGCATCGACGGCCCCGGCTTCGGTCAGAGCGATGCGCCACGCGGCGACGTACAGCCGGACGTCTATGCCGAGGCCGTAGTCGACCTGCTCGATGCGCTCGGCCTTGAACAGGTCTTCTTCGCCGGCTGCTCCTGGGGCGGCCAGATCGCCGCGCACATCGGAGTGAAGGCGCCGGACCGTGTGCGCGGCGTACTGATGATGAACGCGCCTCTCGGACCGAGCCTCGGCGGACATTCGTTCGAGGTGTGGGGAACGCTGTGGCTCGGTTCAACCAAGTTCTGGGGCGGCGGCGTCGCGCGCTCGATGTTCTCTCCCGCGTCGCGGCAGACGTATCCCGAGCGGTTCGAGGCCTTCGCCTCCGCGTTCACGAGCTTCGACAAGGCCGCGGCCGCTGTCACCGCGCGTACCGTGCTAACCCGATTCGCAGGGCTCGGCGAGGTGCTGCCACGTCTCGCGGTGCCAACCACGATCCTAGTTGGAGCCGAAGACCGGCTTTACCCAGTGGAGAGAATGCGTCCGTTCGCGGCGCTTGCGCCGAACTCGACTTTCCAGGTCGTCCCGTCTTGCGGACACCTGGCGCCACTCGAAGCGCCCGAAGCAGTCGTCGCGGCGCTCAAAGGACTAGCTGAAGGCATGGTACAAAGGGGAACAGCATGAGAGAGGTTGCGATCGCGAAGAATCGTGTTGCCATGCTAAAGACATTCGGCGGGGCCGAATCCATCGAGGTCCTCACTGTTGATATTCCTAATCCATCGCGAAATCAAGTGCTAATCCAGGTTGAGTCATCCAGCCTTGTCTTTACGGATCTTCTAATCCGCAGAAATATGTATCCGATGTTGCGAAAGAAGCCTCCCTTTGTGCTCGGATACTCCTTTGTGGGCCATGTAATTGCAGTAGGCTTGGGAGTCACCACCGTCCAGCCTGGTGAACGAGTCGCAGACCTCACTCAAACGGGTTCAAACGCTGACTATGTTCTCAGAAGTTCAGACACCTTGGTCCGAGTACCGAAAACTCTGGACGCTGCCGAAGCCGAAACTTTAGTATTGAGCGGCATGACCGCGTATCAGGCCCTTACCCGTTATCGAACAATGGAGCGAGGTCAGAGGGTTCTTATCACAGGTGCAGCTGGAGCAGTAGGTCATCTTGCTGGGCAACTTTGCACAGAAATGGGGCTTACGTGGTACGGCACTTGCTCGATGCCACAACGCCCCGCCATAGAGTCGTCAGGGGGAACGCCCATTGTCTACGATTCCCAGGAAGGTACTGCACAACTCGAACTTGAATCTAAGACTGGCTTTGACCTCATCCTTGATCTCTCTGGCGCAGACCCTCCAAGAACCTCACGACGTAGACTTAGGGAAGGTGGAGTCTTGGTGCTTCTAGGTATGCGAGCACTGTGGCATCGAGATGCGGCTGATCGGAATACCCATCTGCGAGACAAACTCTCCATTCTTAAGCACTTCTTCACAGGTATGCTACTTAAAGTTCGACAGCCACGCACAGTCGCAATCTATAGTATCGCAGATCGAAAAAGCGAGAAACCAGGCGAATTCAGAGAAGATCTGTCCTCCCTTTATAGGATACTTGAAGCAGGCAAGTTAAAGCCAAAGATTGCCGAGAGAATTGAACTCGAGGAAATCCGCAGGGGGCATGAGAGGCTTGAACGTGAGAAACTTCAAGGTCGCCTTGTTATTGTTCATGCGAAGCATAACTCGCAAGTACACGCACCGAGTCAAGATCATTAAATGACTACACATCCAAAATCAACTCACTTGTCAACTGATAACACTGGAAGTTCATTGCAAACAGTGTTTGCCGTTGTAACCGGAGCATCGCAAGGTATCGGACGAAGCATAGCACTTGAGTTCGCAAGGCGCGGCATCGTGCCCATCCTTATCGCACGTGACGAAAAAAACCTTGCCGCCGTCGCCAGCGAGATCCTCGATACATACAAGCTTGAACCTGTAACCATGAGTGCCGATTTGAGTGACCGTACGTCGGTCAATCACTTGCTCGCGCAGTTTGAGGCTTTCCCGGGTCGCATAGAGTATGCAGTGAATAATGCTGGATTCGGCGACACCACACCGTTTATTGACTGCGACCCTTCCTCTCTTGACGAGATGATCGAACTCAACGTGCGCGCCGTTGTCAGGATTACTCACTTCTTTTCTAACCGATTCCGGTCACAGGGTTCGGGTCGGGTGATGAATGTATCTTCGACCGCAGCCTTTCAACCAACCCCCTATTTCGCCCTGTACGGCTCTTCAAAGTCAATGATTCTGAATCTCGATCAAGCAATCAATGAAGAACTTCTCGGGACGGGGGTTCATGTCTGTACCCTTTGTCCTGGCCCGACGGCAACACCATTCCACGCCCGTGCCTCGTCCGATCGCTCGCTACTCTCTAGGATTACAATGTTGGACGCAGACAAGGTCGCCATAGCCGGAGTATCAGGCATGTTGCGTGGAAAGAGGCTCATCGTACCAGGCTTTACAAACCAGCTTCTTCGGCTGTTGGTTCGGCTGTCACCAAGTGCCGTATTGCCAAAGGTTTCGGCAATCCTAATGCGGCCACGTGAATCCTAATCTCTTGATCGTACTGAGCATTGGCTTGACTCTTCATTGCGCGCCCCACGTCGAACCGACCAACACCCACCTGGGGCGCGACTTCCGCCTGCCCGACGTGCACGGCCAGGTGATCGAAAAACTCATCGGGTAGCCTTCGGGTTCGTTCCCGGCCGTAGCTCAGTGGATAGAGCGCTTCCCTCCGGAGGAAGAAGTCGGAGGTTCGAGTCCTCTCGACCGGGCCAAGCTCTTGCCGCTGCAGCCTCATCAGGCCCACTTGGCGCAATGGCCCCCGCCCGCCTCGCGTAGGCTCAGGAGATGGCCCTTGCCGCTGCCCTAACCGCCCTGCGTGAGAACTGGCGACAGTCCATTCTCAGCGCGGTGGGCGTCGCCATTGCCAGCATCGCCATCCTCCTCTTGGTCAGCATCGGCCTCGGCGTGCAAAAGGACATTTCCGCCCAGGTCGAAGACCTTGGCGTCAACATCCTCATCGTGCTCCCCGCCCGCGTCGAGCTAGGCAGCATGAACTTCAACCCCAATTTTGGCGGCCAGAGCTTCCTCAGCCCGGAAGACGCCAACCGCATCGCCACCATCCCCGGCGTGCGCGAAACCGCCATGCTCACGTTCGCCGGCGGGGGCCTCAAGGTCGGCGAGAAATCCGCCTATCCCCTCACCATCGCCGCCACCCCGGCCTGGTTTGCCATGCACGACGCCAAGATCGCGGAGGGTCAGTTCTTCAGCGCCACCAGCGACGTCAAGAATCCCATCGTCCTCGGGGCCATCGCCAAGGAAACCCTCTTCGGCACCGAAGACGCTCTCGGCAAAAAGGTACGCCTCAACGACGAAGAGTTCGAGGTCGTGGGCATCCTTAAGGACGAGGGCGACAGCGAGAGCATGTTCAGCATGCAGTCCTTCGCCAACGTGGCCTACGTTCCCTTCGACACCTGGAAGGCGAACCACCCGGACGCGCAAATCGACCGCATCATGGTGCAGTTCGACCCCGCCACGGACCCCAAAACATTGGTCCCTGCCCTCGAAAAAACCCTCGGCGAACGGCTGGACTACCAGCAGTACAGCGTGCTGACCCAAGAGGACCTGCTCGGCCTCATCTATAAGGTGATGGGCATCCTGGGCACCCTGGTGGTCGGCCTCACCAGCATCGCGCTCTTTGTCGGCGGGGTTGGCATCATGACCGTCATGCTCATGTCCGTCAACGAGCGCCGGGTCGAAATCGGCATCCGCCAGGCCTGCGGGGCCACCCGCAAAGATATCTTCCGGCAGTTCCTCATCGAGGCCGTGCTCATCGGTCTCGCGGGGTCGTTCGCGGGGCTGGTCGTCAGCGCCCTCGTCAACTCTGTGCTCGCTGCCACTACCAGCATCAAGCCGCTCATGACATGGGGCACCGTGGCGCTGGCGTTCGGGGTGGGCGTCGGGGTGGGCGCGATCTTCGGGGCGTGGCCGGCGCGTCGAGCGGCCAACCAAGATCCGGTCGTTAGCCTAAGAAACCTCTAAGTTACTGGCCGTGCACGCTGCACGAGACGCGCGTGTTCCCGTTGCCAATGGTGTAGGTGCCGTTGCGCGGGCACCGGGGGATTTCCTTAATGTAGGTCGGTACGAGGTCGGCCATGGTTGGCACATCCGCCGGAACCGCGCCGGTCGCCGCCATCCACTGCGCCTTCGCGTCGTTCATCTTGGTCCGGTTCGCTTCGCAGGCGCGCGCTTGGGTGCGTTGGCGGGCGTATTGCCAGGCGGGCACGGCCACCATCGCCAAGATGCTGATGACCAAGACCACAATCATGATCTCGATCAGCGTAAACCCTCTCTTTTTGAACTGACGATGAACCAGCAACCTTATATCTATTGGTTGCTGATGTATCCCCCGTTAGGGGTCATTGAAAAGATTGACAGGCGACCCTAAGAGTTCGGGTCGCCGGCCTTCGCCACAAATTCCGCCAGGGTCATGGCGCCGAGGTCGCCATCCTCGCGGCTGCGCACGCTGATGGTGCCGTTCTCCACATCTTGGTCGCCCACCACAATCATGTAGGGCACCTTCTGCTTCTGGCTCTCGCGGATCTTCTTGCCCAACGTTTCGCGGCGGGCATCCACTTCCACGCGCCACTTGGGCACGGACTCCACGGTCACCGGGGCAAACTCGAGTTCGTCCTCGGTCAATTCGCGGGCCGGGACAAAGCCTTGCAGGGCTTCGGCAATCGCGTAGGCGTAGCCATTGTGGCGGTCGGCAATCGGCAGGATGTTCACCTGCACCGGGGCCAGCCAGAACGGGAACGCCCCGGCGTACTGCTCCGTCAGCAGGCCAATCATGCGCTCCAGCGAACCAAACGGCGCGCGGTGGATCATGATCGGGCGGTGGCGCTGGCCATCCTCGCCCACGTATTCCAGCTCAAAGCGCTCGGGCAGGTTGTAGTCCACCTGCACGGTGCCCATCTGCCACTCGCGGCCCAGGGCGTCCTTGATGATGAGGTCCAGCTTGGGGCCGTAGAACGCTGCATCCCCCGGGCTGACTTCGAACTCCAGGCCCAGATCATTGCAGGCATCCACAATCGCCTTCTCGGCCGCCACCCAGTTCTCGTCGCTGCCCACGTATTTGGTGCTTTCCGGGTCGCGCGTCCCCACACGCACGCGGTATTCGCTTAGGCCCAGTTGCCGCAGCACCACCATCATCAGGTCCACCACGCCCTTGAACTCGTCGCCCAATTGGCTCGGGGTCACAAAGAGGTGGGCGTCATCCTGCGTGAAGCCGCGCACCCGCAGCATCCCCGCCAGTTCCCCGCTCTGCTCGTAGCGGTACACCGTCCCGAATTCGGCCAGGCGCACCGGCAGGTCGCGGTAGCTGCGCAGGTCGCTCGCATAGATTTCGATGTGGAACGGGCAGTTCATCGGCTTGAGGATGAACACCTCGTTCTCGTCGTCCTGCATGAACGGGAACATCTTGTCGCGGTAGGTCAGGATGTGGCCCGACTTCTCATAAAGCCGCTGGCTGGCGATGTTGGGCGTCACCACCGGCAGGTAGCCCCGGCGGCGCTGCTCGTCGCGCAGAAAGTCGTTCAGCGTCTCACGCAGCGTGGCGCCCTTGGGCAACCACAGCGGCAGGCCCGGCCCCACCTTGTCGCTAAAGATGAACAAGCCCAGCTCGCGGCCCAGCTTGCGGTGGTCGCGCTTCTTGGCTTCTTCCAGGTTGTGCAGGTACTGGTGCAGGTCGTCCTTGGTCTCAAAGGCCGTGCCGTAAATGCGCGTGAGCTGCTTGTTCTTCACGTCGCCGCGCCAATACGCCCCGGCGATAGACATCAGCTGGAAATGCTTGATCTCGCCCGTGGCTTCCACGTGCGGGCCCCGGCACAGGTCAATAAAGCGGTGGGCGTTGCCCTGCTTGTCCGTGCCCTGCTGGTCGTAAAACGTGATCGGGTCGCCCTCGGGGATGGCGTCCAGCAGTTGCAACTTGTATTCCGCCACTTCGGGGCCGCTCCCCAGCGTCGTCTCTTCCAAGATGATGCGGCGGGCATCCTCGCGGTCTTTGGCGCTCACCGCCACGATGGGCTGGTTCAGCTTCGCCAACTCGCGCATGCGCTGCTCGATCTTCTTGAGATCTTCCTCGCGGATGCTAGTCGTCGTTTCCACGTCGTAATAGAAGCCGTTCTCAATCGGCGGGCCGATCGCGAGCTTGACGCCCGGATAGAGTTCCGTAATCGCCTGGGCCATGAGGTGCGCTGCACTATGGCGGAGGCGATAGAGATAAGATTCTTCGTACGACATGAGATTGGAGAAGGAACCCCAAGGATACCGCTGGAACCGAACCCGCCCCGGGTTCGTCTTACCAACCGTGCCTCAACCCAAACTGATGGCCCTCGCCTGCCTGGTGGCGGCATTCCCGGCAATGAGTTCGGCGGACATTCAGTCCGACGTGCGGTCCTGGCTGATGGACGATTACGTCCGCGCCAACCAGGGTGGCTTGGCGCTGCGTCTCACCGGCACCCGCACCGTGGGTTCCAATGTGGTGAACCTGTACGGCACGCTGGCCTTCCGCATCATTGAGCGGGATGGGCGATTCACGGCGCAGGTCGAGACCAACTACTACGAAAACGGGGTGCAAGTCCAACGCGTGGTGGGTGACGGCCAGTACTTCTTTGCCTACGATGTGGCGCGCAATCGCTACGTCTCGGTGCCCTACGGCTCGTTGGATACGCTCGCCCAGCGCCCGGACCACGTTTCCCGGCTCTGCCAAGCCTTGCGTCGCAATTCATCCGAAGGAATGGGCGCGCTCGCCCAGATCGCCGAGGACATGTACATTCGAGGGGCCGTGAAGTGGCAACCGATCATGCCCACCGCCAGCCTGAGCCTAGACCCCATGGATCCGCTGGTCGTGCGCGCCGATGCCACCACCCCGGTGCCCAGTCGCACGACCTATGTCTTCCGCCCGGTGGATACCGAACTCCAGCGGCTCAGCCAGATCCTCCACATCGCGGACAACGGTCGTCGCCGCGATGATTGGCGCATCCAGGTCTGGACCGGCGAAATCTTTGATGACACGAGCTTCGTGTTCCGCCCGCCGGTGGGATCGCAGGCCGTGACGTCCGAACGCGGCTAACCGAGCCGTCGCTCCATGTCCTCCCACACCTCTTCCGTGGGAGGACCGATGACCAGGCACTCGCCAGCCCACGCCGCCGCCCGCCCCGCGCCCCCAAGTTCGCGAATCTGATTCGTCAATTCCAAGGCCGCGGAAACCACCCGGGTGTGACGAGACGGAGGCAAAGCCGCCTGCCACTCGGATTCTGTGAGACCCGCCACCCGCCACTGCCACCTCCCGGGGGCTAGCCGCTCCCAAATTTCGGCATCGTGGAAGCCTTCGGATCCGTCTACCCACAGCCAGGGCCGACTCCCTTCACTGGGGAAGGGAGTCAGAACCTGGGGCTCATAGGGGGCGCGCCACCTCATCCGCTGCGCGGAATGAAGGCCGCCAGCGTCTGCGCCAGACCCTGCGGTTGGTGGGTTTGCATCAGCACGCGACCCGGACCGGACATCACGGCGACAATGCCTTCACCGGAGGTGAACGATCCCAACAAGGATTTCGCGGCCTTCTGCAGTTGGTAGCCCATGCCATCTTCAAAGGCCACCAGGTGACCGGTATCGATGATGTAGCTCTGCCCCGCTTGGAGTTCGATTTCGCGGATCGCGCCGAAGCTGTTGACCAGCACCGTGCCCACACCCGAGGCCCGCACCATGAACACGCCCTCGCCGCCAAAGAAGTTCTTCATGTTGGCGGCCGTGCCGAGTTCCACGCTCGGGTCACTGGCCAGATAGGCACCGCTGGTGATCATCCACGCCTTGCCCTGCAGGGTCAGTGCTCGGACTTCGCCCGGCGTCTTGGGAGCCAGCACCACTTCGCCCGGCCCGTGCGTGGCCGTGAACATGGTCTGGAAGGCCGATTCCCCACTGAGAATGCGACCAAACATCTTGCCCAATCCTCCCGATTGCGATTGCATTTCCACCGACGGCGACATCGAGGCCATGGCCCCGCTCTCCGCCCGCACGCCCTCGCCTTGCTGCAACAAAACTCGGGCGACGGCAAAGCTCGGCCCGTGCATGATTTCGTAGTTCATGTCGTTGTCATTATCTCCGTTCATGAGACCCTTTTCAACTAGGACTGCAAATCGTTGCACTCGCAATTCTTGTAGAGTGAAGTGAAGTGCAATCCCCAGAGGAGGAAGAGAAACCAAAACTTGAGAATGAGCACCGGGTGGTATGGAAGCTGGCCGGCCCCGCCGTGTTGCTCAACATTCTCCAAACCATCAACGGTTTCTTAGACACTTCTTTCCTGGCACGCATCCAATATCAGGGCAAGCCCGACGAGGCGGCATTGGCCGGGGTGGCCTCCGCCAGCGCCCTCATCTTCCTGTTTTTCTCGGTAGGATTTGCCCTCGGCACGGCACCGACCGCCATTGTCTCACGGGCCTTTGGCGCCGGTGACCACGATGAAGTCAAGCTCGCTTCCCGAAAAAGCGTTGGCTTTTCGCTGCTTTTAGGGTTGATTGCGGTGGGCTTGGCCCTACTGGTGGCCCCCGTGGCCCGCAATTGGTTTGCCCCCGCCGACGCCCCCCGCGTGGGCGAGGTGATGGTGCAGTACCTCAGCGTGTTTGCCCTCAGCCTGCCGGCTCTCTACGTCATCCAGACCATCGCCGGGGCGTTCCGCGCGATTGGCGACGCCAAGAGCCCGCTTTACATCTCCAGCGTGCAGATTGCCTTGCACGTCATCTTCAACGTTTTCATGATCTTCCCCACCCGTAGCTGGAACGGCATCACGTTGCCCGGTTTGGGTTGGGGAGTCACCGGAGCGGCCGCTTCCATGGCCACCAGTGCCTGGATCGCGGCGGTGGCATACCTCATCTTTGCCGCCCGCAGCCCCCTAGAGATCAAGCGACCCGAGTGGCCGGAACTGCCCTGGGTCAAGCGCCTCTTGCGCCTCGCCGGGCCAGCCTGCGGCATGGCCGTGGTGCGCGTGGGCTCGTTTGCGCTGCTTCTCATGATTCTCAAGCAGGTGCCGAACGCGGAGCACGCCCTGGGCGCCATGCGGGTGGGCATCAATATTGAGGCCGTCGCCTTTATGCCCGCGTTCGGCCTCATGATTTCGGCGCAGGCCCTGGTCGGCCAATCCCTCGGAATGAAGGACCCCGATCGCGCTCGCCGTTTAGGCTGGCTGTGTGCGCACCACTCAGCCGCCGTGGTTGGGTTCGTCTCCATCCTGTTGGCGGCTTTTGCCCCGCAGGTCGCGAACGCGATGCTTGAAGGCCAAAGCCAAGAAGTCATTCACATCGCCGTGATGTACACCTACATCATCCTGGCCACCGAGGTGCTGTTCTCCTACGGCATGGTGTTGGTGGGGGCGATGCAGGGCGCGGGCGACATGGTGCGCCCCTTCTGGCAGACCGTCATCACGCTGTGGGGAGTGCGCCTGCCGCTGGCCGCTTGCCTGGCCTTACCCGCTGGCTGGATCCCAGGCATGCCGGGCTGGGCGCTAGGCGCCACAGGGGTGTGGTGGGCCATGTCCGTTTCGCAAACGCTGAACGGGCTGATGGCGATGTATCAGTGGAAGCAAGGCGCCTGGCAAGCCGCCCGCGTGTGACGCCTTACTTGGCTAACGCCGACTCGAAAATCTCAAGGAACCGATCCGTAATGCGGCGGATGTCGAACGTCTCTTCGGCGTAGGCGCGCGCGTTCCGGCCCATCTGCTCGCGGCGGTCGGCATCCTGCGCCAGTTCCATCCCGGCGCGCACAAAGGCGTCCGTATCGGTGGGCGGCACCACGATGCCCGCTTCCCGCCCCGCCACAATGCGTGCAGCCAAGTTCTCCGGCGGCACGGCCAGCAGCAGCGCCCGCCCTGCACACAAGTAGCTCAGCACCTTGCTGGGGACGCTGAAAACCCCCGCATCCGGCTCCAAAATAGCCATCAGGACGTCCGCCGTGCCGAGCACGTTCTCCAATTGTTCAAAGGGCTGGAACGGCAACGTCTTGAGGTTGCCGAGGTTCAGCTCTTGCACGCGCTGGGCCACAAATTCCAGCCCCGCCCCGCCACTGATCACGATCACCTGCGCTCCCGGCACGCTCTGCAGGGACTTCGCCATCTGCACCAGCAACTCGGGGTTGTGCTTCATGCCCAGGGTGCCGCTGTAAACGTAAGTCAGCCCCTCGCTGGCCCCCTGCGCCGCCGCCCATTCGTTCTGGCGCGGCTTCACGCTGATCTCATCCAGCACCGCCCAGTTCTCCACCACGTGGATGTTCTCAGGCATCACGCCGGCGGGCAAGTGCGGCCGGAAATCTTCGCTAATCACCACCACCTTGCGGCTCCGCTCCAGCAGGCGGTTCTCCATGCTCTGGTAGTACTTGCCGATCGTGCCACCCACTACGGGCACCTTGCGGCGCAGGATGCGCACCGCCGCTTGGCCGATCAGGTCTTGCACCCAAAACAGGAACGGGATGCCCGCCTGCTCGCAGTGATCCAAGAACATGCGCTGGGCGTCCAGAGGCGTGTTGCCGCTCAGGACGAGGTCGGGTTTGAACTCGCGGATGACCTGGGTGGCGCGGCGGCCGTGCTCAATTTCACCGGCCCGGCGCTTGCGCAGGTTGCCCTTGTCAATCGGCTGGTCGAGCTTGATGGAAATCAGTTGGAGGTTGTCCGGGTCATCGGCGCGGCGTTCGTTCGGGCCTTGGGGCGTCAAGAAGCTCGAAGAGAAGACGTGGGCGACCTCGTGGCCCCGGCGGGCCAGTTCGCGGCTGAGGGTGGAGGTAAACGCGTGGCCGCTAAAGTCGTGGATTAGAATTCGCATCAGTCAGTCAAGGCCCGCCAAGCCCGGAGGGAACGGGCATGCCCCCGCACATTGTGAACCCGCAAGATTCGTGCCCCGTGGGCCGCCGCAAAAAGATTGGCAGCCAGGGTCGCCTCTTCCCTCTCGCTCGTCGGCAAGGGTTCGGCTTCGGTGCCCAGGATTCGGCCCAAGAAGGCCTTGCGGCTGAGGCCAATCAGCACGGGGTAGCCCAAGGCTGTAAGTGCGCCCATGTGGCGAAGCAAAGCGAGGTTGTGAGCGGTGGTCTTGCCAAATCCAATGCCCGGGTCCACCCACACCTTTCGCACCCCGGCCGCTTGCACGAGTTGGGCCTGCGCACCAAGATAGGCCGCGACTTCGCCCACCACGTCGTCGTAGCTCGGGTTGCTTTGCATGGTGCGGGGCTCGCCCTGCATATGCATGATGCACGCGGTGGCCCCGAACCGGGCGCACACCTCGCGCAGTTCGGGGTTCTGGAACCCCGTCACATCATTCAGAACCACCGCCCCGGCGGCCAGGCAGGCCTCGGCCACCACCGGCTTGGTCGTGTCAATGCTCACCCGGATGCCCTCGGCGCACAGCGCCTGCACCACCGGCACCACGCGGCGAAGTTCTTCGGCTTCGGTTACGGGCTCGGCCCCGGGGCGGGTGCTTTCGCCGCCCACGTCCACCAGGTCCGCCCCGTCGGCCACCATCTGCCGCCCCGCCGCCACTGCCAGCTCGGGGTCGAGATGCAAACCCCCATCGCTGAACGAATCAGGGGTGACGTTCAGGATCCCCATCAGCGCCGGGCGGCCTTCGGGCAACACGAGGTTAGGCTCCCTTGGTGGCCAGCCCAAAGCGGGCGTGCAACGCCGAAACCGTGCGCCGCAGTTCCGATTCTGGGATCAACACACTCAGCGAGAAGTCCGCGTCGCCGGTCTGCAACACCGGCACTTGCTCCTCGGCCAGGGTGTCCAGCACCGTGCGGAACAGGCCCGGCTGGGCCAGGGCTTCCCGCCCCACCACGCTCACCATCGTGCAGCCTTCAATGCTCGCCAGCCGGATCACGCGCGTTTCACCCAGCGGCTTGAGGAGCTCCACCTGGGTCTGTGTCTCGTGGCTCGGCTCGTCGCCGACTTGTAGGATCGCAATCTCGTTCGTCTCGCCTTGGAGCGGGATGACCAAGCCATCGAACAGCAACATGAACAACCCATACTGCTCGCGTGGCACGGCAAAGCCGAAGCTCGACGGGCTCAAGTTGGTCATATAAAGATTAAAGGATTGACGACCAAGAGTGTCATACATCACCTGCATCAGCTGGCGCCGCGCCGACTCCGGCAGGTCTTGCAAGTCCGCTTGCAAATACACCAATTTGCCCGAGTGCGTCACGCCCGTCACCGCCGCCGTCTCGGCATGGTCGCTGGTGGTGATCTCGGTGCCCGGGTGGTCGCTAAAGGTGTTCTTCACCCATAGGGGGATGCCGAAACGCATGGCAATCTCCGCCGCGCGGGGGTGTAGCACCTTAGCGCCCAAGTGGGCGATCTCGGCCACTTCGTCGTAGCTCACGCGGCCCAGGGTGGGCGCGCCCGGCACGAAATCCGGGTCCGCCGACTTCACCCCGTCCACATCGGTGTATATCTCCACGCGCTCGGCCCGCAGGGCCGCGCCCAGGGCTGCCGCCGTCGTGTCGCTGCCGCCCCGCCCCAGGGTGGTCAGTTCCGCCCCCGGAAGCTTGCCATCCGTCCATACGCCCTGGAAGCCGCACACCACCGGGATCGCGCCCCGGCGGCTCACTTCCATCAAGCCGATGGGGTTCACGCCCAAGATGCGCGCCCGGCCGTACTGGCCGTCGGTGCGGATGCCCGCCTGCCCGCCGCGCATCGCCATCGCCGGGTGCCCCAGGCTCTTGAGCGTATGCGCAAAGATCACCGACGAGAGAATCTCACCGCAGGCCATCATCAGGTCGAGTTCGCGTACGTCCGGCTCCACCACCGGGTCAATCTCGCGCAGGAGCTGCACCAGGGTGTCGGTGGCGTAGGGTTCGCCGCGCCGGCCAATGGCACTCACCACCACCACGGGCTGGTAGCCCTGTTCCTTGCAACTGATGACCCGCAGGGCCGCCGCATTGCGCGCTTCCTTGGTGCGCACGCTGGTACCACCGAACTTGAGGACCACGTACTTCACGCCGCGCCTCCCGGATTGGCTTCGCCCAGGTCTCGCAGTCGCGCCGCGAGGGCTTCGGCTTCCGAGTCCGGCACCACGATGAGGAGGCGGTCATGAGAATCGCCCAGGTGCTCGAGCTCGACACCCGAGCGGATGACTTCCGCCAGCACTCGCGAGATCAGGCCTTCCTCATCGCGCATGTTCACCGCGTGGATGATCAGGAGGCTGCGTTCGGCATGGAAGCTGGTGTGGTAGCCGTGCGGCGTCAGGCACTGCTCTACGGCCACCGCGCGGCTCTCCGAGACCACAAATGAGAGCCCCGTCGGGGTCAGCTTGAGAAAGTCAATGCTCACGCCGGCATCGGCGATGTAAGCCAACACGCGGCGGCGTGACTCGGCCAGCCCGCCCGTGAGCTGCGAGATGTGGACCCGCACCAGCCCCGGCCGGACCTCGACCCGGTGGATGCCGCGCGGCTTTTCAAACTCGGTTTCCCCCGCCAGCAGGGGCACTTCATCGCCGAACGAGTAGTCGCGGCGCAGGGGTTCGGAGATTGGGGTGAAGTCGCTCAATTCAGCTCGCCAGGATTCGTTCCACTTCAGTCCAGATTTCGGCGGGCACTTCGCGGCCCGCGGCACCGACGTTCTCTTCCAGTTGCTCGATGCGGGTGGCACCCACAATCACGCTGCTCACATTCGGCTGGCGCAGGCACCAGGCCAGCGCAAACTGCCCCAGCGTCAAGTCCACTTGGGCCGCCAAGGGAGCGAGTTGCTCCACCTTGCTCAGCACTTCATCGCGCATCAGGTTCGCCATGAACTGGTTGCTGGTTTCGTCCGCGCCTCGGCTCCCCGCCGGTGCGCCCTGGCCGGGCTTGTATTTGCCCGTCAGGATGCCCTGGGCGAGCGGGCTGAACACCACCTGCCCCAGCCCCAGCTTCTCGCTGGTGGGGATCACGTCGGCCTCAATATCGCGGGCGAACATGTTGTAGGGCGGCTGGTTGCTCACCGGCAACGTGCACAGCCACTCTCGGCTGGTGCGGACGACATCTTGAATCTGGTCGGCCGACCACACGCTCACGCCCCAGTAGTGCACCTTGCCCTGGCGCACCAGGTCATCAATGGCGCGCACCATCTCCTCCATCGGGGTGTCCGGATCGTAGCGGTGGAACTGCATCAGGTCCACGTAATCCATCTGCAGGCGCTTGAGGCTGGCATTGACCGATTCGACAATGTGCTTGCGGCTGAGGCCCCGGTCGTTTACGCCATCCGACATCGGCCAGAAGCACTTGGTGGCCACAAAAAGGTCTTCGCGGCGAATCCCCTTCACGGCCTTGCCCAAGGAAATCTCGGCTTCGCCCCGGTTGTAGACATCGGCGGTATCGAAGAAATTCACCCCGAGATCGAACGCACGCCTCACGATCGAAGCCGTGGTGTCATCCGAGATGGTGCGTCCGTGGGTCAGCCACCCGCCGAGGCCCACTTCACTTACCCGTACGCCGCTCCGACCGAGCCGCCGATATTCCATGCCCCGAGGTTACCGAAGCGGGGCGGGTTGAACTAGGAAGAGGGGACTTCGAGAAGGAGCGCGGACCGGAATTGACCGACCACCCGGAGGTCTCCCGAGCGAAGGGAATCTGCCAACAAACGCCTCCACTTCAAATCCAGATTCTCGTTCATCGCCGCGGATTCCTCGGCCGAATACGGCATACCCCCTTCGATCAATCCGGCCGCCTGCAACCACCGCTCGCGGTCCTCGCGGGCCCAAAACCGCAGGGCCACATAGACGTGGGTGACCTGGTTGTCGCGCAGGGTTTGCCGATATTCGGGGCCGGTTTGGACTTTCTCGTGATTGATGAGCATGCTGTGGCCGGGGTTGGCCCACATGTAGTCGCGGTCTAGCAAGAACCCAAACACCTCATCGTAGAGCGCGATTTTGGAGTCCGCCGGGAGCTGATTGAGGGCGGGGGCATCGGCGGCAAACGGCACCAGGGCCTGCCGGTAGTCGGTGGGCGAAATCTGCCCGCTGACCACGCGCAGTTGATCCTGCCCCTGCATGTTCCAGATCATCCCCATCGTGTAGATGGCCTGCCCGAAGAGGGCGGCCGCTAGCACCGGCTGCCACTTGCGGTCTCTGAGGAGTGGCGCGGCGGCCAGGGCAATGGGCGGAATGAGAAAGGCGAGATATCGGCTTTGCTGGCTGAGCGCAAACCAGCCCAGCATGAGGATGGCGACAGCGGCGAGCGCGGCGCGGCCCGGTTTATCCGTGCGGCCACTCGCCCAGGCGGCCACGGCCAACAGGATGATGGCGAAGCCGACGGCCCCGGTCGGGAAGCCTCCGCCCTCGGTTTGCCGGGGGTTGGTGTAGCGGCCGGGCTGGTACGCCAGGCCGAGCGTGGCGTGGCCCAGCGCGGTGGGCTGCTTGCCCACTCCGAACGAGGCTTGCTCATTGGCGTAGATGTCCGCGCGCCACTGATCCCAACCGCGTCCGCCGAACGCCGAGTAGAAGAACGGGAACACCGGGTTACCGGTGAGGGCGGCATTGCGGATGAAGACCGGCAGGGCGAAAGCAAGGGCCACGGCCCCGATGAGCAGGGCTTCTTTGATCCGCTTTTGGCGAGCGGCGGCCACGAGAGCGACGACGGCACCCGCCAGGGCCACCTGGAGGCCCGTGTATTTGCTGGCCAGACCCAGCCCAAGCAGTGCGGCGGCCACCCACCAGGGCGCTCGATCTTCTTCCTTGGCGAAGAAGTGGAGCATGAGATAAACGAGGCCAAGACCCGCCCACGCCCCGTGCAGACCATCGATGTAAGCGGTGCCTGCCTCCCACGCCACCACCGGCGCGCCCATCCAGAGGAGAACGCCCAGCCACGCGGCGTTGGGATTGGCAGTGCGCCTTAAGAGCCCGAAGAGGGAGATCGCCCCCGCCACCGTGCCCCAAAGCATGTGGGCCTTGGCACCGGCCTCTCCTAACGGCCACCCGATGAGATAAAGGCTATCGGCAGCAAATGGGAAATAAGAGTGGTGAATGAAAGGAATGGGCGCGATGCGGCCCTCGGATATCCACAACTTCGGGACGGCCAAGTGGTACGCCAGCGAATCCCATTCGGTCGTGGGGGCCAACACACTGAACAGCGCCAAAACAAACAATAATGCCGCCACAATCATGGCGAAAAAGCTCATTCCTTCTGGTTTGGTGATGCTGAATGGGGGGCGAGTTTTGGCGGCGGAAATGACCCCGGCTGCCAGCAAAATGATGGCGATCCACGGGGCAAGTGCGACGCCGCCCAGGTGCCCAACCAGGAACACCAGCGTGCCCACAATGCCCATCCCGAGGAGGGCGCCGAGCCCCCAGATTTCGGCCGGATCGAGGTGATTGGCCTTGGCGTGCAGTCGGGCGCCCACCGCCCATCCGGCCAGCACCCAAAGCAGCCCCATCAGAATCACGCCCGCCATCCCGGCCAGTATACGGTAGCCTGAAAGCCATGGGGCGACTCGCGCGGATCTACCAAGTGTTCTGGCGAAGCAGCCTGGTGCGCGAGCTCGAATTCAAGGCTAACTTCTACGCCAAGATGCTGGAAAACGTGGTGTGGGCCGTGTTTTTCGCCATCGTCGTCAGCATCCTCTATTCGCACACCAAGAGCATTGCCGGGTGGACGAAGGGCGAGGGCTTTGTGCTAAGCAGCGCCGCGTTCTTACTCATTGCCACTTTCAACGCTTTGTTTTCCTCGGTCAAGGAGATCCCTGAGCATGTCCGCCGGGGCACCCTGGACTTTATTGCGGTGCGCCCTGTGGATAGCCAGTTTTGGGTGAGCCTACGGCGATTTAACTTCAACGAGATCGGGGCGATCCTGGCGGGGATCGGCATGCTGATTTACGGCCTGAACGTGGATGGAATCCAGCCTGCCCCGGGCGACTGGGCGGCGTTCGCTTTCTCCCTGTTTTGTGCCGGCATCATCTACTATTCCATCGACTTCGCGATGATGACGCTGGGGATCTACTTTGTCCGCGTGGACAACCTGTGGGTCTTGGGCGACACGATGATGACCATTGCCCGGAACCCGGTGGATATCTATGGGCTGGTGGCGCAAAGGTTCTTCTTATACGTCCTTCCTATCGCTTTGCTGGGCACCGTACCGGCCCGGCAGCTCACCCGCGGCGCCACCGTGCATGACCTCACTCTAAGCTTGGCGTGGGCTTTGGCGTTGTTTGTGGGATCACGCCTCTTTTGGCGGCACGCGTTGCGGGCGTATTCGAGCGCCAGCAGTTAGCCGCCGAGGCCAATCAGCGACTGGCCACGCGTCCCTTGGCCGAACGGGCTGCCGCCCGGAAGCGCCTTGATACGCAGGAATAGGCCGACCTGACGGCCGCTACGGAAACCTACCCGCGAATCCGAGAACTCAAACACCATCTCCGCGCAGTGCAGGTCGTAGATCAGCTGCCATTGCTGCGAATCGAGCTGCTTGGTGTAGCCGTTGTAGTCGAAGAGGGCGGCCGCCGTGATCTGCCCCGCACGGAATCCTTCAATAATCGCATTCACCCCACCCCATACCGACCTTCGTGCGTCGTACCGGGTGCCAAGAGTCAGGCGCAAATCACCTTGCTGGATGATCGCATCGAGGCGACCCTGGTTCCAAACGGATGAGAACGTATCGTAGTCAATAAACAGCCGGGCGGTAAGCCCCGGAGGGGCGAGATACTCCGCGCGAATCCCGACCTGTTGCCAAGGCGTAACTCCCCGGAAACCCGAGTAGAAGTCGTAACCCGTTTGTACGCCCAAGGAGGTGCGGGGATCAATTTGATAGCTCGCATCCAGACTAAGGGAGTCTGCTCGTCCGGTGCGGTCGGCCTGGATGGGAGTAAAGCCCACGGGCTTGAGATATCGGTAGGTCAGATTCAGGCTCGACTGTGGCCCAAACTGATACGAACTACGGATATCTGAGCGCAGAACGTATTGCGCCGTGTCGTCACTATAGATTCCTTGTTGGAGACGCGTTTGATAAGAAGTGCTGAGCGCGCCCACCCGGCGAGAACCCGAAATTCCCGAATCCAAGAAGAATCTCGAGATCGGCCGTTGGCGCACCGGGTCTCGCCATTCACCCAGACTTCCCTGGATATCAAATCTTAGGCCTGGCTTGGTAGGAAACCATCCCAGTCGGTCGCCATCTGACTTGAAGCTGAGAATTGGCGTACGATCCCGATTGTTGTTGAAGTTTCTTGACTCGCTGATGGGGATGCTTCGTTCGTAGAGGAGTTCCGCATCCACGGCACCCAGATTCTGCTGAGCGAGGAAGCGCAGGTCCATACGCTCGCTCTCCACGGCACTTGAGACCCCGCGGCTCTGGCTTCGGTTCCAGGTCAGGTTGATGTCGGTAATGAGGCCGCGGCCACCCCGCGTGCGCTGATCCCGGCGTGAGTTACCAACACCCCATGTGCGGCGATCTCGAAGAGAAACGGACTCGGCCACGGAGCTAAACCCCGAAGTTGACGTGCCCGTCCGGTAGCCAGAGAGATTGAATCCACCCTCGGCATAGTTGGCACGCAGACTCGTGGTTGTGGTCTCCGGGGCAAAGGCATAGTTGTTCCGCAAGAAGATACCATCAAAACTCAGATTTCCCCCGCCCAACTTGCCGTTATAGTTTTGGCTGGCCGTGAGCGAGGGGCTATTACCAAACAGTGAGTAGATTCGGCTCGTGCCACTATTGTTCGTATACTCCGCCCCTACCCCAAAGCCCAGCCTGCTCATGGCATCGGCCAGGATATCAACTACCTCGCGGCTCCCTACCGGCGTGGCAAATCGAGACTTGATAAAATAACCTTCGTCGCGGCTTTGGCCGATGAGCGGTAAGTAGCGAGGATTGCTGTTTTCTAAGAGCGGGATGGTCAGCGCGGGAAGCTTGAGAATGGTGGAGCCAAGGATGTTGATTCTCGCCCCGCGCAGAATGATGCGATCGGAGGGAAATATCTCAATCCGGTCGGCCCCTAAGTGATAGTGAGGATGCGACTCTCCACACGTTGTGCATCTGCCAGAGACGATAAAGTAACCGCGCTCATTGCCGTTGGCTTCGCCCGCGCGGACGTAAAGATCATCCGTCACCCGCCCGTCAAACCAACTCGGCCCCAGCCGGAACCGAGCGTCCGTTAGACTCGTGCGCTGGAATCGCAAGTCCGCCGAAATTCGCTCGGCCTGAATGTCATCCCCGGCCCCGATGACACTCGCCCCACCACTCACTTCCACGCGGTCGTTGGCCTCGTCAATAATGGCCGTCTCCCCGGTGATGTTCCGCTCGCCAATCTTGACCGCCGCGCCGTTCGTCAGGCGGATCACCTTGCCGCTGCGGTCCACCGAGCCCGCCCGCTCGATTCGGATGGGAGGTGTGCCCGAAGGGGGAGTGGGAGTCACTTCCCCTTCTGTCTTGGGCGGCAGACTGCGAATGGCGGCACTTAGCGCCGTGCCGTAGTCCACGGCCGACCCCAAGCAAACCCCAAGCAAGGCGACGATAAGAGCAAGCTTCCTCACTCGTTCCGCCTCGAAACTAACACCGCAATCAATAGGAAGATCGCATTGGGCAGCCACGCGGAGACAATGGGCGACGCCCACCCATTCCGCCCCACGATGTCCTTGCAAATCACATAAAAGTTGTAATAAGCCAGGACCAAACCGAAACTTATCAGCACCCCGCTAAAGGCACCCATGCGCGCAAAACGAATGGAAGTCACCGCGCCGGTGATGGCAAAAATCAAACAGCTGGCGGGCAGGCTGAACTTGACGTGATAGGCCACCTCCAGCAGCCGTGTGGTATCCCCGCGCTCCCGTGCCTGCGTGATGGCCAGGCGGAGATCCTCCGCGTTCATCTCCTCGGCCATCGGCGCGCCAAAGAGGTCGGCAATGCGGATCGGTTCGTTGATCCGCAGCGGGTCCTTGCTCTCTAATACGTGAATTCTATCGCCATCAAAGATGCGCACTTCCGGCTCTTGTAATGTCCACACCCCGCGGGCGTAGCTCCCCACCTTGCTCCGGTAAGTCCACTCCTCATTCGGGTTCGGCCGTTCGATGGCCAAGATGTTACGAAGCTGGACCGAGCCATCGGGCTGGCGGATGACAGACTCAACCTGAACCGTGTATCGATCCAGCTTCATCATCACGTTGCTGGTGAATTCCGGAGCTGTGCCCAGCACGCCTACCTGCGCCTGCACTTCGCGGTAGCGCTCGGCGGACCACGGGATGAGCCGCTCCACCACCATCCAGTTCGCCACGGTGGTCAGCAATCCCACCACCACCACCGGCCACAGCACCCGGCGCACCGGCACCCCCGCCGCGCGCATGGCCGTGATCTCATTTTCACGCGTTAGGCGAGACAGAGCCAATGACACCCCTAGCGTCACCCCCACCGGCAATGTCAGGCTCAGCCAGCCCGGCAACTTGAGCAACACCAATTGGGCCACCATCACCTGCGGGATATTCGCGACATTCAGCTCTTTAAAAATGGCAATGACATCATTGGCCATAAAGAGCATGGCAATGACAATTACCCCCGAGAAAAGCGGCACGCCCATCTCCCGCCAAATGTAGCGATCGAGCTTCCTCATTTGGACTCCCCGCCCAAACGAAAGGCACGCATTAAGAAATAAACTCCCGCGGCGATCTCAAGCAACACAAGCCCCACCACCACCGGCACCGGCAACGCCGCCCCCGCCGTAATGGGAATGAGAAGAACCACCACCACCCCGGCCAGCCATGTGGTCACCCAACGGTTCAGTTTTAGGTTCGGGTTGAACGCCCCCCGAGCGGCCAGAGCCAAATAGGGCGCCCCGCAACCCGGGCAAAAGGCGCCGCCCAAGCCGACCATCTGGCCGCAGCTTCGGCAGGCAATCTCGGCGAAGTAGCGAGGATGAATCCCCGATTCTTTCCACTTCGTAATCGCGGCAATCTCCCAGCGAAACTGATCTTTTGCCCGACCCGCTAATGCTTTATCCGCCAGCGCCACCGCGTGCCCCTTTAGGTTGCAAGCGTACGCACATTCCGCCACCTTAAACTGCATCACGGGATTCGTAGGATTGCGGCCAAGATGGTCATAAGCGTTCTCCAAAAGGTCAACGTTCAGCTGCGAGTGCTCGGTGGCTCCCTGCACGATCCGCACCACTGGAAAAGCGATCGTGAGGAGCACCATTGCCCCAAAGACGATGACGGAGAGAGTGGGGTTCGCCGCCGTCGTCACAAAGTGACCGAGTCCGATCCCGGCGAAGATCAGGCCAAACGCAACCGGCGGATCGAGCTCGCCATCAATCCCAGATCGCACTCCAAACAGCACCCATGCCAACGCCACCGGCCACACAAAAATGGCGGAGGCAAAGGCGTTCGGATTGGCCTGAACCCGGGTCAGGAACCCCAGCAACTCCAGGTCCATCATGGCGGCGGCGCAGCCTTCTTGCCAATCTTCGGCTCTTCGCCCTTGCGCAATCGCTCAAAGTTGGCGCGGTGCTTCACGATGATGTAGATCGCCACCAGCACATAAGCGGCCGAGACGGCCGGCGACAAACCCAGCATCAGGGCCGCGACGGCCGCGCTTGCCGCCCCCACCACACTGGAAACACTGACGTAGCGGGTCAGGGCAAGGCAAACCAGGAACATCCCAAAGCCAATCACGCCTCCCAGCCAGGCCGTCCCGAGCAAGGCCCCCAAGCCAGTCGCCACCCCCTTGCCCCCCTTGAACTTCAGGAACGGACTCAGGGTATGGCCAACAATCGCCATTAAGCCGGCATAAAGTGCGTGGTCCTGCGGCAACAGGCCGGGCACGTAGCCAAAGCCCTGCTGATCCGCGAGATACTTGGCCGCCAGTGCCGGTGCACTGCCCTTGGCCACATCGAGGAGAAATGCCATGATGCCCGGCCCCCATCCCACATTGCGGACTACGTTTGTGGCGCCCGGGTTTCCGCTGCCCATCTTGCGGATGTCCACCCCAAAGGCCAGCCCCATCCACACGCTAAACGGCAAGGCCCCAATGAGGTACGCCCCCAGCAACACTCCCAGATAGGTCACCATTCTTGCAGCCTCCGCACGCCCTTGTCAAAAATCCTGCGTACGTCCGCTTGCCCCTGCTGGATGGCTCGCAGCAGGTCGTTCCCGGTTTCGTACTTCAGAACTTCGGCCAAGGCGTCTAGTTTATCTGGGTTCTCCGGCACGACATCGGCATCAAAGGCCAACACGGCAAGCGCCAATCTCATGCGCTGCCATAGCTGATACGTTTGGCGCAGGGTGCCCACATCCTCCGCGGGCAAGATGCGCGAGTTTTCTAGGCTGTTTAATTCCGCGCGCAGTCCATCGGCCACCGGCGGTCGCCACGCGGGCACCTTCATTAAGGCCAGGTGGATCAGCCACTCCACATCTTCCGTGCCCCCGGGCGAGTGCCGAATCTGACGCTTCCAGTGGTGCGCCGGCACCCGCTCTGTCTCAATCCGGTGCTTCATCGCGAGGAGTTCTTCAAACTCTTCCCCGCTCAGCGGCTGGGCCAGCAAGTCTTCAATCTCGGGGCGTGCCGTCGGGGCATCCCCCAGCACTCTCGAGCGCGAAATGGCCATGCGCTCCCAAGTTTCCAAGCGCTCGGCGCGGTATTTGCGGAAGGAAGCCGCGTTGGTGGCCAGGGGTCCGCTCCGCCCCTCCGGCCGCAAGCGCAGGTCCATCGTCAGGGGCGCCCCTGCTTGGCGCACGGCCTGCACCCGCGCCACCAGTTGCTCTGCCTCGGCCTCACTGCCCCACACCCACAGGTCACAGTCGGAGGTCATGCCCAGGTTTCGGCCCGCATAGCTACCCAGACAAACAATCTCTAAACCTTGCCGGTTCATGTGGAACCACTCATCCAGCACCCGGCTCCACTCCTCCCCAAAGGCACTTTCCGTCAGCAAGGCCCGCACGGCCGCCAGTAGCCAGGCCCGGCGCAGGGCGGGGGCCGAGCCATCCCGCACCTGCGGCACCATGTCCTCAAATTCGCCGCTCAGCAGCCACTCCGTCACCACTGGGTCTTGCCCCAGGTACGGCATCAGCGCCGGGGCCGCCCGGGAAAGCCATGTCACTCTCGCTAGGGAGTCACGGTTCTCGCGCAGAGATTCCGCCCAGCCCTCGCCGGGCAGGGCCCCCAGCCACGGGTCGGCCGCCTTCGGCCAGACACTCGCTGTGCTTTCTTCGCTGCGGCGCCCCAGGATTGCGGTGTAGAGTTCTCGCACCTCCCGGCGTGTGCGCTCCAGCCCTTCACGGAACACCTCCCCGTCCGGCTCGCCCATGCTCTTGGCCAGGGCCGTCCAGTCCTCGGCCCGAGAGGGCAATTGGTGCGTTTGCAGGTCGTCGCCTAATTGCAGCCGGTGTTCCACTTGCCGGAAGAATAAGTAGGCCTCCCGCAGCCGTTGCGCTTCCGCCGCTTGCAACCACCCGTGCTGGCTCAGGGCCGCCAATACATCCAGCGTGGAAAAGCCCTGCAAGTCGGGCTGATCGTGACCGTGCAAAAGCTGCAAGATTTGAGCGGCAAACTCAATGTCGCGGATCCCCCCGGGCGACCGCTTCAGATCATCTTCGCCCTTAAAGTTATCCAGTTGGGTGCGCATTTGGCGCAGGCCATCAATCACCCATTCGCCACGCGCCGGACGGAACACCACGCGCCCGCGTAGCTCTTGCCACCGCTGCGCATCACTCTCAGGACCCACGATGACGCGGCTCCGGATCATGGCCAGTTGCTCCCAAGGCTCGGCATGATTCTTGAAGTAAGCCTCCACCGCCCGCCAGCGCATGGCCAGGGGACCACTGCTCCCAAACGGCCGCAAGCGCGTATCCACCCGGTAAAGCGCCCCCCGGCCCATACGGTCGCTGAGGGCGCGCCCCAAGGCGATCAGGGCTTTGGTCACCAGGCTTTCCGTGGCCTCATCCGTGTCATCCGGCAACACATAAACCAAGTCAATGTCGCTGGATAGGTTCAGCTCGTGGCCGCCCAGCTTGCCGTAAGCGACGATCGTGGCCGGGAACGCCCCACTCGCACCGTGCCGCTGGCTGGTCTCGGCCCACACCACCTCGGTCGCGCTGCGCACCAATCCCACGGCCAGTTCGCTCAGGGCTGCCCACACTTGGTCCGGCGTCCACATGCCGGTGAGGTCATGCACCAGGCACCGGAGCACCCCGCGCTGCTTGACGTAGCGCAGTCGGTCCAATTGGTGCGAATACGAGACGCTCCCGGCCACCAACCGACGGGCCGTCGCCTGCGCATCCTCGGCAGTAATGGGGAACATCCATTCCTCCGGCGAGAGCACCAGGGTGCCGAGTTCAGGGTTCTGAACGAAGACTTGCGTCCAGTATTCGCTGGCCCCCAGCAGGCGCACCACCGCCTCGCGCCCCAGCGCAAAGGACTGGAGGCTCTGCAGCGTCAGTTCCGGCTGAGATTGCGACCGAAGCCACCGGTCCAGACGCACCCGCGCTGCCACCGGATCGGGAGCCCAACGCTCCCACTCATCCGGGCGGATCGCGTCGTCCAGCGTGATCATCCCACCCCCTGGCGCGGGCACGGGGCCGCCACCACGCATTCGGCACACCGGGGTCGCGGGGCGCGGCACACCATGCGCCCGTGCTGGATCAATAACGAGTGATACGCGAAAGCCAACTCCGCCGGAACCACCTTCAGCAGGTCATCGTGGGCTTGGTTGGCGGTGGTTTTCGGGCCAATCAAGCCCAGGCGCATGCTCACGCGGTGCACGTGCGTGTCCACCGGAATCACGCCCTTACCAAAGCCAAAGCACAGCACAATTGCGGCCGTTTTTGGCCCGACCCCAGGCAAGGTCTGTAGCCAGACCATGGCCTGAGGCACGGGCATCACCCGCAGAGGATCGAGTGTGTAATCCCCAAAGGCCTCGTTCAGTGCCTTCAAGCTCCCCACAATGAACTTGCCCTTCTGGTTGGCCAGCCCCGCGCCTTTCACAATCTCCGCCACACGCTCTGGCCCCGCCTGTACCACGTCTTCCCATTCCGGCAAAGTGGAACGGAGCAAGGTAAAGGCCGGGAAACTGTTGGCATCCGCCGAATGCTGGCTGAGAATGCAGCAGATGAGTTCGTCCACCGGGTCAAAGCGATTGACATAGCGCGGCCAGCCGTACTGCGTTTCCAGGGTTTTCACCAGGGCCCGGACGTCAGGTGCCCCCGATGCCTGGCGGGTACCCTTACCGTTGCGTAAGGGAGATTTTTGTCCGGCCACAGGCTGAACTTACCCCCCACAGAAACGCATATTATGGGAAATCGCAAGTGCGTCATCATGGCGGGTGGATCGGGCCAACGGTTCTGGCCGGTCTCTCGCCCCGAACGGCCGAAGCAGTTTTTGCGCCTGGCCGACCCGGAGAAATCACTCCTCCAGCAAGCGGTGGAACGCGCGGAAGCGATTGCCGGCCCCGGCAACTTTGTGGTGCAGACCACGCCGGGCCTTGTGATTCCCAGCCGCCGCGAACTCCCCGAGTTGGCCCACGAGCAAGTGGACTCCGAGCCCATCCAGCGCAACACCATGGGCGCGATCCTGTGGGCCGTGGCGCGGCTGATCTCCCAGAGCGAAGACAACTGGCGCGGCATCGAGATGGCCGTGCTGACCGCTGACCACCGGATTGACCCGCTGGACGGCTTCCTCAAGACCGTCGAAGATGCCTTTGTGATGGCCCGCGAGCACAAGGCCATCGTTACCATTGGCATTGAGCCCAGCCGCCCCGATACGGGCTTCGGCTACATCGAGGTCGGCCAAGAGGTCGCCCCGGGCTACATGGTCAAGCGCTTCCGCGAGAAGCCCAACCGCGACACCGCCGTGGGATTCTTGAAGCAAGGCGGGTTCCTGTGGAACTCCGGCATGTTCTTCTGGACGCTGGACACCTTTGACCGAGCCCTCGAGCAGGCGGACCAGAGCCTGCACATGGCCCTTCACCGCATCGTGCAAGCCCTGCGGGCCGACAACCACGCCGAGGCCGTCGCCATCTTCAGCGAGATCGGCAACGACCCCGTGGACATCGCGCTGGTGGAGCACTGCCGCACCGTGGCCGTGGTGAAGGCGCAGTTCGATTGGGATGACCTGGGCTCCTGGGATAGCATCAACCGAAGTCTGCCCAGCGATGATGCCGACAACGTAGGCGTGGGCCGCATTCGGGCCGTGGAGTCCAACGGCAACGTGATCTACAACGAAGTGGAAGGCCTGCGGGTGAACCTGCTGGGCGTGGAAGATATGGTCATGGTGGTCACGGAAGACGAAATCCTTCTCTGCCCCCGCGACCGCAGTCAGGACGTTCGCCGACTCACGTAATCGCGCACCAAGCCCCGCCAGTCATCCCCGGCGCTCAACAGCCCGGGGATGTTTGCGTTTTGGGCGGCTTCAATATCAGTATCCCTGTCACCGACCAAGAAGGAGCGCCCCCAATCAATGGCAAAATCTTGCCCTGCGACATGCAGCATGCCGGGTGCCGGTTTTCGGGCCGGGCAGGGGTCGTGCGGCAAGTGGCGGCAGTGGTAGATCGCATCCACCCGGGCATGGGCGAGCACCCAATCATGCAAAGCCAAGACTTGCGGCTCGGTTGCGAGGCCACGTGCAATCGCCGACTGATTGGTAACAACGATCACCCAGTAGCCATGCGCCTTCAGCCATTCGATGCCCGCCCGTGCCCCGTGCATCCATTGCCAGTCGCGGACATGGCGCACATAGCCGAAGTCCACATTCACCACGCCATCCCGGTCGAGAAAGGCGGCCGGACGTGGCGGACCCGTCGGACGCCCGTAGCGAGGCCCATCACAAGCGCAATGGGCAAAACGAACATGCCGCCGATACCGGTTGGTATCAGCGGCATGCATGGATCGGCTCCGGGGCTTAGCCCTTGGCCAATCGGGCGCCGGCGCTGCGGTCCTTGTTGATGACCAAGCCCAGCACGTTGGCGTGAGCGTAGTCCAACATTGCGACCGATTCGCGCAGGTCGCTCTTGCTCGGCGACACCAGGTCGGTGACGAAGAGCACCGTCGGCACGTGTGTCACGAGCGACTGGGCGTCGGCATACACAAAGCCCGGGGCCGTATCGAAGACCAGGAAGTCCGCCTTGGACTTCAGCACTTCGATCAGCTTGCCCATGTTGGCCGAGCCGAGCAGTTCGGTCGGGTTCGTCACCCGCTCCCCAGCCGTCAGCACTTGCAGACCCGGAGTGGCCGTTTCTTGCAGCACTTCGTCCAGGATCGTCGGGTTGAGAGCGGCTTCCGAGAGGCCCTTCTCATCCTTCAGGTTGAACATCTTGTGCAAAGCCGGGGCGCGCAGGTTGGCGTCGACCAGGATGACCCGCTTGCCTTCCAAGGCCAGCGCCACGGCGAAGTTCGACGCAATGACGGACTTCCCTTCGTTCGGTCGCGCACTCGCGATCACAAAGGCCCCGACGTTCTCCTCCGCCGTGGCCAGCAAAACACTTGACCTTAAGAGCCGGTAGTTTTCAAAGGCACGGGCACGGGCCGGGTCCGAGATGACCGGAGAGGCCGATCGGGCTCGAATCGGGATGCGCGCCAGCACGTCCTTCTCCGTCACGTAGGTGGCGTTGTCGGCCGTGTTGACCTTGTCCTGAGCGATATCAATCGAGATACCGATCAGCGCGCCCAGCACCAGCCCGAGCACAGCGCCCAGGAGCAGGTTGACCGGGATGTTCGGTCGGATCTTGCGGGCCGGCTGCGCCGACGTGATGACTTCCACCGGAGTGGAGAGTTCGTTGTTGCGCAGCTGAAGCTCGTCGCGGGTGGCCGTGAGGCGGCGCAGACTTTCCTGGCGCTCCGCCAGTTGGCGACCGAGTTCACTGATCTTGGCAACCAGCGGCGTGAGCTGATCCAACGACGACGACCGTTGTGAAACGGCGGACTGCGCTTGACTGACTTGAGCTTCCAGCGAACGGACTTCACCTTGCGCCAGCGCGACTTGCTGCTTCCAGTAGTCCACGTTCGGGTTGCGGGTGTCTTCGCGGCGGACGAACTCGCTCTTCAGGGCGTTCACGCGCTCTTCTTGCTCGCGAATGCGCTCGTCAATCGCGCGCACTTGCGGGGCATCTTCAAAGAAGGTCACCAGCAGCGCATCGCGTTGCGCCTTCAGCGTGTCCAGTTCCTTTTCTTCGGCCAGTCGCTGCTCGATGTTAGTGGTAGTCGTCGTGGTCACCCGATTCCCACTGCCCTCGGCCGAAGCGGCCTGCTGCAGAGCGGAGAGTCGGTTGCGGGCGCCGTTCAGCGCACCAATGAGGTCGTTAAGTCGGTTTTCGGCAGTAGCCTTGGTCTGCGAACGCACCCCGGCTTCCGTGCTCAGGTCCACCACGCCGGATTGGCTGCGGGCTGTGCTGAGATCTGTTTCGAGCTTGGCCACCAGTCGGGCTTCATCCGCCAGTCGCGCATTCACAAACTGCAAGGAGCGGCTGATGCGGTCGCGCTGTTCCGTTTCTCGGTAAAGGCGATACTGCTCAAGGAAGGCGTTCGTCAATTGAACGGCCTTGTCCTCGCGCTCGGCGACCACGCTCAGCTGAACGATCTGAGTGGTGCCCACCTGGTTCACGCGGACTTCCGGAAGCTTGTCCAGGTCTGCCGCCGTCTGCGGGGCGGGGAGGCCGGCTTGGTCGAGCGCCCGATAGAATATCTTGGCCCCTTGCAGGAGCTGCATCTGGGTGAGAACGTCGAGGTCCACCACCGGGTCGGTGATTTGGTTCACCGCACTGTTGGGGTTTACGCCTCGGGTGGCCTGCGTCGTCCCTTCGAGGCGCATTTGCGCAAAGGAGAGGTAACCCGGCCGCTGGCTCATGGTGTACAGCCCGGCGGCAATCAAGCCCAGGAGCAGCATCCCCAAGACCCACCACTTTTGGCGCTTAAAAACGCCTAACAGGTCCTGAAACGTCAGGTCGCTCAGGCTCGCGGTCAGTGGCCGTTCTCGTCTCATGTTTCTCGTCCAGATTTCACGGGAAGGTCGCCATGCCGCAGGCACGGATACCCCTTTCCCATACTCGGCATAGTCTACCTACGTCATCAGGGACGCACGACGCAATCCAAACGTCGCAAGGTCTTACTTCCCCGTATATCCACGATGGGCCATGCGTCAGATGATATGGAAGGTGGGAAGCATGGTGAACCGCGTCTATGGCGAAACGATCTCACGGGCGGTGGCTCGAACGGTCGCCCTTTCCACTGTGTTGGCGGGGGTGATGGCGATGTCCCCGGCCCGAACCGTTTTCTATGTCTCTCCTTCGGGCAACGACTCGTACAACGGGCGTTCGGCTACGTATACGGGAGCGAGTGGCCCGAAGCGTACGATTAACTCGGCCCTGGCCGAGATTCGCAACCTGCGACAAACCAACCGATTGGCGGCCGAAGGCGCCGAAATCGTGGTTCGCCCGGGTACCTACAACCTCCGCGAGGACCGGGTGGACATCACGGCCGCCGATAGTGGTACGGTCAATGCCCCGCTGATCATCCGCGCGGAAGTGCCCGGCACGGCGATTCTGGACGGTGCGCACAGGGTGACTCGATGGATTCGGCCGGCGCGAAGCGATCTTGCGATCTTAACTCCAGAAGCACGTCAGAAAGTGTACGTTGGGCTCTTGGACGCGCGCGTCTTTCCCAACCTGGGTCAGCTAGAAGCGTGGCAAGCGCAAAATGAACTCAGTACGAATCGTCTTCCGACGGCCCCCGAGGTCTTCGAGGGCAACGAGCGAATGCGCCTGGCCCAGTGGCCGAATGCCGGCACCGGAACGGCCGTGACGGGCGTAAGCCCGAACAATACCAAGGACATTCCGGCCATCACGGCCGATCTCGCGGGATTCCGCACGCCGTCTGGTACGCCCGACGTGTGGACGGTCGGCGACTTCACCAAGCGTAGCTTTCACGAAAACATGGAGCGCGTATCTAGCTGGAATCCGCAGACCGGCGAAGTGGTTTACGACCTTACCGGCCCGGACAGGTGGTTTGGCTCTCGCCATCCGGAGAACCAGTATCCGGAAACGCACCCGAACTATGTATCACGTGTTCGATTTGTCAACTCCCTCTATGAGTTGGATAGCCCGGGTGAGTTCTACATCGACCGCACCAACCGAAAGATTTTTGTCTGGTTGAACAACCCGGACAATCGCCGTAATGTGGCGATCTCCCTGCTGCAAGGTGGCATCGTCAGCATTGACAACGCCTCCCACGTGACCGTTAAGGGTCTGGTGCTTCAGCGTGGTCGCCACGATGGCGTGCGCGTGACCGATAGCCGCAACATCACGGTTGAAGATGTGACCATCAACAATGTCGGCGCGGCTGGCGTACGTATGCTGGCCACCTCCGACAGTGTCGTGCGACGAGCAAACATCACTGAAGTCGGCGGCACCGGGGTCCATGTGGAGAGCGGGGACCGCACCACTCTGCGCAACGGGAACGTTGTGGTCGAACAAAGCGAAATCAGCCGCACGGGCCGGGTGCAACGCTTCTGGCGCCCCGCGATTCACCTCAAGGGTGTAGGTTTGATCGCACGTAACAACTACATCAGCGACCTCCCGCACTCGGCCATCACGTTCGACGGAAATCTCCATTTGATCGAAAAGAACGTGATCCGCAACACGGGCCAAGATGCCACCGACACGGGGGCCATCTATGCCAACCATGACTGGACGGAGTGGGGCACCCGCGTGGAATACAACGTGATCGAGGGCCACGCCCGCCGCATGGACTCGGCCTTCTTCAACCCGGCCATCTACCTCGACGGCGCCTCTTCGGGCTGGACGATCAAGGGCAATGTCTTCAAGAGCTGCGACGTGGGTGTCTTCGTTCTGGGCGGCCACAACAACACGATCGTGGACAATGTGGCCTCCGACTGCTACGCGAGCCTCCTGATCTACGCCTTCGAGTCATCCAATCCCCAGGCCTACTTGGCCGGTTGGCGAACGCTGGCGAGCCGCGCCCCCTATAGCAGTTCGGTTTGGCAAACCACCTTCCCGGGCCTGAGTGCCCTGCTAGCCCGCCCGGACAGCGAGTTGATGATCCCGCGCAATAACGTGGTTCGCAACTTCGTGACCTTCCAATCCCGACGCGGCTCCCTGCTGACTGGCAAGTCTTGGTGGGATAACCCGGTCCTCATCACGCCGTCCGTGACGGCCACGAATGAAAACCAGGTGACCGGGATGCTGACCACGCGAGATGCCAGCATGTTCGAGAATGCCTTTGCCAACGACTTCCGGCCCCGCGCCGGGACGCCGGCCGCGGAACTCGGATTCAACCCGGTGGCCCCGAATGAAGCCGGGCGTACGGACAGCACCGCGACCATGCGCTCAACGGCGCGCTTCGGCTGGTAAAGCGACCTTAGCTCGCATCATCAACCGTCGGGGCTCCCGGGCCCCGGCGGTTTTTGATATTTTTGAGGCTCTCATAAAAGGCCCTTGGGGAAAGTAGTGCCCGCCAGAATTCGATGGGCGATTCATCGATGACCCGGAACGCCCGCGACGTGACGTAAAGGCACAGCACCAACTCGTTGAGGAACCAGGCGGCGGCCGCCCCCTCCAGACCCCACTGCCGGGAAGCCATGAACACGGCGATCAACATGAACGCCTGGAAGCCAAACACAATCGTGCCTAAGCGCGAACCCTTGTTGATGCTCATCGGCACGATGTAGCTCACGCTCCAAATGCTGTTCAGCACGATGGAGCCCGCGATGAACGCGTAGACGTAGGGTTGGAACTGGAGCTTGTCCCCTTGGAGCCAGAGGCGATACACCGTGGGCGCGGCCAACGCCATGGCCCCCGTGACCAAGAGGGTGATCCAAAAGGAAACCCGGCTTGCCTTGCGGTGGAGTAGACGAGACTCTTTGATTTCCCCCCGGCCCAACATTCGGGCCAGTTCCACCCAAAGGATGTTGGAGAACGCCCGGGAAATCTGCGACGCAAACCGGGCCAGCGTCCGCATGGAGGAGTAATTCGTGGCAATGGTGGCCGACGCCATCGCCTGCGTGATAGTGGACTTGGTCCCATCATTCGCCACGACCTGGCTCCCCACGGCCGCGCTGTAGCCTAGCCCTTCCTTGAGCAACGGCCAGGGTAACTCGCGGAACTGGAAGGAAGGAGCCTTGGGAATCCAGGGCACCACCGCCCGGAGGTTGAAATAGGTGAACACCAAGCTAAAGAGCTTGCCCAGAGCGTAGCCCACGCCGTACATGGCCACCGACTGCGTGAAATGCGCCATGGCGAGGCCGCAAGCGACCTCAACGATGTTGAGGAACGTGATAACGATGAGCCCGTATGCGTACTTGTCGCCGGCGCGATACCCCGCATCCATCATCCCCGTATGCTGCGCAAAGAAGGCCGCCAGAACCAAGCCACTGGCCATGATGGTGAGATCACGGGCCGCCACCAGATCGCTCTGCACAAAGGCTTGCCACGACACCACCTGCACCACCCCTAGCAACACCAGAAGCCACGGCACCGTCACCAGCCACAGCAGATTCCAACCGGAGTTGTAGAGGGAGACCGTGCGCTCGCGTTCGCCCCGACCTTCGGCCATCAGCATTTCGTTGCCCACCGATTGCTGCACGTTCAGCGCCTGCAGACTGAGCACCATATTGATGGCGATCATCTGATTCCAGATGCTCATGGAGTCTTCGCCGAACCAGTGCCGGAGCAACGGCAACTGCGCCAACTGGATGACGATCTGGGAAAATTGGCTGGCGCCATTGGCCAGCAAACCGGACCGGAACGCACGGCGGGGGGCTGGACTCATGTCCGCTCACCGGGGAAAATCCCCACAAGGCCCCAACGCACGCCTTAGTTTATCTACCTTCCCTTAAAATGGCCTCAGTCTTGCGGTAGGTAGACTCAAACCGATGGCAAACATTCTCTACGTTGGCCCCGACGCGGTGGGATCTACCAGTCGCCAACGGAAGAATGTGCTTGAAGGTTTGGGCCATCGCGTCCGCAACATCTCCACGTCCCCGCCCGAAGGGGCATCCGGGCTGGTCCGGCGGGCCTACGACATCACGCAGTTTTTGCACCGGCAAGGACGGTCAAAGCGGATTCCCGGCCTCGTCCCGGATTTCTCACGGCAGATTCTCTCGGCCTTGCGCTCCGACCCCTTTGAGATTCTGTGGGTCGACAAGGGCATTCTCATTGCCCGAGAAACCTTAGAAGAGGCAAAGCGCGTACGACCCGATCTGCTCGTAGTGGGCTTGGTGCTGGACGCCATGACGATGCCGCACAACCAGACGCGGGTCTTCACCCAGGCGCTCCCGGCCTATGATGTGATGATTACCAATAAGTCGTTCGAAGTGCCTTTCTACGAGTTTCGGGGCGTGAAGCGGACGTACTTTATGGACAACTGCTATAACATGGGCACCCATCGCCCCGTGACTCTCACGGCGAATGAACAGCGGCGCTTCGGCGCGGACCTCAGCTTTGTGGGCGAGCACGAATGGCAGCGTGAAATCTCCATCTACCGCCTCGGCGAAGCCGGACTCAATGGCCTGGTCATTGGGGCCTGGCAGGGTTGCCGCCAGCACGAGAACTTCCGGTATTCCTTCGAGCGGGTGTGGGGTGACGATTACGCGAAGGCCATCTGCGGCTCCAAGATTCAGCTCGGGTTCTTGCGCCACATCAACCAAGACACCCAAACCACGCGATCTGTCGAGATCCCGGCTTGCGGCGTATTTATGCTGGCCGAGCGGTCCGACGAGCACGAAGCCTTGTTCGCCGAAGGCAAAGAAGCCGCTTACTTTGACTCGGACGAAGAATTAGTCGACAAAGCCCGCTACTACTTGGCGCATGAAGATGAGCGCGCGGCGATTGCCCGCGCCGGACACGAACGCTGTGTGAGAGATGGATACAGTTACCGCGCGCGACTGACCCGGATCATGGCGCAGATTGATGCGGATTTCGGGCGACAATTTAGCGTTTCGCCTTAATAGCGTCTTCGGCCACCGCTAAGAAATCCCGAACGGAACCCTCAACACTAAAGTGCTCCTTGAAGCACGGCCGCGCTTGCTGGCTCATGGCTTCGCGTCCTTCTGCCCCCAGGCCTTCCCATTCGCGTAGAAGTTGGGTGGCTCCCGCTTGCGTATCGAGGGCCACAATGCCCGCTTTCGCCGCGATGACCTCGCGCCAGATATTGACCTTGTCGCTGATCAGCGTGGGTTTGCCGGCGGACAAGGCCTCAGCCACCACAATGCCAAAGTTCTCTTGGTGGCTAGGCAAAACGAAGGCCTCGGCGGCGGCAAAGGCACCCCATTTGCGTTCACCCTTCAGCATTCCCGGCCACACAATACGGTCCGCCACGCCCGCCGCCTGAGCTTCACTGCGCAGGGTTTCGATCCAATTCACTTGGTCCGGGCCGGCAATCACCAGCATCACGTCGGGGTTCTGACCATAGACCTCGCCGAACGCCCGCACCAGCAGGTCACACCCCTTCTTCGGATGAACCCGGCTGAGGAACAGGAGCACTCGCTTGCCCTGCAGCTCAGGAAACTCTTGCAAGAACGCCGCCCGCATGGCCTCGGCGTCACCCACGATCCCCCGGGTGCCATAGGCCACCACTTGCTGGCGGAACCGATAAGGACGGAACCGATTCTCGGCCAAGCGGCGCTCTTCCTCGGTGGTGAACATCACCGCGTGGGCGCGTTCTAGCACGGGCGCTAAGAAGCGCGGCCAGTAGATCATCTTCTTGAGGCGCTTGAGCTTGTTCTCGTCGAACCACGGGTCCAGCATCCCGTGCGTCCACACCACATAGGGGGTGCGAGAGTTCTTGAGCCCCGGCCCCATCGCCGCCACCCCTTGCTGCCAAATCCCGTGGCCGCTGATAAAGTCGAACTCGTCCGCATGGGCCGCCAGCCAAGGCGCAAGATCAGCGCAGTGCCCATAAATGCCTTGCCCCGGACCGAGGCTGACAAGTTGCAACGGGAAGCCGTCGGCGTAGGCAGGGTTCGGGCCGTCCAGCGCCACCACGGTCACCTCGTGGCCTAGCTCCTGCAGGCGTTGACCACGCTGTAAGATGCCCTCGATCGGTCCCCCTTCCTCGGGGTCGGCCGACCGGATGACATGGAGGATTTTCATGGGCGCGTATCGGGCGAAACGACACGTCCCATCCCGCGCGGTCTCTCGTAGGCATACGGAGCCTCACGAGTGCGCCGAGTCATCGTATTGGCAAAGAACACTATCACCGCCGAGAAGATCGCATAGACAATGAGGTCTTGGAACAGAAACACAATCTGGGCCGCGATTGTGCGCTCCGCAAACACCTGCGTGGCTTGGTAGATGATTCCTAAGCCCAGGATGTTGCGTGAGAGTCCGTCGCCAAACAGGAGGCTGATGAACAGCCCGTACGCCACCAGAGTCAAGAAAGCGGTGAGGAAGACGCACCACCACCCGTAGGCGTTGAAGGCATCGGCAAAGAAGCCCAACGTGATCTGCGTGGTGAAGTCGGTAGGGCCGACCAAGCCGATCGCCTTTTGCCCGAGGTCATTGGCCGTCCCGATGACAGGCTTATTCGGGTTGTTGGCAAAGCGCGGGATGACCATGGCCCACCCATGGTAGATCCGGCCCCCGCCATCGTAGCCCTCGAGGTTCGTGCGATAGATAACACTGGAAACCCAGTTGATGAGCGCGTGCCGTTCTTTGAGGTTACTGGCCTCGCGGAAATAGTGCGTACGGCGCTCATCTTCGGTCACAACCTGGGCGTCCTCGACTTCTTTCTTTCGGAACTTCTCAGGCTCGGTGATGACCTCGGTGAAGACCTTAGCCATCGTCGTTAAACGCTCGGTCTGCGTTCCGGTTCGCACCTCGTTTCGAGCGTAGAGCGCGTACGGAGACAGCACCAACTGGAAGAACAGGGCAAGGCCAATGATCAAGCCGTACTGTTTGAACTTGAACTGGAAGCCAAACATGTGCGCCGAGAGCACGAGAGTGACAACCGCCCACACCATCTCTTGCCGCACAGCAAAGATGATCCCCCCGGCAATGGAAATGAGCACGCTGGTGATGTTCGTCCAGTGCAACCATTTCTTACCGTTACTCTTGACGATGGCGTATGCCGTGCCCAACACAATTGGGAGGTACTGAATGAAGTGGAACTGGCGTAGCGGACCAATTACCCCACCAACATAGAGGCCACCTTCATCGGCAACCCCAAACCGGTTGACCGCGTACCACCGCACCGCCGAAATCACGAGCAGAATCACGGCAAGAATGAACAGCCGATCTTCAGTTGGCTTCAGCACGATGAGCGGCTTCGCCTTGCCTATGCGGAGGAAATCAAGGAACAAGCTTCCCAAAATCAGTCCCAAGAAGCCAACGTTGTAGACCTGCAGCGTCTGAATCGGCACGTACATGATCTCGTCTGCGGGTTGCCAATGCAATACCTTCATGACCATGGCCGCTCCCACGTGCTGAATGAAGAAAAGGAGCAGGCAGCAGCCAAGAACCGACGCGACGCCCTTGGTTCGGGAGAACACGACTCCAAACTGAAGCCAAAGGAGGCTCATCCACAGGGAAAACTCCAGGGACGTGCCGGTGGCGAGCTGACCGATGAGCACCAGAGACAGCAAAATGAGGTGAATCGGCCAGAACCAACGCATGGCCGTGGATTCACTTCTCAGCGGCATATCTCGGATGACAGTCGTGCTCAATGAATTCTATTCTCGGTGCTTTCTGTTCGTCTCACGACTCTTTCCAGAGCTTGGTGAGTGCTTCGGCGAGTTGGTCACCGTATGACTGCCAACCCGCAAGTCGCTGAACCCGGGCCAGGGATTTCTCGGACATTTGGGCTTGACGAGCACGATCGTTGGCCAACAAGGTCATTTTGTCACAAAGACTGTCGGGGTCGCGGATCGGTACCAGAAATCCTTCGTCACCTTCGTCAATCAGGTCAAAGGCACCCGTGTTGGTGGTGGCGAGCACCGGGCAACCGCAAGCCATGGCCTCGGCCAAGACCATCCCAAACCCATCCTCGACACTCGGCAAGACGAGCAAGTGACTCGTTGAAAAAAGCTGCCTTAGGTCAGCAACATTCACTTTTCCGCGTATGTGGACATCGGGACGTCCCTCGTACTGGGCAATGAGCGGACGGATATCCTTGCGGACCGAACCCACCATGTGCAGCTGCTTCCCTGGCACATCGAGTTTGTCAAAGGCTTTGAGCAGATGAGGAATCCCCTTGCGATACGAGATCTGTCCGGCGAACGCAATCCGGAACTCATCGTCTCGGGGCTTACCCTCCGGAAAGAAATCCTTGAGATTGACTCCCAGGGGCACGCAAGCCACGCGCTCCGGCGCAAATCCGCGTTCGAGAAATGAGTTGCGCGCAAAGCTCGATGGCGTCATGATCAAGTCGGCCTGGGCGTACTCTGCCTCCTCACGCGCTATGATCCGGGGGTCAACGGCCTGCCGACGAATGCCATGGTCGTCGTACTCCCGTTGGATGAGTTCGTATTGCGTCCGGATGTGAGAACAGGGCCGGTCGCAGACGTACTTCATTCCCTTTTTCTTGGCCTGCGCTCCTGTCTTCACTCCCGCAGATGACATGGCCATCACGACGTCGGCATCCGGCAAACGCTTTGCGACAAATCGGTCAAAACAAGATGACGAGAGAAACTCCAGCAAGAAATGAAATCCCGTCAGTGGCTGTCCCAGAAGATCGTGCGCAACGTAAGGTACCCGCCAATACGGATAGGTGGTTACGCGGTCGACGGGAAAGTCACTCCAGCCTAGCTTCGCGCGTGGGTAGCCCGCAAAGAGCCGCTCCAGGAGCCCGCGCTCGTGCAACATCTGTGCGGCGTGTATGTAGTGAAACTTGCCGGATGTGCTCACAACGACTCGAGGGCGAATCGCAGACGTTTTTTCCCTCATCATCGTTGGCCTAATTGTCAGATCGGGACGCCACGCGCATCCCATAACCCTGCGGGCGGAGAATACCAGCAGACAGCTGGCCTCCTCCGCGTCTCTCAGGTTTAGATTTTGCCTTGACTGGTCCGCTCCACTTCGTCGATGTAGGCAGCGGCAAAGGCGTCCAAGTCTTCCTTGGAAACATCGTAGAGCGAGATGAATCGATAGAACGAACCGGCCTGCGGCTTACCGCTTCGGAACTCACGGGTGATGAAATCCCACCACATGGCATCGAAAGAATCGTAGAACTTCTTGTCCGGACCCTTGAAGGTGAACAGCGAGATCGCCGGTCCTCGCTCCTTGTGGTCCATCTCGATGTACTTCACCGGAATCTTGCCGAACGACTTGGTTTCAATCGTCCGCAGTTCGATGTGCTTCATTTCCCAGCCCTGGCCCTGGAAGCACCACTGCTGGTCGTGGAACGAGTCGCTGTCGTCGCTGGCAATCAGCACCGCATCAATGCGTTGGCCGGCGTTGTTCTCATACACCCGGGAGACGATGCCAAACGGCTTCAGCATCTCGTAGGTGACCTCGTCCATCTTGTAAGACTGATTCGGGTCGGAGTCGCTCTTGACGAATCGATAGCCCAGGATTTCATCCTTCGGCATCATTTCTTCAACTTGGTCTTCCGTCGGCCGGACGTAACCGGTCAAGGTTGACCGGAAATTGGCCAAGGCCCCCACGGCCAAGAACAGGGCGATGACGACAAAGATCTTCTGCTTCATGACTTCTTCTTAAACTCCAGGCCCTTGGTGATGAGATACAGCAGGTAGAAGCACAAGGCCAGGGCAATGTAACCGCTGTAGTCGTGGAAATCGTGGCCCGCCTTCTCGCCGTATTCATTCCCCACCATGCCTATCATGGCGATGCGAACGCCGTTGATGAACACGGAAAGCGGAATGGCGATGGTGGCCAGGATCAAGTTGGCAAAGAACTGCAACCGCGAGATGATCATAAAGAACACCACGGCCGCGCTGATGGCGATGGTCGTTTTGAGGCCGCTACAGGCTGCCGCTACGAACAAAGTGAACTTATCGAGGTTGATCGTCACCGAGTCGGTGCGGAACGGCTTGTAGCCCAGCACATCCAAAATTTGGTAGGCAACCTCCGTGCTCACTTGCTGGAGCGGCAGGGTCGCGCGGTCGATGATGCGGTCCAGAATCGGGAAACCGAGGATGAGGTAGGCAATGGCTGGGGCGAGCGCCCACGCCCAGCGCCAGCCTGCGACCAGCACCACCGAAAGCCAAATCGCCGCAATACACAGCACGCTCTGGATGAACGGCTGCTCCAGGCGCATGCTCATGGCGGCGGCACCCAAGATCGGTACCAGGCCCACCAGGGCCACCCACGTGCCTTTCACCGGGATGTCCTTGATCTTCGGCCACATGGTCCAAACCAAGAAGCCGGAACAAAGGGGTACCAGCAGGCCGTGGGCATAGTGGCTGTCCATGTCCATCCACTGCCGCCAAACCAGCTTGAAGAACGGCAGGAACGCAAAAATCAGCGCGCCAATGGCCAGCATGACGAGTTGGAATTGGGGGTTACGTCCCCAAGCAAGCACCTCATCTAGCGATAGGCGGCGCTCATCAGCGTCCACCGGTGGGGTGGTCGTCTGGACTTCGTTCAGTACGGCCTCGGTATCCATAGTTCAGTGCCTCTCCTTCAACCTTCGTGCCAAACAGAAGGTTCCCGGCAAGTGACCCAAGCCTTAGTAAGCACCCTTACGTTTGAGGATGGCCCCGAGGGTGCGGCCAATAATGCGCAGATCTTGCCGGATCGATGCCTCGTAATAATACTGGCGATCCAGCCGTACGCGCTCTTCAAACTCAAGTTCACTGCGCCCTTCGCACTGCCAGAGTCCCGCGCACGAGGGCTTCATTCGCAGATAGAACTCAATGCTGTCGCCGTAGCGATCCCATTCCGGCGGCAGGATGGGGCGCGGCCCCACCAGGCTCATTTCGCCCTTCACCACGTTCAGCAGTTGGGGCAATTCGTCAATGCTCAGGCTGCGCATCTTGTCGCCGAAGCGGATGAGGCGCGGATCGTTCTTGAGTTTGAGGTTCTTTTGGTACTCAGCGAATAGCTCAGGGTCGCGCCGCAGCACCTCGTCGGCGTTGCGCACCATCGTGCGGAACTTGAGCATCCGGAAGCGCTTGCCATTGAGGCCCACGCGCTCGGACCAATAGAAGATCGGGAAGCCATCTCCGGTGACGACGGCCAGAGAAGCCAAAAGGAAGACGGGGAAAAGGACGATCAACCCTATAACGCCGAGGACAATGTCCAGGCCGCGCTTCATGAACCGATACGAAGGTTCTTCATACCGGGGCAGGCGTTCGGGCGGAGTCATGCCCGCTGCGCTTGCCTTGTCTATCGGAATCACGGTTTCCCTCTTCTGTTGGTGCCCTGATCTCAAATCAAATGAACCTCGAAAACCGTCCAACCTGGTTTTCGGGGAAAAGCGCCACCTTCTGTAGACGGAAATTGTTGGACGCTTGTTCACCGATTATACTAGCGGGGCCTGCTTCCATTTCGTAAGGAATCGCGCTCTTAACCGCCCGTGAACAAAGCCTCCGCCCTGTTTCGTCTGACTCGACCGCGCCAGTGGACCAAGAACCTCCTGGTGTTCGCGGCCATTCTTTTCGCGGGTCAGACGGGAAGCGCTGCCGCCTGGCAAGCGGCGGGCCTCACTTTTGTGGCGTTCATTTTTGCCAGCGCCAGCGTGTACGCCATCAACGATGTGCGCGACCGCCACGCCGACGCCGAGCATGAGAAGAAGCGCCACCGCCCCGTCGCCAGTGGACTGGTGAGCCCGGGCACGGCCCTGGTGCTAGCGGCAGTCTTGGTGGTGGGGGCCTTGGCGCTGGGGTTTAGTATCAATTCCGCGACGCTCGCGGCCGTGGCGAGCTACCTTCTGCTTCAGTTCGCCTATGTCTATAAGCTGAAAACGGTGGCCCTCCTCGATGTCTTTGTGGTGGCGTCGGGGTTTGTCATCCGTGCCATTGCGGGGGGCACGGCCATCTCGGCGCCGGTATCCGGATGGCTCCTGTTCTGCACGGGTGCACTCGCGCTCATGCTCGGCACGGCTAAGCGGCGTCAGGAATTCCGCAGCGAAAAGGGCCACCTCACCCGGGCGGTGCTGAAGGGGTATTCCGAGAAGGCCCTGGATTCGCTCGTCGTGTTCAGTGCCACCCTCGCCGCCCTGGCCTACGGGATTTACGCGCTGGAGAGCCCCACCGGCCAGCAGCACCCGATGCTCATGGCCACCACCCCCTTCGTGTTGTTTGGGATTGGGCGATACCTGCTCTTGGTGTTCGGCCAAGAGGTCGGCGAAGAGCCGGAAGAAGTCCTGCTCCGGGACCCCGCAATCATCCTCACGGTGGTCGGCTTCATCGTGTGCGCTGCCTGGGCCCTCAGCACGGGGGTCGCGCCCGGCAGTCCCTCAGGCCTTTCGGTTGGCCCATAACTTGCCGTTATTGGAGTCAAAGGTAGGGTAACCCCCTGCGGAGTACAGGAAGTTTTATGAAAGTCACGGTCATCGGTACAGGCTACGTTGGTTTGCCCACCGCTCTCGTTTTCGCCGACCTCGGCAACGACGTGCTGTGTGTAGACAAGGATGAAGCCAAGGTAGCGATGCTCCGGGCCGGCCAGGTGCCGATTTACGAACCGGGCGTGGAAGCCCTGCTCCGCCGCTCCCTGGACGACGGCCTCTTTAAGGTCACGCCCAGCACGGATGAAGGCATGCAGCACGGCGAAGTCGTTTTCATTGCCGTGGGTACGCCGCAGGGCGATGACGGCGAAGCCGACCTGAGCGCCGTATGGGCCGTGGCGCGAGATATCGCTAAGTACATCTGCCACTACACCATCATTGTCACCAAGTCCACCGTGCCCGTCGGCACCGGCGACCGAATTGAGCAGATCCTGGTGGATGCTGGCGTGGACCGCTCCATGTTCGATGTGGTAAGCAACCCCGAATTCTTGCGCGAAGGTACGGCCCTCCCCGACGCCCAAAACCCGGACCGCATCGTGATTGGCGCCGACAACCAAGCCGCCGCCCACAAGCTTATGGAGCTCTTTGCGCCGTTGGAAGCCCCGGTCATCATCACCGACCGCCGTAGCAGTGAGCTCATCAAGTACGCCAGCAACACCTTCCTGGCGATCAAGATCTCCTTTATTAATGCCATCAGCCGAATGTGCGAAGAGTGCGGCGCCGATGTCTCTGCCGTCGCCCGGGGCATGGGTTCCGACCCGCGCATTGGCAACAAGTTCCTGCAGGCTGGCCTCGGCTGGGGTGGTAGCTGCCTGCCCAAGGACGTGGCCGCCCTGAACAAGATCGCCGCCGACCTGGGTTACGACTTTAAGATGCTGCAAGCCGCCGACGAAGTGAACGAGCAGCAAACCCGCCACTTTGTGCAACGTTTGTCGGACCGCATTGGCGGATTCCAAGGCAAGACCATCGGCTTGCTTGGCCTGGCGTTCAAGCCCAACACCGACGATATTCGCGATGCGAAGTCGCTGGAAATCATCGAAATGCTGAAGGCGGAAGGCGCGACGATCCGCGCCTATGATCCCGCCGCCGCTGAGAACGTGCGCGCGATCCACCCGGACATCACTTATGTAAATTCGGCGCTGGAAACCGGCCAAGACGCCGACGCGATCATCCTGGTCACGGAGTGGAACGAGTTCAAATCTCTGGACCTCACCCGCCTCGGCCAGATCATGCGCCGCAAGCTCATTTTTGATGGTCGCCGGGTGTTCACGCCCTACCAAATCGAGCGAGCGGGGTTTGAGTACGTCACGGTTGGCGCGAAGGGCTAACCGCTAGAATGGATCAATGATCCACGAGCTGAAGAGTCTCCACGAACTCGAGCAAGTGCAGCCGCAGTTCGTGGAGACTTTGGCTTCGGCCCGCCATGTGCTGGTGGCCAGCCACCTCAATCCCGACGGCGACGCCATCGGCTCTTCCCTCGCCCTTTCGTTCTTTTTGGACCAATTGGGGGTGAGCCACGAGGTGCTGAACCACGACCCCGTGCCGGATAACCTCCTCTTCCTCCCCGGCACCGACCGGGTACGCCAAGCCCCGGAGAACCCCGACGCCGACCTCGCCATCGTGCTGGACCTTGATGAGCCCTCGCGCATGGGGCGCGTGGCGCCCTATCTGGAGGCGGCAGACCGGATGATTGTGGTGGACCACCACGTGCCCAAGGTGCGCCCCGGCCACATGCGCATTGTGATGGAGGAAGCCCCCGCGACGGCGGCGATTCTGGCTGATCTCCTCATCCCCACCGGCAAAGTAAACGCCCAGGTTGCGGATAATCTATTGGCCGGAATCCTTACCGATACCGGCAACTTTCGCTTCCCTAACACCACCCCGCACTGCCTGAACCTGGCCGCGCAGCTGATTGAATTGGGCGCAAATCTGCCCAATATGGCGGAGCAAATCTACCACTGCGTGCCCCTGCCGGCCTTGCGCCTGCTCGGCTGGGCCATTACCAACCTCAAAGCCACGCCGAACGAGGACCTGGTGTATGTCAGTTTGCCGCTCTCGGTCTACCAAGAGCTCGGTGCCCGCGAGCAAGACACCGAAGGCATTGTCAACGAACTCCTCAGCACCCGCCACGCCCGCATCGCCTTTGTGCTGCGCGAACGCAAGCCCGGCGTGATTCGCGGCAGCCTCCGCTCGCGGGGCAACCTAGATGTCGCGGCTATCGCCAACCAATTCGGGGGCGGCGGCCACCGCAACGCGGCCGGCGTAACCTTCGAAGGCTCGCTCCAAGACGCCGAAGCTCAACTCGTGGAGGCCGCCCAAGCGTGCTTGGCATCCTCCTCGTAGATAAGCCCATCGGGCTCACCAGCCACGATGTCGTCAGCCGGGCGCGGCGGGTGTTCAGCACCAAGCGTGTCGGCCACGCGGGCACCCTGGACCCCCAGGCCACCGGTCTCCTGGTGCTGGCTGTCGGCCCCGCTACCCGGTTCTTGCAATATCTGCCGTTGGAGCCCAAGGAGTACCTCGGCACCATCACGTTCGGCGTCACCACCAACTCGTTTGATGCCGAAGGCGAAGTCACCGATACCCAGCCCGTGCCCGCAAACCTCGAGGAGCTGATCCAAGAGCATCTGCCCAAGTTCCGGGGCGAAATCAGCCAACTTCCGCCGATGTTTAGCGCAGTGAAGAAGGCAGGTAAGCCGCTTTACACCTACGCCCGCAAAGGCGAAGAAGTGGAGCGCGCCGAGCGCCGCGTGGTCATCGACACCTACGATATCGTCAAGATTGATGGACCCCATGTGGACGTAAGGATCATCTGCTCCGGCGGCACTTACGTGCGTAGCCTCGCGCACGACCTCGGCCAAGCCGTGGGGTGCGGAGCGCACCTATCGGCCCTCCGCCGCACCCGAATCGGTAAATTTAGTGTAGAAGAAGCACGGGTCATCGACGATTTCGGTCCGGAAGACTTGTGGTCGCTCGACCAAGCCCTGCCCCCGATGCCGGTGGTGAAACTCAATGAAGGACAACTCCGCCACATCCAACACGGACAGCCCGCCCGACTCCGGGAGACGCCGAGCTACACGCACGTGGCTTTGGCCGATCCAGACGGTATGGTGGTGGGCGTGGGACGTGTCCACGGGGAACTTGTCCATCCGGAAATCGTCATCCCCTTCGACGCCCTCTACGAACTCGAAACCGAGTCTCTTTGAGCCCGTCGAATCCCGTAAGGAGTTAAAGGGTCACCTGGGATGGTGGCTGGCGTGGCTGGGGGTTACCCTGCTCGCCGTTTTCGTGCTCAAACCGAGCCCCGAAGGCCACGGCACCCACACTCAGCTCGGCTTGCCGGCGTGCGGGTCGGTGGCATTCTTCGGGCGGCCTTGCCCCGGCTGCGGCCTCACCACCAGTTGGACGGCCACCCTGCATGGGCAGCTCGATACGGCGTTCCGCGCGCACGCCCTCGGCACTTTTCTCTATCTGGTGTTCACCTTCTCGGCGTTCGCGTGCCTGGTGGGCTACCTCACCCAGCGCCGCTTCAATGACCGGTTCCGGCCGGTGGCGGTGATGTTCGCGCTCTCGCTGTTCAGCTTGGTCATCTATGGCGTCATCCGGTTCTTCTTGGTGAAGTACCCAGGCCAGGGCGCCCTGCTCTAACCCTCAGTGGGCAAAGATCGAGGGCGTGCCCCCGGTGTGCCAAAAGAGCGTCCGCCCTTGGATTTCGCCCGCCGCCACCAGTGCCTCTAACCCAGCAAAGGCTTTAGCGGAATAGATCGAATCCAAGAGAATCGCCTCCTCGGCGGCCAAGGTGCGCCGCGCTCGTTCCCCTACGGCGCTCGGCACTCCGTAGCCTTCCCCCGCGAACTCAAACCGGATATCCACGTCGGTCAAAACCGGAGCCACCCCAAAGGTATCCGCCAAACCCCGCGAGAGCCGCAAGACATCGACCCGATTCTCTTCCTCGGGGTCACAAGAGATGCCAATCACCCGGCAACCCGTGCCCTGCAGAGCCGTGGCCAACCCCGCCAGGGTAGACCCGCTGCTCGTCGCCGTCACCACATTGTCAAAGGACATGTCGAGTTCCTGCGCCGCTTGCCAAAACGCGTACGCCCCCTGCGGCGAACTCCCGCCAATCGCCACCTGATACACCTGCTGCCCAGCGTGGCGCAGCCTCAAAGCCCGCTCATCCGCCGCCGCAAAGAGGTCATCCCAACTGCCATCGGGTATCACATGCGACACCAGCCCAAAGAGCTCGTTCAGCACCATATTCCCGCCCCCGTGCGGCCCCGGTGAAGCGGGTTTGCCGTATTCCGGCTCGTAGGGCAGGTGCATCATCACCGCCTCGCATCGCACCCCGATCATCCGGCACGCCGCCGCCAGTTGACGCACAAAGTTGCTCTGGGTGCTGCCGCAGGTCACCACCACCTCGGCCCCGCTCGCCTGGATCTCGGGCACCAGATACTCCAGCTTCCGCCCCTTGTTGCCCCCACCGGCAAAGCCCGTCAGGTCGTCCCGCTTGATCCATAGATCCACCCCCAGCCGCGCACTGGCCCGGGGCAACCGGTGGCAGGGCGTGGGCAGGCAACAGAGTTCAAATCGGGACGGAATCATTGCCTTCCTATTCTACGTGCGTTAGCATTAGGAGCATGAAACGGAATCGCGGTCGCCTGTGGATCTTCATTGGGGTGCCCTTGGCCGCGGCATTCTTCATTTGGGGGCTACCGATCGTGCAAACGGCGAACGACTTCCGTAAGGCCGGTTTCTTCGAGAAGACCAGCAAGACGGAATGGGACTCCGACGTGCGCGGCAACCTGGAAGCCCTACACACCGCGCTTCGCCTGTATATGGATTCGGAGAGCCAGCTCCCCGCCGGAGAGGGGTGGATTGACGCCATCGAGCCCCGCCTCCGCACCGCCGACCTCAAGGAAGGCGAGGCCGAGAAGAAGCTCCACGACCCCAGCGCGGGCGAGAGCAAGTACGGATTTGCCTTCAATAAGGCGATCAGCGGCAAGCACTTTGAAGATCTCCCCGGTGACACGGTGGTGCTCTACCAAAGTCAGCAGAACCAACGGAACGCGGTCGGCGACCCGGCGCAAGATGCCCGGCCCGAGGGCTTAGGCATTTGTGTGGATGGGCAGGTGCGACCCGTTATCCCCACTCCAGACCAGCCATAATCACCCGCGTGGGGTCCGATGACGTACCCTACAGGTGGACCGATGTCGGTAATTCCAAGCGCAGATACCAAAACCCGTCTCGATTTCCTTCGGCTGATGATGACCAGCCGCGAAGGCGACCGCCGTGAAGGCATTTTGCTCCGGCAGAGCAAAGGCTGGTTCCAAGTCAGTGGCATGGGACACGAAGCGGTGGGGGCCTTGGCGCTCCATCTCCGCGAGGACGACTGGATCTACCCCTATTACCGCGACCGCGGTCTGATGCTGGCCCGCGGGCTTAGCACCTACGATTTGGCCCTCGCCTACTTCGCCAAGCGCGATAGCAGCAGCGGCGGCCGCCAAATGCCCGGCCACTACAGCAGCACCGAGCACAACGTGGTCAGCGTTTGCACCCCCACCGGGGGCGGCCTCATCCCCGCGGCCGGTACGGCCTGGGGTGTGCAACTCGATGGCAAGGACAGCGTGGTCATTGCGACGGTAGGCGACGCCGCCATGCGCCAGGGCGAATTCTACGAAGCCTGGGCGTTTGCGGTGCAAGAGAACCTCCCGCTCATCCTCATCATCGAGGACAACAAGTACGGCATCAGCACCCCGACCGAGAAGTTCATGGCGCTGAACATTGACGGCATCCTGAGCCACGACCGGGTGCGCAAGATTGACGCCCGTCACTTTGACAAGGTGTACCAAGAGGGCGGCGAGATCATCCGCCAGGTGCGCAACGGTGGAGGCCCCGTGATGATTTGGGCCGACCTGGACCGCCTGAGCAGCCACACCAGTTCGGACGACCACCGCGTGTACCGCGACGCCGACGACATCGCCGCCATGGCCGACCGCGACCCGATTAAGCTCCTGCGCGATGACCTCATCCGCGAAGGCGCCCTCACGCTGGAAGCGTTCGAGGCCCTGCAGCAAGAGATCATCGAGAGCGTGGACGCGGACTACCGCCGCGCCGAAGTGGCCGAAGACCCGCGCCCCGAGGAGTACATGCTCCACATGGACGGCGACCCGGTGACCCCCACCCGCCCGCCGATGGAAATGGGTCCGCAAACCATGGTGGAAGCCATTGTTCGCACGTTCGATCAAGCCCTCAACGCCGACCAGGACATCATCTTCTTTGGCGAAGACATCGAAGACCCCAAGGGTGGCGTGTTCGGCCTCACCAAGAGCCTGAGCGACAAGTATCCGAAGCAAGTCTTCAACTCGCCGCTGGCCGAAGCCACCATCATGGGCGTGGCCGTCGGCTTGGCCACCTACGGCAAGCGACCGGTGTTCGAGATTCAGTTCATTGACTTCATCACGCCGGCCTGGAACCAGCTGATGTCCAACGTGAGCACCCTGCGCTGGCGCACGTTTGGCAAGCAGAAGTGCCCGATGACGCTTTACGCTCCGTACGGCGCTTACCTGCCGGGCGGCTCGCTGTGGCACAGCCAGAGCATGGAGGGCGGACTCGCCCACGTGCCAGGCCTCAAGATCGCTATCCCGAGCACGCCGGAAGATGCGGCGGGCCTGTTCTGGACGGCCATCCACAACGACGAAACCAACATCATCTTGGTGCCCAAGCACATCTTCCGCAAGCGCGTGGATGTGACCAACGTGGAGCCGATCCCGTTTGGCAAGGCCAAGGTGGTGCGCGAAGGTAGCGATGTCACCATCGTCACCTACGGCAACACGCTGGAACTCGCCCACGAGGCCGCGGACAAGCTGGCCAGCGAAGCGAGCATCGAGATCATCGACCTGCGCACCGTGGTGCCGTGCGATTACGCCACCATTGCTCAGTCGCTCGAAAAGACTGGGCGCCTGGTGGTCATCCAAGAGGACGTCAAGACCTGTGGCTTCGGCCAGAGCATCATCAGCGAAGTGACGGGCAACCCCGACACCTTCAACCTGCTGCTCGCCTCGCCGCAACTGGTGAGCCGCGAGGATGTGCACATCGGCTACAACCCGATCTACGAATACGCGGCGCTGCCGGATACGGACCGCGTGGTGGATGCCATCCGCCGCACCCTGAGCTAATCCCGCAACGGGTAACAAGAAACCCCCGGGGCCGCAAGGCACCGGGGGTTTTTCTTTGCCGGAGAAGGCTGGATTAGAACTGCTGTTCGCCTTCGAGGGCCGGGCTTTGCTGACGGCTAAGGCCCGATTCTGAGTAGCTACCCGTCTTGGGGTGCTTCGGATCCTCGTGGAGGAAGAAGCCGAAGAGCGCGGCAATCCCAATGAGGCTGATCGCCGGGAACGCAATCTTAGCGACCTTGGCCATAGCATTCTGGCTGCTTTCGCTCACCGTGATGCCCCACCGGATGCAGAAGTTCCACAGGCCGTAGGCGAAGTGATAGGCACTGGCCAGAATGCCGATGACGTACACCGCCAAGATGAGGTACGGAATGCCGAACGTCGGCCCCGCCAGCTTGTCGGCCCAGTTGTGATAGTAGTTGACCGACTCCTGGCCCTTGATGGTGCCGAGCACCGAGGTGGAAGCCACGTGGTAGATCAAGAACAGCATGGCCACGATGCCGGAGATGCGCTGGAGTTGGTAGTAGCGGTTCTCGCGGTACTTGCGGTTCTGCCCGACGTAATTCGTCAGTTCACCCCGCGAGGCAATCACGAACCCGTACAGCGCGTGGAAGATGATGGACCCCCAGATCACGCCGTACTTCAGCACCCAAAACACGTGGACCGGAATGCTTTCAAAGAAGTGTATGACTCCGTTGAAGTATTGCGGCCCCGCCAGCGAGAAAGAGTTCAGCGTGAGGTGCTGAATCAGATAGAAGCCCACCGGGATCACCCCTGTGAGCGAATGAAGCTTGTGCAGCGTGTAGTTTTCGCGCATGCCGTCCTTGTTGATTCTACTCAGATATGCGGCAGTGGTCAGCGTGGGTTCAGGACGCCCCCGGCCACCCCGTCGTGCTACCGGTAACATCCGGGCGATGTCCGCGATTATCGAAATCACTGCCCGCGAGATTCTTGACAGCCGAGGAAACCCCACGGTTGAAGTTGATGTTGTTCTCGAAGACGGTTCGATTGGCCGTGCCGCCGTCCCCAGCGGGGCGAGCACCGGCGCGTTTGAAGCCGTCGAACTCCGCGACGAAGATGAAGGTCGCTACCTGGGCAAAGGTGTCCTGCAAGCCGTAGAGAACGTGATGGAAACCATCGCTCCGGCGCTGGAAAACCTGGACGCCACCGAACAAGAACAGATTGACGGCATCATGCTCAATGCCGACGGCACCGACAACAAGGGCAACCTGGGTGCCAACGCCATCCTGGGTGTGAGCCTGGCAGTAGCGAAAGCAGCGGCAGTCAGCGCGGACCTGCCGCTCTTCCGCTACGTGGGGGGCGTGAGTGCCCGCGTATTGCCGGTGCCGATGCTGAACATCCTCAACGGGGGCCAGCACGCCGATAGCAACGTGGACTTCCAAGAATTCATGGTGCTGCCGGTGGGCGCGGAATCCTTCAACGAAGCTGTGCAGATGGGCGCCGAAATCTTCCACAACCTCAAGAAGGTGCTGAAGAGCAAGGGCCTGAACACCGGCGTGGGCGACGAGGGTGGCTTTGCCCCCAACCTAGAATCCCAAGATATCGCCTTCGATCTGCTGATCGAGGCCATCGATCGCGCGGGCTATAAGGCCGGCGACAACGTGTGGCTGGGCATTGACGCCGCCGCCACCGAGTTCTACAAGGATGGCAAATACGTCTACAAGGACGGTCGCTCCCTCTCCGGGGCGGAGCAGGTGGAGTACCTGACCGCGCTGGTGGATAAGTATCCGATTCTCAGTATCGAAGACGGCATTGCCGAGGACGACTGGGACAGCTGGAAGGCCCTCACTGACGCCATTGGCGACCGCTGCCAACTGGTGGGCGACGACCTGTTCGTCACCAACGTTTCGCGCCTAGGCCGCGGCATTGCTGAGCAAACCGCCAATTCGATCCTGGTCAAGGTCAACCAAATCGGCACCCTCACTGAAACCCTCAACGCCGTGGAAATGGCGCACCGGGCCGGTTATTCGGCGGTGATGAGCCACCGCAGCGGCGAAACCGAAGACGTGACCATTGCCCACCTGGCCGTGGCCACCAACTGCGGGCAAATCAAGACCGGCGCCCCCAACCGCACCGACCGCGTGGCCAAGTACAACGAGCTTCTCCGCATCGAAGAGAATCTCGGCATGTCGGCCATCTATGCGGGTCGCGGCGCGTTCTCGCGCTTTGCCAAGCGCATGGCGCAAGGCTAAGCGGCCGCTCTCTGCGCTCCGGAGTTCCTTGTCGAAAGGACTCCGGGGCTTTTCTTTGGCCAGAACCACGCTTTCGCCTTGGGACCGATGCCCGAGAGTCCCTGCCTCCCTTCCCCTCCGCCCCGGAGCCCTTCGGGGGGCCTTGGGTACGCTCCCCTTAGGAACGCGAGATGCCAACGACGCCCTCCGCTAAACCGCTCGACCTGAGCGCCGCTACCGTTCACTTTAACCGTCCTGTTCCCGTGCTCGTGGAAGATGCCCTGCGCCGCGAGATCGGCGTGCTGGCGCACAACGGGGCCCTGGTGGCCTACACCGGCAAGTACACCGGTCGCACCCCCAAGGACAAGCATGTGGTGCGCGATGCCAACTCCGAGCCGCACGTGTGGTGGGAGAACAACCAGGCGATGTCGCCAGAAGAATTCGATGGTTTGGTCCAGCTCGCCCAGGAGAAGCTGGCCGGCCGCACCATTGACGTGGTGGACACCATCGGCGGCGCCGCCGCTGAGCACCAACTGAAGGTGCGCTTCTTGGTGGAAAGCCCGTACCACGCGCTGTTCATCCGCCAGATGTTGATCCGCCCGACGGCCGAGCAACTGGCCGACTTCGAGCCGGATTGGACAGTGGTGGACCTCGGCACCGTGAAGTACGAGCGCACGGTGGATGGCACCGACCGCGATGCGGTGATTGCGATTGATTTCAGCCGCCGCATGGTCATCATCATGGGCACGCTCTACGCCGGCGAAATGAAGAAGTCGGTGTTCAGCATCATGAACTACATCCTGCCGCTGAAGGGCGTGATGAGCATGCACTGCTCCGCCAACATCGGCAAGGATGGCGACACCGCCTTGTTCTTTGGTCTGAGCGGCACTGGCAAGACCACCCTCAGCGCCGACCCCGAGCGATTCCTGATCGGCGACGACGAGCACGGCTGGGACGACAACGGCGTGTTCAACGTAGAAGGCGGATGCTACGCCAAGTGCATTGACCTGAGCCGCGAGAAGGAACCGGACATCTGGGATGCCATCCGCTTTGGTGCCGTGCTGGAAAACGTCGAGATGACCGACGCCCGCGTGCCGATGTACGAGAGCAAGAAGTTCACGGAAAACACGCGCTGCGCCTACCCGCTGGAGCACATCAGCAATGCCGTGTTCCCCAGCGTGGGCGGCCACCCCAAGAACATCATCTTCCTGACGGCGGACGCTTTCGGCGTTCTCCCCCCAATCAGCCGCCTGAGCCCGGAAGAAGCCATGGTGCACTTCCTCAACGGCTACACGGCCAAGGTCGCGGGCACGGAAGCCGGCGTCACCGAGCCGCAGATGACGTTTAGCACCTGCTTCGGCGCGCCGTTTATGACCCTTCACCCGAAAGTGTACGCCGACCTGCTCCGCGCCAAGATTGCCGAGCACGGCAGCAAGGTGTGGCTGGTGAATACCGGCTGGACCGGCGGCCCCTACGGTGTGGGCAAGCGCATGGACCTGAAGTACACGCGCGCCATGATCACGGCGGCCCTGGCCGGGCAACTGGACAACGTTCGGTTTGAGCGCGAGCCGGTTTTCCAGCTGGAAGTGCCGACCTCCGTGCCGGGTGTGCCGAACGAGGTGCTGATGCCGCGCGAGACGTGGGCCGACAAGGACGCCTACGATCGCCAAGCCAACGACCTGCACGCCAAGTTCGTGGCCAACGCCGCGAAGTTCGGCCTCTAAGCTCGCAAGGGCGACAATCTCAGGAGATCCCGGTTTCGGCCGGGGTCTCGTTTTCTTTGGTGGGGCCGCCTTCGGACGGGGCCGGGTCATCCAGGCGCGGCGGACGGGCCAGGGCCAGCCCGGCCAGCACGCACACTAGCCCAATCCACTCCCCCGCCCCCATGCGCTCGCCCAGCACCAGCCAGCCCAAAATCGAGGCCACCGGCGGGATGAGATATTGCGTCAGTCCGGTGCGGGTCGGACCGACATCGGCGAGACCCTTGTAGTACGCCCAGAACGCGCCGAACCCTGCCACCAGGGCCAGGTAACCCAACGTCCACCAACCCGTAAAGTCAATGCGTTGCCACTGGATCGCCATCATGTCGTCCCAGCCGTAGGGCACCACCAGGAGCATGGCGGCCGGGATGCCCACCGCCAGCATGGTGAAGGGGCCAACCTCGCCCAGCACGGGCTTAGACATCACGACGCTCACGCCCCAGCTCAAGGCACTGGCCAGCAAGAGGAGAATGCCCAGGAGGCTTCCGTGGCCTTCACTGAGCGCATTCACGCCCACCAGGGCCACCCCGATGCTGGCAATCGTGAGGCCGGCCACCAGCCGAGGGGAACCCTTTTCGAGCTTCAGCCCCCACGCCAGTAAGATCGCCACCAAGGGCGAGAACGAGATGATGACCGAGGCCGGCCCCGCCCCGGCCATGCGCATCCCTTCCATGAATAGCACCATATAGATACCGCTGGCCACAAATTGGGCGAGCATGCTCTTCCACAGCATCGGGCGCGAGATGCGGAAGCGGCTCTCGTGCCATGCGGCAATCGCAAAGAGGGGCCACATGATGAGATAGCGCAGCACCGTGAGCGCGGCGGGGGCGCGGGCGGGGTCGAGCACCGGCTCGAACGCCTCGTAAAGCAGCTTAATGACGGTGAAATTGAATCCCCACGCGAAGACCACGAACAAGAGGGCGGGATGAAGAAGAGATCGCCAAGCCCGCATGGATTCCAACGAGTAAACCTTCAACGGTCGTTACAGAAAGGGGTACACCTAGCGCGGAGTTCATCATGAACGAAGCCATCCGCAAGCTCGAAATGGAGATTTACGAGCTGAAGCAGCAACTCTCCAAACTCCGAACGGAGGCCACGCCGGAACCCGTCGCCGACTACACCTTCCAAACCGCCACCGGCGACGTCACCTGGGCGGACCTCTTCGGCGACAAGGAGCACCTCTTCCTCATCCACAACATGGGAGAATCGTGTGATTACTGCACCCTTTGGGCGGATGTCCTGCACGGATACATGCCGATGCTGGAGCAAAAGGCCAGTGTGGTGCTGGTGAGTGGCGACTCCCCCGCCATGCAGCAAGCTCAGTCCACCAAGCGTGGGTGGCGGGTGCGGTGCGTCACGGATACATCAGGCGAATTCACCGAAGCCATGGGGATGATGAAGGACGGTCATCGATGGCCCGGAATGTCGGCTTTCCATCGAGGAGCGGATGGTGCCGTCGTGCGCACCGGGGTCACCCCGTTCGGCCCGGGCGATGACTTCTGCCCCGTGTGGCCCGCGTTCGACCTGCTCAAGGGCGGTGCCGATGGTTGGGAACCTAGTTGAATCCCCTCTATAATAGAACCATGCGGCTCTGGATTCCGGCTTCGGCCTTCGCTCTCCTCGTCATCGGTTGTGGCGGCCCGTCCGTCCAGCAGGACGGCAACAAGACGACCATCAACACGCCCGAAGGCAAGGTGGAAGTCACGAACAACAACGACAAGGACAACACGTCCATGTCGGTCACCACGGACAAAGGTACGGCGACTTTCGACACCAAAGATCAGGTGGATATCACCAAGTACGGCCTAAAGGCGTACCCCTCAACGTTCGATAACAAGGACGATGCGGGCGGCATGGTCATCACCACGCCCGAGGGTGAGCAAGCCACGATGATCTACTGGACCAAGGATGACCCGGCCAAGGTTTTCGAGTTCTACGGTTCTCAGCTCACGGCCGACAAGTCCGAGGTGAAGGACGCCAACGGCGGCATGGTGGCCGGCAAGACCTCCACCGGGGCCAGCGCGGTCATCATGATCCAAAAGGAAGACGCGGGCACGCGCATCGGCATCACCGCCGGCACCGAGAAGAAGGGCTAAGCCCGCGCGTAACGTTCCATGAGCGCGGGCCACGTCCCGCGCTCGATGGCTTCTCGAATCTCTTCCATCAGGCGGGCATAGAACGCCAAATTGTGCAGAGTGGCCAGGCGCGGGCCGAGCGGCTCCTTGGCTTTAAACAGATGCCGCATGTATGCGGCCGTGTACCGCTCGGTGGCCGGGAACACGCTCGCCGGATCAGCCGGGGCGTCTAGGCGTTCGTACTTCTTGCCGGCAATATTGATGCGCCCCTCCAGTGTATAGAGGCAGTGGTGCCGGGCCATGCGGGTGGGCAGCACGCAGTCAAACATGTCCATACCGGAGCTCACGGCATGCAGGATGTCTCCAGGGTGCCCGACGCCCATCAGGTAGCGGGGCTTATCCACCGGCAGGCGCGGCGCATTGGCCGCCACCACGGGTCGCTGCATTTCGGTGGGCTCACCCACACTCACCCCGCCAATGGCAAATCCATCAAAGGGCAATGACGTGATGGTACGCAGGCTTTCTTCGCGCAGGTCCGGGTGCACCCCGCCCTGCACAATCCCAAAAATGGACTGGTTCGGACCCCGGGCATCCAGGTTGCGAGGTGCCCACAGGTGCGTCAGGCGCATCGCCTCCACCGCTTCCTCTCGGGTGCAGGGGTAGGGTGGGCACACGTCCAGCGCCATGCTGATGTCCACCCCCAAGGCAGCCTGAATCTCGATGCTCCGCTCGGGCGACATTCGCATTTCGCTGCCGTCCAGGTGCGAGCGGAACGTCACGCCTTCGTCCGAGAGTTGCCGCTGGTGGCTGAGCGACATCACCTGGTAGCCGCCGCTATCGGTGAGGATGGCCCCGCGCCACCCCATGAACTTGCCCAGTCCGCCCAGCTCCTTCACCACCTCTTCGCCCGGCCGCAGGGCCAGGTGGTAGGTATTGGCCAGGATGAGCGAATAACCCAGCGCCTCTACGTCCTCTGCCTGAAGCGTCTTGACCGTGCCCACCGTGCCCACGGGCATAAAGCAGGGCGTCTCCACTGTCCCGTGCGAGGTGTGCAGGCGGCCGCGCCGAGCCCCGGTGTGCGGGCATGTGGCCAAAAGTTCGTAGTGGACAGGCATAGCGGGGGCCGCTCCCGAATGTACCGCGAGCCCACCAATGGGGCATGAAAAAGCCCCCTGCCACCGGGGCAGAGGGCGGGTTCGGATGATCCTCATACCGCTTAGGAGCCAGCGGCCGCCTTCTCGCGGGCCATCTTCAGAGCGTTATTGATCTCTTCGGTGAGTTCCGCCGGGAGGTCCATTCCCTTCAGCAGGGCCACGGAGCGTTCCAGCGCCTTGACGGCACCCGCCGCGTTATCGCACTCCATCAGGGCCATCCCCGCAAAGTACAGGCTAAACGGGTCCGCATCGCCCGCCTCGTTGGCAATGCGCGCCGCGATCTTGCTGATCATGTCCTTGAGCCGAAGACAACGCTGCCAGGATGGCAACTGCGGATGCGATCAATGCACGCATATCCACATTACATGGGGCAAAGGTGACTTTCTATGACCTATGGCAATTGGCATATGCGAATACACCCCGTGCCAAACGTGGAAATGCCCCCTCCCATGTCGGAAGGGGGCCGTGTTTCCGAGACCTAGGGCCCTTATGAGCTAGCCGCCGCCCTTTCCCGAGCCACCTTAAGGGACTCAGTGACTTCGGCCAAGAGTTCACGCGACACATTCTGCTCCTTGATCATCTTTACGCACCGCTCTAGTGCCTTCACGGCGCCCTCAGGGTTCTCACACTCCATCAAGGCGAGGCCCGCAATGTAGAGGCCGAGCGGATCGATTTCACCTGTGTCGCTGGCAATACGCGCCACGATCTGGCCGATCATGGCCTTGTTGGCTCCTGGCGCCTGGACCGCATTGAGGCAAAAGAAAGCCAAGTTCGTGCGTCCTTCGCGGCCCAGCTCAAACAATTCGTTCACAGTGCGCCGGAATCTCAGCGGTTCAGCGTCGATGTAAAGTTCGAGAAGCGTTGACTTGCGTTGGATTTTGAGTTCGGTTTCGCCTCCGCTGTCGGCACTCTCAATCTGGGATCGGCCAGCTTCACGATCACCGCTTCGATAAAGTTCTGCCCCCCGTTTCACCACGGCCATAAAGGCATCGAACTTGGCCGTCCGTGCGCGTTCCGCCGCGAAGGCAGTCTGGGCAGTAGCCAAGTCAAAGGTTCCTCTGACGATTTGCTCCAAGGGTTCATCCATGCTCATCGGATGGCCAATCCATTGAACAACTCCGTCATTGAGAATAAAGGTCGCCGGAATACCACGTTGGTCTGCGGCCTTCATCCAGGTTTCCGCCATGGTCATTCCTTCATCGAGGGCCACGTTGTAGCTCATCCGGTCGCCTTGGCCCTCCACAAACTTCTTAACCAAACCGGCAATATCATCGCCTTGTTCCCAAACGCTGACCCCAATCACCGTGACCTTGCCCTCGTACTTCTTTGCCAGTGAGGAGATGTGAGGCATGCTTTGGATACAAGGGCTGCACCAGGTCGCCCAGAACTCGATGACGAACACGCCCTTCGAAAGGTCGGTGACAGCCTTACCCTTCACAAACTCGGCCACTCTGAGCGGCGGTGCCGGTTCACCCGGACCTAGGCCTTGAGCCGAGGACAACGCTGCCATCAATGCAAGAGCGGATGCGATCACTGCACGCATATCCACATTATAAGGGGCAAAGGCCACTTTATTTGACCTATGGAAATTGATAAACGTGAATATAGTGCCCCTGGAACATGATAGTGCCCCGACCCAAATTGGGCCGAGGCACTTCTCTGACGGTCAGGCACTTACCAAGCGGGCTTGACTTTGCTACGAGCGTCGTCAGCGGCTTTGTTCAAGTCCGTGACGAAGGCGGGCGGATACTCACCAGCGGCCGCATAGCCTTGAGCTCGCTCGAAAGACCGTAATGCCGCTTCGGCGTTCTCGCTCGCCACCAGCGCCATGCCCGCGTAGTACAGCGCAATCGCATTGGTCTCGCTGCTTTCTCCGGCAATGCGCTCAGCGATCTTGCCCAGCAGCGCCTTGTTGCTGTTGGCTTGGCGGGAAGTGTTGTAGCAGAAGAAGGCGAGGTTCAGGCGAGCCGAACCACCTTCGGCAAACATTTCGTTGGCCAGACGGCGGAAACGCAGCGGCTCGGAGTTCACATACAGGCCCAGCAATGTCATGTTGCGTTGCAGGTTCAGGCCCGCATCGCCGCCACTATCGGCGTCCATGATCTGCGTGCGACCAGCTTCCATGTTGCCCTCGCGGTAGGCCTTCGCCCCGGCTTGGACAGCCCCCATAAAGGCAGCCATCTTGGCTTCGGCTTCCATTTCGGCCTTAAAGGCGGCCTTGGAGGCTTCGAGATCGAACGTACCCGCCACGACTTGCGCCAGGGGCTCATCCATGGTCATCGGGTGACCGATCCACTGCACCACGCCATCCTTGATGATGAACGCGGCGGGGATGCCGTTTTGACCGGCGGCCTGCATCCAGGTTTCAGCCATGGTCATGCCTTCATCGCGAGCCACGTTGTAGCTCATCTTGTCGCCCTGGCCGTCCACAAACTTCTTGACCATGCCCGCAATGTCGTCGCCGCGCTCCCACACGCTCACGCCCACCACGGTGACCTTGCCTTGGTGCTTCTTGGCAAGCTCGGAGATGTGCGGAATGCTGACAATACACGGTCCGCACCAGGTCGCCCAGAACTCGACCACGAACACTCCCTTCGAGAGATCCGTGACGGTCTGACCCTTCACAAATTCAGCAACTTTGATCGGCGGAGCTTGAACGCCCGGGCCGAGGCTCTGAGCCGATGAAAACGCTGCCAACAAGGCAACTGCGGATGCAATCACGCCACGCATAAGCTCATTATGCGTGGCGCGGTCATTTCGTTGCCATATTCGCCAAAGTTTCCGGGGGGAACTTCAAACGACGGACTTAGAGAGTGACGAGTCGGCCCCCTTCCTTGCTGCTGGTGACGGCCGCGTAACCCACGCGGTGGCTTTCCATCGCGTCTTCGAGCTTGGTCACCAGGAACGAGGGGTCATTGCGGACCACCGCTTGCGCCCAGTCGGCCGTCATGCGTTGGTCGCCGCCGCCGTGGCCGCTCAGGTCTTGGCCCGTGGCTTCCACGTCCCAGCGGATGCGCTTCTCGTCGTTGAAGGTCGCCACGTCCAAGTAGCGCTCGTCGCCCACGATGTCGCCCTTGGTGCCCATGATGCGCGTGCGGCGGCCGCCGTAGCTCGTCATGGCTTCCATGCTGAAGGCCGCCGTGGCTCCACTTCGGTAAAGCATGTTCACGACTTGGTGGTCGTTCACCGTGTTGTCGGCCTGGTAGACGCACTGGCCGTATTGGCCTCGGCGCAGTTTAGACCGGATCGATTCTTCGCTACGGTCCGGGGTTTCGATGTGGTGGGTGCTCCACCGTTTCTTGTTGACGTAAACATCCTCGGCGTGATAGATGCACGATTCCCGGTGCGGGCATCCATCCATGCAGAAGCGCGGCGCGCCCGCCGGGGCGTTGCGCTTGTGGAACGTGCGCAGGCCCCCAAAGGAGCTGACGGCCTTCACCGGCTCATCCATCCACCAGTTGATCAGGTCGAGGTCGTGGCAGCTCTTGGCCAGCAGGCTGGGCGTGGCCAGGTCTTCGCGCCGCCACGGGCCACGCACATAGGAGTGCGAGAAGTGAAGGTGCCAGATCGGCTCGATGTGCTGCACGCTCACCACGTCGCCGATCATGCCGCTTTCGATCACAGCCTTGATCTGCACGTTGAAAGGGCTATAGCGCAGCACGTGGCACACGCCCACGATGCGGCCCTTGGCCTGCGCAAGCTTGAGGATGTCGTTGCACTCCTTCCAGCTGGGAGCAATCGGCTTCTCCAGCAGAACGTCGTAACCCATTTCCAGCGCGCGCATGGTGGGTTCGTAGTGCATGCGGTCTTGGGTGGTGACGATGACGGCATCGGCAAACTTGGGCCGGTCGAACACGTGCTCCCACGTCGTAAAGGTGTTGGCCGCTTCGATCTTGTGGTTGTTCACGCAAGCGGTGCGTCGGTATTCCAGCGGCTCGGCGACGCCCACAATCTTGAGCGTGTCGGGCATCTGCCCGGCGTAGTAGCCGTAGAGTCCGCCGCGCCCGCCGTGGCCCAGGATGATGGCGGTGCAGGGGCGAGGCGCCGCGCCCAGCGCGGGGCGGTTGGGGGCGGGGAGCACGCCGTTTTCTTGCAGGGCAAAGAGTTCGCGCCCCGGGAAACCGAATGCAAGGGAGCCCGCCGCAATGCCGGCCCCGGCCAAAAGTTCGCGTCGCGTTACGTCAGGCACGGCCCTACTATAACGATTCGAACTCGAAGAATGAAATGTTGACGAAATTGTCTACATAAACTGGGCGATCTCTTCGAGCGGCTTGCGGGCGAGATCAGGCACAGTGGCGTCGGGGCTCGCGTAGCCCACGGCCAATACCAGGAACGGCTTCTCATTGAGCGGCCGCCCGCAGATGTCGCGAAGGAAAGTCATCGGCGACGGCGTGTGCGTAAGGCAACACAACCCCGCCCGGTGCAGGGCCTGGATGAGAAACCCCGTGGCAATCCCTACGCTTTCGGTCATGTAATAGTGCTTGTCCCGGGTGCCATCCTCGCGCACGCCGTAATCCTGGCGGAAGATGACGATCAGCCACGGCGTGTCCGTCAGGTGCGTTTTCACAAAGTCGGTGCCGAGCGGGCGCAGTGCCTCGCGCCACTCATCCGTAATGCGCGATTCGTAGAAGGTGCGCTCCTCTTCCTCCGCCGCTTCGCGGATGCGTTCTTTCATCGCCGGATCTTGGATCGCCACGAAGGTCCACGGCTGCTTGTGCGCGCCGCTGGGGGCGGTGCCGGCAATGAGAAGGGCGTGCTCGATGGCTACTCGCGGCACGGGGTCGGTAGAAAATTGGCGCACCGTACGCCGCTGGTCGGCCACCTGGTACTGCTCGGCCAGGCTTGCCGCCACCTGCTCGGGGGTCACTCGCGCGGGCTGGTAAGGGATGAAGCCATCCATGATGGCCTCACCCTACCTTGAATCGGCCTTGGCTCAGGCCTTGCCGGGGATGCCGGGTTCGGTCAGCAACGCCGGGTCCAGAACCTTGGCCAAGGTCGCCTCATCCAGCAAGCCCTGCTCGCGCACCACATCCGGGATGGACTTCCCTTCCTTCAGCGCCGTCTTCACCACATCAGCCGCCGTCTTGTAGCCCACGTAGGCGTTGAGCGCGGTGGCCAGCGACGGCGAAATCTCCGCGTAGTGGCGGCAGCGGTCTTCGTTGGCGGTGATGCCCACCACGCAGTTGTCCACAAACGTGTCAATCGTGTTCGTCAGGATCTGCAGAGCGAACTGCGCGCTAAAGGCCATGCTCGGCATCATCACGTTCAGTTCCAGCTGGCCCGCCTGCACGCACATATCGATGGCGTGGCACTGGCCCAGCACCTGGAATAGCACCAGGTTCATGTTCTCGGCCATGCTGGGGTTCACCTTGCCCGGCATGATGCTGGAGCCCGGCTGCACGGCCGGCAGCACGATTTCAGCGAGGCCCGTGAGCGGCCCGCTGCACAGCAGGCGCAGGTCGTTGGTGATGCGGGTGAGTTCCAGGCACAGCAGGCGCAGACCGGCCGAGAGCGAACCCATGCAGTATTGGCTTTGCATCGCCTCGCGCAGGTCGTCGGTGCACCGGAAGTTGATGCCGGTCTTCTCGTTCAGCGACTTGACGAGTTGGAAGCGGTAGTCCGGGTGCGTGTTCAGCCCCGTGCCAGCGGCGCTGCCGCCAATGCCCAGTTCTTCCAGGTCGCGGGCGGCATTCTCCAGCGCGCCCACGCAGCGGCGCATGCTGACCGCATAGGCCGTGAACTCCTGGCCGAGGCGGATGGGCACCGCATCTTGCAGGTGGGTGCGCGCCGACTTGAGGATGTGGTCGAACTCCTTGCCCTTGGCGGCAAAGGCATCCGCCAGGCGGTTCACCTGCGGGATCAGTTCGCCCAGCAGCATCCGCGACATCACGCGCATGCTGGTCGGGAAGGTGTCGTTGGTGCTCTGCCCGTAGTTCACGTGGTCGTTCGGGTTCACCTTGCTGTAGGCGCCCTTGGTGCCGCCGAGAATCTCTTCCGCCCGGTTGGCCAGCACCTCGTTCACGTTCATGTTAAAGCTGGTGCCCGCACCCATGTGGAAGACGTCCACCGGGAACTGGTCTCGAAGCTGACCCGCTAAGACTTCGTCGGCGGCCTGGATGATGGCCCGGCCGACTTCGGCATCCAGCAAGCCCAGGTCCGTGTTGGCCACCGCCGCCGCTCGCTTCACGTGCACAAAGGCTTCGATCATGCGCGGGTGCTCGGTCAGTCCGCTGATGCGGAAAAGCTGGCGGCTGCGCTCGGCCTGGCTTCCCCAATACGCGTCGGAGGGGACGTGAACGTCGCCCAGACTGTCCTTTTCGATGCGGGTGCTCATACAGATTCGAGTTTAGGCGAACCCTTCCCCACCGCTTGAGACAAAATGGGCCATGAGCCAGTTTTCGTACCAAGCCCTCTCCCCCGAAGCCATCGCCGAGGCCCTGGCCGGCGTGCCCGGCTGGGCCGTGGAAGGCAACAAACTCGTCCGCACCTGGACGTTTGAGAGCTACCCGCAAGGGCCGGACTGGGCGGTGCGCGTGGGCGAATTCGCCGAGGCGCTGAACCACCACCCGGACATCCTCATCGGCTATTGCCGGGTGACGGTGAGCACCACCACCCATGACGCAGGCAACCAGATCTCGGAGATGGACTTCGAGCTGGCGCGGCGTCTGAATGCGGTGGGATAAGCCTTTGCTAAGGCTTAATAAGCCTTCGCGAAGATCACGCGGCGGGCACTGGGCGCGCCCGTGAGCACGCATGTGCCCGGCGTTTCGTCGGCGGGGTCCAGCGGCACCTGCGGAATGCACCGGATCGTCGCCTTCGTCATTTCGCTGATGCGGTCTTCGGATTCCTGCGTGCCGTCCCAGTGGGCCAGCACGAATCCGCCCCCGCCTTCGCCCGAGAACTGCGCGGAGAACTCATCCCAGGTGTCCACGCGGTGGATGTTGGCATCGCGCATGGCGCGGGCCTTATCCAGCAGGGCAACCTGCATGGCGGCCAGTTGCGCCACGATATTCGCGGCGGCGTCGCCCACGGCCACGTTCACCTTTTCGTCCTGATCGCGGCGGGCGGTGATGACGTGCCCGGCCTCGAGGTCGCGGGGACCCATTTCCACTCGCACACAGGCGCCCTTGAGCTCCCAGTCGTTGAACTTGAAGCCCGGAGATTCCTTTTCACGGTCATCCACCTTCACGCGCACGCCCTGCGCCTTCAGGTCACCGGCCAGTTGGTCGGCGGCTTGCAGCACGGCCTCGCGCTGTTCGCCGCGACCGATGGGAATGATCACGACTTGCACGGGCGCGAGCTTGGGCGGCAACACCAGGCCCCGGTCATCGCTATGCACCATCAGCAGCGTGCCAATCAGGCGGGTGCTCACGCCCCATGAGGTGGCGTAAACGTACTCCAGCTTCCCTTCCTTGTTCTGGAAGGTCACATCGAACGCCTTGGCAAAGTTCTGGCCCAGGTGGTGGCTGGTGCCGGCCTGGATCGCGCGCAGATCTTGCGTCATCGCCTCGATGGTGTAGGTGTGGTCCGCACCGGCGAACTTCTCGCCGTCGCTCTTGATGCCCGCAATCACCGGCACCGCCATCCAGTCCTCGGCGAAGGTGCGATAGACATCGAGGATGGTTAGACTTTCCTGTTCCGCCTCCTCATAGGTGGCGTGGGCGGTGTGCCCTTCTTGCCACAGAAACTCAGCGGTGCGCAGGAACAGGCGGGGGCGCAGTTCCCAGCGCATCACGTTCGCCCACTGGTTGATCAGCAGGGGGAGATCGCGGTAGCTCTGAATCCAGTTCTTGTAGCTATTCCAGATGATCGTTTCGCTGGTCGGGCGGATGATGAGCTCTTCTTCCAGCCGCGCATCGGGGTCTACGATCACCCCGTTTTCCGAATCCTTCAGGCGGTGGTGGGTCACCACGGCGCACTCCTTGGCAAAGCCATCCACGTGCTCGGCTTCGCGGCTCAGGAACGACTTCGGGATGAGCATCGGGAAGTAGGCGTTCACGTGGCCGGTCGCTTTGAACATATCGTCCAACGCGCGCTGCATGAGTTCCCAAATCGCGTAACCATGCGGGCGGATGACCATGCAGCCTCGAACGACGGAGTTATCCGCCAGGCCCGACCGCTTGACGAGGTCGTTGTACCACTCGCTATAGTTTTCGTCGCGGGGAGTTATCCCGAGTTCCTTGCTCATCTGAGGCACTAGTTTATCCGGCGGCGGTTACGAGGGGCCGTGACGGACCACGCTCCCCGCGGTGCCAGGCCCAGGCCAGTACGGCGGCTTCAAAGATCTGCCCCGCCAGAATGGCGACCGACGCCCCCACCAAACCCGGCCACTGAAGCCAAATGCTGGTGACGAGGAATACCAACATCGAGGTGACCCCGGCGAAGATGGCATAGAGCCGCGACATGGTGCGCCCCACCCGGGTTAGCATCCCCCGGTAGAAGCTCATCACCCCGTTCAACAAGGGCAAGAGGGTGGCCATGAGGATGACCGGCAGCGCCCGCGCCGATTCCTCCGGCGACGACTTGAGAATGCCCTGGAACACGGCATGCCCAATGGGCGGCACGCTGAGAATCGCCAAACCCAGCGAAAGCGACAACCCCACCGTGAGACAGAACCGCCACAGCACGGGGGCGTCTTCGGCGCGGTCGCCGTGGGCGATGACGAGCTCCGGCAGCGCATAGGTCGCCGCCCGCATCAGCCAAATGAGGTTGAAGGCGAGCGTCCACGCGCTTTGGTTGGCCACCGGGTCGGCGCTGCGACCGAGCGCCATGCTGATGGCGGGGGCCGAGAGCATGATGACCAGCGTAGTAGCGGTTTGGGGGGCGTGGAACCGGGCGATTTCTCCGAACGAAAGCGCCGGACCTGTGGGTTCTTGTCGCATCAGTTGCGCCACGGCCGGTCGCGCCGCCCAGTGGGTAAAGGCGGTTTCGGCGATGACTGAAATGAGAAGCGCCCACGCCACGGCATGCAGCCCCGGCAAGCCAAGCCCATAGGCGCCACCGGCCCCCACCGCAATGAGGACGACAATGCGCAGCACGGTGCCCACGCCGATGGCGCGGGTAAGCCCGGACCGAATCATGAAGCCGTGGTGGCACCGCCGCCAACCGATGAAGGCCGCCCAGAACAGCATGATTTGGAACGGGGTGCGCGAGGCTTCCACCACCGCGGCCGGCTGCGAGAGCCACTGCATGGCAATGATGTCGAACAGCGGGGTGAACCCCACCAACCCGTTCAGCACAATGGTCACCCCCATGGTGAGGAGGCAAAACTGGCGAAGCCGGACGACGTTGGCGGAATTGCGGCTGAGCGCCGTGGACGTGCTGAGGAGATCGATGACCGGACTCTCGAAGAATAGCGCCAGCGCCATCACCAGATAGAGAGCCGCCTTCGCGAGCTCGAAATCCGGCAAACTATTGAGGATGCGGTTGAGCGCAGGCTGCTCCAAAGCCATGAACACCCACGAAAGCGCCAGGGGCGTAAACAGCCGCGCCAAGAGATGGGTGTTTAGGTTGGTTGCAGCACCCGGCGTCAAGCGTTTGGCTCCGCCCGGAAGGCATGCCAAGCCACAAAGACCCAACTTGTAATCAAAAGTACACCCCCAATGGGCGTAATCGCCCCGAGCCGGCGCGGGCCACCTAGGGCCAAGCCGTACACGGTTCCGGCGAAGACGATGACTCCCGTCAACATAAGCGCAGGCGCCCAACGGAGATCGAGTTTTGAACTCAAAATGCCGCAGAAAACGAGGCCCAGACCGCCCCACATCTGGTACGTCTGTGCCGTGTGCCACTGGGCGAGAGCGTTGGCAGTGAGGGTTTCTTTGAGCTCGTGGGCCCCAAAAGCACCCAGGGCGATGCCCAGAGCCACCACCACGGCACCGACACCCACCCAACGCATGGAACTAGTTTGGCGGCTCGCCTCGTTCTCAAAGTAGGGCGAACCATTCGCAAGGGTGGCCACGTCCTGCACATATCGGGGCATGACTCCGGCAATTTTCAGGGTTGACAGGGTATTGTCATCGTGGTGGCGAGCCGCTACGGTTCGATACCAGGCCAACGGAAAGGTCATAGTATCGCAATGAAAAAGTTATTGATCAGCGCGCTGGCGACTCTTGGGGTCGCGAGTGCCTTCGGGATTCAAGGATCGTACGTCGTGGACGAGATTTACGTCAAGTTCGCCAACTACGCCAACGGTCGTCCGCTCAGCCCGACGATGAAGAAGTTCATCCTGAGCAAGGTAGGCGCCCAAGAAACGGCTTTCTATCCGCAGATCGGGTGGAGCCGCGTCAAGCTCAACGCCCGCGGCAACGTGGAAGCCGCCGTGGCGACTCTGGATAAGGAACGCTACGTACGCGACGCCGAGCCGGTGTTCATTCGCGAATTCAACGCGACGCCCAACGACCCGCTCTACGTGAACCAGAAGTGGCTCCTCCCCATCAACGTCGCGCCGGCTTGGGACCTGTTCAAGGGTTCTGACCAAGTGATCGTGGGCATCCTCGACTCCGGTACGGAACTGGACCACCCGGACTTGGAAAACAAGCTCGTGCCGGGCGAAGACATGGTGGACCTGGACGGTGACCCGTCGGACTCCAACGGCCACGGGACCGGTTCGGCCGGGATGGCCGCCGCTGACACCGACAATGGTATCGGCGTTGCCGCTCCGGGTTGGAACACCCTGCTCATGCCGATCCGCGTCGGTGACTTTGGCATCACCCACTCCGTCGAGGGCATCCTTTATGCTGCCGATGCCGGCTGCGAAATCATCAACATGTCCTATGGTGGCGGTTTCCGCCAACAAGCCGAGCAAGACGCCATCAACTATGCCTATGCACGGAATGTCATTCCCATCGCCTCGGCCGGGAACAGCAACTTAAAGGACGTACGATTCTATCCGGCCGGTCTGGATAACGTGGTCTCCGTTGGCGCCAGCGATGACTTTGACAAGCGCGCTGACTTCTCCAACTACGGTGACTGGGTGGACATTGCCGCGCCGGGCGTGAATACACTCACGACGGCCATTGGTAAGAAATACGGTGGCTTCGGTGGCACTTCGGCGGCCGGTCCGGCTGCAGCGGGTGTGACTTCGCTGGTGCGTGGCTACGCTCCGTCGGGCACCACCAACACCCAAGTCATTGAATGGGTGAAGCAAGGTTGCGATGACATCGGAGACTGGATCATGCATGGCCGCGTGAACGCTCTGCGCTCCCTGCAACTGGTGCCGAAGTTTGAAGATCGTGACTACGCCATCGTCGGCATGGAAATGCTGTTCGGGACCAACACGGCGGGCACGGCTTCGGACCTCACCAACCTGGATAGCAGCGTGGCCATGTTTGCCGCCGCCAAGCAGCAAACCATGCGCAGTCCGGCGACCTTCACCGCTCTCGACTTTGACGTCAGCGCGGATGCCAGCCAGATCGACGAGCTTAAGGTGACGCTGAACGCGTTCGTGAACGCCAACCGCGTCACGCAGATGATCTACGTTTGGGATCCGAGCCTGAACCGATGGCGCTTCGTCCGGGCCTTCCCGGTCAGCACCCTCTCGGCCAGCGTGGACAACGAAGCCAAGATCAGCAACGCGCAGCGCTACATTGATGGCAACGGCCACATCCGCATTGGTGTGCGGGCGTTCCAGCCGTTCGGTTCAGTCAACGAGTCCTTCAACTTCGTGATCGACCGCACCATGATCAGCGCCAAGCTGCTCATCAACTAAACCGACCTGCCACTTAGGCACCTTCCCCCGGCTTGCCGCGATACGCAAGCTGGGGGTTTTCGTTTGCCTCCGCGCGTTGCCGTCTTGGGGCAGGTTCTTGGTATGATTGGGGGCATTGGGTCCTTTGTGCGTGCACGCGGCCCATCTGGTTTAGGGATCACTCACATGAAGAATCTGCTTTTGACCGCTATGCTCACCTTGGGCGTGGCCAGCGCCTTTGGCCTGCAAGGAAGCTACGTCGAAGACGAAATCTACATCAAGTTCGCCAATTACGCGAACGGGCGACCGCTCAGCGGCACGATGAAGAAGTTCATCCTCAGCAAGGTCGGCGCCCAAGAAATGGCCTTCTATCCGCAAATCGGATGGAGCCGTGTGAAGCTCAATGCGCGTGGCAAGGTGGAAGCCGCCGTGGCCACCCTGGAGAAGGAGCGCTACGTGCGCGACGCCGAGCCGGTGTTTATGCGCCAAGTCGTGGCCACGCCCAACGACCCGCTGTTCACCCAGCAAAAGTGGCTCCGGCCGATCCAAGCTCAAGCGGCTTGGGATCTGTTCAAGGGCAGTAATAGCATTGTCGTCGGCATCCTCGATACCGGCGTGCAGTTGGACCACCCGGACCTGGAGAATAAGCTCGTCCCGGGTGAAGACCTCGTGACGCTGGATGGCGACCCCTCGGATGACCACGGCCACGGCACACTGGTGGCGGGCCTCGTAGGGGCGGACACCGATAACGGTGTCGGCGTGGCCGGCACCGACTGGAACGCCTTGCTCATGCCAATCAAGATCAATATGGGGGGCGGAATCTCGCACTCCGTCGAGGGCATTCTCTACGCCGCCGATAACGGTTGCAATGTCATCAACATGTCTTACGGTGGGTTTGGGCGAAGCCAAGCTGAGCAAGACGCCGTCAACTATGCGTTTGCCCGCAACGTGATTCCGGTGGGCGGCGCGGGCAACAACGGCATCAAAGACGTCGTGTTTTATCCGGCAGGTTTGGACAACGTCCTTGCGGTCGGGGCCAGTGACGATAACGACATTCAGGCTGGATTCACCAACTATGGCGACTGGGTCGAGGTGGCCGCACCGGGAGTCGCGACGCTCTGCACCGCACTCGGCTCGGGCTACAGTAGCCCCAGCGGCACCTCAATGTCTAGCCCCGTGGCTGCGGGAGTAGCGAGTTTGGTCTTGGGCTACTCACCTACCGGCACCACCAATGCCCAGGTCATTGACTACATCAAGCGCGGCGCGGACAACATCGGCGACTTTATCAAGCATGGTCGCGTCAATGCCCTCAAGTCGCTGCAACTGGTGCCGAAGTTCCAAGATCGCAACTACGGCATTGTGGGCATGGAAACCCTGATGGGCACTCACACGGCGGGCGCCGGCCCCGACCTTTCCACATTGGATAGCAGCGTGGCGATGTTCGCGGCAACCAAGCAGCAGACCATGCGCAGCCCGGCGGCTTTCACGGCTCTCACCTACGACGTGAGCGCTGATGCCAGCCAGATCGAAGAGCTGAAGGTCACCCTGAACGCCTTCGTGAATGCCAACCGCGTGACGCAGATGATCTACGTTTGGGATCCGAGCCTGAACCGATGGCGCTTCCTCCGGGCCTTCCCGGTCAGCACCCTCTCGGCCAGCGTGGACAACGAAGCCAAGATCAGCAATGCGGCCCGCTACATTGACGGCAACGGCCACATCAAGATCGGGATTCGCGCCTTCCAGCCGTTCGGCTCGGCGAACGAAACGTTCAACTACGTGATGGACCGCGTCGGCATCTCCGCCAAGCTCCTCATCCCGTAAACCCGACCCGATCCCTTCACCTTCGTCCCCGCTCTGGACCTGATTCCAGACGGGGACGATTTGTTTTCGGATACAGTGAATCCATGCTTCAACCGCCGTTGCCGAATCCGGGCCGAATCCTGCGCGACCTCATGGCGTCGGGCACGGTGGTGATGCCCGGTGCCTACAATGCCCTCACCGCGCGTTTGGCCTGGCAGTGCGGAGCCAAAGCGGGCTACCTGAGCGGCGGGGCCATGGCCAATGCCCTGCTGGGAGCCCCCGATATCGCCCTTACCACGCTGGATGAGGTCAGTCGCACGGCCGCGCAGGCCTGCCAGGCCGCGCCCATCCCGCTGATTTGCGATGGCGACACGGGCTTCGGTGAGGTGTGGAACGTGCGCCGCACCATCATCGAGTTTGAGCGCGCGGGGCTGGCCGGTTTGCACCTTGAAGATCAAGTCTCGCCCAAGCGCTGTGGCCACCTCGGCGGCAAGCAAGTCCTCGAAACCGAGGCGATGAGCGAGAAGATTCGGGCGGCTGTGGCGGCCCGCCGCAACCCTGATTTTGTGCTGATCGCCCGGACGGATGCCTACGGCGTCGAGGGGATCGAGGGCACCATCCGCCGCGCCCAGGCTTATGTCGAAGCCGGTGCGGACGCCATCTTCCCTGAGGGTTTAAGTTCGGAAAAGGATTTCAAGACGGTGCGAGCGGCGCTGGGTAGCACCCCGCTTTTGGCCAACATGACTGAGTTCGGGCGCACGCCCCTTTTCAGTGTCCAGCAGTTCTCGGATTGGGGTTACCAGATGGTGATCTTCCCCGTCTCGGCCCTGCGGGTCACGTTGTTTGCGGTAGAGAGCTTCTACCAAGATCTGCTGGCGCAAGGCACGCAAGCCGAATGGATGGAGCGCATGATGACCCGCGCGGACCTCTACAAATTGGTCAACTACGAGGAGTACGAACGCTCCGACGCCGCCTGGCGCGACTTACGTTAAGTCCTCTTACGTTAAGTCCTCTTCGTCGTCGCGGAACATCGCATCGTCGGGCATCGGCGTCATGTATTCGTCGTTGCCCAGCATGGCCTGCACCTGCACTTCGTCCACCAGAATCTCGCGGGGGCGCGAGCCATCCTTCGGGCCGACAATGCCGCGCTCTTCCATAGCATCCAGCAGGCGCGAGGCGCGCTGGAATCCCACCCGGAACTTACGCTGCAGCATGCTCGTGCTGGCGGCATTGCGCTCCACCACCCAGGTCACGGCTTCGGCCCACAGCGGATCGTCATCCATGCCCCCGCCGCCGCCGGCTTCGCCCCCGCGTTCGCTCCCGCCTTCGGCCACCGCAATGGGTTCCAGCACGTAGCGCGGGCCTTCCTGCTCGCGCCAGTGGCGGCACACCGCCGAAATCTCGCTCTCGCTAACGTAGCAGCCCTGAATGCGCATCGGCTTATGGGCGCCAATGGGGCGGAACAACATGTCGCCACGCCCAATCAGGTCTTCGGCACCGCTGCTATCCAAAATCGTGCGGCTGTCAATGGCGCTGCTCACCGCAAAGGCAATGCGCGAGGGGATATTGGCCTTGATGAGGCCGGTAATCACGTCCACGCTGGGGCGCTGGGTGGCAATGACCATGTGGATGCCGGTGGCGCGGGCCAACTGGCCAAGACGGCAAATGCTGGCTTCGACTTCGTTGGCCACCTGCATCATCAGGTCGGCCAGCTCGTCAATCACCAGCACGATGTACGGCAAGCGATCCTGATAGGTGGGGGCCTTCTCGTTCCAGCCGTCAATATTACGCACACCGGCTTCCTTGAACTGCAGGTAGCGGCGCTCCATCTCGCGCACCAAGGCGCGCAGCACCCCGGCCGCCTCCTTCACGTCGGTCACCACCGGGCACATGAGATGCGGCAGCCCGTCAAACAGGCTCAGTTCCACCTGCTTGGGGTCAATCAGCACCAGCCGGCAATCCTTGGGCGTATTGCGCAAGATGAGCGACATGATGAGCGTGGCGAGCCCGATGGACTTCCCGCTATTGGTGGCCCCGCCCACCAGCATGTGCGGCATGCGGGTGAGGTCGGCATAGAGCGGCGCCCCGGCCACGTCCTTGCCCAGTGCCACCAAGAGCTTCTTCTCCTGGTCGTGAAACTCCAGGCTCTCGCACATCTCGCGCAGGGTCACGGGCTGGCGATTCTTGTTGGGCACCTCGATGCCGATGGCGTTCTTGCCGGGGATGGGGGCCTCCACGCGAATGCTGGGGGCGGCCAGGCTCATCGCCAGGTTGTCGCTCAGGTTCGTCACGCGATTGACGCGGATGCCGGGGCCGACGCCGAGTTCGTAGCGGGTGACCGTCGGGCCGGTGGCCACCTCCATCACCTGCGCGTCCACCCCGAATTGCTCCAGGGTGCTTTCCAGCACTTCGATGTTGCGCTGGACTTCCTTGGGGTCGCGCTTGGCCTTGGCCGAGGGCTCCGTCAGCAGGCCCATGCTGGGTAGCACGTAGCCTTCCTTGGGCATGGGGGCTTCGTCCGCCAGCTTGGGCAGCGCTTCGGCATCCTGCGGGGCGGGCACCGGGCGGCGGGCACGCGACGGGCGCGGGGCCTCTTCCTCTTCGTCCATCGCTTCGGGGATGGGGCGACGCGGGCGGGCGGTGGTTTCAATCGGCAGTTCTGCCGTGCGTCGGCGGCGCGGGGTTTCGATCGGCTCGGCGTCCTCCGATTCCTCGTCGGCGTCTTGACCCTTGCGAGTGAGCAAGTCGCGCACCGGCAGATCCACGACCAAAAGCAAACCAATAAGGCAAAGCGTCACCAACGCCACCGTGCCCCCTTGGCCGAACAAAGTGCTAAACATCCACCCGCCAATCGCGCCGACATAGCCGCCGGTGGTGGTGGTGGCTTCGGGGTCGAAGTAGTCACCCTGGATCGGGCGAGCCATCAGCCCGGTGACGCCCACCAACAGGATGCCAAGCCCCCAGGCCAGGCGTGGGTGAGCCACATGGGTTTTGCCGAGGATGAGGCGGATACCGCCAATCACCAGCAGGGCGGGCACCACCCAAGCCACGGGGCCGAGCATCACACGCAGGCCACCCGCCAGAGTATCGCCAAGAATGCCGGAAGAACCTAAACCGAGTGCGATGCCGACGATGACGCCGCCCCCCACCATGCCGAGTCCCCAGGCATCAATCGAGCGGGGAGATGGTGCGGGTGCCGCCGGGGCCATCTTGACGGCCGCCTTTGTGGGTGTTCCCTTCCGTGTTGGACCTTTTCGCAAAACCTGCCCTTCCTTGGGCATACGTTCATTTTACCAGGTTGGTTGAGGTGAGCGTTTAACGAACCGCCATCACCAAGCCCAGCATAGCCATGCAGATGATGAGCGCGGTGCCCCCGTAGCTCATGAGCGGCAGCCACAAGCCGACCACGGGCGTGACGCCAATGACCATGCCAATATTGGCAATGGTGTGGAAGGCCAACACCCCCAAAACCCCCATGGCCACGTTCTTGGCCATCGGGCTCTGCGCCGACCGGGCGATCAGCAGCATGGTGAAGAACATGCCCAAGAAGGCGATGAGCACCAAGGCCGCCCCGAACAAGCCAAACTGCTCGCCCACCGCGCTATAGATAAAGTCCGTATCTTGGAACGGCACATATCCGCCCTTCGTTTGCTCTCCGCGCAGGAAGCCCTCGCCCAAGACACCCCCGTTGGCAAAGGCAATCGCGGCTTGGGTTTGTTGATACTTGTTGCCCCCTTCATCGGGCTTCACCATGGCCAGTAGGCGATCCTTTTGATAGCCCAACAGCAAGGTACTGGCCACCATTACAAGCCCCACAAAGATCAGCACAATGTGGCGCCACTTGGCCCCAGCCGCTACCGTGATGACCGCCCAGATAACCATGATGGAGGTCGCCCCGCCCAGGTGGGGTTGTAAGAAGATCAGCGCCGCCACGGGCAGGGTGTGCGCCAGGGAGCCCAGCACACTGGAGAGTTGCTTGGGGTCTCGATCCGCCCGCGCCCAGTACGCCGAGAGCGTCAAGATAAAGAGAATTTTGGCCATCTCAGATGGCTGAAATTGAAGTGGCCCAATGTCAATCCAGCGCGTGGCCCCATTGCGTTCTTCCCCCATAAAGAAGATCGAAACCAGGTTGAGGAGATTAATGCCGTAGAGCACCGGCACAAACTGCGGAATCGCGTCGAGCCGTAGCCGCCGACACCCGATAAACGCCACCGTCCCCACCGCGAGGAAGAGGAGCTGCTTGCTAAACACCGGGTCGTCGCGATGGTGCTGAATGGCAAACAAGCAGACCAGGCCAAACAGCAGCACCACAAACGCAAAGCCCATCACCCACCGGCGCAGGGGCCGAGGGCCATCCTCTGTTCCCAGAGTGCCTTGGCGCATGCCGGGCAGGGCGGTGGTGCTCATGGAGACTTCTTGGCAGCGGGCTCGCGGGCCGAATCGGCCCCTAGTTCACGGCGGACAATGCCGTGGTCGCGGACCAGCCAAAACTTGAGCGTACGCTCGCGGCGGTCCTGGTCGTCCACCTTCATGGTGAGCTTAATTTCGATGCGAGCGGCATCAAATTGGCCGCCCACAGTATTGATGCGCTCGGGCGTGGCCTCAATCTTGGCTTCGCCTTCCACTTCGGTGGGGCCGGTTTTCCACTTCCCTTTCCATTCGCTGGACTTCGGCGCGGCAAACGGCAAGCTCACCAGCGGGATCGGCGGCTCGAAACTTTCGGCGCGCGTGCCCATAAAGGCCAGCCCGTCCACGCCCACACGGTAGCGCTCTTCGTCCACTTCTTGCCCGTGCACGATGAACACGAGGCGACGAATGTCACCTTCCTTGATGAACTTGGTTTCCACCGGGATGGGGGTGCCGGCCAGCACCAACGTGGCCTCCTTCTCCTTGAATTCTTCAAAGCCGAGCTCTCGACTATCGGTGATGGAAAAGGCCGCCGGGTCTTGGCCGCTGGCTTGGGGCTGGCACGTGCCTGCGAATGACGCTAAAAACGCCAATACGCCAAAACCAAGTGCCGCCCGTCCGTTCATGGTGTTCTTTACGTCGGGCCGGCCTTAAATGCCGTCAGTGTCCTTGATCTTCGGGTCACATCGCGTTCGGTGCGCACCGTTTCTTGCATCGAAACCAGTCCGATTCCCTTCGCATAAACCGCCACTTGGGTCACGCGGAGGAGCAGGTCACCCTGGCCGATCTTCATATCCATGGTGATTTCAATGCCGGGATACTCGTTGCCCAGCACCTTCACCGAGGCCAATCGCTTGGCGGTGCCGTCGAGCACCAGCCGCTCGGTGGTGCCGGACATCGGCACTAAGCCGTCGTAGCCAAACTTTTCGGTGTCCCCCAGGGGCAGCACCATGATGGGATAGGGCTCGACAATCGGTTCCGAGCGCGAGAGGGCGCCCACTCGAATGTCCTTGTCGCTGACGATGTAGAACGTGCGACCCATGAAGCCCGAACGCGTGTCGTAAGTGCCGATGGTCGGCAGCATGCGCCCCGGCTCCTCGGAGCCTTCTTTCTTGACTTCGTATTCGCCCTCGGCGCGGTCTTCCACTTGCAGGTTTAGCCGCTCGGCCGTATCGGTGTACGACCAAGAGGTGCCCTTTTGGAGGGGGAAATAGTCGGTCGCCCGCTCGGCCGCCGGAGCGGAAACGAGAGCGGACGACAACGACGCAGCGAGGACGAAGGAGATCATGACTTCGGCAGGATGAGGTTCATCACCATGCGGGCGTTGGCCTCGTTCGGGTTCGGCATGTCCAGCTTGACCATGCCCAGTCCCTTCACAAGCCAAGACTTCGCTTCACCGGTCACGGTGGAGCCCGCGCCACTGGCAGGGGTGCTCTTCATCGTGTACTTGTTCACGATGACCAGCGCATCGTATTCCTTGCCGTCCGAAAGCTTGATCTTCTCGATGGCGAGGGCTTCCCCGTTCATTTCAGCCTTGACTACGGAGCCGTCCGGCATCTTGAGGTCGAAGCTGGAGTTCCACTTCTTGCCCGGGGCCACGTCGCTCGGCAGTTGCAGAGCCGGCTTGGAAAGCTCGCCGCGACCCACCGATTCGGTGTAGATCCCATCCTTGCGGATGACCACGGTCTCGCTGCCCAGTTGCGCCAGTTCACCGGCACGGACCACGTCCACGCGGGCTTCACCGTTCTCCACGTTGAGGATGCGGACGCGCTCGGTGCCTTCGCCCTTCTTGTCCTCGCCCCAGTTGGTTTCGAACACCGATTCTCGGCTGCCCGTCATGCCGTAGTATTCGGCCGCGGCGGTCTTGAGTTCAGCCGGAAGCTCGACAGACGCTTCCAGTTCCGTGGAAGTGTCCGTCGAGGTGGATGAAGATTCCTTGCTGGGTTCCTTGGTGCCGGTATCCGTCGCCGGCGCCGGCGTCGAGTTTTGGCATCCCCCAATGAGGAGGCCAAGGGCGATCAAGAGCGTCCAACTTTGAATGCGCTTCATGACTTCAAATCATAGTCCTTCAGGCGCAGGGTTTGCACGATTCGGATGCCAGAAGGCTGAACGACCACCTGGCGGAATCGCACCATGCCCACGCCGGGAGACCAAAAGACCGTGCTGGTGCTGGCCACAAACGGGGGAACCGTCGGCAGGCTGGAGGAGAGCGCCGTGGCGGAGTCGCCGCTCGGGGCTTCCGTGGAGGCACTATCGTTGCTGGAAGATTCGGTCGAAGTTGCTTCTCCGGTCGTACCTTCGGTGCCGCTCGTGCCTTCGGTGCCTTCCGCTTCACCCGAACCCGAAGCGGGTTCCGTCGGCGTGCCGCTGGCCGCGCTGGTCACGTCCGTCACCCCGGCTTCGCGGAGCTTGGCGAGGGCGGCGCCCAGCGCTTCCACATCGTCACCCTGAGCCGGGTAAAGCAGAATCGTCTGCGTGCTGAAGGCCGGCAGCGTGCCGCGCTCCGTGTCCACCTGTTGCGGCCCCAGAGCCGTGTGCCGGACAATCATGCGGCGCACCGGGATGGTGTTGTTATCGGCGCTACCGGCCGGGAGCGGACCCGTGGTCACAAACTCCTGCTCTTCTCCCTGCTTGAGGGCAAACAAGAGCGAGGGCAGAGCGGGCGAGTAGTTCAGCAAATCACGCGAACCGGCGGTTTGGTAGATCCCTTCCGAGTTCACCATCCAACCGCTGCGGTCGGCCTTTTGCTGGCTGGCGGCTTCGGTCAGTTGGCCCGTTTCAGGATCGAGATCGGCCTCGCGGATGACATGGATCTCGGCGCGGGTTTCGCCGCCGTCCGTCGCGATGCGTTCCACCCGAAGCGTGATGTCCTCGGTGTTGGTCTGGCTCTGGCCGTTGGGAAGCGTTATCGCCACCTGGCTTTCAAAGGTCCAGGAATTTCCTTCCTTCAACGGGAAAACGTTGGCCTTGTCCACGGACGCGAGGTCAACAGGCTTGACCTCCTCGGCGGGTTTCGGCGTGTATCCGGAGCTTCGGTTGCCGCATCCGACAAGTCCGAGAGCCACGACAACAAAGAGGGGAGAAGCAAGGCGTGCGATCGTCATTTTGATTCCGAGGGTTGTGTAGTTCGCGTTGATGTCAAACGGTTGATGTCGTCAACCGCGTCGGCGGCCAGTTGTTCCGCGCCAACGCCACGAATGGTAACGCTCTTCTCGGCAAGTTCCGTGCCAATGCGCGGAGCGGCCAGCGCCACACTGTTCACCATAAACAGCAATTGGAAGCGAGGATGTTCCCGGCTGAACTTCCACAGCCGCAAACGTCCCTCTTCGGTGAGGTTGAGCCGGATGTCGGTTACCAGCTGGTTGTTGTTGCCCTCATAGGTGGACTTGGAAGCCCCGGTGATCATTTCGTCGTTCACCACCACAAAGGCGTTTTCCAGCACCCGGTACGGCTTGGCCGTGAGTTCTTTCAGGCGAGTCTCGCTAAACCGGCTGGCCAAAGAAGTGGCCAGGTTTTCCTTTTGGGCCGGCAGGGGGTTCCCGTCCTTGTCCGTGAGTTCGCCCCGCGTGCGCTTGATCTCCTCGTTGTACGTGGCCTGCATGGCCGCATCGGTGAGGAACTTCTCCGTGAGGCGGCGCCCCGCGCGGGTGGCAAACTGGCTGTTGAAGGACTCGCGGTAGATCGCATCCACTTTGGTGACCGTGCCGCCCACGTTGTATTCCATCTGGAACGGAATCTCGATGATGATGCCGTCAATCAAGCGGTCGAGGTCGAGCGTAGGCAACGGTTGCCCATCCAACGTCATCGATAGGGCTCGTTCCAGCTTCGGCTTCAGATTCGCGTCCCCTTTGAGCGCGCGTTCGATTTGATCCTTCGTCCAGATCTCCGCCTGGGCCGGAAACTCACCTTCATTCACGTCGTTCAGGCTCATTACGAGCTTGCCCAGGGACTCTCCATTGCCTTGCAATGCCCCGAGAAACTCGCGGATGAGGAGCTTCTTCTTGGTGATGACATCGTCTTCGTTCATCTCCGGGGAGTCGAGGTCCGAGTCGCTGAATTCGGCCAGCTGTGCCACTTGGTTGCTGACGATGATCCCGAAACCCGAGCCCGGATTGACGGCGACGATGTTGACATGCCCCGGCTTGATGGGGTCCATGGTCAGGTTGCGCAGCTGGTACTCGCCGAAGGCGCGCCAACCCCCGTAGCCCACGCCGACGACGGCGAGAAATCCAAGGACCAAGGCAGGCGTTTTCGCTTTCATACCAACTCTCGAGAGTTCAACATTTTACCGGTCTGATGGGTTCCCCTCGCGGACGTTGGCAGACGCCCGGTCCGGGGCGGAGCGCAAGGTAGCATTAGGGGGCGATGCGGGTCGAGGAGTTTGGCCAGAAAGTCAGGGCGGAACTCGCCAAAGCCGTGGTGGGGCAAGAGGACGCAGTCGATCTTGCTTTGGTCGCGCTTTTGGCCAATGGCCACATCCTCTTAGAAGGCCTTCCCGGCCTCGCCAAGACCTTGCTCGTCCGGTCTCTGGCCCTCACGCTCAACTTCGAGTTTGGTCGCGTGCAGTTCACGCCCGACCTGATGCCCAGCGACGTCTTGGGCGGCAACGTCTTCGATCCGCGCACAGTGGAGTTCACCCTGCGCAAGGGGCCAATCTTCTGCGGCATTCTGCTGGCCGACGAAATCAACCGCACCCCGCCGAAGACGCAATCGGCCCTGCTCGAGGCCATGGAAGAACGCGCGGTGACGATTGACGGTGAGCGCCACCCGCTCCCCGAGCCGTTCCTCGTCTTTGCCACTCAAAACCCCATCGACTTTGAGGGCACCTACCCCTTGCCCGAGGCCCAGCAAGACCGCTTCCTGTTCAAGGTCGTGATGGGTTACCCCGAGCAGGCGGACGAATTGGCGGTGATGCGGCGGTTCCACACGGGCTTCCGCGCCACGCGGCTGGAAGACGCCGGGCTCACCCCCGTCATTGGCCCGAATGACCTCGCCGCCCTGCGCGACCAAGTGAACGCCGTGGTGATCGAGGACAAGATTTTCGACTACATCTACAGCATCGTCAGCGCCACGCGCGGCAGCCGGCAAGTGCAAGTGGGGGCCTCCCCGCGTGCCAGCCTGGCCCTGGTGGCCGCGAGCAAGGCGATGGCGGCCCTGCGCGGGCGCGACTTCGTGATTCCAGACGATGTAAAGACCCTGGCCATTCCTATCCTCCGGCATCGCGTGCTCCTGCGACCTGAAGCCGAAGTGGAAGGCATCGGCGTCGAGACGGTGTTGCGCTCTCTCATTGACGCCCAGCCGGTGCCGCGCTAACGCTCGAATCTATGCGCGTTCTTGCCCCCTATCGCCGACACGGTGGAGCCGTCATGATGGCTCAGGCTTGGCAGGCCGCTCTGGCCACGCACGGCGTAACCCTGGACCTCCTCGACGTTTCGGAATGGATGCCCGAAGAAACCGGCCGCAAGGTGGACAAGGCGGTGAGCAAGCAACTGAAGGAGCGCGCCAAGGGCTACGACCTGGTGCATGCGCTCTCCTACCGCGTGGCGTGGGCGTGCGCCGAGGCGTTCTACATCCGAAGCCCATGGGTGTACACCGCCTACGATGTGCCCGCCACCCTGCACAGTGAGTTCATTGACCGGCTGAACGCCGCCCGCGCGGGCCTTTGCAGTAGCCGGGTGGTGCGCAAGTCGCTGGATAGCGCCGATGCGCTGAACCTCACCGTGGTCACGCCGGGGGTGCCGGCCGCACCGGAGGATGCCCCCAAGGACCGAGCGCTGGCCCGGGCGCGCTTTGGAATACCGGAGAATGCCTTTGTCTTCACGATGGTTGGGCGATTGGCCCGCGAGCGGGGCATGGCCCGCATCATCGAATCGTGGCGCGGGGTGCGCGTGGCCGAGCCCGACAGTTACCTTTTGATTTGCGGCGAAGGGCCGGATGCCCGCTACCTTCATCGACTTGCCCCCGATTACGGTCCGCAGATCCTCATCGAAGAAGACTTTGAAGCCCGGTGGGCGGCTTACGCCGCCAGCCAGGTGCTGGTGGTGGCCAGCGAAATCCAGGGCTACAGTTGGCCGGCCGCCGAGGCCATGATGATGTCCCGGCCGGTGGCGGTACCCAACGAGAGCGGCCTGGAAGACATGGTGTTGGTGGGCGTAAACGGGTGGCGCCACGACCCCATTAGCGACTGGACCGACACCATGCTGACCATTGCCAGCCGCCCCGAGCAGGCCGATGTCTACGGCCGGGCCGCCCTGCGCGAAGCCAGCCACCGCTACGAGCTGAACGCGAGCGCCGAACGACTCACGCGAATCTACCGGGAAGCCCTAGGCGAATAGACCCGATGCCGATTGCGGCAGGATTCTAGGGTCTATGCTGAATACGGCAGGACACCACGGCCGGTGGTAACGGAGGACGGTGCACGGACGCACCACCTGTCATTTCTTTTCTTCACCTCCCCCCTCCTGGCATAGAACTTGCCCACAATCGTCTCTACACCCCGCGTGGAGAAACTGAGATGAACCCTCTGTGTCTTGTGGCTTGTGCCCTTCTCGCCCCGTCGCCCACGGCTCCGAATGCCCCCAACGGCGTCTTGATTCCGCTGGAGCGCGAAACCTACGTGCGGCAGGTGCCATTCACTTCCTATCGCCTGGGTGCTTATGCCTTGGGCTATGAATTCCGCAAGGCCGACATGACCTATGTGGGCGACGCCCAAGCCCAGGGTGGCCGCCGCGCGGTGCTTCGCCTTCACTTCACCAACCCCACTGCCCGCAATTCGTTTGACATCATCCAGACGACGCGCAGCGGCGCCCTAACGACTGAGCAATCGGTGCGGCAAGTGCTGAAGCTCAAAACCTTCGAAATCCCGAACGACGGCACCATGACGATGGTCTATCGCCGCGCAAACAACGTGGAAATCGGCTTTGTGGGCAGCATCATCAGCGGACCCTCGGCGCAGCGCGTGCTGGATGCCATGACGCCCGCCCCGCGTAACTAACGCGAGACGGGCGCCTGCTTCTGATTTCGGTCGGCTTACTTGGGCAGCCGGGCGTTGACGGCGTCCCAGTCAATGACCTGGACGTAGGCCTCGATGTACTTCAGGCGGGCCGTCTTGAAGTCCAGGAAGTAGGCGTGCTCATACACGTCCATCGCCAGGAGCAAGGTGTGGTTCCAGGCCGGGAACGTGTCTTGGCTGTCGCCAATGTAGGTGTGGACCCGCTCTTCATCGTGGTCGTAGCCCAAGAACACCCAACCGCGACCGGCCATGCCCGTCGCCTTCCAATCATTCAGCCAGTGATCGAAGTTGCCGTAAGCATCGTTGATCAGGTCGCCCACCGCACCGGTGGCCGGGCCGCCTTCGCCGCCAATGGTTTCAAAGTAGACGTTGTGGTTGATGTAACCGCCGTAGGCAAACGCGTAGTTCACCTTCAGGGCGCGCATTTCGCTGTAAATCTGGTTCGCGGTCGCCGGATCGATGTCCATTTCGGGAAGCTTCGTGCGAATCTCGTTCGTCTTCCGGGCGTAACCCTGCCACAGGGCCAAGTGGGCGTCGTGGGTGGCCTTACTGATCCCCACTCGTTCGGTCGAATACACCTTGGCCGCATGGGCTTCGGGCACGGTCACAAGTTTCACTGCCATAAGGGTTCCTACGCCGCCATTCTACGGTAATCCGCAGGAACGAGCCCTTCTTCAGGCCCTCTTCTTTCAGGGCCAGACGAATTGTGGAAAAAACCCTAAGAATCAAGCCACATCTGGGGCATCTTGGGTGTAGCATGAAAGTAGGCCATGACGGAAGATATCTTTGAGGCTCTTAGTCACTCGCCCCGCATCGTGGAACGCATGCTGCGGGTTTTCCCAACCGATCGTCTGGACGACAAGATCCCCGTGGCGGATTTCTCTCCGCGACAGGCGGTGGCCATGCTGGCGGACGCGGAACAGGTGATCCTGGATCGTATTCGTGCGGCGCACAACAAACCCGGCACCATCATGGAATGGTACGATGCCGAATCTCGCAAGGACGAGCACCACTTCGATGATAAGAACGTGTTCCACGAAGCGGAGGTCTTTGAAAGCCGCCGCCAAATGACGCTGGCTTACCTACGTGGTCTCTCCCCCGCTGACTTCGACAAAGAGATCCAGTTCACGGGTCGCGAAGCCTTCACCATTGGCGAGTACCTCTCGCTGGTGCTGGCCCACGATATCGAGTTCATCGGTCACCTTTCCACGTTCCTCGCGACGGAAGTCGCGACGGTTTCTTGACCGGAACGTCGTCCGGAGATGCACCTCTACCCTCTGCGGGTGGGGGTGCATTTCTGTTTGCCGTACTCCCTTCTCCGCTCGGCCCGGTGCGGGTGACCTGGGGGGTGCAAGGCCTGCGGAGTCTGGCCTGGACGGATGAAGAAGTGACCCCGGTGCCTGCGGAGATGGCGGCCTTGGCCGCCCAGTGGAACGCCTATTGGGAAGGCTCCCTGCGCGACTTTGATGTCCCCCTTGAGCTGGTGGGCACCGAGTTTCAACGGCGCGTGTGGGCTTTGGTTTGTGATATCCCATACGGACAAACCCGCACGTATGGAGAGCTTGCTTTGCAATTGGGGGACCGAAACCTCAGCCGCGCGGTGGGCGCCGCCAATGGCGCCAACCCCGTGGCCGTGCTCGTGCCGTGCCACCGCGTGATTGGCAAAACGGGTGGCCTGACGGGCTACGCCTACGGCCTGGACCGCAAGGCCCGATTGCTGGCCCACGAATCCGGCGAGCGCTCGCTGTTCTAAACTAGCGGCAACATGCCACCACTCGTTGGGGCCTTCTTGGCCGCCCTGCTGGCCGCCATCGGCAATGCCATTTTCACCTACGGTAACAAAACCGCCCGCGCGGAAGATTCGCCCTTCGGCTTTGTGCTCCTCACGTTCCTCATCTCAGCGGCGGCGATGGCCGCGCTGATGGCGTTCCAGCCGCCCCGCGACCCGGTGGCCTTTACCAAGGTCAACATGGGGCCGGCGCTGTGGGCGGGTATCGGCACTGCCATCACCTACGTGGGGTTCTACATCCTGTACAGCAAGTTCGGGGCGTCGTTCTACGCGCTCTACGGCATGTTGGCGATGCTGACCACGTCCATCTTTCTGGCCATTGTCATCCTGAAGGAGCGGTTCAACTGGTCCATCGGCGTCTCCATCGGCCTGGCCGGGGTGGCGCTGGGCTTCTTCCTCTACGGCCAGCTGATGAACCAAAGAGCCGCCGAGGCCCTCACGGCCCCGACGGCTCTGGCGGGTGAACCCCCGGCTTAGCGCCCCTTGAACAGGCCGCCCAGGATGCCACGCACCACTTGGCGGCCAATCTGGCTGCCAGCGGCGCGCATCGTGCTCTTGAGCGCGGCCTGGAGCGGGTCATCAGATCGCCGGCGGGTGGTGCCGCTGGATCGCTGGCGCATCAGGCGTTCCTCTTCCTTGCGGCGCTTCTCTTCTTCCTTCATCGCGGCCATGCGCTGGGCTTCTTCTTCAGCGGCTTGGGCGGCTTCATTGGCGCGCTTGCTCAGCACCTCGAAGGCGGACTCGGGGTCGATCTCGCGGTCATAAGTGGCACCTACGGGGCTGGTGTTCATCACCTGCTTGCGTTCTTCCGGCGTGGCCGGTCCAAGGCGCGAATGCGGCGGCCGAATGAGCGTGCGCTGCACGATGTTGGGCGTGCCCTTGGCATCGAGCGTCGAGACCAGCGCTTCCCCCACCCCAAGCTCGGTGATCACCTCCTCAGTCTTGAAGTTCGGGTTCGGGCGGAAGGTGTCCGCCGCGCTCCGCACCGCCTTCTGGTCTCGTGGGGTGAAGGCGCGCAGGGCGTGCTGCACCCGGTTGCCCAGCTGCCCCAGCACCGCATCCGGGATGTCGAGCGGGTTCTGCGTCACGAAGTACACCCCCACGCCCTTACTGCGGATTAGGCGCACTACCTGCTCGACCTTTTCCACCAGCGCCTTGGGGGCATCGGTGAAGAGCAAGTGCGCTTCATCAAAGAAAAAGACCAACTTCGGCTTGTCCAGGTCGCCCACTTCCGGGAGTTCTTCAAACAGCTCGCTCAGCAACCACAGCAGGAATGTGGCGTAGGTGCGCCGGTTGTTCATCAGCTTGTCGGCGGCCAGGATGTGGATCATCCCTCGTCCATCCGGCGAGGTGCGCAGCAGGTCGCGGATGTCCAGCGCGGGTTCGCCAAAGAACATGTCTGCCCCTTCCTGTTCCAGCACCAGCAACTGCCGCTGGATCGCCCCCACGGTCGCCCCGCTGACGTTGCCGTATTCGGTTTGGATTTCCTTGGCGTTCTCGCTGAGGAACTGTAAGATCGCGCGCAAATCCTTCAGGTCCAGCAGCAGCAGGCCGTCATCGTCCGCTACGCGGAAGGCGATGTTCAGCACGCCCTCTTGGGTTTCGTTCAGGTCCAACAGGCGGCTGAGGAGGAGCGGCCCCATCTCGCTGATGGTCGTCCGCACGCGGTGGCCTTGCTCGCCGTAGAGATCCCAGAAAATCGTCGGCGAAGCGGCGTACGTCAGCGTGCCCAGGCCGATTTGGGTGGCCCGCTCTTCCAGCTTCGGCTTGCCGCCGCCGGGCTGGCTCATGCCGCTCAGGTCGCCCTTCACATCGGCCATGAACACCGGCACGCCGATGGCGCTAAACTGCTCCGCCAGAATCTGCAGGGTCACAGTCTTCCCCGTTCCCGTGGCACCAGCAATCAAACCGTGGCGGTTGGCCAACTTGGGCAGCAACTCCACCGGGCCTTCGCCCAATCCCACAAACATGCCTTCGCTCATGACTTTCCGGGAGATTACCGTGGTGCCTCCCCCGTTCTCTGCCGACAATGTCATGAGAACTACCATGTCGTACACGGTTTCTGTGATTGTTTTGGGAGGATGCCGGCCGGATGTGTTGCGCGCAGCCCGCACCCCGGTTTTGGATCGCCTTATTGCGCAGGGCGCGTGGACCATGGAGGCTCGCACGGTGGTGCCCAGCCTCACTTTGCCCGCATTGACCAGCCTGATGCACGGGGTGGACGTGAACAAGCACGGCCTGCGCAGTGAGGAACCCGAGGCCCCCGTGAAGAACGGCCACAGCCTGGTGGACGCCATGGGGCGGTTCCGCCGCCGCTGCGGATTCTTTATCAACGGCCCAGCCTTTCGGGATGCGTTCCAATCTCCGGGTGTGACCGAAGCCTATCTCCGCCGCGATAGCGAGAATCCCGCCAGCGATGGACACATCATCGCCGCCGCCAAGCGAAGCATGGAAGAAGCGCCGCTGGAACTGGCCATGATCTACCTGGGGCATATGAAGGCCATGGGGCAGATGCACGGCTGGGGCAGCGCCCAACAGATTGCCGCCCTGGAGCAAGCCGACCACCTGATTGGCGACTGGATGGAAGACGTGGACAGCTACGGGCTGATGCACACCACCCTGGTAGTGAGCGACCACGGCGGACACGAGCGCCAGCACGGCACCGGCCTGCCGGAAGACATGACGATCCCCTGGATTTTGCACGGCCTGGGCGTGAAGCCCGGCCCGATTCAGGGCCCGGTGCGCATCTTTGATAGTGCCCCCACCATTGCCAAGCTGCTGGACCTCCCCAACGACCGGGGATGGGAAGGCCAGGCCGTGGCGCAAGCCCTCGCCGCCTAATTTTCACGGCAAAAACAAAAGAAAAACCCCCAGTACCCGATGAGGGCCTGGGGGTTTGTTTTGCCAGCCAGTGCTTAGCGCTGAGCGATGGGCACGTAGTTCGTCACGCCCTTGCCTTCGTAGATGCACGAGGGGCGGATGAGACGGTTGTTGTCCAGCTGCTCGATCATGTGGGCGCACCAGCCGCTGGTGCGGGCAATCACGAAGATCGGGGTGTAGAGCGGGATGGGGATGCCCAGCAGGTAGTAGGCGTAGGCGGCCGGAAAGTCCACGTTCGGGAACAGTTGCTTCTCGTCCCACATCACCTTCTCCATCGCGTCGGCAATTTCGCCCCACTTGGTGTTGCCCATGCGCACGCCAATTTCCTTGGCGATCTTGGTGAGGTAGCCCGCGCGGCTGTCGCTCTTGCGATATTCGCGGTGGCCAAAGCCCATGATCTTCTTCTTGGTGGCCAGTGCGTCGCGGGTCCAGGCTTCGGCTTCTTCCGGCGAGTTGAACTGCATGAGCATGTGCATGGCTTCCTCGTTGGCGCCGCCGTGGAGGGGGCCCTTGAGGGTGCCAATGCCCGTCGCGATCCCGCTGTAGAGGTCGCTGAGGGTGGCCACCGTCACGCGCGCCGCAAAGGCGCTGGCGTTGAAGGTGTGCTCGGCGTACAGGGTCAGGCTGGCGTCCATCACCTTCACGGTGTAGTCGTCGGCCTTCTCACCGTGCAGCATGTATAGGAAGTTGGCGGCGGTGTTCAGGTTGGCGTCGGGGGCCACCGGCTCCTTGCCCTGCGAGAGGCGGTAGCCAGCCGTCACGGCCGTAGCGGCCTTGGCGATGATGCGGACGGCCTTGCGGACGTTGGCATCGTGGTCGGTCGGCTCGGCTTCGTAGTCAGCGTCGAACGCACCGAGGACGCTGTAGGCCACCTTGACCTGGTCCATCGGGTGCATGTTCTTGGGGCAAGCGCGGAGGGCATCAATGACGGCACCCGGGAGTTCGCGTTCGGCGGCCAGGGTGGCGCGGAAGGCGTCCAGTTGCGCTTGCGTCGGCAGGTCGCCGTGCAGCAGCAGGTAGGCCGTTTCTTCAAAGCTGCCGTGCTCGGCCAGCTCGTGGACGTTGATGCCTCGGTAGGTCAGGCTGCTCGTTTCCACGTCGATATGGGAAATCGTCGTGATGCCGGCAATGACACCCTGCAGGCCGGGGCTGTAGTTCGGGTACTCCGTCGTTGCGCTCATGATTCGGTTGGTGGTCCGTTCGCCAATCTTTCTACGAGGCTCGGCACGTCAGCGTCCTTGCATAGAGGGCCTCCTTGCCCTGCCGATCCGTATGTTCCCAAGTCTACACCAGCGCCCTTGAGGGACCCAGGGGAGCCCTCACCCCAGTAAACTACGGGTGTGATTTCTTTGGAACAACGACTCGCCCGGCTGGAACGACAGAACCGCGTGCTGACCGGCCTGGTGGTGGCCCTGCTCGTCGGCGGAGCCAGCGTGGCCATGATCGGCGCGGGCGACGGCCCCAAGGACATTGAGGTCCGCACCCTTTCCATCCGCAACGACGACGGCCAACTCGTGGGCTACATGGGCGCGTGCGACAAGGGCAGCGAACTCGTCCTCTTCAACAAAAAGTCGTACTCCGGCCTGCACCTGGAGGCCACCGAAGACGGCGGGATCATCACCCTGAACCACCCCAACGAGAACCCCGCCCTCACGCTCTCCGCCAACGAGGCCACCGGCGAGATCAGCGCCGCCAGCCCCGAAAAGGTGAGCCGAGGCGACTGGCCCTAAGCCCGGGAGACGAACCCCATGACTGCCCTGGCCCTCGCCTCGATCCTTATTAGCACTCCCATGGACAACCCCCTGGAAACCCCGCGCCCCGAAACCCTCCCCGGCCCCTCCTTTGCCGCCTGGACTAAGTGGGACACCGAGGGCGAGGGCTATGTGCGCACCCTCAATCCGGGCCGCCCCTGGACGGAGCTGGTGCTGAGCTGGAACGCCACCCTGGAGCCGGGCGCGCGGATTGATTGGTACGCCGAGGTGCCGGGCGCGCCGCAGCCCTACCACCTGGGCACCTGGGCCGAGAGCGCCGACCAAGGCCGGGGCAGCACCAACGGGCAGAAGGACGACTTCGGCGCGGTTTACACCGACACCCTGGTGCTGAACCAACCCGCCACCGCCGTGACCATCCGCGCCACGGTCTCCGGCGGGGCAAAGATTAAGTTTTCTAGCGTCGCGCTGACCTCGCCCAACGCCCCGCAAACCGAGCTCGAACCCAACCGCCGAGCCTGGGGCCGCGTCATTGAAGCCCCTCGCTTGGCGCAGATGAACTACCCCAACGGCAACGTGATCTGCAGCCCCACCGCGCTGACGATGGTGATGAACTTCTGGGCCGACAAGCTCGGCCGCGAGGACCTGCGCAGCGACGTGCCCGCCACCTGCGAGGGGGTCTACGATCCGGGGTGGGAAGGCACCGGCAACTGGTCGTTCAATGCCGCCTTTGCGGGTTCGAAGCCCGGTTTCCGCGCTTACGTAGCCCGCCTCAGCGCTCTGCCCGAACTGGAAGATTGGATTGCCCACGGCTGGCCGGTGGTGACATCTATTAGCTACTCGCTGCTGAAGGGCGAGGAGAGACGCCGCCCCAACGACGGACACCTGGTGGTGCTGGTGGGGTTCACCCCCGAAGGCGACCCGATCTTCAACGACCCGGGCCGCAATGTGGTGCGCATGACGTACAAGCGGGCCGACTTTGAGCGGGCATGGGCGCACAGTGCGCGCACCTGCTACTTGGTGTATCCCCGGCAGATGGTGCCACCCCGATCTCGAACCGGCCTTTGGCTAGACCGGTTCGATCCCGAAGCTCCGGCGCGCTAACTACGCGCGGCCGTTGAGCCAGTTGAGGCGCATCCGCACCACGTGGTTGGCGGTGCCACGTTGGCGCCGGATTTCCACGCCCGGGGCGACTGCTTCGCCCACCGTCAGGCTCACGTTGCGGGTCTGGCCGTCCGCGCCCTTCACCACCAGGTTCAGCGTATCGCCCACCCGGATGTCTTCCATGAGGTGCTCCACTGCGTCCAGCTGGTCGCGCATGGTGTCTTGGTCGAACTTGATGCTGCCGATTTGCGTGATGACATCATCCTGGTTGAGCTTGCCCTCGGCCAGCGGGCGCACATTGCGTACTTGCAGGCCGTCCTTATCCGGCTGCGCCAAGTAAACGAAGCCAATATCCAGGGAGCGGCGCTCGGTTTCCGTCCACGCCAGGCCCAGCTTTTGGAGCTGCTCTTCCACCGGCAGGTAGCCCGGGCCGTGGATCAGCTTGTCGTAGAACGGCGCGATGTCCGGCCCCGCCAGCTTGATCGTGATGGTGCGGATGGCGTCTTCGGCAAATCCGGGCTGGTCGTTGCGGTTCATGCGCCACAGCTCCAACATTACATCGTCCAGCGAGTACTTGTTGTCGGTGCGGTGGCGGATTTCGGCATCCAGGCAAAAGCCCGCCGCGAATCCATAGTTATAATAACTAATGCCGAAACCGTTACTATTCCCGCGCCCGTTGTTGGTTTCGCCCACGCGCCGGCTCGATTCATCCGGGCTGACCTTGCCCCAGTTCTCGTTGCGCCGCACCGCGTTGGTATTGCTGATGATGCGGTTGTACATGTCTTGGTCGTTGTGCTGGCCGCTGCGGGTGAGAAGCAAGTGGGCGTAGTAGTCGGTCACGCCTTCTAGCCACCACAGGGCCCCCGTCACCGGGAGCTTGGTGTAATCGAACGGGCCGAGGACTGCGCTGCGGATGCGCTTTACGTTCCAGAGGTGGAAGTACTCGTGGCTGAACACGCCGACCGCACCCTTGCCCATGCCCGCGCCGTAGCTGATTTGGGTGCTACTCAGGTGTTCCAGGCCGCCTGCGCCGTCGTGGGCGTTGTTCACGTTGAAGTGCCACACGTACTTGGTGTCCGGGTAGCCACCGAAGAAGTCGATTTGGTACTCGCTCATCTGCTTACAGGAGGCGATCAGGGCCTCGGCATCCACAAACTTGCGGCCCACCCCACGGAGGGCGATTTCGTGTTTCACTCCTCGGGCGGTGTAGGTCAGCATCTGCAGGTCGCCGGCGCTCACCGGGTTGTCGGCGAGCACGTCATAGGTGGGGGCGCGCCAGGGTTGGCCCGCCGGCACATCAGGCAGGCCGTGCGAGATGCGATCCCCCGCCGGAACGTTGATCCGCAACGTGCAGCGCTCTTGGGTGCGCCCTTCCACGTATAGGTAGGTGCTGGGGCCGCTCCAGTGCAGCACCCCGGTCACATCCTTGCTCGTCGGCACGGCGTAAGTCACGCGCACGCGCTGACCGTTCCGGGCCGGGATCGCCCAGCGATCCTTGTCATTGGTGGCCTGCACGGCTTGGCCATCCACGGTCACATTAAGGTTTTGCACGGCCGCAAAGTTGTCGCGGAGCACATAGGCGCCGGGCGCCCAATTGGGCATGCGGACGGCGGTGCCATTGGGAGAAGCCGCGAATTCGAGGGTGACCGTCAGCTTGTCGGCGGGGTTCCCGTAGGCCACGGTGTAGTCCACCTGAGCCTGGGCCACTCCGGCGGCTACCAGCGCCAAGGCGAGGAAAGATGCGCGCATCTTCCGCTTTTACCGCGAATGGTTCACGATCGTCACCGGTTTCTTGTTTTCGCCAATGGGAAAGGCTCCCCCTTGGCCGGCTTCATGGATCGAGACTTGGGCGGGATAAGGGATAGCCGCAAGATGGTCTAGCGGCCGCCACCCTGCGTACGTTTGTCTACGTATAATAGGGGTATGTCGATCGTTCAGTACGATACGCCGCTGGCCCTGAGCAAGGATTTCTCGCCCAAGGGCGACCAGGCCACGGCGATCGCGACCCTGTGCGATGGACTAGACAGCGGCTACCGCTACCAAACCCTGCTGGGGGCCACCGGCACGGGGAAAACCTACACCATGGCCAGCGTGATTGCGCAGATGCAGCGCCCCGCGCTGATCATTGCCCACAACAAGACGCTGGCCGCGCAGCTGTGCCAAGAGTTCCGGGCGTTCTTCCCCGATAACGCCGTCGAGTACTTCATCAGCTACTACGATTACTACCAGCCGGAAGCCTACGTCCCCCAAAGCGACCTCTACATCGAGAAAGATAGTTCGGTTAACGAAGAGATTGAGCGCCTGCGCCACGCGGCCACCCAGAGTCTACTGGAGCGGCGCGATGTGATTGTGGTGGCGTCGGTGTCGTGCATTTACGGCTTGGGTTCGCCCGACCTCTACGCCGAGAGCGTCATCACGTTCGAGAAAGACGTGGATTTCCCCATGGATCAGGCCATCAAGCGCATGATCCAAATGCAGTTCACGCGCAACGACATGGTGCTGGAGCGCGGTACGTTCCGGGTGCGGGGCGACACGCTGGAAATCCAACCCAAGGACGAGGAGATCGTGACGCGGGTGGAGTTCTTTGGCGACACCGTGGAGCGCATCCGGCTGGTAGATCCGCTCACCCAACAGACACTAGATGAACCCAGCAAGTGCTCGATCTTCCCCGCCACCCACTACGTCACCCCGTTCGAGAAGATCGACCAGGTGCTAGACCAAATCATCGAGGAGCGCGACCGGCAGGTGGCGTGGTTTGAGGCGCAGGGCAAGCTCCTGGAAGCCCAACGCCTGAAGCAGCGCACTGAATTCGACATCGAGATGATCCGCGAAGTCGGCTATTGCAACGGGATTGAGAACTACAGCCGCTACTTTGATGGCCGCCAGCCCGGCGACCCGCCCTTTACGCTGATTGACTTCTTGCCCAAGGATGCGGTGGTGTTCATTGACGAAAGCCACCAAACCCTGCCGCAAATCCGGGCGATGTACAACGGCGACCGGCAGCGCAAGAGCGTGCTAGTGGACTACGGGTTCCGCCTGCCCAGCGCCCTGGACAACCGCCCGCTCAAGTTCGAAGAGTTCCTGGAACGCACGCCGCAGGTGGTGTTTGTCAGCGCCACCCCTGGCCCATTTGAGATCGAAAACGAAAGCCAGCGGGCGGAGCAGATTATTCGGCCTACTTACGTTATTGACCCCGAAGTAGATATCCGCCCCACGCAGAACCAGATTGACGACCTGATCTACGAGATTCAGGAGCGAGTGAAGCGGAGCGAGCGTGCCTTGGTGACCACCCTGACCAAGAAGATGGCCGAGGACCTGACCAACTACCTCCAGGACGCCGGGGTGAAAGTGAACTACGTGCACAGCAACGTGCACTCGCTGGAGCGGCCTGAAATCCTGCGTGACCTGCGGCTAGGGGTCTACGACGTGATTGTGGGGGTGAACCTCCTCCGCGAGGGTCTCGACCTTCCTGAGGTCACGCTGGTGGCCATTCTGGATGCTGACAAGGAGGGCTTCCTCCGCTCCGGCACCTCGCTCATCCAGACCATCGGCCGCGCCGCCCGAAACGCCGGCGGCCGCGTGATTCTCTACGCCGACCGGGTGACCGACTCGATGCAATACGCCATTGACGAGACCAACCGACGGCGCGAGATTCAGCACGAATACAACGTGCGCAACAACGTGCAGCCCATGACGGTGGTGAAGGAAGTGCGCGAGACGGTGCGCGTCTACGACACGGTGAAGGAACTCTCGGCGCAATACAGCACCGACACCCGCGACGCCCTGGGCGAGGGGCAGTCTTTGCGCATTGAAGACATCCCCATCCTCATTGACCGGCTGGAAAAGGACATGAAGGACCTGGCCCGGGCGATGGAGTTTGAGAAAGCAGCGGCAGTGCGCGATGAGATCTCTGAGCTGCGCAAGCTGATGGGCCTGAGCGATGGCCGCATTGGGCAAGAGAAGCGCAAGCTGCCAGGCCGCGACCGCCGGTCGCGCTAATCCTGAGCGCATTCGGCGTAAGATGGAGCGCATGCGACTCCTCGTTCTCGGCGGCACCCAGTTTGTGGGGCGACATCTGGTGGCCGAAGTGCTTCGGCGCGGCCATGAGGTTTCTCTATTTCATCGGGGCCGCACCAATGCGGACCTGTTCCCGGAAGCCGAACACATCTTGGGCGACCGCCTGGAAGATGTGAGCGCCCTCACCGGCACCTGGGACGCGGTGGTAGACGTGAGCGCCTATGTGCCCCGCGCGGTGGACATGATGATGAGCCAGCTGGCCGGACGGGCGAGCACCTACCAGTTTGTAAGCACGATCAGTGTTTATGAGCCCGAGTTCACCGGCCTGATGGACGAGAATGCACCCCGCGTGCCGGCCCCCGAGCCGCCCACCGAGGAGATCACACCAATGACTTACGGCGCTCTCAAGACGGCCTGCGAGGACGCGCTGGACGCCTGGAACGGCCCGGTGCAGATCGTCCGCCCGGGATTGATCATTGGGAGCCACGACGCCACGGAGCGCTACCCCTATTGGCCGTGGCGCATGCAGCGCGGTGGAGACGTACTGGTACCGGAAACCCGCCAGCCCATCCAGTGGGTGGACGCGCGCGACCTGACCGGCTGGATGCTGGACCTGCTGAGCACGGATGCCACCGGGCCGTTCAATGCCGTGGGGCCGTACGACTTTACGACCCTGCCGGACCTGGTGAAGGCCACCCGCGACGTGGTGAACCCCTCGGCGAATCTGGTCATGGTGCCCGAAGCGGACCTGATCGCGGCGGAGCTGGGCGGGGCGGACCTGCCGTTCTGGTTTGCCGGCGCGGGCCGGGCGGGCATCATGCAAGTGAACAGCGACCGCGCCCAGGCGCACGGGCTACGTTATCGTCCCGTGGCCGAGAGCGTCCACGATACGCTCACCTGGTGGAACGAGACGCGCGGCGAAGCCAAGCCGAAGAACGGGTTAACCCCCGAACGCGAGGCTGAACTGCTGGCGCGCTTCGCTTAGGCTTCGGGTTCTCTCGGTTCCTCGCTCACCACGGCGAAGAGGCCCTCGCCCTCCGACGTGGGGGCGGGGAGCGACTTGGAGAGCACTTCGGGGAGTTGGAATGATGCCTCCACCGGGTCTTGCACGAGGGTCGGCTCGGCAATCTCCTTGGCGTGCTCAGCACCCAACTCCGCCATCTTCCGCACCCGAGGAATGAGGCGAGTGCGCAAGTTGCCCTCCATGTTGTTGTAGGCCTTGACGGCGGTGTTGAGTCCCTTGCCCATGTCAAGGTAATGGCCAATGAGAACCTGGATCGAATCGTAAAGCTGGCTGGCGGCGTTGTGCACTTCCTTTGCTTCTTTGGCGAGGCGATCTTGCTTCCAGCCGAACGCGACAGCCCTTAGGAAACCTAATGAGTTTTGTGGCGAGATGAGCATGATGTTGAGAGCCAGCATGTCCTCGACGAGATTGGGGCGCACATCCAGGGCCGCTCGGTAGGCGCTTTCGCTCGGCAAGAAAAGCCCGACTAGCTCTAACCCTTCCACGGACTTGCCGTAGTCTCGTTTGGCCAGGGCCTTGCCATGTCCCATGACCTTCTCCGCGAAGGTGACGAGCAAAGCGCGGCGCTGCTGTTCGTCGTTGACTTCCATGGCCTGCAGGTAGGCGTCCAGCGGGGTTTTCGCGTCGATGACAATGCGGCGTTCCCCGGGCAGCGTGACAATGACATCGGGACGACTATTTTTGTCTTCGCCCGGAATGTGCACCTGAGTTTCGTAGTCCACATGCTCCGCCAGCCCCGCGATCTCCAGCACTCGTTGCAGAGCCAATTCACCCCAGTTCCCCGCCGTGCCGGGGTCGCGCAGCGCGGTCACCAAGCGTGTTGTATTTTTATTTAGGTCACCATATAGCTCGTTCATCTGACGAATCTGCTCGGTGATCTCCGTCTTGTCCTTGGTCCGGTTCTCGTCCAGGGAGCGATTGAGTTCTTCCAACTGCTTCAGGCGGAGTTGGAAGGGCTCCATCGTCTCCTTGATGGCCTCTTGCCGCACCTTCAGGTCGCCGTCGGCGTTGTCCTTGAAGCGCTTCAGCAGTTCCTCGGCCTGGCGCACCATCTCGGTGGTGTTCTGCTTAAGGATCTCCTCGCTGAGGGCCTTGAATCGATCCTCCAGGGCCTGCTTGGCCTCCAGCAACCCCTGCTTCTGCTCCTCGAAGCTGCGCTCCCGCTCCTCTTGGGTACTGGTCAGGCGGGCAATCTCGGTTTCCCGCTGCAATCGCATGTCGGCCTCGGCCCGCAGATCCGTTTCCAGTTGCGCAAGCTTCGCCATCATTGCGTCCGCCTGCCGGACGCGCTCTTTCAGCGCCGCGCCCTGGATCTGGACCGCCTGCAATTCTTCGGTGCGCCGTGCCAGGTCCGTGCGGGCCGCCTCGGCCGCTTGGTTCGCCAGCCCCATCTCTGTTTCCAGCTTGGCCAGCTTCGGGCGCAAGGTCAGGAGGATCGCGCCCGCCCCCAGTAGCAAACCAATCAGTGCCCCCACAATCGCCGAGATCAAATCCACGTCCTCATTTTAACCCCATTTTGACAATGGATATGTAGACATGCGTCTATTTCCGGTGGTAGCATCCGTTACATCAAGCCCTGAGGGGCTGGATGGAGAGATTGAAATGAGTGACCAAATCCCGGGCCGCGCCCACGCGTGGCTCGAAATCGCAACCCGCACGCCCGATGCCGCGACCAAGTTCTACACCGAACTCTTTGGCTGGGGCACGGAAATCATGGACATGGGGCCGGAGATGGGCAACTACACCATGCTTAGCCACAACAACCACGCATGGGCGGGTGTCATGCCGCTCGAAGGGCCGCACACCGAGGGGGTTCCCCCGCATTGGGCCATCTATTTCAACGTGGACGACGTGGATGCCGCCGCCGCCAAGGCTGCCAGCCTCGGTGGGCAAATTCTGGCCCCGGCCTTTGAAATTGAAGGCGTGGGACGCACGGCCCTCATCCAAGACCCCTACGGAGCGGTCTGTTACCTCTTCAAGAGCGTCAATCCGAAGCCGGAAGAGTCGCCGGAAGATCCGGTCGCCTGGATGGAACTCTACGCCGGCGATAAGCAGGGCGCGATCGACTTCTACACCCAAGTAATGGGCTGGGGCACCGAGCACAGCACCGAGATGGACTACACCATGCTCAGCGTGGACGGCCGCAACTTCGCGGGCGTGATGGCCATGCCGGAAGTGCCGCCGCACTGGGGCGTCTACTTCAGTTCGCCCAACGTGGACGACACGCTGGCCAAGGTGAAGGCCGCCGGCGGCGACGCCATCATGGAGCCGTTTGATGTGCCGACCGTGGGCCGCATCTGCGTGCAAAAGGACGCCGAAGGCGCCGTCTTCTACACCATCACGTTCTCAGGGATGTGATCCGGAATCGGCGGATGACCCTTCCCCGCTCTCCGCGGTGGGAGTCTCGGAAAGGTTGTCCTCCGCGGGCAGATGGGCGCTCGCGTCCACGCGTCCATCACCCGTGGCCCCGGCGCGATTCGTGACCACATTCCAAATCACCAACAGGGCAATGAGAACGATGGTGCCCCCAATGGACATGAGCACCAGCGTCTGCTGAAAGTTGCCCATGTCTTCGGCGGTGCCGCTAATCTTGGCCCAGGTCATTACCCCTTAGCCTAGCGTGAGATTCTGCCGGACATCTGGACACCAGGGGCTTTCGGTCGCTACACTGTAGACATGCGCGTGACTGCAGACCTACTCCGACAACCCATCTTCCGGGACATGACGGCCGAACAGGTGGGCATCCTGCTGGACCTGAGCGATGAGCGGATCTACCGCGACCGCGACCCGGTCATTCGCATCACCGAGACCAACCCGGACCTCTTCATCGTGGCGGAAGGCGGTGTGGAAGTCCGCACCGCCACCGGCGACGTACTGGCCACCATGGGCCAGGGCAGCGTGTTCGGCGAGGTCTCCATCGTGGATGAAATGCCGGCCAGCGCCACCGTGTTGAGCCAAGGCATGACGCGCCTGAACGTGATCCACCGCAAGACGCTCCACGCCCTGCTGGATGGCGACCCCAAGATGAAGGCGCAACTGATGGAAAACTTGGCCCGCATCCTGGCTGGTCGCCTGCGAGCCATGAATGCGCACATCATGGTCGGCCGTATGGACGACTGATTACCCCCTCGCGGAGGTCCATTCGTCCCCACCATCCCAATGCTCGGCTGAATCTTGACATATAGTTCAAGATAGAAGGAGGTTGATGATGAGTGAGTTCATTTCTCGCGGCTACGCCCACCCGCACGTGCTGGTGAGCACCGACTGGGTGGCGGAAAACGGCTCGCAACCGGGCGTGATTTTGGTGGAGAGCAATGAGGATCCGTTGCTCTACCCTTCCGGCCACATCCCGGGGGCACACGAGGTGGACTGGACCCGCGACCTGAACGACCCCATCATCCGCGACTACCTGGACCAAGACGGTTTCCAGGCGCTCATGCGCCGCCTCGGCGCCACGGCGGATAGCCACATCGTGTTCTATGGCGACCGCAACAACTGGTGGGCGTGCTACGCCTTCTGGATTTTTACGCTGTTCGGCCACACCAAGTGCTCGGTGATGAACGGCGGACGCATCAAGTGGGTGAACGAAGATCGCCCGATTACGAAGGAAGTCCCCAACCCTACCCCGAGCGACTACGTGGCGCAGCCGCGCAACGACGCCCAGGAGCGCGCTTTCCGCGATGACGTACTGGCCCACGTCCGCGCCGGCGGCCAACTGGTGGACGTGCGCAGCCCGCAAGAATTCACCGGCGAGCGCCTGCATATGCCGGACTACCCGAACGAGGGTGCCCTGCGCGGTGGCCACATCACCGGGGCCAAGAATGTGCCCTGGGCGCGCGCCATCCGCCCGGACGACGGCACGTTCCTGAATGCAGACGAGCTCAAGGCGCTTTACGAAGGGGAAATTGGCCTGAAGCCGCAAGAGCCGACCATCGCCTATTGCCGCATCGGCGAACGCAGCAGCCACACCTGGTTCGTGCTCAAGTACCTGCTGGGTCACCCGCAGGTGCGCAACTACGACGGCAGCTGGACCGAGTGGGGCAACGCCGTGGGCTTGCCCATCGAACGCCCGTAATCATGTTGCCGCCGCGCCTGCAAGAGATCCTGGACGACCTCGCATTCTTCACCGACCGCAGTGACCGCATCGAGGCCCTGATCTCGCTGAGTGAACAGTTCCGGCCCATTCCGCCGGAACTGGCGGAGCGGCCCTACGACGAAGCCAAGCGCGTGCCGGGATGCGAAAGCGAGGCGTTTGCGTGGGCGTTCCGGCAGCCCGATGGCACCTATCAATTGGAGTTTGATGTGCTCAGCCGCCAGGGGCTCTCGGCCATGGCGCTGAGCTACGCCCTCAAAACCGGCCTGGACGGAGAGAAGGCCGAGGCCATCCTCGCGGTGCCGGAGACGCTCATCAACGACCTCTTCGGGGCCAGCCTCAGCATGGGCAAGACCATGGGCTTGATGAATACGCTCCGCCTCATCCAAACCCAAGTCCGGCACGCGGAAGCCGCCGCAAACGTATAGGCTAATCTAAGCCTATGATCTCCGCGCTGCTTGCGACGGCTGCTCTGCCCTCCCGCTTTCAACTCGTGGCCCCGCTGGCACTGCCGCCCGTGCGGGTGGATACGCGCATGGCCAAGTACGGCGTGGCGCAAGAGATGGCGGCGCAACAAAACTTGCAGGCCCGGATGCTGTGGATTGACGCCACTGCGAACCTGGATCGGGTGAATTCGGCCGAGAAGATCGACACCTTGGTCAACAAGATCGCGGATGCCGGGTTCAACACCGTGGTCTACGACGTGAAGCCGATTGTCGGGCGGACCACTTATCCCAGCGCGCTCGGCGACCGCCTGACCGCCTGGCGCGAGGCCCGCATGGATCCCAACTTTGACCCCATGCCGGAGTTTGTAAAGACGGCGCGGGCGCGGGGCCTTGGGCTTTATGTAGCGCTCAACGCGTTCTCTGAGGGTCACCTGTTTGCCAAGCAACAAGCGGGGCCGAACTCGCCCTTCGGTGACCCGGGCTGGGGGTATCGCCACCCCGAACTCCAGAGCGTCATCTATGTGGCCTACCCCACCCTCGGCGGGTTGCGGCTTCACCCCTCGGTGGATCCGGCCGCCTGGGACACCCCGCTCGCGCTTTTTGCCAAGATTCCGTCTCAAAACATTACGGGTCCGACGGCCACCGTGGATGCCAACCTTAGGGTGATTGCCACCCAAGAGGGTCTCCCGGCCACTCTCGCGGCGGGCCAGCGCCTCCTGGTGGGGCGGGCCGCCGGCCACGGTTTCATCGCGTCCCTCGCGCCCGGCGCGAACCTCAGTCTCGGTAGCGAGGCTGAATTCATGCGCACCGGGGAAGCCGATAACCAGGTGCCGCTGATGATGAATCCGCACCTGAAAGCCAACCAAGATCGCGCCATTTCCTTCCTCAAAGAACTTGCGGATAAGTACGATATTGATGGCCTGATCTACGACGATCGCCTGCGGTTCAATGGAATTGAGGGCGACTTTAGCGACGAAGCCAAAGCCCAGTTCGAAGCGCGCATCGGGCAACCGGTGCGGTGGCCGCAAGACATCTACACCGTCACCTTCAATGCCGATCTCACGCGCGGAGTTCAGCCGGGCCGGTTCTACGATGCTTGGCTCGCATGGCGCGCCGAGGAGATGACCAAGTTCGTGTTGCGCGTCCGGAACGAAGTCGCCACCCCCGGCAGTGGCATCCAGTTCGCCACCTACGTTGGCAGTTGGTACGGCGATTACCCGAAGGTCGGCGTGAATTACGGCAGCGATAAGCTCCAGGCCGGCTTCCCGTTCCTTACCCGCGATTACCAGGCCACCGGCTTTGCCCGGCACCTCGATTTTCTGATTACGGGTTGCTACTACCGCGTCGGCACGATTTACGAGGCCATGATGCGCGGCCGCCCCACCGGGCACACCGTCGAGGCCGCCTCGCTCATGAGCAACCGGCTGGCCGATGGCGACACCTGGACGTACGCGGGCATCATGCTCAGCAACTTCGATGCGCGCCCGCAGGATCTCCCCGCCGCGTTGCAAGCCGCCGCCGCCACCTCCCAGGGCATCATGATCTTCGATCTCAGCCACAACATTGATAAGTTCTGGCCATACTTCGAGCAAGGATTCCGGCATCCGGCCACCGCGCCCCACACTCGGCCCGACCTGCTGCGGCAACTGCGCCAGGCGCGGGAAGCCCAGCGGAAGCGCGGCGACATGCCCGCCCCCTTCCCGATGTTTGAAGGTGCAACCGGCACCGGATGGTAATTCCTGCCACGAAACGTACCGACGATTCGTTTGGAATATAAGCCCAAGTGAGCCAAAGCCCTCCCACGACGATTGGTAAGTACCAAATCATCCGGGAAATCGCCCGCTCGAACGATATCGTTTACGAAGCGTACGACCCCGCCATGAATCGTCGTGTGGCCGTGAAGGAGCTGGCGATGGTGCCTGGCGCCACCGACACCCAGCGGCAAGAGCGGCTCCAGCGGTTTTTGCGCGAGGCCCGCGCGGCGGGTTCGTTGCAGCACCCCCACATCGTCACGGTGTACGAGGTTGGGCAAGATGCCAGCGGCCGCCACTTCATCGCGATGGAGTACCTGGAGGGGCAAACCCTCCGCAACCTCATTGATTCCAGCGGGGCGATGAAGCCGAAGGACGCCGTCCACCTGGCAGAGCAAGTGCTGGAAGGATTGGCCTTTGCTCACGGGCGCGGGGTCATCCACCGCGACATCAAGCCGGACAACATCCAAATTCTGCCGGGCAACCGGGTGGTCATCACCGACTTCGGGATTGCGCGCCTGACTTTCGAACCCAACATCACGATGGACGGGCAGGTGTTCGGCACGCCCAGCTACATGTCGCCGGAGCAGATCCACGGCGGTGATTTGGACGTTTCCAGCGACCTCTTTAGCCTCGCCATCATCCTCTACGAGATGGTGAGCGGGCGCAAGCCCTTCGCCGGCGACAACGTGGTGGCGATTGCCTATGCGATTGCCAACGCGAACCCGCCCATGCCGGCCGATTGCCCGCCCGCGCTGTGGCGCGTGATCGAAAAGGCGCTGCAAAAGACCAGCGCCCTGCGCTACCGGGGGGCGGAGGAGATGCTCCGCGATCTCAAGGCCGCCGAGGGCTCTCTGAACCAGCCCGTGGTGCCGCCGCCGGTGTCGGCGTCCAGCCACATACTCGCCGGGCCGCACCAAAACCCCGCCACTGCCCATTTGGTGCCGCCGCCGATCTCCACGGCCGGTCTCACGCCCGCACAGGCGCAGCTGATGAATCAGGTTTACGGCCAGGCTTACGGGCAAACCGCGGCCAGCCCCGCTCCGCAATCTGCCCCCTACGGACAAGGCTATGGCCAACCTTACGGCCAGACCCCTACCTACGTGCCGGTGCCAATTTACTATCCTCCGCCGCCGCGTCCCATCACCATTTCGCCCGAAACCCGCTCGTGCATGGGCCGGTTTGTGTGGGCCGTCGCCATCATCGGGCTGCTGTTTGCGATTGTGATTTACGGCATCGGGGCGCTGACGGAGACGATGGACCGCAACCCCGGCGCGGCGCAATCCATCCCCACCACGCCCCAGCAAGCGCAAGCCCGATTGGAGCCCAGCCTGGATGCCGCCCGCGAGCGTGCGGAACGGATCATTGCTCCCCCGCCCGAAGCCCGTGAAGAAGCCACTTCCGGACCCACGCTACAAGATGCCGTGGGATTGGTCGCGGCGGCGATGGATGAGCCGAACCCCGCCCGTCGCGCCCAGCTGTGGAGCCAGAGCAGCCAGGCCTTTGTGGCTGTCGGCATGAGCAACCCGGAGGGCATGGACATCGTTTTCGCGCAGGCCGCCAGCGTTTACATAGGGGCGGCGGAAATGGGCGCCCAGGCCGGACGGTTTGATCGCGCCATTGAGGCGCTTTATCAGGCCGAGGGGTTCGTCAACGGCAACCAAGACACGGCCTACGAGATTCAACAGCGCATGAATCTCTACCGCGCCCAAATGTAATCGCCCTCAGTCGATGCTGAGGAGCGCCCCGCCATCCACCGTCAGGTTAATCCCGGTGATGTAAGAAGCAGGCTGGCTGCACAAGAAGAGGCCCGCCGCCGCCACTTCTTCCGGGGTGGCCAGGCGGCCAATGGGGATGCTTAGGCCGGCTTTCACCAGCTCTTGCTCTTCATCCGTGCCGGCCCGCTCGGCCCGCACCTGCGCTAGGTGCCGCTGACGGTCGGTGAGGGTATGGCCGGGCAGCAGACCGTTCACCGTCACCCCGTGGGGGGCCAGTTCTCGCGCCTGCAGGCGCACCAGCGCCCGCAATCCGGCCCGCAGGGTGCTGCTGATGGGCAAGAGCGGCTCCGGCTGTTTGGCCACCAGGCTGGTGACGTGGACAATGCGGCCCCAGCCGCGCTCCTGCATCCCCGGGGCCACCAGCCGCACCAGGCGCACCACGTTCATCAGGGTGCTCTCCACCCCGCTTTGCCACTGCGCGTCGGTCATCTCCGTCCACGGTCCGGCGGGCGGGCCACCGGTGTTCGTAATCAGGATGTCCGGCGGGCCAAGGTGCGCGGTCACGTCCGCCACCCAGCGCTCCAGGTCGGCGGGTTGGCTCACGTCCACAGGGTCAAACCGCATGCCGTCGGGCAGGTCCACGGGCGTGCGGGCACAGACGGCGACGCGGCAGCCTTCGGCCTGTAAGCCCTCGGCCAGGGCGCGACCGATCCCCTTCGTGCCCGCGGCGACCAGGGCCACGCGGCCCGCAATTCCCAAGTCCATGGGTTCATGCTACCGGGTCGGTAGAATGCGGGTCGGCCCTGCGGAGGGGTGGCAGAGTGGTCGATTGCAACGGTCTTGAAAACCGTCGTCTCGCAAGGGACCGTGGGTTCGAATCCCACCTCCTCCGCCATTCATTGCGGTCGCAATGACTTAAGCATTACGAAGTGTAAGTCTATGGAATTAGGGGGACAGTTGCGAGTCAAGATCCATAGGTTCGTTTTAGGTATAAATACCTAGTGCTGTTTGGGGTTTGCCTTTCGTCACCTTTATAGTAAATGGATGGAACAAATTTCTACTCGTTCCGCTCTCTGGTGTTCCGCATCCGGAGTGCTCGCAATAGGGGGGGCATCCTAGCCTCGCACGAACCCCGTGCCGTGGGCCTCGCTCTTGTGGGGCTTAGCCTCGTGACCCTTTGCTTGGCGGTCAAGCCGCTTCGCTCCCTGTCGGCCATTGGATTCGTCTCGGCCGCCGTCCTGAGCTTTGTGGGAGGGGGCATGGCCTATGCTCGCCACACTCCCATCGAATCGAAGCTTGAATCAGTGTTGCACCGGGCCGCTCCGGCCCCGGAGAAAGCTTCCATGTGCCCGGCGGCCAAGAATGCTAAGGCTTCTTTGGAGGTTCTGAAGTCATGAGCAATTCCTGGAAGCCGGGCCCCACGATTTTGGGTGCACTCTTGGGCATGGGGCTGATCGCGGCTGCTCTTGCTTTTATCGTCCCACAGCGAGACCGAGTCCAAAAGGACGCAGAGGCTCGGGCAAGCATGAGAACCCTGGTGAATGCCCTTAACGTCTACGTGGAGCCCCACGGGGACTACCCCAACTCGTTACGCAAGCTCAGTGGCGTAGACATCCGGATGCCAAAGGGTTACAACTTGGATCGCCCCACGACCAAGAGTAGCTACGTCTACATTTTTGCGGGATCCTGTTTGAACGGTCTTCGCTCCGGTCACTTTAAGCATGATTGGGACCCAGAACAGTACTGGGTACTCAGCACGGCGGCAAGTGGGGTCAGCTCAGGCATGATCACGCAGAATTTGGAAAGTCCTGATGCTCGTTTCGAGTACCAAACTGTCCGAACATCAAGTTCTTTGCACCTCAGTGCATTCATGGATGGAAGGATTCAACCAGCGCCGCTAAACAACGAGTTTAGCAACCAATGCCTGGCCTACAACAGCGGTTCTAGGAGGTCAAATCCATGAAAGCAGTATCGAAGCTTATTCCACATGTATGCCTCGTGCTTCTACTTTGCTTCATGACAATGGCCGTAGCAAATCAAGCCTGTGCCGATGAACTCTGGCTTTGCCCTGATCCTAGTCAGGACATCCAAGGTACTGGATGCGGTGCAGACGGCGACGGTGTGTACTCGTACTGTGCGGGTGAAACGGGCGTGTTGCTCCACGTCTATTCATGCAACGCTCAAAACGACAATTGCGAATCTCAGGAAGGGCTTTGCAATGTGATGACCAAATCTGTGGCTATCGGAACGGAAGTGCTCTGTTGCAAAGCGTGGGTATGTGGCTCCAATGTTGCAAATCGCGACAATCCAGATTGCACTTTTTCTGGCTGGTGCATTGAGGAATTTCCCGCTCAAACGCCCGAAGTGCTCAATCGCAAGTGCAATGGTGATCCGTGCATCGGAAGATTTCCCGAGGTGATTCCGCCGACGGAACCAGTAATGCCTAATCCAGTTGGAAGTGGTAACGGTGGCATCAAACCACCTAAACCAGCTCCTATACCTATAAGCCCCTGAGTGACTTGTCGGGTAGGCACTCATTTGTACTGCAAGTGAAGTTGCCTATCCAACAAATCTCCACGATTTCACCGACGCCACCACATTCGCGATCATTACCGCTAGCGCCACCGCCAGGCACAGCCACGGGAACATCATCCGCCCCGTCCAGCCATCGCCTCCGGCGGGCACGCGCACCCGCGCCGTCAGCAGGCCCTGGTCGCGGTGCGGCAGCCACGCCACGATGTTCCCGCGCGCATCGGTGATGTAGCTCCGCCCCTTGCTCCCGGCGCGCACCACCGGCAGGCCCGCCTCGATGCTCCGGAAAACCGCCCCCGGATACAGCTGCTCCCACGCGGGGGTGGCGGCGTACCAATCGTCAATGGCCTGCACCGTCAGCAGTTGCGCCCCGGCCTGCTGCTGCGCCAACGCGAGATCGGGGAAGAGCCCCTCGAAGCACAGCAACGGCCCCGCCTGGAACGGCCCCACCGGCAGGCTCTGCACGCGATCGCCGGGGGTCAGGTCCCCCGCCGGGAGGTTGAAGTTCTTGAGGAACGGCAACACGTCTCGCCCGGGCACGTATTCGCCGAACACCACCAGGCGGGTTTTGTTGGCGTGCTTCCACTGCATGCCGTCCCAGGAGTACGCGGTTTGGTAACGCTTGCCACCCTGCACCAGGTTGCCGCCCAGGATGACAGGCACCGCCGGGGGGTAGCCCAGCACCGCCGTAGGCACCACCGACTCGCTGGGGGAGGCGAAACCTTCGGGGAACACCACCAGTTCGGCTCCGGCCCGTTCGGCGTCGGCCATCAGTTCCGGCCCGGCCCCATCCAGACGGATGCGCTCCTCGTCCACCGGAGTGAAGGCTTGGTCCACCCCCGGTTGGGCGGCAGCGACCACGTGCCAGTTGCCTTCGGGGGGCGTGCTGGCCCGCCACCAGGAATAGCCAAACAAAGCGACGATAACCACGGCCGCTCCCGTGCGCCACCGGTTCATCGCGCCATCGGCCCGGGGCCAACGCCACTCGGCCAGCCACTGATTGACCAGCACCACCCAGGCGCCCACCAGGAAGATGCCGCCCAGCGCCGCCGACTGCAACACCGCCGGGAACGGCCAAAGCGGAGTGGCCATGTGCCCCCACGGGAAGGCGAGGCCGGGGATGTAGCTGCGGATGAATTCCATGGCCACCCACAGCAGGGGGATGGCCCATGCCCGGCCCTGGCGTTCCGCCGCGCCCATCCAGCTGGCCTGCAGCCAAAAGTAGCCCATGGCAATCGGCACCGTGACCACCCACGGCACGAGCCCGCTCACTAGGCTGCCGGTCCATTTATAGACAAACGGCACCACCCACCACATTTGGTAGCCGTAGGAAATCGCCCCGAAAACCAGGCCACTGCGGCGCACCGGGCGGGCTTCTTGCCCCCGAATGCTGACCAGCCAAGGCACCAACGCCACGAACACCAGCCACCGCAGATCGAACGGCGGGAACGCCAGCACGAGCAACACGGCCGAGAGGGCCGCCCCCGCGCTAGGGGAGAACGGGCGCGGCGGCTTCGACATGGGGTTCTTGATTGTAGCGGACCAGCCGCCACGGGGTGCGAGCGTTCCGCTCGAATTCGGAGAACGCGGCATTGCCAAATCGGAAGGAGAGCCCCAGGTGGGCGGGGGCCTGGAGCAGGGCCGACACCAACATCGCGCCGGTCATGCCGTGCGTAACGATGAGGACATCCTGGTGGTGCGGCAACTCATTGAGGAACGTCTCCGCCCGCTCCCGCACCATCAGTGCTGACTCGCCATTAGGGGGCGTGGCGTGCAGCGCGTAAGGGTCATCGGGGTGGGTCAGATCGTGCAGTTGCTGGCGCAGGAGATCGAAGTGCAGCCCTTCCCAGTCGCCAAAGCCCCGTTCCCGCAGGCGGGAGTCTTCTTGGATGGGCAAATCCCGGGCGGCGGCCACAGCGGCGGCGGTTTCGCGGGCGCGGCTCAGGTCGCTGCTCCAGATGTGGGCGATGGGGGCTTCAGCCAGCAGGCGGGCTAAACCCTCGGCCTGCGCTCGGCCCCGGGCATTGAGGGCGATATCGGATTGGCCCTGGGCGCGGCCCTCGCGGTTCCAGTCCGTTTCCCCGTGCCGGGCTATCCAGATTCTGCCGCTTGCCACCGTTCAATCTTGCCTCGCAGCCGCCCCCTCCTTGGGTACTCTCGCGCATCATGACTCGTCGCCTCGTTGCCGGTTTGATGCTTGTTGCGGGCCTCGTCCCTGCCCTTAACGCCCAGGAATCCCCGCTCACCGCCCCGCCCAAGGAACTTGACCAAATCAAGTGGATGGTGGGCCAATGGAGCGGCACGATGAGCTCCACCATGGGCGACATCAAAACCGTAATGGACATCCAACCGGCGATGGGTGGCCACTACTATCAGTTCAATTCCAAGAACACCCTGGGCGACATGACCATGGACGAAGTGGTCTATCTCACCTATGACCCCAAGATGAGCAAGTTCCGCATCTGGGCGTTTGCCAGTTGGGGCGGGCCCGCCCGCACCGAGGCCGGTGACTACAAGGATGACAAGCTGGTGACCGTGAGTGACCCCTGGGAAGTGATGGGGATGACCATGGTGAGCCGCAGCACGCTGGCGAAGGCCGAGGGCGACAAGATGGAGTTCATCTTGGAGTTCAAAGAAGGCGACACCTGGAAGAAGGACGGCGGCGGTCTCCTGACCCGGACCCGATAGTCTCCCCGCCCGCGCGGCGCCCCCCCGAAAGTCGCTAAACTGCAACCATGCGTGTCCCGTTCTTGGACATTCCTGGCCAGTACAAAGAAGTACGCCACCTGATTGACCCCGCCATTGCCGAAATCATGGAAACGGGGGCCTATGTTCTGGGCAAATGGAACACGCAACTGGAAACCGAACTGGCCCAGCGCCACGGCGTGAAGCACGGCATTGCCCTCAATAGCGGCACCGATGCCCTGCGCATCGGCATGCAGGCGGCAGGTATCGGCCCGGGCGATGAGGTCATCACCACCGCGTTCACCTTTGTAGCCACGGTCGAAACGATCGTGCAGGTCGGGGCGGTGCCGGTGTTTGTGGACGTGATCGAAAACACGTTCGACATCGACCCGGACCTGATTGAAGCGGCCATTACACCTCGCACCAAGGCGATTCTTCCCATCCATCTCTTCGGCCAGCTCTGCGATATGCCGGCCATTATGGACATCGCCCGGCGTCACAACCTGATGGTGCTGGAGGATGCCGCCCAGGCCATTGTCACCAGCCAAGACGGCGTGATGGCCGGGGGATTTGGCATTTGCGCGGGCGTGAGCTTCTACGTCACCAAGAACCTGGGGGCAGCCGGTGACGGCGGCCTGCTGCTGACCAACGACGACGAAGTGGCGCGCCGCAGCAAGAGCCTGCGCGTGCACGGCATGGGCCGCGAGCGCTACTACTACGACGAGATTGGCTACACCAGCCGCATGGCCGAACTGCAAGCCGCCGTGCTATGCGCCAAGCTGACCCGCCTGGACGCCTGGAATGAACGCCGGGCCGAGATTGCCGAGCGCTACCAAGCCGCCCTGGCCGATAGCAGCTACGGCATCCCCTACATCCGCCTGAACAACGAGTGCACCTGGCACCAATACACGGTGCGGCACGATGACCGCGACGCGATCATGGCCGGACTGAAGGAAGACGGGATTGACTCCGCGATTTACTACCCGGTGCCGCTGCACCTGCACGAACCGTACGCCCACTTCGGCGGCGGGGCCGGCAGCCTGCCGGTGACGGAGCGCGTGAGCAAGCAGTGCTTTAGCCTGCCGGTGGGGCACCACCTTTCGGATGAGCAAGCGGATTACGTGATCCAGCGGCTCCTGGCCCGCCAAAGCGTTACGGCCTAAATGAAGCTCCCCTACCCGGTCGTCCTGGCGAGTGCTTCCCCGCGCCGCCAGGATCTCCTGGGGCCGATTGTGGGCGAGTTTTCGGTGCATCCCGCCGACCTCGATGAGGAAGCCCTGGGCGACCCCGACCCCTGGGTGACGGCGCAACGCCTGGCCCGGGAGAAGGCTTCCGCTGTATTTGCGGCGCATCCCGATTCACTGGTGATTGGGGCGGACACCGTGGTGGCGCTTGAGGGTGCCAACGGGTGGGTGCAATACGCCAAGCCAGTGGACGAGGCCGACGCATGCCGCATATTGGGGACGCTGAGCGGCCAGACGCACGTGGTGGTAACGGGCGTGGCGATGCGCTGGCCCGGGGGCATGGCCGCCTTCACCGAGACGGCCCGCGTGACATTCCGGACTCTCTCCCAGGCCGAAATCCAAGCCTACGTCGCCGGTGGCGAACCGATGGACAAGGCCGGGGCCTATGGCTATCAGGGTGGGGCCAAGGCGTTCATCGAGAGGCTCGAAGGCGACATCAACACCGTCATCGGCCTCCCCACCGGGCGCCTGAAGCAAGACCTCAAGAACCTGTTTCGCTAGGCTTCTGCGGGTAGGGACGGCAGATCGGGTCGCCGATCACGAGATCTTTCCATTTCAGGATGGGGCTGGCGGCGTAGAACGATTCCGCCAGTGTGTAGCCCCGGGTGTAGCGATCAAAGAGCACCTGCGGATCGGCCATGGCAAACGTGTAAGGCTCGCTGACGTACCCCTTCACGCCCGTGACGCCACCTCGGATGAGGTCGGCAATCAGCGACTGCCCGCCTTGCGCGGGGCCGAAAGTGCGGGCGCTGGTGCTGACAAAGGTTTCCGCAATGGCACCGGGTTTGAACTTGATTTGCCGGTAGACATCGGCGCGGAAGGCGCCATCGTTGCTCCCCCAGCTCACGTAGCCCATCAGCGGCTGACCCGGGGCCGCGAAGGCGGGCTTTTCATCCAGTTCGGCATGGAAACCCCGCCGGTTGAGGTTGGCGACGGCTTCGGACATCCGAGTTTGCAGGCGGGCGTAGTCTTCGGTATTTCGATTGGCGGCCTGGTCGAAGAGGAACGGTCCCTTGCCCGCTTCGGCCTTGAGGGAGCGATCCACTAGAGCTTTGGCGCCGGCGACCGTCGGTCCGGTGAGGCGCGTGACGAGCCACATCGAGTACTTCTCGCTATTGAACGGCTCGTCGGCCTGGAAGTAGGGGTGGACGGCCCCGTTCACATTCTCCGCGTTGATCGTGGTGATCGGCTTGATCGGGGATGGCACGCCGGCCAGCAAAGAGTCCACCGAGGGCCCCCACTTGTCGCCAATGCGGATAGGCACACCCTGGGTAAGCACGACGAAGTCGGTGCGCCGCCCGAGTTGCTTGATCTTCTCCCGGACCGGAGTGGCGATAAGGACATCAAAATCGGTCCTCGAGATCTCCTCCCCGGGCGGGCACGCGATATGGATGGCCGCATCGGCGGGGATGCCGCGCTTATCCATGTAGTAGGCCCCCACGGCCTGGCTATCCGGGCTCTTGGTGTTGATCACCACCACCACCCGGCGCGTGTCGGGGTTTGCCGTCCGCGCGGCGGTCGTGGTGGACGGAGCGGGACTGGGCTCGCTCGGTGCGGGGCTACATCCCCAACCGAGCCCCAACCCCACCAGCAAAAGCGCCTTGGCCATGTCCGGATTCAACAATTAATCCGATTCCACAGTTTCCGCCGCACTGGGCCGGGCGCGCATTTTTGCCCAACTTCGCAGCAGAGCGATGTCCTCGGCCATCATACGGCTCAGCGGCACTTGGGCCGCCGCCTCGTCCAGCAAGTCCTTCATGGTCAGCTCTCGCCCTTCATCAAAGGCGTGGTGCAAGCCCCCGATGACCACTTGCTCGATTTCCGCGCCGCTGAATCCGCGCGTAGCTTCGGCCAGATTTTTGTGCTTAAACTTACTCCCTTTACGTCCTCGCTTCTCTAAGTGAATCTTGAAAATGAGGGCGCGGTCCTTGGCGGCAGGGAGGTCGATGAAGAACACTTCATCAAATCGTCCCTTTCGGAGAAGCTCAGGCGGCAGCGCCGTCACGTCGTTGGCCGTTGCCACCAAGAACACAGGCTTCGTTTTATCCTGCATCCACGTCAAAAAGGTGGAGAAAACGCGAGCCGTGGTGCCACTATCGCTCACTCCGCTGGAGCCCGTGCCCGCAAAGCCCTTTTCCAGCTCGTCAATCCACAAAACGCAGGGGGCCAAGCTCTCCGCAATCCGGATCGCCTTGCGCATATTTTCCTCACTTTGCCCAACCAAACCTCCAAAGATTCGGCCAACGTCCATCTTAAGAATGGGCAGGCGGTAGGCGTTGGCGATGGCCTTGGCGACCAAGGATTTCCCGCACCCTTGCACCCCCATCAGCAGTACCCCCTTGGGATACGGGATGCCGAAGTCGCGGGCGGCTTGGGTCAGGCTTCCCTTGCGTTTATCCAGCCACTCCTTCAGCAATTCCAGGCCGCCGACATCCTTCATGCCCTGCTGCACCGGATAGAACTCCAGAATCCCCGACTTGCGGACGATTTGCTTCTTCTCTTCTACGATCAGCGAGGGCGAAAGCCGCTTCTCAATGACCAAACTGCGGGCCAGGGCACTCTCAATTTCGTCGGCCGTAAGCCCCTGCGCCGCGTTCACAATCAGCTCGCGCTCATCCGGCTCTAGGTTCAAATCCACCTTGTCGTTGCCGGCCAGGCTGCTGATGATCGAATCTAGCTGCGCGTTGATGACCGTTGTGTCCGGCATCGGGAACTCGATCACCGTCACGTCCTTCTCCAGTTCTGGGGGCAGGGTCAGCATCGGGGAGGTGAGAATGAGTGTTTGCGCGCGGGTGCGCAGGCGGCCACTCAGGTCGCGCAACAGGCGCACCACGCGGTTATCCCGCATGTAGGGGTGGAAGTCCTTGACCAAGAACACCGTGTATTCCGGGGCCTCGTGCATTTGGGCCAGCACCTCCAGTTCAGCGGGCAGATTGCTGGTTTTGCCCGTGCTCAGGCCGGGTTTCAGGCCCTGCGTCACGCTCCAGGTATGCAGAGAGCGATTGAGCTTGGTGGCCAGTTCGGCCATGCCGCGCTCCACGCGGCGCTCTTCCCAGGTCGTGACCCAAACGATCGGGTACTTGGAGCGAATGAGGGTCTCGATCTCTTGAAAAGCGTCCATGGGCGTGGCGAAGGCTACCTAACCTCAGCTTACGCCTCCGCCCGCCCCGGGTTGCTTTAGGAGGACGAAGTGACCGAACCCAAGGCGATGGGCAGGGCTTCGAGGAAGCGGCTGACCTCGGCCGGCGTGCCAATGCTCACGCGGATGAACTCCGGCATCCCCACGCCGGTGCCCGGACGCACGATCACACCCTGGCGCAGTAAGGCTTCGTACACTGCCTTGGCATCCCCCACCTTCACGCAGGCGAAGTTGGCGTAGCTGGGCAGAACTTCCAGCCCCAGCCCGGCCGCCGCCGCGCTGATACGCGCCAGCCCTTCCTTGTTCACATCCTTGCTGCGTTGCAGGTGGTCGTGATCTTGCAATGCGGCAAGCGCCGCCACTTGGGCGAGCGAGTTCACGTTAAACGGCTCACGCGCCCGTTCCAGGGCGTCAATCAGCTCCGGCGCGGCCACCAGGTAGCCCAAGCGCAGACCCGCCAGCCCGTAAGCCTTGCTAAAGGTGCGCATCACCACCACCGGTCGGCCCTCGGCAATCAGGCTCAGGCCATCCGGGTAGCCCGGCACATCGGCAGCGTATTCGCGATAGGCTTCGTCCAGCACCAGCGCCGCCCCGGGGGGCATGCGGTCCAACAACCGCGTGACCGTCGCGTGGTCCACCAGGGTGCCGGTAGGGTTGTTGGGGTTGGCGACAAAGACCAAGCGGGTGTGGGCGTCGCAAGCCTCGGCCATGGCGTCCAGATTCAGTCGCCAATGTTCGTCCACCGCCACCTTAGTCAGTCGGACATCGGAGAGTTGGGCGGCGGCGTCGTAGCGCACAAAGGAGGGGTCGCCCACCACCACGTTGTCTTGCGGCTGGCCCAAAAACACCAAGCCCAAGAGGTGAATCAGCTCATCGCTCCCGTTGCCGAAGGCAAGCATATTGGGTTCCACGCCCAGGTGCCGCGCCAGGCCGTGCCGCAGCTCGTGCGCGGAGGCGTCCGGGTAGAGATGCATGTTGCGGGCCGCATCGGCCACGGCTTGTTGCGCCAAGGGCGAGGGGCCGAGCGGGTTCTCGTTGCTGGCCAGCTTCACCACGTCGGCCAGGCCGAGTTCGCGCTTGACCTCATCAATCGGGCGACCCGGCACGTAGGGCCGCATGCGCAACACGTTGGGTCGTAACCGAAAGCTCATGCATAGAATGGTGGCACACCCAGCAAGTAACGTTTAGGAATGGAGCGATCCCGCACTTTCTTCGTTTTGGCCCTGGGCATTGTCATCGGCGGTGGCCTCATGGGCACCCTCGCCCGCGCCGGGGGCGCGGCGGCTCAGAGCTCGGCCAGCGACCAGCAACTCAAGCGCATTGCGGACAGCCTGGAACGCATGGAGCGCAACGGCGTGACCGTGAAGATGGACAGCAGCAACAACAATGTGAAGATGAGCGGCACGATCACCGTCGAGCCGCCCAGCTTTGGCTTCCGGATTCGGAATGACTAATCAGCTCTCATCCAGGAACAAGGGGCGAGGGGCAACATCCCCTTCTCCCACCTGGATGGCCTGGCGGAGCATGGCCTCGGCGGCATCGGCATCCACCTCGCTCGCCGCGTGGATGGTGACGAGGGGCTCCCCGGCTTGCACCCGGGTGCCAACCGCCACGTGCACAGTAGCGCCCACGCTCGGGTCGATGGTGTCCTCTTTAGTGCGGCGGCCCGCGCCAAGATTGAGCACGGCATGCCCCACCCCGTGCGCCGAAACCTCCTCCACCGTGCCCGCTCGCTCGGCCACCATGGTGCGCTGCACTGGGGCCACCGCCCAGTCTTCGCCCTCAAAAACGGACCCATCGCCGCCTTGCTCGGCAAACCACTGGCGCATCACCTCCGCCGCGCGGCCACTGGCAATGGCCGCTGCCGGGTCGGCGTCAATGCCGGCCACGGCCAGGCTATCCCGCGCGAACTCCAGCAGCAGATCCCGGAATCGCGCCTCGGTCGGGCTCAATTCGGCACCCTGCACCACGCGGATGGCCTCCTTCACTTCCAGCGCGTTGCCCACGGCCGCCCCCAGGGGCTGGTCCATGTCCGTCACGCGCGCCACCACGCGCAGGCCCGCCGCTTCCCCGGTTTGCACCAGGCTATGGCGAAGGGTTTGGGCGGCCTGGAGGTCGCTCATAAAGGCGCCGCTACCGCACTTCACATCCAGCACCACGCACTCGGCCCCGGCGGCAATCTTCTTGCTGAGGATGCTGGCGGTGATGAGCGGGACATTGGCCACCGTGCCCGTCACATCGCGCAGGGCATAGAGCGCCTTGTCGGCGGGGGCCAGGCGGGGGGTTTGCCCGCTCAGGGCCAGGCCCGTGCGGCGGGCGAGGTCCAGCATGGCTTCGGGTTCCAAATCCGTGCGGAACCCCGGCACCGCCTCCAGCTTGTCGATGGTGCCGCCGGTCATCCCCAGGCCGCGCCCGGACATCTTCACCACCGTCATGCCGCACGCCACCAGGATGGGCAAGAGGGCGATGGTGGTCTTGTCGCCCACGCCGCCGGTGCTGTGCTTATCAAACCACGGATGCGGCAGGCCGGACCGGTCCAGCACTTCCCCGCTCTTCGCCATGGCGAGAGTGAGTTCGGCCGTTTCTTGGGTGCTGAGCGGGTTCAAGAACGCCGCCATCAGCCACGCCGCCAACTGATAATCAGGAACCGAACCATCCGCGGCCCCCTGCGCCACCGCCGCTAAGTCGCCAGGCAAGGAAGCCAGCCCATCCCGCCTACGGGCAATGATCTCGACAAAGTTCATGCGAGGTCCGCCGCCGTGAAGACGTAAGGCGGGCGATGGAGGCCGCGCTCGGTGATGATGCCAGTAATGAACTCGTGCGGGGTCACATCGAAGGCAGGGTTGAACACCGGGCACCCCTCAGGGGCAATACGCACGCCTTCAATCTCGGTGATCTCCTCCGCCGCGCGCTCTTCAATCGGGATATCGCGGCCGTGCAGGGTTTGGGGGTCAATCGTCGAACTCGGCGCGACCACATAGAAAGGCACACCAAAGCGCTCCGCTGCGACTGCCAGCATAAAGGTGCCGATCTTGTTGGCCGTGTCGCCATTGGCGGCGATGCGGTCCGCCCCGACAAAAATGGCGTCAATCTCGCCCCGGGCCAAGATGCTGGTGGCGGCGCTATCCGCGATCATGTGGAACGGGATCCCCTCCTGCATCAGCTCCCACGCCGTGAGGCGCAAACCCTGCATGCGGGGGCGGGTTTCGCAGGCGTAAACGTGGCGGATGCGCCCGTTTTCGTAGGCGGTGCGGATGACGCCCAGGGCCGTGCCCCACCCGCTGGTGGCAATGCCCCCGGTGTTGCAAATGGTCATCACGTTGGCCACTTCGGGCAGGCAATCGAGCCCCCAGCGCCCCATCGCCTGGTTCATGGCGCGGTCCTCTTCCTCGATGGTGACGGCTTCTTGCAAGAGCGCGGGGGCATCCCACGGCACCCGGGCCATGCGATCAAGCGCCCAAAACAGGTTCACCGCTGTGGGGCGGCTCGCGCGGAGCAGCGCGTCGGCGGCGGCCCGATCGTGGCCTCGCTGCGCGGCCAGCACCAAACCGTAAGCGGCGGCCATGCCAATCGCGGGGGCGCCCCGCACGGCCATATCCACAATCGCCTCGGCGACTTGCTCTACGGTTTCCAGCTGCAGCCACACCTCTTGGCCGGGCAAATGCCTTTGGTCCAGCAGAAGCAAGTGATCCGATTTCCACTCAAACGGCCGCAACATGTCCTCTGGGATACCGCGCGGGACCTCCCCGGGTGCGGGACGTAGAATAGAGAACCCATGAGCGTGGTGATTTACGAGCGGAACTTGATGTGGGGCGTGCGCCTGCGCAATGCGGTGGCGACCCTGGGGGTGCCCGTGTCCGTGCGCGACCACCACCAGCCCGAACCCGCCGTGGTGGCCATCGTCAACCTGGGCGATGCCCCCGAGGCCCTGGCACCGCTCATCGAAGCGTTGAAGGCGCAAGGCACCTACGTGCTGGGCCACGCCGGGCACAAGGAGAAGCCCTTGCACAAGCTGGGCAACGAGTGGGGCTGCCACTACGTGGCCACCAATAGCGAGATCGCCAACAAGCTGCCGAAGCTCTTGGCCCAGGTGCCGGCGCTGGCAGCTTCCCTGCCCGCCGCGACGGAGTAAGATCAGAGCATGGACAAGGTCGTTGCGAGCGCCGCCGAGGCCCTGCAGGGCTACCTTTTTGACGGCATGACCATCATGGCCGGGGGCTTCGGGCTCTGCGGCATCCCCGAGCACCTGATTCTTGCGCTGCGCGATTCCGGCGTGAAGGACATCACCGTGGTGAGCAACAACTGCGGGGTGGACGACTTTGGCATGGGCCTGCTGCTGCAAACCCGTCAGATCCGGAAGATGATTAGCTCTTACGTGGGCGAAAACGCGGAGTTTGAACGGCAGTTTTTGAGCGGTGAGCTTGAACTGGAGTTCAATCCCCAGGGCACGCTGGCCGAGCGCATCCGCGCCGGGGGCGCCGGCATTCCCGCGTTCTACGTGAAGACCGGGGTAGGCACGCTGGTGGCCGAAGGCAAGGAGACGCGCGAGTTCAACGGCGAAACCTATGTGATGGAAACGGCCCTGCGCGCGGACCTTTCGGTTGTGAAGGCGCAGCGCGGCGACCGCTGGGGGAACCTGCAGTTCCGGCGTACGGCGCGCAACTTTAACCCGATGATGGCGACGGCGGGCAAAGTCTGCATCGCCGAGGTGGAAGAGCTGGTGGAGATTGGGCAGCTGGATGCGGACCAGATTCACACGCCTGGGGTGTTTGTGGACCGAATTCTGCGCGGCACGGCCTACGAAAAGCGGATCGAACGCCGCACAGTCACGACCCGCAACGGCTGAGACTTCAGCTGCGTTTCTTCATTGAGGCCAAGCCATCGGAAGGGCTGGAGCAAAATTGATTCATCGCCACAGGTTCCAGCCTGTACTTGCATGAGTTTTCTTGAACTCGAATCGTCCGGTGGCATCTTCCTAGTCGGCGTCCTGACCACGATTCTGGTGATGACCGGCATGGCCATTTTGGGCACGAAGATCGGCATCACACAGAGGGTTAGCTACTACTTTCGTGAGATGACGCACCTTGGCCACTTAAGTGCGCTTGTATTTTTTGCGGCCGCCCTCTTCTTCCCTTGGCAGTTTCCTCACCAGGCGTTACTGGCTGGCCTCGTTTTCGCGTATGGTCTCGTGAGAATCTCCCTCGACGATGCCAAGAACTGGAAACACGATAAGGAACAGTCCCTCATTCCTCACGATCAACTCGAAAAGCTCTCCGAGCGGGGACGCAACTGGCCCAATCGCATGTTCCTCTTTGGAACTGACCGCGAGAGGGTCCGACGCTTAAAGAATTATCACCTCCGTCTTGACGCCATCGCAAAGAGGCTAGAAGATGAGTTCGTTTACTACGAGCAAGAACCGGGGAAGTACCTCTGCCTCATTAGTACCGATCTAGCCGCAGTGTCAACGCAGGCGATCGTCTGGAAAGATCGAGTTCTCTACGATCAACTGCGCCCTTACTTTTTGAATCGCCCACTCATTCCCGATGAAGGACTTGAGTTCTTGGAAAGGCACGGGAGTCCAGAACTCTTCAAAGAAGTCATGGCCGCGGCCGAGGAAGGCCGCAAGCTAGCCCTCCTTTTCAGGTGCCACGAGGGCCGCTAAACGAAGCCCAACAACCCTCAGCGGCGCGAGCCGATGATATAGCGTCCATCCGGCCCCACCGCCACAATCGGCAGGGTCCGCGTGGTCTCAAAGAGCTCATAAGCAGGCTCAATCTCCCGCCAGAACGCGCGGTGCTCGGGGTGGCGCTCCATCAGGTCATCCCACGCGGCCGTCCCCGGCCGGGCCGGGAAGATATGCACCGGGATCTGCCGCTGGCCAGCCGCTCGCGCCCCGTCGGCCAGCACATAAATGAACTCAATCACGGGGTCCGTCATGGCCAGGCAGCCAATGCTCACCGCCCGTCCGTGGATAAAGATGTCACTGCCCGGTCGGTCGCGGTCGCTCCGCACCCGGTCGCTCTCGTTCGGATAGTTCAGCCCCAAAGACAAATGAAAGCTCGACTGCGGATTGAATCGGTCGATGTGATAAATCCCTTCGGGCACCTGCCGGTCGCCCTCGCGTCGCTTCGGCCCCGGACCGCCACTGGCCGCCGCCACGGGGTAGGTCTTGATCAAAGCCAGCCCGCCCGGGCTATCCCCGGCCCAGAGCTCGAGCTCCCGCTCGGCCTTGAACGCGCGCAAAAACACAAACGCCGCCGGGGAAGACACTCCCTTCGCGGCCAAGGCGGCACGGACATCGTCCCCCACGCGCTCCCGCGCCCGAGCAACTCGGTCGCCAGATTCGTGGTACTCAACGGGCGGAGGCGTTTGCGCTTCGGACATCACAGGCTCGGGCGAGGGGTCAGACACGAGAGGGCCGGGCTCGGGGGTCCCTGCGCGGCACCCCGAACCCAGAACCGCCAGCGCGATTAGCGCGCCAGCCCCACTTCTTTCAAGAATGCGGTGGTGGTTTCCCAACTTCGCTTGTCCGCCTGCTCATTGTAGCTGGGGCCGCCAATGACCGTGAACGGGTGGACCGCCAGGTTGTAAATCACCATGCGGTAGTCAGCCTTGGCCGCCGTCATCTCGGCGAGGAATCCCACCAGTTGATCCTTCGGCACCGCCGGGTCGTCAGCCGCGTGGTGCAGCATGATCTTGGTGCCGATGGTGCCCGCGGCGGGAATCGGGGCGCTCAGCCCGCCGTGGAACGAGACCACGGCCTTCACGTCCGCGCCCATGCGGGCCATCTCCAACACGGCCGTGCCACCGAAGCAGTAACCCATCGCCCCGATGCTATTGGCGTCCACATCGCCCCGGGCCTTCACGGCATCCACGGCGGCTTGCAGGCGCTTGCGAAAAAGCGCGTTGTCACTGTAATACTTCCGCGCTTCAGCCCCGTTTTCGGCGGGCGTCGTCGGTCGCGCGCCGCCGTAGATGTCGGCCACCAGGGCTCCCATGCCCCACTGTTCGGCCACCATGCGGGCGCGGGTCAGTTCGTAGTCGTCCGGGCCGTTCCAGTCGTGGACGATGATCATCACGGGCACGATGTTGCGGGTGGCGGGGCGCACAAAAATGCCCTTGCACTCCGTGCCGTCGGCGTCTTTGTAAGTCAGGGGGGTTTCAATCGGGGGCACCATGGCGAAGGCAGCGACAAACGGAAGAAGAGTCACATAGGTTCCTACGCACAACTGGGGTAAGTTTTCGCCATGCCCCTCACCCGCGACGAACTGGCCAAGCGTGCGGCCCAAGAACTCCGCGACGGATACTACGTGAACCTGGGAATCGGAATCCCGACCCTGGTGGCCAACTTCATCCCCGAGGGGGTGGAAGTGGTGCTGCAGAGCGAGAACGGGATGCTGGGCATGGGGCCGTTCCCGTTTGAAGGCGAAGAAGACCCCGACCTAATCAACGCGGGCAAGCAGACGATCACCGAGATTCCGGGCACGGCGTACTTCTCTAGTGCGGACAGCTTCGCCATGATTCGCGGCGGCCACATTCAGCTCAGCATCCTGGGCGCGATGGAAGTGAGCGAAAAGGGCGACCTGGCCAACTGGATGATCCCCGGCAAGATGGTGAAAGGCATGGGCGGCGCCATGGATCTGGTGGCGGGCGTGCCGCGCGTGGTGGTGGTGATGGAGCACACCAACAAGGCCGGCGAAAGCAAGATTCTGCCGAAGTGCGACCTGCCCTTAACAGGCCAAGCCTGCGTGGATTTGATCATCACGGATTTGGCGGTGTTTGATGTGGCGCGGGGCCAGGGTCTGACCCTGATCGAACTCGCCGAGGGCGTAACAGAAGAGGAAGTGCGCAGCAAGACGGCCGCAAACTACACCGTATCGCCGAACCTCAAGACGATTTTCGCTTAAGGCTCAGGCCTGCGCGCGGCGCATCACCCACAGCAATGCGGGGGCGCCGAGAAGGGCGGTGACGATCCCGACCGGCACCTCGAGGCCGGGGCGAATGCGTTGCGCCAGCAGGTCGGCCAGCACCAGCAACGCGCCCCCATAAAGCGCACCCCCCAGGATGCGCGTCCGTGCCCGCCCACCCAAAGTGAGCGCCGCCAAGTGTGGCCCCACCAAGCCGAGGAAGCCGATAATGCCAGCCGTACCCACCGCCGACGCCGTAGCCAGCGCCGCCAGCAACAGCACAACCTGGCGATAGCGTCCGGCGGCCAAGCCCGTGGTGTGGGCGACATCATCGCCCAGGGCCATCACGTCCATCGGTCGCCCCAGGGCTAGCAGCCCGACCAGGCATCCCAGAGAGATTACGGCCAGCACCCCCACTCGCGCCCATTCGATGTTGGCGAGGCTGCCCAAGAGCCACATCAGGATTCGCCCAGCGTCCTGCCCCGCCAGGCTCAAATTCAGCGTGGTGAGGGCACTGAGCAGCGCCCCAATCACCACCCCGGCCACCAACAGCCGCTCGGTGCGGCCCGCCGCCCGCCGCCCTACCAGCAGAAGGGCCAGCACCAGCGCCCCTACCCCTCCCGCCGTGGCCAGGCCCATGAGAACGAGACCCGACCAACCGAGGAGGATGCCGAGGGTGCCGGCCGCCGCCGCGCCCCCGCTGACGCCCAGCACAAAGGGCTCGGCCAGGGGGTTGCGCAAAGTGACCTGCAGAGCCGCGCCCGCCGCCCCCAGTGCCATGCCCACCAGCAGGCCGGCTAGCCCACGGGGCATACGGATTTGCCAAAGCACTGTGGCCACCGTGTCATCGCCGATGCCGTTCGGACCCCGCTGGAGAGCCGCGAAAAACTCGGACGAAGTCATTGCCAATGACCCGCCCCAGGCCAGATGCAGACCCATGGCCAAGAGGGTGAAAAGCAGGAGTCCGGCCCAAGGGCTCAACCGTGCCGGACGGGGGTTCACGTGAGCAGGATACCGGTACAATCGGATTCGTGCCGACTCGTGCCCTGGCTCTCCGCACCGAATGTTTGGGTCCCTCTCCGACCCTCTCGATTTCCGCGCGCGCCAAGGCCATGAAAGCCTCCGGAATCGATGTCATCACCCTCAGCGTGGGTGAACCCGACTTCAATACGCCGGATCCGATCTGCGAGGCCGCCATTGCCGCCATTCGCAAGGGGCACACCAAGTACACGGCCAGCGCGGGCATCCCCGAGCTCCGCGCCGCCATTGCCGAGCACCTGCGCAGTTTCAACGGCATCGCCGCCGACCCCAGCGAGGTCATCGTCTCCTGCGGGGCTAAGCAGTCGGTCTATCAAACCCTGCAAGTCCTCATCAATCCGGGCGACGAGGTCATCCTCTTTGCGCCCTACTGGATGACGTATCGCGACCAGGTGAACCTGGCCGGGGGCACTGTGGTCGAAGTCGCCACCAGTGCCGCCAACGGTTTTGCGCCCTCAATTGATGACCTGCGCGCCGCTATTACCGACCGCACCCGCGCGATCATCGTCAATTCGCCCAGCAACCCCACCGGCGGCGTGTATTCGCGCCAGGTGATGAAGGAGATCGCGGCCGTGGCGCTGCGGCACGGCCTGTGGGTGATCAGCGACGAGATTTACGAGCACCTGATCTACGAGGGCGAGCGCACCAGCATGGCTGCGCTGGGCAAGGAGATCGCCGAGCAGACCATCACCATCAGCGGCTTTAGCAAGACGTACAGCATGACGGGGTGGCGCGTGGGCTACGCCCATGCCCCCAAGCCGGTGGCCACCGCTCTTTCCAACTTGCAAGACCAAGTGACCAGCAACCCCACGTCTTTTGCGCAGTACGGGGCCTTGCAGGCTCTGCTAACTTCGGCCGAGGAGATCGCCGCCATGCGCGAATCGTTCCGCGTGCGCCGCGACCTGATGGTGAAGGCACTGCGGCAGATCCCGGGCGTCTCGGTGGATGTTCCGGCGGGAGCCTTCTACGCGTTCCCCGATTTCAGTGCGTTCCTCTCGGAATCGTGCGACGACGTGCAATTGGTCAACAAATTGCTGGAAGAAGCCGGTGTGGCCACCGTTCCGGGTTCCGTTTTCTCCGGGCCGGGGCATATCCGCCTCAGCTACGCTGTGTCGCCCGATGAAATTGAACGGGGCGTGGCACGGATTGGCGAGGCCCTGACGCGATAAGTAACATGATTCCGAAGCCCATCCCCCTCAAGGACGAAAACCTCTTCCGCTTGGCGATGCGCCACACCAGCGCCACCAAGGACCCGGTGGGCGACAGTTACGAGCGGCTGGAATACCTGGGCGATGCGGTTTTGAGCCTGGTGGTGGCGGAGTATCTCTACGAACATCACCCAGATTGGGATCAGGGCTTTATGAGCAAAGCACGGAGCAGTGCCGTGCAAGAGGTCACGCTGTGCGAGATCGCCAAGAAACTCAAGCTCGACGAGTTCCTGGAATTGAGTGTGGGTGAAGAAATGACAGGGGGACGACAACGCCCCTCCGTGCTTTGCGATATCTTTGAAGCTGTTATCGGAGCGATCTATCTGGAATCGGGGATGGAGAAGGCCCGATGGTTTGTGCTGGAACAACTGCACGGCTTCCTTCTTCAAATTGGGCAAGGAGATGTAAACCCCCACGACTTCAAGTCGAAGCTCCAAGAGAGTGCCCAGGCGATCTGGCGCATCAGCCCGAACTATCGGGTGGCGCGAGAATCCGGGGCGCACCACGAGCGGAGATTTGTTGTTCAGGTACTCTTTGACGACGAAATCATTGGCGAAGGCACCGGACGAACCAAGAAGGAGGCTGAGCAAGCCGCCGCTCGGGAAGCCTTGGAAGCCATCGAACGAACTCAACGAGCCCGCGAAGTAGCCAAGCAAATTCACCAGGTTGCTGGGGACTTCTGACGTAACGAGGCTGGCAACTTGTCCAGTTATTTGCCTATTTCATCGTTTCTAGCACGGATATTGTTCACAATAGTCCATGTCAGCGTGTGCGGGTCTTGCGGCTTGCCTCGCTCAGGTTAGGAGAATCATTAAAAAATGACGTTGACGAACAAGACCGTTCTGGTGGGCATTGTGGGTTTGGCTTTGGCCAGCACGGCGATGGCTCGCACCGAACCGAATTCGTTCTTGAACCGCCCCGCCAACAGCCACCCGGCGTTGATGAAGCAGTTGGCCGAGGACGAGCAAGTCATGGACCGCTTTATGCGGCACTTTGGCATGACGCGCCAAGAGGTGTTGGCCATGGCCAGCAACCTGCAGATGGCCCGCCTGCCGCAAGACGGCGTCTACTTGGTTTACAACGTGAGCCCGCAGGAAGAAATCCGAGCCCGCGTGATGTTCTACAAGAAGGGCACGCTGGTTTGGGTGGACTCGATGGGTCGCCCCCTGCTGAAGGTGAGCTGCGCCAACCCGATGATGCGCGGCACCGATGACGGCTCCAACCCTCTGACGACTACGATTGCCCCGACCTCAACGGAAGTGGTTCGACCGCTTTCCGGCGAACTAGGCGAAACGATCATCATGACGAACGAAGCCGACGTGGTGCTGCCAGGCGTACCGGAAGCCTCGCCGATGGAGTTCATGTCGATGGCCCCCGAAGCTCCGGGTCTCGTGCGATCTTCGAGCAGTTTTGGCTTCCTTTCCTTGATTCCGTTGGCCGGTGGCTTCATCCTGAGCCGCAACAATCGCGGTGGCGAGAACCCGGTGCCGGAACCGACCACGATGATCGTGATGGGTGGGGCGCTGGCCGCCGCTGCCATGCGACGCCGCCGCACCGCCAAGTAAAACAAGCGACTATCCTAACCTGGCCCCGCGCTTTCCTCTACGGAGAGCGCGGGGTTTTTCTTTATCGGCCCTAGGAGATGGTGATGAGTATGGGCGAGGGCTCGGCGTTCAGGCACTCGTGCCCCTCGGTGGTGGCGCTCACGATGTTCTCGATGCGCACGCCGAGTTCGAGCGGCAGATAGATCCCTGGCTCCACGCTGAAGCAGTCTCCCGGCATCAGCACATCCCCGCTCCCGGGGCCAATTTCGGGGGCTTCGTGCACTCGACGGCCGATGCCGTGCCCGGTGCGGTGGTTAAAAAATTTCCCGAACCCCGCATCCTCAATCACCTGGCGCGTGGCGTGGTCCACGTGGCCACCGGTCACCCCGGCGCGGATGGCATTTCGCCCCGCCATGTGGGCGCGATACACCACGTCGTAAACTTCGCGGGCGCGGTCGCTCACCTCTTGCACGCCAATGGTGCGGGTGATGTCAGCCTGATAGCCCTCAACTTCGCAGCCAAAGTCGATGACCACCACGTCACCTTTGGTGAGCGGACGGTCGTCGTTCTGGTGGTGCGGTTCGGCCCCAGCGGGACCGGCGGCCACCTGGCAAAAGGTGGGCTTCCCTCCCCGGGCGGCCACCATGCCTTGTAGGGTCGCTTGGACTTCTAGTTCGGTTTGCCCCGCCCGGATAACGGTCAGGAGTTCAGCAAAGGCGTCGTCCACAATCTTGCCCGCCGCCCGCAGCTTGGCAAGTTCATCGGGAGCCTTAGCCCGCATCACGTAGTCCACCACATCGCTGGCCAAACTGAAGTGGCAACCCGGGCACTCGTGCTGCAGCGCGAGCAGGTGCTTGGCCCAGTACTCATCATCCACGGCCACGCGCAGGGCGCTTCGCTTGGCCAGCAGCCCGTGGAGAAGAGCGTACGGGTTCTCGCCATCGCGCCAGGGGTGGATGTCCTCGATACCGTGGCGGCGGGCCTGGTTCTCGGTCAGGGCCGGACACACCAGGACGGGAGTGCCCTCGCGGAACACGGTGAGGCTGAGGAAACGCTCGTAGGTGCCCTCTGCAAATCCGGTGAGGTAGTCCACCTTCACGGGCGAAGTGAGGGCGACGGCATCCACCCCCACTTCCGCCATTCGAGCCTGCACGCGGGCCAATCGATCCTGATTCATGCCGCCCTCATTATGGGCGAGGGCGGCCGCGCGTGTCGACTAGAACCCGGGGTTCACCGGTAGCCCGGCCTTGCGGGCAAAGGCCGGCAGGTGCCGATCCTTGGAATCCGCTCGCAGCTTGCTGAACAAGCGGTTCGTGGCCTCAGGATAACCTTGCGTCAAGAAACCATCGTACAACTTGATGTTATCCACTTCGGCTTGGTAGGCGTCCTTGTACATCTCATTGAGGGTCGCGGGCATTTCCAATCGGCGATACCAGTCGGTCTTGGCTTCCTTTTCTTGGAGAGCGAAAGGGTTGGCGGTGGGCTTGTGACCGATCTGCTCCATGCGCTGGATGACCATCTGTGCGTGTTGGCGTTCCGCCCGGACGATGTTGCGGAAGGGCATGGTGTTGGCCCCCCAACGGTCCAGAACGGCTTCGTAGGTGCTGGTGGCCCGGTACTCGTCCAGCAAGGCGAGGTCGAGGGCTTGAGTTTCGGTCAAGGGAGGTGCGAGGGCGAGGAGAGCAAGCGTCAGTGTCATGTCTCTAGAGGGGTGGCGGGGGCGGAATCGGTTCAAGGGGTCCCAGCCCGCCCGGGGCTGGCGGTGCGCGGGGTATAGTTTGAGACCGAGTTGCCGGATCGTCTAATGGCAGGACAGCGGTTTTTGGTGCCGCACGTCTAGGTTCGAATCCTAGTCCGGCAGCCATTCTCTCCCCCTCCCCGATTTGGGCTATGCTACGCCTGAGGCCAGCACGCCATGGGTTTTCTCAAGCGCCTATTCCCGGGTAAGAACCGCACCCACTACCTCTCCAATGAGGAGATTGACGCCATTACCGGTCACTTCGCCAAGCATGTGGGGCCGGTGCGAGACATGGTGCTTCACGAGATCGTCTCGGACGCCCTGCACATTGACCTCCACGTGATCCCCGACGTGCCGGGCCACGACTGCGCGGTGGTTTTCACCACCGGAATGAGCGCCCTGCCCATGCCCCGGATTGAGCCCGAATGGCAGTTTGCCGAGCTCTTTGTGGTGCTGCCGAAAGAGTGGGTAGTGGGCAACAATCTGCAAACCGACGAAGGCTACTGGCCACTGGGCTTCATGAAGACCATGGCCCGCATGCCGATCTACAACAAGATTCCGGTCTATCCTGGCATCAGCATCCCCAACGGCGACCCGGCGGAGGAGTTCCCAGGTACGCAATTCACCGGTATGTTGCTGGATCGCGGCGACCTCTTCGGCCCGGATTTCGGCCGCGCGGAACTGGGGGGTAAGACGATCAACTTCTACGGCATGATGCCGATGCTGCGCAAGGAAATGGATTGGAAAGCCAATCAGGAGTCCCCCGCGATTTACTTCGCCGCTCTCATGCAACTGGGCGTCACGGAGCGAGAGCGGCTTTTGATTGACGTGAACCGCGCCTGCTTCTTCGATCGAATCCGCGACAACCAACCGAATGCCTGAAGATATGCTGCTTACGCTCCAAAGTCGATTCCGCGCTCAAGAAGCTTGGCACCCGGACATCGCCTGGGAGGAAGTGGAGGCAAAGCTCCGGGGCAACGCGCAACACTTCCGGGCACTCGAAGCCATGGAAGCGAGTGGGGGTGAGCCCTGCGTGCTGGGAACTGAGGCCGGCCGCATCCTCATTGGGGACGGATCCACCGAAAGCCCGGCTGGCCGCCGGAGCCTTTGCTACGACCACGCCGCGTGGGAAGCCCGCAAGGCCAATCGCCCGGCTGGAAACGCGCTCAGCATGGCCGAAAACATGGGCGTGCGGCTGATGACCGAAGCGGAATACTTCCGACTGCAGGCCCTGCACCCGGTGGACCTTAAAACCTCCAGCTGGTTGGCGACGGAACCCGAAGTCCGACAGATGGGTGGTGCGATTTTTGGCGACCACCGCTTTGGCCGGACCTTCATCTACCACAACGGTGCGGACTCGTATTACGCCGCCCGCGGATTTCGGTCGGTCCTCGAAATCTAGATCAATCCTCGTCGGACTTGATGATCGGGCGCCGCTTGCGCTTGCGCTGGGCGTGCTCCGACCGCGTGCGCAACACCAGGTGCTCCGGGTTGATGCACAACGGATTGGCGCACTCGCGCGTCACGCACATGCCCTCGGGTATCGCCCCGACATAGGCCATGTATGACGCCCGCGCCACCGAAATCCGCTTGAGATCGTTCGATTCGATCGGATCGAAAGTCTTGATCAGGCCCTCGCGATGCGGACGGCCCTGACGCCCGGGAGCGGAGAGACGGCCGGTCCACACCCAGCAGTCTGTCTCTTCATCCCATTTCACTTTTGCTTCAATACGCTCGCGCAGACGTTGCAATCTCGTCTCAACACTCGAGCGCTTCGGACCCCGTTTACCACGGGGGTCGATAGTTCCCACTCGATTATCTTAGAAGAAACTCATGACAAATTGCTCCCTTCCGGGCACGAAAATGCCTTCTTTCGTTGCACTTTTAGGGTCAATCTCGCGCGGATTACCGGGGCGGTTACCCGCGAGGATTATTCTGAACCCAGATTCCGCGCGATCCACCCCTGCGTGACCATGAGATCACCCGGGGTGAGACCATGCCCCGCATCAAACCGCGCGAACTCCACCTCGGCCCCATCGCGCCGGAGAGAGGCTTCGAGTTCAATGGCCCCTTCGATCGGCAGAATCGGATCGAACTCACCGGACGTGAGAAGCACCGGCCGTGCAATGGGCTGGGCCGCCGTCGCCAACGGGTCGATGAGCATGGCCCGCCACAGCACTGCTCCGGCGAAGAGATCCGGTCGCAACCGCAGGAGCTGGGTAGCAATGTTCGCCCCGTTGCTATAGCCCAACATGGCCCAGGGGCCGGGCAGTTCATGCTGGATTTCTTCGATCCACTCGATAAGCTCGGCAGCGCGAAAGTGGTAGTCCGCGAGGTTGAATCCGCCTTGCGGATACCGCTCGAACCACCGGGCCATGCCGTTCTCCAGCACCCGCCCCCGGGGGCTGATGATGGGGGCCGTGGGCACAAGTTCGCGGGCCACCGGCACCAGGTCGTGCTCGTCCGCACCCGTCCCGTGCAGCAGGAGCCAGGGGGTGCCGGTGCCAGGCAGCATCACGTGCGGCCAACTCACGGCAAGGTCACCCCGTGCGGCGTGCGAATCTTGGGCAGGCGCAATTCGATCTGCGGGCGATGCTGCTCCAGCCACGGCGGCAACACCAGCTTGTGGGCCAGGGCATCCGGCGCCTCGTCCACCGTCCAGCCGGGGCCGTCGGTGGCGATTTCGTACAGCACGCTTCCCGGCGACCGGAAGTACACACTCTTGAAGTAGAAGCGGTCGATCGGCTCGGTGGGCTGAAGACCAAAGGCAAGGGCCTCGTTGCGGGCCTGGAGTTCTTGCTGAGCGTCCGCGACGCGGAAAGCGATGTGGTGCACCGCCCCGGGGCCGGTCTTGGTGGCTTCCAGGTTCGGCGTGGTGAGGTCAATCAGCTGATGCGGGAGACCTTCTTGCACGGCCAGCCGCACGCGTCCATCCTCTTCACCCACGCGGCGGTAACCCCACCGTTCGGTGAGGAACGCTTCGGGCTGGGGCATGTTCTTCAGCCACTCTGTGGCACTGTGGAAGCCCAGCAATGCGTACTCCGCCGGCACATCCGAGACGTGCGGCACAAAGCGCGGGTCCGGCGTGCTTTCGATCAGCTCAATGTTGAGTCCGTCGGGGTCGGTGAGATGAAGCACGTTCTCGCCAAACCGAACCGAACGCATAGTTGGTACTTCGGCTTTGATCAGCCGCTCTTCCCAGAAGTCCAGGGAGCCCGGCCGCACGGTGAACGCCGTGGCACCGACGGCGAAGATGCCATTGCGGCCGTGGAACGCCTGCGGCCACGGGAAGAACGTGAGGATGCTGCCCGGCGTGCCGGCGCCGTCGCCGTAATAAAGGTGGTAGGTGCCAGGGTCGTCTTGGTTGACGGTGACCTTGACCAGCCGGAGCCCCAGGAGACCCGCGTAGAAGTCTACGTTGCGCTGCGGGTCGCCGCTCATGGCGGTGATGTGGTGGATACCAAGAATGCTCATGCTTTGTTCAACTCTCCTTGCGCTTAGATAGTTGCGCGCGCAACTATCTAACGTGACTATGGGCCCGCCTGGCTCACAATGACACAATATCTGCATGTCTTACGCGCCGGGTTCGGAAACCATTGGCATCATCGGCTACGGCAACCAAGGGCGACCCCATGCCCTGAACCTGCGCGACAGCGGCCGGGACGTGGTGGTGGGCCTGCGCGAGGGGAGCCCGAGTGCAGAACGCGTGCGAGAAGACGGGCTGCGCGCGGTGAGCCTGGAAGCAGCCGCCCGGTGCGATGTGGTGGCGCTGCTGCTGCCCGATGAGCGCATGGGCGAGGTGTGGCGTGACCACGTGGCCCCAGTGGCCCGGGACGGACAGATGCTGATGTTTGCCCACGGTTTTGCTATCCACTTTGGGTTGATTCAGCCTCTGGCGGGGATGGATGTGGCGCTGGTTTCACCAAAAGGTGCAGGCAAATGGGTGCGGGCGATGTACGAGGCGGGGAGCGGGCTGCCGGCATTGGTGGCCGTGCACCAGGACGCCACGGAGCGCGCCGTGGCTCGTGCCATGGATTACGCCGAAGGAATTGGCGCAACTCGCGTGGGGACACGCACAACCACCTTCCGGGCCGAGACGATCACCGACCTTTTCGGCGAACAGGCCGTCTTGTGCGGGGGGATCCCGGCGCTCATCCAAGCCGGATACGAGACGCTAGTGGATGCGGGCTACGAACCCGAAGACGCCTATCTGGAGTGCGTTTACGAAGCCAAGCTCATTGTGGATTTGATGCTGGCGCAGGGGCTAGCAGGGATGCGGCGGGCCATCTCCCCCACCGCCGCCTACGGCGGGCAGCGGGCATTTCACCGATTGGTGAATGACCAGACCCGCACCGAAATGAAGCGACTTCTCAATGAGATCGAGGACGGCTCCTTTGCCCAAGAATGGGTTCAGGCCGCCCCGGCGGGCGTGCCCGTGCCCCCTGGGGCCGAACCCCTGGATGCCGCCCGCGCGAGCCTGATGCAGGAATGGCCGGAATGGCGCCCGATGGGCGCCCCTACCAGCGCACCCCGGCCGTAAGCAGCGGTCGCTGATCCGTCCGGAACGGCGAGGCCGGCAGCCCCGCGCCATTAAACAGCGTGGCTTCGGGAATGGCTGACCAACCGTAACGCACTTCGGTCGGGCGTTGCACCCCCGATGCCGTCAGCACCACCGTTTCGCCCTCAATGCGCGCGCTCGCGTCCTTGAACTCGCCGCTGGCTTCGGCAATTTGGAATCCAGTCAACCCCTTCGGTCCGGCCTTCAGCCCCTGGGCATGGGCAAAGTGAACCCGCACTGCGCCCGCGAGCGTTTCCACCTTTTGGTAAAGCGGACCCGAGTACGCCATGCCCATGCCGTAGTCCTTGGCCAAGGCCCACGCCGCCAGGCGCCGCCCGACGTTGAACTTGTCGCGCGGGTGAATATCGGCAAGGTTGTCCACCAGGTCGGTGGTCACCACCATGCCCGTCTTAGGCACGGAGAGGGCTAGCCGTTGCGCTTCGCGCAGCTCGGCCGATTTCGCGCTGCCATCGTAGTTGTGGGGCGCAATCTGGACGAAGTAGAACGACATGTCGTCGTTCTTCCACCACCGTCGCCAGTCCTCAATCATCAGGGGGAAGGACATCTGGTACTGCTCCGCTCGCCCCACGTTGCTCTCGCCCTGGTACCACAAGAAACCGCGCGCACTGAACGGCAACACCGGCTGGATCATCGCGTTATAGAGCGTGGAACCCCGCCAGTTGCCATTCCCATCCAGCGGCATTTGACCATTCGGTGAAAGCTTGCTCATTACCGCCGAGGGGCTCGTCCAGCGCTCCACTTCGGTGCCGCCGTAGCTGGTGGTGATGAGCCCCACCGGGACGCCAAGTTCCTCTTGCAAACGCCGCCCGAACCAATAGGCTACGGCCGACCACTCGGCCATGCCAGCGCCCCCCGCGGCCTCCCACGGCCGATCTACATCCGCCACCGGCACATTGCTGTGCCGTAGCGGCACAAAGTAGCGGCGCAACATGGGATTGTTGCCCTGCACCTCGGCCATGTTTCCACCCGGCCGACCGCCATCACACTGGGCCAGAGTCCACTGCATGTTGCTTTGGCCACTGCAGATCCAGACCTCGCCGAGATACACCTCGCGTTGTAGGGTCTTCCCCGCTTGGGTCACCGTCAGCTTGAAAGGTCCGCCCGCCTTGCCGGTCGGCACCTTGGTCATCCAATAGCCGCTTGCGCCCGCCCGCGCCGTGGCCCGGGCACCCTCGGCCCAGCTTCCCTGTACTTCCACCGTCGTCCCCGGCGGCGCCCAGCCCCACACGGCCGAACGCGTTTGCTGCTGCAGCACCGCGCCATCGGAGAAGAGAGAAGAGAGTTTCAGCTCGGTGGCTTGCACCGCAGCGAGGGAGGCAAGGAGAAGCGCCGTCACGCTAGCCCTTCTACCTCAGCCCTGCGCCAAAACGCGAAACTTAATCGCGATCGAGGCTATCCAGGTGGGTGGTTTCGATCCGCCGAATCTGGCGGACGGCGGAGCGCATGACAATGCTTTCCGTCTTGGCAAATCCTCGGCCGTAACGCACGCCCTTGAGCAGGTCACCGGTGGTGATGCCCGTGGCGGCAAATACCACGCTGCCCCGTGCCATGTCTTCCGTCACCAGCACCCGGTCGGGGTCGCCGTTCATCATGGTGCTGGCCCGCTCGCGGTCTTCCTCACTGCGGAACTTGAGCCGAGCCTGCATGTCGCCGCCGACGCACAGCACGGCAGCCGCCGTGATGACGCCTTCCGGCGCGCCGCCGATGCCCATCAGGCCGTCAATCCCACTGTCTTGGTCTAGCGCAGCAATGGCCACCGAAAGGTCACCATCCGGCACCAATTGCACGCGGCAACCGGTTTCGCGGAGTTCGCTGATGAGCGCCTCGTGCCGGGGACGATCGAGGCAGCCGATGATGAGTTCTTCGACATCCTTGCCCAGCGCCTTGGCCATCAAGCGCACGTTGACGCGCGGGGGCAGGGTGATATCGACAATGCCTTTGCATTCGGCGCCGACCACGAGCTTTTCCATGTAGGTGTCGGGGGCGTGCATCAGCCAGCCTTCCCCTTCGGCGGCGGCGGCCAGAACGCTGATGGAGTTCGGGGTGCCGTTGGCGCACAGGTTGGTGCCTTCCAGCGGGTCCACGGCGATCTGAATCTTGGGGCCGCCCCGGCCGAGCTTTTCGCCGATGTAGAGCATGGGGGCTTCGTCACGCTCGCCTTCGCCGATGACGATGGTGGCGTCAATCGGCATGCTGTCCATGGCCCGGCGCATGGCGTCGCAGCTGGCCTGGTCGGCTTCGTCTCTCATGCCCTTGCCCACCCACTTGGCGGCGGCGAGAGCGGCGGCTTCGGTCAGGCGGAGAAAGTCGCTACTGCTGTAGCCGTCCGTGGGCACCGAAGCATCGTTGGTTCGAGGCATGGTTGAGAGGATACCGGCACGTCCCGTGCCAACTTGCCTGGATTTTGTTTCCTTGACCTAAGTCCCGTGACTCATGGCGCCAATACTGAGGGGTATTATCGTGTCTCGCGTTGCCGCATAGCTCAGCAGGTAGAGCAGCTGACTGTTAATCAGCGGGTCGTAGGTTCGAATCCTACTGCGGCAGCCACTTTTTAGGTTCAAATCCGAGCCAAACGCAGAACTCCGGTTTCTCGAAAGTAGCAGAGAAAGTAGCAACGGGAAAGAGCAGCGGCAGCCGTTCTCGGTCTTCGGTGCACAAGCTTCAGATCCTGGAGCCAAAATGGCTGTCCCTTCTTCATTGATGTTCTTAAGGGGAGCCGAGGCGTCGGCAGGGATTCCAAAGGCGACCAGAAGCTTTCGTGTGCATGGGGAGACATGGGGCGAGACCCCGCCTTGCTTCTTGGCAATCAGCTTTCGAAGCCACCGAAGGTCATCTTGACTATGGAGGCTGCCCGGGCCGAATGCTTCCAATCCTGCTTCAGAAAGTGAGTCCAAGAGTTCTCTGGCATTCTCAGCGTTGCTGTCGGTTCCGAGCTCGATTTCACCTGGCACCCGGCGTATCCAACGGATGTAGCGCTGCCAGAAGGCGAGGGAGACGGGCTGGAGCACCCGAACCACATTGAGTGCATCGGTGAGCCACGACTCCGCGCAACGGTTCTTGATGGAGGGTCGTCGAAATCGAACCTCGAACCTGAGCGCCTGATTCGCGACTGAGTCATCTGTCTTCAAGTAAGCCAGGCCAGAGAGTGAAGAGGCATTTTTGCCTCGAAAGTCATGGGTGTAAACCCCATCCGGCATGGAGAGGGCTGGGCGCATCGACTGCACTTCGATGGCTCTCGCGAGGCTAGGCAAGATTTTGGCTGCATCCAAGCCCTTCATCTGAGTTGCAAGGTCAACCCGGATCAGTTTCGCTACCTTGTCCCAGTCTTCTCCGAGGTGGGGAAAGTGCGCGTGGATTGCAGAGCGGAGACTTTCCAGTGCGGTTTGAAACTCGTCGGGCGACGGCAAGTCGAAGTTGGAATTGCGGAAGAGCCTTCCGGGGGTGCACGTCACGATGAGCCACTGCAAACCGGACCTGGTGCGAATGACTCGTGACCGGTACCAAGACCTGCAAGGTGCTTTGTAGGCCTCGGCGGAAGGCCCCAGGCAAACTAGCGCGCGGAACGAGTCCACGCTCCAAATGCTGTTCGAAGCACCTTGACAGTTCATGGCGGGAACCTCAAGTCGTGCCGCTTCGTTTGTCGACGCAGGTACTCCTCGATCAGATCAGGGTCGAAGCGGTTCGTCCTTCCGATCTTCGTAACAGGGATCTCGCCGCTCCGAACCAGGTTGCAGAGCATTGACCGGCTGATGCCGAGAGATTGCTGAACTTGCTTTGTGGTTAATAGTGTCTTGAATGCCATGGCAATATCTCACAGCCTTCCGAGGCTGCCTAAAACAAACTACGACGGCGGGCCAAAACGCACTTTTTTCAGAGCTGCTCAACTTGCGGGAATGACGGAAGGCGTGACGGATATCGCACATCTGGTTCTATGAGATTTGTTCAACAGACGCCCCCATGCATGGCCACTCGGGCCGGGTCGAGGGGAGGCAATTCAGATAAGTCCTGTGTTAACTACATGCTCATAACGAGACACGTGGTGCTGCGCCCTCGACAGCACAGGAAGCGCTGCAATTTGTGAAGAAACGGCATGTAACCCAAAGGTCCTAGTGTTGGCTTGCGGCGTACTTCCAGGATAGGTAGCTCGGATGGGCAGCCGGCACTGCTGCCAGCACATGCGTGGTGTCGTGTGAACATCATCCTGGCAACTTTCTGCGCCACAGCTCTTCGATCCGCGACCCTTCCTTTTGCATTGATCGATGCGGCAAAGTGCCGCACCAAGGACGTACCGAATGCCAAGCGCCAGCTGACTGGTGGTGTGACGCTTCTCCTTCCGGAGTGCGACCGGCCTGGAGGTGTTTTGATCCCTGTTGAGGGCTTGAGTTAGGCACCTGTCACATCGTTGACTTTATTGCCTGGGCTCCACTCGGTTGGCAGAAAGAGACGTCGTGCATAGCGTCGATACAATGACGGCAGTACTGTGGAACGGACGACATACACGCCGTATGGGAGTGTGTCCACGTCGGTATGAACACTTGGGATGCCACCTCGACAGTTGAACTGGTGATTGAGGGAATACTAGCCACAGGACTCGCAATGAGTAACGAGCAGGAACACCACCCGCAGATGTCGAGAATGACGCCCGAACAGGAAAAGGCAGCCAGCGAGCGAATGTCCCGGTTGGTAGCCGCAATGACGGTGGACAAGTACCGGGAGATGGAGGCCAACGGGGAGACGCTGACGGACGAGCAGCTCCGGGCATACGACCGGGCCAAGGCCAAAATACCGGACCTCGTAGTGAACGCCGACCAGGACAAGTAGATTCCAGCCCGTTCAACCATTCTCCGCCAAGCCTGGCTGACTTCAATGACTCCATGACGGCGCGCGAGGACGTACAGATATCCGATCACGAGGAACAGTGCAATCGCATTGCCAAAGGAATTCACCCCTAGGCTACGTAGACTTGACGGAGGCAGTAGCGTCCTGGAGAAGCTTGTCCGAGCGAGCACGAACCGACACAAGAACGTATTATTCATTGCAGCCCGACTCGCGTTCGGCGTCGGCCTACGACTTAACCGCATCGAGGATCGCGGCCACATCGGAACCGGCGGTTGTCACAAGCCAACCGACACTGACTACGCCGACTAGCATCGCGACTCCTTAAAGAGGGTACGACGCTCGATACTGATTCAACTTCCCCCGCGGGCCCCACTGAATTAGGACAATTTGGTCCCGAAGTAAGAGGCCTGCGATGATGCGTTCCTCATGTTGGAATGCACAGTCTGGGTAAGACTGAGCATAACCAGCCACAAGCTTGAAATTCTCGGCTGCATTGAAGTCGGATTCTCGAAATGCCAATTGGCTTTGTTCAAGTTTCTCTTGCGCACAGTGGCGAACTGGAAAGAGACAGCCACTCAGGTCATCGTGGCCTTTCTTTGATGGGGGCCGGAATCGCGCTCCAATCACTTCAAGGATGCCGAAACAACCTGCCAGGCGCCACTGACCCACATTTGCGTATTGCTCGCATCGGTCCATAATGATAACGATGTCCAATCCGTCTGTGCTTGCCTCTATGACGAGCATCGTCGACAACCAAGGGGAGAACAATCTCCACCAGGCCATCGAGCGCATTACAACGGACGGTCGAGAGCTTTGGATTGCCACCGCATACTTCAGCCTCGATGCCCTCAATCTGATCTCACAGAATCTGCTTAAGGCTGATAAGGTCCGGCTCATCTACGGTGGCGAAGCTAATGCCAGGGACCGAAACGCAATACTCGCTGCCATGAGGAGTGACTCCGAGGAGCGGCTACTTGATGATCGAAAGACCGACCCGCTTCTGTCCGGGCTCGTCTACGCCAAGCAGCTCATCGAAGAAGGGAGGCTCGAAGCACGCATCTACAGAAGGCAGAACTTCCACGCAAAGCTATACATTTCCCATCGGCAAGGTGAGCCACCGGTATCCGGCATCGTTGGGAGTGGCAACTTCACCCGAAGCGGGCTAACGCAGAACGTGGAGCTGAACCTCAAGACGCAGGAGGAGCAAACGCTCAAGCTCGTGGAGTGGTACGAATCCAAGTGGGCAGAAGCCGAGCAGGATGACTTCACGGAAGAGCTGAAGATAGAAATTGAACGACACCTGAACCTCTATTCCCCGCACGCGATTTACTTGAAGGCGCTTCTAGCGTGGGGCGATCACGTTCAGGGGCGCGCCCCGCTCAAGCCGCTTGCCATGCTCGACATGTTAGATCCCCACCAAGAGCATGCCTACCGCCAAGCGCTGAGAATTCTTGAACGTGAGCCAGGAGTGATGATCTGCGATGGCGTAGGCCTCGGCAAGTCTTTCGTCGCTCTCGCACTCATGGAGCATTGGTTAAGCCAGGGCTCGCGTGTCTTGCTGGTCGCCCCGAAGGCGATCTTGAAGAGCTCGTGGGAGGGTTACTTGGCGAGATACTTGAGCAAGTACAGCCGGGGTTTTGCCAACGTCCACTCGCAACCGATGACATGGTTCGGGTTCAACCCAGTGCAGGAGCCGGATCATGATGCCCGCCTAGCAGAGTACGCCGAGCAAGCGGACGTCGTGATTATTGACGAAAGCCACAACTTCCGCAACTCGGCGACCCAGCGCTACGACAACCTTTATCGCGTAGTTGCTCCCAACAATCGGGGTCGGAAGAAGATCGTCCTCCTTACCGCCACTCCCATCAACACGAAGTACGAAGACCTTTCCAACCAACTTCAGATACTCACGCATGACGATGGAACCATCTCCGGTATCCCGAGGCTACAGATTAATCGGCAAGCCCGGGACCGAGACCGCACCGCCAGGAACGAAGGTGTCGCCATCGATCAAGAGACCCTCTTCTCGGCTTCGTTCGAGGCTGATGAACTTCTCTCCACGGCGTTAGAGAGTGTCGCCATCCAACGTTCCCGCCATACCTGCCGCGAGTTGGCGGAGGCTGCTGGCAAGCAGCTCCGATTCCCCAAGAGGAGACCGCCACAGGAGATCCGATACACCCTCGGGCAAGGTCATGAAGAGCTCATCCGCGAAACCAAGCTGCGCTTTGAAGAACTAAGTACGTACCTGGAACGGTACTCGCAAGAGGTCACCAAGGCAGCTGAGAAGGACACCGAAGTGAAGCGCAGTTTCGGCTCCGTGCCTCAGCATGGTCTGAAGTTCAGCGGTTACCTTCCCAACCTCTTCCGAAGGGCAACCACCATCGCCAATCGACAGGCGCAACTGGAAGCGTTCCTCGCCAAGATGGTCTTCGTCAACGTCATCAAACAACTAGAAAGCTCGACCCCGGCCTTTCAGTCCATCATCGAGTCTCTCGGGCAGGGCCTAGCGTTGCGCCTTCGCCACTATTGCGGCGATGATCCTGCCGTCATTGCGGCGCTGGCAAGACACGAACCGTGGATAAAGCTCCCAGCTAACCGACCTGACGACGAGAACTTAGGTGCGGAACCGGAGGATGGGGCCGCGGATGAAGCCAGCGGAGGCGAGAGTGACGACTTCATTTGCCGCGAGGAGCGAAGAGCGATAAAGCGTCTCCAAGCCTTAGGATTCAGCCCCGAAACCCACGACATTGAACGCTGGAAGAAGGACATCCTCCAGGACCTCAATCACTTGGAGACGATCCACGGCAAGTGCCTGAGTGCCCAGAGAGAGCCCGATGCAAAACTCAATGAGATCACTGCCCAGGTGCAACGCGAGAGGGCAAAGGGTCGCAAGGTCTTGATCTTCACCCAAAGCCGCAAGACGGCAGACTATGTGCAAGATGAACTGGCCAAGAGGCTGGATGAGCGCGTGGCCTTGGTGAACTCCGATATCGGAGGCGAGCGCCGAGCCCGCATTCTCCACGAGTTCTCTCCCAAGTACAACGATCTTCCAGGGGGACAATCGTCTCTCCTAACTTCTCCGGAAGACCAAATCAACATCCTCGTCTCGACCGACGTGCTGGCGGAGGGCGTCAACCTACAAGAAGCCGGTTGCATCATCAACTATGACCTTCACTGGAACCCCACCCGTCTCATCCAGCGCATCGGCCGCGTGGACCGGCGACTGCGTGATGAGGACCCGGATCACGAGTTCGATATCCTCAACGTTTTTCCGCCCCCGGCAATCAACGAAATCCTTGGACTGGTGGACACCGTAGAGCAGCGCAAGCGCAAGATCAGTCACCTCCTTGGGATTGACGTCTCTTACTTCCGGGCAACTGACGAGGAAGGCACGTTGCGGGAGTTCAACGCGCTCTACGAAGGGGGAGAGTCAACCCGCGAGTCCCAACTCATCGAGTACGTTCGCCAGGTCACTCTCATTACCGAAGAGCAGAAGCTTGCCGACTCCATCCCACCCGGGGGATTCGGGGTGTGGGAGAACGCCCCCGAAGACGGCTACTTCGCCCTCTTCACCATCAAGTGGGCCAAGCCCTCCGGAGCCGGTGACAATTGGAAGCCCAGTGACACCGTGAGCGAGAAGGATCTCAAGCGATTCGGGCCGCAAATTGGTGCCCCGCGCCTCTTGTTCTTGGCCAAAGATTCTGTCAAACTTCCGCGCATGGATTCGGCCAATATCCTGGAGATGCTCTCGGCCACGGAGCGAGGAGAACCGAGCGGTATGCCCTCCGATCAGGCCGAACTGGTGCGGGCCTTGCAAACGCTGCGGCGCGCCGCCTTCCAAAGCATTCATGACCGGACCCAGTCCGTGAGCGCGGAACTCGTCTGCTGGATGGAGTGCCGCCGTTCATGATCAGTCGCCGATTGGTTGAGGGGGTCCGAGACGAAGCCACCCTTATCGCTCTCCTAGAAACGCCCCAGGAGAATGGGGGTCTTGGTTGGCCCGTCCAAACTGAGTTCCCGTTTGAAGACCGTCCGGAGATTGCACTAGGGGTCAAGGGTGCATCATGCATGGTGAAGAGCCTGGTTCCGGAGTCCTCTGATGACCCCCGGCTGTTCTTGCTGGTCGAATTCACGGAACCATATCTGCGACGCGATCTCCGTGAGATTCTTGCGTCCCTTCGCCGTTACACCAGGCAAACGGGAGTATGGGATGGGAAGCGGGGTACCAGCGATACAATCTTTGTAGTCGCATCTCCCGGCTATGCCGACGTACGTTTTGTACGGTTTGAAGAACAACGAAATCGGCCTCCTCGCATCCGAACCTTTGGTTGGTCCCGCGAACTCGTGGGGCGCACCGTGCTAACTCACAATCTAGAGAGACTGCGCTGGCCTAAGGATTCCGCTCCTAACCCTCTTGCCTGGGAAAGCGCCTGGGATGTCGACGCCCTCACCGAGCAGTTCTATCGTGACTATGAGGAAGTGTTTGAATCCGTGCGAGCTCAAGTACAAGGGGCGCCGGACGAAAGCACACGTCATCAGTGGACGCAGCAGCTCTTCAATCGCTTGCTCTTCATCGCGTTCATCCAACAAATGGGTACGAGCACGGGCAATCCATGGCTCCAGATGCCAGGGGGTACACCCGGCGGCTTCCTGTTCGATCTCTTCTCCCGCTCTGACCTTCGCCCGTTTGCATCTAAATACGGAGCGATCAAGCGAGTCTTTGTCGAGCTAGATCTGCCCGAGAATCACCAGTTCAAGAACAAGCATGCTGACGTCCTCGGCAAGATCCCGTACCTGAATGGTGGTCTATTCGACAAGGATGATCCGCTTGACCTGCATAACATAACCGTGCCTGATGAAGCTCTGGCGCTAGTGCTAGCGGAGCCCAATGGTCTGTTTGCGCGTTACAACTTCACCGTCACCGAGTCAACTCCGCTCGATCAAGAAGTTGCCGTGGACCCGGAAATGCTGGGCAAGATTTTCGAGCGCCTCATCAATGCCGAGGAGCGCCACGGCACCGGCACCTATTACACACCCCGACCCATCGTAGAGTTCATGGTCAATGAAGCCCTCAAGGGCTATCTGGTGGACCGCGGCCTCCATCCTGAGAAGGCCAGAATTCTCGTGGACGAAGATCGAGTCCAACCGCCCATCGGTGAAGAGGGCGTTGCCTTTTTGCCCCACGAACTGCAAGACGCCTTGGATTTTCTGCACGAGGTGCGCGCCGTAGACCCCGCCTGCGGCTCTGGGGCTTACCTGCTCATGTTGTTGCAGCGGCTGTTTGACTGCGTGGATCGACTGGAGGTCAGCCGTGACCGGCGGCGCAATGTCGAACAACAGCACTTGTATAAAACCAAACTAGCGCTATTACAGCGCTGTGTCTACGGGGTTGATCTTAATGAGACGGCCGTGAGAATTGCCCAGCTGCGACTGTGGCTGTCCCTGGTTGTGGAGAATCAGGGAGTCAAGCCTGAGCCGCTGCCAAACTTTGACTTCCTGATCATGCGCGGGGATTCCCTTGCATCACCGCTGTTTCCGGAACAAGAAGTACTAGGTAATCCCGAAGATGAGATTCGGGAGTACAGCGAGATGAAGCGGCGGTTCTTCCACCCAGAGCCGGATCGACCTCGCCCTACTCGGAAGGCCATTGAGGACAAGCGCGACAAAATCGCGGCCATTTACAAGGATCAGCTTTCGAATCACCCTCTACGAGAGAAGGCAGAGCGTCCCTTCGATTGGAGAGTGCAGTTCGCCGAGGTCTTTGATCCGCATGAGTCCAAGGAGACAACAAGTGGCAGCCTCAATTTAGGTGCACAAGCGGGACGGAATGGACAGGGTGAGCTACCGGCCGGAGCCCAACGCTCGCCCGGATTTGATATTGTAGTGGCCAATCCTCCTTTCATCAACTCAGGGGAGTTGCTTAGAAGTGTAGGTGCCGACTACAAGAACGCGCTTGTACAGGCCTATCCCGATTCGGGGGTTGGCACTGCGGACCTACTAGTGTACTTCATGGACCGGGCAACGAAACTGCTTAGACCCGGAGGCCAGTTTGCGTACATCACGAGCAACAAGTGGCTTAAGGCGTCTTACGGCAAGAAGATCCGGGGCCATATGGTCAAGTCCACCCGGATTCACCACCTTATTGACTTCGGAGATTTGCCCGTCTTCCAGGGCACGATCGCCTACCCTCTCATCACACTTGCAACGAAAAGATCTCCGCATGATAATGCGGAAGCAAACACCATGTTGACTACGGTGACCACCCTTGGTCCGCCTTATCCCGACATGCACGCCATTATCAATCAGACAGGAGGCGAGCTGCCGAGCGGCTCCTTACAGTCGAGCGGAGAGTGGAGCCTGGAAGTCGGTGAGTCTGCCCAACGGGTGGCTCGGATGCGAGCTAGAGGGATTCCTCTTGGCGCGTACATCCAAGGAAAGATCTATCGTGGTGTCTTGACCGGCCTCAATGAGGTGAAGATCGGAAGCGACGGCAAGATGTACGGTAAGCGAGTGCCCGCCGACGTAGCAGTGGTCCGCAAAGAAGGCGTCTTCGTCATCAATGGGGCCAAGCGGGCCGAACTGATCGCCGAGGACGCAAGAAGTGCGGAGATCATCAAGCCACTTGTAACAGGGCGTGACATCAAACGTTGGGTAGTCGAAGACAATGACCGGTGGCTGATCGTCACCAAGATCGGAACGGACATGAGTCGCTATCCGGCGGTGATGAAACATCTAGCAAAGTACGAGGCTCTTCTAAAGCCGCGAGCGGACCAGGGTGAACATTGGTGGGAATTGCGCGCATGCGCATATTGGCAGGAATTTGACAATCCAAAGATTGTGTACCAAGTAATGCAGGTAGCACCCTGTTTTAGTTTCGATCCCCATGGCTCCTATCCAAACAATGCCGTTTGGATGATACCGGGTGACGATCCTTTCCTACTTGCAGTTCTTAACTCGTCGCATGGATGGGGCGAAATCTGCAGAGTATGTCCCCCGATTCAAAATGGGCGACAACTTCTCTTTGATCAGTTCAAACATGCGATCATACCAAATGCTAGCGATACGGACAAGAAGACCCTTTCCTCACTTTCTAAGGATGCAAGTGAACAATCCGCGAGCGGAAGTGTCACTAAGCTACAAGAATTAGAAGCTAAGATGGATGCCATTGTTGGCTTCCTTTACTTCCACCGGGGTGAGCTTGGTACCCGGCCCAACAAAGCGGGCGAGGAGGTGCCCTACCCGGACACCTACGATGAGTGGGTCGCCCTCCGGGAGGCCGAAGCCGGTACTGCCGTCAAAGAAGTCCGCCGACTGCTTGCCATCGGCCACGAGACGAACGAGCTTGAGTGCAAATCCACCTTCGCGTGGGACGTGAGGAAGAACGAGCAGGGTGACTACCTGAAGGACGAGGTGCACACCGCGATCTGCGCCCTATTGAACGCCAAGGGCGGCAATCTGTTAGTCGGAGTCGAGGAGTTGCCCGGGGATAGGCTCCAGGTACGTGGTTTGGTCGAAGACTTGGCGCGCTACGGCGGCAAAGATGGCTTGATTTCGGCCATTGAACAGCCACTCGGTAAGACGCTTATGCCCAACCCCATTGGCCTGGTGGACATCAAGGCTGTGGACATGGATGGCAAGACCATTATCCGCATCCAGGTGAAGCCGGACAACACGGAGCGCTACCGCTTTAAAGAGAAGATCTACGTCCGCCGCAACTCCAAGAGCAAACCAGAGTTGACGCCCGACGAAGCCGTAGTTTGGTGGCCCAAGCGCCAGCGCGGGGACGTGTGATCTGGAAGGGAGCGCGCGCCGAACGAGCCCTGCGCCGGGTGCGCGACCGGCCTGAGCTCCCCCTCACCACGTTTGATCCGTCCGAAGTGGTTGAGCAGATGAGGATCGAGCGGGTGCCCGAGGTTACGGCCCCGGTTCCTTGCTTCATTGGAGACATTTCGCCTTTGGCTTGCATCCTCTACGATGACCAAGGCAGCGGAACCGTGCTGATCCACTCCCTTCTCAACGACCCCCAAACGCCACTGGCGGTGATGAAGCTGATTGCCACGCACGAACTGCTCCACCTCGTTGCGCGGCCAGAAATCATCGAGGGGAAGAGTATCTCTCACCCACCGGCCTTCCGGGAGCTGGAGCGAGAACGATGTCCAGAGAAGTTGGAGGCCTGGACTTGGATTTGGGAGGAGCTTGGCTGGTACTTGAGCATTGACCGTGACAGTGAGAGCACATACGTTCGGCGGGGCTGGCGCGAGATTCCGAGAAGGGTCCAAGCGTAGCTTCGCTGACCCTAAACTCGAATGCTCGCACCCGTGGCCAGCGCATCAATTCTTACCTGCCGAGGGAATGGCCTGAGTCTGAGTGACGAGCGCACTGAATCACTGACCTAGCCGATGGTATGTCACCGTAAGTAGCACTAGTCATCGGTGGCTGCCAGTAGTACTGAAATACCTCTGCAGTCAGGCCAGAAGAGACCTGACTGCGAGAATCAGTTAGACTTGGGCAGCATCAACCCGGCGGAGGTCTCCACAACCCACCCTTCCTGAATCGAGCGGTCGATCAGGCTTGAAAGTCGTTGACTGGCTTCCTGAGATACCCGGCCAATTCCGAGCAGCCGAAGAGCTTCCTTGGCCAGCCGTTCTCGGGGCGCCACCACCTCAGCTTCCACAATCCGGCCCATGGCAGCCATGATCTCGAGGTCATGGATCAAGTCTGGCTTGCGGTACGGAGCATCAAAGTGCTTGCGATCCCTGGGCTTCGCCTTCCGGCTCTGCGGCACAAACCATTCTCCCTCCAAGATATGACCCTCGACCACGATCCGTGAGGCCATGAGAGATAGAAGTGGATTGATGCGAGACCCCGTACGTCCACCTCCACATGACTCGCGCAGCCTGCGGATCACCTCGGTTACGGAAATCGGGGACTCGGCAAGGACGACTTCCTTCATCGCCTTGATCACACTCTGGCTGTTTGCCAGCAGCCAATCATAGTCCCACACGAGAGGAACTGACACGATCGCGGTTTGATAGGGTTCGAAGATTAGACCCGCCGACTGCCGAGGCGGTGCGGCCACCGGGGTAGGGGGCACAGCCGGGATGGCGGCCGGCGGCGCAGAGGTTTCCGCTGGGGAAGGCGGCACGGGGATCTGCGGTTCTCTTTCGCAAGCCTCCTTGATGGCGGCAACCGTTCGTTCTAAGCACCCTTGAGGATCGCTAAACCAGTCCGTGCTCCAAATACGGTGGATGATCCAACCTCGGGATTCGAGAACCGATTGGCGGAGCCGGTCCCGGTCGCGTGCGGTCAAGCTGCTGTGATACTGAGCTCCGTCACACTCAATTCCGAGGCAGTACCGATGCGGTTCTTTCGGGTGTCGTACTCCAATGTCAATGAAGAACCCTGCGACACCAACTTGGGGTTCGCAGACGAATCCGTGGCGCGTGAGGGCATCGATCACCTGCTCTTCAAAGACCGACATGGGTTCTCGGCCGGTAACGTTGGGGACGTCCATGTGCCCCGAACGCGCGTAGGTAAGGAAGGTCTTGAGGGCATGGCGGCCAGGGTTCCCCTCGGCCTTGATGTCTTCTGGCTCCAGGTTTGTGAAGACTTCGCACCGTTTCCTTGCACGCGTGATGAGGACATTGAGTCGGCGCCCGCCTCCCTCTTGGTTGAGCGGGCCAAAGTTCTGAGATAGATAGCCCTGGTCAGTTTTGCCATAGCCGATGCTGATGAGAACAACATCCCGCTCGTCTCCCTGTACGTTTTCAAGGTTCTTAACATCCACCGGTTCCGTTGGGTGCAAAGCTTGATACTCGGCCTGGAGCGCAGGTTCGTCTTTGAGCAAGTTGTCAAGTGCATCTTGAATCGCGGTTTGCTGAGCAGTGCTGAAGGCAACCGCCATAACGCTCTCCCGCGGCCGCCGACGAAGGTTGTCGACGATAGCCTCGGCCACCGCCGTGGCTTCAGCACGGTTGGTTCGAGAATGCCCCCGGTCATATGCGGCCTGAGGCATGTGGTGATAAGCGAGTCCGATTTCTTGATCAGGCGGTGCGGGGTTCGGGACAATGAACAGTCGCCAGTCATAGAAAAGGCCGTTGGACGGCGTGATCAGCGTCTCGTGTCGGCTTCGGTAATGCCACCGCAGATCTTTGCGGAAGGGCGAGTGTTTAGGAATGCGAGTCGAGACAACGTCCAGGATGCTCTCAAGTCCGGCTGTTGCTTCTTCAACCTCATCTTCCTCAGCTTCCGTCTCTTGCGTCATCCGCTCAAAGAAGCTCGTGGGCGGCATTTGTTTGGTGTCACCTACCACGATGGCCTGGGACGCCCGTGCAATCGCTCCGATCGCCTCTTCTGGGCGGACTTGGCTAGCTTCGTCAAAGATCACCACGTCGAACTTCGGCCCATCCTGCGGGAGGTACATGGAGACAGAAACCGGGCTCATCATAAAAATGGGCTTGATCTTTTGAATCGCCGGCCAAGCCGTCGCCATAGTCTTTCGAATCGGCTGGTGTCGCCTTTGCTTGGTTGCCTCCCGCTGGAGCGTTCCGACTCCACCGGCACCGCCATGGCCGGAAGGCAGGCCCAGACGATGCTTGGTACGAATCCGCTCTCGGTTCGCTATCAGAAGTTGGCTGTCCAGCGTTCGAAATCGTTGGAGTAGCGTCTCCTGGGATTGAAGGCTAAATCGCTGAAGGGACGGATGAGCATAGACTTGCCGGAGGGCTCGTTCGAGATAGCTCCTTGCCACTATCTGATCGAGTGGTGCGCCCATGCGAGCGAATTCTACGAGGCCCTGTAGTTCAAGTTCTTCAAGTCGACCTTCTAAGTGGATGTAGGCCACCCAGTCGTTGAGCCTGGAATCGACAGCAAGCGCATCGTTCAAAGTCGATTGAATCTCAGTAAGTGAAGCCGTTGAGAAGGCTGCCCCAAGCTCCTTGGCCTTGGCCAAATTGTCATTGAAAGCTGCACGAGCAGATTGAAGCGAGGAAAAAGAATCGCGAACCGCGGCCAAGTCAATGTTGAGAGGCAGTGCGAAAAACGAATCCGGCAGCAACCCCTCACTCACGGCCTTCGACGACTCCTCAAACCACTTCCATGCTAACTGCCGTTCCTTCCAAGGATCGGTCGCAATGACCGTTGCCCCAGAAAATGCAGCTTGCAGCTGCGGCGTGCGGGCAGATATCGCCTTGGCAAGATCTCGAAGCTCCACTGCGGCTTCTATCGCATTCGATCTCTGTTCATCGGTTGAGAGCGAGCCCTGGGCGATAGCACTCACCTGCTTGCGCAGGCTGTAGAAGCTTGGATTTAAGGCACGAATTGGCGAGCTCAATGCTTGCGACCACTTTGAACGCAATTGATGGAGGTCCATAGATCCAAGATCCGCCTTCAGGACAGATGACCACTGCTTGTGCAGGTCCGACCATCGACATGCTTGTTCGAGGAGCTCACTGATCTCGTGAGAATTGGCCTGTTGGGCATGGGCAAAGTCAAGGCCGCAGAGAGCCGGCCTCTCACAGATAGATTTCAGGGCAAGAGTGAGGCGGTCTAAATCAGCTATCTCGGAGTTCACTCTTGCTTGAATCAAGGTCGCCGAGCTTTGCGATGCCTGATTCAGTGATTGAAGTGACGCCAGGAGAGCACGCAGGTGAGAGAGTAGCTGCTGCCTCTCTACCGGGTCGAGGAATCGTGTGATGAACTTGAACTTGTGATCATTCGGCTTGCCGTTGGCCGTGAACCAGCGGTCTAGTGCTTGGGAGGCTTCGCGCCGTTCTGCAAGCAGATGCTTGTCACACACAGCTTGAGAATCTGGAAGTCTGCGTCCTTCTGTCTGGTCAGGGCCGAGCTTCAGGATCTCACCCATGATTTCTCTGGGTGTGAGGCCGTACCCTTCGACCGACTTGTTCACGGCAGCCGCATACTGGTTGAGCTCATCTCGCACCCGTTGCAGCTCCGCTGAAGCGAACGTCTGGCTCGACGCAGCACCCGCGTCAACCAAGGTATCGACGATTGCTCGATAGAACTGGGCTTTGTTCGTGTTGTGGCTATGTAGCTCTAGGCACAGCGAACGCAACCCAACTCGCTCAAGGTTTCGCGCCACCACGTTCAGCGCGGCCTGCTTCTCGGCGACAAAGAGAACGGTCTTGCCTCGCGCCACAAAGTCGGCAAGAAGATTGGTGATCGTCTGTGACTTTCCGGTTCCTGGGGGGCCCTCGATCACCATCGTCTTGCCCCGGGCTGCTTGCATGATTGCCTGCAGTTGGCTTCCGTCACAGTCAACTACTTCGGTGCAAGACTCCACCGGCCGGGCCTCGTCCATCGATTGACCAAACAGCAGACCGTCATCCCCATCACCATATGTCAGGTCAGGGTCTGGGCTCAAGAGAACCTTGAGATCATGGTGCTGAGAGAGATCCTCGGGCCATCGCATGGGATCGAGGTCCGCATACATCAGATACTTCGCTGAGCTGAAAAAAGCGAGAGACATCTCATCTGTGGCCACACTCCACCCTTTGCTGCTGATGAGGCGCGAAATCTCTTGGAAGGCCACCGAGGGTTTGGTCTCTTCATTGATTGCCAGCTCTGGGAGTTGAATTCCGAACTGGTCTTTGAACAGCACAGCCAGGGAGAGATTTTGCAATACATCCTGCCCATCCCAAGTCACTCGATACTGATCGGCACTTGCAATCCTCTCGAGGTTCACGGGAACCAGGAGCAAGGGGGAAGACCGCTGCCCCCTCTGCACAGCTGGATCGACCCACTGCAACCGGCCAATGGCGAGGAAGAGTGTGTTGACGCCTGTTTCCTCCATGAGAGTTCTTTGGTCTCGGAACGTCTTGAGGAGCTTTTTCTTGAGAGTTGTCTCGCTCTCCCGGCAAGTCAGAAGGTCGTCATTCGCAAGCACTTCTCGAGCCGGTGCGGGTACATCGATGGATGTTTCCACTTGAAGCTGATCCGGCTGCCCGAGAAATCGCATGGGCTTGCCCTTGGTAACAAGGAGGTCAAAAACGTGGTCGGCGCTCTCGCCGGCCGCGATCTCTGCCCCTACTGATTTGGAACCCTTGTAGTGGATTAGGCGGTTCTTGGAGGACGTGTCTAAGAGCTTCTTTCTTGCGATCTCGAACTGCTGGACAATGTTTGTACTCAAGCTTCCTTTCCCCTTCTGCATCCATCACCAATGGCAACGCTAGATGAGCCCGATCTCAGCGGATCGTATTCTGGCGAGCGGTATCCCAATGGAGACGTAAAAGGCGACCGGAGTGCAATGACTCCGACCGCTTAGTGGGTAAAGGCTACCCCAAGGGGGTCTTGTAGGCAACATGAGTCTGCTGTTGTCTTGAGTGCTTCTGAATGGATCCACTACTACCCTCGTATGGGACTCGCGGACGACGAAAGTGTCCTCACCCCGCCATCTGCTTGGCATCGTTTCAGGTGTCTCAGACCCTGGCTACCTGCATGCGCTCAGTAAGGATCCACTGAGTACATAAGACACGGTGCTGAGGAAAGGACAATTCAGCCTCTCAACAGAACTAGATCGTTTCTGCACTTTGAGTTTGCGCCTCCGTTCGGCTCCGAGGGACCAATGAAATTGGCGATGAACCTGAATGTCCGCCATCGCACAGAGGTTTTTCCGGCCCTGCTTTCTAGGGACGGAATTGCCTTGCTTCGCGTAGTTGTGTAGGCTCGACCGACTCGTACGAAGTACACCCTGCGTTTCCATCATGGTCAAGAAGATCTTCTGGTCGGCATTGTCCGGTGCTGAGTCAGTTGTGCTCACACAAACATATACGACACGAGCCCAAGAGTGCCCGATTGAACACTGACAGCCAGTCCTGCACAACGGCAAGCGCAGCGTATAGACCTTGAATTCACTGTGCCAAGCAGACAAATACGAACTCAGCTCATGGCAGCGACCGAACAATCGGGCGCAAGACGCGATCCATGACCACTAGCCGTTGTTCGAGCCACTCTAGGTACTCGTTCCAACGATGCTCGTCCTCGATCGGTGCGTCTGGATACCAGGAGGCAATCCGACAAGCTATCGCCTCAGGAAGCTCCTGCCAGTCGAGTTCGAATCCGAGTTGCTCCTCAATATGTTGCCGCTGACTTACGAGTTGCGCAAACCTCGCCTTAGCCTCCACTCCTGGGATCCAAAGTTCTACACCCAAACGATCATCGCGAGTATTGGCAGTGATATTCAGCCCGAAGCCGGATCGTCCAATGGAATTATTCAACCAGTGCCGCGGACGAGGTGCTTGCGGCCTGATATGGGGCGCATTCTTGGTCAGGCGATCGGTCAATTCCGTCCAGAAGCGGAGTTGAAGCTGTTTCGTTGGAGATGCCGACGCCGCGGCCCTCGCTTGTTCACGTCCAGTTTTTGCCCAGTTGTCAGGCTTCTCCACAACCTCAAACTTCGGCGCAAGGGGCGAATCGCCAATGCGCCATAGCTCAACCTGTACACCAAAGAAGCTGAGGTCGTCGGTCGTATTCTCGTTCAGGAACCTCAAGGCCGCGAGATGCTCCGGCCGGAAGGACTCGGCAACCCAGATCACCTTACGCGCGCCAACCCCGGCAGCATAGGCGAGAATTTGCCCTAGGTGCTTGTGGTCCGTCTCGTTGAGTTGATTCTCGATAATGACCTGCTCATCGCCATCGGTACAGAGGATATCGAGCTTAAAGTCACCGACGAGGTGTTCCGTCGCAACGGCTTCAAGCTCGCTCAAGCCCAAGGCTTCTGCTAGGGAGTCCAGGTTTTCCGCCTCCGCCAGCCAGGGGGTGAAGTCACCGGCTTCGTGCTTCCACGCCTCTCGCAACGGCACGCGCACAAGCTTGCTAAGGTCAACCCTTGTTCTCATAGCAGATCATCCATCTTGACCCACTCAGGCGACTAAACACAATGGGATGACTGCGTCCAGAGTTGCTCAAACATTGCCACAAGAGATTTGACTGCCGGCGGGTTGGACACTAAGCAACCCACCTCCACGTTTCGCGTGATTGCTCGACCGGTCATGTTAGCGCTTGTGATTAGCGCCGTGTCATCGGAAATGAGAAACTTCGCGTGAAGCGATTTTTCGATGTTGGATCCGCCGCCCCAGTACCGAACATTCTCCTGGCCGATGATCGAGCTAAGACTCTCTACTGTGCTCGACGCCGATTTCGCTCGTCCAGCAACATTGTCCAGGAGGACTCGGATCGACACTCCACGAGCATGTGCTGCAGAGAACAGGGGAAGAAGCTCATCGAGATACACAAGTACATATGAGCATATTGAGAGGCTGCTTTCCGAGCGACCAATTAGCTCGGCAATTACGCCCGCGGTCTGCCGCCCATCACTTGTGAAAGGAGCTGAGATCACTAGTTTGAAGTCACCGCTCTCCTGTTTGGATAGCATCCCCGCGGCCACCCCGCGCGCAAAGTCTAATCCACCCTTGCGGCACTCGTTCACCAAACTTCGAAGAGTCGTGCGATCCGCTAAGTTGAGGGCTGATTCCGATAGCGCTCGCAAAGATTCATTGCCGTCCACCGCTGCGCTAACGGCCTTCAAGACAGACGGCGACGCGCCTGACAAGAGTTGGACGATCCTCTCGCTCAACGTAAATCACCGAAAAAAGCGAGACCAGTTGCTCCTAGAGTGTCCACGAGGAACGCGCGATCCAAAAACTGGTTGGCCCGCTCACACGATGTTTCAGCGAGGAATCCGCAAGAATGGCATGCTGCGCCGTGGAGCTTTGACTCTCTCTCGATCTCGCGATGGGAGCAAATCGGGTCGGACGAGCATATGCGTGATCTTTCTAAGCCTGACCTGAGAATCGGTTCGAAAGCCTTTGGTCTTCCAAGCGCAACCAACCCACCAAGAGTGCCCTCGGAATCAGGACTTGCTGTGTAGATTAGGATTCCTGCCATCGGTTCAGCTCCGTCACCAGGCACTCGGCAGTAGATTCGCTCTTTGAGACTTGTACTTGAGTAACCACATGTGATAGCGAGTTCGCGCAAGAGCACGTGCGAGAGTGTGTGCAGTGCAATATAACGTGCGGGCGGGAAGTCAATTTTCATCCATGGTCTCTCACTCTTGAAAGCGTCGAAGGCGACTCGGAGCGCCGCCATTCTTTCCCCGACTTCGGGCGAGCCTTCCCATTCCTGAAGCCGCGCTTCGGACAGCCTAAAGAAGACGCCCTCGCCCTTGTTCTCTGCTCCAGGTACCCATGTGGTCGTACCAGGCATCAACGGTGCTAGCCGATCTGGTTCGATAGAATCGAAGTCAGATAAATCGCCTGCCGATTCTACACGAGTAAATCCAACCAGGGCGCTGAACTCGGTAAGGCGTGTTACAAGTGCGAGGGAATCAAAGTAAGGCTGGAGACCCGCACCAAGATCATCTATTCTCTCTGCTGCAAGCTGCACGCTCTCGACCGATGGATCCAGGGATGCTAAGAGGCGGTACTCTTCCTCTCGTAGCTCAGCAAGCCGCTTCACGGGTTCCCCCGCTCTTGCCCGCTCAAGCGTAGCGAACAGATCCTCGGCGGTAGTCTCCTCTAGCTCCTTAATGCCGCCAAACTCGATCAGGCTCTCTGCCTTCTCGACCGAGGTGACCTTCTCCATCCGATCCCAGTGCTGCTTGACAAGTGCATCCAGATCGGTCATGGCGTGCTTCTCAGGAAGTGCCAGAACCGATACTGTCAGCGGAAAGTACAGATTTGATGCACCGAGAAGGATCGCTTCGGGTGTTTCTGTGCACTTCTCCTTGGTTCCAAGATGCATGTGTTTTCCTGAACAGCCAACAAGAAATGGGTCTGCGTCTTTCTTACCGAACGCATCGGCAAGTGGGCGAAAGGCGTCACATTCTAGGCAGCGGACCTGAACTTCTGAAGCCTCGCCAGTAACTCCTTCATCCGTCAGGACTAGGCCTGGCCGATATTCGCGACCATGACGCGGATTCTTCGGCTGCCGTGGGCACGGGTTGCCACGATGACAAAACTCAAACCAAGGAAACTCGTCGATATGGCCCCGCTTGCAGGTCACCAGGAAGCGAACAGGAACAGCCGCAGGCAGGTTCCGCTCAGCCATTGCCCCCTGCTTTGGACATCCTTTGTGAATGTACTTAATCTTATCGATCTGGAAAGGCGGGAACTCCAAAGAGAACATCCCACTGTTCGCAGTCCCGATTGCGTTGCAAAGTGGACAACGGAGCCATCGCGGAAACACCGAAACAGGCACTCCGCTTGGGTCGACTTTCTTGAATTCGGGTTCCTCGGAGTTCTTCTCGGGAGCCGAGCGAATCTTGGCAACCTCAGGAAGTTTGGCTCGCACTGCACTCAAGAGCCTTGGCTCGACGATCTCTGCACAGGCCCCAGGGGACCACTGGTGCAACCCTCGAACCAGAACAGAGATGTGAGGGAGGTCGATCATTGAACCAACCCCGAACATGGTCACTAGCTGACCTTGTCTGATTTCCCCTACAACTTCCTTCATTAGAGTTCCTCCCCGTCCTCATCTGCGAATCCGTCAACCAGCACAAGGTGAGAAGTCTGCTCCACTCCCCTCAGTGAGTTGAGGCATGTGAAGGTCTTCCACGCGCCATCCTCAGGCCGACTAAGAAGCGGAACACGTGTCCCATCATTATCTCGGTAGCGTATGCCGTTGCCAAGCTGGAGACGCTTTACACACCTGTTAATCCAAGTGTCCTGACGAGTCTCAGCCAGTGAAACCAGCCTCTCAACTTCTTCAGCTTCGTCGCAACATAGTACGCCACGAGCACGGAGCGCTTCACGCGCTTTGACCAGGGAAATCGTGTTGTTCGGCGCAGTTTCGGCGGAGTTCTCAGCGTTGAGCTTGAGGTCAGACAATCTGGACATGCCAACGAATACCGCCGAGAGACCGCGATCCACTGCACCAGCCGCGAACGGAGTTACGCTCGGGTTCTCGACATGAGTGTGATATGCGGCGTGGTAGCCCCGAAAAGCTTCATAGTGAGACACATCGCGCGCTCGGGAGAAGTTGTAAACCGTCAGCACGATTCCTGGCAGCTCGCGGCCCACACGGCTTGTCGCCTGGATGTACTCTGAGGTGGCCTTGGGCTGTCCAGTTACCACCATGAGGCCGAGGCGAGGAACGTCAACGCCCACTGAAATCATGTTGGTGGCGATCAGGGCATCAATCGGCCAGTAAGGTAGCTCCTTCCGCTTATCCAGTTCGAGAGGAACCTTCGTCTCAAGCCTTGAGAGGATCTGGGGAATGTCCGAGGCGCGCCGACGCGAGGTCATTTCCTCAACAGAAATCCCCGTTCGAATTGCCAATCCCCGAACGTCCATTTGGCGGCAACGCGCTTTGACCGAATCTTCGAGTAGTCTACGCATCCCACCTAGTTCACGGAGTGACGCGAAGTAGCCAACCAGCGTCTGCAACTGGTCCGAGTGCTCTGGATAGTTCATCTGGAGAGTCCGACCGCTTGACAAAGCCGCCGCATACACCCGAATCAGAGTGCTCTTCAGGCGTCGGCCAAAAGCGCAAACACCGACATAGCGAAGGCCTGGCGTCTTCTCGCTGACCTCGTGTTCTTTCGCAAAGAACATGTCGGTTGAGTTGATTCCCCGAGCTGGGAATGTTCGAAGTCGACGCGCAAATAGGCGTTGCACCTGGAGGTGCGCTCTCTTGATCGTCGCCGTTGAGAGAACCACCTTGGGGCGAACGAGCTTGCCATTCACAGTCCATGAACACAGCTCGTCGATTGCGGTCTCGTAGAGACCCATCAACGATCCGAGAGGACCCGTGATGAGGTGAAGCTCGTCCTGAATAATCAGGTCGGGCGGTCGCAAGAATGGGGAGTCCTTCACCGCAACCGCAGGCAGACCGTTGATCGCTCGGTGATTGTCTGAATCATGGTCACTGGCAGGACACAAGAATCCATGACGCGGGCAGTAGCGGTCCACCTTCCCAAATAATGATCCAACCTGCCCGTTCCAGGGCATCTGGGCGAACTTGTCGACCGTAGCGATCACGAGTGACGGAAGCACCCTGTAGAGCTGCTCATCGACGACGACGATGGGAACGCCCTCACCCTTTGACTTCGCGCGGCCGAATTCACATCGCCCCTTTCCATCGCCGCAATAGAAGATCACTCGCCCTCGGTCTCGATCCACCTCGACATCGCGTCCGAGTTCAATCTTCGAGCCGCACCACGGACAGGCCGTGATCTGCTTGAGAGTGCCCTTGCCGCCCGCACCTTTATTGCCTCGTTCCGCTTCGAGGAGGTCAGTAGCCTGCTTGATGCTGTTGGGAGTGGAGGCACTACCCACCCAAAGACCGATCCTAAACGGGGTCTGCCCCCACTTGGAAGGATTCGACCGCCGCTCGGCTTCACATGCGCAGATCAAGGTGGTAGCCCTCTGGAATTGCTGAAGCGTGAGAAGTCTAAGTGTGTAGCGCATCAAAACGGCCACACCGTTCTCGCCATCGTAGCCCTCCACCGATCCCTGAAGGCGTCGCATCGCCAATGTGTAAGCTGTGAGACCAAGATAGGCTTCTGTCTTTCCGCCACCTGTGGGGAACCAGAGCAGCTCCGCGGTGGGGCCGACCAATGGATCGCCAGAATCCACTCGTTCTGGATGATCGAGTTGTGTCAACGACGGGAGCGAGCTGAGGATGAACGCGAGCTGGAACATGCGCCAGCTCGGCGGCTCCTCTAGCGAGAACTCCTCGAACTTCAGGGTCGATTTCTCGTCTTGGCGCTTCAGGGAGGCGTAGAGTCCTCGCAAGCGCTGCAGGTGCATCACACGATTCGCGAATCCGAACGCCTCGTAGGCGACCTGGTCGGTGCAAACAAGTTCGATGCCCTCCTCCAGGGTCGCAAGCGCCGATCGGCAGCCTTCGACGGCTCGCACCGCCGCCTCTTTGTCACGTCTCGTCTCGATCAACTCAGCAGGATCATCGATCTTGGCGACCTCCGCCTCAATCCAATCTGCGTACAGCTTGATTAGCGGGCTGAGCATAGAGCGTAGCTCTTCTTTGGAGGCATGGCCAAGCACCTCCATGCGAGCCTCTGCGCCAGGAATCGGCACGGTCGTGCTCTTGCGGACTTCATACGAGGGCATTGCGTCGGTCCAAATCGCATTCGCTCGCCTCGCATCCAGAGAATCGACGCACCAGTTGCAAGCCGTACCGTGTCCGATAGCAAACTCGACCTCCTTTCGGAAGAGCAGCTTGAGGTGATCTTCCTGCTGGCGGGTCATCGGGTCGGCATCGTCGGCCGAGTGGTGCAGGCGCTGATTGACAAAACATGCTCGGCCTGATGTCTCCGCCACCGACATCTCGACTTGGAACAGCCAAGCCTCATCGCCCGCGTCCTTGCCATCCTGGGCGTTCTCCAGGAACAGACTTACCGCTCGCTTCCCATCTTGCAGTGCATAGGCGCGGGCACGAAAGATCACGGCGGGAAACTCTTCATGGACCTTGTCATCGAAGCCCTTGTCCACCGAGAAAGTCACCTCAGCCGTATATGCCGTCCGCTTCCAGACCATGGCGGGGTCGCCCTTCTTCTCGGTCAGGAAGCCTTTCTCGCTGTGCTGCTTACGGTACACGGCCCAAGAAAATCGTGCGATGAGTTCATCCGTGTCGCCATCCACGCAGCAGGTAAAGCCAATGGACGTCGACAACATCGAGTCGGCGGGCAGTGGGGTCTCATCCTGGTCGCCTTCCTCGGTCGCCTCGGCACTCTCGTTGCCGTCGGGCTGCTGCATCTGGTCCTCGATGGGGGGACGGGTGTTCTTGGGCGCTAGGACACCCAGTACGTAGCGGTTGCTCGGCCGTGCTTCGACTCGCGTCCAAAGTTCTTCGTCCTCGCCGTCCTTCGGCCCGACGAGTTCCTCTCGCATGAGGCGGTGGAACTCCTCCCGCACCCACCAGGGGGACACGACCTCTTCACGACGCTCATAGCGAGGCAAGGGTTGTTCGTCGGCGCGCGGAATTCTCATGAACTAAGCCTACAGTTTACGTCGAAAATAACGTAGAATGTGAAGAGGATGGCTTCGCTCGCAAAGTCCAATAAGTATGTTCGACGTCGAGACGAGCGTCTGGCCGCGATTGTAAAGTCAGCCCGCCAGTCGAGTCTGCTTGAAGGAGCCGTAGACATCGAGGGGATTCGATTTAAGTACACCAAGTCGGGTCGCATCATTCGGCACGCAAAATAGCTTCGGCGAGGAGACGGGCAAGCGGCCCGTAATCCTTTTGCATCAGTGCGACATGCATGGCTCGGTAGTAATCCGCACGATTGGCTAGTCCACGTTCCCCTTCAAACTCATAGTCAAGGATAGGACGGCCCGCCTGGAGCGCCATGATGTCCGTCACCCATCGCGCTACGCGACCGTTGCCCTCCCGAAAGGGGTGGATCATGATGAGCTCCGCCTGAACCTCCGCCAGTTGGAGAGAGAGCGCTCCCAAATCCTGCTCATGGCAAGGCGTGTACCGACGCAACTGCTCTACTTCAAAGTCCGCCAAGTTGGACTCCAAGTGCGCTGCGTGAGAGAATCGAAACGCGGGAACGTCACCCTGCGCAGGCGCAGTTATATCCACGCTTCTTAACTCACCCGCAAAGGCATAGATCCGCCCAAGCCAACGCCGGTGCATCTCCCGAATCAGCTCGACCGAGAGAACCGTATCCTTTCCCACGCTCTTGAGAAACTTATCCTGAGCGATGACGAGGGCCTCGAACTCAACCTGACTCATGTGAACCTGATCGACAACCCCGACCAGATTTCTCAGCACCGTACCGTTTGAACCAGGCTCTAAATCATCCGAACCTGAGGTGCTGTATCTAGACACTCTCTTCCCCATCGCTTAGCTCACCATCCCCAAAAAGGCCGCCCACAGGCGCCTCGGGCTTGCGCTTGGCTTTGCCTTTCTTGGGTTGGGGGGCGTCGGGGTTGGCGGCGAGCTCGGCCTGCTCCTCGGCGTAGCGGCGGTGGTTCTCGGCCAGCAGGCGGCGGAGCATTTCTTTGCGGGCGGTGGGGGAGACGGTGAAGCGGAGGCCGCGCCCAAGGTCGTAGAAGCCGTGCTGCAGGTCCAGGTCGTCCCAGCCGTAGGCGGCGCTGACGGCGGCATCGTTGGCGATGACGGCTTGGCGCAGGGCCTCGATGTCGGCATCGCGGACGGTGGGGTTGTGCATCAGCTTGCTCACGGCGGTGAGGCCTATCTGGCGGGCGTCCATCGCCGCGCGGCGGGTGTCGTCGAGCGCCTTGCCCGTCGCGTCCATCTGCTCGGTGAGGTCAGGCAAGGGGAAGGTCTCGTAGCAGTCCGATGCGGTATAGAGTAGTCTTGTTTCGAGGGTGGAGGAGTATGTTCTAGCCCAGGCCTCGTGTATCGAAGACTGCAAGACGCCAAACATTGCATCATCTTCCGTCGCAAAAACGAAGCAACGATCCGATATCACGATGTTTGTGGGACACCATGCAAGCTGTAAATGCTCAGACACCCTGCTGCCTACAAGACATCGTCGCAGTTCCCTTATCGTGGCGTAGAGTTCGGGCCGCTTCTCACCGTAATGCCAGAAACGCTCGGCAAGAGGAGTTCTGAGTTGGAAATCTCTCCCGTTCTTGTCTGGTCCCTTTTGACTCGGACGCTGGCGCTCTGGCCGCACCTCGGTTTCCACAATAGCAAGTACTTCGGGAAAGTCGGCTGCTACAGGATGGGGATAGTCGGCGGGCACGACTCCCATCTGTAGCCAGTGCCTGCGATACTCCTCGGACGACTCGATGCTCCGATCAGGGTTGTCCCAGCGTTGATTCTTGGTTGGGAACCAAGAATCAGCGCGAGTGGGGTTCACGCGCCGCACCACTTCGACAACATCTTCGCCGCTGACGGGCAGCTGTTGCCCAATTCTTCCAAGCGGCCAGTCATGGAAACAAATGACGCTTCGGCTGGGTAGCTGCCCGATGTTTGAGTTGACATCGTCGCCAACTAAGTACGGAAAGATCACTTGTTTTAGCTTTGGATCAGCCTCAAGGAGATGGTGTGCTTCAGCGTGAGAAATAACAAATCCCAATCCAGTCAACTTGGAGCCTTCGAACGACTTCACTGGATTTCGAGACAATCGCATTGGCCTTCGCTCACCCACCTCGTCATCCAAAAGAGGCGAGATGATAACTACCTCTTTGCCGTTCAGCCAGAGCTGGCCCCAAAAGCCGCCCTTGCGAAGCCAGACTTTGGCGCACTCAAGATTAGCCGATTTTGAAGGCCACTTTATTGACTTGACGGCTCGGTAGATCGATGCGAGAGGCGGGTGGTCACCAATTGGGATAAGCAGCGCGTCTAGTCCGACCTCTCTCGTGTCGCCCTCGGAAATCGTGTTCGTAGCAAGAAGACCAGCGTGCCCTCCTGCCTGCAATAGCTGAGCTGATCGGACAAAGAAGTAAGCGCAAATGTCCGCGCGACCGTTGTTAACCGTTCCTACTCGCTGACATAGGTAGGCGAGATAGGGCGTGCCAAGAGTGCCGCTTATCTTGGACCCACCGAGGTATGGTGGATTGCCAACGATGGCATCGAACCCACCCACAGCGAAGACATCTGCGAACTCCAAATCGTAGTGAAAGCTCGGCCGCCCGAGGATGCTGCCGAGCTGTTTCGCCTTCTCGACATCAGGTCGCTCCTGAAGCATGGCGAGCCGCGCCTGCCTTGCGGCGGCTAGTTCCCGACGCTGAGCCGCGTTTGTCGCCTTCGTGAATGCCTCGGTGAGCAAGAGGTCGGCCGCGACGCGCAGGGCCACTTCGTGATCCTCGGCCTTGGCGAAGAGCGCCTTTCTCTCTCCCACTCCGAGCAGAGTATTGCCCGGAATGCGGCGAATGCTCTCCCGAATCTGTCGTACCGCCTTGACCGAATCTTGCACCCAAGGGAGGAGCAACCCGCCCCCCTGGGCATCGCCAGGCTTCAGCGAGAAGCGTTCGAGCTCATCCAGGGTGACCCCCACCAAACTGTCTCCGCACTTGAGGGCGTGATCCAGGAAGTGGAACGGCTTATCCCGGCGCATGGTGATGAGCCAGAGCGAGAGCTTGGCCATCTCGGTCGCCATCGGGTTGATGTCGACGCCGTAGAGGCAACGATCCACCACCATGCTGCGCGCCACGGCCATGCGTTCTTCTGGATCTACCGGAAGGGGTTCGATTTTCGGGTCGCCCACCGTGAAATCGCCCTTGGGCGTCTGCACCTGTTTCCGCTCAGGGTTGTGGGGATCGTAAGCAACTAAGAGAGCACCCGCATCCGTGCAAGCGAGTCTTGCGTCGGGCTCCACCGCTCGAATGGCGGCCTCGGCGTCGCCCCATGCTTCCACGACCCTGGCGCTGAGGAAGCGGCAGACGGCAACCAGGAACGCGCCCGACCCCATCGCGATATCCGCGATGCGCAGATTGAGCAACTCGGTGGCGCTCTTCTTCTGCCATTCCTCCTGCGGCCAGCCCTCGGCCATACCCTCGACGATGAGCGGCTCCAAGGTGTGCTGCACCATCTCTTCGGCCAGGAAGCGGGGCGTATAGTGGGTTCCTGTTCCGCGTCGCTCGCTGCTATCGCTGACGTAGCGGCCACCCTCCAGATAGACTTGGTAGCGGCCCATGGAGTCGGTGCGGATGAGGTTGCCCCAGGGCTTGATGCGCTCGAAGAGATCGGCTTTGCCATGGCAGGCGGCACGGAGGCCTGACTCCCGTTCGGGGGTAAGGGGGGCGTCCAGGAGTCTCCTGAGCGCTTGCTCGGAGCGGGTGATCTCCTTGGCGAGGACCTTGTAGAAGTCCCGCTTTTCTCTTAACGATTCCAGTTCGGTGAGGCTGAGTTCGGGTTCGTACGTCTTCTTGCCGATCAGCCCGAGCACGGGTTCGGGGGCGGTGTGGATGGTGTGGTCCAGCAGGCCCTCGTAGACGTATCCGATCTGCTCGACGTCGAGCGCCTCGAAGGAGACCCGTCGTCGCTCTTTGCCCGTCGGACCATCCACCAGGATGTACTGGAGCGATTCGAGGACGTGAAGGGTTACGCGGTTGTTGACCTTTAGCCTTTCCAAGAATGGGTAGGCGGTTGGATCGAAGAGGCTGCCCCCATAGGCGGTGACTTGGAGTTCGGGGAGCGGCGAACCTGCGTGGAGGAGCCTGGCGTTGGCCATCAGGCGCATCCAAGCGTCGTGGCGGCGCTCCAGGATTTCCTCGCCCTGCTCGCTGGCTTCTTCTTCAAGCTGGGAGAGCAACGAGCTTGCCGCGTAGTGATTCTTGTAAGTGTTGCTGGTGTCAACGGGCAATAGCTTGCGTTCCTCGGCGCAGAGGAGGAACATCAGGCGCATCATGACGGTGAGGCAGCCGCGATAGAGGTCCTCGTTCTTGGTGTCCTTGAGCAGCTCTCGCCCCGTTTCCTCGTCGAGGCGATCCATCTCTCGGGCGAGGAGTTCGACCGAAGCGCGCACCTGGCGGCCGAGATCGAGGGTGAGTTCTTCTTCGTCATCTCGTGAGGCGAGCAGCAGATCGGCCAGCGATTCACCTTCGGCTGCACCCACGACTCGACGTAAGCCAAGAAGGCTGGTAAACGCCCGCAGGAGGTCTTCTTCGTCGGCGAGGACATCGCTTCGGAAGGTGATGTAGCCCGTGGCGTCGCTCTCGCGAACGTGGATGAGCGTCCATTCGGAGCCGTTTGTGACAAGGCCATGGGTGAGCTGGTTGGCCTTGAGCAACGCCTGCATCCGCTGGTTGGGCGAGGCGATCCATCGATGTCCTTGCAGCGGTTGGCCGAGCTTCTGTCCCTTGGGGACAGCCAGGATCGGGAGCCTGGGATCGCCATCGTTGCCGACCACGAGGAAGGTGGGGCGGACGGTGTCGTTACTTGCTTCGTCGACGAATCTCAGCTCTTCGGGGACTCGGCCCTGGGATAGCAGAACCTCGTCGTCGTATTCCAGAACAGCGGCGAGCACCCAGGTGATCCACGCTTGGTGGATGCCTTTGTCCGTCTGCTCGTACCATTCCTCGTAGGCGAGTTGGAACTGTTGGCGGAGTCCCTTCTCTAGGGTTTCCAGCCCCATCGGTAACGCTCTGCCGAGCGAGGTGAGGCTGAGGAACGGTCCCGAGATATCGAGCAGGCTGATCCAATCGTGCTGTCCCGACTTGAACCTCGCCATCAGTTGCCCTCCTTGGGAAGGACGATGGTGATCGCCACGGGAAAGAGCCTCGGGGTGGGTTCGGCGTAGCGCTCATCGAGGGCGGCTTGCTCGCGCTTGATTTCCTCGGGAATCTGAGCAATTCGGTGGCGCAAGAGGTTTGAGTAGTCGGCACGGTCGAACTCGCCAAAGTCGAGTTCGAGCTGATCGGGCTTTTCGAGGCCTTGCTGAAGTTGGGCTTTGAGTTCGAGGAGAACCTTCTCGACTTCGGCTTTCTCGGCGTCTCGCTTTCGCTGGATTCGATTGTCAAGGGTCTCGGTACGCTCCTTCATACGGGCTTCCAGCGTTCGGCGAAGGATCGGTTCAAGCTGCGGCCACTTGGCTCTGACATTGGCGATGATGCGGTCTGACCCACGGCCGTTCTCCAGGTTGGCGGCGATTTCCTTGAGTTCGGCCTCGCTGAAGCGAACCCACTTGTTGTCAACCGTCTTTCCGCCTGCCACCAACAGTTCTTCATGGAGGCGCTTCATCGTCTTGCCAAGCACGAGCAGGCGGCCGTGGACGATGACGGCGGGGGTATCGAGAAGACCTTTCGAGACGGTCTTGACTGTGATCCGCTTGATCTTGCCCTGATCGCGTTCCCACACCGCCGCTCGGAGGAGTCCGAGGCACATGGCGACGAGTCGATGGTTCAAGTGGGCGAGGACGACAGTGTCGCGCCCCTCAGCTTGCTTGGGGTCGAAGACGATGGGTCGAGGCTCTTTGGTAAAGGGGTGTTCGAGGCCCTTAAGGCATTCCGACCAGGCTCCCGTCAGGACAGGCACTTTGAATGCGGTGCCGACCTCGGGGACTTCAACAGGTTCAAGAGGGATCTGATTGGCGAGTTTGAGACCGACTTCGACGACCTTGCGGACGTTTTCGGGAGTCAAGTGCATCTCGCGCTTGGCGACCTCGTACTCCTCATTCAGCCGCTTGACCTGCTCGGCAAGATCAACCTCCGCCTTGAGCAGTCGGCGAATCTTGTTGGTCTCGTTCTCGGCGAGGGTGGTGTCGAGCACCGACCGCTTTCCGAGCATGCGCTCCTCGATCTGTTCGGCAATGACGGGGCCGACTCGGCCGAGGTCTTCACGGATTTGAGAGGTCTTCTTGGCGGCAACAAACAGGAATTCCAGATCGTCGTCGAGATCGTCTTTGCTGCGCCCGTTCTCCGTTGCGGCGCTCGCGGGGGCGAAGTGGAAGATCGTAACGTCGCGCGGCTGGCCGTGGCGATCTACGCGGCCGTTCCGTTGCTCCATTACGGTCGGCCGCCAGCTCGTATCCCAATGGACGAGCTTGCAGCAGTGGTGATGGAGGTTGACGCCTTCGCTGGCCGTGTCGGTGGCGAGCAGGATACGGACCTTTGAGTACTTGGGGTCGGCAAGGAAGGCGTTCTTGAGATTCTGCCGCTCTTCAGGGGGCATGCCTCCGTACATCTCCGCGGCGCGTCCGTCTTCGGCGTAGCCTCGTTGGGACAGCTGGTTCCAGAGATACCTTTGGCTCGCGCGGGCCTCGGTGAAGATGATGACCCGCTCGTTTGTCCACTGCCCGTCAGGCTTGATGTGCTTATCCAGCCACTCCATTAGAACACGGAGTCGGGTGTCGGGCAGCAACTCGGCTCGACGCGCCCAGGACAAGAGTTCGTTGAGCATGCCGATCTGCTCTGGAGTCGCCTTAGGGCCCTCTTGAGACGCCATCTTGACGGTCGATTCAACAAGCTCTTCTTGATCGATGGACTCCTCAGCGAGGTTGTTCTCGGCGTCCTCCATCTCCTTGAGCATTCGTGCGAGGATGCCCGGAGCAGACTTCTTCTTCTCCTGATCCCTCGGCTCGGTGAGGGTCTTGAGGTGCGTTTCGAGAGTCGAGCGGAAGGCGGCTGGCGAGCTGAAGAACCGCTTCTTGAGGGTCTTAAGGACGAACTCGACGGCGATGTAGTCCGAACCTGAGGCCACGGCTCGGCGGCTCTTTGCATACCGCTGGAGAAGAGCATGGGCGGTTCGCTCCTCCTCGCTGTAGTCAATGTAGATCGGCTCGATGTCTCGCTTGCAGAATCGCTCGGCAAGTCCTTCATCGCTCTTGAGCCGCCGCACCATGGTAACGCCGTGGAGCTGCTCCCTATTGAGCGGCGCGCCGCGCATGTAGCGCTGGTTATCAAGGAGTTCAAGAAGTGCGGTGAAGCTTTCTGAGTAGCCGTTGTGCGGGGTGGCCGAAAGGAACAGCTTGTGCTCGAAGTGGGGACCGATCTCCTTGACGAGGGTGGTTCTCTGGCTATTACGCATCCCACGCCCACCTGGGGCCACGTTGTGGCACTCATCGACAACGAGCATGCCGAATCGCCGTGGGAAGCTCGGTGTCCCCTCTGGGATGAGGTCTTTGAAGACGCGGAGGACGTGGTCCTGCTTGAGGAAGTCGTAGCTGGTGATCAACCGTGGATAGCTGGACCAAGGATTCGCGTGGATGCCCTGTTTCCGTCTGAGATCGCGCATCGCTTGATGGTCGACGATTCGGAAGTCGAGGCCAAACTTGTCGCGCATCTCCTCTTGCCACTGGAGCTGAAGCGATGAAGGACAGAGGATGAGAATGCGCTGGATTCGGTTGCGGTGGACGAACTCTTGGATGACTAAGCCAGCTTCAATGGTCTTACCGAGTCCCACGCCATCGGCTAGGAGAAGGTTGGTTCTCGGAACTTGGAGCGCTCTTACAAGCGGGTCCAACTGGTAGTCCTCGATCTTGATGCCGCTGCGAAATGGAGCGAGGAAGGTCCCGCGGTCAATGTCGTTCACGATGCCCCACCGAACGGCATTGAGGAAGGCGTCCAGCGTCTCGGGATCGTCCAGACCTTCAGGATTGGGGAGGGCGTCGAAGTCCAGTGCTTCAGCGTTCGGCTCGGCTTGCCAAACAACCGTAATCTCGTCGCCCAAGGAATCATCAACGCTGGCGAGCTTTACGAGATGCTTCGAGTCGGGACGACCTTCAGGGTTGATCACGTCGAGCGTGACGAACCTCCGCCCTCGAACGTGCGCGAGCTGGCCGACACTCGGAACCTCCTTACTCAGTTGAAACATAAACAGACTCGCTTGATTGCCGAACCAACCATACTCAATTCCAATTGATGAGGTCGGCAATTCTACCGCCGGCAGCCGTCGGAACTCGCTTGCACACGATGGCGCAAGTTGGAAGACTTTGAAAAGCTTGGGGCCGCACTTCCAACCCAGGTCTCTTGAGCTAACCTCTAAAGTCTCGGCCGGTCAGAAAATAGCTGGTGATTGAAGTCAGCTTCCACGGAACTCAAGAAGCGCCAGGTTAGAGTCTCACCTGGGCTCTCAATCATTTCTTGCAGCGCAGCGTAGCTGAAGGAGTCAGGAAAGACTAGATCACGAAGCTGCGGAGCCCAACCATAGGTCAGTAAGCGCCGCCTCAATTCTAAGTCAGCGAACGTATTCAGACCAATGCCCAGGTAACCCAGAGAATCTGGGAATCGGCATTCCTTCGCAATTTGGAATATCTCCGCTTCCGAAAGAGCTCGATACAATAAAGTATTGTGGCTGGAGTGCCTCCGAAAGTTGACTCTGTCTTGATGGGGGTGAATAATGTCGCCGGACTCTGAGACCACTTCGGCCCAGTCTGGTTGATCAGGGTGATATCCAAGACCGATCGCATAAAGACCAAATCTCAGGTTATGGGCCCCACATGTAGTACAGGAAAGACTCCAGCACCATTGGAACTTGCTAGCTACGCCGCATAAGGCGTTGAATGGACTTCGTCCCAACACCACAATTCGCTCATCATACTTTCTCAGCTGCCCCTAGTTCTGCCAGAGTTTCGACACATTCTTCAACGTGCACGCGCTCAAGAGAATCGCGGCCATCATCGGCTTCTCCGCGGGTGGAAGTGGGCGGGTGGAAGTGGGCGGGCGGAATTGCGGGTTTTGAAGGAAGATGAGTTGGCCCAAAAACATGAGCGCCGGGTTGCCGCCCGGAATGAGCGACGACGCCTGCTCCGGCAAAGGCAGGCGGAGAGAGCGCGAATGCCCTCCGAAACCTCCGAGGCCGTCAGATAGTCGCCAATGGTGCTAGATGCAATTCTAAAGGAGCAGGGTTCATTCAGGAACGCCGCCTTGGCTAGCCCCTAGCCCATGTCTCCGCCACAACCCAAAGGACTTCTGCGAGTGATCCGCGCATGCTGTGGAAACTTAGCAACTTCTCACCGGTTTCCTCGTCCATGTAGAGGCTCCGGTTGAACTCGATCATGATGGACTGGACCCGTGGGTCCAAGCCATAAAATTGAGACGGCACCATCGTCCCCGAGTACGGGCGATCCACCAGCACGCCCCCCGAGAAAGTAGAGAGAGGGCTAGGTGTAAACGTCTCCGCTAGCTTCTCCAACTCCGTAACGACGGACGCTGCCAGCGTTGGGGGCGTGTGGAATGAATCGGTGCCCACGCAGAACATAGGCCGCTCAGGGGTTTGATCCTGATCGCAAGGCAAGGGCTGAGAAGGATAAGAGTGGCAGTCGATCAGCAAGCAGCGGCCATGCTCTGACAGCGCATTTCGAGCCCAGTCGTTAAGCTCCTCGTGATGAGGTCTGTAGTATTCAGAGATAAGGTGCTCTCGGCCTGCCTCTGATTTAAGGGGCGATCCCGATGAAGTCCGCGTATATACGGCCCCCATTCCCCGCTTGGCCATTGGCTCGTCCGCATCATCCTCAAACCTCTCAGGATCGACGACCAGCCTACTCACGCCAAAGACCAGGCGCTCGGCTGACTCCAACTGGAACAGCTCATCCGTGTGCCGATCCGTCATCACCAGCAGTTCTCGTTCGAGTTCTGTTTGATCGACCAGGAACGTGGGTCTGACGTTCTCCGGAATGAACAAAGAGGCGTGAGGGATGTGAAGGAGAATCGGCTTCATTGGTTTATTCGCAGGCCAATGCGCTTCGATTGGCCCCGTGTTGAAGTCATCGAGGCCGCAGGAGGACTGATCTTACCGGCCCAGGGTCTTGCATGCCCTGCCGTCATACAGCATTCTAGGAGGTTCTTGTCGATGCTGAAGACAAGACATTTGAACCACGAGACATGATCGCGAGGAGTAACACTGCTTAGGACATCGCCCCGACTTCTAGTCGCAGCATGTCGATAGCAGGGCCAAGCTTGGGGTCCGCGTCTCGGCGGCTTTCGAACGCTTGGACCAGGGAGTTGTAGTACCAAAGCGAGTCCTCCCTGGAAGCGTTAAACCTATCCCAATGCGACTCGCCCAATGTGCGCGAATCCTGGTTGAGAGATCTCGCATTGTGGATCTTGTCGCAAATCGAGACAAGCAGTGCCGAGGGCGACTTGGTGGCGATCCCTGCGAGATAGTGCTCTTTGCGTTCCCGCCAAGGTGCCTTCTCGCCCTTGGAGGCGGTAATGGAGTCTGAGTTTTGCCGTACGATCTGCTCCACATGCTCGCCGAATTCCGCCCTTATCCTGGCTAGCATGCCCTCCCCGCCTGCATCTTCCGCCGAATCATGGAGTAGCGCCCCTATGGCCTCATCCTCGGTACCACCAAACTCCAGCACCAACCCGCAGACCTGCATGAGGTGAGAGAAGTACGGAATTGCGGCGCCCTTCCGTACATCGCCCTCGTGAGCATCAAGTGCAAATTTGAAGGCCTTGGTGAGTCGCTGATTGTCCATGCCTCCATCATATCCAGATGGATCCTGTGAATCCGCTGCGCGACCGACACCAGCTTCCCTAACCCGCTCTCTCCAGGCTTTGCGTGCCAATCCCAACTCACCGACTACGATGGGAGCAGTTCCACCAGGACCTCGACGCATCCCGCAGTCTGCACGGGGTCGAGAGGATAGAGGTCACGTGGATCCAGGAGGTTCAGGTAGCAGGTCGGCAGAGCCGGGAACTCCCCTTCCTTCTTGACATACACCTTGTAGCAGTAACCGTTCGTCACCACAATCGCGCGGGTGGACGGATAGAACTCCGCATACCCGCGCACCTGAGCAGGAGCCAGAGACAGGCCTTGCTGAAGTCCCTTGGTCTCGATGATCAGTTCACAATCCTGGTTGTTTGCTTTGCCCGCAACGCGTGTGTAGGGCCGGCCGAAGCATGCAATATCAATGCGACCTCTCCCCGCACCGATCTCAATCTTGATCTGACGTTCCGTCCAGCCCAGCGCCAAGAGCAGCGGCACCACAAGAAATGTCCGGGCTTCATGTTCGCGCACGTCTGTAGAATTGCACTCCTCCCGGTAGTAGCGAGCCAGTTCACGGATCCGGGCAAAGGCTTCTTTGACCCCCCGGGCTTGCTTGTCGGTCATTCCCCGTGCGGTCAGCGCCGCGAGGATCGCGGCATCTTCAACCGGTCGGGTCGGACCTGGCTCCGGTGTCGTGATCTCAACGTTCTCTCCCTGCTCAAAGGCCGCGCGAACCACTATGTCGGTCCCCGCACCTTTGATCCTCGAAATGGCCCCCATGGTTAAGCCAACATCAGTCAGAGGCTCCTTCGGCCGGCGCCACTCCACATAGACGTAGGCCTGCAAGTCCCAGCCGTCAAAGTCTCTCAGCCAGTGCTTGTCGCCACAACCATAGTGCCGCCCACCCCGTTCCACCACGAGGCCAATCGCAACAACTTTTGTGAGACCTTGTTTCAGCACCAGCAAGTCGCCGGGCCGCACCTGGCTCAACCGTTTGATTCGACTCGCTCCACCCAGGAAAGCCATGCCTCGCGAAAGGAATTCATCACTGTATTCACGCTGGTGGCTGCCAGCAGCTATCTGCCAAATCGTCATGGGATTCCAGCCATAGGAAGGGGGCTCGGTTTTACCACCAGTGCAAGTGTTACCAACCGAAACCCAGCGTGCACTTCAACCCTCGCCATCCTCTAGCAGGAGCCTATCCAACCCCGCGGCCGCGATTCGCAGTGACTCTTCCATGGGGTGAGCGTAGATCGCGTTCACCAAGGCCAGACTGGTATGCCCCAGTTGGTGCTTGTGTTGGTCGCCCCCCCTCACCACTTAGCGGCCAGCAAGGCACCCCGCACCCTGCTCAAGTTAGGGCATACGCCCAGAAGACTTAGACACATCCTTTGGTTTCATCTCGATCAGATCAAACTTGAAAGAGATGGAGATAGAGGAAGTAACCCCGGCCGAGCTCGCTTCATACGGCCAGGTTCCCATCCGCTTTTGGGTTCGGGAGCGATGGACGCCCACCGGTTTTGTGCCTGTGGCCAACCCATGGGAGAAGGAGTACGACGTACCCGGCAACCGCCCGCAAGATTGGCATCTCCATTTCGATCTCGCCCGCTGGGGGTTTTTGGTTGCCCGGTTCGAGGACCAGGTGATCGGGGGTACCGCCATTTGCCGAGACACGCCCGGCGTAGACCTCCTTGAAGACCGCCCCGACCTAGCCCATGTTTGGGATATCCGGATTGATCCCCAGTTTCGCGGGGAGGGCGTCGGGCGGCGGCTTTGGCAACACGTCGAAGCATGGTGCCGCGCCCACGGAGTCAGCGAACTGAGAGTGGAATCGCAGGACATCAATGCGCCCGCGTGCCGCTTCTACGCCCGGATGGGCTGCGAGCTCCTGAGCGTGAATCCTGGTGCCTATCCCGAGCTCCCGGACGAGATCCAGTTGATTTGGGGCAAGCAGCTGGGCGCCGCGCCCTAGGCGGCTAAGCCTCCGGCTTCGGGCGGCGCTTGGGGCCTTCCATCACGCGGATGATCGTGCGGGGTTCCACCGGGGTGCCGGCGCCTTTGGCCATCGCCACCGCCTGTTGCACCAGGCCGCGCACGTACTCATCCAGGTCGTCCACGTGGTTGAGGCGGATGTGCCGGATGCGCGCGCCCGTGCCCTTCAGCCGCCCCTCGGGGTCATCCAGCGCCGCCCCTTGCGAGAACCCGATGTTCACATAGCTGGTGTAGGCGGGCAGGTGGATGAAGTGGTCGGCGTTGCGCTCGGTAAAGCCGTAGGCCACGCCCACCGCATTGGTGGCATCCCACACCGTCTCAATGCAGTCCGGCAGCATGGCCACCAGGCGCTCCCGCAGGGCGCGGGCCAGCGCCTGGGTGCCCGCCGGGTAGGGGGCCAAGAAGGTAACGTATTCCGGCGGTTCGGGGAGTTTCATGGGTGACCTCGATTCAAGGCTATGGCCACGTTGCCAGAAGCAACACTAGCCACTGGGTATTCAGGACACGATCCACAGAAATGACCCTTCCCTGCACCTGAGCCTACTCCAATTCCGGATACCGCTGATATAGCCCCAGTCAGCTAAACAGTTCTCGCTGAACCTAGGGTAAGGTGAAAAGACTCTTAGCACCATGGAAGCCGACGACACCCAAAACTTGCTTTGCAACGATGATGTTACGTTACCAAATTCTGACGATTCCACGACATGTGCCAACATCGAACAACAGACTCAAGTAGGGAATGTGCGCACCCACGATTCTTCCAGCGGACAGGTCGACCCGAGAAACCAACTTAACAATCTGTCCGCCAAAGAGTGGATACCTGAAACCATTTCAGTTTGGAATCAACGTGGCCTGGGCGCAGGCCATCCAGATGCACAGATTGAAAGGCAGCACCCGGCTCCATTTTCGTTCACTGATGTTGCACGTCTAATCAGGTTCTTTACCAAGTCAGGTGAAACTGTGCTCGACCCATTTGTTGGCATTGGTTCTACACTTAAAGCTTGCGCGATTGAAGGGAGACATGGCCTGGGCCTCGAACTCAACCCAGAGTTCGTACGACTTGCTCAAGAGCGCCTTCAAAAAGAAGGACAACACCTATTCACCCATGACACGCAACAAACCATCCTGCAGGGAGATGCACGACTACTACTGCCAGAAATCGAATCAGCGTCAGTCGACTTTGTCGTCACTAGCCCACCGTACTGGTCAATACTGAAGAAAACTGACCACAAAGCAAAAGCCGAACGAATGGATAAAGGCTTAAGACTCGATTACGGCAGCGACCCTAGGGACCTTGGCACAATCTCCTCGTACGAAGAATTTCTCGAGGAACTGACACTCATATTACTGGAATGTGGCAGGACCCTCCGAGATGGACGCTATATGGCCATTATCGTAAGCGACTTTCGTGATAAGTCCAAGTACATCATGTTCCATGCGGATCTTGCTAATGCCCTTGCCAAACACAAGCTTGATATGAAAGGACTAATCACGCTTTACCAGCGACACAAGAAGGTTTTTCCTTACGGATACCCTTACTCATACGTCCCGAATATTCACAACCAGTTTATCCTCATCATCCAAAAACCAAAATGAGCTTGCCGTCAAGAATTGTCCATGGTGATTGCATTCTTGGAATGAGCGAATTGGAATCATCATCTTTCAACCTGATCATTGCTGATCCTCCGTACAATCTCGGAAAGGATTTTGGCGAGTGGAAGGAGAATGATCGCAAAGACGAATGGCATACTTGGACTAGGCAATGGATAACCGAAGCTGCTCGACTTCTCTCCCATGAAGGCAACATATTCGTTTACGGCATCCACCACCATATGTGCTGGGTGCATTGTATGATGCTCGATATTGGCCTTCAGTACCGGCGTCAAATTATCTGGCACTATGACAACGGATTTGCAGGATACGGATCTCGGACATTGAACGCCACTTATGAACCCCTACTCTGGTTTTCTAAGTCAAAAGACTACATATATCATCCAATACGAGAACCCTACAAGAGTACGGAACGACTAAAGCACAAAATTACTAAGAACGGCAAAGTTTGGACGCCCAACCCGGATGGCCGGATGGCCGGGGACATTTGGAGCTTTCCAACACTTTCAGGCAGAAGGTTCAAGGATGAGAAAGTTGCACATCCAACTCAGAAGCCCCTTTCAATCTCCCGCCGGCTTGCAAAACACTTCTCAAACGAAGGAGATCAGATTCTCGTTCCCTTTGTAGGCAGCGGTAGCGAATGCGTTGCAGCCCTTCTGGAAAATAGACGTTACTATGGTTACGAGCTCAATTCGAACTATATTGAGATTGCAAATGAGCGACTACAATCTTGCTCGATTTTTCCATCGACATGATGCTTCGTCAGCTATCCTCACCTGGCGGGCACATATGCACCGGGATACAATTCGCTATATTCTATATTGAGCTCTGTCATTAGCAGCCCGAGATCAAGACCTAGTTCTCCTACAACTAAAGCCTCTCTTGCAAAGTGCAATAGCATTCGACAGTTCCACATCGTAACAAGAAGCGCTCCAAGCGTAATCGTGCGGAAACGCAACCCCAGCACAAACTCTATGTCCCGGAGAACTTGGTAGTATTCTGATCTCTTGTTTGGCAACACCAAGAGGATGCTTACTGCTGTTAGCGAACTAACTGGCATCCGGTACCTAGAATGCAAAACAGCCACATCTTCCAATAAGAACCTAGGCGATTCCAAAACTGAATCAGATGCCTCTATCTCGGCCACGAAGGGGCGGCCGGCCCTATCTAGACCTACTGCATCCATTCTCAGGTTGGTATCGCCCCTTCTCCGAACTCTTGTTCTAAGGCCCAATTCACTAAGTACGTTTCTTATCATCAAGTTCCTTCCATCGTCACTTAAGTTCCTGACCTCTGATAGCAACTCCACTCCTTGCGGCTCGCTAGGAGCCCTGAGACAACCTTGATGAGAGATTTGTTCGTATGGGCTGGTCCAGACCTCAGGCTCAGTGAGATTACTTGGATCATCTGATTCAATATGTGCGATACCGTCTGAACTTATACTGATCGCACCATATGGGCATCTCAACGCGCACAAGCCACAACCGATGCAACTTGTAGAACTAATGTATGGAGTCGCCCCGCTCGCAGGAACTTCGATAGCATCTGTAGGGCATACCTTTGTTCTTGGGTTCCCTGCGAATTGACCAAACACTCCGGTCAATTCAAGCTCAGTACTGCTCATCTCCATGCAGGGATGGGTTTCACACCGCAGACATGTTCCAAACCCAACACTACCATCACTCAATGTTACGATAGATCTACCGCCAGGCGAGAAGTGCACTGTACTCACAGGGCTCCGATAGCTTGTACACGCCGAGTTCCCACTAGGCACCATAACAAAGCGCTCACTCTTGGACATATAGCAATCCCATTAGCTCCTGAAGTTGAGTTTTGTCCAGAACATCGCCTTTAGACAGCGCGCATATTGCCAAAAAGGCGAGTGTTTGGATATCAATGACGCCTATTCTTAAGCCATAGGCTTTGTATACGTCATTTATCAATGCGGCCATCTCTCCACGCTCATTTGGAAATCTGTATCCCACCACCAGACTAGTTATTTCCCGCGATGATTGCTGGTCAACCCGAGCCATTAGTATGATTTTGTTTTCCAAAGCTTGGCGAACCGCTTTTGTTGACAAAAAGACCTCTTCGGTTGGCGATTTAATCTCCACCGGAATGACCTGGCGATCCACCTGAATGCGCGCGTCCCAGCGTTGGTAGTTTACACCTGGTCGCGAACATTCTGCATCATATCCCATTGCTCTGAAAAGGTTTGCAACTAGCGGATAGAAGTGATCCTTACTGTCTCCTGCATGTGCCAGCGCAAACTTTCTCGCAGCTTCCATCGTGCTTGTGGTCGAATCGAGAAGCTTCAGCATGTCATGCTTCAGCACAGAGTCATAGTCCGCTTCCCCTTTCTTAGCGTGCTGAAACTTAGGTTCAACTTGTAGATCAGGTACTTGATCTCCGGACAGTATGTAGTCCTTTATTTGTCTTTCGACGATTAGATCATGGGGCAGGTACTTCTCTTTCTCTGGTGGGGTATCAAGTGGGTTACTATCGCTGCCTACAGTTTGAAATGGTGAATAAAGTACTTGCATGGTTTTCGCTGCTAGCAAGAGGTCATCGTGGTGCTCCATAGTATCGGCATCTAGGCATGAAAATTGATATACATCTTCTGCAATTTCACATCGTTCGAGCATTTGCTTATAGGCAAGTATGGCGAGTGCCTTTACGATGTTGGCCTCTTTCGACTGCAAATCTGACCATCGAATATCCAGCATGGATCTTAGTTTGGACAGTACTTGGACTCCATGATTTGTTAACTTCAGGGCTTGGTAGTGGCGGCCGTTTGTATAGCTGGCTCGATGATTCTCGACCCATCCGAGGTATCGCATCGCAGCCAGTGGCCATCGCGTATAATTTCGCAGGGTATTGACTTGAACCCCTCTTTTCTTTGCGTGAACTTTTAGTGCGTCCTCGGCATCCTTGTGATCTTGCCGAGTCGACGCAATAGTTTTAACAAGATCATCGGTTTGAAGGGGATCGCGGTCAGTTGTAGCACTGAGGGGCCCTAAGATTATTTCATCCCGAGACAGATACCCTTGAGATCTTTCCATAACGTCTAGAATATAGGGAAATGGCCTCAGCTCCGCTTCAAAGTTGGAGCGTAAATTCTGCGTTGGAACTACTATTCCAACAAGACACTCTCCAAAAAGCGCTTTGTGATTTCTACTGCTCGTTGCAAGTACCTCGCCAAGCTTTGTGAACCTGAATTCTAAAGCCCTCTCAGGATGTGAGCGAATACAGCCGAGCATCCTGAAAAGCTCGCTGTACATCTTCATTTGGTTATAAAGTGGGTCCCTACTTCGATCCTCCCGCGTAGAGCGGCTTATTGCCTCTTCCCCACTATATCCTGATGAAGTCGCAAGATTAGCATGCACGACTATCTTAACCATATCATCGATGGTAAAGTATGCTCCTTTCCGCTTAAGGTATATTGTCTTTAAGACATACAGAAAGTTTTCTATTGTAGAGCCTGGGTTTGGGAATCGAAACATTTGTTTAGCGCCCGTCTGGTTCGGTATACTGGAAGAGTTCGTGCATGCTGATCCCAAGACCATCTGCAAGTCTCGTAATAGCTGTTAAACTAGGATTTCGTTCGCCTCTTTCTATTCCTCCAACATAGCTTCGATCCAGCCCCGACTTTAGGGCAAGCCCTTCTTGGGATAGTCCTAGATGTTGACGCTTTTCCTTCAGGGCTGCTCCAAACTTCTGAGTGGATTCCCTGGCGTCTTGCACTTCTGGAGTCTGGCATGCCATGGGAACCTCGTTCCACGGACTATCAGTACCATTTGGCAGTGGATTGTGGTCGGGCTTGCTCTTGCCTCAATGGCGGAGTCGGAGGGACAGTCGCGCCGCCCACCCCCATGTGCCACGCTAGGGCGTGCTTGCCGCGTGCCTAGCCCTGGCCCTCACCCCCCAACCTACCACCCCCAACGTTCTCCTCATCGTGCTGGACGACGCGGGCTACGGCGACTTCGGGTTCACCGGCCACCCCACCATCCGCACGCCGCACCTGGTCCGCCTGGCCACGCAGTCCGTCCGCAGCCCCCAGTTCTATGTCTCCTCGCCGGCGTGAAGGCCGACGCCCCAAGTAGCTTCGGGCTGACCAACTGAACCCGAACCGATTAGCAAAGAAACAAAACCACCCCCCGTGCACTCACGGAGGGTGGTTTCTTGATCGCAAGTTGATGATGCTTAGCGGACTTGTGCCTTTCGCTTGCGTCGGGCCATGGCCGCCAGACCAAGCCCAAGGGCCACCATCGTGCCCGGCTCCGGCACCGCTTGCACCCCTTCCACAAAGAATCGCATGCTGTCGCTCGAGGTGTTGCCCGCCGGGAAGTTGGCCGTGCCGCGCAGCACCCAGTCGGTCATCGTGCCGTTGAAGGCGTAGTACGTCTTGGTGAATCCGCCGCCGGTGAACAGCCCTTCTTCCGAGTTGATATCCACCCAGCCCGACCCCGCGTTGAACATGATGTTGTCGAGGTTCAACGACGTGTCGGTGGCAAGCGAGCGGCCGAAGGCGAGACCGACGAGGTCATTCCCGGACTGGAACACGGGCGCCCCATTCATCAGGCCATTGGTGGCCTCCGGTCCCGTCCAATCGCTACTGGAGAACAGCTTCCAAGACACGGTCTTGTTGGTGTTGTTCCAGCTCATTTCCCACGATCGCGGGTTGTTGCCGTAAAACCAACCGTTACCAGGGTTACCACCTTGAATGGTGGAGAGACCTGCCAACTCTAGTCGAGCTTTTTGGTTGCCCGTGTTGGCGGTGCCGGTGCCGCGGAACAGGGTCGAACTCCCGGTCGGGTTCGGGCCCACTTGGACTAGTGACAGTGCATGGGCTGAGCCGACCATTGCGCACAGCGCAAATGCGGTAACGATTTTATTCATGATCCCTCTCGCCTTGCTATCGAGTTTTTTGGAGCCACACATGTGGCTCGCGTCAACAAGGCTACGAGGGATCTTACCCACAAGCCACAGGGACGATTATGCGCTGACATGAATACCAGTATTTCTTACAGTATTTCGTTGAACTTACTGAGGCACAATGATCGATATCTGCCTGCATTTGTGATCATATATCCGCAAGTTTGCTTAGGACAATAGTCCTTGATACTTATCGTCGATCCTGCCTCTACAGCTCGGTACATCCTAGCGCTTCAAAACCACTGGAGCATCGGGCCTTGCTTTACCGAGACAGCGATCGCTATGGGTGGAAAGTATTTGGAATGAGGAAATGCAAATTCACACCCCATCATTAGGCACCATTTAAAGAGGGATGCTTCATGGGTTTCCCAAAACATCATCTGTGCATCGATCATTTCTGGCAGATGTGCCAGTTTTTCCCACGTATATATACTATGGTTGAACTATATTTCCGCACGCGGGGATACGAGCTCGATACAATCATCTACGATGGCTTCTCCTATTCCAGGACGCTATTCAGCTCTCCTTACCGCGCTCGCAGTCCCCATGTCGGCACAAGCCGTAGATATCAACGGTGGTACGTCCTGGTCAGGCTGGGATTACGTCGGCGACTCCCAGATGTCGGGCACTTGGGTCAAAGGATCAACGAGTCGGACCTTTGATATCCACCGAACTATTTTCGTACTCGGTAGCGGTCAAACTGTTGGCGGCAATCGGCTCAGCAGCGGGGCCGCAGGGAACGGCATCGACTATACAGGAGATACGTCGTCAAGTCTATTCACCGGCTCCTGGCAGGCTGGAGACCGTATTCTTGGCATTGGACTGCGATACACGGGTACGACCCGTGCCACCACATTCTTCTTTCACCGCGATGCCGGCGGAAACAACATCTTTGCTGCATCGAGTTTCGGAGCCAATGACGGCTACTTTAGCCACGATATCGGGGACACCTCATCCTACATGAGTCCGGAAACGAATGCCAATCGTGGTCGAGTGCGTCAGTATTCGGTTTGGAATGGCTTTAGCCAAAATGGATCGCCCGAAGAAGGCAACTTCACCACACCCTATGGCAATGTGCCGAACCTTGCGATGCCGACCCGAAGCTTTTCCGTCCTGGAATCCGGTTCGCTAAATCGAGTGACCAGCGTCCAATACTTCCTCAACATTGATGCGGTCCAGCGCTCAAACGGGGGCCTTACCTTTGGAGATGGACAGTTTGGATCTTCCACCAAGTTCGGTTTTTGGGAAGGCGATCTAAGCAGTGCGGCGGGTGGTTTCACTCAGCAGATCTTTGCCGTGCCCGAGCCGTTCAGCATGCTGGCCTTGGCCGGCGGCCTGGCCGCTCTGGCGCGCCGCCGCCGCGCGCGCTGAGCTCGCGCCGGAGCTTGAGAATTCCCCTCTTCCCCTTCTCGGGAGGAGGGGATTATCTTTATCCAACCCAAACCCCCGCAAGGAAACCTCGCGCCGCTCCTTCCGGTAACTTCCCTGCGGACCATGCTCACTTCCCTCGCTTTCCTCCTGGCAGCACAAACCACAACCCAAACCCCCGCCCCGAACTTGGCCCGCTACGTCTACCCGCTGGCCCCCAGCCTCCCCTGCCCGCCGGTGGAGATCGACGTCACCGATTCCCCCGAGAGCAAGGTGTGGGCCGAGCAAGCCGCCGCCCTGGTCCGCGAGTGGTACGGCCCCCTCACCCAAATGATGGCCACCGATGGCCGCCACCCGGTCACCGGGCAGCCCACCGGCCGCAAGTTCCAGCCGCCCGCCCGCATCACGCTGGTTTTCAAAAAAACGCTGAACGTGCCCGCCTATTGCAGCGGCGGCACCATCACCATCAATGGCGAATGGATCGCCCAGCGCCCCGATGACCTGGGCATGGTCATCCACGAGCTCAGCCACGCCATCCAGCAGTATCCGCGCAACGAAATCGACGCGGGCTGGCTGACCGAAGGGATCTCGGATTACATCCGCTGGTGGCGCTACGAACCCCAACTGCACGCCACGCGCGGGCGCACGGTGCCGGATTTCAGCCGCGCCAAATACACCGATGCCTACCGCACCACCGCCGTGTGGCTGGCCTTCATCGAGCAGAAGTACGACCGGCGGCTGGTGCCCACGCTAGACCACCACATGCGCCAGGGGAAGGACCCCATGCCGGTGTTCAAGGAACTGACCGGCAAGACCGCCGACGAACTGTGGGACGAGTTTAAAGCCGAGTTTAAGTAAGCGCGCTTATTGCACAATCAGGGCCGTGGCCCCGTCCGGGCTGGCCTGGCTGTTGTCGGCGGGGTTGCGCTTGCCCACGTAAACCGTGATCATCAGGGTCTTCTCGGCCGCGGAGCGCCCCTTGCGGCTGGACTTGAACTCACCCGTCGCCAGTTACTCAAACGGCTCGAACCCCAGGCTGGAAAAGAAGGCGGCGCCCGCGAGCTTGTCCTTCAGCGAATCCTGGGTTTCGTTGGCAAAGTAGTACATCGTCCAGGGCTCGCCCACCGGGCTCACCACGGTCTTTTCCGCACCGACAAACACGGGGTCGTCTTCCAGCGGCGCTTGGCCGACGGTTTGGGATTGGCAGGCCACGGCCAGGCCGAGCGGAAGCGCCAGGGCGGCGAGGAGGTGAGCTTTTCGCATGGTGATGCGGCTAACTTACCCGCTGGATTCCGGATTTGGGCGGGGCGGAGCGAGCGTGGTGGCCGCGGGTGTCCATCGAGACCGTAACTTGACCCGCGAGGTCATAGACGGTGGTGGACCGGCGGCCAAGCGGCGAGGTAACGCCCACTTGCCGGTTCACTACATCGAAGGTGTAGCTGGATGGATGGCTCTCTACCTAACCACCACGTGGAAACAAGAGTACAGATGCTCCACTTGACGAATCTACGCCAGTAACACTTGCATTCAGTTTGCCTTCAAACAAGGTTATGCTACCCAGCTCCCCTTCCTTTGCAATCTTTCTGCCTGTATAAAAGCCATCAGGATTGCGTGGGCTAAATGACTTTCAACCTTCCTTCTTGAAGAAAGCAGACGATTCAATTTTTAACCGTAATGAGTTAGCCGTCTCGTTTGGAAAATAATAGACTACCCAGTCCTTACCTAGAGGAGCTATAACTTTACGCTGGCCACTCTTGAATACCTCATCAGACTCCTGGATGAACAGGCTATCACTTCTGCCTGTACACCCATATGTGAAGATGACACTAAGCGAAAAAAGGCTTAATAGTGGGATCGGCACAGGTCTTCGCATCTTTGCCTCACTGGGTTACTTCGACTACCAAACGACATGTCGCAACACGCAAGGCATGCATCCTCGTCGTTCTCCAGTCCACAATTCTGCCACGGATCAGGCTGGCCGAAGCGGTTCAAGCTGTCGTTGCATTCAATCCTGTGCTTCACGACTCACGCACCCCAAGGCGTACGGGATAGTTTAGCACAGCCTACGTGCGGGCTGCCTGCCCCGCGCTTCCGTGGCCGGAGCGGTGCGGTGGCGCCGGCGGTCCACCGAGGCCGTCACTTGACCCGCAAGGTCATAGACGGTGGTGGACCGGCGGCCAATCGGCGAGGTGACGGCCACCTGACTGTTCATTTCTTGGGCAGTATTACGACAGTTGCACCTGCCGGATCCAACACAGACTTTAAGTCTGCTGATTGTTCGCCAGGAAAGACAAAAATTGAGCTAACCTTCTCATAGTCACTTCCATCTGTTGAACTTGCTTTACGCATGGATGCTGAAAAAGTCCCATTTTCCAACCGTCTGATGCGCTGAAAAGCTAATGCTTTGAAAAATGTTGCATTTTCAAGACGAGAAATCACCCCATCCGGTGACTCACTAGAAAAATAGTGCATGATCCAAGGATCTCCAAAGGGCCTGACAACTTGGCGTTGACTACCCAAGAAAAAGGGATCGGATTCCAGTGGCAAGGCAAATGTCTCTTGCTTGCCGCAGCCAGTGGTGATGGCTACAGCGACAGGAAGCAAAACAAGTAGCGGTCGCATAGTCACTCGTTCATTCACCGTTGATTTCCTTTGCATTTAACCGCGGTTGACCGCAGCCCACCAGCAGCCAACCCAATACCGTGATTCCCAGCATCCAAGAAGCCCGCATGGTCTTTCCCTCAATTTACCCCCCAAGCCCAAGCTGTCCCCCAAGGGCGATGGCGGTACTCTGCGGGCGTGATTGGGTTGATCGCGTTGCTCGCCCCGCCGCAAGAGCCGGCCGCCTTCCGGGCGGTGTTCGAAGACCGTCCCCGCCAGCTCATCGTCCGCCTCCTCAATGAGCCCGGCGACGGGGGCATCTACGCCGTGTTCTCCCCGGATGTGTGCGCGGTGCGCCGGGTGTGGCACGGCCGCATCAACTACCGGGGCAAGGTCTACGATTTCAGCCAGGAGAACTCCTTCGGCGAGGGGCGCAGCCTCTACGAGGTCCCCAGCCAGGTGCTTGGCCCCACCGATTTCGGGCAGCCCTCTTCGGCGGCCGACCCCGTCTGGCGCTTCACCCAGGTGGGTCACGCCGTGGAATCCCGCCCCTTCAACCTCGAGAACTGGGGGCCGCTCTACTTTGCCTTTGAAGAGCGCGGCGACACCGACTCCGTGGCCATCGAGCTCTCCGATGCCCGCCGCCAGCCCGTTTACCAATACCTCTCGTCCAACACCATCAGCGGCCCGAACGTGTGGCAGTGGAACTACAAGCAGATGCCCGCCCTACCTGGCCGTTTCCAGGGCCAGATCCGCATCTCCGCCCCCACGCTGAAGGCCCCCAAGGATGTACGCCGCGCCCGCCTGTTTGGCGACCGGCTGGCGTGGTTCCGGGGAGAGACTCCGGTGCCCGTGCAGTTCCGGGGCTACCACCGCGAGGACGACAAAACCACCATTCGGTTCACCGCCGATGCCCGACCGATTGAACTCACCATGACCATGGAAGGCTCCCTCCTCATCATGCGCTACCGCGCCACCGCCGCCGGCCCCGCGCTGACCCTGCGCACCTATCAACCCAACGTGCCCGACCCCACCCTGGGCGAGGCCGCCGAGGCCACCGTGGAGGTGCGACGATGACCACCGCCCTGCTGGCCCTGCTGCTGGCCACCCCCCAAGCGAGTGCCCCCGGCATGACCGTGATGGCCTGGCAACTGGAGCAACCGTTTGGTGGAATCCCGCAGCTGGTGCAGGGGCAGGTACCCAACGCCTACTTCGTTACGCCTTCGTTCCCGCTCACCGGACCCTTCAAAACCGATGACACCCCCGTGGCCCAGAACTTCTACGCCGAGGTGACCACCCGCCTGCAGGTGGACCGCGCCGCCACCTACGATTTTGAGGTCCGCACCACCTCGCTGGTGCGCATGTCTCTCTCCGGGGAAACGATGCTGAACACCACCGACGGCACCTTCCGCCGCGAGACCGGGGTGTGGCGCGGGCAATATCGCCTGCCCGTGGGGCGCACCAACCTGAAGGCCTTCATCATGCACAACGAGGGCGATTTCAGCCTGGATATCCGCTGGAAGCGCACCGACGAAACCGAATATCGCGCCCTGGCCCCCGAGCTGCTGACCACCGACCCCGGCCAGACCTTTGTGGTGAACCCCGGCCCCAAGCGGGCCACCCTGGGCGCCCCCACCACGCGCCCCGGCGACCGCCGCCCGCTCACCGCCATCCACCCCAGCTTTGCGCGGGAAGACATTCGCGGCGAAGATTTCCGCCCGGCCGTGGGGGGCATGGTTTTCTTGCCCGATGGCCGCCTGGCCGTGTGCACCTGGGATGAGCGCGGCGCGGTGTATCTGCTGAGCGACCTGGACAAGCCGGGCCGGGCCAAAGCCCATCTCTTTGCCGAGGGGCTGGGCGAGCCGCTGGGCATCGCCTATTGGCGCGGCGACCTCTACGTGACGCAGAAGGGCGAGATCACGCGCCTGCGCGACACCAACGGCGACGACCGCGCGGATGAATACGACGTGGTGGCCTCCGGCTGGGGGGTCAGCCCCAATTACCACGAGTTCACGTTCAATCTGCTGCCGTTCCAGGGCTCGTTCTACATCAGCTCCAGCGTGCCCCTGCGCGGCGGCCACACCAACTACACCCCTTCGCAGAAGCCGGGCGAGCCCGCCTATTCCACCCCCGAAGGCCCGGGCAACCTCTATAAGATCGACCCCGCCACCGGCCAGTGGGAAGCGGTGGCGCGCGGCCTGCGCACCCCCAACGGCATGAACCTGGGCGTGGACGGCCAGATGTTTGTGGCCGACAACCAGGGATCGTGGCTGCCCGCCAGCCCGCTCTATCACATCCGCCCCGGCGCGCGGTATCTGCACCAAGAACAACCTTTTGGTGATGCCGATGAATCCTCGGTGGCGGTGTGGTTCCCGCACGGCGAGATTGGCAACAGCCCCGCGCAGATGATCCTCATCCCGGATGGCCCCTACCGAGGGCAGATGCTGATTGGCGACGTGACCCACGGCGGCCTGAAGCGCCTGCAACTGGAGAAAGTGAATGGGCAATACCAGGGCGCGGTGTATCGGCACAGCCAGGGGCTAGAAGCGGGAATCAACCGTTTGGTGTGGGGGCCGGATGGCGCGCTCTACGCCGGGGGGATTGGTAGCAACGGCAACTGGAACCACCTGGGCCACAAGTTCGGGCTAGAACGCCTGCGCCCCACCGGCAAGGTGCCGTTTGAGATGCTGGAAGTGGGTGTGCGCCAAGGCGGGTTCCAGGTGCAATTCACGCATCCGCTGGCGCCGGGGATGGAAGATCTACTCGGCAAAATCAAGGCCAAGAGCTGGCGCTACGAGGCCACCATTGCCTACGGCGGCCCCAAGGTGGATGAGAAGAATCTCCCCATCACCCAAACCCACCTGAGCCCGGACCGCCACACCCTTTGGTTAGATCTCGAGGGGCTGCAGGCCGGCACCGTGGTGTATCTGCACCTGGGCGACCTGAAAGGGCCGAACGACGAGTTCCTGTGGAGCCCCGAGGTGTGGTACACGCTGCAGCGCCTGCCCGGGGATATCAAAGAGACCCCGCGCCGCCGGGAGATGTTTGCGCAGCCCCCCGCCGGGGCACAGATCCTCATTGGCAAGGGCGGCCAGGGCGACTTAAAACCGCTGCGTCCGGGCGTGGCCAAGTGGCCGACCGTGGGCGAAGCCCTGGTGGTGCAACACGACCCGAGCGCGGACATCGGCGGATCGGACCACGTGAGCGGCCAGCCCCACGGCGATGCCTTGATCCACGTGGAGTGGCTGAGCCCCCCCGGCGGCCGGGTGGAAACCCAAACCAACGGCAATAGCGGCCTTAAGCTGATGAGCCGCTACGAGATTCAGATCATGAACGCCCCCGGCATTGTGGACCTGGCGCAGCCCGCCGCCAAGTTCAACGAGGCGGGCTCCATCTACCGGCAGACCGCGCCGGCGTTCAACCCCAGCTACGGGGCCGGGGTGTGGCAGAGCTACGATATCTGGTTCACCGCGCCGCGCTGGGAAGGCGGCCGCAAGGTGGCCAATGCCCGCGCCACGGTGTATTGGAACGGGGTGCTGGTGCACCGGGATGTGGAGATCACGGCCAAGACCGGCCTGAGCGAGGAGGAAGCCCCCGGCCTGGCGCCCCTGCTGCTGCAAGACCACCAGACCGAGGCGGAGGGCGGGGTGATGTTCCGCAATGTGTGGCTGCTGCCGACGCCGGTGACCCGGGGGTTTGGGCCGCCGCTGCCGTGAGGAGGATTAAGGCCACTCCGTTTCGACCGGCGTAGAATGGAGATGAGAGTAGGACGAGCGAAGGTGACACAGTTCGTGCAAGCATTGGGAATGGGATTGGTGATCCTCTCCATCGCTGCCTGCGCCAACCACTCTCCCTTGCCCAAGGTCATCAAGCTCCCGAAGATGACCAACTCCCTCGGACAGACAATCATTCAGCCGCGAAAGGGCGATATTGAAGCCTGGAATTCCTCATGCGCCTGCAGTTAGACTACGACCTATCTTCCTTACCCAAGTGGGATAGATTACGCCTGGGCGCAAATATAGTCTTTGCTGGCTTCATAATTCCGGTTGTGGTTAGTGACATCGGTCGGCTCCGAGGCGGACTCAGTTCTCTAGAGGTTATTTCACCATTAGTAGCGGTGCTGATGAGTCTAGTATGCTTTACCTGTGCTGCTCGGCTATGGATGAAGCTTAGAACGAGTCTTCGCACTACACTGGCCGTGATGTTAGCGAGCATTTTGCTTCAAAGCCTATTGTTGCCAAGTGGACTACGGCTTTTGAGTATAGTGGGCATATCACCCCTGATTCACTTACTTGCAATTGCCGCTTGGGGCGAAGAGGGCATATGAAATCAAGGATGGGCATGAAGCGAACTTTTGAATTGAATCCGGTGGCTTCGCTTGGGGCTGGGATGGCGTTCCTCTCCATCGCTGCCTGCGCCAACCACTCTCCCCTGCCCAAGGTCATCCCGCTGCCCACCCTGACCAACTCCATTGGGCAGACCATGGTTCAGCTGCCGGAAGGCGAGTTCCGCATGGGGCACCCCGAACACCGCAAACCCGTACACCAGGTGCGGGTGAGTTCCTTCTGGATCGCTTCGACGGAGGTGACCAACAAGCAATACGACATGCTGGTGAAGGGGCACAAGCGTCCGGCGGAGTCGCTCGGTGACAATGACCCGGTCACGGGCATCACCCGGGATCAGGCGGAAGAATTTGCGCGGCTCCTCTCGGAGAAGGAGGGCAAGCCCTACCGGCTGCCCACCGATGCCGAATGGGAGTATGCCGCCCGGGGCGGCTTGGATCAGAAGGATTTCCCCTGGGGTGACAACACCGGGATCGACACTCTGTGCAACACCGGACTCTCCGGGAAGCCTTTGAAGGCGGTACCTGTAGGCTCTTTCCCTCCCAACGCCTTCGGTCTCTACGATATGGTGGGGAACTCAAGTGAGTGGATACTTGATACGGACTTTGAATTCCTTGCCATCAATAGAGGCAAACATCTTCAAGACCCAATTAGTACATCTGATAAAGTAGAAAGACTTAGAAGAGGCGGATCATTCTCGGACTGGTACCCCTTTGTATGGAGCGTAAAAGCAGATAGTGATTACGGCGACGAGAATCGCGAACTCCTCTTTGACGCTGGCTTTCGCCTCGTCATCTCCGATCTCCACCAAGAGAGCAGAAGCGAACGCTGATGGCAATGTCCGTGACGTATGCAACAGTGCATGGTCGCCTGGTGGAAGAAAACCGGGGCGGCGTGGTGACGGAATACGTCCCGGACACGCTCGGCAACGTCATCATGACAACTGATGAATCAGGGACGGTGACATCTACCACCACGTACTGGCCCTTTGGGGAAGTGCGTACGCAAACGGGAACGAACCCGAGCCCGTGGGGTTTCTGTGGGGTGTGGGGCTACCTTACCGATGCGGTTTCGCGGATGTACGTGCGCGCCCGGCACTACCGAGCGGATACGTCTAGGTGGTTGACAGTAGATCCGATTTGGCCTACTGAACCAGCCTATGTTTACTGTAGAACATCGCCGGCTACATATATTGATCCATCGGGACTGGCAATCAAGTTTATTGACTGCTCGGAAGATCAGAAGAACGCTTTGAATGAAGCTTTAAGATAGGTGCGGGAGTGGTGGGGGCCACCCGGTTCGGGCCACTATGGACCCGGTGATGACAATCTCTTTGGGCCATTTCAGAATTGTTTGCGTAATTCCGGATGCAGATGTAATCATCCCACACGCTACGATGCAGAGCCAGTTCCATGTATTGAAGACTTCCTGAACGGACAAGAACCGTTGAACATCAATTGCCGACCAGGCTGGGGGCCGCGCACAGGAAATCTTCGCGTGCACAGGAATTGCGACAGGGATGGTAGCAAGACGACTTGTGCTTGGACGGACTTCAGAGCTAATCCACCTTGGATCAATATTTGTCCAGATGGATTCTCCAGATGTGACCTTGCATGCGTTATTGCTCATGAGTTGATTCATGCATGCGGCGCCTCACACATAGGCGGGTCGCAGGGTTGCTTTGACTGCATTCCAAAATTGCCAGGCTGCTCAAAATACACCTATGGTTCAAGTAAAGAACTGGTCGACCCGCGCTAGGTGCCAACAACATGATGAGGCACTATCGCGTTTCAAGACTGTTCTTGATCCTACTTTTCTTCGGGGAACTTGTGGTGTTCACGTCAAAGTTGACGTATAGTATTTTTCCATCCTTGTGGCTTTATAGGCTAGTGGCTTTCGTTCTTGGTGGTGGTCGCTACAGTGTCGATGAAACGCTTGCCCTCTATCCCGTTCACATGTGGTACGCTGAATATTCAAATCGTCCTGTCAACTACATCAACTGGTTTGGGTGCATAGTGTCGATTGCAGTAAACATCATGATTCTGAGATCTTCGCTGACAACTTTGCAGTTAAGATTGCATATGATCGTAAGTTCTGTTGCATTAATACTCATTTCAAATTGCGATTTCTACAATAGCGACTTAAAAGCCAATGCCGCCTTCATACTAACTGTTCTGATTGTGTCAAAGTTAATAATTGGCGGCAATTACTCCTTGACCCTTTCTCGTAGTACAGAAGCATAGGTCTGGGTTCGGTTCGTTCTTGTGGGTGAGCCAGCCTGAATAGTTAGGTGGCGATACTTCTACGGTATAAAGCGCGACGATTACAAAGGTCAATTAATTGTTGAATTCCATAACGATCTCAAGACTTCAATGAAACGCCCTCTGGGCTCGTACGCTTACTCGTATGATGCCGTAGGCCGGGCCACCACGCTCGTGGAGAGTGTGAGCGGAGCGAACGCGGTCACCATCGTGGATACCTACGATGCGGCGGGCCGCAAGACGAAGCAGGTTCGCAACACCACCACGACCACGTATACCTATGACAATGCTGACCGGCTCACCGGTCAGCAAGTGACGGGAGCCCGTGCCACCTTTGTAATGGACGCCGTGGGCAACATCACGGTGAAATCGCAAGAAGGCACCTCACCCCAAACCATCACTCGAAGCTCCGTTGCCCGTCCCCTCACCCGCAGCGGTAACATCCACTCCGCCTGGCCCTGCCCAAGAAGCTCTACTCCCCCGCCCTGCTCAGTTCCCCGCCCACGGTGATCTACGCCGGCGACGGATTGCGAAGAACCAAACAGACGGCTTCGGGTACAACCACCTATGTCTGGGATGGAAGCGACTATCTAGGAGAAATTAGCTGATGCCCATGTCCGTGACGTATGCAACTGTCCATGGTCGCCTTGTGGAGGAAAACCGAGGCGGCGTGGTGACGGAGTACGTCCCGGACACGCTCGGCAACGTCATCATGACAACCGATGAGTCGGGGACGGTGACCTCCACCACCACCTACTGGCCTTTCGGCGAAGTGCGCACGCAAACGGGTACGAATCCGAGCCCATGGGGTTTCTGTGGCGTGTGGGGTTATCTTACAGATGCGGTTTCGCGGATGTATGTGCGTGCTCGCCACTACCGGGCGGATGTTTCTCGGTGGTTGACAGTCGACCCACTGTGGCCAGCGGAGTCAGCCTATGTGTATGTGGGCTCAAGAAGTGTAGAGCATGCCGATTGGAGCGGCACGTCGGCAAATGTGCCTCCGATTAGCACTTGCAAGGAACGTGGAGGTAAAGCATGTTTCCATTGTGCATACTTTGTTTTCAGCATGAGAAATAGATGCCCGATCGAAGCTTGCAAGCAAGCCAATTTAGTGTGTGGTACAAGTATTGCATGCGGACCGTGCGGTATTTGCCCAATCCCTGTACGTGTTCTTAGCTGTGGAGATATATCTGGGATGGAGTCTTTTGGCGATTTTTTGCGAGGCATTGATAGCAGCGTGTATAAGTTCGATTGCAGCAGAGCTTGCGGAGGTTACAAGGGTGCTGATAAGCTTGCTCATTGCTTCAAAGGTTGCATAACTGCTTGGTGCGCTCAGGTTCCGTTAAATTTGTGCACAGATAGCGATCCTGAGGACAATGAAGCAGAATGGATTGGATACGAGATTGGCAGTCGCCTTGTAGGGCCGTTGATGGCAAGCGTGGTACAGTCTTGCCTGGATCGTTGTGCTGATAAAACCAGCAGAATGTCCTGCTACTAGTATGATTACCTTGAAGCAGTTTCGCTTATGGCTTTTGGCACTCGGCATCTTGTTTGCCTGCGCCATGGGAATAGTATTTCTAGTGGTCGAAGAAAGGCAGAGGAGGCTTGCTCACAAAATTGAAGCTGTTAGCCTCCTTTCGTCAGGACAGCCTGTAGATAAGCTTCAAAGGGCTGGTTTCAAGCCATTCTACAGTCAGAGTGTGTACTATGACAACGAAGAGTGCACTTTGCGATACTATCGAAGTTCAGGTACACATGGATTAGAGCAGTCTGACTTTATTGTTGTGTCCAACGGTAGAGGGATAATTGTCGTTGCTTTTGAGTATTTTCCTGGTGAGCAAGCGGGGTTCCTTAAATCAATTGGTGCTGAGTTGCCATAGTCTTTCTCGCACTATTCTGATCGGAAGGGCCACCACGCTCGTCGAGAGTGTAAGCGGAGCGAATGCGGTTACCATCGTGGACACCTACGATGCGGCGGGCCGCAAGACGAAGCAGGTTCGCAACACCACCACGACCACGTACACCTATGACAATGCCGACCGGCTTACGGGGCAGCAAGTGACGGGAGCCCGCGCCACCTTTGTGATGGACGCGGTGGGCAACATCACGGTGAAATCGCAAGAAGGCACCTCACCCCAAACCATGACCTACAACGCGGCCCAGCGCCTGACCACCATGCAAGATGGACCGACACGGGTGACCTTCACTTACGACAACAACGGCAATACGACGATTGAACA